>Ga0183097_10062_pt1 | contig 415013 bp, 307 predicted proteins | sample BioMet8_FD_128883 | JGI IMG/M metagenome (GOLD analysis project Ga0183097, IMG submission 128883) | Microbial communities from bioreactor (seeded with sewage sludge) at Lawrence Berkeley National Lab, California, USA - Biofuel... | ecosystem: Engineered > Bioreactor > Anaerobic > Unclassified ...
GGGGCGTAAAGCCTCCTTTTAATATACGAAAATCTCATATAGTTTGAATAAGAAGAGCCGTGTGACGGGAGACTGTCACGCACGGTTCTGTGAGAGGCTTGAGCTGGAATGCTCAGGCCTACTCGACAGAAATTCAAAAAACATTTCTCCAATAAGAATGTTATTTACTAAGGTACTTATCATGTTGTTTTTTGGCAAAAATGAGATAAAAAGCTTTTTGTTTAAAAAATATTAAATGGAAAATAGTGTAACCTAAGTTACAACTTTCATGCAATCAGCTCCTTACTTTTGCTATACACTAAAGATGAGTCGGTCATCTGAAGAATTTCTAATATAAACCAATAAAAGATACGATTATGGATGAAGATGTTGAAATTTGTCATTGCAATGGCATTATGAAAAGTGAGATAGTGAAAGCTATTAAAGAGAAAGGGCTAACTACGGTAGATGAAGTGGGTGAAGAAACTACTGCCGGAACTGTTTGTGGAAGTTGCGTTCCTGATATTGAAGAGATTTTGAAAGAAGTAAATGGTTAAAACTGAATTAAGAAAATAGAAATTATGATGACAACTGAAATTGTGGTTACAACAAACAAAAAAAATAATCTTTGGAAATTAAGAGCAAGCGTTTTTTCAATTCTTGTTTTTTCAATGTCCGTGTTTTTATCAAGTACAGCATTTGCGCATTGCGACACAATGGATGGACCGCTAATTGCAGATGCAAAAAGAGCTATTGAGAAAAACAATGTAAACTATGTGCTTAAATGGGTAATGCCTGAACATGAAAAAGAGATAGTAGATGTGTTCAATTTATCTATGAAAGTAAGGGGATTGAGTCCTGAAGCAACCGAAATTTCAGAAAAGTACTTTTTTGATGTTTTAGTTCGTGTTCACAGGAGTGGTGAAGGTGTTCCTTTTACAGGAGTTAAGCCATCCGGAACCCCAATTGATGCAAAGATTCTGGCTGCCGATAAATCTATTGAAGTAGGAAACTTGTCTCCATTAGAAGGTAAGGTTGCTAAAAAGGATTTACCTGAACTGACTAAGAGATTTAAAAAAGTTATCTCACTAAAGAATTATGATGTGAACGATGTGAAGGCTGGCAGAGAATATATTGAAGCTTATGTTCAGTTCTTTAAATTTGCTGAAGGTGAAGAACATGCCGACGAAAGTCATGGACAGGCAAAGCATTCATCGGCTACTAAGCAACATCATGCTCATTAATATATTTGATTAGAAATAGTTATAATATAAGTAGATAGAAAACAGAAAAGAGCAGCAAATAAAATTGCTGCTCTTTTTCTGTTTTTATAGTTCCTGTGATACTTAACAAAGTCCAAAGGATTTCATATCTTCTTCCACGGTTGTTATTGTTTGAACACCAAAATTATCCTGAACAATCTTCAGCAGGTTAGGAGTTAAGAAACCTGGTAAAGTAGGACCAATATGTGTATTCTTTATTCCAAGATACAGTAAAGCAAGGTGAACAATGATTGCTTTCTGCTCGTACCAGGCAATATTAAAGATGATTGGTAATTTATTGATATCATCCAGCTTCAGCACTTCTTTTAATTTAAGCGCAACTACTGCCCATGAGTATGAATCATTGCACTGGCCGGCATCGAGTACTCTTGGTATTCCATTGATATCGCCTAATTGCAGCTTGTTATACCGATACTTGGCGCATCCGGAAGTAAGGATAACAGTATCTTTAGGTAATTGTTTTGCAAATTCAGTATAATACTCACGAGTTTTCTGGCGTGCATCACAGCCCGACATAACAACCAGTTTTTTTATTGCTCCGGAATTTACAGCTTCCAGAACTTTATCGGCCAAAGCCAATACCTGGTTGTGTGCAAAGCCAATGGTTATTTCGCCATTCTCGATTGCTGTAGGAGGTTGGCACTTCTTTGCCAGTTCTATGATTTCAGAAAAGTCTTTATGACCATTAGCCAGTTTCTTATCAATCACTTTCCATTCCGGCATTCCTGCAGCACCTGTTGTAAATATCCTGTCGTTATAGGTTGTTGTTTTACGTGGAGGTACAAGGCAATTGGTAGTGAAAAGAACCGGACCATTAAATGTTTCGAACTCATCGAGCTGACGGTGCCATGCATTTCCGTAGTTTCCCACCAGATGTTTGTACTTCTTGAAATGAGGATAAGCATTAGCCGGTAGCATCTCGGAATGAGTATAGACATCTACGCCTGTCCCTTCTGTTTGAATAAGAAGTTGCTCCAAATCATTCAGATCGTGTCCGCTGATAAGAATACCCGGATTCTTGCCAACTCCGATGTTTACTTTAGAAATCTCCGGATTACCAAAAGTGGAAGTATTTGCTTTGTCGAGCAATGCCATAACCTTTACTCCATGTTCACCGGTTTTTACGAGCCAGTCCAACATATCTTTCAGGCTCATAGGTCTGGCAATCATAACAAGTGTTTCTTCCATGAAGTTGTAGATATCCTGTTCTTCGAATCCCAGATTAAAGGCATGTTCTGCATAGGCTGCAATACCTTTTATGCCAAACAATGTATACTGTTTCAGGGCACGGATATCTTCGTCTTTGTCAAAGAACAAAGTGCTTACCTGCTTTGCTTTTTCATTAAAGTCCGCTTCGCTGGTTCCTTTCCAGTCAAGTGCATCATTCTTTTCATTAATATTTGCTTTTGTTTTCAGGTTATCCCTAAGAGCGATGCAATCATTGATAGCCTTCATTATTGCGGCGTTATCAAAATTGGCATTTGTGATAGTTATAAACAAGCCATTAGTAATGTACTTACTTTCTACGTTAGTATCTATCCCTTTCTTACGGGCTTCGATAGTTGCAAATGCAAGTCCCTGACATGCAAATATTAGTAAATCCTGAAAATTGGCGGTATCTTCTTTTTTACCGCAAACTCCGTTAATGGTGCAGCCTGTGTTCTTGGCTGTCTCCTGACATTGATTACAAAACATACCCATAGTACTTCATTTTTAAAAGTTAGTATACAAAATATATCGGTTTAAATAATCAGCATTCAATAAACAATCAGGAAAGACATTTGTTTATAACTATTGGACTTTTCACAAAAATAATAAATTATCCGAAAGATGTATCATTGAGTAAGATTAACTTTTTAGAAATCAGTTTATAAACATAAAAAATGACAGGAAGTCTGCTGAAGCGAAATGTAGGTGCAGATAGCTAATTATTTGTTGTTAATATTCGTATGTTAGGCTCTTTGGACTATCTTTAGTTACAAATATTTTATAGTCTTCAGAGGTAAGAATACCATTTTTTCTTTTGGTTAATCTTACGATATTGTTTTCGTTCAGGGCAAAAGGTACTTCAAACGTTTGTTCCTTAGAAGAAGCTACATACATGTCCATTGCACTGTGCCCAATGTTATATTTTGTATCAATCATTTTTTCTTCGTCACTTTCTCCTCCCCATGGGAAAAAACTGGATACCTCGAAATGGGCATTATTTTGATTGGGAGTGAAACCTTTCAGAGTTATTTGAACAGATCTTTTTTGAGGTATATAGAAATCTTGCGTGTAAGTTTTGTTTCGCTCAAGAGAAATATTATAAGATATTATCGGTGCTGTATCAGTGGCTGGTTTAACGACAAGAGGGTCAACTGATATTACGTTGGAAATCATTTCACCAGGAAGAATATATTGCTTTGAATCTAAATTTTTCATATCAACAACTAAATCAAAGTATTTTCTTATATTCTCATTTCTTTGCAATTCGTCATCTCTCACGTAGAGTTCTAACTTGTAATTTCCGTTTTTATCTGTTTTTGCTTTGGCTTTGTGGCGAACTAAGGAATATTGCAGCCATGCACCCTCGTAATAATCCATTTTAATGTTAACACCAGAAAGTGGTTGTCCATCTTTCGTGTGAACAGTACCACTTATTACAGTACTATTTTCTGTTTCTTTCGATAAAAAATCATCTTCTTCTTTTTCACAACTTACTAAGTTGATAGTACATAAGAAAAACAAAATTATTCCAAACAAATTCTTTGTATTCATACTATTGTTGTAAATTAGTTTGTTTCTTATAAATGCTAGTATAATCAAATTACTGCATAATAATAGTACCAAAAGTAAAGATTTTAACAATCGTGTTCTTTGTAGAAAAAGACAAAGAACACGATTGTTTTATTGAATGGGAGTATGCTACCAGATTTTTACAATCTGATCTTCTGCACGCCACATTTTATCACCCTTTTTCACTCCGAATGCTGAATAGAACTCAGGCATATTGGATAGCGGACCCAGGATTCTCCACTTTGCCGGAGAATGCACGTCGGTTTTAATTTGGTTCTTCAATGCTTCGGGGCGTATATCCAACATCCATCCAAGTGCATATCCAAGGAAGAAACGCTGACTGGGGTTCAGTCCGGCAATCATTTCTTTGTTCTTATACTGGTCGGTATTTTTAAAAGCTTCGAATCCCATAACTATTCCACCGAGATCGGCAATATTCTCACCCTGGGTAAGTTCACCATTGAGGTGCATATTGTCTATGGCTGTGTAGTCATTGAATTGTTTTACAATCATTTTGGTTTTCTGAACAAACTTCGCTTTGTCTTCATTGGTCCACCAGTTGCTCAAGTTACCTTGCTCGTTGTATTTACATCCCTGATCGTCGAAACCATGTGTAATTTCGTGGCCAAAGGTGCATCCGATGATGGAGTAAAGTATGGCATCGTCGGCCATTTTACTTTCATATCCCGGAACAATGATGTTGCAACCGGGAATAACTATTTCGTTGTTCGATGGGTTGTAGTATGCATTGTATGTTTGTGGATACATGCCCCATTCCTTACGATCAACCGGTTTGCCGTATTTGCTTATCATATAGTTGAATCCCCATTTGTTGGCACTCATTACATTTTTTACGTAAGATGAACGGTCAATCTGCATAGCACTCAGGTCTTTCCATTTATCAGGATAACCAACCTTCATTATTACTCCATTGAGCTTTTTTAATGCTTTTTCTTTAGTTGGTGCACTCATCCAGTCGAGGGCTTTGATGCGTTGTGCGAAAACCGATTTAATGGAATTTCCTATTTCTTCCAGTTTCTCTTTGGTTCCTTTTGGCAGATACTCGTTTACGTACACTTGTCCGATAAGTTCTCCAAGCGCTCCGTTGGTTTGTCTTACTACACGTTCCCATCTTGGTTTCGGCTCTTTTACTCCCTCAAGGGTTGTTGAATAGAAGTTGAAGCTTTCCATATAGGTCTTATCATCCAGATAGTCCGACAAGCCATTCAATAAGTGGAATTTGAGATAGTTTTTCCAGTCGTCTATCGAATATTTTTTCATGTAGCCATTCAGTGCGGTAAGGAATTCAGGCTGCCCCACAACAACCGAATCAACTTTGGTTAGTCCAATGTTGGTAAGGAAAATCTTCCAGTCGATGTTTGGAGTTAACGCAGCAAGTTTAGCGGATGTTATTTTATTATAGTTGGCCAAAGGATCGCGGGTGTCTTCCATTTTGCGGGAAGTCTTTGCTACGGCTGTTTCCATTTCCAGTAACCTGGCAGCGGCTTGTTTGGCTTTGGATTTGTCGTATCCCATAATTCCAAACATGTTGCCGGCGAAGGTTACAAATTTTTCGCGAATATTTTTAGAACCGGCATCTGTATCGATGTAGTAGCTTCGTTCGGGCATACTTAATCCACCCTGAGCAATGTATACCTGATACTTGCTGCTGTTCTTGTCGTCCTGGGTAACGTACATGCTAAACAACGGCGATGCTGCCACGCTATGAAGATAAGCAGCTTCTTTGATGATACCGTTCAGATCTTTTATATTGTCTATTTTTGCAAAGTCTCCTTTAAGTTCGCTAATGCCTTTTTTATTTAAAGAGACGCTGTCCATTCCCGTGAAAAAGAAATCGCCAATTTTTTGTTTATTGCTTCCCTTCGGTGCATCCTTTATAGTTGCCGATGATTCGCATATATTACGTACCTGAGCATTTATGGTATCCTGGATAAGCTGAAATATTCCGTTACTCTGTTTACTGGCAGGTATAGGATTTTGTTTAAACCATTTGCCATTGGCAAACTGAAAGAAATCATCTCCGGCTTTTGCTGTTGAATCAATATGCGCAATCAGCGCGTCACCCTTTTCGGATGAAAGCTTACCTTGTTTGCACGAAGTAGCTGCTGTAACTACTGTCAGGCAAATAAAGGCTTTAAATATTCCCTTTTTCATACAATATTGTTTTGTTTGTATTTATATGTCGGAAAAGGGGCTATTTTATTGCACTTTTTATCGATATTTTTGCGACAATCTATATGGAATTTCTTACAGGTTTAGAATTAATATCCAATTATTGGCATACAGTGAATATACTCTCTGCTTTCTACCTGGTCGAGAATAAACTTAGCAATATCTGCGCGCGAAACTGCAAATTTTATTTTCTGCTTGCCTAAAGTGGCTTTTATTTTTCCATTATGAGGTTTGTTGGTGGGATAAAGATATCGCACAATTGTCCAGTCTAGTGTAGATTTCTTAATCATGTGGCCTATGGCTACAAATTCAAGATATGTTCTATGTCTGAATAGGCTAATAAAAAGTTTGGGTACAATAGTTACAGCCGACTTTGCATCTTTTCCCGACTGAATAACTGGAGAAGCTATTGTTATAAATCGTTTTATATTAAGGCGTTCCATTGCCATAATAATATGTCGGTGTGCTTCAAAAACCGGATATCCCTTTTTTTTGAAACTCTTTGAGGGCTCCATTGTACTTATTACCGCATTGCTCTCTGTTATGGCTTGCTTTATCTTGTAATAATCATGAATAGTCCCTTTAACGATTTCCAGATTAGGGTGGGATAAACCTATTTCCTGTAGATTATGCACATAGGCTTTTATGATATATCCTTTACCAAGTGCTTGTTCTGTAAGCAGACGGCCTATTTTTCCGCTTGCTCCGAAAATTGTTATTATCATATTTATACATGTTACTTTATATAAAAACAAACGATTAGGTTGTTTTGTTAGCTGATTACTTATTTACTAATTGTTAGGTTGATAACCTAAAACCGTGATTTTGGTACATATATCAGTGATTTGTATACAAAGTGGTAATGAATTTCTCAGTATTTTTGTGAAAAATTAAAAGATTATCCTCAATATATCAGGATTTTAAATTAAGTTTGGTCTTGAATACAGATAAACACGAAAAAACGATTAAATGCTAATGCTAAAAGGAGAATGAATTATGTTACGAAAAATTAGAATAGCGACCGCTATTATTTGCTTTACTCTAATAACTTTGTTATTCCTTGATTTTACAGGAACATTGCATCATTGGTTTGGCTGGCTGGCCAAAATTCAGTTTCTACCCGCTTTATTGGCATTAAATATTGGTATAGTACTGGCACTAATTGTGCTCACATTTACTTTGGGGAGGATATATTGCTCAGTGATCTGTCCACTTGGCGTATTTCAGGATGCTATTTCCTGGATAGCCGGAAAACGGAAAAAGAATCGTTTTGTATATTCACCGGCTATTCCCTGGTTGCGATATGGAGTCCTGGCATTATTCATTATTGCTTTAATTGCAGGTATAGGTTCTTTTGTTCAGTTACTGGCACCTTATAGTTCTTACGGACGTATAGCTTCTAATTTGTTTGCTCCTTTGTATCAATGGGGTAACAATCTTTTGGCTTATTGGGCAGAACGGATGGATAGTTATGCATTTTATTCGGTTGAGGTATGGATGAAAGGTACACTAACCTTAGGTATTGCTGTTGTTACGTTTGTAATACTTGCAATTATGGCATGGCGTAGCGGCAGGACTTATTGCAACACAATTTGTCCGGTAGGAACGGTATTGGGCTTTTTATCTAAATATTCATTCTTCAAACCGGTAATTGATACCGAAAAATGCAATGGATGCGGAGTGTGTGCCCGTAATTGCAAGGCTTCATGCATAAACTCCAAAGAACACAAGATTGATTACAGTCGCTGCGTTACATGTATGGACTGTATAGGTAAATGCAGGCAAGGTGCCATCAGGTATGTGCCTCGACAAAAGGAAGAGTCTCTGACTGATAAGCAAACAACAGAAAATATGGATAAGTCGGGCGTTTCACGTCGTAATTTTCTGTCGGTAACAGCACTGTTGACTTCAGCAACAGCACTGAAAGCTCAAAAGATAAAGGTTGATGGAGGATTAGCTGTTATAGAAGATAAAAAAATACCTAATCGCTCAACACCAATAACACCGGCTGGATCTCAAAGCGCACGTAATCTTGCGCAACACTGTACGGCGTGTCAGCTCTGTGTATCTGTATGTCCTAATCAGGTTTTACGTCCTTCGGATAATCTGGAGAAATTAATGCAACCCGAAATGTCATACGAACGTGGCTATTGTCGTCCGGAATGTACCCGGTGTTCAGACATTTGTCCAACAGGTGCTATCCGTTCTGTTACTAAAGCTGAGAAATCTGCTATTCAGATAGGTCATGCGGTATGGATAAAGAAAAATTGTGTAGTTAACAGAGACGGCGTTGAATGTGGAAATTGTGCCCGTCACTGTCCTGTTGGTGCTATACAAATGATTCCGATTGATGCAAAGAATAAGGATTCACTTAAAATACCTGCTGTTAATACAGAGCGTTGTATTGGCTGTGGTGCATGCGAGAATCTTTGTCCGGCTCGTCCGTTTAGTGCAATATATGTAGAAGGGCACGAAATTCACCGGACTGTATAAACTATTTCGTAAAAATGATTAGTAAAAATGAAAATATAAAGAAATTACTATGGGGAAGATAGACAAGAAAAACATAGACCGTAGAAATTTTCTGAAGCTGCTTGGTGGTGGAGCCGCAGTTTCTACAGCGGCATTTTACGGATGTAAACCTGGCAATAAAACACCAACAGGAGTAGCAAGTGTATTGCATGTACCTACCGATAAAATGACCTATCGTTTGAATCCTAAAACCGGTGAAAAGGTTTCGCTGCTTGGATATGGCTGCATGAGGTTGCCAACAAAGCCAAGCGCTGATGGCCAAAAGGAATTGATAGATCAGGAAGAGGTAAATAAGTCTGTTGATTATGCTCTTGCTCATGGGGTGAATTATTATGATACGTCTCCTATGTATGTACAGGGTATGTCGGAACATGCTATCGGTATTGCACTGAGCCGCCATCCCCGGAATAAATATTTTGTAGCTACTAAAATGTCGAACTTTGATCCAAAAACTAAGAGCAAAGAGGCATCTATTGAAATGTATCATAACTCCTTTAAGGAATTGCATGTAGATTATGTGGATTATTATCTGCTTCATGCTTTGGGGGCTGATGATGATTATAAAGAACGCTACATAAATAATGGTATACTCGACTTTCTGTTGAAAGAAAGAGAGGCTGGGCGTATACGCAATCTGGGGTGGTCGTTTCACGGCGATCAAAGTTTTTTCGATTATATGCTTTCACTGGATATAAAATGGGATTTTGTACAAATTCAGCTTAACTATGTAGACTGGAAACATCCTCAGGGAATGGGGGTGAGTGCAGAATATCTGTACGGAGAATTGGTGAAACGTAACATTCCGGTGGTGGTTATGGAACCGTTGCTGGGTGGACGTCTGTCTAAACTGAACGATCATCTTGTAGCTCAGCTTAAACAAAGACAGCCGGAAGTAAGTGTGGCTTCGTGGGCATTCCGTTTTGCAGGTTCATTGCCAGAAGTGCTTACTGTTTTAAGCGGTATGACTTATATGGAACATTTGCAGGATAATATAATTACTTATTCCTCTTTTAAACCACTTACAGATGATGACAAGGCGATGCTTGAAGAAACTGCTGAGATGATACTGAAATACCCGACTGTTCCTTGTACCGGGTGTAATTATTGTATGCCTTGTCCTTATGGTCTTGATATTCCGGGTATTTTTGCACACTATAACCGATGCCTGAACGAAGGCAATGTTCCGAAAAGCTCGCAGGATGAGAATTATAGTAAGGCTCGTAATATATTTCTTGTTGGATATGACCGGAGTGTGCCAAGGCTGAGACAGGCTAACCATTGTGTTGGTTGTAGCAAATGTGTAGAGCATTGTCCGCAAAGCATTAAAATTCCTAAGGAGATGGAACGAATTGATCAATTTGTAGAACAATTGAAACAGGGAACTATTTAGTTTCCTGTTAAGTATCTCTGAACTTATTCTATATTAAATAATTAATGGAAAACGCTGTAAAGCTATTGCATAAAGGCGGATATTGCTGTGTAATGATGAATCGAATAATAACTTGTTTACTGTTAATCTGTCTTTTTATATCTGTTAAAGTACAAGCACAATCTAAAAAGGATAGTGTTTATATAAAGAAAAGCTATGTTATTGACGAAGTTGTTGTAACCGGTACCCGGAACGAGACTGATACACGTCATTTACCAATGAGCATATCTGTGGTTAACCGTGAGCAGATAGAGCAGCGTAATGAGCAGTCTTTACTTCCATTACTGACTGAACAGGTTCCGGGCTTTTTTACAACGGGGCGTAGCATCATGGGATACGGCGTTTCAACTGGTGCGGCGGGCGGCATGAGCTTAAGAGGTATTGGTGGTAGTCCCACGACCGGACTACTGGTGCTTATTGACGGACATCCTCAATACATGGGTTTGATGGGGCATCCTTTGGCTGATACTTATCAGTCTATGTTGGCCGAAAGGGTTGAAGTAGTACGTGGTCCGGCTTCTGTTTTATATGGATCTAACGCCATGGGTGGGGTTATTAATATCGTTACCCGTAAGTCAAAAGAAGAAGGTGTGAAAAATGATGTGAGATTGAGTTATGGATCGTATAATACACTTTCGGCTGAGGCTTCCAACCGAGTTCGTAAAGGTCGTTTCAGTAGTATTGTATCTGCTTCTTACAATAGAACAGATGGGCATCGAGAGAATATGGATTTCGATCAATATGGCGGTTATGCGAAGTTAGGATATGAGATCAGTCATGCGTGGAACGTTTTTACGGATCTGAATCTGACACATTTCAATGCATCTAATCCGGGTACAGTGAATACACCGATTTTAGATAATGATTCACGAATAACCCGTGGAGTGGCATCATTTTCAGTTGAAAACAATTATAACAAGACTTCCGGTGCTTTGAAGTTTTTTTATAATTGGGGAAGGCATAACATAAATAATGGTTATTCTTTAGGTAAAACGCCATCAGATTATCGGTTTAAGTCTAAAGACCAGATGTTGGGTGTTACCTGGTATCAAAGTGCTACTCTCTTTACCGGCAATCTGATTACAGTTGGACTAGACTATCAGCATTTTGGTGGAGATGCATGGAACCAGTTTACAGATAAACGTGTTGGTATTGCTGATAAAACAGAAAACGAGATAGCCGGTTATGTAGATTTCCGCCAGGCTCTCGGTACTCTTTTTACTTTAGATATTGGGCAACGTATAGATCATCATTCACAAACCGGAACAGAGTGGGTGCCTCAGGTAGGATTGTCTATGCATCTGCCTCGGGCTGCTGAGTTGAAGGCGATGGTAAGTAAAGGATTTCGTAATCCTACTATCAGGGAGCTATATATGTTTGGTCCGCAAAACCCTGATTTGTTGCCCGAAAAGATTATGAATTATGAAATATCTTTTTCCCGGCATCTGAAAGATAATACGCTTTCGTATGGCATCAACCTTTATTATATAAATGGCGATAACATGATTCAGACTGTTCCAGTTAATGGCAGACCTTTGAATATCAATACCGGTAAAATTGAAAACTGGGGTTTGGAAGCGAATGTGAATTACAAAATTAATTCTTCACTTATGTTCTCAGCTAATTACAGTTGGTTGAATATGAAATATCCGGTAGTGGCAGCTCCCGAACATAAATTATACGCCGGTGTTTATTATTCACACAAAAAATGGAGTGTTTCTACAGGTGTGCAATATATCAATGGACTTTATACTTCTGTAAATCCTGAAACCAAAGAGAATTTTGTATTGTGGAATCTGAACGGTAGTTACCATCTGAGTCGCTTTGCCACTCTTTTTGTTCGTGGAGAGAATTTGCTAGCTCAACACTACGAAATAAATGCCGGATATCCCATGCCAAAGGCTACAGTAATGGGAGGAATTAATATGACTTTCTAATATAACAGAATTTCCTGACTAAAATGTTTTAGTCTTCTTTTGAATGAACTCCCCCCAAATTGAAGTCTACAATCTGGGGGGAGTTTTAACTATATAAACACTATTGAAACTATTCGTATATCTAGTCTTTTCCGTTATTTCCTCTAGTAACGCTGAAGGCAAACCTCCTGAAAAGAAATGTTGGAATAGCTACTCCAACAACAAGAGCAGCAAGTATAAAAATGGTAGTTGTTCCGTTGCTATAAAACAGGTTAATGTAATGTAGCTGATCAGCCTCTGTTTTGCACACCATATAAATAGCAATAGCCTGCAGGGTGTGATATGCAAACATTCCCGGAATCATAGGCAGAAGCGACGGAAATGCAAAGACCTCCGCTGGTACAGCCAGCCGTTTCGCAAAAAAGACAGAAAGACAACCAATAGATAATGAAGCGAAGAAAGAGGCCTGACTGATACTCAGGGAGAAACTATCAAAGTGCATTAAAAAATAACGGATACTGTGGCCTATGGCTGCTAGTAGCGCCGACACAAAAAGTGAGCGCCGTGGCGGATTACTGATAATAGCAAATCCTACAGCAGCTATAGCTGCAAAAAATCCGTCTTCCAAAAGTTCTAGTATCATCATATTGTAACTAATCCTGTTATAAATAAAATAGCAGATAACCCTATAGCGATGCAGCTCACAAGTAATGCAGCATTAAATAGTCTGCAACACCCTGTTACTATATGTCCGTCAATAATGTCCATTACTCCGTTTATAAGCGGCACGCCGGGAATAAGATAAAGAACACTTGTGCCTAATGCCATATCTGGGGTGGTACCCCAATTGCATAAATATCCCAGACTGCCAAATGCTGATGCAAACATTGCAGAAAGTATAAAAACGGCGAATTCGTTCCAATGCCATTTTTGCATCTGCTGTTTGAAAAAGAATCCGATGAAGGTAGCAACAAATACAATAGCCATCGAAATAAAATCACCATGAAAAAGTCGGCAGAAAGAAGCGTTTGCAAAGGATACCAACCATAATACTATCCAAGGATTAACTCGCGGACGAGCCAATATGCGCTGGCAAAGCTTCGATGCACGATTCAACGGAATATGCTCATCATGAATTCTCCAGCTCAGGTGACTAAGCCGGGCATTAATTTCGAAATTGAGAGGCATCGGCTTTATGCGACTTACCATGGAGTAAGAATGCTCGTTTCGTGAATCCCAAAGAGTCATTACCATCGTTTTCTGGAAAAAGAGCATCTCAGCTTTTAGGTGATATGCCTTTGCTATGCGCAAAGCATTTCGCTCAATACGTGAAGTTTGAGCTCCAACAGCCATCATACAGGTTGAGAAGTCGGAGATAAATTTAGCTACAGATTTCAGTTCCTTATGATTCTCCATACTATAATTTACCTGGGTAACTACGTATTGTTTTAGCAAAAATCACCATAAACAGCAAAATGAAGAAAGTAAAGCTGAAAAAGGCTCCTAAACAGAAGTTTATTCTGATAGCCTTCAACTGCCCCTCTGGCTGTACAACGGTACAAACCGTCTGATTATTTAGTTCTGTCATGTTCGGGATTCTTTTGAGTTCTGTAATAATGAGCCCATTCCTGTGCTCTACGGTTGAATACCCATATAAAAATAGAGCAGGCTAAAGCAAGTCCAAGAATTGCACCAATTATTAAACTGGAATAGGGTGTTAGTGTAACTGCAGATGTTTGAGCGGGAGCTGTCAATACTACGTTTAGTAAGTTCATCATCATTTTCTTATTTTTAAACGGCCGCAAAGGTAGACCATCTGTTGTAAAGCTAAATAATAACTTTTATGGGTTTTTTCTATTGAAACGATAGTCTTTACCTATCAAGTATTTGCTTTAGTTGATTGGTTTTTTCGATTAACTATCTCGAAATTATCTATTATAATAATTATTTTAGCATTGTATTAATACGTATCTTTACGCCCGATATGGAACTAAGACAACTAAGATACTTTATTAAGTCTGCTGAACTTTCTAATTTTACTGAGGCTGCGAGAACTTTGTTTATTTCAGAAAGTACTCTATCACAGCAAATTAAGCAACTTGAAATAGAACTGGATACACTGCTTTTTGAACGTGTAAGAAGAAGGGTTTCACTTACTGAAGCTGGTGAAATGTTTCTGCCTTATGCACGTAAAACAGTGACCGATTCGGAACATGCTGTACAACGGTTGCGTGATTTGCGTAATCTCCATACCGGAACCCTCAAAATAGGGGTGACTTTCAGTTTGGGATCTGTGCTTACAAACACACTGGAAAAGTTTTCCCAAACTTATCCCGATATAAAGCTGAACATTATATACCGTACAGCGACAGAATTAACAGGACTTCTGAAAACTCATCAGGTCGATTTTGTTCTTTCTTATGAGTTGCTTCATGATGATGATCAGATAGAGAGTATGCGCTTGTTCGATTCAGCTCTTTCTGTAATTGTTCATCAGCATCATCCACTTGCAGCGCTTAAACGTATCCCGCTTTCATACATAAATAATTATCCGCTAGTACTTCCGTCAGTTGGAATGAATGCCCGCATTATTCTCGACAGTGTATTGCAGGCCAGTCATATAACTCTGAATCCGCAGGTAGAACTCAATGAAGTGAACATACTTTTGCAAATGGTGAGAACAAAACATTGGGTAACTGTACTATCTAAAGCTACCATACATGGTGATAAAGAAATGAAAGCTATTCCTATACAAGAAAAGGGCACAGAGATGCATGCAGCTTTGTTATGGTTAAAAGATGGTTATCAGAAAAATGCTACCCGTGAGTTTATCCGAATGTTAATGCAGGACTGATATTCAAATATTTGATTATATTTCCTCTATAAATAAAAGTCATATTTTTATGTAGCACGCTTATAAATCGAGATTATTATGTAAGTTTGCATATATGAATCCACTTCCTAAAGATATAAGAACATATACTTTATCTGAATTTGAAGAAAATAATTTCTCTTTTTCGATAAAGAAACTCGAAGATTTATATCGTATGAAGCATGGTGAATCGGATATTCCGCATCGCCATGATTATTATACAATTATTTTTTTTGAGAAGGGAGAGGGTACTCATATTGTTGACTTTACAGAGTATCAGATTGAAGATAATACCATTTATTTTATTTTTCCCGGACAAATGCATCAGGTAATACCAACTTCCGAGCCAAAAGGTTGGACCATGAAATTTACCGATGAATTCTTAATTGCTAATTCAATTTCAGATAAGCTGATTAATGGTATTTATTTATTTAACGAATTCGGGCAGTCGCCACCGTTGTCAATTAATGAAGCACAAATGTCTGTCTATCTTAATATCATTTCTCAGATAGATTATTTCTCCGAATCTCTTGAAAGTTACACTCAGGAAGCTATTGGTGCGCTGATGAAACTCTTTTTTATACAGAGTAATAATCATTGTTCGCTGCAAAAAAGTAATAATCCTCAATTGATGGAAACAACCAATCAGTTGCTGCTCTTATTTAAACAGTTACTGAATAAGCATTATACCTCTATGCATATGGTTTCGGATTATGCCAGCAAGTTGAATGTAACAGCCGATTATCTCAATAAAACAGTGAAAAGCATTACTGGTAAGTCTGCAAAAGATCATATTCAGAGCAAGATAATTATTGAGGCAAAGCGTTCATTGTTGTTTAGTGATATAAGCAGTAAAGAACTTGCTTACGAACTTGGCTTCGAAGAATCAGCCCATTTTAATAACTTTTTTAAGAAAATTACTGCTCAAACTCCTTCAGAATTTCGTGTTTTAGCACGCCAGTCCTGATTTTTGCAATCATTCGCCTGATTTCATTACTTCGTACGGCATATTCCTGCTGTATCTTTGTCATATCAAATTAAAAGAAGATTTGAAATGATAAAAATATAAGTATGAAAACAATATTGCATAAATCAGAAACACGTGGACATGCCAATCATGGTTGGCTGAACACATACCATACTTTTAGTTTTGCAAATTATTATAATCCACAACGTGTACACTTTGGTACGCTGAGGGTACTTAACGACGATGTAATCGCTCCAGGCGAAGGTTTCGGAAAACATCCTCACGATAATATGGAAATTATTACTATTCCGCTTTATGGTGATTTGGAACATAAGGATAGTATGGGTAATCATGGAGTAATCAGTGCGGGAGAGATTCAGGTAATGAGTGCCGGAACTGGTCTTTTTCATAGTGAGTTCAATAAAAATAAAGATAAGGAAGTTAGCTTACTGCAAATATGGGTTTTTCCGAACAAAAAGAATGTAACGCCACGTTATGATCAGATAACCTTGGCGGATATTAAGAAAGCGGATGAGCTATATCAGATTCTTTCTCCTGACCCAAATGATCAGGGAGTATGGATTTATCAGAATGCATGGTTTCATCTTGGTGATTTGTCTGAAGGATGGAAGGGAGAATATAAACTGAAAGATAAGAAGAATGGTGTTTATTTCTTTGTGATTGAAGGAACTGTTACGGTTGCCGGACAAAAGCTCAACAGAAGAGATGGACTTGGTGTTAGTGAAACAGAAGTGATAGAAATAAAGACTGATTCAAAAACAAAACTGCTGGTAATGGAAATACCAATGCAATAAATCATTAATAAACAAAATTATAATTTTAAAAACATACATTATGAATGCAATTAAGAAATTCTTAGCAACCGACCAACAATCATGGTCTTTGTTAGTAGCACGTTTGGCTTTAGGCCTTGTAATATTACCTCACGGAATGCAAAAAGCTCTTGGACTTTTTGGAGGATATGGTTTTTCAGAAACACTTGGTGCTTTCCAGTCAATGGGGATGCCTTTAATTATCGGAGTTTTAGTCATTCTGGCTGAATTTGTTGGAAGCTTAGGTATTCTTGTAGGTGCCGGAACACGTTTTATGGCTTTCTCTGTTGGATTAACAATGGCTGGAGCTGCAGTTCTTGGTGGTCATATAAACAATGGCTTTTTCATGAACTGGTTTGGTCAGCAAAAAGGCGAAGGACTTGAATACTTTATCCTTGTTATAGGTTTGGCTATTGTCATTCTCATTGGCGGAGCTGGTCGTTACGCTGTTGACAATCTTATTTCAAAGAAACTGAAATAATCAAACCTATATGAATCAGTTAGGTTTAAGAAAATAATCAATCAATAAAAAGTATTAACTTTAAAAACAAGAAAAATGGAACCAAAAATTGCTAAAAAAGGGCCTTATGAAGTAGAGTTGGAAGCAGGTAAAACATATCACTGGTGTACTTGCGCTGAAAGCAAAAATCAACCGTTTTGTGATGGCTCACATCACGGAACAGAGTTTAAACCATTGGCATTTGAAGCCAAAGAAACCGGTAAGGCTCATTTATGCGGATGTAAACATACACAGAATCCTTCTTACTGCGATGGATCTCACCATAAATTGTAATTGATTTTTATAGTTGGCTTTTAATTATTGTGCCCTTTGTTGAAAAAGACAAAGGGCACGATTGTTTTGTTATTATTTTCATGTACATTTGTTCCTCTTTTTGTAAACCAACTTATTGAATTTATATAATACATATGAATAAAACACGTACTATCATATCCTTTTTTATATTCTTTTTTATTAGCTTTATTAGTTGTGCACAACCGGATTTTTTTACCAGATATTATTTTAAGAACTTAAATATCAGAGATGGATTGTCTCAGAATACAGTAAATGCTATTTTACAGGATAGTAAGGGATTTATATGGTTTGGTACAAAAGATGGACTAAACAGATATGATGGCTTGTCTTTCCGTGTTTTCAAATTTGATGTCAGGACAAAGAAATCTATCGGAAATAATTTTATCACAGCACTTTATGAAGATCAGAAAGGAACGATATATGTGGGCACAGATGCTGGCCTGTATGTATATTCTCCTATAACAGAATCTTTTATACGCTTTTCGTTAAGAAGCGCGCAAGGCACATCTATAGAACATTCCGTTACTTCTATTATTAGTGATAAAAATGGATGTATCTGGGTTTCTGTTGATTCTCAGGGACTTTTTTGTTATTCTCCATCACAAGAGACTCTTACAAATTATTTTTCGAGCAAATCAAAGAAACACATTTCTGCCAATATAACCCGTTTTTGGTTTGATGATAGTGGTACTTGCTGGCTTTGTCTATATGATGATAATTTATATTATACCAAAGATAATTTTAAAACCCTGAAACCTTATATGGCGGCCGACGGGAGTCAACCTTTTAAAGATGATATTATCAACAAACTTGTTTCTGGCCCTCATCATTGTTTGTATGTTGGTTCTTCAAAAGGAGGATTGAAGGAGATAGATTTAACAACAAACAAGGTTCGTACTCTTTTATTGAAAGATGAATCGGGAGAAATCGTCTATGCCAGAGAGATAGCGTTTTATTCTAAAGATGAAATCTGGGTAGGATCAGAGTCTGGATTGTTTATTTACCACCTGAAAACAGGTAAATTTGCACACCATACTTGTGTGAATGGTGATCCTTATTCACTTTCAGATAATGCTATTTATTCTTTATTTAAAGACAGAGAAGGAGGTATGTGGATTGGTTCTTATTTTGGTGGTGTTAGTTATTATCCAAAGCAATATACCTATTTTGAAAAATTTTATTCTTCCGGAAATACAAACAGAGACTTTGGCAAAAGAGTAAGGGAATTCTGTGAAAATAATGATGGTACTATATGGATAGGAACTGAGGATAAAGGACTGTTTAACTATAATCCAGTAACAGACATTATAAAACCGTTTACAAATCCGGCAATTTATCATAATGTTCATGGCCTTTGTCTGGATGGTGATTATTTGTGGGTAGGAACGTTTGCTAAAGGTTTAAACCGTCTCAACTTAAAAACTAAAGAGGTAAAATCATATTATAAGGGAGATAGACCAAATACATTAAACGCAAATGATATTTTTACCATTTGTCGTTCGGCTTCAGGTACACTCTGGATTGGAACAACTTACGGGTTGATGCGTTACAACAGGCAAACAGATGATTTTACACGTATTCCGGAATTGAACGGTAAATTTATTTATGATATAAAGGAAGATGTACATGGCAATTTGTGGCTGGCAACTTATGCAAACGGGGCTTATAAGTATGATATAAATAAGAAGAAATGGAAAAACTATCTGTATAATGAGAATGATAATAACAGTCTTCCATATAATAAAGTGCTGAGCGTTTTTGAAGATAGTCAGAGACAGATATGGCTGACAACATTGGGCAGAGGATTTTGTAGATATAATCCGGATTCCGATACATTTACCAGATATGGTTCCAAGGATGGATTACCTAATGATGTGATTTATCAGATTGTAGAAGATGAAAACGGAATGTTTTGGATTACTACAAATGCAGGTCTTGTTAGATTTAACCCTCAAACGAAAAATAGTAAAGTATTTACTGTAGCCAATGGATTGCTGGGAAACCAGTTTAATTTCAGGTCGAGCTTCAAGAATAAAAATGGGACAATTTATTTGGGTAGCATAGACGGATTTATTTCTTTTAATCCAGAAACCTTTTCTGAAAATAAATACATCCCTTATGTGGCAATTACTGACTTTTTACTTTTTAATAAATCAGTAGCTGTCGGAGAAGCTGGTTCTCCACTGAAAACAAGTATCACTTATTCTGATGCAATTACTCTTGATGCTGACCAGAATTCTTTTTCCCTCAGAATAGCAGCATTAAGTTATCAGGCTCCGCAAATGAACCGGTTGATGTATAAATTAGACGGTTTTGATAAAGAATGGCTTTCTGTTACGGGCAATTCTCTTATTACTTATTCAAATTTAAAATACGGTAATTATACATTCAGGGTGAAAGCATCCAATAGCGATGGTGTTTGGAATGAAAAAGAAACTATTTTAAAAATTAAAATCCGTCCACCGTTTTATCTCTCAATATGGGCTTATTGTTTTTATATATTAATTATTTCTGCTTCCATTGTATACATTGTATCTTATTTTAAAAAGAAGAGTGAAAGAAAGCATCAGCGTCAGATGGAAAAATTTGAGCAGGAGAAAGAACATGAGATTTATAATGCAAAAATAGACTTCTTTACGAATGTGGCTCACGAAATCCGCACTCCACTTACATTGATTAAAGGACCTTTAGAAAATATAATTCTGAAAAAAAATGTGGATGTGGAGACGAAAGAAGATTTAAGTATTATGAGCCGAAATACAGAGCGGCTTTTAAATCTGACAAACCAGCTCCTTGATTTCCGGAAGACAGAAAGCCAGGGCTTTCGTCTTAGTTTTATAAGGTGTAATATATCTGATTTATTGAGAGAAACTTATCTTCGTTTTACACCTCTGACAAAGCAAAAAGGAATAGACTTTAAACTGAATGTTCCGGAAAAAGATTTTTATGCTCATGTAGACAAGGAAGCATTTACTAAGATCCTTAGTAATCTGTTCAATAATGCAGTGAAATATTCGGAATCATATATTCATGCGACACTTGAAGTTGAAGATTCTCAGCAGGAAACTACCATTTTTAAGGTACGTGTTGTAAATGATGGTCAGATTATTCCAGAAAGTATGCGGGATGAGATATTCAGACCTTTTGTACGTTACGATGAAAATGGAATGAACAAGCAAACTACAGGAACAGGTATTGGACTGGCTTTATCACGTTCTCTGGCTGAATTGCATCAGGGTAGTCTGCGAATGGATAATGTGAGTGACTGCAATAGTTTTTGTCTGACATTACCTGCAATTCAGAACCGGATTATAAATCTGGATATGGAAACTGTAAATACCCAAGGTGAAAAAACTGAATTTATAGTAAGGTCTGCAACGATAAGTGATAATAAGTTTGTGGTTCTGGTTGTGGAAGATAATCCCGATATGCTGACATTTGTAGTGAAACAGCTATCGTCTACTTATACAGTTCTTACTGGCACTAATGGAAAAGAAGCTTTGGAGATCTTGGATAACAATTATGTAAACCTTGTGGTGAGTGATGTGATGATGCCTGTTATGAGTGGCTTTGAACTTTGTAGCGTTATAAAATCAGACCTTAATTATAGTCATATACCTGTAATTTTGTTAACAGCAAAAACGAATATGCAGTCTAAAATAGAAGGATTAGAGTTGGGAGCAGATGCATATATTGACAAACCTTTCTCTGTTGAATATTTGCTGGCAAATATTTCCAACTTAATTCAAAACCGTGAAAAGCTGCGTCAGGCATTTGCAAAATCACCATTCCTGGATGCTAACACGATGGCGATGACAAAGGCAGATGAAGAGTTCCTTCAAAAACTGAATGATATTATTCAAACGAATCTACATAATCCTGATTTTAGTATAGATGATATGGCTGATACTTTTAATATGAGTCGTTCCAGTTTTTATAGAAAAATTAAAGGAGTTCTTGATTTAACTCCCAATGAATATCTTCGCCTGGAACGTTTAAAGAAAGCTGCGCAATTATTAAAGGAAGGAGAGAGTAGAGTGAATGAAATTTGTTATATAGTAGGCTTTAATTCTCCGTCATACTTTTCTAAATGTTTTCAAAAACAATTCGGAGTACTTCCAAAAGATTTTGTAGCTTGAAATGCACACAATTATTCAATAAATAATCGCGTTTTTACTTAATTATCTCACTATCTGAACAGAAAGTTGTATTCTGATTCGTTTTTGGTACGAAAATTCTATTTTATGGAACGTTTGTTTTATCCTCAGAATGGATGATATTATACTTTTGCTTCAAACCAAAATATAATATTGTATGATAAAACAATTTTTAGTTTTAATGACTTTTACAGTATGTGCATCTGCTTCTGCGCAATGGAAATCAGCAGGGAATAAAATGAAAACCAGCTGGGCGGATAAAATAGATGTAAACAAGGTATTGCCTGAATATCCTCGCCCCATTATGGAACGTGAACAATGGCAAAATCTGAATGGATTATGGAATTATGCTATTTTGCCTGCGGGAAAGTCGGCTCCTCTGACTTACGATGGAAAGATACTGGTACCTTTTCCTCTTGAATCTTCTTTATCGGGAGTAGCAAAGGAATTAGGAGAAAAAAATGAATTGTGGTACCAACGGGATTTTATTGTTCCTGCTAAATGGAGTAATAAAAAAATTCTTCTGAATTTTGGAGCTGTTGACTGGAAAGCTGATATCTGGGTAAATAATATAAAGGTTGGTCAGCATACTGGGGGATATACTCCTTTTTCATTAGATATCACATCTGCACTTATTAAAGGTAACAACAAATTGGTAGTTAAAGTATGGGATCCTGCAGATCAGGGTTTCCAACCTCGTGGAAAACAGGTCAGCAAACCAGACGGTATCTGGTATACTTCTGTGAGTGGTATCTGGCAAACGGTATGGATGGAACCGGTTTCGGAACACTATATTACAAATGTGAAAACTACACCAAACATTGACAATAATAGTTTAAAGGTAGAAGTTTTAACTGATGCAAGAGTTTCATCAGATAAGATTGAGGTTAAGGTTTTTGATGGTAAACAATTGGTAGCATCGGCAACCTCAGTTAATGGTCTTCCCGTTGAGGTTGCTATGCCTACCAATGTTAGACTTTGGTCTCCTGATTCTCCATTTTTATATAAGACAGAAGTTTCCTTTTTCAGTAATGGTAAACTGATGGACAAATTAAATAGTTATGCTGCAATGCGTAAATATTCTACAAAACGTGATGATAAAGGAATAGTTCGCTTACAATTGAATAACAAAGATTTATTTCAGTTTGGTCCGCTGGACCAAGGATGGTGGCCTGATGGATTGTACACAGCTCCTACCGATGAGGCTCTGGTTTATGATATCCAGAAAACGAAAGACTTTGGATTTAACATGATCCGTAAACATGTAAAGGTGGAGCCTGCCCGTTGGTATACTCATTGTGATAAATTAGGTATTATCGTATGGCAGGATATGCCTAGTGGAGACAGAGGTCCGGAATGGCAAAACAGACAATACTTCAATGGTACCGAGTTAAAACGCAAGATTGAATCTGAATCAAATTATCGTAAAGAATGGAAAGAAATTATTGATTACTTATACTCTTTTCCATGTATTGGTACATGGGTACCTTTCAATGAAGCATGGGGGCAGTTTAAAACTCCTGAAATAGCAGAATGGACAAAACAATATGATCCCTCTCGTTTAGTAAACCCTGCCAGTGGTGGCAATCATTACACCTGTGGCGATATCCTTGATTTACATAATTATCCCGGACCTGATATGTATTTATACGATGCACAACGTGCTACAGTATTAGGTGAATATGGAGGAATAGGTCTGGTACTGAAAGATCATATCTGGGAGCCTAATCGTAATTGGGGATATGTTCAGTTTACTACATCAGAAGATGCTACTAAAGAATATGTGAAATATGCAACACAATTGAAGAATATGATAACCCGAGGCTTTTCTGCCGCCGTTTATACACAAACTACAGATGTGGAAGTAGAAGTAAATGGATTGATGACTTATGATCGTAAAATCATAAAACTAAACGAAAATAGACTGAAAAAAATAAATAGCGAAATATGTGGAGAACTGAACCACTAATAATTATTATTAACTTAAAAAAATAACTACATGAAAAAAACTTTGTTTACCTGCGATGAACGTTGAGCACTGCGTAAAAGACGATGCCCTTAATTCAAATTTAAGGTTAAGTTTATTTATCTTAACTTATTTAAAAATCTAATTATTATAGAAATGACTAAAAAATTATTAATTTTATTACTGACGATATTTACGTTTACGGTGCAAGCACAGAACGTGAATGTTACTGGTAAGGTGGTTGACACAAAAGATGTTCCACTTATTGGTGTAAGTGTTTTGATTAAAGGTACTACGACCGGTACTTCTACAGATCTGGACGGGAACTTCAGTTTGTCTGGGAAAAAGGGACAAACTTTAGTTTTCTCATATATTGGAATGGATAAAAAAGAAGTTGTGATTGATGGGAAACCTATAGTTGTTGTCCTTTCTGATAATACCAAAGCATTGGAAGAAGTGGTTGTAATTGGTTATCAAACAATCAAGAAAGCTGATTTGACCGGATCTGTGTCAGTCTTTAAACCAGAAACAATGAAGAACACGGTCGTTACTGGGACTGTTGCTGATGCGTTAGCTTCTTTGCCAGGTCTTTTTGTTCGTTCATCCGGTAGGCCTGGAGCCGAAGGTATGGTGGAAATACGTGGTACATCAACATTTGGTTCTAGTGCACCTTTATATGTAATTGATGGTATTGCAGTTGATGGCGGAGCAAACCGAGATTTTAATTTTAATGATATTGAAAGTATTCAGGTTTTGAAAGATGCTTCTGCTGCAGCCATTTATGGTTCACGTGCAGCAAATGGAGTAATTATTGTTACTACAAAAAAAGGTAAAGAGGGTAAAATGGTTATTGATGTTTCAGCAAAAGCAACATTGCAATGGCTCCCTCGTTACAATTTGACTGATAAAAGTCAATGGGTTGAACTTAATGATATGGCTTTTAAGAATGCCGGATTGAATCCTGCAAACCATTATGACGGTAATACAAACTGGCAGAATGAAGCATTTAAAACTGGTATTATTCAGGACTACAATGTGGGATTCTCTGGTGGTGGACCGGGCAATAATTACTACATATCAGCTAACTATCAAGGTAACTCTGGTGCAACAATTGGAACAAATAGTGAAAGATTTACTGTACGTGCGAATACTTCTTCTCAACGCGATTTTGGAAAGAATGTAACTTTCAGAATTGGTGAAAATGTAATTGTTAGTAACTATTCGGTGGATGAATTGACAACCAATCCGATTATAGATGTTTATCGTATGTTACCTACAATCTCAGTTTATGATGAAACACATTCCGGTGGCTTTGGTTATGGAGACGGCCAACGTGATGTAACATTCGGAACAAATCCTATAGCGATTGAAAATCTGAGGAATATTACCAATGAAAATCTTAGAGTAAGAGGAAATGCTTATACAGAAATGGAATTCTTTAAATCCTTTAAATATCGTTTTAATTTTGGATTTGAAAGCAGCTCTGATTCATACATGAGTCTTCGTGAAATAGGTAACTGGACTTATAATCAACCTTATGATCCTTCTTCACTAAACAGAGCAAGAGCCAGATCTAATTCTATGGTATTTGATAATACGCTGGAGTATAACAAAACTTTTGGAAAACATAATGTAGCGGCTGTATTTGGTTCCAGCTTTATGGATAATTATTATGAAAGAATATGGGGAACTAAAAACGACTTATTGACTTCTGGTGGCAGCTCTTTTGATCAATTAGATGCTGCTTTGAGTAATCCAAAGACTGGTAGTTATAGAGATATGCAAAAATTGTTCTCTTTATTTGGACGGGTAAATTATTCTTATGATGATAAATATCTTTTTAGTGCTACCATTCGTAGAGATGCATCATCTAAATTCGGTCCGGATTATCGCAATGGTGTATTCCCTTCAGCATCTGTAGGTTGGAGAATTAGCAAAGAAAAATTCTTTAAAGTAAACTGGATAAATGATTTGAAGATTCGTGCAAATTACGGTGTGTTAGGTAGTTCTAATATTGGTGTTTGGGATTGGGTTTCATTTATAAATGTTTATCCTCAGGTTATATTTGGTAAAGATCAGCATATTGAAAATGGTATGACCCAGGTAAAACTGGTAAATCAGGATCTAAAATGGGAAGAATTGTCACAAATGAATGCTGGTTTTGATGCGACTCTTTTTGATAATCACCTGGATATGTCATTTGATTATTATATTAAAACAACAAAAGATATTCTTACAGGAATGCAGATATTGATGTCTACTGGTAATAATGGTGGAAATCCAATGGTAAATGCTGCTTCTGTACGTAATACTGGTGTTGATTTGTCTCTTACCTGGAGAGATAAATTGGGTGGTTTGAATTATAGCGTAAACTTAAATGGTTCTTACCTGAATAATAAAATTCTAAAATTGGGATATGATCGTCAGTATTTTACACAATGGGATACAAAATCTTATGTAGGGAAATCTATAGGTGAGTGGTATTTAATAAAAACAGATGGACTTTTCAGATCTGAAGCTGACGTGCTGGCTCATACAAACAGTAAAGGTCAGTTGATTCAACCTAAAGCCAAACCTGGTGATGTACGTTATGTAGATTATAATGACGACGGACAGATAACAGATGCAGACAGACAACATTGCGGTTCTACTATTCCTAAATTTCATTTAAGTTCTACGATAAACCTTGAATATAAAGGGTTTGATTTAATGGCTTTGCTAAATAGTTCTTTTGGAAATAAACTATTTAATGGACCTAGAAGTGCGTATGACAGATTTGATGATAACTCTAATTATCGTGCAAATTATGATCCATGGAGTCCGACAAACGTTAATGCGAAAGACCCTCGCCCTATTTATGGTGATGCGCGCAATGTAAGAGGTGATCAGGATCGCTGGCTCGAAAATGGGAATTATGTACGTGTAAGTCAATTGGCTTTAGGATATACATTCCCTAAATCTTTAATAGGTCAGTATTTTCAACAAATAAGACTATTTGTTAATGCTCAAAATTTGATTACATTTACTAAATATACAGGACTTGATCCTGAGTTTATTAATACAAATATTTGGGATCGTGGTTACGATGGAGGTTCTTTCCCAAATCCTAAGGGCGTTACATTTGGTGCACAAATTAAATTCTAAAAAGGAGAAGAAATGAAAAAAATATTTTATTTATTTATCATCAGCACTTTAATGAGTGCTTGTGATGTAGATGTTGATAATCCCAATACACTTACTACGGCAACTTATTGGAAAACAGAAACAGATGCGGCGAATGGTGTAAATGCTATTTATAATATGTTCTACAAGCCTGGAACTTATAGTCGATGGATTTGGTTCAGACTTGATCTTACTTCGGATGAAGGTGGCAGTTCAAGTCCTTGGGCCGAATTGAAAGAATGGACACAGTTTAAATACAATAATTATAACTTCTGGGAAGGGAATGCATGGACATATCGTGATTGTTATGAGGCTATATATAGAGCTAATCAGGTACTTGCAAATGTTCCATCAATTGAGTTTAATGATGCAAATGTAAAAAAGAATCTATTGGGGCAAGCATATTTCTTAAGAGGATTATATTATTATAATCTAGCACTGTTATGGGGTAGTGGAAATGCGAGTCTGCCAATAGTCCTTGAACCATCAAAACCAGGAGATAAACCACTGGGACATACTGAGACTGAGGTTTATAATCAGTCTATATCGGATTTAACAGAAGCTGTAAATTCTTTACCAGAGACTTGGGCTGATTCGGAAAAAGGACGTGCTACTAAAGGGGCTGCCTTAGCGTTTAGGGCGAAGTGCTATATGCAGCAACATAAATGGAGTGAAGCAAAAGCTGATCTTTCCTGGTTGGCCACCGGAACAGGTGCAAAGTATTATGATTTAGTTGGTTTTGAAGATAATTTCACCAAAGACAATGAAAATAATGCTGAATCAGTTTTTGAAATTCAGTTCTCTGATGTTCATAAAGCACCAGCCGGCGATGGCGACTTTGATGTTGATCCTAATATGGGGCTTAACAGAGGACAGTTTTTTGCTCCTCCGGGTATTGGCTGGACTGATGGTGAATTAAGACCTTGGCTTGTAACTGAATTTAAGAAGGAAAAGGATTTGAATGGTAATTTTGACATACGTTTGAAGTATAGTGCATTTTATGAAGGTATGAATCAGGATTTTGCTAACAATAGCAAAATATACAGATACGATCTTAATGGAGCTAACGCTAATATATGGAATGAACCTAACTGGAAAGGAAGAGTATTTTTCAGAAAGTATGGAAGTGATTATTACCGTACTTATGATGACTACCATAACCCTACTAATGTTAGATTGATACGTTATGCTGATGTTTTGTTAATGTATGCGGAGTGCTTGGCTAATTTGCCGGAAGGCGACCTTAATGAAGCTATTGCAATTGTTGATAGAATCCGTGCAAGAGTAAACATGCCAAAACTAGCTGTAAATCATCCGGATGCTGTTATAAATAAAGCAAACTTCTTAAAACGTTTACAAATGGAACGTTCATTGGAATTGTGCTCTGAAGGACAACGATGGGCTGATATAAAACGTTGGGGGTTAGTTGATAATGCTTCTGGAATAGAAGAATTGAAACAACGGGATCCTGATTTTAATAATTTTGTAATAGGAAGACACAGATGTTTGCCAATTCCATCTGATGAAATTAATAATAACAGCAACCTGACTCAAAATCCGAATTACTAATTTAGTATTTATAAAAAGATGGTCGTACATTGTTTCCTAGATGATCTATGGCCATCTAATTTTTTAAATTAAAAATAAAGATGAAATATAATTGTCTCAAATTTATTATTCTTTTTGCGTTTTTATCAATATGTACTTCATGTAAGTCCAGTAATATTGATAATGAAAACTTGACTTCAGCTCCTGTACCTTTAGGTGATCCTTTTATTATGTTGTATAACGATATATATTATGCATACGGTACAAGTGCAGAAAATGGAATAGAAGTTTTTACTTCTACTGATCTGAAGTCGTGGAAACGCCCGGAAGGAACAAATCAGGGGTTAGCGTTGCATAAAGATGATGTATGGGCTGACAGGTGGTTCTGGGCTCCGGAAGTATATTATGTGAAAGGGAAATTTTATATGTATTATTCCGCAGACGAACATCTTTGTGTTGCTACATCAGACTCTCCTTTAGGTCCTTTTAAACAATCTGTTCAAAAGCCTATGATAGAGGATGAAAAATGTATTGATAATTCACTTTTTATTGATGATAACGGGAAACCTTATCTTTTCTTTGTTCGTTTCAACGACGGAAATAATATTTGGGTTGCAGAACTCACTGATGATTTGTTGAACATTAAAACTGAAACAATGCATAAGTGTATTAATGTCTCTCAACCTTGGGAAGAGGTTTGGCCAAGGGTAAATGAAGGACCTTTTACAATAAAGCATAATGGTAAGTACTATTTGACTTATTCTGCAAATAGTTACGAAAGTCCTTTTTATGGAATAGGCTGTGCTACTGCTTCTGATTTGATGGGTGAATGGAAAAAATACGATTGGAATCCGCTACTTCAGAAACCAGGGGATTTAGTGGGCACGGGTCATGGAGCCATTTTTAAGGATAAATATGGAGTGATGCGTCTTGTTTTTCATGCTCATTGGGATAAAACAACGATTCATCCGCGGGCTATGTATATAACTACAGTGCGTTTTGAAGATAAAAATGGGGAGGATGTACTCTCTATTGACAAGAATTACATAACTCCAACTCTAACGGTAAAAAACTAAATGATGGTAAAAAGTAGGATAATATCTTTTTTATTAATTTTTCCGTTTTTGAGCTGTTCAGCCTCAGAAGAAGAACCATTCGTTAACAAACCAGGTGATCCGGTTGATGGCATTCGTATAGCATGGGATTATAATTCGATGCAATGTTTGGCTTCTATGGGAGGTTACCCTCGTATACGTAAGTTAGCTGATAATTCTCTGATAGTTGTTTATGATGCCCCTAATGGAAACGGAGAACTTCGTCGGAGTTCTGATTATGGAAAGAGCTGGGGTGAACCGGAAACCGTTTTCAGACAACATACTTATACAAATAATGAAGGACTTTCAACTACAGTAAATATTGCTAATTCTGAGTTGACTCAATTGCAGAATGGAGACTTAGTTGCCGCTTGTAATTATCGTCCGGCAAAAAATGAAATTGCACCTTTCGCTATCGTGATTCGTCGAAGTAAAGACTTAGGAGTAACATGGAGCGAGGAACAAATTTTGTATGAAGGAGGACCTCGCTTTATTGATGGATGCTGGGAACCCTCTTTCCTGCAATTACCAAATGGAGATCTTCAGATTTATTTTGCTAATGAAAGTCCGTACCGTAATTCCGATGAACAGGAGATCTCAGTTTTGACATCACATGATAACGGAATAACCTGGGATAAAGATCTTAAAACAGTATGCTTTCGGGCGGGTCACCGGGATGGGATGCCAGTTGCATTAATCTCTGGAAATGATATATTGGTTTCAATAGAAGACAACAATGTAGGTCAATTTAAGCCATATATTGTACGCAATTCTATAGCCGATAACTGGAAGGCTCCTGTTTTGGGCAATTCTTCTTTGAGAGAATCGGCTTTGTTAAAACCATTGCCTGAAAATGTGTATGCCGGAGCTCCGTATTTAATGAAAATACCTACAGGCGAAGTCCTGATGTCTTATCAGACAACTGGCTCAAGGTCTTCAAATTGGGAACTTTCAACAATGGAGGTTACAATAGGTGACAAGAATGGACGTAATTTCAGTCGGGCAACAAGGCCCTTTGATGTTCCATTAGACAAAGAAGCAAAATGGAATTCCCTCTCTCTCTTAGATGACAGAACTGTTGCTGCTGTTGCATCTACTAATTCTTTCACATCTCTGGTAGGGGTATGGATGATTAAAGGACATATTCTTTCTGATGTGCAAGCTGGGGAAAAGACTGTTGTTACTGATGGTATTCTGACAAGAGAGGAATGGGGAGATTATTTTCCTTTGTTTGTAGGCTCTAAAGGAAAAAGTAATATTCAATCGGGAATCTGTTATGACGAAAATAATTTGTATGTAAGTCTTGCTGTTCATTCTGAAGGTGATCTTATTAAGCAAATCTCTATAAGCTTTGATCCAGAGAATAATTGCTTTACAATGCCCGATAAAGGAATTTATAAAATTGATTATAAAAATGATGGAGAAATCAGCTTTTACGAAGGGAATAGAGGAAAGTGGAAGAAAATTGATTCTAAAGGGATTGTTGCTAAGGTGAATAAAGATGCACAGCAACAATCTACTTTAGAGCTTTCAATACCTTTTTCTGTATTAAACAAAATAGATAGAAAACCTATGAGGATTAATCTTATGCTGGAAACATCTGCATATAAAGAATCATTGATAAATTCTACACCGGAAGCAACATGTTCCTGGATGAAAGTTGTGTTTTAAGTATTAAAGAAAGAATGAAAAGAAATCTGTTATTATTATGCATTGTGCTTAACAGCCTTGCATGTTCTTCAAAAGAAGATCCTCAAAAAAACATTGAAACAAGATATAAAAATCCTGTTTTAAATTTCAGTCTTCCGGATCCGACAATAATTCGGGCTGATGATAAAAGCTTTTATCTGTACGCTACAGAAGATATCCGTAATTTGCCAATATACAAGTCTACTGATTTAATTAACTGGAAATTTGTAGGCACAGCGTTTACAGATAACACTCGTCCCAATTTTGAACCTGACGGAGGAATCTGGGCTCCTGATATAAATAAAATTAATGGTCTTTATGTTATGTATTATTCAATGTCTGTTTGGGGAGGTGAATGGACCTGTGGTATTGGAATAGCCACAGCAAATACACCTGACGGACCTTTTACGGACCGGGGAATGTTGCTCAGAAGCAACACTATTAATGTTCAGAATTCTATTGATCCTTTTTATATTGAAGATGGAGGGAGAAAATATCTTTTCTGGGGTAGTTTCCATGGAATATATGGAATAGAACTTGCTGAAGATGGACTTTCTGTTAAATCAGGAGCTGAAAAGAAGCAGGTTGCCGGTACAGCTTATGAAGGTACTTATATTCACAAAAAGGATGGTTATTATTATCTGTTTGCTTCAACAGGAACTTGCTGTGAAGGCTTGAACAGTACTTATCAGACGGTAGTAGGGCGTTCAGAGAATCTTTGGGGACCTTATGTTGACAAGAACGGTCAGGAAATGCTGAACAACCATCATGAGGTTTTGATACATAAGAATTCTGCTTTTGTAGGTACTGGACATAATTCGGAGATTGTATCTGATGATGCCGGACAAAGCTGGGTGTTTTATCACGGTGTTGATAAAAAGAATCCTGAAGGCAGAGTCCTTTTACTGGATAAGGTTAATTGGGTAAATGGGTGGCCTTCAGTGGAGACAGATTCTCCGTCTCTTGATTCTGAAAGGCCTTTATTTAATATCAATAAAGATTAATTTAAATGGTTATGTTGAAAAAAAGTATCATTTCTATAGTTCTCATGTTATCAGCACTAGGGGGGATGGCTCAACCTTATGATGCTTCTCATATATCGGCTGCTATCGCTTTGAAAATTCCGGGAAATCCAGCAGTTAATTACCCGCTGACAATGACTTCAAACAGTAATTGTAGCTATAATTTAAAAATGGTTGCCAAAGAAAAGATTCCTGTTAGTGTTTTACAGCAAGTATCAGAACAAAATGGGATAAAGAAGATTAAGATGCAAATTACTGCTTTAGAGAATATTTATTTTAATTATTCTCAGCAATTTGCAACAGACTCTCCTCACAATGACTGCCTGTTTTACATGCCTGGTTTTTGGTACAGACGTAACCTCCGTTCGCCGAAAGAAGCTCCTTCTTTTCATACTTCGGATAGCTGGACAGTACGTGAAGATCGTTTGAGTACACCTCTTACAGGAATATTTAATGAAAAGAGTGGAGAATATATCTCTGTTTTAAGAGTTGATTCATTTATAAACGAAGCTTTAATTACACACAAAGAAGGAGAGGTAATTATATCAGGTAAAACATCAATTGGTTTTACTGGTTTTGAGAACATAAATGGGATTGCATCTCTGTCTTTTGGTTATCCATATCAGGAAACTCCTAAAAGTTATATTAGAAAGTTAACGCTGGCTCCATCTATAAAATCTTTTCAATTTTTGAAAAAAGGTGAAAGTATTATAGTAACCTGGAACATAAAGCAAGGTAAGGCAGACGATTTTGCGGATTTTGTAAAACAGACATGGGAATATAGTTATGATACATATAAACCTATGGAAGTTAAGACCAACTATTCTGTAGATATGATGAAGCGGGTGATGAGCAACTTCTTTACCAGTAGTTTTGTGGGTGATAAACCTTTGAAATATTACTCTGGAGTAGGTTTGAGAACAGATGATTGTAAAAGTACTGGTTCTGCAGAAGTTGGCTTTGTTGGTAGAATTTTACTTAATGCATTCAATGCATTAGAGTATGGTAAACAACAAAATCGTAAAGAACTTCAGGATAATGCTTACGACATTTTTGATAGTTATCTGAAGAATGGTTTCTCAGAAGCTGGCTTTTTTAAGGAATTTGTAGATTACAATACAAATTATGAAGAACAGGTTCATAGCATTCGTCGTCAGTCTGAAGGGATTTATGCGATGCTTCATTTTTTGCAATATGAGAAACAGAATGGACGGAAACACTCGGAATGGGAAAAACGTATAAAAGGGATGCTGGATATATTTCTTAAATTGCAAAATAGTGATGGCAGTTTCCCGCGTAAATTTAAAGATGATTTGTTTGTTGTAGATAAGAGTGGTGGGAGTACGCCATCTGCAACGCTTCCTTTAGTAATGGGATACAAATTTTTTAAGAATAAACGTTATCTGGAGAGTGCTAAAAAATCTGCTGCTTATTTAGAAAATGAACTAATCTCAAAATCAGATTATTTTTCATCAACTTTAGATGCTAACTGTGAAGATAAGGAAGCATCTTTATATGCAGCAACAGCTACTTATTATTTGGCATTAGTCACTCAGGGAACAGAACGACAACATTATGCTTCATTGGCTAAGAAAGCAGCATATTTTGCTCTTTCCTGGTATTATGTGTGGGATGTACCCTTTGCTCAGGGGCAAATGTTAGGCGATATCGGTTTAAAAACCCGTGGATGGGGAAATGTTTCCGTAGAAAATAACCACATTGATGTTTTTGTTTTTGAATTTAATTCAGTGCTAAAGTGGTTGGCAAAAGAATGTAACGAATCTCGTTTTTTGTCTTTTTCTAATGTTATAGAATCATCAATGAAACAACTTTTACCTTATGAAGGCCATCTTTGTGGCGTGGCAAAAGTAGGTTATTATCCTGAAGTGGTACAGCATACTAATTGGGATTATGGAAAAAATAGCAAGGGCTTTTATAATGATATATTTGCTCCCGGATGGACAATTGCTTCTTTGTGGGAGTTATTTTCTCCTGAACGTTCGGAAATGTTTTTAAAATAAGTAACAAAAATGAAGAGAAAAATAAGTTTGATAATAGGGCTCGTCTTATTTATTAGTTGTAGTACAAATAAAAAAGGGTCAGATGTTATTTCTAATTCAGGATTGAAACAAAGTAATTTTCAGACAGAACTAAATGGAAAGAAAACTTCTTTGTTTATTCTGAAAAATAAAAATAATATGGAAGTATGCTTAACAAATTTTGGTGGGCGTATTGTTTCTGTGATGGTTCCTGATAAAGATGGAAAAATGAAAGATGTTGTTCTGGGATTTGATTCTATTCAGGATTACATAAAGTATCCAACAGATTTTGGAGCGAGTATTGGTCGTTATGCTAATCGTATAAATAAAGGAAGGATTACAATTGATAGAATGGTTTATCAATTGCCGCAAAATAACTATGGTCATTGTCTGCATGGCGGATTTAAAGGTTTTCAGTATCAAGTGTATAATGCTAAACAAATAAATGATCAAAATATTGAATTTAGTTATTTATCGAAGGATCTTGAACAAGGATTCCCAGGGAATCTGACTTGCAAGGTTACGTTTACCCTGACAGATGATAATGCTATCGACATTAAATACGAAGCAAGTACAGACAAGACAACAGTTGTGAATATGACGAACCATTCTTATTTTAACCTGGATGGTGATCCTTCATGTTCTAATGCTGATTATTTATTAACTGTCAATGCTGATTCATATACTCCGGTTGATAGTACATTTATGACTACGGGAGAAATACTTCCGGTAGAGGGAACCGATATGGATTTCCGTGCTCCTATGGCTATTGGTACAAGAATAAATAATTATAGCTTTAAACAACTTAAAAATGGTAACGGTTATGATCATAACTGGGTATTGAATACGAAAGGTGATATTACCAAGAAATGTGCTTCACTTAAGTCACCTAAAACAGGAATTGTTTTAGATGTTTATACTAATGAACCTGGTATTCAGATATATACTGGTAATTTCCTTGATGGTACATTACATGGAAAAAAAGGAATTGTTTATAAACAACGTGCTGCTGTTTGCCTTGAAACACAAAAATACCCTGATTCACCTAATAAACCAAAATGGCCTTCTGCTATACTTAAGCCAGGAGAGAAATATTTCAGCCATTGTATATTCAAATTCTCAACTAATAAATAATATTTATAGTAGATTTGTGGATTAGTAAAACACTACATTCAGTTTCTTACTAGCAAATAATGATAGTTATTACTTTCTTATTGAAAGAAAATGACTGAAAATCTAAACAACAATTGATCCGTGGCCGATTACTATATCTGCTTCGGATCAATCTTTTTATAAATCTTCTATCCAAATTTATTAATAGTTGTTTTTGCAGAATATAAACTTGTTCTCAAATAATAGCTCTATAAATAATAAATTTTATGCATATAAATGGCTTTGATATTAAAAATAGTAATATATATATCTTTTATAATGAATATTATTGTATATTTGACCATGTTTTAATTAGATTTGTATGCTCTAATATTAAGTTATAAATTACTCTTTAATATTCGAGATAGTAGTTTTGAGTATTATGTAATTAATAGATTTATATTATAGTGTGTTTTATAAAATTAGATATATGACTAACTCTAAATTATGGATTATTTCTATCCTTCTTTTACTTAATTATCCGGTATTATTTGCTAACCAAATTATATCAGTTGCAGATTTTGGATTAAAACCTGATAGTCGTGTAAACTCAGTACCTTATGTTCGAAAAGCATTAGAAGCTTGCCGTAAACAACCTGGAAGTACTTTGTTTTTTCCAAAAGGGAGATATGATTTCTGGCCTCAATATACAGTTGAAAGAGAATATTTCGAATCAAATACAACTGATAATAATCCCAAAACTCTGGCTGTATTACTAGATAGTCTCCATAACTTTACGTTAGACGGTAATGGTTCATCATTTGTGATGCATGGACGGATTCAACCTATAACTCTGGATCACTGCTCGGATATTAATTTGAAAGGATTTACAATTGATTGGGATATACCTCTTACATCGCAAGCTAAAGTGCTGAAGGTTACCCCCGATTATTTTGAAATTGAAATCAATACTCACGAATCTCCATATATTATCGAGAATAATAACCTTGTGTTTGTAGGAGAAGGCTGGAAAAGTAAGTTGTGGTCTATTATGGAATTTACTTCAGATACACATCTGGTAGCTCCGAATACAGGCGATAGGATAGGGTGGCGGAACTATCATGCTGAAGAAGTATCTCCGGGTATTGTTCGTCTTAGTGATCCCAGTGTTGCAGCATTTTATCCTAAAGAAGGAAATTGGCTGGTACTTCGTCATAATGAACGGGATCATGCCGGAATATTTCTTTATCACAGTCAGCGGATAAACCTGGAACAAATTGATGTATACCATTCTTGTGGATTAGGAATACTGTCACAATATAGCCAGGATCTTTCATTCAATAAGGTCCGGGTAGTTCCAAACGCTTCAAAAAATCGTATTCTGAGTGGGCATGATGATGGATTTCACTTTATGGGATGTGGTGGCTTTATTCGTATTGAAGAATGTGAATGGGCCGGGTTGATGGATGACCCTGTTAATATACACGGAACCTGCGTACGTATTGTCGAAATTCTTTCTCCTACCCGCATAAAGTGTAAATTTATGCACGAGCAAAGTCAAGGTATGGAGTGGGGAAGAAAAAATGAAAAGGTAGGATTTATAGAGAATCAAAGCATGCGAACTTTAGGAACCGGTACTATGACTTCATTTGAACCCCTTAATAAATCTGAATTTATTGTAGAATTTCAGGCACCAGTTCCTAACAGCTTAAAAGTTGGTGCTGCCTTAGAAAATTTGTCATGTACCGCCGATGTAGAAATCAGAAACTCGTTCTTTGGTAGTTGCCGTGCCCGAGGCTTGTTAGTATCAACTCCCGGCAAAGTAATTATAGAAAATAATATATTTGAATCAAGTGGGTCGGCAATCTTAATAGCTGGTGATGCTAATCAATGGTATGAATCAGGTGCAGTGAAGGATGTTCTTATTCGTAATAATACATTTCGCTATCCTTGCATGTCATCAGTTTATCAGTTTTGTGAGGCTGTGATCAGTATATTTCCTGAAATTCCAAAGCCGGATATACGTTATCCTTTTCATAGTAATATCCGTATTGAGAATAACAAATTCTACTTATTCGATTATCCTATTCTATATGCAAAATCGGTAGATGGGCTGAGCTTTGTTAATAATACGTTGATAAGAGACACAACTTATCAGCCGTTTCACTATCGTAAAGACGGAATTACGCTGGATGCCTGTCGTAAGGTTATTATTTCAGGAAACCGAGCTGAAGGAAATGTTTTAGGAAAAACCATTCGTCTGCATGATATGAAGCCGGGAGATTTGAAGCTACGCAATGAATCTTTCTTTCAATTAAGAAATAAACCATAATCTGCTATGATCAACATAGAGGGAATGTCTATATCAGAATGTTGCTTATAATTAATTAAATTCTTGTCAGTTTATTTCTGTCAAGGATTGTAATAATACGCCCATCAGTCTTGATAATTCCTTCATTTTCGAATTCTTTGATTGTGCGAGCTAATGAAGGGCGCTGTACTCCAAAGTATTCGGCTAACTGGGTTCTTGTGCGTTTTAGTATGAAATAGTTTTTTTCAGGAGTAGTCTTTTCCAGTAAGAATATAGCAAGTTTATATTTTAGGCTTTTAAGTGATATCATTTGTAGTTTCATTGAGAGAAAAACAGCCAGATTTGAATTCAGAGTCAGGAAGTTAATCATGAGTTTTTCATTGTGAATCATCTCATTCAACCAATCTGATTTTGGTATTTTCAGAAACGTACAAGGTTCCATTGTTATAACATCAACAGGATATTTATTGTTATTTGCAAAAATAAAGGCCGGAGCCAGTGGCATTACAGCTTCCAGCATTTCTATTTCAACGGCATTCCCTTCTTGTGTAATCATTTGGGTACGCACAATACCTTTAACCAGTAAATACATGTAATTGATAACTTCTCCCTGCCTCACTACAGTTTCTCCTTTTTTATAATTAATTACCGCTTTTACATTTCTTTGTAAGAATTGATCATGTTCTTCTTTGCTCATGTCTTTGAATAGCGGACAGATGGTTAAGTTATTATAGTTCATGATTACTGTGATTTGTAATATTCATTTTTGCTAAATAAGTAAACTTTATTTGCTTAGAATAAATAAATGGATTAAAGATTGTTAAACGTCTGGTAGTGTAATCCAGGTTACAGTTTAGGAGGTGTTGTGCCTGTATCTTTGTCGAACAAAAAAGATAGTGATTAAAACTAACCATTAAAACCACAGAATATGAAAGAGTTTAAGAAATTGAGAATTGGTGAGATTGTAGCTGATGATTTCAGAGCAGCGGAAGTCTTTAAGAAAGCGGGTATTGATTTTTGCTGTGGTGGAAATCAAAGTTTGGAAGAAGTGGCCAAAGAAAAGGATCTGAATATAGCTGAACTTGAAAATAAACTGAATAACCTGGAGACTGTTGTTCAGGGCAGTCAGCCCAATTATAAAGACTGGAATCTGGACTTTTTATGCGATTACATTGTAAATGAGTATCATAGTAAGGTTTATAGAGTTTTACCTCAAATAATGGATTACTTGAATAAGATAGTTCAGGTTCATGGAGCCGGTCACCCGGAGCTAAAGGAAATTGCTGATTTGTTTTCATTGGTAAATACAGAATTACCAATACACCAGCAACAGGAAGAAAATGTGTTTTTCCCGGCTATCAAAGAAGCTTTGAGTTCAAATTCAGCAAAAGCAAAAGAGATAGTAAATTCGCAAATTGCCCTGATGATGGAAGAACATGAACTGATAGGTGGTACGGTAGATAAGATAAGTTTGTTAAGCAATCACTACTCAGTACCCGATGATGGCTGTAATACTTATCATGTTACTTATAAGTTATTAGAAGAATTTGAGGAAGACTTACACGTACATGTGCATCTTGAGAATAATATTTTATACCCAAAAGCTTTGAATCTGACTAAATCTTAAAACGAAATCAAACAATTTAAATTTAGATATTATGGATGTTAAAAAAGTATGGATGGAAGAGGGCTGTATTGCCTGTGGAGCATGCGAAGGAATTTGCTCCAAAGTGTTTAGAGTAGAAGACATTGCCTATGTAAACGAAGGGGTTGACTATTCTGAATATTCTGAGGAGATTGAAGAAGCAGCAGCAAGTTGTCCTGTTGAAGTAATTAAATATTCTGAGTAAATTTACAATTATGATAAATGCTAGTGAAGAATTAAGACGTGAACATGAGTTAATTAAAACAGCTCTGAATTTGCTCGAAAAGATAGCATCTGGAATTGTACAAAAAGTAAATCCAGATGTAAGTGACTTAACGGAATTAATCAATTTTGTAATTGTATTCGCTGATAAATGTCATCATGGAAAAGAGGAAGATTTGTATTTCCCTTCTCTGGAAGAAGCTGGAATCCCTAATCATGGCGGACCTATCGGTGTAATGCTTTCAGAACATGATCAAGGAAGAAAATATATCCGTGAGATGAAAGAAAATATTTCCGGACAGAACTCTGATCTACAGGTTTTTGCAGATGCGGCTTTTGCTTATGTTGCTTTAATGAGAAATCATATTGAAAAAGAAAATAATATTTTATTTATGATGGGTGATCGTGTGATGCCGGAAAGCGTGCAAAATGATTTACTAATCAGGTTTAAAGAACATGAGGAAAAAGTAATAGATAAAGAGAAGCATGAAGAATTTTATGCATTAATAGAAAGACTCTCACAGAAATATCTGCACTGATTTTATAGACCTGTTTTTACTTTGGGATTCTTAAGGATACAAATGAATCCCAAAGTAAAATGAATACTACTATTTGCTTCGTACTGGAAGTCGTTCCCAAAGCCAATCAGGAATTAGTTTCCAGAAAAATACTATAAATGCATATCTCTTATCAATAATAATAACGCGTTTTTTACGGCTTAGAGCATTGATAATCTGTTCTGCTACCCTTTCCGGCTTCATTAGCAACGGATAATTCCCATCTTTCAATAAATCCGTCTGCACAAATCCCGGTCGGATATCAGTAAAGTGAATTTTTAACTTCTCCATGCGAGATAGCTGCGCCAATGAATCGATATATGTATTCTGAAAACGCTTTGTAGCCGAATAAGCTGGAGCAACGCCCAGTCCTTTTGTCCCTGCAATAGAACTGATTACTGCCAGATGTCCGCCTCCTTTTTCCTTGAAATAGTGAAAAGCAGTTGTTACCAGACGAATAAAACCTCCTACATTAGTTCGGGCCGTATTTATTTCAATATCAGCTTTTAATGTTTTGTTTTGAAATCCAATTCCCGAACTAAGCAGAAACAGATCCATTCCGCCCAATTTATTTATCAGTAACAATAACTTCTCAGGAGCATCCTCTTTTGTAACATCCAGTACCTGAGTTTCAATATTTTCGGGGTTGGTAGCCTTGAATTTTTCCAGCGCGCTTTCTCGCCTGCCTGCAACACCTACTTTCCAACCCTGTTTGAGATATCCTTTTGCTACCTCATATCCAATTCCGGAAGTTGCTCCTATAATTATGATTCGTTTCATCTATTTTTTCGCTTTAAATCCCGCAAATATAACTTATTTAGTTTGTTTGTTCTTTCGTATATTCAAACATTCTGCAATTATAATCCTATAGGTAACCTCAAGTGAGTATTCGATAATCCAGGTTGTAAGTTTTATTTAGAATTCGGCTTTAGTTTTTCAATAAGATTCATGATAAGTGTAGGAGAATCCTGATTTTTCATCATTTCTCTTATTTTTTGTTTTTGTTCAGGAGTAAGAGCGTCCGTCATTTGTTTCATGATACCGCCTAATGAATCAAGGATTTGTGTCACCATTTCCCCAAGTTCTTTGTTGCACTGTTTGTTTATTGCATCATCCGGCTGATCGGATAGCATATTGAGATTTCCTTTTTGCATAATTTCCAAAAGACGAGGTAAAATAGCTGGTAAAGTTTTACCAACTGAGTCATTTAATGATTTAATGATTGCCATTTGTTTCTTGTTCAGTAAAAGAGTTGTATCCATTGGCGCAGCAGGAGCAGGTTGATTCCACAAAGCAACAACATCTTTAATTTTAAGTTTCTTTTTTGAAACGAATGTCCGGTTATCTATTTCTTTATTATCTATAGCTTTTTCAACACCCTTCCAGCTGCCTAGCGTATACTTGTAAGAGTACTTTTTATTCATGAAACAAGGAATTTCCAGAGTGTAGTGTTTACTGTCTATTCGCTTCATGCAATAACTGCTATCAGAAGGATTCCATCCGTTAAAGCTTCCGGCAATAAACACGGCGGAGTCTTTTTGAATGCCGTTACCCGGCAATTCAACATTAAGATGAACAGAACCCACTTGCGCATTTACATGTTGTGAAAAAAGCAAACTACCTGCCAGGCAAAGCAGCATGCAATAAAATTGTTTTGTTTTCATAATATTCTGTTGTTAAAATTCTAATTTGTTAATCCTGGTTTCCATTCTTCTATGACCTTAAGGTACAATACCTGTTTTTCCTTCTCTTTTGTAAGATTCGCAATATCTTCATCTAGTTTTTTCTGTATGGAAGTTAGCCATTCCTCATCATTTAATTCTTTTCTGTAAATGAATGGAAAACTGCGTTCCAGTTCCTCAATTTGCTTGCGTAAATTCTTAACCTTCTTTTCTAATTGCAAAACAATCCCTGTAAATTCCTCGGATTGAGAAATAGAATCTGCAGAATCTTTGGCTAAATCCAGTGATAGGAGTATTTCCCTTAAAGCCATGAAACTTCCAAGATGATAAGCAGCCTGAGCTTTGATAAAAAGTTCGGTTTCATATTCTGAAAGACCGAGATTAATGTCCGGATGTAGTTTCTTTATTATAATACGATAAGTCTCTTTCATTTCCTTCATTTCATCCGCCGAGATTAAAGAGTTTTTCAGATACTCTTTTGCTGCTGCCAGTTGCCGTACATTCTCTTCAATCTTTTTCTTGTGATCGGCAAAACGTATATGAATTTCCTCATCAACAGTTTTCAGTTCCGGTATCTCGTTTCGGTTTATGTAGGCCTGAATCAGCTCTATGCGTAGTTTTATTGCTGCAATTTTAGTACGCAAACAGAAAACCTCGTGCTGTTTTTCTCCCACAGTACTCAGGTATAGTGAGGTAAGACTGCTTTCTTCGTAAGTCTGCATTTCATTCTTTCTGGCAAAGAGTTCAGTAAACTCTTTCCGTAACGAACAGAATTGTTCCCGCAAAACTTGTTGTTCAGGTGTTAAATCAAGCATATTAACTACTTTTTAATTGCAATAATTAAAATATGAACACTTCAAATATAAGTAATATTTTTGACATTTGTCATTCTTTATTCAAAAACATCCATTGCCTGTTATTACTATCTTTATACTGCCTGTTTTTTTGTATCTTTGTTCCACACTAACAAATATAACTATGAACTTAAAATCAATCACATTAACATTGTTGGCCATTTTAACTTTAGGCACAACAAGCGCTCAGCCCTTCAAAGAGTCTAAGGAAGAAAAAGAAAAGAGAATGCAATGGTTTCAGGATGCCAAATTAGGTATCTTCATTCATTGGGGAATCTATTCGGTAAGGGGAGTTACAGAGAGCTGGTCCTTTTATAATAACTATCTTTCTTATGATGATTATATGTCTCAGTTGGATGGATTTACTGCTAAGAACTATAATCCGGCAGAGTGGGCTAAACTGATTAAGGAATCTGGGGCCAAATATACTGTAATTACCTCCAAACATCATGATGGAGTAGCTTTATGGGATACTCAGGCCAGTGATCTGAATACAATAAAGAAAACTCCTGCATCACGAGATTTATTGACACCCTTTACAAAGGCTGTTCGAAAAGAAGGTCTGAAACTGGGAATATATTATTCATTGCTCGACTGGTCTAACAGTGATTACCCTTATGCAACACGTAATTCTACACGTTATCAGATAAAAGAAGATTCAGCTCGTTGGCAACGTTTTCTTGATTTTGATAATAGACAACTAACTGAATTGAACAAGCAATTCAAACCCGATTTATATTGGTTTGACGGTGATTGGGATTTCAGCCCGGAAACCTGGAAGGCCAAGGAATTATCAACCATGCTTCGAACCTTTAACCCTAAAGTTATCCTAAATTCACGTATTCAAGGTTATGGTGACTATGCCACACCCGAGCAGGGAGTGCCCATCCGTCGTCCCGATTCTCAATGGTGGGAGTTATGTATGACGATGAATGACAGTTGGGGATATGCACCAACAGATACGAACTATAAAACAGCTAATATGTTGCTTCGTACATTTGTAGATTGCATTTCCAATGGAGGAAACCTACTTCTTGACATTGGTCCCAAAGAGGATGGAACCATTCCACAAGAACAAGTGGATATTTTAAAGGAATTTGGCCGATGGACAAAGAAACATGCCGACGCCATTTATGGAACACGGGCAGGAATTCCCGAAGGTCATGTTATGGGATATACCACATTGAATAAAAACCAGGATATTCTTTACGTCTTTCTTCCATATAAACCCAATGGACCTATTTCTGTAAAAGGATTAAAGAATAAAGTAAATCGTGCCTGGGTAGTAGGTAACGGGGCACTTTTGGAAACAAAGGTAGTAGGCAAAGCTTATTGGAGCAGCGTTCCAGGTATTTTATATTTCGATGTTCCTGAAAGTGTTCAGGATTCTCAAATAACAGTAGTTGCACTTCTGCTTGAAGGTAAGATTGATCTTTATCGTGAAGCAGGACAGGTTATTACAAGTAATTAATATTATTTTTTCACCCGAATTATAGGATATTGTGTGAAAATGGTTATAAATGGTTATTGCCGATAACAATATAACATACTACTTTTGCACAAAATCCTATATAATGTTAGTGAATAATAATAAAAAGGATTGCAGAAGATTTTTAAATCTCTTAAATTTAACTGGTTATGTGCAAAACAAACAATTTTTGTATTGTTAGTCAATCTTAAGGTTGAGTGACGGTACAAAAATTGGTTTTGTATTAAATTAATCCTAGTCTTGTAGCATAAAGCACAGCCTGTGCAGTATTTTCTGAATTTGTTTTTTCCAAAATGCTATGTCGATGTTTGTTTACAGTGTTTATACTTATAAAAAGGCGATCTGCTATTTCTTTACTGCAATAACCTTCCGAAAGAAGTTTTATAACATCTATTTCACGTTTCGATAGAACAGGTTTTTCAACTATATCAGTGTCATCAAAATAGTTGAAAGTTTTTCCTGTGTTTACATTTATCAGAATCCTTTTTGGCTTTCTGTTTTGATCCTGATTTGGAATAATATCTGATAAAAATAGTAGAAGCCAAAGATCACCATTGCTGTCGAGTTCGTAAATTACAATTCTAAAATTAACCCATACGTATTTTCCGGTTTTGCTTTTTACTCTGAATTCGTACTTCATAATACAACCGGTACGTTCCGAAGGAGGTACGCTATATGCATAATCATAACTCATAAGGCCAGTTTCTAGTGCAAAATACAAATCATCCGGATGAATATTATCATAGAAAGCCTCAAAACTATCTTCATCTATCCCTACAAAAACCGGATGATCAAATTTATCAGACTTCTGATTATCCCTGAATATGAACTGCATTTTGTTCAAATCAAAAATAGACATTTTCCTATTTTCTATCTTAGATAGCTGATCTATTGCTTTTTTTATTTTTTCGGCATCTTCGTAAGCATTGTCTGATACATTGCAACGATGATTTTCGAAAAGATCTTTATGACGCTTTTTGAGAGATTCTATAGAACTTGGCATAGAAAATGGTTATAAATGATTATTGCATGCAAATATAATCCATTTTATCCTTTGTTAAAAGCTTTATGATGTTATAGATAATTTTATTTTAAAAATGAGAAGGGTTATTAACAAATAACTAACAGATTTTATTAAACTTCTTTCTATTAGTATTTGTTATACCCTTTGTGATAATCTTATAAATTAATAATAACCTAAAAAGTTGAAAATATGGCAATTAAGAGTGTATGGCTTGACGAGAGTGAGGACGAATGTCTCTGTTGCGGGGGATGTGAAGCTATATGCCCTGAGGTCTTTGAGGCACCTGAAAAAATGTTGGTAAAAAAATGTGTTAACTATGATTTATATGAGGATAAAATAAAAGAAGCTGCGCAAGACTGTCCTACAGGGACTATAAAATATGACTAGTACTCCCCTTTTAAAAGACACAAAAGGCAATCTGAATTTTCAGACTGCCTTGTTACTTGTTATTTGAAGGTGACTTAATGAAAGATTTGTTTTATTCTCCTTTAACGCTCTTTCCAATCCGTTCTTTCAATTCTTCTGCTTTGCTTTTAGCAGCATCTACTACATTCTTAAGTTCATTCTTTGACATAGCATAATACTTATCGGCATATTCGCCAACGCATTCAAACTTGCCCTCTTCCTGCATTTTTCTGATAATATAGCCTATTGCACAACCAACAGCTAAACCCCAAATAACTCCTTTCATAATTTAAGTTTTTAACAGTTAGGTAAATTAGTGAACTCTCTATAATTTAAACACTTGAAATGGGTGCTTTGTTTAGCATGAACATCTTCTGTTTCTAATTGTTTTTTTCTATGTAGAAGAAAGTAAAGCTGATGTTTGATAAACCTAAATACTTAAATGATATGGCAATTAAAAGAGTATGGCTCGATGAGAGCGAAAACGAATGTATTTCATGTGGCGCATGCGAAACTGCTTGCCCGCAAGTGTTTGAGGTTCCAGATAAAATGGTAATTAAAGCAGGTGTTGACTTCAATCAATATGAAGCCGAAATACTTGATGCTGTGGATGGCTGTCCTACAGAAGTTATAAAGTACGAATAGATGTTTTTATTTGCATTAAAAGATATTCGGGTATTATAGTCTGATTCCGGAAACAACAGCTTGTTCACATTTCTCGAGTAAAGAATCGAAATCGCATTCGCTGACTTTAATCGGAGGATGAACCGTAAATGTTAAGCGGTTGCCCAATCCCAATGGGAAGGAACCATATTGGAACATTTTCCAGGAGTCGTTAATCGTTACAGGTACCACATAGGCACTTGGTGCGTATTTACATAAAATCTTCAAGCCATTAGGAGAAAATCTTTTTGGCTTTCCTGTTTTAGAACGTGTACCTTCGGGGAAGATTACTGCCGAACGAGTATTGGTTTCAATATATTCGCCCAGTTTCTTTATTGCAGGCAATGCTTGTTTCGGGTTCTTCCTGTCTATCAGTACCGAACCACCGTGATTTAAATTGTAGGAAATACTTGGAATATGTTTTCCCAGCTCAATTTTACTAACAAATTTAGGGTGAAACTTTCTGAAGAACCATACAAAGCCCATAATATCAAAAAGACTCTGGTGATTTGACACAAAAATCAAAGGTTTACCTTCGGGTATGAGATCTAAGTTTTCAACTTTCGTGGATGAAAACGTAAAGACCATTGTTTTTAGTAAAAAAAAGCCTAAATAGTCTGCACTTTTCTTATGCGCATTGTATCCAAACCAGTTAAAACAAACCCACTGAATGGGATGAAACACACAGATTACTAACAGAAAGAAAAAATACGCAATTAATGATAGGGGGTATGATAATAGTTTTTTCATCTTTTGGGAATTTTCTGCAAAAATAAGATTTTTATTGATTCTTGTTTATATATTGCCTAAATCTTTAGCTTTTATTTTAATAGTTTCCCTTCTTTTCCATTGCATTATTTAATACTGTATATTAAATAATTATTTAAATTTATTTTCTTCTTATAATATGCTTTATGTAAATATTCTATATTATATTTGTTATGTTTATAATGCCACAAAAGTTTGAGGATAATATATAAAAGAAATAATAGTGATTGAATGACCTATATTTTATAATTGAAAAATGAAAAACTCTAATATTCTTGAAATAGATGGACGGTCTTTATATTATGCCTTTATTGCTGGAGGTAATAAAATTCTGGAAAATCAGGCTGAAATAAACAGGATAAATGTATTTCCCGTTAAAGATAATGATACAGGAACAAATCTTGCATCTACCATTCGTGCCGTAATAGATAGTATCAATCCCGAAAAATCTTATAAAAATACCATAGATAATATTGCTGAAGCCGCATTAGTAGGTGCACGCGGTAATTCAGGTGTTATTTTTGCTCAGTTTTTGTTAGGAATAAGCAAGGAAACCAAGTCTAAACACTGTGTTACTGTTTCTGAATTTGCGACAAGTGTTAAGAAGTCTATTCCCTATATGTATGAAGCCATAGCAAATCCGGTAGAAGGAACCATGCTTACTGTAATAAAAGAATGGTCCGACTATATATTTAGTAAACAGTCTGTTATTAAGGATTTTAAAAGAATTCTTGTAAGCTCGTTAGAGGTTCTTCATCAATCGCTTGTTGATACAACATCAAAACTCAAGGTTTTAGAAAAGAGTAAATTGGTTGATGCCGGGGCAAAAGGTTTTGTCTTTTTTATGGAGGGCATTATTGATTTCATCAAAAGTAATAATATCCGTAAAATTGTATCACTATCAAATGAAAATATATCTCTCATTCATTCCGATAATTCGCCGAATGAAGATATTAGTTATCGTTATTGCACAGAAGCCCTTTTAAGAGATTTATCTTTAAATAAACCCGATCTGCAGAAACTGCTTATTGAAAATGGAGATTCTGTTGTTGTAGCCGGATCCGATTCTCTTTGCCGTGTACATGTTCATACCAACCATCCTGCTTCGCTAATTAACACTCTTAAAAATTACGGAACAATTTCCTATCAAAAGGTCGATGATATGGTTCGCCAAAATGAATATATAAATAATAGAAAGTGGAATATTGCATTGGTTACTGATTCTGCTTGTGATTTGTCGCAGGAAATTATTGACTTTTACCAGATAAATATGCTTCCGCTAAATATTAATTTGGACGGTAATTATTATCTTGACAAGGTTACTATGCAACCCGATCAACTCTATGATTTATTTGACAGCAGCGATGAACTTCCCAAAACTTCGCAAATAAACGAACGGACATTCACTAATTTATACTCCCAACTAGCCTCGCACTACGATGCCATTATTGCTGTGCACCTCACTCAACAGTTCAGCGGAACTTATCTTAATAGCCTGAAAGCCGCAGAGCGAATAAAGAGCGAGTTTAATAAACCGGTTTATGTTATCGATTCGAAAAACCTCTCGGGTGCTCTGGGATTGCTGGTACTCAAAGTAGCAAAATCCATAGAAGAGGGGATGCCATTACAACATATAGTTAATGCTGCAGAGACGTGGATTAAGAATCTAAAAATATTTGTCAGCGTTAAGGATCTTAAATATATGATTAAGGGGGGAAGAGTTTCAAAGAATAAAGGTTTTCTGGCCACTTTGCTAGGTATAAATCCGGTTGTTTCTATGGACTGTGAAGGTAATGCAATGTTGTTTGGAAAAACTTTTGGGCAAACTGCAAATATTAATAAAGTAATAAACCATATCCGCACACTTACTAAGCAGCAGAAAGTATGGAATTACATTGTTTTGCATGCTCATAATAGAAAAGGTGCCGATATTTATATAAATAGGATGTATGATCTTACTGGTAAACAGCCGGTTTCTGTAGTAGATATATCACCGGTTATAGGCATGAATGCCGGCATTGGGTCTATAGCTGTGTCTTTATTACTCGAATAGTTAATATAAACTTTAATCTGTTATATTATGATTCAAATCTATTTAAACGCTCTGATTTTAATCATCAGTCTGATGTCTGTGTTATGGATAATCAGCATATTTATTAAGAATGTAAGCATAGTAGATCTATTCTGGGGGCTTGGCTTTGTTATGACAAATACATATTATTATTTTGCGACTAAAACCTTTTATCCTGTTCAGACAGTTCTTTTTATTATGGTACTTATCTGGGGAGTGAGACTTTCAGGATATCTGGCCTGGAGGAATATTGGTAAGGGAGAAGATTTTCGTTATCAGGAGTTCAGGAGAAAGTATGGCGATAAGAATTATCGCTGGATTAGTTTCTTCCAGACTTTTTTGCTTCAGGGAGTGCTTATGTGGATTATTTCTGTTACATTGCTGGGAGTAAACATGTATGCCAGTCCACATGGACTTACATTCCTTGATTATATCGGCATATTTGTATGGCTTACGGGATTGTTTTTCGAGGCGGGAGGAGACTATCAGCTGGCAAAGTTTAAAAGTGATATTAAAAATAAGGGTAAAGTTCTTAATACCGGTTTATGGAGATATACCCGTCATCCCAATTATTTTGGAGATTCCGCCGTATGGTGGGGGTATGGATTGCTCTGCCTGTCGGCCGGCAGTTATCTACCGGTAATAGGGTCGCTTCTTATGACCTTGCTTATTATTAAAGTGTCGGGTGTGGCATTGCTTGAAAAAACAATTAAAGACAGAAAACCCGAGTATGCAGAATACATTCGTAAAACAAGCGCTTTTATACCCTGGTTTCCTAAAAAATAAGATTAAATAATGATATGCTGATCAGTGCCTTATTTATATTAGCGGCTTATTTGCTGGGCTCGGTGCCATTTGGTTATCTGTTTACAAAATATGCAACCGGTAAGAATGTGCTCGAATTGGGAAGTATGAGTATTGGGTCCACCAATGTGGAGCGTGTGGCAGGTAAAAAGATCTCTGTATTAACACAGGTTTGTGATATGTTGAAAGGTCTTTTGCCTGTAGGTATTGCAATTGTGCTTCAAAAAAATAATATAATATTTCTTGAAGATTATTTTATCTGTCTTATAGCACTGGCAGCAATATTGGGGCATGATTTCTCAATTTTTCTGAAGCTGAAAGGAGGAAAAGGTGTGAATACCACTTTGGGGGCTTCAATATTGCTTGCACCTATACAGGTACTGGCTTCGGTAATCATTTTTTTCGTTGTAAAGAAGTTCACTAAATACGTATCTGTTGGTTCAATCTGTTTGGGCATATCATTACCCCTTACCGGACTATTCTTTCCCATATCCTATTGTTTTTACTATTTACTTACAGTTGCCCTGCTTATTGTAATTATGCACATTCCCAATATCAGCAGATTGATACGGGGTAACGAAAATGCAACTGCTTCTCAACAGAAAAAACAAAAAAATGCATAATCATCTCCCACCTGCTACTAAAACAGGTCTAATATTCCTATAATCAGATTGTTATTTTGGTGGAAGATAAATGTTTTATACATTTTTATCTGCTACTAACTTCTGCTATCTACCACCATTAGGCAATCAACTTTTTTTAGTACTCATAAAAAGCATTTCATTTTTTTTTGAGTGCTGAGAAGATCAACAAGGCACCTTCAAATCATTAAAGACCTTCTATCAAGATTAAGAAAACTCATTTTTGACTTAATATTTTGCAATATCTCTAATATTTTTCCGTAATTTGCATTGAAGTTGCTTCTTATTAAACAAATGTGTTCATTCGTTTAATAAGAAGCAACTTATTCTATTTTTATTAAAAGACATTACGAGAGATAAGATAATAAATTTTTATTCTGATGCGGATAATTAGGTATATCATTTTAGTTTTTGCATTGACGGGTATCTTGTTGGGATGTACTCCTCAACCTGAAGCAGACAGACTATTGGAGCGAGCTAATCAGTTGCTTGATAAAGAACAAGCTGATAGTGCTTTAAAGCTAATTGATTCTATCTATTACCCTGAAAAAAGTTTTAATAAGGAGCAATATATGCAATACGTGGTTTCTCGTGTGCGTGCTCGTTATAAAACTATGTATGATATATCAGCAGATTCTTCCGTTTTTACTGCATGGAATTACTATCGTCGGAAAGCTGACAATCCTAAATGGACTGCTTTAGCCGCATTTTATAGTGGATGCGTCTATGCAGAACAGGAAAATCTTAATAAAGCAATGCATGCTTATACAGAGTCACTCAACGAAGCTGTAAAAACGCAAGATAATAACCTTAAAGGACTAGTTCAAAATGGAATAGGAGATTTACTTGAGCAGCAAGGACTTTATGAACAGGCTCTCAGAGCATACCAAAAAGCAAATAAACTCTATTGGTATAATAGTAAGGACAAAATTGTATCCATTAGCAATGAGGGACGGTCTTACTTATTGATGGACGAGGCAGATAGTGCTTTAATGGTCTTTCAGCGTGGTATAAAATTAGCAGAGAAAAAGAAAGACAAGAATGGAGAATCCCTATTGATGCAAAATATCAGTCTGGCATATTCTCAAAAACAAGAATACAAACAAGCTCTCAGGGCTATTCAGCATTCGTTTCAGCTAAACACCGATTCTGCAGAAATACTTCGATATTATGTCAATTTTGGTAAGCTATACACATTTATGGGTATGGAAGATTCTGCTTCTTACTATTACAATCATGTAAAAAGCAAAGTGCAAAAGCTTACTAATTACTATCTGCAAGCAAGTACATATCTTGCGCTTGCAAATTGGGAGAAAAGCAGAAAGAATTATGCTGAAGCATTTGATTACATGGACAAACGTGCTTCATCCATTGAAAATATTATGCAAGAGCGAAACAAGAGTTCTGTTCTTGATATTGAAAAAAAGTACGATTTTGAATTGCTGAAAAACGCCCATGACAAACAGATCATTCATTTACAGTCATGGTTACTTCTATTGGCTGCATTGCTAGTTATTAGTGGCAGTATATTTACGATTTATACCATAAGACGAAAAAATCAGATGATTATTGCCCAGCAAACTATCAATACATTGAAAAATATGAATCGCGAATTAAGCACCACTATCTATCGGCATAATACCGATCTGCACAATGCGGTTCTGGTACAATGTGATATAGCAAAAAAGATTATTCGTTTCAATCAGGATATTGAGAAATATGAATCTCTTCAAACCAGTCCTGTTCAGATGATGCAAAGAATAAATAAAATATTTTATGGCGAAAAGAAAATTGAGGAGCAGTGGGAAACCATACTTAAGTCCATTAATCTGGTTCGTCCTGGTTTTGCAAAACAGATAGAAACAACATTTCCCAATTTGTCTGTTTACGAATTCCGTATTTGTTTATTAACCTATGCCGGTTTTAAAATACAGGAAATTGCTATTATTCTTAATCAAAAACCAAATACAATTCAGACCCGACGATCAAGCATCAGAAAGAAAATGGGAATAGAAGCCGGGGCCGACATTGCAGAGTTTTTGGATCAACATCTAAATTAGGATAATTCTTCCATCATTACAACCCTGTTTTTATTATAATAGACGCACTTGTGATTGTAAGTTCGCTTTATAGCTTGTAAAAACCTATATTTAAAACTGTACAAATATTTGTAAATCAATTATTTAAAAATGTAGTATTTCAAAAACCTATATTTTACTCCTTCATCCAGTAACTCCTCTTTTTTACCCTTCTTTTTTGTTCTACATTTGCTCTTAAACAATGAAAAATATAAATGAAAAAGAAGATCTGTTTAATAAGCTCAAGGCTACTATTTACCTTATCATTATTGATGTTTGCATCTTGTTCGGATGAAAACAATCAAGCAGAAAACAATCAACCACAAGTAACCAAAGGACGATTTGATAATACACCTTTTGTTTGGGATGAAATTTATGCTCAACGTTCGGCAGATAACATTTACATTGGCGATCTCAATGTTAGTTTAGTGAAAGATAATGGCAGTAGAACAAGAAGTAGTCATAGTATAGAGTCTAATATCAGCTCATCCGATAATTTGTTTATAATTAGTCCTGTTGAAGTATATGTTGGTGCTGCATATACCAAATCATCTTTTCCATATAAGTTTGATAAGGAGATTTCAAAAGAGAGAAATTCGATTGATATTGTTTTTGATTTTAAAGATCCCTTCATTGATAAAATTACCCGCGAAACTGGATCTGTAGGATATAAAATGTCTCTTAAATCGGCAATTAATTCGAATGAATATCAAAAACAATTGGCTGGAAACAAGCCCGATCCGGAATATTATATCACTCAATATAGCTCGCCCTCAGATTTGAAAAAAGCATTTTCCGCAAATACATCTTTAGGTAGTGCGTTTAGTGCAAAGGTTTCAGGTAATAGTAAGAACAGATATATTCGGAGCCGTACATTGGCAAAGATAGTCAGTGTAAATTTCTCAGTGTATATGGATACACCTCCTGCAAACAAAGGCTTTTTCAAAGATACAACTATCAACAAAAAAGATAAATTCAGTGATGCCGACTTGCCGGTTTATGTACGTTCGCTAACTTATGGTAAAGTGGTTTATATAGCCATTGAAAGTGAATACCCTTATTCAGAAGTAAAGCAAGCTCTTGATGCAGCAATTAAATATAAATTTGAAAGTGCAAATATGAACAAGGATGAACAAGTTACAAAAATATTCGGCAAATCGTCCACTACTATATTTGCTATTTCAGATAATTCATCTCAATCTTTTTTTATGAATGGCTTGGCCGATTTAAGCAGCTTTTTCTCTGCAAATAATGCTACAACAACATACGGATACCCTATTTATATGGAAGGAAGATACGTTTATGACAATTCTTCATATTTGCAGGCAAATAATTCTTCATGTTCTTTTTGAGTCATCTTATTTAATTTTTTTCGACATAATGTGTGAATGCACTCATTGCTTTTCTCCATTCAATTTAGTGCTTCTGCCTCTTTCAGAAAGTCGGTTACTGCTATCGTGTTTCATTTAGTCTGTTATATAATTCTTTCCTTAATGCTAAGTAAGCCCGCAGCCGTAAACCGATAAGCCCGCATTCGAGGGCCCATGGGTTTACGGCTGCAGACCCATGGGCACTCGAATGCGGGCTTACTAATATTTCCTTAAGTTTTTGCTTATGTTATGCCTGTAAATAGCTTAATTTCCTAGTAATTCTGCGGTAAAAAATAATTAAATAATAGTGCTATTTTTATTTGGTTATTAATACTTTTTGATATTATCTTTATACCACAAATCAATAAAATAAAGATGAATATAACACAGATTAGAAGCCTTGGAGAGAAGAAAACACAGCGTATGGTAAAGTTAGACACTTTATTAGATAACATGAAAAATGAGGGTAAAGAACGCTTGGTTACAACCATGAGACATTCTTTACAAATTCATAACGATACCGAAAGCAATATTTATGCAAAGAAAGTCCCTCGGATACTATTTGCTGCCGGATTTAAAAAAGAAAATGAAACTCAGGTGATGAAGCACTACAACGGACTGGTATTGCTGGAGGTAAACAACCTTTCCGGTATGGATGAGGCCGCCAGTATTCGCCACATTGCATCCGGTTTTCCACAGACAAAAGCAGCGTTTATCGGCTCTACGGGCAAAACTGTTAAGATACTTGTGCCATTTACCCTTCCCGACGGCACTCTGCCGCAAACATACAGGGAAGCGGAACTGTTTCATGCACATGCTTATCGCCGTGCTACCCTGTTATATCAGTCTCAGATACCTTTCCCCATAACAATAAACAAACCGTCACTGAAGCATAGTTGTCGTTTCTCTTTTGATCCAGAACTGTATGTTGCACCCCATGCGCACGCCATCCGTCAGGAACAGCCCACAGAAATGCCTGCCGAAACCACCTATCAGGAGGCGGTGCAGGAAGAGAGCAATCCTCTGCAGCGACTTGTTCCGGGATATGAACGAAGCAGAACTATCTCCACACTGTTTGAAACCTCTTTGAGTGCTGCACTGAGCGAAACTCCCGGCTTCTCGAAAGAAGAAGGATTGAAGCCGCTTCTGGTGGCATTGGCCAATAACTGTTTCAAGTCTGGCATTCCCGAAGAGGAAGTGGTGAATGGTGCAATACTTCATTTTGGAATGAAAGAAAAAGAAGTAGAACTGAGGCAAACCATTCACAACGCATATCTTATTGGAAAGAATTTTGGTGAAAAGCCTTGCATTCGTCCCGAGCAGAGTATGGCTATGAAAGCCGATGAGTTTATGAAGCGCCGTTACGAGTTCCGCTACAATACACAAACAACCGAGGTGGAGTACAGGGAGCGCAACTCATTCATCTTTGATTTCCGCCCCATTACCGACAGAGCACTGAACAGCATTGCCCTCAATGCCCAGTTTGAAGGTCTGCAACTGTGGGACAGAGACGTGAAACGTTACGTTTACTCAGACAGAGTTCCGCTATTTTCACCCATTGAACACTACCTTTCCGAACTTTCCAAGTGGGACGGGAAAGATCGTATTCGTGCTTTAGCCAATACAGTGCCGTGCGACAATCCGCATTGGCCCAACTTTTTCCACCGCTGGTTCCTCTGCATGACGGCCCATTGGAGAGGAACAGATAAAAAACACGCGAACAGCACAGCACCATTGCTCGTTGGTCCGCAAGGATATAAAAAATCCACCTTCTGTCTCAATATAATTCCGCCACCGTTGCGTGCATACTACACAGACAGCATCGACTTCAGCCAGAAGCGCGATGCCGAGCTCTCCCTCAATCGGTTTGCGCTGATTAACATTGATGAGTTCGACCAAATTAGCGCAGGCAATCAAGCATTTCTGAAGCACATTCTTCAGAAGCCGGTGGTGAACACCCGCAAGCCGCATAAGACCGCCGTGCAGGAGCTTCGCCGTTATGCATCATTCATAGCCACCAGCAATCATGCCGACTTGCTGACCGATGAATCCGGTGGTCGTCGTTTCATCTGTATCCTGCTAACCGGAAAGATAAACGATACACACCCCATTAACCACGAGCAACTCTATGCCCAGGCAATCAGTGAGCTGCAAAGCGGAGAACGTTATTGGTTTAACGCAGACGATGAGGCCATACTAATGAACAAGAACCGCGAGTTCGAACAAACCCCGGCAGCCGAGCAACTCTTCCACCAATACTATCGCCCCGCAGAAGTAGGCGAGGAGAGCAGTGAACTTCTTGCCGTTGAGATATTCACTCAGTTGCAGAAGAAAAGTGGAATTAAGCTCACTGCGAAAAACGCCATTCATTTTGGTCGTGTCCTCAGAAAACTGAATATTCCTAGCCGAAGGATTAACGGGAATACTTATTATGATGTTGTGGAACGGTTAGCTTAGTAGCAGATAACCCTGATTTAGTAGCAGATGATTAGTTAAACTATTTTATCTGCTACTAGTTGAAATCCCTTTTGTTAAGGCTTTTGGGGTGTTTTAGTGGGGGATAAATATTATAAAATGCATATTTTTTTGAGTAACGGCTGTTTGTTTCTTTATTGAATAGTATTTGTAAATATTCTTTTGTATTGATATGTAGTTAACTCCATTGAACTTGATTGGCTTAAATCGAAAGCAAAACGGAGTACTGTTACACTTTCGCCCCAAAAAACAGATTGAGGAACTACAGCCTTTGGAATTGTTTTTAAATAAAGAAGATATGGTGTTGTGTATGTCAATAAAGATATAATATTTTTTAGCTTTTTACTATATGCCTCATATATTATATAGGATATAAATATTATGCTTTTTATTTATTTTAGATTGGCAGGGATGGTTATAAAAGTAAAAAAGCAATAGTTTTATTGTTATGTAAAAGTTTGAGAGATGGCAACTTATTTGGAAAAAGATTGATGAATTTCTTTCAGTTTATTTATTGAATCGATTAAATCTTGTTTAATTTGATCATTTGTACAAGAAGAATTAATCATTGAAATTAAATTGTCAATTTTTGTTGCTGTTTTGTAGTTTTCAGATTTAATTTTATCACTCTCAATATTATATACCACTTGTAAAGAGGATGTATTGAGTTCTAAAATTGTTGGTAGTAAACGTATCATACGAAGAGCTTTATCCATTTCTAATATTGGATTAGCATTTATTAACTGGTTGAATATCGGAATAATATTATCCTTTTCTTTGTATCTATAGTGAATAGAATATTCTCTCTTCTGGTCATCTTTTAGGTCTTGATATTCACTTAATTTAATTAGCTCTTTCTCAGTAGCTGTTAGTTTACTGATAATAGTTGAATCTGTGGAACTCTGTAATATATTATAAATATATTTTCTCCAAAAAGAATTTGATTCTTGGTTATTCTTAAAGCCATATATTTTTTTAAAACCTTCATAAAGAACTACTCTTATACGTCTAAGATTCATCTGTTTCTCAAGATAAAAATCAGAATTCAGATATGCTTTTATAGCACATGCTAAGTCTAAATAGATAAAATGAAGGTGTATCCCAAGATATGTAGACTCAATAATAGGATTAAATGCTTTTGCAAAATTCTCTCCTACCATTAACTTATTAGCTATAGATTGAGGCATATTACAAGATGTGACTATACTATCTAAACATTTTCCAAACTCAGTTATCTGACTATTAAGTTTTGTAGCTAATTTGTTATCTTTGTCTCTAAATGAATTAATAATTTCCTTTATGGATAAATCATAGGGAGTTAGTGATTTTAAAAGTTTTTTTAATGATTCTATATTATTAGCAATAAACTCACTTGTCAAAGAGGATAATGGCTCTAATATAGCCAAAAAAGCACTAACCTTTTGAACTTCAATATTTTCATCAAGCTGTACGATGTTGTCATATACTCTAATGGGTTTATTGTCGTAATGAACTGAGAAATTTCTAGAATCGATATGTATTGATTGGGCATATTTATTTTTAAATTCTTCCGCGTGAATTAGAATATTATTAATTTTTATATTTAAATTTTCGTCATTTAAAAATGTTTTTATATTGCTGATATTAAGCTGTATAGCATTCGTTTTATCGTCTTTTTTTAAACCAAAAAAGTATTTGTAGCCTTCAATAGTAATTACATTTATATACTTCAAGTTACAACGCTTCTCCGTTGTTGATGCTGACTTGAAGTTGGCTCGTAGAAACGTCAATAAATCCAAACTTATAATCATTGATGCTATGTTTAACTTTATTAACTCTTTCCACAATCTCAATTCATTAATATGTTTTTTATTAATTTTATTTTCGTTGATTTTTTCTAGCCTATCGTAAATATCTACAAAAGAACACAGTGAAGATGTGTATATTGGGAAATTATGTCCTATATTTATATATAGAGTTCTTATGGATTCTTCTGAAGCAGGTTGATTATTCATTGTTCCATTAGTGTTATGGTTGATTTAATGTTACCAATTGTATTGATAATACTATATAGATTAAAATTGTTAATATGTATTATTCAATCAGTAAGATTGAATATTGGTTTATATTTAATTTTTCTTATATCTTAATTATAATATTGATGTTTTTTTTAGAGATATTCAAATTAATAAATACCTTCACAATTATTACCTATTTATGAAAGCATCCTTCAATACAAAATACAGATAATTTTTCAACAGTATTTTCTTTTTCACAGCACTTCTGCATGTTGCATTGTTCACACAATTCTGAAACATTACTAACCTCTAGCGTGCCTTGCTTTTCATGGAGAGAATAGAGATACTTTAAATATTTACCTTCGGCAATGCGGTGGTGCTGGTCTTTGGCTTTCAATCCTCTCCATTCATAAAGACGCTTGCCTCCTTTTGATGAATTACAGCTTTTACAAACCATAACCACATTATCCGTAATATCTTCTCCTCCACAACATCTGGGCAGAATATGTTCCACTGTTAAATCCTTTGTTTCCCCGCAATAGATACATGCGTTTGGATTTTCTTTTTCTTTAAGCCATTCACGAACCGATGATGACCAATGTATTTCTCCTGAACAGAGGCTTTTCCAACGATTCATAATCATTCCATAATTTGTTTTCCCAAAGCCTGAAGCTTCGGATATAATCTTTGCGTATTGATAAAAGATCTGTTCACGTACTGTTTTGACTGCTTTTGGAGGCATAATATTAATTTAAGGTCCTTAATTGTTTTTCATAAAGTACTGCGGGAATCCGTGTAGAGGTCTATGAATTCTTATTGTTAATAAGAGTATCTGCAAATGTATAAAATAATTTTTCACAATAAAAGTAAAATGTATCCTAAATAAGGAATCGCCGTATGCGGAACCGCACGTACGGTGGTGTGAGAGGTCGGAAAATGAAATAGGAGGAAAACTATTTCATTTTCCTCCTACTCGATTGAAACAAAGAATTACATATTTTCAACAACTGTATAAGTTCCTGCCTTGTACTCTTTTGTTTCTTTACTGCCAGGGATGGTGACAGAGGCAGTTGCACCTTTTGGAATGGTGAACTTCCAGATCCATTTGTTGCCTTTGTATTTCCAACTGCTTTTTATTGTTCCTGCAGCCGACTTATACTGTGCATTGATATAACCTAATCGTTTGTCGGGAACAGGAGACATGATGATATGTTTGAATCCTGGTTTTGCTGGGTCGGCAGAGATGCCGGCTGCTGTTTCCCATATCCATTCACATACGCAACCGTAGGCATAATGATTGAAACTGTTCATTCCCTTTGGTCCCATACCGTTTTCTATCATATAACTGTTCCAGCGTTCCCAGATGGTTGTTGCACCATTATCTATAGAATAGAGCCATGATGGATTCTTACGTTGGAAGAGTAGGTTGTAGGCTACATCTATCATTCCATTTTCTGTGAGCGCAGGCATAAGGATTGATGTTCCCAGGAATCCTGTCTGCAGACAGTCGCCATGGGCTTTGAAATTTTCTCGTAGACGGGTAATCATTTCTTCACGTGCCTTTCCTTTGATGAGTTTGTTTTTTAATGCAAAGAGGGCAGGGGTCTGCATGGTGTTCAGAATGTCCAACTTAAACTTGCCATCTGTGGTAAGGAAATTGTCTAAGATATATGATCTGGCTTCCTGTATCATCAACTCGTATTTCTTTGTGTCACGAGAAGTGGCTTTAGCCATGTCGCGCATCATCTCGGCATCCATCAACCAGTATGCTGCACTAAGGTAATTCCAGTATTCTTCTGCTTCAGGAAGTGTTCCATTTTTATCTCTCGACTTTCCACTGCATGTCTCCAATGGTTCGTAACTTAACCAGTCGGCCCACTGTGAACCTTTATTCTCTTCTAATAATAAGTTGTGAGTGTAACGGGTTTCGTTAGCATGGTTGATAAACTTCTCCATGGAAGTCCAGTTCTCATTTATGATGTCTACATTTCCAAACTGTTTCCAAACTGTATATGGAACGATTACTCCGGCATCGGCCCATCCTAGTCGCATACTCTCATCGGAACAATATTGACCAAATGGTGCTACACCCGGGAAACCTCCTTGTGGACTTTGGGTATCGCGCATATCGCCCATCCACTTATGGAAGAAGTTTTGCGTGTTGGCAAAGAATGTTCCTGTCTCGGCAAACACTTGTGTATCAGCAGTCCATCCCAAACGTTCGTTGCGTTGAGGGCAATCGGTAGGTATAGACAGATAGTTGGAGCGCTGTCCCCACTGAGTGTTGGATATAAGTCGGTTTATTGATTCGTTTCCGGTGGTGATATTACCTATCTCCATGTCTTTGGTGATAGACGTTATCGGTATGGAACGAATGCTTTTAAAAGTGACCTTCTCGGTGGCAACGATAGAGATAAATCTATATCCATAGAAGGTGTTGCGCGGTTGGAAACAAACTGGTTTGTTGTTGCCAAAGATATAATCAAGCATCATACCTGTGTTTGGTATACGAAGGTTGAGGCGATGAACGCTACCTTCGGGACCATCCATACCTCTGCTGTAGGCTCCATTACCATCGTTTAGTAGTTCTGCTGGTTCGCAATGAATCTGTGCTCCCTTTTCTGCCTGGAATACAAACGATGGTACTGCAGCACAGTTTTGCCCAAAGTCAACTACAAGTGTCTGATGTGGCATGAGTGTGATAATGTTGCCATCGGAATACTCTTTTGTTATTACCACTTTACCATATTCTTTGTCGCTTTTCCCTTCTATGCCATCCCAGATGTATGCTCTTGTTGGTTTCAGTGCCAGGTCTTCTCGGAAATATACTTCAGCACCCTGAGAAGGTAATATCACGCCATTGAATTCTTTGTTGACTTCGGGAGTGGTAAGGGTAACAGAAGTGTCGTATCCTGCAGTTTCTCCATCGTCAAAGATTTCTCCATCGAAGATTGCTGCATGTTTTACTTTTCCTGCTATGCCTGCTTTCCAGTTGTTAGTGTCTGTACCATATAGTTTTGTGGTACCATCAGTGAAGATGAGTTTCAACACTCCGCGAAAGGCACACTTCTTTCCAATCATACCATTGTTGTTGCCCGGAGTGATAATCTTGTCGGCCCACCAACCTGGTGTTACCTGTACGGAAAGACTATTTTCGGCACCTGCATTCTTCTTGAAGGCATCGGTAACATCGTAGGTGAACGACCGTTTGGTTTTGGCATAATGAGTGAAACCTGGTTTGAGAATCTCTTTTCCTATAGGTGTACCATTGACATACAGGTCGTAGACTCCCAGTCCGGTGGTCATCCACAGGGCTGTCTTTACTTTCTTACCGTTTTTGACAGTACTTTTAAACCAGTTTGCTCCATCTGCAGAACGTGAATTGTCGTTAATACGCTCTGTGACTACAGGAGCATTGGCAACAGATATCCACTCGGAACAATTCCATGCAGAATTGTCGAGAGCACTGGTCTTATACCCCTTAGCTTGTTTAGCCGACTGGGCATAAGTGGATAATGAAAATACAGTAAATGAAAAAATAATAATTGATTTAGTAATGTGTCTCATTTCTTATTACGGTTTTGTATTAGATGGTTCTGGGCTCAAAGATAATATTATTTTTCAATTTGCATTTCGTCTATTAATAATCTTCATAATAATATATATCCTGATAAAACAATAAATATCTGAGTTTTATAGATTGATAATTAGTTTTATTATAGATTCAATTATTATATTTGTGGTAAGATGAAATATTTACTGAATGATTATGAATATAGAACACGATAAGGAGAAAGAGATTTTCAGTGTGGTAGTTGATGGAGTAACTGCTCATGTTTCTTACAAACTGATTGACGGCGGTCTAGATGTCCGTCATACAATTGTTCCCGATGAAATTGGGGGGAGGGGGATAGCTTCTGCTTTGGTAAAGGCTGCTTACGATTATGCTCTTGAAAATGGGTATAAGCCTGTGGCTACTTGTTCGTATGCAGTGGTTTGGCTTCAAAGGCATCCGGAGTATAACGGCATTACGGGAAAAGATTTTGGAGGTGAAGGTACCTGTGCGGTGTAAACAGTAAAGAATGACAAACAAAAAAGCTACCCGGAACTCAATGCTCCAGATAGCTTTTATTAAGGTATGTTTATCTCTTAAAACTTATGAGTGTTCAGACTCTTGTCAACTAATATTCCGTCCTCAACTTTTAGGTCGAACTTCACTTTGTGTTTGGCCTTTAATTTCAGGATAAACAGATCCGTTGTTCCTTCAATTGTTTCTTTGTTACCAATGTTAACGAATGTAGGATATAAAACTTTCGATCTATTTGTATGAAGACGGTCATATGTAAGATTCTCCAAGTTCTTCAGATTCAATGGCTGTACTCCCATAAACTCAAAATCTCTCTGATTATATGGCAAAGCAAAACTTAATGCGTTGACAGATTTTAGGTTTTCACCTTTTACAAGAACTTCGACTATTTCATCCTTGTTATACATATGTTTGGCTGTGCTTATCTTAATACTTCCGCCAACCTTTTCTATTTGTTGATTGCTTACACCATCTTCAAGTTGTGTTGCTACAATAGAAATATCGTAAGCATCGATCAGATCATTCTTGTTGATATCCCCATTGCTGATATAACCAAAGTCGGAGTCACCTATTCTTAAACCGGTATAATTAGTATAAGAAGTAAGGTCGTTACCATCAATCTTGCCATCGTTGTTGATGTCTCCCTGAAGATAGCTTGCTGTTCCAGGCACTTTAAATACATATAATTCTCTGCCCGAACCGTAGTTGCCAACGCCTTCGGTTACAGCCAGCTTAATATAACGAGCTGTTGGATGACCGGCAAAATCAAACACCTTCACATCGCCATTCTGTTTCCAGTTAAATGCACCGGCTTCTGTCCAGTTCATCTTGTCCGTACTGTAATAAACAGTTCCTTTCAACATAGTTCCGTTACCACCGTCATTGCGTGGCAAGTATTGGAATTTATCGAGCTGGTTCACTGTTTTCAGGTCAATAACCATATCGAATGGCAAAGCATTTTCTCTGTATTTGGTATGCCAGATATCACCCGATTCGGCAAAGTCGAACAAACGGTTCACTTCGAAACCTTCCTGATCCAAAGCTGTTGTTGTGCCCTGTATTCCCTGAATTGCAAACTGCAACGGATTCGATTTTGTTTTAGCGCTGCATTCTGTCCAGTCGGAATAACCATCTTTGTTTACTGCACGTACCTTGAACGAATAAGTTGTTTCGGCCGTCAAGTCAGTAAACAATAGTTCTGTGTCCTTAATAGTAGTGTAAATCATTCTGTTGAACTCAATTTCATAGAAATCGGCATTCGCCACTTTGCTCCATGTTGGTTTCAATGTATACGCTTCAGCGTTCTCTGCCGTAATCTGCGCTTGTGGAGCAGTCAGTGTACCTGCTGTGATTCGGTATGTATCAGCAGGTTCAAATACAAATCCTGCGATATTCAATTCAGTCTGAGCTGTAGTAATATCAGTAGCTGCAAGCTTTACAAGGAGCTGTGGATTCTTGGTAATCACCACTTTCTCGAATTCACTTCCTTTCGTTGCAAACTTGTTCAAATTAGGAGTTGCATCATAGAAACAAACATTTTCTCCCTTCAGGAACTCTTCCATAGAATTCACCTCAGTTAGCTTAACATTCTTGTTCCCGATTTTGGCAGACACCTTCTTTGGTTTTGCTGTTACATTGATTCTGAACTCTGTTGATTTCTCTTTCACAAAGTCATTGAAACTTCCTTTTGCAGGATGAATGGTAACAGTTACATTGTTCTTCTTATCAACACTCGATTCGATCTTTGTTGTAACGCTTTTACCTTGTCTGTACTCTTCTGAAATACCATCGTCATCGTATTCTGTGAACGAACTGTTTCCATACGGATAGATTTCGTAAGCGCGAATGCCTTTATTAATTTCAGAGACATTATTGTTAGGATTGGCCATCGGGATAATTGCTCCGTTCTTAACGAAGAGAGGCAGCTTCCACAGAGGTGCTGCAAAGCTATTCACAACGCAATTCCCGGTATACTTTTCTCCAGTGAAATAGTCAATCCATGTGCCTTCTGGCAAATAGATACCATTACGGATATCGTTACCTTTCTTATCCGACTTTGTTTCCTGATAGATAGGTGCCACCAGGAAGTTAGGCCCGTATAAGTATTGATATTGTGTAGTTATTCCTTTCGTATAAGTATTAGGATATTCGAGGAACATGGCTCTGATTATCGGCATGCCGTCTACTGCTTCTTTTGCGATACTATATGTATAAGGAATAAGTTCCGATTTTAGTTTCAGGTACCAACGGTTGATAGATGTAGCGGGTTCTCCCAATGCGTGAGGATATTTCTCATTAGAGCCCCAACCATCCATGTTCAGTTCCATTGGAGTAAATGTTTTCCATTGAAAGTCTCTTGTGTTTATAACCAGATTTTTTCCACCAAAAATACCATCCATATCAGAAGTAATATTAGGTTGTCCTGACAATCCCGAACCGATATAAGTAGGGATATGGAAACGAATGTATTCCCACACACCACCAGTTTGGTCGCCCGACCATATTCCGGCGTAACGCTGTGTTCCGGCCCAGCCATCCAAAGAGATAATAAATGGTCTGGCATTACTACCATAATAAGGCATAATGTGACTAACATCGGCAACTCCATTTAACCCGAAAGAATATCCATCACCAACCCAAGCTACGTCTGTTTTTAAAACACGCACCCCGGCATCGCGTACCTCTTTTACAATGTCTCTTTGCAGTAAAGCGCTGACATCGGCTTTGGGATGCAAATCAGATTGAGTCCACAAACCAATTTCCACTCCATTCTTGCGGGCATAATCACCCAGACTTTTCAGGTTTTGAATATTGCCGTCCAAAGTTTCTGTTTGTCCGTATCCGGCTCCATATCCGTCATTAGGCAAAATCCAGCCCAACGGCATATCGTGATTCTTGTAACGGTCAATTACAGCACGGGCCGAGAACTGATAGTTGCTCTTTTCACCGTTCAGCGATTCCTTGATTCCGCCATTATCTTTTTGACTTTCTTTGTAACGCTTTCCGTCCTCAAAAAGGATTCCTTTTTCGTCCTCTTTCCAGAAGTCACGGTTATAAGCATTCAAGTGTCCCTGATAGAAACCGAATTTAGGTAACAGCACCGGATTTCCGGTTAACTGATAAAAATCATTCAGCAGAGCCACCGCTCCGTCGTTTATCATATAAAATACATCCAGATAATTAGATTCGTGAGATAACTTTACTTTCCCCTTTTCTGATGCACCAAAGTCGTATTTTCCTTTATTAAAAGTATGCCACATCAACCCATATCCATTGGTAGACCAATAGTAAGGATTAGGAGAAGCTACTCCACCATCCGTCCAGCTATTCTGGTTCTCAATAGCAATTACTTTTCCTTTATGCGAGAATCTTCCGTTCTGTATCCCACCTCCATAAAAATATTCCTGCATGTTTTCTTTTAATGTCAAAACTACTTTTCCTTTTTCAAATAGCGCTGGTTCAACCTCTTCCAATGCAACGGCATTAGTTGCAAGATTGATAACCTTCATCAGCAAAGTCTTTTTATTTAGCTGAATATTGATTTTTCCCGTTGTAATTGAAATAAGATCATTGCCATCTTTCAGATTGAGTGCTGAAATAGTTTTCCTTGGGTTATTAACTAAGATATGTGCTTCCGGCTTTGCTTCGGGATCTCTTACTATTCCGCCAAAATTATCTTGAAACACTCTAAAGATATTCTCTCCATAAAAATCAAATGTCATTCTCTGATTGTCAGAGAGCAATATTTCGATCGTAGTTGGATTGATTTTTCTTGCACTGATAATTTTTAGGCTTTGTTGCGTTGCTTCTCTGACACTTTCGGCCCTTTGTCTGGCTTGCATTGGTGCAGATGAAAACATCAGAGGCAGAGTGAGCGCAAGCAAAATAGCCTTCCTCTGCTGGCAATTTCTAATTAAGTTTTTCATTTATTTATTTAAAAGTTTAATTAAGTAGATGCTGTTTAATAAAAGTCTGATGCGAAAATATAGAAATGTATTTAAATAAGAGTTGATTTAATTAAAAATATATCTAATAATTAATATATTAATTAAATATATAAAGAATATTGTCTTTTTCTAGACGATTATAGAGGATTAAAATGCTTATATTCACCAAATACATGTGGGTGTCTTTTCGAAATGTAGTATCGACGATAACCAAAGCAATAATACATACAAAAAGAAAGGCGCTCAAAATGAACGCCTTAACTATCAATAGTAATATATGCTAATCGATGATAATCACCAATTACTTTCCAATACAAAAATGAGAGAATATATTCCCTAAAATTTCATCATTAGATATAGTTCCGGTAATTTCTCCTAAATAATGCATACACTCGCGGATATCCTGTGAAAGGAAGTCGCCTGAGATGTTATTATGTAATCCATCTTTTACTCGATGAATAGAATCGAGGGCATGTACCAGTGCTTCGTAATGACGGATGTTGGTTACAATCACATCATTCTGAGTAACGGTTGGGAGGTTGGCAGTTTTTACTAGCAGGTCTTCCAGCTCAAGGGTGTTTTCACGGTTCTTTGCCGAGATAAAGATATGGCTCGATTTATGCTTGATAGCCAGTTTCTCCAGATCGTTTTTCTGTTCTTCGGTGATGAGGTCGCTTTTGTTGAAAACCATAATGAGTTGCTTGCCTTTGCACTTTGGCTTGATTTTGGCAGCCAGTTGTTCTATTTGCTCGTGACTATCGGTAGCAGCAATCATGCAGAGTACGATTTCGGCCTGATCGAGCTTGCGGAAGGTGCGCTCAATACCGATGCTTTCAATCTTATCGTGCGTTTCGCGGATACCGGCTGTGTCGATAAAGCGGAACAGCGTGCCTTTTATGGTTATGGTGTCTTCAATAACATCGCGGGTGGTGCCGTGAATATCGCTGACAATGGCTTTTTCTTCATTAAGCAACACATTGAGTAGTGTGGACTTTCCGGCGTTTGTTTCTCCAATAATGGCTACGGGAATTCCGTTCTTTATGGCGTTGCCCACATTGAATGAATCTGCCAGTCGGGTAATGACGTGTTCTATATTTTCAGTTAGCTTTAGTAGTGCGTCTCGGTTGGCAAACTCTACATCTTCTTCACTGAAGTCGAGCTCCAATTCTACCATGGAAACAAAGTTGAGCAGTTGGGTACGTAGGTCGGTTAGCTCTTTACTGAATCCACCACGCATCTGACTCATGGCAAGGCGATGGGTTGCTGCAGATGAGGAAGCGATAAGATCGGCTACCGCTTCGGCCTGACTGAGGTCCATCTTTCCATTGAGAAAGGCACGTTGTGTAAACTCTCCCGGAAGGGCAGAGCGGCAACCTTTTTCTATAAGAAGCTGCATGACCTGTTGCAAGATATATGATGAACCATGACACGATATCTCTGTGGAGTCTTCGCCTGTATAGGAGTGGGGGGCACGGAAAAGGCTGACAAGCACTTCATCTATCACCTCTTCTCTTTTGCAGATTTTTCCAAAGGTAAGGGTGTATGCTTCTTTTTCTTGCAGTTTCACTTTTTCCTGCACGGGCATAAATATTGAGCTAGTTATAGCTATGGCTTCGGGGCCTGAGACTCTGATTATGCCGATGGCTCCTCCTTGTGCGGTGGCTACGGCGCAGATTGTATCCTGGTTTATCATCTTGTTAAATTCTGTCGAGTACGGTTTTAATTAATGTATCAATAGAGTTTTTATAATTAGGGTTGGCTTCCTTGATAAGGCGGTTGGCAATAACCATGCACACAGTCATGGCTTTGTGACCCATCAATTTTGAGAGCCCTGCTAATGCCGAACTTTCCATTTCGAAGTTGGTGATTTTATAACCGTTGTATTCAAATGACTCTATCTTTTCGTTTTGTTTTGGGTCGGCAAGCGGCACACGAAGTTCGCGTCCTTGCGGTCCGAAGAACCCTCCGGCAGCAATAGTTACACCGTTTACCATATCTCCTTGGTTTATGCGTGCAATGAGTTCCGCATTGGCGTCAATCACATAAGGTGCGCATAGTAGGGGAGACCAGTTCATGTGTTTCTTGAATGCCTCTTCAAAAGCAAGATCACAAGCTTCATTTCTTCCGGCATAGAAATTAAGTAATCCGTCGAAACCTATTGATTTCTGTGAGCAGATAAACGTGCCTACCGGTGTATTGGGTTGTAATCCGCCGCAAGTTCCGATGCGAACAAGTTCGAGACTACGAAATTCTTTCTTTTCTTCACGAGTGTTGAAATCTATGTTGGCCAATGCATCAAGCTCATTTACCACAATATCTATATTATCACATCCTATGCCGGTGGAGAGAACTGTTATTCTTTTTCCTTTGTAGGTACCGGTAATGGTTCTGAATTCTCTGCTTTCTACTTCAAACTCTTTGTTGTCAAAGTGGGCAGCTACGGTAGCTACTCTGCCCGGATCGCCAACAAGGATAACTTTATCTGCCAGTTGTCCCGGTTTTACGTGTAGATGAAATACCGAACCGTCGGGGTTTATTATCAATTCTGATTCAGCAAAATATCTCATATTGTTTCTGTTTTAGGTCAATATATAAAAGAAATGTTGCCATAGCTGAGAATACAACAATGGCAACATATATTAAGTTTACCGATTTCTTATTCAGTCAAAGGCTTCTTTGGTGATGAAGATACCGGCTTTGCAATAGTTTCGCGCATTGAAGTATCTGCTTCTATGTTCTTTATTTTGCAATAATCCATGATCCCAAGATTGCCGCTTCTGAAAGCATCAGCCATAGCCTTTGGAACTTCTGCTTCTGCTTCGATTACCTTTGCACGGGCTTCTTGTGCTTTGGCTTTCATTTCCTGTTCGGAAGCCACAGCCATGGCACGACGCTCTTCTGCTTTAGCCTGAGCAATATTCTTATCAGCGTTAGCCTGATCTATCTGAAGTTCGGCACCAATGTTCTTACCAATATCAATATCCGCGATATCAATGGAAAGTATTTCGAAAGCAGTACCTTGGTCGAGTCCTTTATGCAACACTACCTTGGAAATGCTGTCTGGATGTTCCAGTACATCTTTATGGCTGTCTGCAGAACCAATGGAAGCAACGATGCCTTCGCCTACACGGGCAAGGATTGTGTCTTCACCAGCTCCACCCACCAGTCTTTTAATATTGGCACGAACTGTTACACGTGCTTTAGTAACTAACTGAATACCATTCTTTGCCACAGCGTAAACAGGAGGTGTGTCAATTACTTTAGGATTAACTGACATCTGCACGGCCTGGAATACATCACGACCGGCAAGGTCAATAGCTGTAGCCATCTGGAAAGATAATTCGATATTGGCTTTTGAAGCGGAGACTAGTGCATGAACCACTTTTTCAACATGTCCGCCCGCCAGATAATGGGCTTCCAGTTCGTCACGGGTAATGGTGCTGAGGCCAGCTTTGTGGGCTTCAATCATTGCCGGAACAATGATGTATGGCGGAACATTACGTATGCGCATAAGGAATAGCTGCACCAACGATATATTTACTCCTGATACTTTAGCTGAAAGCCAAAGGAAAAACGGTACATAATGAAAGAAGATGACCAGGAAGAGGATACCTCCTCCAATAAGAATCATCGTCAGAAAAGTAGGACTGATCATTTTTTTATCGTATTAGTTTGTAGTTTCTTGTTTTATTTTCTCTACCAGAATGGTACCATTGTCAATACGGGTAACAACGATAGGTGTTTTTTCTTCAATATATCCGTCAATGGAGCGAACTTCTACATGATGTCCGTTGATATCGGCCATGCCAATCAGCGCCAGACGTGTGAATGCTATTCCTTCGTCGCCAACCTTTACGCTTTGTTCGGCTTTATTGTCAACGGTTGAGGTTATATTTTTTTTAAGAGCCATTTTATCCAGCGTTTTTGACTTCATAAATATAATTAATGAAGCTACGCAAGCTATGGCTGAAGCAGCCAAAGTAATGAATCCGGCTGTATTTCCTAAATTAGAGAAAGCAAAATAATTAGCATATATAAGACAAAAGAATGCACCTATTCCAGCAAAACTGATTCCTGGAATGACAAATATTTCAATAAGAAATAAAATGATTCCGGCTATAATAAGTCCTATTATAATAAGTATATCCATATAATCTTCTTTTTGCCAAATATAAGTAAAAATATTACAATTGTCTACTTCTTTAGGAAATTATTTTCTTCGTTACGGATACTGATCTCTAATAATTTTATTTCATTATCCATCTGTTCCACTCTTTTCTCCAAGTCTAGTATACCGGGAGCCAGAGAATTTTGCTTATCCTTAGTGGATTTGTAATAAGTTTCACGTTGTTTCTCCAGTTTCTGAGCCTGCTCTTTATAATCAGAAAGAGCTTGTTGCCATTTCTTAACTTGTTCTATTGCCTTTGGAGAAGTGAAATCAGCCTGACGAGTGTATGTAATATTATCATTAATTACGAATTCAAATTCATTATTTTCTTTAGCCTGAGGTTTACTGTTTCTAGCTTCTAGCAAACGTTCTTTTGCTGCTTTTACATCTGCTTCTCTTCCTTTCCAGCTCTCTTTTATGGAACTGATTTTTGCAAGTGAAATAAGCTTTTCATTATCAGTTGAGTCGTAATCATAAATCTGTTTAGACTCATTTGGAATAAAGATATAGATGCATACTTTACCTTCCGGTTGGTAACGATCGGATGCAAACCAACCCAGGTTATTGAATTCGTCGATTACGTACATGTAATCATTGAACGGTGAATTAAATGGCATACCTACGTTTTCAGGATTCAGATAATTATCTGTATCGCTATTATAACGGGTAACGAAAATATCATATCCACCCACTGAACCTTTTCCTTTGGATGCGTAGTAGATGGTGATTCCATCTGACATAACAAACGGATAATTGGCATCGCTGCCTGAATTGATTGAGGTAGGAAGTAATGCGGGTTCACTCCATTGATCAAGTAACTTGGTTTTGGTGTAAATATTTAGATGATTTCCTTTACCTTTATCGCCGTAGTAAAGCTTATTCCCTAATTCTGTTTGATAAACAATACCTTCATTATTTCCTTCTGTTTCAAAGAACTCATTAAAAGGAGAAAGTGAACCAGATTCTTCACTGATTTTATAAGCATTCAGAAAATTGCTCTTATTAACAACAATACTGTCTACAATTGCAACTTTCTCAACTCCCTTAATCATCTGATTTCCTAAGGTTGCTTGCTTTATGGCGTTTTCGTATTTTTCAGTTGGCTGATTATTTTTTATCAGCATTGCTTCGTAGGCGCTAAAATTTTCTTCAGCTTCTTCATAGCGATACAGCTCGCTGTATAGTTGACCTAAGTAGCGGAAAGCTTCCTGAATTTTCTTGCTGGCACCAACAACTAAATATTTTTCAGCATTATTTTTTTCTCCGGTTTCATAGCAGCATGCACCATACCAAAAATTGTAGTTCGGGTTTTTAGGAGTGCTTTTTAATAACTTGTAGAATGCAGGTTTCGCCTGTTCAAACTGCCCATTCTTAAATAGCTCTTTAGCTTCTTCCAGGGTTTGAGCAGATATTGAAAAAGCCGACAGGCAAAAAAGAATAAATATTACATGTTTCTTTTTCATGCTAGTTTCGTTAAATTAAGAACTTCAAAAGTACAAAGTTTTTAGTTATTATACGAATTACAAATATGCTATTATGTTAATTCTTCTTTAAAAGATTATTTTGCTGTATTTATTCATCTGGTTTTCATGTAATTTTGTGCCCAATTTAAAGAATATGGCGCAGTTTACAGAAGAAGAAAAGATTTATAGACGTGTAGAAACACGGTTTAATAAGGGGGTTGTGAAATATCGTTTGATTGACGAAGGTGATAAAATCCTTGTAGGACTTTCCGGAGGGAAAGATTCTCTGGCATTATTGGAACTTCTTGGCCGACGTTCAAAGATATTTAAACCTCGCTTTTCTGTTGTGGCTGCATATATTGCCATGACTAACATTCCTTATCAGTCGGATGTGGAGTATCTGAAGAATTATGCAGAATCTTTCGGAATCCCTTTTGTGTATAGCGAAACATCTTTTGATGCATCGACTGATACTCGTAAGTCTCCTTGTTTTCTTTGTTCATGGAACAGGCGGAAAGCTCTTTTTACAGTGGCAAAAGAACAGGGCTGTAACAAAATAGCATTAGGTCACCACATGGATGATATTCTGGAAACGCTGCTGATGAATCAGGTTTTTCAGGGAGCGTTCAGTAGTATGCCTCCAAAGCTTGTGATGAGAAAGTTTGATATGACAATTATCCGTCCGATGTGCCTTATTCCTGAAGCGGATCTTATTGCTTTGGCCGGAGTGAGGAATTTTAAGAAGCAGAAAAAGAATTGCCCGTATGAGGTAGATTCTCATCGTTCGGATATGAAAGAAGTGCTTCGCCTATTCGAAAAAATGAATCCGGAGGCTCGTTACAGTCTTTGGGGAAGTATGAACAATATACAAACTGATTTATTGCCTGAAACAGGCATTTAATATAGAGTATTTTAATATTTAAAATTATGCAAGGTTTTTATTCTATTTTACTTTTGATTATTTCGAATGTGTTTATGACGTTTGCCTGGTATGGCCATTTAAAATTGCAGGAAGATAAGGTTATTAGTAACTGGCCTTTAATAGGAGTTATCATATTTTCGTGGAGTATTGCTTTGGCCGAATATATGTGTCAGGTTCCAGCCAATCGGTTAGGATTTAATGGAAATGGTGGTCCTTTTAGTCTGATGCAATTAAAGGTTGTGCAGGAGGTGATTACTCTTATTGTTTTTACGGTGTTTTCTACCATGTTATTTAAAGGTGAATCTTTGCACTGGAACCATGTAGCTGCAGGAGCTTGTCTGGTAATGGCTGTTTATTTTGTTTTTATGAAGTAATTATAACCCAATATTCGTTTCGCTTGTATATAACATATAGTAATAAAATATCAATATGTTAATAAATCTATAATCGGTTTTAGAAAAGATGATTTTATGAGGCACTTTATTCAAATGGGCATAAAATTGAGAAGAGAATATTGTTGATAATCAATTATATAACACATTTTAACTCGAAAAAGACTCTATGAATGATAATGTTTCGCCAGCTTTTCTGTCTTACTATTTTATTTTTAAAGATAATATGCTGATTATTAGGCGCGGGCATTTTTATCTCACCCCGTAAGAAAACAAAAAAATGGCATGGTTGCCCGCGCGCTTTAAATTTGCGCTTATCAGTCGGCCGTGATTATTTGTAGACCTAACGTTTATCCAATAAAAAAGGCCAGATTTTTTTTAATCCGGCCTTTCGTTTATATAAGCTGAAATGCTTTAAACAAGTTATTTGTTTTTGAATTTCTGATCCATTGCTGCTGCAGCTTTACGACCATCACCCATAGCAAGAATTACGGTTGCTCCGCCTCGTACAATATCTCCTCCTGCAAAAATCATTGGAATTGATGATTCCATTTCATCGTTTACATTGATTGTTCCTTTTCTTCCTGTTTCCAGTCCTTTAATTGAACTTGGAACAATTGGGTTAGGAGATACACCTACACTGACAATAGCAAGGTCGATGTCGATTGTTTCAGTTGCACCTGGTATGGCAACCGGGCTGCGACGGCCGGATGCATCTGGTTCGCCAAGTTCCATTTTCTGAAGAACTACCTGCTTAACAAATCCACGTTCGTCGGCAATGTATTCAATAGGGTTATGTAAAGTAAGGAATTCAATACCTTCTTCTTTTGCATGCTTAACTTCTTCTAGACGAGCTGGCATTTCTTCTTCCGAACGACGGTAAATAATCATGGCGCGTTCTGCTCCCAAACGTTTTGCAGTACGTACAGAGTCCATTGCAGTATTACCTCCGCCAATTACAGCTACGTTCTTACCGAAAGCTACAGGAGTATCCGATTCCGGATTTGCAGCATCCATAAGATTTACGCGAGTAAGATATTCGTTAGATGAAAGAATGTTCAGTGAGTTTTCGCCTGGTATATTCATAAAGTTAGGAAGTCCGGCGCCCGATGCAACATAAAAACCTTTAAATCCTTTTTCCTTTAATTCTTCTACAGTGATAGTTTTTCCAACAATACAGTCTTTCTCGAAAGCAACTCCCATCTTTTCGAGGTTATTGATTTCTACATCGACAATATTATTTGGTAAACGGAATTCAGGAATACCATATTTAAGTACTCCTCCAATTTCGTGTAATGCTTCGAATACAGTTACATCATATCCCAGCTTAGCCATGTCTCCGGCAAAAGAGAGTCCGGAAGGACCGGAGCCGATAACTGCTATTTTAATTCCGTTGCTTTCATCTAAGTCTGGAACTGAAATTTGTCCGCTTTCTCTTTCGAAATCGGCAGCAAAGCGTTCTAGGTGACCAATGGCAACAGCTTCTTTATTCATTTTCTGAACGTAGATACATTTTGATTCGCACTGTTTCTCCTGTGGACAAACACGACCGCATACTGCTGGAAGCGCGCTTGTTTCTTTAAGAGTCCTAGCTGCTTCTAGCACTTCTCCACGTTCTATGTTTTTAATAAACTTAGGTATATTGATTTCAACCGGACAGCCAGTTATACAACCAGGATTAACACAGTCAAGGCAGCGTTTTGCTTCTTGTTGTGCTTGCTCCATGGTTAAGCCCTGGTTTACTTCTTCACGGTTGTGTGAACGATATTCAGGATCAAGTTCGTTCATGTGAACGCGTGAAATATCGGTACGTTCTTTTGCTTTCATGCTTTTACGCAATTCTTCACGCCATGGTGCAGTGCGGTCTTCGGCATGCTGACTTTTGGTAATCTCGCATTTTGGTGATCCTAACTTCTTGATTTCTTCTTTTTCAGCATCCTTGAAGGCACTCATACGTTTAATCATTCCGTCAAAGTCTACCTGATGAGCATCAAACTCAGGACCATCTACGCAAACAAACTTAGTTTTTCCTCCTACAGTTACACGGCATGCTCCACACATACCAGTTCCGTCTACCATTATAGTATTCAGAGAAGCTTCAGTAGGAACTTCATATTTTTTAGTTAATAAAGAAACGAACTTCATCATTACTGCCGGTCCGATAGTAAAGCATTTATCTACCTTCTCACGAAGAAGCACTTCCTCAACGCCAACTGTAACTACACCTTTATTACCGTAAGAACCGTCGTCGGTCATAATGATTACTTCATCAGAACTTTCGCGCATCTCTTTTTCAAGAATGATAAGTTCTTTTGTACGTCCGGCAAGAACAGTTATAACCTTGTTGCCTGCAGCCTTTAATGCCTGAACAATTGGTAGAAGAGGAGCTATACCTACACCACCACCAGCACAAACCACAGTACCGAAGTTTTCAATGTGAGTTGCCTGTCCTAATGGACCTACTACGTCAGTAATATATTCTCCAACTTCAAGATTACATAGTTTTGTCGAAGAAAGTCCCACTTCCTGGACAACGAGAGTGATAGTTCCTTTGTTTAGGTCTGCTCCGGCAATGGTTAATGGCATGCGTTCGCCTTTTTCTCCAACGCGGACAATTACGAAATGTCCTGCTTTGCGGGAGCGAGCAATCAATGGTGCTTCAATTTCCAGCTTAAAGACTTTCTCTGAGAAGTGTTCTTTATTAATTATTTTATTCATAAAAGTAGAAATATGATATTTATATTAGACTTGTAATTTCAGTATGTCGGTATTGGCAAAGGTAATCTTATTGTTTTTCATTTCAAAACTATGACTATAAAAAAACCAGAGCGTTTCACTACACTTAACATAGGAAACGCTCTGGTTTATGCTTATTTAATTCCCTTTTGGGGGATTACTTAGTCGATGATATCAAATCCGGTATAAGGAACCAATGCTTTTGGTATGCGAATTCCTTCCGGAGTTTGATTGTTTTCAAGTAGGGCAGCTACGATTCGTGGTAAAGCTAATGCACTACCATTCAGCGTGTGGCAAAGTTCTGTCTTCTTGTCTCCTGTACGGTAGCGACATTTCAGACGGTTAGCCTGGTATGATTCAAAGTTGGATACAGAACTAACTTCCAACCAACGTTGTTGTGCTGCTGAGAATACTTCAAAGTCGAATGTAATGGCTGAAGTGAAGCTCATATCACCTCCGCAAAGACGAAGAATACGATAAGGTAATTCCAGTTTGTTAACCAGATTTTCTACGTGAGCAATCATTTCTTTCAGTGAATCGTAAGAATGTTCTGGCTTATCTATGCGAACAATCTCTACTTTGTTGAACTGGTGCAAGCGGTTCAATCCTCTTACATCTTTTCCATAAGAACCGGCTTCGCGGCGGAAACATGCAGAGTATGCACAGTTCTTAACAGGTAGTTCGTTGTCTGTAAGGATTACATCTCTGTAGATGTTTGTTACAGGAACTTCTGCTGTAGGGATTAAGTATAAATCATCCTGATTATCATGATACATCTGGCCTTCTTTGTCAGGTAACTGTCCTGTTCCGTAACCGGAAGCTGCATTTACTACATAAGGAGGCTCAATTTCCAGGTAACCTGCGTTACGGGCTTCATCAAGGAAAAAGTTAATTAAAGCTCTTTGAAGGCGAGCACCTTTTCCTTTGTAAACAGGAAAACCTGCACCTGCAATTTTAACTCCAAGTTCGAAGTCAATCAAATCATATTTCTTGCAAAGATCCCAGTGTGGAACTGCATCTGCAGGAAGTTCGGGAGTAACTCCACCCATTTTCTCTACTTTGTTGTCGTCGGCGCCATAGCCTTCAGGAACTGAAGAGTGGGGTAGGTTAGGGATTGTGCAAAGCAGAACCTGAAGTTCTTCTGCAGCTTCGTTCATTGCTGTTTCCAAAGCTTTGTTTCCCTCTTTGATTTCGCTTACTTTTGTGCGCGCCGATTCTGCTTCTTCTTTATTCCCTTCCTTCATTAGTTTACCAATGGATTTCGAGAGAGTATTTACTTCGGCAAGATTCTTATCCAGCTCATTTTGTGCAGTACGTCTTTTTTTATCTAACTCCAGCACTTTATCTATGGCTTCCTGTGCGCCTTTAAAGTGTTTCTTTTCCAGACCACGAAGAACCTCGTCGGTCTTTTCTGTAATTACTTTAAGTGTAAGCATATCTTATACTGTTTTTATAGTTTTTTTATTTAGAGCCACAAAGATAAATAAAAATAAGATAAGATGATATTATAATCTTTTTAATCCTTTAAATAATAAAAAAAGTTCCTGCAACGAATGTTACAGGAACTTTTTTTTATTTGAAACAAAAATCGTTGTTATGCTTCTGTTGTTTCAGCAGGGATGATAGATACGTATGAACGATCTAATCTTCCTTTCTTGAATGTTACAACACCATCAACTAATGCGTAAAGTGTGTGATCTTTACCCATACCCATGTTTAAACCTGGGTGATGTTCTGTACCTCTTTGGCGAATGATGATATTACCAGCTTTGCAAGTTTGTCCACCATATACTTTTACGCCTAATCGTTTGCTATGTGATTCGCGGCCGTTCTTAGAACTACCGACACCTTTCTTATGTGCCATTTCTTCTTAAAAATTTAATTGATTAAGCTACTACTTCTTTAATGTTTAACTCTGTAAATTGTTGACGGTGACCGTTACGTTTTCTGTAACCTTTTCTTCTCTTCTTGTGGAATACGATTACTTTGTCGCCTTTTACAAGGTGAGAAACTACTTCGCATACTACTTTTGCACCTTCTACTGTTGGGGCTCCTACAGTCACTGCGCCATCTTTGTCAACTAACAATACTTTGTCAAATTCTACAGTCGCTCCGTTTTCAGCGTCTTGTATGTGATGAACATACATTCTTTTTCCAGCTTCTGCTTTAAATTGCTGGCCGTTAATTTCTACAATTACGTACATCTGTTATATTTTGTTATACAGGTTCTCTCCGGAAGGTGGATCTTAATCATTTAACATCTCTTATTTACCCGCGCGGACTAATTAGGGCACAAAATTACTGATTCTATTTTAATTGGACAAATATTTTAGAGAAATTTATTCTCTTTATTATGAGGGCATTTGCTATTATAATAATCAGATTTACCGGAAATTTATGTTACCAATTAATTTTTTCTTTCAGCATAACCCCATCTGTTACTCCTAAATCTTTCAACGATCCGTTTTTACTTTGAATACAAATCATTGTTAACGGAGTGTTTCCGGTATTTTTCCATGCACGTTTGCCATCAGGTGATATTCTAACTACGCTACCTTCTGAAATAGGAAAGTGATTGCCATCAACCTGAAACTCTCCACTACCTTTTAATACAATGTAAAGTTCTTCGTTTGTTTTGTGAGTATGAAGAAAATCACCACCTGCTCCAGCAGGAACTACTGTAAAAGATACTTCTGTACCAGTACTTTGTACTGACTCGCCAACAAAAACTTTTCCTGGAATCTCTATACCTGGAGCAAGTACAAACAGATGTTCACTTAACTGATCAAAATTGCCGATTGTTACAGCTGCATAATTTTCTGCTGCCGAAATTTTTTCTACTTTTTTCATTTTCTTACTGATTGATTCTTATACTAATTATGAAAAACTAAACTAACTATTACGTTACAAAAGTAAATATTAAAAAGTTGATTGTCAAGTAGGTACTTGTGTGTAAGATGGTTACCGCAATGAAACCTTTGTTGAAAACGAGTAACTTACGAAGTTCTTTTTTTTGAAAATATTTTTAGAAGGTAAATGACTGATTCATTATTCGTTGTATTTAATATTATTAGTTACTTTTGCTGCGCTAAAAATATATAGCTTATGAGTAAAGTCAAACTATCAGATAGTTTTAATCCCATGTGCCCTATAAGGAACATTCTCTCACGTATAAGTGATAAGTGGTCAATGCTTGTGCTATACATATTGCATGAGAAGGGGGTTGCTCGTTTTAAAGAATTGCAACGTTGCATCCCCGATATTTCACAGAAGATGCTGACTGCTACGCTTCGCACACTGGAAGAGGATGGCTTTATAAGCAGAAAGGTTTATGCGGAAGTTCCGCCAAAAGTTGAGTATACGCTTACAGATAGGGGGCGGTCTCTGTTGCCTCACATTAATATGCTTATAGCCTGGGCGATAGAAAATATGGATGGTATAATGAATGACCGTAGAAAAAAAGTGGAATAGTATTATGAGAATAGACCATTTCGCAATTTGGTGTGATGACATTGAAGCAATGCGCACATTTTATACAACTTATTTTGATTGTGTAAGTAACAATAGATATCATAATCCGTCAAAGAACTATACTTCGTATTTTCTTTCGTTTGGTGGTGGAGATTGCCGTATAGAATTAATGAATCGTCCGGACATTGTAAATGAACCGGCAAAACGTGGATTTATGAAAGGTATTGCCCACTTTGATATTGAAGTTGGTAATGAGGAAATGGTTGATAGTTTAACGGAGCGACTCCGGACGGATGGTTATAATATTGTCAGCGAACCCCGTAAAACAGGAGATGGTTATTATGAAGCCGGAGTTTTAGATCCTGAAGGTAATTATATTGAGATTTCGGCGGAAGTATAGAATAGAACGTTTGCTCTGAAAATCTTTCGTGAATAAATAAAAATGTAAGCCGATAAACTGCGCAAGATAACCTGTTAGATTTTAATTTATTGGGGTTTAATTGCCATCAACTCTTCTTTGAATTTTTAGTGTATATAGTTAAAGTGTTATTAATGAGGGATGAAACACTTTTTAACTCGACTTTCTCGTTTTGAGAGACAACTAATAAGGTCGTTTTCTGACAATACGTTTTACTTTTTTAGTTAACAAACTGATTATAAGCTGCGGAAAAATTAGTTTCACCCCCCTATAATAACAAAAAATAGAGGTCATTTTTCCGCAAGCTTAATTCTCTTGTTTGGAGTGTTATTTCACAGGCTCAACCTTGAACCCTTGCTTTCTGAGTAAAGTAATCAATCCGTTTTCTCCGGGAAGATGTAAGGCACCAACAGCAATAAAAGAAGGAGTTTCTTTCATAATAGCAGGTAGTTTAACAGCCCAGTCTTTATTTCTGTTGTCTATCATTGATTCCATTTCCCCTGGTATAGGGTCGCAGCTGTTTCCTTGTTTTTCCTCAGACAGCTTTTGCATCTTGTCAATATTGAAATTGTTATAAGCTTCTGTTAGTTCTTTGGTATCTCTTACAATTTTGGCCGTATCGTTTAATGAACATACAAGTAAACGTGCCTGGCGTTGAAGAGATTGTGAGTCATACAGAAGGTCTCTTTGAAATTCTAAAGTTTCGAGTGCTGCAATCTTTTTCCCGCTTTCTTCTCCCTTAGTTTGAAAATATCCGTCGAGCTGTTCTTTAGGATTGAAAGAAAGGGCTTTGGCTGCAATAGTCATTGCTACCATCATACTAATAAATGCAGGTCTTATTTTGGGCACCTGATTAAGATCAAAGCCCATGTTTGCTTTTAAGAACGAATTTATAGTCGCCTGTTCTGTATCACTGAAAAGAATTTGTGCGGTAGTATCATTGGTAATGAACATTTTATCCTGCATCTTTTTCATTCCTTCAGGAGATTGTGCATCTTTCATATTCAGTTCACCTACCACTTGTTTGCTTGCATCAAAAGCTTCTTTAAAGCCACTGACTTTATCAAGGAGAGATAATGGGGCGAGATGGTGAGTTCCGAATATATACGATGGAGTCTTTAATCCATTGCCCGATACTTTCCACAAAAGAGATTGTGCGCCTGCAGATATTGAAAATAGCAAGATGCACGAAAGAATAAATAGTTTTTTCATAAAAGATTTTTTATAGTATTAATATTTTGTTGAAAATCTATTCAACATTGAAGTAAGCTTCCAACTCTTTTTCAGCGGAATTATTAATGTTGTCTATGTCTCTGATAATCTTTCCATCTTCCAGCAAAGCAATGCGTGGACAGATATCTGTAGTGTGGTTCAGGTTATGACTGGAAATCAGTATTGTAGCACCAGTCTGTTGGCTATAATCTTTAAGGATGTGTTTTATAATTGACTGTGAACTTGGATCAAGGAAGTTAAATGGCTCATCCAGTATAAGAAGTTCCGGATTGTGAATCATGGCCGAGATAATACCAATCTTCTGTTTATTTCCGGCCGAGAAATTGCGGATAAATTTCTTTTGGCCTATAACTTCTCCGTTCATAAAGCGTTCGAATGTTGTTAAACGTTCGTCTACTTCTTCTTTCTTTAGTCCATACATTTTTCCGATAAAGTAGAAATACTCTTCCGGAGTGAGGTAATCAATGAGGAAACCTTCGTCAATAAATGCACCGGTAAAGTTTTTCCACTCTTCACTTTTGCTGGAATCGATGTCGTTGATAAAGGCAGCTCCGTTGCTGGCTTGCAACAAATCCAGGATTAGACGGAAGAATGTGGTCTTACCAGCTCCGTTGTTTCCTACCAAACCCAATATGTCTCCGTTGTTTATTACGTAATTATCTATATCTACAGCTCTTTTTTCGCCGAAGTCTTTTTGTAAATTATTGATTTTTATTGTTGCCATGGCTTATTTGAATTTAAATGATAAGGTAAAAAATGAAACACAGTTATTTGGTATCTCTGAATCCTTCCATATTTTTATATCTTCTTTTCATGAAGCGTTTATAGATATTCATGATCCAATAATTTGAAGTAAATGTCAGGGCAAGACCAATAGCCAGAAATATTAGCTGACTTATTATTTCTCCGAAAGCTATTCTGAGCAAATTGATAACCAGCATAGGAACACCAAAGGACATTAAACTGATAAGGCTCTGAAAACCAGTTCCGGTAGATTGACGACCTATCAGACTTTCGTTCAATGGTGTTGTTTTATTATTATAAACAGCTAATTGAAAGATAATGAAATAGATAAATCCGGTAGTGAAGAAACAGTAAGATATAGCCATTAATAGTGTTATTTTCCCCATTATTATCACTGGAATCATTAAAATAAAGGGAACTATCACAGCAAAACTGTAAAAATAGTATTTGGCTCTAAGCAGATTATAGATGGACTCTTTGCGACTCATTAACCCATCAAGATAGTTGCCTTCGAAACTCATTATTTGTGTGAGCATCAGGATTCCAAGAATTGCAAAGTTGTAGATTCCTACAAAGCTCTTGCCAAGTGGCCCTTCATAAGAAGGTGTAAATAGCATTCCGGTAAGCATGATTATAAGGAAACATCCCATACGGAACATAGATTTGCTCCTTTTGTTTCTGAATAATAGCTTCAGTTCTAAGCGGAAGTATTCTCCAACTTCACCATATTGTTCAAGAAATTTATATTCTGAAACATGTTTTATTTTAGTGTCGTTTGTTTTGGCAAGTTCGGCATACAGATTTCTGATCATGATAGTGCGGTTTATCCAACCCAAACCAGCTGCAACAATCAGTACACCAAGGAAACTAAGCAGATTTCCTTTGATAAATAATTCGCCTACCTCCATAGTGAATTTGCTCACCGGATTGCCTAAGGTAAGTTCCAATGTTAATAGAAGCCCGTAAAATACGATAGGTATAATTACGAAATAAGTTTTTTCATTAATTAAAGTGCGGCACATTTGGTACCAGTAATTATTGAGAATCATCAATAAATAAAATCCCAGACTATAGGTGATGACTCCTGTAATTCCAAAATATTTAGTAACAGTAATGAATGCAAAAGGAACAATCATAAATAACCAAAAGGCATTGTATGAGTTTGTTGCCGATTTTAAAAGAAGAATATTGAGTAGCTTGTTCTTCTTAACCGGTAATAATAGATAAGGTTTTATTTCCTGAGTAGGAGTTTTTTGAAAGGCGAAGCGGAAAAGAAAGTCGATGGCAAGGATAATGAATAACCCTTTATTCATTATATGATATGGCTCCATGGTTGGAAACATATCTGCAAAACCAAATCCGAAGATAATACCAAAGAAAATAAAATATCCGGCCCAAAATAACATCATAAAGTAGATATAAAACTTCCCGAATTTATTCTTTTCGAACATGGGATGCCGTTTGGCGGCCAATTTGGTGTGTTTTCGTAATTCTTTTAAAAGCATAAACAGATATGTATTTGAACTTAAGATAGAAGTAAGAAAAGACCTTTTCAAAAGGTCTTTTCTTATTTCTGTTATTTAATTATTTAGCTTCAGGAGAAGTCATTGTTACTTCAACCTGATTCTTTTGGCTGAACATATTCTTTGCAAATTTCTGAAGATCACTTATTGTTACTTTGTTAACAATAGCTTCATAATTAGCGTCCATGTCCAATCCGGTGTAAAGATATTCATCAATACAACCTACCCAATAGCTATTTTCTTTTATGTTCTCTTTGTATTTCTTCAACATATATTCTTTTACTTTAGCCAGATTGGTTTCTGATGGGCCAACTTTTGAAATGTTGTCAATTTCATCAAAAACAATCTTAATCAGTTTATCCTTTTTAGCAGGATCTGTCTGGAATACAATTTGAAGAGAACTTTCTTCTTTAGGGTATTTAGCAGTGTTTCCATATACACTAACACCATAAGTACCACCTTCTTGTTCGCGGATCTTTTCAGTATAAACAATGTCAAGAACCTGAGCGAGCATACTCATCATGATATCATTCTGAGATGTGTATTTGCAGCTTCCATTATAGAATGTAAATACAGAAGCTTTAGCAGTTTGCTGTTTCTTCTTGAATTCATTCTTGTATTGACCTTTACGCGTATACATCTTTGTATCTTTGAATGTCTCTTTTCTGTTTATTGATGGAAGAGATCCAAGATATTGTTCAATTAGCGGTTTAGCCTTTTCAAGATCTACGTTACCAACCAGAATAAAGGTGAAATCACTTGCATCTTTAAAGCGGTCTTTGTATAAGTCCATACATTTCTGATAATCAATTTTATCAATCATGTCAGCCTTAATACGTATTGTTCTTGGGTGATTACCATACATACCGAATGTAATAGAATCATTGAAAGCTACCATAGGATTTGCTTCTCTGTTCTGCAAAGAGGCTTTCATACGAGTTTTGTAAGAAGCGAAAGCATCAGCATCCATTCTTGGAGCAGTAAATGTAAGATAAGTGAGCTGTAACATAGTTTCCAGATCTTTAGGAGAACAGCTACCGTTAACACCTTCTGTGTTTGTTCCAACAGATGAGCTTACAGATGCTTTTTTACCTGCTAAAACTTTCTGAAGGTTAACTGCGCTGAAGTTTCCTAATCCTCCTAACTCAACTACATCATTAAGTGATTTGATATTAATAATTTCAGAGTTTGGCATAAGTGAACTACCACCTAAACTAACACCTTTCATCTGAATTTCATCAGCTTTGAAATCAGTCTTCTTAACGATAACCTTCACACCATTTGATAATGTAAGTGTAGTTGTGCCAAAATTCGTATTTTCTTTTGTAGAAATAATCTTACCAGCTTTTGGAGCTACCGGAATAAGTGGTTCGTTAGATACCTTATCCACGTATGCGGTAATGTTTTCAGCTTTTACGTTTTTAAGAATAGATAGAATCTTATCTTTAGTAGGATATACTAATCCTTCTTTATCAGGACCAAAGATTGCTACAACCTGGTTTGTGTCAGAAACGAATGATTTCATAACCTCATTAATCATGGCTACTGGCAAATTTGGAGCTATTTTGTTCATAATAGCAAAATTGTCATCAATGCTTGGGATAGGTTCGTTATCTGTAAAGTTGTTAACGTAGCTATTTATGTAGTCTTCGTTCTTCTTTTTACCGCGTTCGTTGTATTCAGATTCAAGATTTCTCAGATATTCAGCACGTGCACGTACATATTCTGATTCAGTGAAGCCAAAGCGATGAGCACGTTCTATTTCGCGAAGAAGAGTACTTAATGCATTTTCAACTCCATCTTCTTTGCATACTGCAACACCTGTAAAAGCATCTTTTGTTTTTGAAACAAAGAAGCTGTTATCGTATGCGTATCCATAGACAAATGGAGGATTAGCAGATTGAGTAAGCTCGTTTAAACGGGCATTCAACATGTTACCAATCATATTTTTTGCGTAATCAAAAAACAAGTATTGCATGTTGTTCTTTAAAGAATCAGGATATACATCGTGTTTATTGAAAAGCAAAATCTGCATATTGGTTTGCTCTTTGTCTTTCTCAATTACAACAATCGGTTCTTTATTGTCATTAACAGGGAAGTAAGTACGTAATGCAGGATTTACCGGTTTTGGAATATCACTGAACATTTTCTTGATTTTAGCTTCAACAGCATCTACATCAATATCTCCTACAATAACCAAACCTTGCAAATCTGGGCGGTACCATTTTTCATAATAATCACGAAGTGTTTTGTATTTAAAGTTATCAACTACGTCCATTGTTCCAATAGGCATACAGTCTGCATATTTGGTTCCTGCATACATTATAGGCAATGCTTTTTCACGTAGACGTTGCATAGCACTCATGCGAGAACGCCATTCTTCATGAATAACGCCACGTTCTTTATCAATTTCTTTGTCTGTTAGTAACAAGTCATTTGACCAATCATGTAAAATAAGCAAGCAAGAATCCAATATTCCTTCGCGGGTAACAGGAGCGTTGGAAATATTATATACGGTTTGATCAATACTTGTATAAGCATTAAGATTTACTCCGAATTTTATTCCTACACTTTCACACCATGGAACAATGCCTAAGCCTTTATCTGTTCCCGGAAAATTCTTTGAACCATTGAAAGCCATGTGTTCCAGGAAGTGTGCTAACCCTCTTTGTTGTGGTTCCTCAAGAATAGAACCAACTTTCTGCGCTATGTAGAAATCAGCTCTTTTTTCATTGGTTGTGTTTTTACGGATATAATAAGTTAATCCGTTTTCTAACTTACCTATCCTTACGTCTTTATCAATAGGTATTGGTGGCATTTGCTGTTGTGCAAAAGTTGTACTAGCACAAAATAGTAGTGATGCCGTGAATAAATTTTTAAATAGAGATCTCATAATTTATATAAATTGGATGTTTAAATATATTTTTATTCAGTTAGTCGCTTCATAAATATTAAAAATCACAAAGTAAGTAAATTTATTGTCATAAAAATGAAATTCCCCGATAAAGTTTTTAGATCTTTATCAGGGAACTCTTAAAGTATTACATTATAATAGTTATTTTGATTAATAGCTATTAATGAATAATTGATTATTAATCAAATAGTGATATATTATAATTTGTGCTCAGCTAAATAACGCTCCGCTTCAATCGCAGCTTTACATCCGCTTCCGGCAGCTGTTGTAGCTTGTCGGTATACAGGATCTGCTACATCGCCGGCTGCGAATACTCCTGGAACTTTAGTACGCGGGGTATCACCTTCTGTAATAATGTATCCAACAGGATCAGTATCAAGATAAGGAGCGAATATTTCAGAGTTTGGCTTGTGACCAATTGCTAAAAAGAAACCGTCGATGGCTATGTCATAACGTTCTTCATCTGCTTCTCCCATGCGTTTTACAACATGCGCACCTTCTACTCCGTTTTCTCCGAAGAGACCTAAAGTGTTATGCTCGAACAGAACTTCTATTTTCTCGTGATTTAATACACGTTCCTGCATAATTTTAGATGCTCTCAGGAATGGCTTACGAACAATCAGATATACTTTCTTAGCCAATCCTGCTAAATAGATGGCTTCTTCGCAAGCTGTGTCACCTCCACCCACTACTGCAACTACTTTTTTCCGGTAAAAGAATCCATCACATGTAGCACATGCACTAACTCCCATTCCGGCATATTTCTTTTCATCTTCAAGTCCCAGGTATTTAGCTGTAGCACCGGTAGCAATAATGATAGTATCTGCTTCGATAACTTTTTCACCTTCAATCGTAATCTTGTAAGGAGCTTTACTAAGGTCAGCAGCAGTAGCTAGTCCGGTCCTGATGTCGGCACCGAAACGAGCTGCTTGTCTTTTCAAGTCATCCATTAATTGGTTACCATCTACTCCATCCGGATAACCAGGAAAGTTTTCAACTTCCGTTGTAGTTGTTAGCTGTCCTCCAGGTTGTAATCCTTCATATAGGATAGGAGATAAGTTTGCTCTTCCAGCATAAATAGCTGCTGTATATCCTGCCGGTCCTGAACCTATAATCAGGCATCTTGTTTTTTCTATATTTTCCATTTTGTTTTTTATCTTAAGTCAATAATTTCTGCATTTGGATATTTCTTTTTATTAAACTGAAACAAAGAGTCCGAATATGATTGTTTCGTTTTATAGCTTGTAATAGTTATTTCACTATTGTTGTTAGGCTGCTCTAAAGTAATATGCTGAGGTTGATAATTACTTTTTGAGATTAGCAGGACAATACGTGAAAATGCTTTTTTCTTATTTTCCGGAGTCAGAGTAATTTTATAATTGTTACCTACTACGCCGTTTAATTTATAATTATATCCATTTTTATAAATATTAAGTAAGGCATAAGGATTCATACTTTGCAGTTCGTCTTCAGTAGGTAAGCTGATGTTTACTTCTTCACTGTGCTTTAGATAACTCCATTGAGTTTTTCCATCAAACCAGGTTGTAGCATCATTTGTGTCTAAAAAGAACTTTCTATTCTTTAGCTGCAGTACACCATTTATCTGATTACCTCCCGATTTAATTCTGAAAGTTGCTTTTATACCTCCTGCTTTAGCAAAAGCAGCCGATGTTTCGTCAAGAATCTTTTTAGCTTGTGCATCTTTTTGCGCAAAGCAAGGCAAGATCAAAGCACTAATAAGCAATGTAATGATATACTTTTTCATTGTTTTATTCTTTGTTTTTTTATGCTAAATAAAAGACTATTGTCTCAAATTACCCAATCGCATTTCCAAGTCGGTTTCGTCAATGCACATAACCTGGCGGGCTTTACTTCCCTCTGACGGACCAACAATTCCAGCTTTCTCCAATTGATCCATAATTCTGCCGGCACGATTATATCCGATAGAGAATTTTCGTTGTATGAGTGATGTAGAACCTTGTTGGTGAATTACAACCAATCGGGCTGCATCCTCGAACATTGGATCGAGACGGTTCATATCAACATCTCCAACAGTACTTTCACTCTCTTCTCCTACATATTCCGGCAAATAGAATGCTGTAGTGTATCCTTGCTGACGAGAAATATAATCGGTGATTTTTTCTACTTCGGGAGTATCAACGAATGCACATTGTACACGAACCGGATCACTTCCTTGTAAGAAAAGCATATCCCCGCGACCAATAAGCTGATTAGCTCCCGGACGGTCGAGAATTGTACGAGAGTCCATCATGGATGACACACGGAAAGCAACACGAGCCGGGAAGTTGGCTTTAATTGTACCGGTGATAATATTAGTTGTAGGACGTTGAGTGGCAATAATCATGTGAATACCTACGGCACGTGCCAACTGAGCAATACGAGCAATTGGAAGTTCAACTTCTTTTCCGGCAGTCATAATCAAGTCACCAAACTCATCTATAATCACTACAATATATGGCATAAACTTATGTCCCTTTTCCGGATTTAGTCTACGATTTATAAACTTCTCGTTATATTCCTTAATATTACGAGTGTGTGCCTTTTTAAGCAAGTCGTAGCGGGTATCCATCTCAATACAAAGAGAATTTAGCGTATGTACAACCTTGGTGAAGTCTGTTATAATGGCCTCTTCGCCATCAGGTAATTTAGCAAGAAAATGCTTTTCTACAGTTGAATAAATACTAAATTCTACCTTCTTAGGGTCAATCAAAACAAATTTCAGTTCAGCAGGATGCTTTTTATAAAGTAAAGATGTAATAATAGCATTTAATCCTACAGATTTACCCTGTCCGGTAGCTCCGGCCACAAGTACGTGAGGCATCTTACAAAGGTCTACCATGAAAATTTCATTGGTAATGGTCTTACCAAATGCAATAGGGAGATCAAATGTCGATTCTTGAAACTTCCGGGATGAAATGATTGAATGCATGGAAACAATCTTTGGATTGGAGTTTGGAACTTCAATACCAATGGTTCCTTTTCCCGGAATTGGTGCAATGATACGAATACCTAATGCAGAAAGACTAAGAGCGATATCATCTTCCAATCCGCGAATCTTTGAAATACGTACACCTGCTTCAGGGGTAATTTCGTATAAAGTAACTGTAGAACCTACAGTTGCTTTAATTGAACTTATCTCAATACCGAAACTTCTTAATGTGCTGATAATTTTATCTTTATTAGCGGTTTGCTCTTCCATGTTAATGGCAGGCTCATTGTTATCGTACCGCTTCATCAAGTCCAGACTTGGATGACGGTAGTTCTCCAAATCAAGTGTAGGATTATACTTCCCTAAATTAGAGGCATCATAAGTTTCATCATCACTGGATTGTGCAGATTCTATTTTGAATTCTGGTTCTTTATCTTCAGTTTCCTCATCATTTTCTTCAGTAAATTCTGGAGATTCTATTTCCTCTTCATTTACTATGTTTGATTTTACCCAATCTTCAACAGGTGCTTCTTCGATAGGTGCAGGGGGTATAGTTTCCATGGGCTTAGATACTGCTTTTTGTTCAAAACTACGGTCTAGCTTGAAATTTACAGTCTTAGGCTCAGGATTGGTAAATTCTAGTGTGTCGTCTTCTGCAACCAAAGCTTCTTCTTTCTCTTTTTTCTTTCTGAAATTAAGCTGTAGTGCACGTCGGATATAGATAATAGTCTGTGTGCTTAGATAAATCAGAAAGCAAAGGGCAGTAGCTAAAAGAAGCAAAGATATGCCTGGAACACCTATTTGCGAAACCAGCCAATTGCTAACGTTGTATCCATGCAATCCTCCAAGGTAAATAAAGCTATCTTTATAGTTGTCCATGAATACAAATCCAAAAAATACAGAAAACCAGATAAGCAGCAAAGAACAGCCAATAAACCATTTCCAGATACGGAAATTACGTACTCGCATCAATTTCATACCAACTATACTCAGAAATAACAGTATAAAGTATGACGAGACTCCAAAGCATTCGTTAATTAAGTAATTTGCCATCTGAGCACCTCTCGAACCAGCATAATTTCTTATGTGGTTATTTATCGATGATAGTTGGTCTGGATTAGGATTGTCCAGAATACTTTGATCGGCTGCTCCGGTAAAAAAGAAGGAAGTAAAAGCCAGTAGTAAATAGACTGAAAAAATCACCATCATTAAACCAATAATAAAATGAAAAGTCTCATTATGAAAGGTTTTTGTTAAATTATTGGTGGAAACAGGCTCCATTGCCGGACTCTTATCTGTTTTTTTCTTTGCCATTAAGAATTTTATTTTTATTGTTTGATTCTGCAAAAATAATAAAATAACATTAGTTGGAGATTAAGAATCAAATAAAAATTTAGCAAAAAATAATATGAATATTTTGTAGAAAAATAATGCATTTTGTACAAAACGAATAGTTTTCTTGTACAAGATGATGCTTTTGGACTAAGATGAAAAGTTTATCGTCATATTACAGGTTCTTATCTCTCAGATTACTAAAAGGTGCATTGTACTTACATTTCACGTTAAAATACATTGATTTGCAGTTGGATTACTCCTTTTTTGTTAACTTTGCGGCTTAATTGAAAAGTTGTATGGAAAATAATCATCAAGTGATATTCAGCAGAGATGTTGTGGAATTTGTAACAGTGGCAGCTGAATTTTGTGCTTATCTGGAACGCGCAGAAAGTGCAAAGCGAAGTTCTTTTGTTGATACCACTCTAAAAATATTGCCATTGCTTTATCTTAAAGCATCATTATTGCCCGAATGTGAAATGGTTGGAGATGAAGCTCCGGAAACATATGTTACTGAGGAAATTTATGAATTGATGCGTATGAATGTAGCTTATGTATTAAGGGAAAAGGATGACTATCTTGAAGTTTTTCTTCCTGAAATGGCTTATAGCGACACTCCTATAAAAAAATGCATATCTGAAGATTTAGCTGATATTTATCAGGACTTGAAGGATTTTATTTTTGTTTTTCAATTGGGATATAATGAAACAATGCATGATTCATTGGCTATTTGCAAGGAACATTTTGCTTTATATTGGGGACAAAAATTAGTTAATACTTTGAGAGCCTTGCACGATGTAAAGTATAATGCTGATAATAAAGATGAAGATGAAGACGAAATTGATGATGATGAAAAGTTGAACGAAGTATTATGATTGTAAAAAGAACTATAACAAAAGACGATATATCAGAAATGCCGAAAGTAACTTTCGATGGCAAAATTATAATGATTTGTACTGAAAAAGATGCTGAACGTGCTATTGAGTTTTTGAACAAGTATGCTGTACTGGGAATTGACAGTGAAACAAAGCCGTCTTTTGTTAAGGGAAAATCACATAAAGTCTCTTTGCTGCAGGTTGCTACAGATACTCATTGCTTCCTGTTTCGCTTAAACCTGATAGGATTTCCTAAAGTACTGATTGATTTGCTGGAGAATCCTTCGATTGTAAAAGTAGGACTCTCGTTGAAGGATGATTTTTTGGCTTTGCACCGCAGAGTCTCTTTTAAACAGCAAAATTGTATCGAGCTGCAGGAATTTGTTAAACCATTCGGTATTCAGGATAAAAGTCTGCAAAAAATATATGCTATCCTTTTTGGTCAGAAAATATCTAAATCGCAACGCCTTTCTAATTGGGAGGCCGAAACATTAAGTCCGTCACAGCAACAGTATGCTGCTACAGACGCATGGACATGTCTCAAGATTTATACCTTGTTGCAAGAGTTGCATCAAACGGGTGATTATGTAAAAGAGGAAATAGTAGAACCGGTAATTGAAGAAAAAGAAAAATAAATGGCTTACAAAAAAGTTTATCTGAAATCGGGGAAAGAAGAATCGCTGAAGCGTTTCCATCCCTGGATTTTTTCAGGAGCAATTAGTCGCTTCGAGGGAGAACCAGAAGAGGGTGAAATTGTAGATGTGTATACTTCAAAAAAGGAGTTTATTGCTTTAGGTCACTTTCAGGTGGGAAGTATTGCAGTACGAGTCCTTTCTTTTAAACAAGAAGAAGTAAACCATGATTTCTGGGTTAAGAAATTAGAAGTTGCTTACGACTTACGAAAAGGGATAGGACTAGCTGGTAACCCTACCAATAATACATACAGACTGGTTCATGGTGAAGGTGATAACCTGCCAGGCTTAATCATTGATGTTTATGCCAAAACAGCTGTTATGCAAGCTCATTCAGTAGGAATGCACGTTTACCGAATGGAGGTAGCTAGTGCTCTTTCTCAAGTAATGGGAGATGCCATTGAGAATATCTATTATAAATCTGAAACAACATTACCTTTCAAGGCAGATTTAGGACAGGAAAATGGCTTTATCAAAGGTGGTAGTTCTGATAATATTGCTCAGGAATATGGATTGAAATTCCATGTAGACTGGTTGAAAGGGCAAAAAACCGGATTCTTTGTTGATCAAAGAGAGAACCGTTCTTTGCTGGAAAGATATGCTAAAGACCGTTCGGTGCTCAATATGTTTTGCTATACAGGTGGTTTCTCTTTTTATGCAATGCGTGGAGGTGCCAATCTGGTTCATTCAGTAGATAGTTCTGCTAAAGCAATTGACTTGACTAATAAAAACGTAGAATTGAATTTCCCTGGCGATGCCCGTCATACAGCTTATGCTGAAGATGCATTTAAGTATCTGGATAGGATGGGAGATCAGTACGATTTGATTATTCTAGATCCACCGGCTTTTGCTAAGCATAGAGCTGCACTGCATAATGCTTTGCAAGGATACAAGAAATTAAATGCTAAAGCTTTTGAGAAAATTAAACCGGGCGGCATATTGTTTACGTTCTCTTGTTCGCAGGTTGTAACAAAAGACAATTTTCGTACAGCAGTATTTACAGCGGCGGCAATGTCGGGTAGAAGTGTGAGGATTTTACATCAGCTTACCCAGCCTGCAGATCATCCGGTAAATATTTATCACCCGGAAGGAGAATACCTTAAAGGGTTAGTATTATATGTAGAATAAGCGTTGATAATATAAAATCTGAAACTTTCGTGTAAAATATGTTAATATATTAATTGTTTTATGTAATTTGCTATGTTACATAACATAATTCATCTATATTTGCATCATGTTTTTCATGGTATTAGATTTAAGGTTAATAAAGATTGGGTTGTCGTGATGACAGCCTTTTTTTTTATAAATACCTTTTAATAGACTCATCATCCCAAAATTATCCCTATATTTGCCACATAGTCTAAAATTGGATTCAAAGTGGATAATAAAGTAGAACTTCGGGTATTAAATATTTCCAACAGTCAGTTACAGGCAAATGCTTTCGCCTTAGTTTTGGAAGAAGTAAACGGGCCACGACAGTTGCCTGTTATTATTGGTTCTATCGAAGCACAAGCAATTGCTCTTAAATTGAAAGGACTAACAACTCCTCGTCCTTTTACTCACGATTTATTTGTAACCTTTGCTGAATATCTTCAGACAAGACTCACACAGGTTTTTATCTATAAGGCCAGAGATGGAATATTCTATTCTTACCTTTATTTTGAGAAAGAAGATGGAGAATCGTTTAAGGTAGATTCCAGAACATCTGATGCTGTTGCATTGGCTTTACGTTTTGGTTGTCCTATTTATACGACAGAAGAAATTCTTAGCGCCGAAGGATATATTCCAGAAGTAGAAGATGAAAAAGATGAATCAGAAATGTATTGTGAAACAATTGAATCATTAAAAGAATCTCTTTCACAGGCTATTAAGGATGAGGATTATGAACTGGCTTCCGAACTACGTGATGAGATAAAGCGAATAGAAGAGGAGGAAAAACGTTTAAATCAGTAAAGATTATACCCCTATAATAATGCATGTATTTTATACTCCTGACATTTTAGTCAAAAACGAGCTACCTGATGAAGAAGCTCAACACTGTCTGCGCGTATTACGATTGTCTCAAGGTGATGAGATTATGTTGACTGATGGAAAAGGCTCATTTTATAAAGCCGAAATTAGTTTGGCGACAGGGAAGAAATGTTTTGTATCTATCATAGAAACAATTCCGCAAGAGAAATTCTGGCCGTGCCACTTGCACATAGCTATGGCTCCCACTAAAAACATGGATCGTAATGAATGGTTTGCAGAGAAGGCTACCGAGATAGGTTTTGATGAACTGACTTTTCTTAACTGCCGTTTTTCGGAAAGGAAAGTGATAAAGGCGGAACGGATTGAAAAGATTCTTGTTTCTGCTATTAAGCAGTCGCTTAAAGCAAACCTCCCCGTTTTAAATGAAATGACCGATTTCGATAAATTTATTTCCCGTGATTTCCCCGGACAGAAGTTTATTGCACATTGTTACGAGGGTGAGAAACCTTTATTGAAAGATGTTCTCCGAAAGGGAGAAGATGCAGTAGTGCTGATTGGTCCCGAAGGAGACTTTAGTCCGGAAGAAGTAGAAAAGGCGCTTTCTAAAGGTTTTCAACCAATAAGTCTTGGAAAATCCCGGTTGCGTACGGAAACTGCAGCATTGGTGGCATGCCATACTATGAACCTGATGAATCAATAAAATTATATATTAGCTATGAATAAAACAAAATTCTTTTTCCGCTTATCTGTGCTGTTGATTGCAGTACTGATACTGGGCTCTTGTTCTAAAGATAAAGAGTATACAAGAGTTATTCCTTCTAATGCCTCACTGGTTATATCGTTTGATATTCAGTCAATCATTAAGAAAAGTGGCTTGATGGATAATAAGGAATCTATAATGAAGAATCTGACTGCCTCTTTGAATAATGAAAAATTGGCAAAGATGGTTCAAAATCCTTCCGATGCGGGTTTGTCTCTCGAGAATAAAGCCTATTTTTTCGTTACGTCAAAAGATGAACCTGCTGTATTGTTTAAAGTGTCCGATGAAGATAAACTTGAAGATGCTTTCGGACTGATGCAGAATGAAGGAATCTGTGATGCTATTGAGAGAAACGGTGATTTCTCAACTGTAATACTTCGCGGATATGGTATTTGTGCATTCGATGAAAGCACTTTGCTAGTAATAGAGACTACCAATGCCCGTTCATTGCCGGTGAAAGAACAGGTTGAGAAAATGATGCACACCACTGAAGGAGTAAGCATTGCTTCGAATAAGGGCTTCCAAAAGATGATTGAAAAGAAAAGTGATATCGGATTATATGGTTCTTTCGCTTCATTACCCCAGCTTACATCAATGTCGATGAGTCTTGGACTTCCCGAAGATGCTGATATGCGCCAAATGATGGTGCTTGCCCAGATTAATTTCGAGAATGGAAAGGTTACAATGGAAGGTGAGTATTATACAGAAAATGAATCCTTAAAAGCATATATTAAGAAGCAAGCCGAGATGGGTGGAAAGATTAATCATACTTTCCTTAAACGTATTCCTGCATCCTCACTGGCTTATCTTTCCATGAATGTAAAAGGTGATAAGCTGTATGATATGTTAATGAGTGGAGCCGAGTTTAAGAATATGGTGAGAGACTCTCGTCTAACTCCCGGATTCGATTTGAAGAAGAGTGTAAACTCATTAAAAGGTGATGTTGCTATTGCTGTAACAAATGTTAGTGCAAATGGAACTCCTTCTTTGCTGGCTTATGCCGAGGTAAGTGATCCTTCGGCTGCAGGAATTGTTTACGCATTTAAAAAAGATTTCGACGAAGTTGGTATGACTGTTACTACTTCCGGCAAGAATGAATATGTGGTGAAGAGTGCCATGCTTCCTTCTCCAATCCGTTTTGGAGTAAGAGGTAATTATTTCTATCTCACCAACGATGATAATCTCTACAAGAATATAGGTAAGGATGTTGCCAATTCACTGGCAAATGCTAAGTATGAAAATATAAAGAGTGATGCAAAGGGTTACTTTGTTCTGGATATGGATAATGTAATGAAACTGCCGATGGTGAGCAATGCATTTGGACGTTTCGGATCACAGGGAAATATGGTTCAATCTATCCTTGCCGGATTCTCTTATGCTGAAGCATATAACAAAGACGATCAAAAGAGTGTGGTTAATATCTATTTTAAGAATAAAAATGAAAATGTTCTGAAGCAACTTATCACAGGATTAAAGAAAGTGCTTGGTTAGAACTGATTTTAAATTGAATTGCATCAATGAATAACATTAACTTACAGCAGACTCTACCTAATGTGTTTGCCGAACGCGAATCAATTGTTTCGGAAGTCTGGAAAAAAAATCTGGAGTTCCACAAAGGAGAAATTTATCTGATAGAAGCGGATTCAGGTACAGGCAAGTCTTCGCTCTGTAGTTATATATATGGCTATCGGAACGATTATCAGGGAACTTTTAATTTTGATAAAGAGAACATCCGGAATCTTTCTGTCTCTAAATGGGTAGATGTCAGAAAGCACTCCCTTAGCATGCTTTTTCAGGAACTGAGACTTTTTTCAGAACTCACAGCGCTGGAGAATATTCAGTTAAAAAACAGCCTTACCGGCTATAAATCGAAAAAAGAGATTGAAACTTTGTTTGAAGCTATGGGAATAGATGATAAATATAATTCCAAAGTAGGCAAGCTATCTTTCGGACAACAACAGCGCGTGGCGTTTATCAGATCTCTTTGTCAGCCTTTCGATTTTATATTCCTGGACGAACCAATCAGTCACCTTGACGAAACCAATGGTCAGATTATGGGCGACCTTTTAATGCAGGAAGTTAAAAAGCAGGGAGCAGGCGTTATTGTAACGTCTATTGGTAAACATATTGAGTTGAACTACAATAAAATATTTAAGTTATGAAACTTGTTTGGAAACTTCTTCGTCAGCATATAAGCTTGGGGCAGTTGGGCGGATTTTTCTTTGCCAATCTTTTTGGTATGATGATTGTAGCCTTGAGCGTACAATTTTATAAAGACATAGCGCCTGTATTTACTCAAGGTGATAGCTTTATTAAAAAAGATTTTATAACCGTAACTAAAAAGATAAGCACGCTTGGCTCAATAGCCGGTGCAAACAACTCTTTTACGCAGGATGATATTGATGAGATTAAGTCTCAGTCCTTTGCAAAGAGCGTAGGTTCATTTATGCCTTCGCAGTTTTCGGTTACAGCCGGATTTGGTATGCAGGAATCAGACTTTAAACTTGCCACAGAAATGTTTTTCGAGTCAGTACCCAATGAGTACGTTGATGTAAGTCTTGATAAATGGCATTTCGATAAGAATTCCAACTCAATTCCAATTATTATCCCTCGTAACTACCTCAACCTTTACAACTTTGGTTTTGCACAAGCACGAAGTCTTCCTAAACTATCCGAAGGATTGATGGGGATGATTAAGGTAGATCTTGTAATTCGTGCCAACGATGGACGGATTGCTAAATATAAAGGACGAATTGTAGGTTTTTCTAATCGTTTAAATACCATTCTTGTTCCGGAAGAGTTTATGAACTGGGCTAACAGTACATTTGCTCCCGGCAAGGAAGTACAGCCATCCCGATTAATTGTAGAAGTGAAGAATCCTGCCGATGAAAAAATTGCTCAGTTTTTCCAGAAAAGAGGGTACGAAACAGAAGATAATAAACTGGATGCCGGAAAAACAACTTACTTCCTGAAACTGATTACAGGTATTGTGCTGGCAGTAGGATTACTTATCAGTGTTCTTTCGTTCTACATCCTGATGCTAAGTATTTACCTGTTACTGCAGAAAAATACCACGAAACTGGAAAACTTGTTGCTGATAGGGTATAGCCCCGGACGAGTGGCCTTGCCATACCAGATACTTACGCTGGGACTAAACTTTGTCGTTTTAATTTTAGCTATATTATTGGTCAGTTGGGCACGTTCCTATTATATGGGAGTTGTAGCATCACTCTTCCCACAGATTGCCGCAGGATCAATTATCCCGGCAGTAGTTATCGGAACAACACTGTTTGTTGTAGTCTCTTCTATGAATATTGTAGCCATCCGCAAAAAGGTTCAATCCATCTGGATGCATAAATCATAGAACAAAGAAATATTAATTTATCTGCCACCTGCTACTAAATTTTAGTAAATCGCCCTGTTTACAGGACTTTCAATAGGTGGCAGATAAATTATTAAAACACTTTATCTGCTACCAATTTCCACTATCTGCCACTACTTCTTTTTATAAGTCTTCGATCAGGCTTTGTTATTATCGAAAAAGTTGAATCCAACTTTAACAATTCACACAGAACTTTTTTTAATATCACGTCAGAGTTGTAAAACATTCCGGCTTACTCTGAAAAAAGTATTAATCTGCTTTTTGTATTCTTGTACAAAAGAATGCATTCTTCTGTACAAAACAATTAATTCTTTTGTACAGAATAAATATTTGTTTTGTACAACACTGCAACAATCTTATTCCTGAGAAATACAATACTTTTAAAGATATATTGTATACTTCACCGTCTCTATGATTTTGTATTCTTTTATCTTTTTATAATTATATGAAATAGTAAAGAGTATTGAATCATAAATAATAAAAACTGATTTATAAATCAGTAATATCTAATCTATTTATTTTTAGTATTTTATATGTTTTAAGATTTAACAATAGTTAATATGTGTATATTAATTCATCGTTATAATTGTTAAAATCATTATTTTATAGGGTTTTTATAGATTAATGTTGTTTAATAACAAATAACAAAAGTTTTTTTAGGTTAAATTTATGACAGGTTTAAAAACTTTATACTTTGGGCCATGTTTTATAAATAGTTTTTAAGTAAACAATATTTAAATTGAGAATATGTGTCAATAACTATTTAATTAAAACATTAATTGATTATGAAAAACAGATTTTTATTTTTAGTAGGAATCGGAGCTTTGTTAGCTATGAGCTCTTGTTCAAAAGATGAAGAGAATTTGGTTGTAAAGAGTGGTGAACCTGCAACATTAAAGTTGACCTTAAAGGGTACGGATGTAAATACGCGTGCTCTGGGAAGTCCTATAAGCCCGACACAAACAGAGGAAAACAAAATTCAAAGAATTGTTGTCGGATTATTTAAAACTGATGGATCAACAGATGTAATCTTTGAGAAAGAATATACTAGTGGTTATACTGCAGGAACTCCTATTGAAATTACTGGAAGAATAGTTCAAGGTAGTGGCGATAGTGGCTCTCGTGATATTATTGTAGTTGCTAATGCTCCGGCAAATCATTTTAGAGGAATCACAACAAAAGGTGCTTTTGAAGGTAAAGAACTTGATCTAACACAAACAAAAGATTTGTTACCTATGACTGGAACTTCTACTGTTACTTTGCAGGCTAATAAAACAGTATCCCCAGCTGTAAACCCAATACCAATTACTCGCTTGGTTTCTCGTATTGATTTGATAAGTTTAACGACAGCTTTTGAACCTGGCGGGCAATACGCTAATGCAACTTTCCATGCAGATGAAATATATCTATATAATGCAATGAGTAAGTGTGGAGTGGATGGAGCATCTTCAACTTTAATTCATGGATGGCTAAATGCAACTCCTCCGACTGTAGTAACAGGTTTATATGATACAGTTGACTTATTAGGTTCATTAAGTTCACCAATAAATTATCCAACGACTTTAGGCGATTTCCACTTCTTCTATACATTCCCTAATCTTTTTCCTACCATTATAGATGAACCTTTTCTTAATGGGCAATTTACTGGTTATACAAGACTTGTAATTACTGGTATTTTTAAAGCAAATGGTACAGGTGACGGAGAACGTGTTTATTATCCAATTATTATAAATAGGGTAGGAACAACAGCCGAATTGAATACTTCTACAGGAGTGGGTATAGGTGTTAAACGTAATACTGTTTATCAAGTAGCTGCTATAATAAAAAATAAAGGAGTAGATAATCCTGATATAGTAATAAATCCTGCTTATCTTAACATTACTGTTACACCTGTAAATTGGGATGTTCTTTTACCTCAAACAGTTACATTCTAGCTGATATTACTTGAAAACTAGTATAATGAATAGAAAAGGCAGGTTTCAACAACCTCTTGTCAAATGAGAAATCTGCCTTTTTCATATCTTTTTAACCTAAAAGAAACCTAATTATGTATACTGTAAAAAGAATAAAAGCGTTTTTGCATTTGCCGAATGTTCACGCTTTATTAACGGCTTTTACTGTTAGTCTGTTTATTTGCGGGTGTACAGACGATGTACTGGTTAGTGAATCATCACTTCCGGACGAGAATAATGCTGCCGTTGTTTCTCTTAATATAAAACAGCAGACCTCTGATCTGGTTAGAACCCGCGCCGTTGATGAGAATCTTATTTCAAATCTTTATATATTAGTCTATAATGGCAATGGTAGTTTGATTGGCTATAAATATTTAAGCTCATATACATCAAATAGTTTAATTCATATGGATGTAAATAGTGGAACCAATTGTACTATTTATGCAATAGCCAATTTAAGTAGTTCTCCTGTTCTGAATGCACAAACAGCTAATACGGAATCTGCTTTAAAAGCAATGATATGTGGTCCGGCTACTACATTAGGTGGAGTAATTACTAATGAACGATTAACGATGAGTGGCAGTATAAAAGGAGTTACTTTACTGGGAAAAGGGACCACTAATTATGTAAATGAACTTGGAACTTTATCCATCTCACGTCTTGTAGCAAAAAATACTTTTACTGTAACTGCTATTCCAGGTATTAATATTACAGGATACTCTATAAAGAATTTACCTAAATATGAATACTTGGTTGCGCGTCCCAATGCAAATGAATCTTCGGCAGATGATATAGCGGTGGGAAACGATGCACAGGTAATTGAGAGATTTGATGTTTCCACTACACCAGTTACTTCTATAAGTAATCTTACATTTTATATGTATGAGAATAGGAGAGGTGGACGTGTTGTTGTAAATGGAAGTACAGGTACACCTTCTGATCAGAAAGAGAAAGGAATGTATGCTCCTAGTTATGCTACCTATCTGGAAGTTTATGCTACAGGAACTCTGACTTCTACAGATGTTAGAGCAAGATTTATTTCTGCTACCTATCGTATATATTTAGGTGCTGATAATAGCAAGAATTACAATGTTAAGCGGAATGGTAGCTATAATTATAACGTAAATATTTATGGTGCAACAGATATTGATACACGTGTTACAAAAGTATCTTCACCATCGAATTGCTATATTGTACCTCCTAACCGAGCGGTTATATTCCCGGTATTACGAGCAAATCAGGATGGAACTACCCGAATAACAAATGTTAATAGTGGATGGACTACTGAATTACTTTGGACAGATAAACCAAATCCACTTACATCTAGTGGAACTGTAAAATCTGTAACTCCACAATTTACTGATGGTACAATAAAGGTTGAGACTGGAAGTGCAGAAGGCAATGCAGTAGTAGTTGCTAAAGTAAATGGTGTTATTGTTTGGTCGTGGCATATTTGGGTAACTAGTTATGATCCTAATATCGCAAGTAATCAGGTATCTAATAATGGTTTTACTTTCATGAACCGAAATCTGGGTGCAATTAACAATACATCTCAGAATATTGGATCTATGGGGCTTTTATACCAATGGGGAAGAAAGGACCCATTTCCTGGTTCTTCAAGTTATTCGTCTGCACTAGAACCAACAATTTATGGGCCCAATAATCCTGCAATTATAAAAATGACAGCTCCTAATACTTATACAGATCAAGAACCTTATAATAATTTGGAAAATAGTATTAGAAATCCTTTGAGTTTTTATTTTAAAACATTTGATACTGGAGGACCCAATGGGTACGATTGGTACAGTACAACTAGTGGAGTTCATAATGAAAATTTGTGGGGTGCAACTGGAACAAAGTCTGTCTATGATCCTTCTCCTGAAGGATGGCGTGTACCTAAATCAGGAACTGGAACATCTTCTCCTTGGTATGGATTAAATTATACGGGATTAACATTTACTTATGGATATAATTGGTCGTCATCTGTTGGATGGTATCCTGCTACTGGTTACAGAGCTTACAGAGATGGGGCACTTATGAAAATTGGCGAGTACGGTGTGTGTTGGTCTGCTTCTGTTTCTCCAGTACAGGGGAATAAAATCTATGTATATTTGTTTTATTTTAAAAATGGAAAGGTCGTTGCAGATTATACATATATAAATAAAGAATTAGAAGACTATTATCGAGCAAGTGGCTTCTCAGTCCGTTGTGTAAAAGAATAGTTTTGAAGTTATAAAAACTAACTAGAAAAAATGAATAGGCATGAAGACAGATGTAAACTATTGGTTAGGCTCAGGAAATATGGTGATTTTTGGCGTATGGAGGCGAGCGATTTTCCAAAGTTTATAAATTATATAAAGCATTACTTCCGTGAATGTGAATGTATTCCAGAAGTTACTTCTGACAATATTCTTTATGCTGATTTATCTGAAGATGACTTAACGGTGATTGGTGCCTACTATGGGGTTTATTCTCCTGATGTAGATACATTATTATTGGCAGAAGTTTATTCTGGTCCTATATTTTTACCCATATCCAATCTTTTTACAATTCGTTTATGTGCAAAGACTAATTCAGAGGGGATTAAGTTTGTTTCGACAAGAATGATTTTTAAATAAATAATAATCATCTAACTTTCTGTAAATTATGTTACTATATAATTTACTGTCAATAACTATCTAATTATTTCTAAAAAATCTAACAATTATGAAGAGGAAAAGTCTATTTCTTGCAGCGTTAGGTATTCTTTTATTGAATTCCTGCGACAAAGATTTGGTAGTTCAGGATTCAGTTCCGGCTACATTGAAGCTTACCATTACAGGTACAGATGTAGATACACGCTCTACAGTTACTCCTTTACCTACTCAAACAGAGGAAAATACTGTTAAGAGAGTGACCATAGGAATGTTTAAACCGAATGGTGGAGGCGCTACTGATGTTATTAAAGAGTTTCTGCCTGGAGATTTGACAGTAATTAATTCAAATACGTATCAAACCTCTGTACAAGGTTCTATTATTGGTACAGAAAGTGGCGACCGTGACGTTATTGTAGTTGTGAATGCTCCGGCAAATCATTTCGCAGGTGCAACAAATAAAACTGCATTTATCACCAAAGCTTTAACTCTTACACAGGAAAGAAATAACCTTCCAATGTCTGGAGTATGTACTGCTGCGTTAGTGGCCAATCAGATTGTGGGGCCTGTTACTGCTCAGGTTTCCAGAATGGTAGCCCGTGTTGATCTTGTGAAACTGAGTTCAGCTTTTGATCCTGCTGGACAATATGCGTTTGCATCTTTTAAAGCTGATGAAGTTTTTATGTATAATGCTATGACTACTTCTTCAACTGATTGTTTAAATACTCAGTTCCCTGGGCATGGATGGTTGGAAGCACCTCCGCCTTCTCTTTACATCTCCGATTTGCGTGATGCTATAGACCAAACATTTACTGGTAATACTGATTATACTACCAGACATTATTTCTACACATTTGCAAATTTATTTACTACTAATCTTCTTCTTCCAAATAATCTGGATGGTCCGTTTACAATGGCAACCAGACTTGTGATTAGTGGTATGTTTAAGGCAAATGCTTCAGACCCGGGAGATGGAGAGCGAGTTTATTATCCTGTAATAATTAATAGATTATTACCTCCAGCTGTACCGGCAGACCCGCTTGGAATAGGTGTAAAGCGTAATACAATTTATCAGATTACAGCAGTAATAAAGAATAAGGGAGGAGCAACTCCAATAACTATTATAGATCCTGCTACACTTGGTGTTAAAGTTGAAGTTCTTGATTGGGAAGCTACTATTCCACAGAATGCAGAGTTCTAATTATAGAACCATACAATATAGTGCATAATGATTTAAAAGGTGGACTTTTTGTAGTTTAAATATTACAAGAAATCCACCTTTTACTATTTCATTAATCTTTCTAGTGAAAAGGGTTTATCTATCAATCATTAAAATTCATGTTTAGAGCTAATAGTATCGCTCCAATTGTTTATTGCAACATTAACATTCGTTTTTGTAGAATCTGTTTTTGTTGTGTCTGCATAATTTTCAACTGATTTTGTGCTGATAGTTTCCTCGTTCATTAAGTCGTTGTTTGATTCTGTACAGCTCAATACTGAGCATCCAATAAAAATTGTGCTAATCAATAGTAGTTTTCTCATTTAATATAGTCTTAAAATTTTGCGCAAATGTAACAGATTAGAATTTGTAAGATGTTAAATTTAAGAGTTTTACGTTTGTGTTAAACAAATTTTAAGATATTATTCGTTGCTATTTTTTGTTTTTGTAAATGTGCATTGATAAATAATTATTAAGTCTGCCTATTTTATAATTGGCAGACTTTTAGTTTATATGCATTATTCTGTTAGTTTTCTATATTATTTTTGTATGTTTTTAGTATATAAAGCTTTAACATTGTACTCAAAATTATAAATTATAAAATAGCAAATGAAAAAACAACATTTCCGTTTCATTCTGTTCCTGCTTCTCTTGTTTTCACCATTATTATTGAATGCAGCTCAGGAAGGTCTGAAGAATAAGTTAGAGGCATTGGACGGAGTTAGTGAAGTCAGCGACTTGAAAAGTTCTTACTATAATGAAAAATACGTTGTGATGTTTGAACATCCGCTCGATTATAAAAATTCTAAGGCTGGGAAATTTAATCAGCGGGTAATTATTTGTCATGCAGGTTTTGATCGTCCTACAGTAATAGTGACAGAAGGTTATTGTGCAGATTATGCAATGCGGGAGAATTATGTAGAAGAACTATCTAAACTGTTAAATACCAATGTGGTATTTGTTGAATACCGATATTTTGGAAAGTCTATGCCTAATCCCTGTAACTGGAATTATCTCACCGTAGAAAATTCACTGAATGACCTTCATCAGGTGCGAACTGCATTGAAAGATATTTATCCTGGGAAGTGGATAGCTACGGGTATAAGTAAAGGTGGACAAACTACACTTTTTTACCGGACTTATTTCCCGAATGATGTTGATATTTCAGTACCGTATGTTGCTCCTTTAAATCGTTCAATAGAAGATGGACGTCATCAACCATTTATAGAAAAGATGGTTTCAACAGCCCAGAATCGTCAGAAAGTAAAAGACTTTCAGTTAGAACTCCTTAAACGTAAATCACAACTGATGCCATTATTTCATAAACACTGTCTGGATAAAAAGTATGAGTTCAGAGATTCAGAAGAGAATATATTCGATTATTGTGTTATGGAATATGCTTTTGGATTCTGGCAATGGGGAACTTCATTAGATAAGATTCCAGCTCTCAATGCAAAAAATGAAGAGATCTTTAATCATTTTATAACAATGATTGAACCAGATTATTTTTCAAAGCAAACTCCTTATACTTCTTTTAATGTACAAGCTGCAAGGGAGTTGGGATACTATGGTTATGATATAAAGCCTTTCCGTAAGTATATGTCTTTGAAAAGTTCAAGAGACTATCTTCGTCGTCTTATGTTACCTGATGAATTAAGAAATATTCATTTTGATAAAACACTATATAAAAATGTGATGAAGTTCCTGAAAAAGAATGATCCCAGAATGCTCTTTATCTATGGAGGAATTGATCCGTGGAGTGCTTCTGGATGCACATGGATTAAAGGTAAGAAAAACATCAAAGTGTATGTTCAGTCTGATGGCAGTCATCGTACCCGTATTTCAACAATGCAGCCGGATGTACAAAAAGAAATTATTGATAGACTGAAGTTCTGGTTAAGGTAAATATTGTTTGTAATATATGTATATCCCAATAAGTAATTGTAATAATTCTTATTGGGATATTTTTTGTATACTTTCATTAAAGTCAAAAAAAGAAGTATAAAAATCAAAAATGTAAATTTAACTAATTTATAAATGTCCAATTTTGTGTTTGTTATATTATGGCATATATTCTTCTGAAAGATCTTTAGAATATTTGTTGTAAGTAAACTGTTAACCAATACATTACATTATGATATATCTATTTCGTAAAGTAATGTTGCTTAAATTTAAATACACTAATGAAAAAAGAAAAATTATTGGGCATTATTTTGTTATTATTAGTTTGTTTACTATTGCAAATCAATGCACAAAGTCTAAAACGTTCTGTTTCAGCAAATCAGTTTGTATCAAAAGATACTTTGTTTTATGTTGACTTTAAATCTAAACCAGATGCCTTTACTAGTGGTGATATTTTTACGGCTTCTACTTCTAATGCCAACAAAGAAAAGAGTATTAATTCTGTTGTATTTGGTGCCGGTCCTAATGGACAACGCATTAATTTAAATGCTTCACAATCTGCAAATCAATATGGCAGTACATCTACAACCTATGTGTCTGCTTCTGCTTCTGACGATGGAGCAAATGCCGGAGCATTTAGCTTTTTAAAATCTGGTACAGGTGCTGGTGGAGGATACATAATTTTACCAGAAGTTCAGGGACCTGCTGATATTACAATATGGAGTTGTGGAGCGAATACAAATTCTACACAGAAGTATATTGTTTCTTTTAGTATAGACGGGGGGAGCACATGGGATGCTCAGGATACTTGTATGATTACCACTAATAAACTTATCTATAAGAATATTTATTCTTATTCCGGTTCTGGTAGTTTAAAAGTGAAAATTACCAGTGCTACAGCAAGTAGTTCTAATTGTAATTTATATATTTATGATGTTTTGATAACAAAACGTCCTTTAATCTCCAGATTGTCGGGTGCGGAAACAGAAAATCAAACTATAACTCCAAATCAGCCTCTTTCAAATATTGTTTATTCCTGGGGAAGCATTGCGACTTCTGCATCTGTTTCGTGGACTGGAACCGCTAATTCGACTACTCCTCCAAGTGGAATTACAGTTTTGACTGATAATACAGCAAAAACTTTAACCATATCTGGTACACCTACCCAGGTTGGGACATACGGACTCAGTATTTTTTCTACAGATGGAACTATTGCATCAGATACATTGACTGCTAAGATAAATGTTGTATCCAATCCTACTCCTGTAATAAACTTAACTTCAGAATCAACAACTCCGCAGCAAACATTAATTACTGGAAATTCAATAAACAACGTAGTTTATAAATGGAGTGGTTCTGCAACTACAGCAAATGTCAACTGGACTGGAACTTCAAGTTCCACAACACCTCCAGATGGTATTTCTGTAGTGAAAGATAATTCTCTTTCTACCTTAACTATTTCAGGCTCTCCTACAACAGCTGGAGAATATAACTGGAGCGTAACTTCTACAGATGGTAGCCAGATAACTTCACCGTTAATTGGGTCATTAGTAGTAATGGCACCTCCATCTATTTCTTTGACTTCTTCAGATAAGACACCTTCTCAAACAGTAACTTTTAGTCAACCTATAGAAAATATAGTTTATAAGTGGAGTGGCTCTGCTACTACTGCGGCTGTTACCTGGACCGGAACTAGCAATGCAGGAGTTGCTCCTGCAGGAATTAAAGTAACATTGGATAATTCAGCTCAAACGCTAACAATATCGGGATCTCCCATGAACATGGGGAATTATAGTTTCAATGTAACTTCAACTTATGGAGCTGTAGCATCAAATATTATGACTGGCAGTATTGTAGTTAATTCTGTTTCAAATATGCTTTCGGCATTTCCGGGTGCTGTTGGTTTCGGAGCTCATGCAACCGGAGGACGAGGAGGAACTGTTTATCATGTTACAAATCTAAATGATAGCGGTGAAGGATCTCTTCGCGATGCAGTAAGTGTCTCTAACCGGATTGTTGTATTTGATGTAAGCGGATATATTAATCTGAAAACGGCTATTTCTGCAAAAAGTAACCTTACGATTGCCGGTCAAACAGCTCCGGGGGAGGGTATAGGTATTAGAGGAGGAGAACTTTCTTTTGCAAAATCTTCTAATATAATATGTCGCCATATACGTGTTCGTCCGGGTAGTGAAACTGCAAGCGATGAAGATGATGCTTTAAGTCTTTATCTTGCAAATAATACTATTTTTGATCACTGTTCTTTTGAATATGCTCCATGGAATAATATAGATGGAGTAAGCGATAATACAGCTGTAATGCCAGTGACAAATATTACTTTCCAGAATTGTATTATTGCCAATCCTACAGGACAACAGTTTGGAGCTCATTGTGAATCTGTAAGTAGTCAGTGGACTCTTTATAAAAACATATTTGCCAACTCTCACAATCGTAACTCTTTGTCTAAGATTAATGATATTTATGCAAACAATGTTCTTTATAATTGTTCTGCAGGATATACCACTCACTCGGGAACTTCATTCAAGCATGATATTGTAGGCAATTATTTTGTTTTTGGACCAGCATCAACAGGTACAGATAATAGCTGGTTCCAGATTGATAAGAATCAAAGTATATATTGTTCGGGCAATATGAAGGATAAAAATTTAGATGGTATTTTGAATGGGGAAACAACTACTCCTTATTGGTACCAGGGAGAAGGAACTGTATTAACTTTACCTTGGACTGATGTTACAAATTCAATACCGGTTTATAGTGCTGCAACTGCATTTCGCATTAATGCATCAATGGCTGGTACTCTTCCATATGATCAGACTGATTCCTTGATTATCAATCAGGTAAGAACCATTGGACAAGGTACTGTTGGATGGACTCAAGGTACAGCCGGTCCAAGTTCTGCTTTATACACCAGTCAGGTTCAAAGTGGATTAGAGAATAATGGTTATGGTATAATCAGAAGTGGAAACAAAGAGCAGGATACAGATAATGATGGTATGCCGGATTATTGGGAAAAAGCAAACGGATTAAATATAAATGCAGATGATGCAATGCAGCTGGCTTCTGACGGATATACATTGATAGAACATTATATTAACTGGTTGGCCGAATTGCATACTGTTGCTAATTGCAATTCTTCACAGGATATTGATCTTATTAAATTCTTTGGAGGATTTAGTAATGTATCTCCAACGTTTACAATCAGCGAATGTACCAATGGTTCGGCTTCTGTTTTAGAAGATGGGCATACTGTTCGTTTCAATCCAACTCCTGATTTTACTGGCTTGGCTAATATAAAGTTTACTGTATCAGGGAATGATGAAACTTCATATTCAACTGCCATATCTGTACTTGTTACTTCAAACGGAGCTACAGCTATAAATACAAACGTATCAGGTAAGATTAATATTTATCCCAATCCAACAACAAATGTTTTGGTACTTAATAATGCAAATGCAACAACCTTTGAAATATATAATATGCAGGGAGGTCTATTATTAAAAGGAGATATGGCTCACTCTGGTGTTACTCAACAGATTAACGTTGCATCATTGCCTGATGGAATTTATATACTTAAAGTTCTTTGTGATGAAACATTTCAGAACTTTCGTTTTGTAAAGAAATCGTAGGATATTAAATAAGCATCTGTCACTATGTAAATCGAATAATCAATATAGTGTCAGATGCTTTAATTACTTATATTTATTCGAAAACAGAAATTACTCTTTTCTCTTCACTACTCTTGAATGCTGCTTCAATGATTTTCATAACCCGAATACCATCATCTACTGTAACTGGCATAGGGATGTTTTGAGTAAGAGAATTATATACTCCATTGTAGAATTCAAGATAATTGCCTTGTAAAGTCTCTACTCTTTTACGTATTGTCTCTCCTTCAGCTACGTAGTTTATAAGTCCTTCTTCCTGTTTTGGCTCTGTACCCCAATCTGATGTATCAGGAGTGAGCCCTTTTTGCAGGTCTGCTTCCTGTACGTCGGCACGAGATTTCAGGAAAGACCCTTTTGTGCCATGTACGATATAAGCCGGCAAAGCTTCTTTTACAATATATCCACCTTTTATTCTGACTCTGAATGAAGGGTAATAAAGAAGAATATCGAGACTGTCTTCAACAATGGAATTGGGGCGAGTAATTCTTAGGTCGGCAAAAACAGCTTCTGGCATACCAAATAAGTATAAAGCTTGATCGATAATATGTGGACCGAGATCTCTCACAATTCCAGCTCCCGGATTTGGTTCTTCTTTATGCTTTTTCGGACTCAGTTCCAGGTTAAAGCGGTCGAAATGGATTTCCATTTCATTCATATTACCAAGCAAGCCGCTCTCAATTACCTGCTTCACTGTTCTGAAATCACTGTCCCATCTTCTGTTCTGGAAAACTGCAATCTGTTTGTTTTGTTCCAGAGCGATAGCTTTAAGCTCTTCAGCTTCCGAAACAGTTGAAGTAAAAGCTTTCTCAACTACCACATGCTTTCCAGCCTTCAGAGCTTTTGCCGCATATTCAAAATGAGAATAAATAGGAGTATTCACCACAACCAAATCAATTGAATCGTCATTCAATACAGCTTCCAGCGAATCATAAGAATGCACTCCTGGATAAAACTCTTGAATCTGTTTCTTACTTCTTTCCCACGAACCGGTAAGATGAAATCCGCTATGCAGATTTATAAACGGGGCATGGAATACTCTTCCGCTCATACCGAAAGAGAGTAGGGCAGTGTTAATCTGTTTCATAACCTGATTTATTTTATAAAAGATAAAATAGCTTATTTAAACTTGTACTCTATCATGTCATTGATTTTAATGAAATGATTATCTGGAGATTTAGTTCAGCTTTTATAATTCTTTTGAAGCAAATAGTTCTATGGCTTTGGTTGCAATTCGCTGTCCAAAGACCTCGAACATCGGCTTGCTTTGCTCGAAGTTCTCTTTCAGAGCTACAGCACCAAGGTGAATAAATGGTTGTCCCAGTGCCGAACCGCCTGAGTATACCAACATTCCTTTTACCATCAGGTGATTAATAATAGTTAGAATAGCGGTATCTGCACCACCTTGTGCATAATCCGCAGTTGCGAATACAGAACCAATCTTGCCTTCCAGCTTGTAGTTTCTCGACTCATCGAACCATTTCTTTATCTGCCAGCAAGTATTTGCATAATAGGTTGGTGTTCCGAATACTACAGCTTTACTTTCTGCCAGAAATTCATCATCTATATGTTCCAGATCGAAGATTCCTACTTCAATACCTTGAACACTTTTCATTCCATTGGCTATAACTTCGGCCATCTCTTTTGTATGACCGTTTTTGCTGAAATATAATATCGATAGCTTCATGATAATTGGTTTTGTTAATTTTGTGTCAAAGTTACAAGAATATTTTAAATGTCAGATTAATTTAGTCTCTTGTTAGTCTGAAATCTACTTTCGCGATTTTGTTTGGGATGAAGACTGCTATATTTATACAATATAGTTCTTTATTTTAAATAAAGATTATGATAAAAGTTCTCCATATTTAATATATAAGTCAATTTATTTTGAAGTAATTTGAATATTCGCTTTCTTTGTCAATAAATTAATTTATCTATTAAAAATTGGATGGATTATTAATTATTGGTATACACCAAATGTTTTTATATATACAAATGAAATAATTAATGAACCTTTCCTCGAAGATTCAACAGTTTTTTATGCGAAATTAGAATAAGTAAGTTTAATAGCGCATAGCAATAATATAGCTTAAAAGACATACATAAAATGACAACAATTACAACAAAAAGACACAAATTAAAATTCTATCTTTCTATCGTATTTTCTTTTTTATTTTTCTGTGGATTTGGGACATTCATGATTTGGATATTTATTTCAGGACTTAATAGAGGTGAGTTTGTTGAAGCAAAATATTATTTCATGCCAGTGTTTGGTCTTTTGTTCTATATTATGGCTTTTTATACTATTGTGAAATATTTCAGAAATGTTCCAATAATTTCAATAGATAAAGACCTAATTAAATTTGGATCTGCTGAGATTTATAATCTTACAGATATACAAAATGTAGTTTTGACGGGGAAAAAGCCATTTAAATTCATATTTAAATATCCAATGGAAGGAACCGAAATTCTATTGAAGAATGGCACAACTAAATACTTTTTCGATGACATGTATTCAAATGCATGGGAACTAAAATTATTCTTAGAACAAGTCGTAATTAAAAAGAAAGACTTTGCTTATATAGAGAATTACAGAATAGATCCAAGTGAACTTAGATATGAACAAATAAGCTATTTTAAAGGAAATCAATTTACAAGCTTACGAGGGTTCTCGTGTTGGGGTATTATAGTGTTTTTCATATATTTGATGATATCAAGAGATAAAATACCACCAGTGGGTGCATTAATATTAATTGGATCTATAGGAACTGTTTTGTTTGTATTTAATTCATGGTTAATGAACTTCTTTGGTTTATCGGAAGAATATTTTATTATTAAAAATCACAATTTTATTTGGAAAGAAAATATATACAGATTAACCGACATTAAAGAAGTTATCTTTGAGACTCGAGTTAAAATGCCCAATTGTTTAAGAATAGTAACAAAAGACTATAGAAATAAGTTATATCCAGCTGCGACGCTTAGAGATAAGACTTGGCTTGAACTTAAAAGAGTTCTTGAAAAAGAAGGAATTAAAGTAAGAAATGAATGTATTTATCATTGCTGAATTTGTAATTAAGAAATTCCTGGATAGTCAATTATATCCAGGAATTCCTTAATAATGCATTTATAAGATACTTCTGTCAAGCGAATATTTTATTTTATCGTCACCATAGTAGCTCCATAACCATACTCCTTAAAGGAAGCATCCTGACTTTGGAAAGTCTTGTATTTATATTTCAGTTCTTCAAGTAGAGCTTTGCGTAACACTCCGTCACCTTTACCGTGGATGAAGACAATCTTTTGACCTTTTTTGTTCTTATTTTCTTCGAGCACTTTGTGGAATTCTCCTAACTGGTAGTCCAGAATTTCTTTGTTACTCATATTGGCAGTGTTATCAAGTAACTCATTGATGTGCAGGTCTACTTCGATAACTTCATTTTTTACAGGTCTCTTCACTATTGGAGTTGCAGCTGGTCTGTCTACATTCTTCTTTCCAAGTAAAGCTTCCTCTATTTCCTGTGCCGAAACATACATCTGTTTTGCCGGTTGATCGTTCTTTACGATATCATAAATCAAAGCAGGATCTTCAAAGTAAACCGATTCACGGAATGTATGCAGCTTATAGAACTTAACGGTGTCTATGCGAAGTTCTACACTAACAGCTGGTTTCAACATGAAACTCTTAGAATCTTTGAAAGCGATTAGCTGAACAGCAACATGTTCTAGCTCATTCAGAATATCTTTATTAAACTCTTCCAGAAAGAGTTTTGTATTAGGCTCAATAAGTCCGTGTGAACGACTTTTCCAAGCTTTCCCTTCAGCACTTAGGTAATTGTAATAAATATAATAATTGCTATCGTTTACAAGATAAGCTTCGAATGGAGTGCCCGAGATTGCTTTGGCATCAATAGGAACGTATGCCAAAAGTACGTTCAGTACTTCTCCCTCACGTGTTTCGGTAGGACGAGAAGTTATCTGAGGTGCTTCGATTTTCTTTTCAGTTTTTGCCGATTCATTTGATGAAGCTTTTGAAGTATCAGCCGGTTTTCTTTTTAAGTTATAATCATCTGTTTCAATAACTACACATTCACGTATAAGCATTGGCACTTCAAAACCATCTTCATCCTCCACTTTAACGGTATCTTTATTAACAAATCCAGTTACAATTCCGCCTCCCACTTCGCTGAGGAAACGCACTTTATCGCCTATTTTAATACTCATATTCTTTCTACGTTTAAAGTTCTTTGAGCAATCTGCTCTATTTTCCGTCAAATATCACTAATTTTGCCGAGATAGAAAAGAAAAGATGGAAGAAACAAAACATATTAAGATTAGTGAGTTCAATTATCCGTTGCCGGATGAGCGAATTGCAAAATTTCCGCTTCCTGTGCGAGATCAGTCTAAGTTGCTTGTCTATAAGCATGGAAACGTGAGTGAAACAATATTCACTTCGCTGCCCGAACTTATTCCGGCAGGGAGTCTGATGATATTTAATAATACGAAGGTAATTCAGGCACGCCTTCATTTCCGTAAAGAGACGGGCGCTTTAATTGAAGTGTTCTGTCTGGAACCCATTGCTCCGAATGATTATGTGCTTTCTTTTCAGCAGACCGAGAGATGCAGCTGGCTTTGCATGATTGGTAACCTGAAGAAATGGAAAGAGGGATCTCTTACCCGTGAGATTGTGGTAAAAGGAATGCCGGTGGTGTTGAAAGCTACCAGGGGAGAGTGTCGTGGCACAAGTCATTGGATTTATTTTTCATGGAATAATAAAGAAGTTACTTTTGCTGAGATTCTTGAAGTTGTTGGCGAACTGCCTATTCCTCCATATCTTAACAGAGAAACTCAGGAAAGTGATAAGGAAACCTACCAGACTGTTTATTCAAAGATTGATGGGTCGGTGGCTGCTCCTACAGCCGGACTTCATTTTACTGAAGGAGTAATGCAGGATTTGGAAAAGCGTGGTGTGGAACTTGAAGAATTGACTTTGCATGTAGGTGCCGGTACATTCCGTCCTGTTAAGAGTGAGGAGATTGCTGACCATGAAATGCATACAGAGTTTATTTCTGTAACAAGAAAAACCATTGAAAGACTTATTGCTCACCAAGGTAGGGCTGTGGCTGTTGGTACAACATCAGTTCGCACACTCGAAAGTCTTTACCACATGGGCGTAACTTTAAGTCGGCATCCTGATGCTAGTGAAAAAGAACTTCATGTACATCAGTGGCAACCGTATAAGTTTCTTCCGGATCTGACAGCTGTTGAGGCTCTTGAGCATATTCTTGCTTACATGAATCGTAATGGACTGGAAGTACTTCATAGCAGTACGCAGATTATTATTGCTCCGGGATATGAATACCACATTGTAAAAGCGATGGTTACTAATTTCCATCAGCCGCAAAGTACATTGTTATTGCTGGTTTCGGCATTCGTGCATGGCGACTGGAAGAAGATATACGATTATGCGCTGAGTCACGATTTCCGTTTCCTGAGTTATGGAGATAGTTCATTACTGATTCCTTAAAGAGATAGACTTATGTATAAAGATAATAATGAAGAGATGTTCCCGTTGGTAGACGAACTGGGAAATATTACCGGAGCTGCTTCGAGAGGGGAGTGTCATAACGGTAGTAAACTGTTGCATCCGGTGGTGCACCTTCATGTATTCAATGATAAAGGTGAGCTGTTCCTGCAGAAGCGTCCGGCATGGAAAGATATTCAGCCCGATAAATGGGATACTGCTGTAGGCGGACATATTGATTTAGGTGAGAATGCCGAGCAGGCCTTGAAGCGTGAAGTAAGCGAGGAACTTGGTATTACCGAATACGAACCTCAGTTTGTTACCAGCTATGTGTTTGAATCTAAAGTAGAAAAAGAACTTGTCTTTGTATATAAAACCATCTATAATGGTGAGATAACTCCCAGTAAAGAGGAACTGGCAGGTGGACGATTCTGGGGCATTCAGGAAATAAAGGAGAATATCGGGAAAGAGGTATTTACGCCAAATTTCGAAGGCGAGATTAAGCGAGTGAATTTACTTCCCGGAATTGAATGATAACTTAAGAAATAGTATAACCTTAAAAGAATAGTGGTATGTTAGGTGGTATTGTTATTGGCATCATAGCCGGTTATGTAGCCGGCAAGATAATGAGAGGCGGTGGCTTTGGTTGTTTTGTTAACCTGATTCTTGGAATAATAGGTGGTGTGTTGGGCAGTTGGCTGTTTGGTTTACTTGGCATTTACACCACAGGATCTATCGGACATTTAGTAACAGCAACCGTTGGCGCTATTGCTTTGCTTTGGGTTTCTTCGCTGTTCTCCTCAAAAAAGCATTAATTCTTTTTATTTCTGTTTATCCGCTATCTCTCTCATAAAAATCAAAAATGAGAAATTGATCTAGCAATCTAGCAGTAGGTGCTTAAGCTGTTGTATATAAGTATTATATAGGTGCTAGATCAAATTTAATTGATCTAGCGGTGATCTAGCAATCTAGCACTTTGTCTCGTCCTGATTCTGGTGGTTCTTTATTTGTTCAGATGAAGTTATATGTCGATAATGCAAATCTCTAAGATATATAAATGTTTATTATTAGAGTTTTAGTTGTTTGACTCTGCCTTAATGAGTTAGGATAGAAGCAATCCTGCGATTAATAATCCTAACTTGAATAAGGCACAAATCTTATTATTATAATCTTCTCTCTGCATTCAATTAATCAGATTTTATTTTCCAAAAGTGATAAATCCTTGTACACCCGGGTGGAAGTTATCCGTACACCCGGATGGAGGAGATTGTTACACCCGGGTGTACCGGTTATCTACACCCGGGTGTACAAAAGAAAATGTGACCTATAAAAAAAGCGAAGAAGGCAGGTTTGACTTCTTCGCTCGTTTTGTTTTATAATTGGAAATAGGAAATGCTTATTGAATAGCTAAAATTATTTTTTTTCAAAGATTTTATCTTTGTCCGAAACTGTAGATGGAGCACCTACAATGCCTCCAATAGTGACATTAGACATCTCAATACGCTCTGCATTCGTGAAGCTAACACCTATCTTTGCTTCCTGAACCTCTACGTTTTTGAAGTGAATATCATGAACAATATTCTTTGGATAGCCCTGAATTACTAGTCCGGCATTCGATGCCTTCTTGCATTTCAGCCCATTTACATATACATCACAAATATCAGTTACATTAAATTGGTTGGTCTCGGTACGGGCATAGGCTGATGTTATAAAGAACAGATCTTCAACATTATCGAATTCTACATTATTTATATAGATATGGCGAATAAAGCCACCACGATCGGGATTTGTTTTAAAATAAATACCTCGTTTGCAATAACCGGCAAATGAGCAATCTCTCACGAATACATTTTGAATGCCGGATGACATTTCGCTTCCTAATACCACGCCGTGTAGTCCCTTAAAGCGACAATTCCGGATAATAATATTCTCCGACGGTGTTGCTGTAGCACGTCCTTCGTTGTCTCTACCAGCTTTTATGGCAACATTATCATCTCCGTTATTGAAATCAATATCTTCAATAAGGATATTCTTTGAATACTCAGGATCAATACCGTCGTTATTTACCAGTTTGGCATCGTATTTCAGTTTTCTACAAGTAATGTTTTCACTTTTAAGTAAATGAATGCACCAGAAAGGAGAATTGGTTATAAACACACCTTCCAATAATATGTTTTTAGATTTGTAAAACTGTATCAGCTGTGGACGTAAGTAATGTCCTTCACCAAAGCTACGTTCAGCAAACGGCACATTATTATGGTTCACATAACGTGTACGCTCAACATCTTTTTCCTGATTGCTTCTCCATGTACCGAATGTCTTCTGTGCATTTCCGTCTATTTTTCCTTTACCGATTATTGAAACATTTTCTACTTCGTATCCATAAATAAACGGACTGTAATTAGAAACGAATGTTCCTTCCCAGCTAGTTGATACAACCGGAAGATAATCTACCGGATTATCGCTGAACTTTAGCTCGGCTCCTTCAGTCAAGTCAAGACATACATTGCTTACAAAGTGAATAGGCCCTTTTATAAAATATACACCGGCGGGAACAACAATGTGCAATCCTCCTTTGCTTTTCAGGGCGGCTTTCATTGCCTTGTCGAACGCTGGCTTGCAATCTTTTATGCCATCGCCTTTTGCTCCGTAGCGGGTAATGCCTACTGTCTTTTCTGGAATAGACGGAGGGGTGATTTTACTTAGAATTGATTCATACAATGCCTGTTCATTCTGAGCAAACATGATGTTTGCGAATAGCAAGAACAGACTCAAACAAATTATTTTCTTCATTGTTGCATTATTTAAAGCCTTTATCATTTTATTTATCCCAAAGATATTGTACAGACAATGGTTCTTGTTTTATCAGGATTTTAGTTTCAGGCCCGTTTCATTTATGATAATATTATCGCAAACATACAAAATAAAAAAGAGCGAAGAAAGCAGATCTACCTTCTTCGCTCATTTAATATTGTAAAGGATGAATTTTATTTTGCCAGTTCAGCAATTACATCCATAATCTTCTGACCAATTTCTTCTGCAGCTTCCATTGTTGAGGCTTCAGAATATACACGGATAATTGGTTCTGTGTTACTCTTTCTCAAGTGAACCCATTTATCTGGGAAGTCAATCTTTACGCCATCAATATCGTTGATTTCTTCTTTAGCATAGATTTCTTTTACTTTAGCCAGAATAGCATCTACATCAATTGAAGGTGTTAATTCTACTTTATTTTTAGCAATGAAGTAAGGAGGATAAGTAGCTCTCAGTTCGCTTACCTTCTTTCCTTCGTGAGCCAGATGGCTAAGGAAAAGAGCGATACCAACCAATGCGTCACGTCCGTAGTGGCTTTCAGGATAGATAACTCCACCATTGCCTTCACCACCAATCACAGCGTTAGTATCTTTCATTTTAGTTACCACATTTACTTCACCTACGGCAGCAGCATTGTAAGTCTGTCCGTATTTACGGGTTACGTCGCGAAGAGCACGGGTAGAACTTAAGTTCGAAACGGTATTTCCCGGAGTGTGCTTCAATACGTAATCGGCAACAGTTACCAATGTGTATTCTTCTCCGTACATTTTACCGTCTTCGCAAATCATTGCCAAGCGGTCTACGTCAGGGTCAACCACGAATGCAACATCAGCTTTGCCACTCTTCATCAGGTTCATGATGTCTCCTAAGTTCTTTTCAAGCGGTTCAGGATTGTGTTGGAAGTTACCAGTAGGTTCGCAATATAGTTTTTCAACATGCTTTACGCCCAAAGCTTCAAACAATTCAGGAAGAATGATACCTCCCACAGAGTTAACACAGTCTATAGCTACTTTGAAGTCGGCTTTGCGGATAGCTTCCACGTCAACTAATTTAAGTGCTAATACACTTTCAATATGCTTTTTGTTGTAAGTTAAATCTTCACGATAAGATCCCAGACTGTCTACTTCGGCAAACGTGAACTCTTCTGCTTCTGCTATACGTAGAACTTCTTCTCCTTCTGCTGCATTCAGGAACTCTCCGTACTCATTTAACAGCTTAAGTGCATTCCATTGTTTTGGATTGTGGCTGGCAGTAAGAATAATACCTCCGCAAGCACCTTCCATTGTAACGGCAAGTTCTGTGGTTGGAGTAGAAGCCAGACCGATATCAACAACATCATAGCCCATTCCCATTAAGGTTCCAACAACTACGTTATTAACCATTTTACCTGAAATACGAGCGTCGCGACCTACTACAATCTTATTGCTTGTAGACTTACATGTCTTTCTGATTAACGTTGCGTAAGCAGATGTGAATTTTACAATGTCGAGTGGGTTTAAACCCTCGCCGGCCTGTCCGCCAATGGTTCCGCGGATACCGGAAATTGATTTGATAAGTGTCATAGATATTTGAATATAATGTTGTTTTATTTATACAATAACTACTTCAATTAGCTTTTAATATAATCTGTTCACCATAACAGACTTGGATAACTAATTATTCGCAGTTAATAACGGCTCATATTTTTTCAGTCCCTTTTCGAAGGTATCGATAGCTTCCTGCATTGTTCCGTAGAACTCTCCTCCCGAAGCATTCAAGTGTCCGCCACCATTGAAGTATTCAGAAGCGAATTTGTTGCATGGGAATTCTCCCACAGAACGTAACGAAACCTTTATCATGTTTGTATCTTCGCGGAAAAAGGCTGAGAACTTTACTTCTTTAATAGACAATGGAATGTTTACAAAACCTTCTGCATCTCCTTTTACGTAGTTGAAGTTCTTTAGTTCTTCCTGAGTGAGCCAAATCATAGCCGAATGAGATTCAGGATATACTTTCATTTTTGAATGAAGGACATATCCCATCAGGCGCAGACGGCATTCGGAATAAGTATTATAAACGTTACGGTTTATATCGTCCTTGTCGATACCTTTAGATATTAACTGACTGATAATATAGTATATTTCCTGACTGTTTGAGTTATAAGTAAAGCTACCTGTATCGGTCATCATACCCGTATATATACATTCGGCTCCTTCTTTGGTCATTTCATCAAAATAACCCAAGCGGCAAATTAACCTGAAAACCAGTTCGGATGTAGAAGAAATCTCAGGATGAGACATTACGATAGAGCAGAAATCGTCCGGAAATGGATGATGGTCTACCATTACTTTACGTGCTTTAGCCTCTTTTACAACCAGACCAAGATCGTCAATACGTTTCAGTCCGTTGAAGTCGAGACAGCAAATCATATCGGCATCGGCTACTAGTTTATCGGCTTTCTCTTTGTCGTGATTGTAAAGTGTAATTTCCTTTGCACCCGGCATCCATTTCAGAAATTCCGGAAAGGCATTGGGTACAATAACATTTACTGTTTTATTCTGCGAAATAAGAAAATGATAAAGTCCTAATGATGAGCCCATAGCATCTCCATCGGGTGAAGTATGAGATACAATAACTACTTTCTCAGTTTCTTTTAGCCATTCACCGAAAAGATCGATATTGGCCTGATCTATTATTTTTGTCAACATAACAGTTTATCTTCAATAGTGAGCAGCAAAAGTACAAATTAATTTGTATTAAAGCGTGATTTTGTAAGCTCCTTTTTCTGATATAGAGAAATAGTCAATACCTAGAAGTTTGCATTCTTTTTCTATGGCTTTTCGCTTATAATCGCTCAAAGAGGCATCAATAACCACTTTCTTTGTGTTGAAAAGTGGCATGAGCCACACTAATTTACCTTTATACCCTTTACAAAGATATAAATAGTCAATGTTTAAAGGGTTGTTGGAAACTTTGTTTCGCCAACTATCATCTTTTATCATACAGATGGTTTTTCCTTCAAAATAAAGTACATCATTTTGCTTCCAGATGGATTTACCACGAAAGCTGGAAGGAAGTATTTGCGGAGTGTTTGCCAGATTTTTATTCCAGAAACGCTGTGTGGCATAACGTAATTTCTTGTGTACACTATCTTTCTCGGCCGAAAAGAGATAGGAGGTTTCCGGCGATTCTATCAGATGAACCGTGGGGCAGTTGCGGGCATTATAAAAAATGATTGAACGAATATTTTGTTGCTGATATCTCTCTTTTGCATGGAAGGTAATCAGAAATGCAATGCATGGCAACAAACCAAAAAGTGCCCATCTTTTTCTGGATATGAAATAGAACGAACTGAGAAAAAGTATCAGATAAAACACCGCTACATCGGCAGAGGTGAGCCAAATATGATCAATGGAAGAGTAGGGCAGATGTTCAACAAAACTCACTGTTCCATTCAGAAACTTGATAGATTCTTTCAGAAGAAAGGCTAAAAGTGTTTGCAGTGGAGAAATGAAACCTATGCAGAGTGTAAAGACGGCCAGATACATAATGACCGATACCAGCGGCACGACAATGATATTGGTCAGCAAAAAATGGGTTGAGAAACGGGAGAAATAATAAAGAATAATGGGAGTGGTTATTATCTGCGCTGCAATAGAAACAGTCATTAATCCCCATACATATTTCACAATGCGGTTTTCTGTTTTAACCAATCCGTCCAGCCATGGCTGGATAATAACAATTCCGGCTATGGCTGTGAATGATAGCTGAAAGCTTACATCGTACAGGTAAAAAGGGTTGTAAACCAGCATCAATAATGCTGCAACTGCCAGAGTGTTGAGCGTAACTGGATGATTGTTCCGTATTCTGGATAGAGCAATTAATGAAAACATAATTACCGATCGTACAACGGGGGAAAGGAGTCCGGTGAGGAAAGCAAATCCCCATAGCAAGATAATAATGAACAGCTGTTTTGCGATTAATGTTCCTTTCTTTCTGTTGGCAAAGCTCAGCAGAAATTCCAGCAAGAAATAGAGAAAACCAATGTGCAAACCTGATAGAGAAAGCACATGACTGGCCCCGGAAATAGAATAGCTTTCCCGTATATCTTCGCTCAGCTCATCCTGATATCCTAATACCAAAGCCGAAAGAACGGTGTATTCATCTCCCGAAAATCCCAGATGCTTTATTTTTTCCAGCAACAGCTTCCGGTAATCAAGTGCGGTTTGTTTCAAGGTCCGGTGTGGATCGTGCCCTTTAAGTTGCCAGTTCCCGGTATACGCAAAGGCTGTTCCGCTAATATTCTGATGAAGCAGATAAGAAGCATAATCAAACTCTTCGGGATTTCCGTTGTTGCGAGGTGCGTTTATCTGACCATAGAACAGTAACTGGTCGCCTCGCTTTAGCTGTTGGCTTGCTGAATCTTTCGTGAGGTAAAGCAGAACTTTCTTATCTACTGAATGACTTCCTGCAGAATCCTGACTTGCAATTACCGATACCGGACAAAGTATGCTGTGTTCTTTCTCTTTTGGATCTTCCGTGAGTTGTGCTTTGTAAACGCACTTTTCAGTAGACCATTGATGGTGTACGGACGATAAATGCAGTTCGGTTATTGCTGTGCCGATTGTAAAAAGCAGCAAATATATGCAAACTCCATTGAGCCATCGGTGTGTGTATTTCTTAAAAACATGGTAAAGAATAAAAGAAACCCCACACACGAGGCAAAGTATGCCCATGACAATGTTGCTGCATTCTGTTTCGTGCAGAAACGAATGACTGAAATATATCCCGAGTATCAGGGGTACAAGAAAACGTACAAAGGGATATTTGTGCAGGTGTAAAGTCATCTGCACGCTGAAATTACAAAGATTTGAGCTTGTGAATCATATCTTCTGGTGAAGATGCAGCAAATACAGAATTTCCTGCTACCAATACATCTGCACCGGCTTCCAATAATAGGGGAGCTGTCTTTTCATTTACGCCTCCATCCACTTCAATCAGTGCATCAGATCCGGTTTTATCAATCAACAGTCGGAGCTCTTTCACTTTTTCCAGAGAATGTTCTATGAATTTCTGACCTCCGTATCCGGGATTAACGCTCATAATAAGAACCATGTATACGTCTTTAATAATATCTTTCAGCATAAAGACCGGAGTAGATGGATTAATGGTTACGGCAGGTTCCATCCCTGCTTCGCGGATCTGTTGAATAACCCTGTGAATGTGTGGGCAAGCTTCGTAGTGCACATTCATAATTTTAGCTCCTGTAGCCTTAACTTCCGGAATAAACTTCTCGGGATTTACGATCATTAAATGCACATCAAGCGGTTTCTTGCAGAGTTTGCTAACTGCTTTAATAACTGGGAATCCAAAAGAAATATTCGGAACAAATACACCGTCCATAATATCAAGATGCAGCCAGTCGGCTTCGCTTCGGTTTATCATCTCAATATCTTCTGCCAGATTAGCAAAATTGGCAGCAAGCAGTGAAGGGGATATTTTATGTTTCATGACTATCTAGCTGTGTAATTGGTTTTGCAAAAGTACATAAAATAATTGAACTAAGAATCCTTATTCCGGCTTCTTTTAGAAACTTATAGAATGGTAAATGAAATCCTGTACAAAAGAATGAACTCTTCTGTATAAAACAAAATAAGATTCTGTACAAAAGATTCTATCCTTTTGTACAGGATACAAAAAAGATTTAGTGTTTCATCCAAGAATGATTCCTTGCAGACCGTCGGGCATTGATGGCTCAACGTGATAATTGCGGGCAAACATTTTTAAGAATGTTAGTGTCTGTAAGCTGGGCTTTAACTCGCCTTTAACCTTGTTATTCCGTTTATCTTTTTTCTGCTGATTGGTTGGTTGAGTAATGTTATATTTCATAGGCATACTTTTGTTTTGTTTTCTATAAAAACGTAGGAAACAAAACTTTAGTATGCTTATGAGATAAATATTTTAATCGAGGGTGAGAATCATTTCTTTCTCTTCCGCCATACGGCGAAGGTTAAGGATAGCGTAACGCATTCTTCCAAGAGCAGTATTTATACTAACTCCTGTAATATCTGCAATTTCTTTGAAACTCAAATCTTGATAAAAGCGCATGTAAACCACTTCCCGCTGATTATCCGGAAGTTGCTTTACGAGGTGGCGCACATCATCATGAATCTGTTCATTAATAATTTCCATCTCAATGGTTCCTTCAGAGAGTTTCATGTTATTCAGCAGATCAATTTCGCTGTCATCATTGGAAATTACATTCTCATTACGTTCCTGTCGGTAATTGTCAATGATTAGGTTATGAGCTATACGTGTAAGCCATGCGGGGAATTTTCCATTCTCCGTATATCGTCCTTGTTTAATGGTCATAATAGCCTTCACGAAAGTCTCCTGAAAGATGTCTTCCGCCAATTCGGTGCTTTTTACAATGAAGTAAATATAGGAATATAACCTATTCTGATATCGATTAAGGAGTGTATCAAAGGCTTGATTTTCTCCTTTTGAATATAAGATTACCAATTCTTCATCGGTCATCTTCTTCAAATTTTTCATTACGTCTTAATTTAGGATTAGAGTAATGTTTAATCGATAGGCTATGGTTTTTAGTTGATATGAGTGTTAATTGATACAAATAAACATATTATTTCGCTAACAACAAAATAAAAACAACCAAAAGTGCGTTAATGTTCTTTCCATTAACGCACTTTTGTATATCTGTATGCAGAGTAATAAATTGGGTTTAAAGAAGCTTCATTCCATCCAGAACTTTAAATCCGCGAAGAAATTCGTCAATGCCAAGTCGTTTCTTTCCGGCTAGCTGAAGAGATTTTATTGATAGATATCCATTCCCTGCAGCAACGTGGAGATAAGTTTTGCCATCTGTTTTTATGGTTCCCGGAACATCCGAGTGAGCTTTCTCTATTTTTTCTGTCTCAAACACTTTTAGTGTAATAGGAGACTCCTGTCCGTTGTGAAGTTCTGTCCATGCAGCCGGATAAGGAGACAGTCCGCGGATAAAGTCATATATCTGCTTTACATTTCCCGACCAGTTAATACGGCAAGTCTCTTTAAAGATTTTAGGTGCAGGACGCAACTCTTCCGGTTGAGCCATTTCTTCTTGTGGAATAGGCTTTACCCGATTCTCAAGAATAGCATCAACTGTTTCAATTACCAGTTTACCGCCAAGTACCATTAGTTTATCGTGAACCACTTCCACGTTATCAGTGTCGGCAATTGGGATACGGACTTGCTGAATAACGTTTCCGGTATCTATTTCATGCTGAAGGAAGAATGTGGTAATTCCTGTTTCCGTATCTCCATTAATTACTGCCCAATTGATAGGAGCAGCTCCGCGGTATTGCGGAAGGAGTGAGGCATGCAGGTTAAATGTTCCGAAGCGGGGCATTGCCCATACAACCTCCGGTAACATGCGGAAGGCTACTACAATTTGCAGATCTGCTTTCCATGCTCTTAATGCTTCAACAAACTCTTCATCTTTTAATCGTTCTGGTTGAAGTAAAGGCAGATTTTGTTCTAAAGCATATTGTTTTACAGGTGAAAACTGCAGTTTATGTCCTCGTCCCGCAGGTTTATCGGGCATTGTTATTACACCTACTACATTATATCCACCTTCTACAAGGCATTTAAGAGACTCCACTGCAAAGTCGGGAGTTCCCATATATACTATTCTCAGGTCTTTCTTTTCCATTAATCTTTGATTTTAATTGTGTGATTTATAGTCTCTTATCACTAGTTATCACTGGTTTAATCTTCGGAGAAGTGAACCAGAAGTTGTCTGTATGTACTTAATATCTTCGATTTAGAGACAAAACCGATATATGTTCCTTTTTCATCAACAACCGGAAGATTCCAGGCTTGTGTATCATCAAAAGTATGCATTACTCGTTCCATGGAATCATCAATAAACAGTTTGGCAGGAACAGAACTCATTAGTTTACTTGCCGTGTAACGATGATAAAGTTCCTGTCTGAACATAATATTACGTATATTATCAAGTAAAACAACTCCTTGCAGTTTCCCGTGTTTATCTACAACCGGGAATAAATTTCTTTTTGCCTGAGAGATTACTTTAACCAATTCTCCTAAGTCGGTTTCCGGTGATACTTGCTGGAAATCATTTTCAATAACATTCTCCATCTTCATTAACGTAAGTACCGCTTTGTCTTTATGGTGAGTAATGAGTTGCCCCTTTTTGGCAAGACGCATAGAGTAAAGACTGTGAGGTTCAAAGATAATTATAGTAAGATAAGAACTCACAGAGCAGATCATTAAAGGTAGAAACAAGTCGTATCCTCCGGTTAGCTCGGCAATAAGGAATATTCCCAGCAAAGGGGCATGCATTACACCAGCCATTACTCCGGCCATTCCCATTAAAGCGAAGTTCTTTTCAGGTAAATCAATGAAAAATCCCAGTTCGTTTGATAGATGAGAAAATACAAATCCGGCAATACATCCCAGGAATAAACTTGGAGCAAAGATACCACCACAACCACCGCCTCCGTTGGTTGCTGTCGATGCAAAAACTTTAAATACAATGATGAGGAATAAATAGACTAATAGCAGATTATTGTTTCCGTAAAAAAGAGAATTGTTCATTACTGTATGCCATTCTCCAGAGGCTGCTCCCTTAAGCAGCAGGTTGATAGTATCGTATCCTTCACCGTAAAGAGGAGGGAAAAGGAAGATTAGGATACTCAGCATAACTCCGCCAAGTGCAAGTTTTTTGTATGGTCCTTGTAATTTTCCGAAAATAGTCTCTATGAAATTTGAAGCTCGCGTAAAGTAAAGCGATACCAGTCCACAGAATATTCCCAAAAATATAACATAAGGAATGCGCTTCATGTCAAAAGCCTGATCGAGATTGAATTTAAACATAGCCTCTGTTCCCATAAAAATATATGATACCGTAGCGGCTGTAACGGAAGTAATCAGTAGGGGAAGAAGCGAAGCCATTGTAAGGTCGATCATCAAAACTTCAAGTGTAAATACTACTCCTGCAATTGGGGCTTTGAAGATTCCCGCAACAGCTCCCGCTGCACCACAACCGATGAGTAACATCAGTGTTTTGTGTTCCATTCTGAATACGCTTCCCAGATTGGAACCAATGGCTGAGCCGGTAAGAACTATCGGAGCTTCGGCTCCTACAGATCCACCACATCCGATGGTGATAGCACTGGCTATAGTGGAAGACCATATATTGTGGCGCCTTATTCTTCCTTGTCTGCGCGAAATAGAATAGAGAATCTTTGTAACACCATGACTAATATCGTCTTTCACAATATTACGTACAAATAGTCCGGCCAACAAAATACCTGCAACCGGGTAAACTAAGTAAAGGTAGTTAGCTCCTGTTGCATTAAAATTGTCGGTCAGAAAGTTTTGAATCAAATGAATCAAACTTTTTAGAATTATTGCAGCACTGGCTGTACAAACTCCTACTATGAAGCTGAGAATAAGTATAAAGTGTTTTTCCTTTATATTCTTTTCACGCCAAAATATAAACTGCTGAAATAAACTTATTTTTTCGGTTTTCATATCTTTATGTTACATACCTTTTCCGGTAAGTATTGTTCTAATCGTATATATTAATATCTTTATGTCTATGGTTAATGATCTGTTCTCCAGATATATTAAATCGTATTGTAAACGTTCAATCATCTTGTTTACTGTATTTGCATATCCATATTTTACCATCCCCCAGGATGTGATGCCTGGTTTTACTGATAATGTTTGGTAATAATAAGGCGCTTTGCAAACAATCTGATCTACGAAAAATTTCCTTTCGGGCCGTGGACCTACCAATGACATTTCGCCCTTCAGTACATTCCAAAACTGCGGTAATTCATCTAAACGATATTTTCGCAATATCTTTCCGAACTCAGTTATTCTATCATCATTTAGATCTGATAATAGCGGAATTTCTTTTTCAGCATCCATCTTCATGGTTCTGAACTTATACATTGTAAACGGTTTGCCTCTGTAACCAAGTCTTTCCTGCTTATAAAAAGCATCTCCCGGTGAATTCTTTTTTATTTTCCATGCTATCCATGCAAATAAAGGAGAAAAAAAGAATAAGGCAAGTACTGATATTATTTTGTCGAAAATGTTTTTTATGTTTTTTGCCCCTTCAGACATGTTATCCCGGGTTATTTCAACCATCGGAGTAGCATAAATGGAGGACATCTTTACACTTCGCGAAAGTACATTCTTTTCTCCGGCAATAACCTTGATTGGTAAATTAAATCTATAAAGGCTGTTTAGCAATTCAAAGAATGCTTTCTCATCAGTGGAGTCGGGCGCAACTATTATCTCTTCAACATCTTTTCTCTGAAGAAACTCTTCAATATTTTCAAGTCTTTCAACAGGCAGATCTTTGATAAGACAAGGTTCTTCTTTAAGACTTATAAATCCAACGATTTTGTAACCAATAGATTTTGGTTGAGAATTAAGCTCCTGAAATAATTTAAGAGCTTGTTCTCCGGCACCTATTATAATCGTATTGAACCCAATTATTCTGTTGTGTATTTGGGTTGTTAGTTTCTGAGTTATTAATGCTCTTATGCTATAAGTGAGGATAAATTGTCCGAAGAAAAGGATTGCCAGTAATTGATAATAGACGTGATAATCCCTTGGCAAGTCGTCTACCAATATCACGAAAAATACGATTACTACGCCTATTTCAACAGATACAAGTGTCTTATTGAGTTCCAATAATCTGGACTTTCTCATCGGAGAATTATAATATCCCGATAAATAGTAAAGCAATAACCAAAAGAAAGGTATAATAATCTGTCCGGTTAATACCTTTCCAGAGAACTGGTAAGAAGCAAAATCATCAAATCCTAGTGAAGAGGCTATATTGTAATATCGGTAAATATTCGCAAGAAACCAGATCACATTTGCTGCAATATAATCTCCAAGAAGATATTTAATGAGCTGTTTCCTTTGACTTACTTTCATTAATATGTTCCCTTATTATTCCCGAATAACCTTTATGACTCCTCCTTTTCCTAACTTAATAATACTGGATGGTTTTGCAGGAGAAAGATCATCCTGTTTAAACTTAACAATATAGTCTACCGCTGATTTTATCTCTTCGCTTATTTCGCTAAAATTTGCTGGAGATGGTTGTCCGCTGATATTTGCTGAAGTAGAAACAATTGCTTTGCGGAATCGTTGACATAACTGGCGTGAGAATTGTTCATTTGTTACACGAATGCCTACACTTCCATCTTCTGCCAATAAATTCGTGGCCATGTTCCTGGCTCCATCATAAATTATGGTTAGAGGCTTGTCTGCCAATTCAATTAAATCCCATGCCACTTGGGGAACATCACTTACGTAAAAATCGACTTTTACGGACGAATCTACCAATACAATAAGTGCCTTACTGTCAATACGCTTTTTAATTTCGTAAACTTTGTGAACAGCTTCAGGATTGGTTGCGTCACATCCAATTCCCCAGATAGTATCTGTGGGGTAAAGAATAACCCCACCTTCATTCATTATGCGGCACGCTTCCTTAATATCTTCTGTAAATTCCATAATGTATTAATGTATAATTGCTGCAAAAATACATAATACATTTTTGGAATCAAAATATTTAGTTCTCGAACATTCGGCTACGTGCTATCATACACGCTCCAATAATGCCTGCTTTTTCTTTGAGCTTGGAAGTGATAATTGTAGAATCTTTATTGACAAGATTAAGAGAATATTTGCGGATCGCAGTTTTGATAGGCTGTGTAATATAATCACCTGTAATAGATACTGTTCCACCAATAATAACCATTTCCGGATTAAATATATTAATTAAACCTGCAATTTGTTTTCCTAGTTTTTGGCCAACTTCTTCTACTATATCGATGCAAAGTATATCTTCTTTTCTTACAGCATCGAGAATATCGTCCAGAGTTACGGTTTTGTTATTTAATACCTTCTCTGATAAAATAGAACTGGCACCTCCTTTTACTCTCTCTATTAACATTCTGTGCATAGCAGAACCGGATGCTTCTGTTTCCAGGCAACCTTTTTTACCACAATGGCATATAATTTCGTTATCGTATGTGCTGATATGTCCAAATTCTCCAGAGAAACCGGATTTACCTGTGTATACCTTTCCATCAATTATAATTCCAATACCGAGGCCCCAGCTGATGTTTACGAAAATAATATTTTTTTCATTGGTTACTCCACCAACCATATATTCACCATAAGTCATGGCGCGAGTATCATTGTCAATAGTTACTCTGTATGAAAGTTTTTCTGAAAGGATTTCAGCCAAGGGGCGTTCTTCGAAATAAAACATGCTATAGCTATATCCGGACTCAGGATTAACTCGTCCCGAAATATTTACGTTGATATTAAGAATCTTATCTTTTTCAATTGATAGTTTTTTAATGAAATTCAGAACTAACAGACAAAGATTGTTAAGCGATTCTATAGTGTTTTCAAAAGAATAGGGAATGTTCATTTTTAATTCTACTATATCACCTTTGAAATTAATCAGGCCAATATTAATATCGTATAGATTGATATCAACCCCGATAAAGTATCCTGATTTAGGATTCAATCCATATAAGTTTGGATGACGTCCACCGCTGGTTTCTAGTTTTCCGTAATCATTGATGAATCCTTCTTCGCACATTTCACTAATAAACTTAGTAACAGTAGGCACACTTAGATCAACTTCTTTAGAGAGATCTGTGATGGTAGAATTTCCATGAGATATGTAGTAATTTATAATTTTCTTTTTGATAAGGGCATTCTTGCTACCTTTTTCTAACTCGGCCAAAAAGTTCTTGTTCATATTTAAATGTATTTCGGATATAAAAGTGTGAATCTTTCTATTTATATTTTATTTCTTATCCAACAAAGATACTTATTTTTTTATTATATGTATGGTTTTTTATTTAAATATTTACTAATTCTAGCTAAAGGTAGATTAAATTGTTATTATTTAAATTTATAGATATGCTTATTATTAATAATATAAGTGCTTTAGTGGTGTTGCGTAGGGTAAACTATGACGGAATTTTTTTAGAAAATGTAAGAATAGCATCTGTAAGTCTTGATAAATTATAGACTTACAGATGTATATTGTGGGTAAGTATTACTTTAAAGGAAGAATTTCAATCCAATAACCATCAGGATCATTTATAAAATATAATCCCATATCGGTATTTTCGTAACAAACACACCCTATTTCTTTGTGGAATTCTCTAACTTTATCGTAATCTCCGGGAACACGCATGCAGAGATGAATTTCGTTGTCACCTAAATTGTAAGGTTCTTTGCGATCTCTTAACCAGGTTAATTCCAAACTAAAATTTGTTGTTTCGTCTGTTAGATATACTAAAATAAACGAACCATCACTGGCAACTTTACGTTTGGCTTCTATTAATCCAAGTGCTTTAGCATAAAACTCAATACTTTTCTCAAGATTGAGTACATTGAAATTGAAATGATCGAATCTGCTTTTTATTTCCATATCCTTATTAAATTAGTTTCTATTCTTGTGAATCTATAATACAAAACTTTCACCTTTTGATGTCCATTTCATGACTTTGCTTTTTTTTGTTTCTGCGTATGGAGCAAATGCTGCAATTTTATGATAGGCATTATCAAAATGCATGGGAGCTAAAATATCAGTTGGAATACGGTTGATAAATTGTTCAGCTCCTTTCATATAATCCTTTCCTAAGCGAGGATCAATGGGGAAAAATGCAATATCTAAATGAGCTGAGTCTTTCGCTAATAACTCAAGCTCCTTCAGGTAATTATTTTCATATTCTTGTGATTCTTCAAGTGAGCATTCTTCGTTCCAATGCCAATTGTTTAAATCGCCTGCGTGAAAGATTTCCTTTTCTGAAGTTTGAATCAGGAAAGAAATGCCAATATCAGTGGAGCCATAAGCTTTTATATTAAGACAGTCGTCTTTATAACTATCTAGCTTGTCAAGATATAGCGCGTCTTCTTTATTAGCTAATCCGGCATCAAGAATATCCTTCGAAAAGATGTACTGGATATTGCTTTTTTGTAACTTCCAGCTGAGAACTTCGGGGTTGAAATGATCTGCGTGTGAATGTGACGAAAGAACATAAAGTTTTTGCGGCTGACGAAGTAAATATGAGTGTATATAGCCATCCTCCTGAGACTTTGATGTATCCTCGTAATAATCTATTATAACGTTGAACTCATTGAACTCTAATGCAAAACAGCTATGATAAATATAGGTTATCTTCATTTTGGAGTCTTTTAGTTTATATAGATGAATTAAATGCAAAACAAAGATATAAAATATGGTTAAGGTTTGGTTGCTTATTAATATTTCTTTTGAATGTTTTTAATAATAATGAAGTATATTTGCTACGGTAAAAATAAAAAAAAGTAATATGGAAATAAATGATAAAAATGCAGCTTTGGATGGACGAACTGAAGTTGCGATATTTGCTGGTGGATGTTTTTGGGGTGTCGAACATTTAATGAAAACTGCTCCCGGAACTCTTATTGTTGAATCTGGATATATCGGTGGAAAAAAAGAAAATCCTTCATATGAAGAGGTTTGTCGTCATGATACAGGTCATGCTGAAGCTGTTCGAATAGTATTTGATCCCTCTAAATCTTCTTATGAAGAATTAGCAAAATTGTTTTTCGAAATCCATGACCCTGAACAAGAAGATGGTCAGGGGCCTGATCTTGGCGATCAATATCGTTCTGAGATATTTTATACAACTCCTGAACAGAAAGAAATAGCTGAAAAATTAATAGGCGTTCTTACAGAAAAGGGTTATCATGTTGTAACAAAGGTTACTCCTGCTACTACTTTCTGGAGAGCCGAGGAGTATCATCAGAATCATTATGAGCTTAGAGGTACTGAGCCGTATTGCCACATTTATACAAAAAGATTCTGATTTTATTTTTAAGATAAAGAAGTGTTTTCAATTCTTTTATCCAGGCTTTTGGACGCTAATGGCGTTGATGAAGAGTTTTACACTAGTGATAAATAGTAAAAAAGAAGGAGAGGATTTGTTCTGAATAACAGAATCCTCTCCTTTGTTTCGTTGTAGACTATTGAGTAATCTTTACTAAATGCTGAATCATTGACGCTGGAATGTCTTTGATGTCTTTTATTTCCAGTGAAGCTTGTGTCTGACCATCTTTCTTTTCCAATGTTTCGTTCACAATTTCTTTTTCTAATTTGTACATAGCGCCGGTTGCAGGGTCAACTATAAGAATGCCGATAAGACCTCCAAAAATAATGTTGCCGAAATACCATCCGTTAAGATTGCATTTAACAGGAATAGATTTTGTTTCGTAACCCTCCATTGTTAGTTTAAGTAAGTAAGACTGACTGCTAAAGAAGCCACTTCCTGATTTTAGATAGATTGTTGTAGGAGACAGGCCTTCGAAAACAGTTGCTCCTCTTTTGTCTGTAACTTCTACCTTTACTCCATTAGGATTTGTATTTACTGTTAATGGCCAGTTACTTTTACTTACGATTGAAGCACAACTGGAGAAGAGGCATATAAATGCTGCAACGAATAGTGATTTAGTGAGATTTTTCATTTGTTTAATAGATTTTAAATTATCCAATATAAACTCTTATTTATATAATATATATTTTACAAATGAATGGAGAATAATCTAAACATTAAAATTTTTATTAAATTATTTTATTTCCAATTTTTAATTTATAAAGGAAAACTAAACTTAGATATTAGTTGTTATTAAATTAAATAGCTTCTTTTTTTGTTTGTAGAGTGTTGATAATCAATGTGAATAGTTGTTTTTGCGATGAAAATATTGTTTTACTTTATTGTTTCTTTAGTTGCGTTTTTCTTCTGTAGTGTGTGAGTAAGATTTAAATGAAAAGAATTTGAATATCCAAAAAATGAAACCAAATGAAAACAATACCTTTAACAAAAGATGAATTTCTAGCCAGAGTGGCTGATTATAATGAAAGTCCTGATGAATGGAAATATCTTGGTGATAAACCTGCTATAATTGACTTTTATGCTTCATGGTGTGGTCCGTGTAAGGTTATAGCTCCAATTCTTGAAGAACTGGCAGTGGAATATGCGGGAAAGATCTATATATATAAAGTAAATACAGAAGAAGAGGAAGAGCTTGCTTCTGTATTTGGAATTCGTAGTATACCTTCTTTATTATTTGTGCCTATGTATGGTTCTCCTCAGATGGCACAGGGAGCAATGCCAAAATCAGCTTTTAAAGATGCTATAGAAAAAGTTCTTCTGAAAATGGAAAACTGATTTTTGAATGGAGATTCTATTTATCCATGATAATGAATGAATTATGGATAAGGAATATGAGAAATAATCTCTGAATTCTTTTTTTGTTTACGAGAAAACATTTATCTTTGCGCCGGATTTATATAGTCAATTATAATGTCTTACTTAATTAAAGGTATTTAAACAAAATTATTAATGGAAAATTTAAAGAACGTTGCTCCTGTTGAAGATTTCAACTGGGATGCGTATGAAAACGGTGAAACCTTTGTTGGTGTTAGCCAAGAAGAACTAGAAAAAGCTTACGATAGTACGCTTAACAAAGTTAGCGACCGCGAGGTAGTTGACGGAACTGTAATCTCAATGAACAAACGTGAAGTTGTTGTTAACATTGGTTACAAATCAGATGGTATCATTCCTTTGAATGAATTCCGTTACAATCCTGAATTAACAATCGGTGATAAAGTAGAAGTTTACATCGAAAATCAGGAAGACAAGAAAGGTCAGTTAATCCTTTCACACAAAAAAGCTCGTGCTGCTCGTTCATGGGATCGTGTTAATGCAGCTCTTGAGTCTGAAGAAATTGTTAAGGGCTTTATCAAGTGCCGCACTAAGGGTGGTATGATTGTTGACGTATTTGGAATCGAAGCATTCTTGCCAGGTTCTCAGATTGACGTTAAGCCTATCCGCGACTACGATGTATTCGTTGGAAAAACTATGGAATTCAAAGTTGTTAAAATCAACCAGGAATTCAAAAACGTTGTTGTTTCTCACAAAGCTCTTATCGAAGCTGAACTTGAACAACAGAAGAAAGAAATTATCGGTAAACTTGAAAAAGGACAAGTTCTGGAAGGAACTGTTAAGAATATCACATCTTACGGTGTATTCATTGACTTGGGTGGCGTAGACGGTTTGATCCACATTACAGACCTTTCTTGGGGACGTGTTAGCGATCCTAAAGAAGTTGTTGAATTGGATCAGAAACTTAACGTTGTTATCCTTGACTTTGATAACGAAAAGAAACGTATCGCTCTTGGTTTGAAACAACTTACTCCTCATCCATGGGATGCTCTTTCAGCTGAACTGAAAGTTGGTGACAAGGTAGAAGGTAAGGTAGTTGTTATGGCTGATTACGGTGCATTTATCGAAATCGCTCCAGGCGTTGAAGGTTTGATTCACGTTTCTGAAATGTCTTGGTCTCAACACTTACGTAGCGCTCAAGACTTTATGAAGGTAGGTGATACAGTTGAAGCTGTTGTTCTTACACTTGACCGTGACGAACGTAAGATGTCTTTGGGTATCAAACAATTGAAACAAGATCCATGGGAAACTATCGCAGATAAATATCCTGTAGGTAGCAAACATGTTGCTAAAGTTCGTAACTTCACTAACTTCGGTGTATTTGTAGAAATCGAAGAAGGTGTTGATGGATTGATCCATATTTCTGATCTTTCTTGGACTAAGAAAGTTAAACACCCATCTGAATTCACTTCAATTGGTGCAGATATCGACGTTCAAGTTCTTGAAATCGACAAAGAAAACCGTCGTTTGAGCTTAGGCCACAAACAATTGGAAGAAAATCCTTGGGATGTATTCGAAACTGTATTCACAGTAGGTTCAGTACACGAAGGAACTATTATCGAAATGCTTGATAAAGGTTCTGTAGTTGCTCTTCCTTATGGTGTTGAAGGTTTCGCTACTCCAAAACATCTTGTAAAAGAAGACGGTTCACAAGCTCAGTTAGACGAAAAACTAGAGTTCAAAGTAATCGAATTCAATAAAGATGCTAAGAGAATCATTCTTTCTCACAGCCGTATTTTCGAAGATGCTGCTAAGGCAGAAGAGAAAGCAGAAAAGAAAGCTGCTTCAAAGAAAACTACTAGCAAGAAAGAAGAAGCTGCTCCTGCAATAACAAACCAGGCTGCTTCTACTACATTAGGTGATATCGATGCATTAGCTGCATTGAAGGAACAAATGGAAGCTGATAAAGACTAATTAATTAGTTATAAATAAAATCTGAAGGGGTTGCCGTTTTCGGTAGCCCCTTTCGTTTCAAACAAGTAGTATGGAAAAATTTGATGTACATATTCTGGGATGTGGCTCTGCTTTGCCTACCACGCGTCATTTTCCTACTTCTCAAGTTGTAAACCTGAGAGACAAGCTCTTTATGATAGACTGCGGCGAAGGAACGCAAATGCAATTTCGCAGATCTAAACTAAAGTTTTCACGTCTGAATCATATTTTTATCTCTCATCTTCATGGTGATCATTGTTTTGGATTGCCTGGTCTTATCTCTACATTTGGAATGCTGGGGCGTACAGCAGAGCTTTGTATTCATGCGCATAAGGATATGAGTAAATATCTCGATCCGGTGCTTGATTACTTTTGTCAGCATCTTCCATATAAAGTAACATTAATCCCCTTTGGTACTAAAAAACCAGAATTGATTTACGAGGACCGCTCGTTAACGGTAACTACTATACCTCTAAAGCATCGTGTTCCTTGTTGTGGCTTTCTTTTTGAGGAGAAAGCGGAAAGAAATCATATTATTCGTGACATGATTGACTTTTATCAGGTCCCAGTTTCTCAGATGAATCGTATAAAGAATGGTGAGGATTTTATAACTCCCGAAGGAGAAGTTGTTCCTAATAGTCGCCTTACTATTCCTGCAACACCTCCCCGTAGATATGCATATTGTTCTGATACTATCTATACTGAAAAGATAGTAGATCAGATTCAAGGTGTCGATCTTTTGTTTCATGAAGCCACTTTTACTCAGGCGGAACTTCCCAGAGCAAAAGAAACTTATCACACTACTGCTCGACAGGCTGCACAGATTGCTCTTACTGCTAATGTTAAAAAACTATTGTTAGGACATTTTTCTGCCCGATATGAGGATGATTTAATATTTTTGCAGGAAGCAAAAGAGATATTTCCGGTATGTCAGCTTGCTAAAGAAGGTTTGTATATAAATATTTAGAGGTTTAAACCATAATATTTGTATAAGAAAATCGGAATGTTTACATTTGTTTCATAAAGTAAAATGAAGCTTACAGATGAAGAGGATAATTCTGTGTTTTTTAATAATCTTCTCTTTTCTGTCTTATCCTGTTGTTTATGCTCAGGAAGGACGAAAATCTCTACCCATTGATAATGAGCAGACTTCTGTTACTTTAACTGTTATCGGCAATACTGTCCGTGTACTAAATGCTACGCCTGGATCTGTTCTTGAAGTTTATAATGTTTTAGGAATGAAAGTAGCTTCCATAAAAATAGATTCAGTAGATAAGGTAATTACTCTAAATCTACCTAAAGGTTGGTATATTCTCAAAATAGAGAATATAGCCCGAAAGGTAGCCATAAAATAGAATTTTATATCTTCTTATATTCACCCACATCAGCTTTGCTTTTGTGGGTGATCTTTTTAACAGATGCATTATTTTTCGTTTTTATTTCCGCAAAAACTATATCTTTGTCTGAAGTAATGAATTAAAAAAGATGAACGAATAATAAGTATGACAAAACGCCTGTTTCTTGCTATATCTTTCTTTATGCTGATTATGTGCGGTTGTAATCTTGATAAATCCGATTCTTTGGATTACTTAAACTTATCGTATTTTCAAAAGATGAGTGATCCACGTTTTGTGATAGATGGAGAAAAAGTGCATAAAAGACTATTGAAACTTTGTGTAGAGAGAAGTGTTCATTCTGCAAAAGATTCGGCATTATATCATTATTATGCAAAAGAGGGCTCTTCTTTATGGCTTACTTCGTACGGAGATTGGACACGGATAGAACAATTACTCTATTGGCTTGAAAATTCCAGGGTACATGGATTAAACCCTGAAAAGTTTTCTGTGTCTAAAATTAAAGCAAATTTCAGGAAATTGCGTTCTTTGGAAATTAAGAAAACAGATAATATTAATAAGCTGCTTGCTGAACTGGAGTATGATTTATCTGCAGCATATCTTCGTTATGTATGTGGAATGAGTTATGGCTTTGTTAGTCCGGGCAGGGTACTAAATAATATTGATGAGGCAGAACTTAAACCGGGAGAAGTAAGAGATTCGCTGGCTCCGCCAAAGATGAAGATTTACTATTCTATTCCTTTGAAGAGATATAACAGGAAATTTGTGAATAATGCTTTAGATGCAGTAAAAGGAGATTTGAATACTTTTATGATGACGGTTCAGCCAAAAGATCCTTTTTATTTGCGTTTACAGAAGGAATACGTTAGGTTGGCTGCTCAGAAAAGCAATTCTTTCAAAGAGATACCGGATATTGGAAAGTTGGTACTAAAAGAAGGAGATGTTAATGAAGTGCTGCCTTTGATTGCAGAGCGGCTTATGAATTTAGGATATCTGACACGGATTGAGCATGCAGAGAGTATTTATTCTTCGTTATCATCCGATTTGTTGAATGCAGTCAATGAATTCCGAAGAAGTAATAATATGCCAGTGAATAATACTATTGGTAGTTATACCATTGGAATGCTAAACCGGCCATTAAGCTATTATAAAAACATATTGGCAGTGAATATGGAACGGGTAAGATGGCAGAAAAGAATGAGTAAAGGGTCTAAATACGTTGAAGTGAATATTGCGAATTTTACTCTGAAGGCTGTGGATGAACGAGTTGACTCTTTGTTGGAAATGAAGGTATGTTGCGGAACTTATGAAAATAAGACTCCTCTTCTGGCAAGTAAAATTGTCTATATGCAGATGAATCCTTATTGGAATGTACCTCAATCAATTATCCGCAAAGAAATTATACCATCATTTCTTGCAGATCCTGCTTATTTTGAAAAGCATCAGATGAAGGTTTACGATACGGAAGGAAATGAAGTTAATCCGCTTTCTGTAAAATGGACAAGTTACGAAAACGAAGTAATACCATTTAGTGTTAAGCAGGAAAAAGGAGAGGGAAACTCATTAGGAAGACTTATATTTCGTTTTCCAAATGCTTTTGCTGTTTATCTGCACGATACACCTTCGCGCTGGGCCTTTATGAAAGAAAACAGAGCGTTGAGTCATGGTTGCGTGCGACTTGAGAAGCCGCTCGATTTTGCTTTTTTCCTTTTAAAGAAAAAGGATGAAAAGGTGATGGATAAAATAAGAATTGCGATTGATGTTCCTCCTAAAACAAAGCAAGGGAAGGAATTGTTGGAATTGCCAGAATATAAACCAATGAAAGCGTTTAGCTTTCCGGAAGCAGTTCCGCTTTTTTTAGATTATTATACCATAGTTATGTCCAAAGATGGCAAACTGAATTATTGCGATGATATTTATAAATTTGACAGGCCTTTATTGAAGGAACTAAGAAAAATATAACAGAAAAAGAATATGACTCCATCTTATAATGAGAAAGAAGTATTGTTACTGCTGCAGCATGAGGATACCCAAAAAGAGGCGTTCTCCAGAATTGTAGCACAATACAGTGAGCAGCTTTACTGGCAAATCCGGCGAATGGTGCTCTCTCACGAAGATGCGAATGACTTGTTGCAGAATACTTTTATTAAAGCCTGGACTAACATAGATTATTTTCGGGCCGAATCAAAACTCTCGACCTGGCTGTATCGCATAGCACTAAATGAATGCCTTACTTTTCTGAATAAGCAGAGGGCAACATCCATGATGTCTATTGACGAGCCGGAGGCCGAGGCCGTAAGCAAGCTGGAAGGAGATCCTTACTTTTCGGGAGATGATGCGCAAGTGTTGTTGCAGAAGGCATTGCTCACTTTGCCCGAGAAACAGCGAATGGTATTTAACCTGAAATATTTTCAGGAAATGAAATATGAAGATATGTCTGATGTGTTTGGTACCTCTGTTGGGGCATTAAAAGCATCATATCATCATGCGGTGAAGAAAATAGAAAGTTTTTTAAAAGATTCTTTTTAAACCTTTTGTGTTACGTAGAGTCTAAGAAATATAGAGAAGGAGAGATAAGATATGAAAGAAGAAGATGAAATATTGAGAAAGTGCGGCACCGGTAACCCGTTTACCGTCCCCGATGGCTACTTTGATCACTTCAAAGAGAACATTATGGAACAACTGCCTGAGAAGGTAGGTCAGCCAATTGTAAAACATCACATCACAAGGTGGAGCAGAGTAAAGCCATGGTTCTATATGACGGCCGTTTTTGCAGGAATGCTATTGGGCGTTCGTATAATGTTGAATTTAACATCAGGAAGTGAATCTTCAGAGATGTCTAAACATGCTGAAACTGAAATAGTAACAGATCGATATGTGGAAACAATGATTGATCATTCAATGATGGATGATTATTCCTTATATGAATGTTTAACGGAAGCTGAATAGAGGCTGCTATAAATAGAGAAAGGATATGAAAAGATTATTTTTAGTGTTAATGGTTTCTTTTATTGGAATAATAGGAGCCTTTGCACAAGATGGCCATAGGTCAAAGATGTCTCCGGAAGAGTTTCGTCAGAAACAGGAGGCTTTTATAACGGATAAAGCTGAGTTGACTCAAGATGAGGCAGCAAAATTCTTCCCGATTTATTTTGAGTTGCAGGATAAGAAAAGAGCATTGAATGATAGAGCGTGGTCTCAGATAAGAAAAGGAAAAAAGGAAAAAATGACTGAAGCAGAGTATGAAGCCATTATAACCAATGTTTTAAATGCCCGTATTGCTTCCGATAAATTGGAAAAAGCATATTTTTATAGATTTAAAGGAATTCTTTCCTGCGAAAAGATTTTTAAAGTTCAGGGAGCTGAAATGCGTTTCCACAGGGAATTAATTAAAGATTTTGGTCGTAAACCTTAACTAGAAGAGAGTAGATTTTTTTTTTGAGAGAAATTAAGTGGAAGTGCCTTAGGTAGGTACTTCCACTTTTTGTTTTTATATAAATTCAATTGTTTATATGTATTTTTGTATCTGCATATATTTTTTTAATGGCTCTGCTTTATAATTTATAAACTTTTCGCCAGTTATTTTTAATTTGATGTACATCATAACTAGTATTTGATGTATATCAAAGCTATGTTTAGATGTATATCAAAGTGGTGCTTAGATGTATATCAAAAATAAAAGTTGATTAAGCTAAATTAAACGTTTTAATAGTAATTAAAAAAACACGAAACCAAATTTCATGTCAACTACATCATTGGTGGCAGATCTAATAAATTAGTGGCAGATAAAGCGTAAAACAAATTTATCTGCTACTTGTTATTTTATTTATAAGCAACTAATTAGACTAATAGTAGCAGGTGATATATTTTTTTGTTTTTTTTTAATCTTAGTGATTACAGATACTGTTTTAGTACGTCCTATATAGTGATGTGAAAAATATATCTTTTTGAATCCAACTCTATAAATAGAAATATGAAATTAATAAATGGGCTTATTTTCAGACGTATAGCCTTGTTTTGCTTTGTCCTGTCATTATCTCTCAGTCTCTATAGTCGGACAGGGGGAAATATGTCATCTGCTGAAAATAAAAAATCCAGGTATAAAATTGCAGCTTGTGACTGGATGATCTTAAAAAGACAAAAAATTGGTTCATTTCAGTTAGTTAGAGAACTAAATGGAGATGGCGTTGAAGTTGATATGGGCGGTTTGGGAAATCGTGACTCATTCGATAACAAACTGAGACAGGTTCATTTTCAGAAACTGTTTAAAGAAGAAGCAGCCAAATATAACTTGGAAATCCCTTCAATTGCAATGTCGGGCTTTTATTCACAGTCTTTTGTGAAAAGAGCTAATTATAAAGAACTCACTCAGGATTGTATTCAAACTATGATTGCTATGGGAGCAAAAATAGCTTTTCTTCCACTTGGAGTTGGGTGTGACTTAACAAAGAATCCTGAAATCCGTTCAGAATTAGTAAATCGCTTAAAGGTAGTAGGAAATATGGCTCAGGAAGCAGGAGTCGTAATTGGTATTGAAACATCTCTCGATGCCAAAGGAGATATTAAACTTCTGAAGGAAATAAATTCACCAGCTATAAAAATCTATTATAATTTTCAGAATCCGCTTGTAGCTGGGCGCAATTTGTATAAAGAGCTAAAGAAACTCGGTAAAAATCGTATTTGCCAGATACATTGTACCGACACAGATGATGTTTTACTACAATACAATAAACGATTGAATATGAATAAAGTGAAAGAAACCCTTGATAAGATGGGGTGGAGCGGATGGCTTGTTGTTGAGAGATCCCGAGATAAGAATGATCCACGTAATGTGAAAATGAATTTTGGGATGAATATTAATTATCTGAAACAGATATTTCAAAATGAAACCTTTTAATATAAATCTAAGTTCTATGAATCAAAAAAGAAAAGTGGAACAAATTACTGGAAATAAAAAAGAAATATAATTTGTTAATGTTAAATTTAAAATTTTGTCAATGAGAAAAAGAAAAGTTTATTCTGTAAAGGATACTATGCTATTCTTTCGAAGAAAAATGTATGCCTTGGTTACATTGAGCCTTGGTATTTTTCTTTTTGTATCTTGTGCCAATGATGGATTCGACAGCGATGAAAAATTTTCATCCGATGTAGTGAACACTACTCTAGAATCTCCTAAGGCAGAAGATATTGTGATTACACCGAGTGCAGATGGCGCTAAAGTAGCTGTTAAATGGCCGGTGGTTTATGGTGCGGGTGGATATCAGTTCTCTTTGTATATTGTTGATGATCCTAATAATCCGGTTGCTGTTGGTAAAGAAAATGAGATTATAGATGGTTGTTCTGCAACACGTGCATTAGAAGAAGATACGAAGTATAAGGTTGTTGTTAAGACAATGGGCAATACTAAATATAATAATAGTGATGCTCAAGCTTCAACTGAAGTTTCTTATTCTACATTGTTACCAACTTATGCAACAATTCCTAACGGTTCTGATATAACAGCATATTTTGCAAACAATCCTATTCCGGATAGTGCTGATGAACTGGCTTATAATTTAGAAGTTGGAGGTACTTATACCATGTCTGGGGTTGTTGATTTCGGAAATCATAAGGTTACATTCCGTGGAGATAAAATCAATCATCCTAAGGTAACTTATGGTGCGGCAGCAAGACTTTGTACTTCTGCAGGTTTGAAGATTAAGTTTATCGACTTTGACTGTAGTGCTCAAGATGGCCTTGCAGCAGATGCTTCGTTCTTATCTTTAAGTGCAACTCCTGCTATACCTTTAGGCACTGGTAGTTATTATATTATAACAGATCCTATTGTTGTTCAATCTTGTAAGGTTACAGGTGTTAAAGGCTATATTTTCTACAATAATCAGAAGAAATATTGTGTGAAGACATTCCTTATGAAGAATGATGTATTCCAATGTAATTCGTCTCAAACATCGACTGCATATATCTACTTTAATAAAGGAGATGGAGCTATTAATGATTTTACAGCTCAAAATTCAACTTTTTATGATCTAAGTGCTACAGGAAATAAATACTTCATTCAGTATGGTAATTCTGCACGTCCTGATAGACCGGGCTTTATTTCCGGAAGTCTGAATTTCTATAACAATACTTTCTACAATATTGCTTATGCTGGACAGATGGGTAATTACAGTGGCATGAATAGCAATAAAGTTTATCTGAATGTAGCTAAAAATATATTCTATAACTGCGGTGGTGGTGCAGTTTGCCGTCGTTTAATGGGAGGTGGTACAAATATGATTACATCTTTCAGTAAAAACTCATATTGGTATAATGGAGCTTTCTCTACCGGAGAGCTATCTTATGATAAGAGCAATACTGCAATTCAAACAGAGCCTACTTTCAATAGTGCATCAACAGGTGACTTTACTGTAACAAGTGCCGATCATCAAACTGCAAGATGTGGTGATCCACGTTGGTTGCCTACTGAATAATCATTAATAAGCAAACTAAGAAGAATTAATATGAAAAGAAAATATATAATCAGTTTATGTCTGAGTTTAGTGATGGCAATTTTTGCTATGCCGGCTCTAGCTCAAGACAAAACAATAAAGGGAACTGTCGTTGATGAAAACGGAGAGCCTATCATTGGTGCTTCTGTTACCGTGAAAGGTGTACCTTCAAAAGGAACAGTTACAGACCTTAATGGACATTATACCTTGTCTGTACCTAAAGATGCTAAGTTAACAGTTTCTTTTATTGGTTACAAAAGCCAGGTTGTAACTGGTGGTGACGTCATTATGAAGCAAGATGAAACAACTCTGAATGAGGTTGTAGTTGTTGGTTATGGCGCTCAAAAGAAAGCCCACCTTACCGGATCTGTTGCAACGGTGCCTATGGATGAAATTAAAGATTTGTCTGCAGGTGGTTTGGCTAGCACATTGAGCGGATTAATCAATGGTGTTAGTGTTAGCGGCGGTATGTCTCGTCCGGGTCAGAATGCTACAATCTACATTCGTGATACTAATTCTTTATCAGAAGTTGGTAGTGCAGCTCAACAACCATTGTTTGTTATCGATGGCTATATTTATCCAAACGATGTAAAGGTAGGTAATACTACACAAAATCTTGGAGCTGAAGCTTTCAACAACCTGGATCCTTCAGAAGTAGAAAGTATTTCTGTATTGAAAGATGCATCGGCTGCTGTTTATGGAGCCCGTGCTGCAAATGGTGTAATCCTGGTTACAACTAAAAAAGGAAAAATGGGTGCACCAAACATTTCTTATTCAGGAACATTTGGTTTTGCCGATGAAGTTGCTCGTCCTAAAATGTTGAGTTCTTACAATTACGGTCGTCTTTATAATGCTGTAGCTGATGCTGACCCAACTAATTCAACTCTTCTGAATCGTAAAACAGGCCTTTATCAGGCTGACGAGTTGGAGGCTATGAAAAGTTTGAATTATGATTTGCTTGATAAATACTGGAAGGTAGCAACAACTGCAAAACATAACGTTAATTTAAGTGGTGCAACGGATAAGGCTAACTATTTTGCGGGAATCTCTTATTTTGATCAAAATGCCAATTTAGGTAATCTGGATTATAATCGTTGGAATTACCGTGCTGGTGTAGATGTTAGCGTTAGTAAATGGTTAAAGGCTGGTATGTCTGTTTCTGGTGACTATGGAAAGAAAAATACTCCTTATATTAAAGTAGGTGGTTCAAGCAGTGAAAAAGACTATACGTTGTTGCTTACTCGTCCTCGCTATATCCCTGAAACTGTTGGCGGTTATGCAATTTCTGCTTATGGTATAAGCAATTCACGAATAGATGATGATCAGGAATATTCTTATTCTTTGATGCAAAATAATGGAGATTATAGTCGTACAATGAACTCTAATCTTACTGTAAATGGTAATGTAGAATATGATTTCGGTTGGAATAAAATCTTAAATGGTTTGAAAATCCGTTTGTCTTATGCGAAGAGCATTAACTCTGACAAAACTAATCAATTCGGTTCAACCTATGATATTTACAAAATGTTAACTCGTACAGGTAGTGGTGGCAATTTATATACTCCGGTTGGTGATGCTGATTATAATTCATATTTAACAGAAAGTAATTTTATTAAACAAACTATTGCTAATGGTGACCCAAGTCAGTTAAATCGTAGTATGACCAGAACTGATAACTATCAGTTAAACTTTACTGCATCTTATAGTCGTGATTTTGGTAAACATCATGTAGGCGGACTTTTCTCTATAGAAAAATCAGAAGCAGAGAGTGAATACCTTTATGGTATGGTTTCTAACCCTTATGAATTTACAACAGGCCAGTCAAACTCAGCTACTGGAGATACAAAAGTAGTAACCTTTACTCGTAGTGAGTCTGGTACAATGTCTTATATCGGTCGTTTGAATTATGCTTATTCTGGCAAGTATTTGTTCGAAGTTTTACTTCGTTCCGATGCTTCTACAAAGTTTGCTCCTAATAATTATTGGGGTTTATTCCCTTCTGCAAGTGCAGGTTGGATTATTTCAGAAGAAGATTGGTTCAAGAAAGCTGCTCCATGGATTGAATTCTTGAAGGTGCGTACATCTTTAGGACTTACTGGTCGTGATAATACAGCTCCATGGCAGTGGATGCAGGTTTATGCTCAGGATGCAGATAAAGGTGTGGTTTTTGGCTCAAGCACAAATACCGATTCTAGCAACCGTATTACTATTAATAAGCTTAATTCAGCACTTAATCGTGATGTTCATTGGGATAAGTCTTACAAGGCAAACGTTGGTGTTGATATGAATGTTTTGGATAGTCGTTTGCAAATGACTTTTGATGCTTATCGTGAATGGAATCGTGATATGTTGATGAACATTGCTCAAACTGTTCCAGGTACTGTTGGTACTCAATCAGCTGCTCTTAACTTGGGCGAAATGGATAGCTGGGGTTATGAAGTAGGTTTAACATGGCGTGATAAAATTGGTAAAGATTTCAAATATCATATAGGAATCAATACTGGTTATGGTGATAATAAAGTTCTTAACATGGACTTCGAGACTGAATATCTTTATCGTCAGATACAAAAAGGACACCGTTCTGATATTGGAACCTGGGGTATGCAATGTTTAGGTATGTTCCGTAGCTTCCAGGATATCGAAGAGTACTTTACTAAATATAATATTACTTCTTATTTAGGAATGGCAAAAGATAAGGTTCGTCCGGGTATGCTTATCTATAAAGATGTAAGAGGTGCTCAACAAGCTGATGGTACTTATGCTGCACCAGATGGTATTGTTGATAAAGATAACGACCAGGTTGCTTTATCAAGTCGTAGCAATCCTTATGGATTTACTACAAACCTTGGAGCAGAATGGAAAAATTTCTCTATCTCGGCTCAGATTAATGCTAGTTGGGGTGGCTATAGCTTAATTCCTTCTTCAGCATTGAAGCCAGGCGATGGCTTGGAATTTACAAATGTTCCTTCGTTCTGGAATCCTGATAATATGTATGTTTATCAAGATGTAGTAGATGGATCAGGTAATGTTGTATTGGCTCAAAACCGTAATGCTAAATACCCAAATATGGCTTACTCAAGTGTTAACTCAATGTCTTCTTCATACTGGAGAGTGAGTGGAACTAGAGTTCGCTTGAATCGTTTGACTTTAGCTTATTCAGTTCCTTCTTCCTTGATTAAGAAAGTTGGAATTCAGAGTGCTCGTTTAAATGTAACAGGACAGAATCTTTTGAGCTTGTATAATCCATACCCAGATCATTTTATCGATCCTATGAACAGTTATAATGCTTATCCTACATTGCGTCAGTTTACAGTCGGTGTTAATTTGACATTCTAAGCAGGGTATTATAAAATTCTAAAAGAAAATAACGATGAAAAAAAATATAATAAATCTGTTCAGCTTAAGCTTGACTATTATTTTCACGCTTTCTGCTTGTAGTGATGACTTCCTTGAAGAAAAGAAGAATTCCGATAACGTGAGCGAAGATATCTACAACTATTATACTGGATGTAATGCTCGTGTGAATGATATTTACAGCTGGTGTTTGCCGGATGTTAACGGTGCTCCTAGCTGGAAATACAACAGCACAGGTAATAATGATGACCAGGCAAAATCTACTGAAGAATATAGTGGTTTTGGTGCATTTGTTAATCCTGAATCACCTTTGGCTGTATTGAGTGGAACATCTGTTCCTGATTATTTTCAGGGAACAGCTAACAATATTCAAGCTTCAGCTTGGGGACGTATTCGTAATATCAATGACGTAATTCGTGGTATCGAAGGCGGAAGTCTTTCTCAGGAAAATAAAAATAAACTTCTGGGTCAGGTTTACTTCTTCCGTGCTTGGTGCTATTACAATCTTGTAAAATGGTATGGTGGTGTGCCTATCATTACAGAAGTTCAGGATCCTACTGAATCATCTTACGTACCTCGCTCATCAGCTAAGGCTTGTGTTGATTTTATGATTAGTGATTTGACTAAGGCGGCTGATATGCTTTCTGCAGAAACAACTAATGGCGGTTGGAAATCAGGTGACGATTGGGGACGGGTTACTTCAGGTACAGCATTGGCTTTGAAAGGGCGTGTTCTATTAATGTGGGCAAGTCCATTATTCAACCGTGCTAATGATGAAACACGCTGGCAGAATGCTTATACTGAGATGAAGAAAGATCTTACTACAATCAACGCTTGTGGATATAATCTTTATAGCACAAGTAGTAATGTAAATGGTTCTGACTTTGCTGGTATGTTTACTAAATATAGCCAAAATCCAGAAGCTGTATTTGTAAGTCAATATAATACTGTTTCTGCCGGCAACGGACAGAAGAACAATTCATGGGAACGTAATATTCGTCCAAAGAATACAACTGGAAGTGGAAAAAATGCATCAGCAATGTTGATTGATATGTTTCCAATGGCAGATGGTAAGCGTCCTGCTTCTTGCGATACTTATACTAAGCTTCAGGCTTCCGATTCTACCTATAATGCTGGTTATCCATTTATGGCACGTGACCCTCGTTTCTATCGTACTTTTGCTTTCCCGGGTGTTCGTTGGGCTTATAAGGGTGATCCTATTCCGGCAAGTGCTAATAACCCATCTTATGATGGCGGTATTAATTATGTGTTGTGGAACTACGTATGGTATACTGACAAGAATGATCAGGGTAATCCCGAAAGTGGAAACTCTTATGGTGCAGACAATTTGTTAACAAACAGAAGTGGTATTTATGTACGTAAACGTTCTGATGATTTAGATGTTAATAATTCACCTCTTTACGGAGGCTTTGATGCAACAAATTCTAACGGAGGTTTTGCTTATTCTGCCGCTCCTTATATTGAACTTCGTTATGCAGAGGTATTATTAAACTTTGCAGAGGTTGCTTGTGGTGCCGGTCATATGGATGAAGCTGTAGAACAAATAAAGAAAGTTCGTGCTCGTGCTGGTTATACTGCTGATAATAATTATGGATTGCAACAGGATTTGACATCAGATCAAGCTACATGTATGTCTGCAGTTCTTTATGAACGCCAAATTGAATTTGCTTATGAAGGCAAACGTTTCGATGATCTTCGTCGTTGGATGTTATTTGATGGTGGTGCAACAGCAGTAACTGGTGCTCCTTCTTCATGGACATTGACCGGATGGGGTGGCAATACTTGTACATGGCTTGGTTTTAAAGCATTGAACGGACAACGTCGTGAGAATTTTGAATTCCGTGTGGCCGATTCTTATGGTATTGGTGGAACAACATTCGATTCTGATCCATTAGTAAAAGCTGGCGTTACTCGTTGTACTCCTGTTGATTATCGTAAGGCTAACTTGAAGTCACAATTGGAAACACTGAAGTCATGGTATGAAACCCATTTGGTTCGTAACTTGAAGAAGGGCGATGGTCGTGATTCTAATCATAATGATGAGTACATTTCGTTCTTGCCACGTTATTACTTCCTTGGTCTTTCTCAAGGTGCATTGAATAACAACCTTAAGATACAACAGACTATCGGTTGGGAAGATTCAAACAATGGTGGTTCCGCAGGTACCTTTGACCCATTTGCTGAATAATCGAATAAAGAATATATAGGAAAAGAGGATGTTTCGAGAGAAGCATCCTCTTTTTTGTTTGTGCGCCGTGCATGGTGTGTAACTTGACGGTGTGAGTCTGTTATGGGGGTCGGTAGTTACCAACCATTAGCCAATAGCAAGGGTGTCGACCGTGAGGCGAATCTGAAGGAAGCTTGCGGCAAAGTCCCGAACTGAGGAATACGAATAACATTAGGCAAAGCTGATTTGGATGAGTTTGCAAAACAAAACGAAGTCCAATAACTACCCGGGAAGTCAGCGTGTAAATGTTGCAGTTACATGGGATGAAGGTTATGCATCTTACCACGGGAGATCTCACGGACGTGTGGATGTTTTTTTTTCAGAAACACGGATAACAATTGCTGTGAGAAGTCAGCCGATGACATAGTACCCGATTTAAATCGACTACTCGGGGAAGGTCTGAACCTTATCTAAGTGAGAAGTAAATGAATGTAACCTTATGAAGGGAAGAATGCAGAAAATATCAGCAGTGAATGATAGCTGCCCGCAAAAGAATAGGACGGAATCCGAAGGCTATGTGGGAGTGCAGACTTTTATAGGGATTACTGAAAACAACCTCACGGAAGTGCATTTTACAAAAGATGATTTACTGGAACGTATATTGTCGCCTGCCAATTTGAACAAGGCTTATAAACAGGTCCTATCGAATGGTGGCAGTGGAGGTGTCGATAAAATGGAAACAGAAGAACTTCTTCCGTTTCTGAAACTCCATAAAGATAAACTGGTAACATCTTTAATGGCTGGTAATTACCATCCTAATCCTGTTCGTAGGGTAGAAATCCCTAAGGACAATGGCAAGAAACGCCAGCTTGGTATCCCTACCGTAGTTGATCGTCTTATTCAACAAGCCATATCACAAGTTTTGTCTCCGATTTATGAACGTGAATTCAGTAACAACAGCTTCGGTTTTCGTCCGAAACGCAGTGCGCATAAAGCGCTGCAAACGGCCCAGAGTTATATTAATGCAGGTAATAAATATGCCGTAGATTTAGATTTGGAGAAGTTTTTCGATACAGTCAACCAAAGCAAGCTGATAGAAATTCTTTCCCGCAGGATAAAAGATGGGAGAGTGATTTCTCTTATCCATAAATATCTCCGCGCGGGAGTTATAATTGGTCATAAATTTGAGAAAAGCAGTCGGGGAGTTCCTCAAGGTGGTCCCCTTAGTCCGCTACTGAGCAATATAATGCTCAATGAACTGGACAAAGAACTGGAACACCGAGGACATCCATTTGTCCGCTATGCAGATGATTGCATGATATTTTGCAAAAGTAAACGCTCTGCCAGTCGTACGATGAAGCACATCATTTGTTTTATCGAAGAAACCCTCTTTCTGAGGGTAAACCGAGAGAAAACGAAAGCAGGATATGTGCGGGGCATGAGGTTCTTAGGTTATTCCTTTTATAATATCAAAGGAGGATTTCGCTTATCTGTACACCCCAAAAGTTATGCAAAACTGAAAGCCCGATTGAAAGAGCTGACAGGTCGCAGTAATGGTATGGGATACGATAAACGCAAATACGAACTTCATCAATTCATTCGTGGCTGGATTGAATACTTCAAACTGGCAGACATGCAAAACCATCTGAAGAGAATAGATCAATGGCTCCGTCGTCGGCTTCGTATGTGTATATGGAAATACTGGAAGAAGATAAAGACCCGTTCCGATAATTTGATTCGTTGTGGGATAGACAAAGTTCGTGCTTTGAGTTTTTCCAATGCCCGTAAAAGCTACTGGCGCATGGCTAGATGTCAAATCCTGAAGGAAGCTATAAGCAACGAAAACCTTAGCAAAGCGGGCTATCCTTGTCTGATGGATTATTACCGTAAAGTTGCATCGTAAATAAGGAACCGCCGTATGCCGAACGGCACGTACGGTGGTGTGGAAGGTCGGTGATGGAAATAATCCATCACCTCCTATCCGATTTTTTTTATTCAATTTTGTTTGTTGGTGATTACAAAAAGCTCCTAAATTTGTCTTATAGGTATAAGTAAGTTCTTAAATAACGAAAAATGAAAAAGAAATTATTATTGGTAATGTTTATGGTGGCACTTATGACACCATTTTCACAAGTTAAGGCTCAGTATCCTGATGTCCCTAAAGACGTTAAGGAAGCAGCTGATAAAATGATGGCAGAAGAACAGGCGTCTTCTGATGCTGCATGGGAAAAAGCTTATCCTATTATTAAAGAAGAGGCTCAACACGGACGTCCATATATTCCATGGGCAGCTCGTCCAACTGATCTTCCACAAGCTAAAATTCCATCTTTCCCAGGTGCGATGGGTGGCGGTGCATATACTTTTGGTGGCCGTGGTGGTAGAGTTATTACTGTAACAAACCTTAATGATCGCGGACCAGGTTCTTTGCGTGATGCTTGTGAACAAGGTGGTGCTCGTATTGTAGTATTTAATGTTTCAGGTATTATCCGCATTAAAACTCCTATTATTGTTCGTGCTCCTTATATTACTATTGCAGGACAAACAGCTCCGGGTGATGGTGTATGTTTAGCAGGTGAATCTTTCTGGGTAAATACTCACGATGTGATTGTACGCCACATGCGTTTCCGTCGTGGTGAAACATGGGTAGGCCGTCGTGATGACTCATTCGGTGGTAACCCTGTAGGTAACATTATGATCGACCACTGTTCTTGTACTTTTGGTCTGGATGAAAATATTTCTTTCTATCGTCATATGTTCAACCCAGGAAAAGGATATAATGATCTTAAGTTGCCTACTGTAAATGTAACTATTCAGAATACAATCTCTGCTAAGGCTCTTGATACTTACAACCATGCATTTGGTAGTACACTTGGTGGTGAAAACTGTTCTTTCATGCGTAACCTTTGGGCTAGCAATGCAGGACGTAACCCATCTATTGGTTGGAATGGTGTTTTCAACTTTGCAAATAACGTAATTTACAACTGGGTACACCGTTCAGTTGACGGTGGTGATTATACAGCATTGTATAATATCATTAACAACTATTACAAACCAGGTCCATTAACTCCAAAAGATACTCCGGTAGGTCACCGTTTCGTGAAACCAGAAGCTGGACGTAGTAAACTAGGTTATTATGTATTTGGCCGTGTATACTGTAACGGTAATGTAATGGAAGGTAATGAAACTGTTACTAAAGACAACTGGGCAGGTGGTGTTCAGGTTGAAGAACAACCTAATACAGATGGTTATACTGCTGATATGAAATGGAACGAACCATTCCCAATGCCTTCATTCCCAATTATGTCTGCTAAAGAAGCTTATAATTTTGTAATGGATAATGTAGGTGCTAATATTCCTAAGAGAGATATTGTAGACCAACGTATTATTGAAGAAGTAAAAACTGGTAAAGCTTATTACAAAGAAGGTTTGGATCCTGAATCTTTCTATCAATTCAAATATCGTCGTTTACCAAAAGATTCTTATAAGAAAGGTATCATTACAGATATCAAGCAAGTTGGCGGATATCCTGAATACAAAGGTAAAGCATACAAAGACAGTGATAACGATGGTATGCCAGATGCATGGGAAAAAGCAAACGGTTTGAATCCTAACGATCCATCTGATGCAAACAAAGACTGCACTGGTGACGGCTATACAAACATTGAAAAATACATCAATGGTATTGATACCAAAACTAAGGTTGACTGGACAAACCCTGCTAATAACTTCGATACATTGGCAAAAAAAGGTTCATTGATGTAATAAATGGCTGGTATGAAAAATAATAAAATGAAATTTTTGTACTTAGTTGCATTATTCGTCCTTTTTGCTGGTACAACTTTTGCTACAGAACTGGATTCACTTAACCGTGATCCAAAATATGTAGAGACTATCAAAGGTCGTTCACAGAAAATTGTCGATAAACTGAAACTGAAAAAAGCAAATGTGGCTCTTGATGTTCGTAATATTATTGCCAATAAGTATTTCTTATTGAATGATATTTATGAAAAAAGAGATGCCGCAGTTAAGAAAGTCAAAGATTCTGGTGTGACAGGTTCACAAAAGAACGATGCTCTTGCTGCTATTGATCACGAAAAGGATGCAGCTTTATACCGCTCTCATTTCGCTTTTGCTTCGGATCTTTCTTTGTTGCTCAACGAAAAGCAGATTGAAGAAGTAAAAGATGGTATGACTTTTGGAGTTGTAAATGTAACTTATACTGCAACTCTCGATATGATTCCTTCTTTAAAAGCAGATGAGAAAAAGCAAATATTAGCTTGGTTAAAAGAAGCTCGTGAATTTGCTATGGATGCTGAAAATTCTAATAAGAAACATGAAGCATTTGGTAAATACAAAGGACGTATTAACAACTATCTTTCTAAAAGAGGATATGATCTTACTAAAGAAAGAGCTGAGTGGGAAAAACGTTGTAAAGCAAAAGGTATAAAATTATAGTTGGTTAATTATGTATATTAATAATCCCTGGTTTATCTGTACCAACAGATAAGCCGGGGATTTTTTGTTTCTGGATTTATTGCCCAATGAACGGTAATTTATTCACCAATGGTTACTTGTTTATTGCCCAATAAATAAAATTCATTCACCAATGAATTTCAACCATTCCATTTATCACTGCTAATTGAGTACAAACTTTCTTTTAAAGCGTCCTTTTATCGTATTGTTGTGTGTAATTTATTAAAAAGTTAATTCTATAATGGCAAATATAATTAAATCAGGATTTTTGTTGCTTCTCATATTTTTGGCTTCATGCAAAACATCTCGTTCAGATGTTTATCTCTTTACATCTTTCCACGAACCAGCAAACGAAGGCTTGCGCTATCTTTGGAGTGAAGATGGCATTCATTGGGATAGTATTGCAGGAGCATGGTTTAAGCCGGAATTAGGAGTGCATAAACTGTTACGCGACCCATCTATAGCCCGTACTCCCGATGGCATTTACCATTTAGTGTGGACTACCAGCTGGAAAGGCGATCTGGGATTTGGTTATGCAGAATCAAAAGACTTGATTCATTGGTCGGACGAGAAAATGATTCCCGTTATGGCTAAAGAACCTACTACTGTAAATGTATGGGCTCCGGAAATTTTTTACGATGATGAAAAGAAAGAATTTGTAGTAGTGTGGGCTTCTTGTGTTCCAAATCGTTTTGAAAGAGGAATTGAAGATGAAGACAACAATCATCGTCTGTATTATATTACAACAAAAGACTTTAAAACAATATCTGAAACAAAATTGTTTTATGATCCGGGATTTAGTGTAATCGATGCTACCATTGTAAAACGTGCAAAGAACGACTATGTTTTGGTGCTTAAAGACAATACCCGTGCTATGAGAAACCTGAAGATTGCGTTTGCTAAATCTCCAACAGGTCCTTATTCACCGGCATCTGTTCCTTTTACTGAAAGTTTCGTGGAAGGTCCTTCTGTTACTAAAGTTGCTAACGACTATATGATTTATTTTGATGTATACAGAAAACATATTTACGGAGCAATGAAAACAAAAGATTTTATTCATTTTCAGGATAAAACGAATGAAGTAAGTGTTCCGGAAGGGCATAAACATGGAACAATTATTAAAGTTCCACGTTCTGAAGTTACTAATCTATTAAAGGCACGTAAATAAACATACTCTCTTTAATGAGCTTCAAAGTCACATAATGACTTTCGATATAAATACGCAGAAAAGTAAAAACATAGCTAAATTAAAATGAATAGATTTACTCAATCAATATGTTCGCTTGCATCAGCTTTTCTTCTGACAACAGTTGGCGCGGCACAGAATAAGATTCATTATACAGGTACAGAACTTTCTAATCCTGCATATCATGATGGTCAGCTTTCTCCGGTAGTAGGAGTTCATAACATTCAGGTAATGCGGGCTAACCGCGAGCATCCCAATGTTTCCAACGGTGATGGCTGGACATACAATCATCAACCGATGATGGCTTACTGGCAAGGAAAGTTCTATATGCATTATCTTTCGGACCCGAAAGATGAGCATGTACCATCTTCACGTACTCTTTTAATGACTTCTAAGGATGGATACAACTGGACAAATCCGGTAGTTCTTTTCCCTCCATATAATGTTCCCGATGGATATACAAAACCAGATTATCCAGGTGTGGCAAAGAATCTGATTGCTATTATGCACCAGCGGGTAGGCTTTTATGTTTCAAAGTCGGGCAAACTTTTAGCAATGGGATTCTATGGCGTGGCATTAGATAAGAAAGATGATCCGAACGATGGAAATGGCATTGGTCGTGTGGTTAGAGAAATCAAGAAAGATGGTTCTTTCGGGCCAATCTATTTCATTCATTACAATCATGCCTTCAACGAATCAAATACCAACTATCCATTCTTTACAAAGAGTAAGGATAAGAAATTTGTAGCAGCTTGTCAGGAAATTCTTGATAATCCGCTTTATCGCATGCAATGGGTAGAGGAGTCAGATCGTAACGATCCCATTATTCCGTTGAAGAAAGAATATAAAGCATTCTGCTATTATCATTTGCCAGATGGCAATATTGCCTGTTTATGGAAACACGCACTAACTTCAATCAGTAAGGATGGCGGTAATACCTGGCTTGAACCGGTAGAACGTGCAAAAGGATTTGTAAACAGTAATGCTAAGATCTGGGGACAAAGATTGACTGACGGTACTTATGCAACTATCTATAATCCTTCAGAGTTCCGTTGGCCGCTTGCTATTTCTACTAGTATTGATGGTTTGGAATATACAACACTGAATCTTATTCAGGGTGAAATTACTCCAATGCGTTACGGTGGAAATTATAAATCATACGGTCCGCAATATGTTCGCGGTATTCAGGAAGGCAATGGCGTTCCTGCCGATGGTAACCTTTGGGTGGCATATAGCATGAATAAGGAAGATATCTGGGTTTCATCTATCCAGGTTCCTATCCGACAAAATGCCCTGACTCAGGCCGATGATAACTTTGATAAATATAAATCAATCAATGAACTGACAGAATGGAACATCTATTCTCCAATCTGGGCACCTGTTTCAATAGAAAATAAGAACGGAGCCAACTGGCTTACTTTAAAAGATAAAGATCCTTTCGATTTTGCTAAAGTAGAGCGTAAGATTCCTGCAACTTCAGAACTGGAAGTTTCATTCAAAATGATGGCAGATCAGGCTGACAAAGGTACACTTCAAATTGAATTCCTTGATGAAAACGGCATTGCATGCTCTCGTCTGGATCTTACTCCTGACAGTTTCTTCCGTGCAAAAGGTGGATCTCGTTTCTCGAACATGATGAAATACGAGGCCGGCAAAGTATATGACGTAAAAGCTCTTCTATCTGTAGCCAACCGTAGTATTACTGTAACTGTTGATGGTAAAAGAGTAGGAGTACGTATGTTCTTTGCTCCGGTACATTCTATAGAAAGAGTAGTATTCCGCACAGGTGCACCTCGTAATTTCCCTACTCCGGAAACTCCGGCAGATCAGGATTACGATTTACCAAATGCAGGTGCCGAAGATCCAATGGCTGCATATTATATCAAAGATGTAAAAACAACAGCTGTTAATCCTAAAACTTCTGTTATTCTAAGTTATGATAATTTCAGTCATTACGTTGATTACTTCAATGGAATGGAAGATGAGAATATTGCTCAGGCCATTCCAAATGCTCAGGCAAGCGAATGGATGAAAGAAAATATTCCATTGTTTGAATGCCCTCAGAAGAACTTTGAAGAGATGTACTATTACCGTTGGTGGACATTGCGCAAACACTTGAAACAAACTCCTGTAGGATATGCATTTACAGAGTTCCTTGTTCCGCGTACTTATGCCGATCAGTATAATCTTATAGCTTCGGCTTTCGGTCATCATATTTATGAATCACGTTGGTTGCGCGACCAGAAGTATCTTGATCAATATATTCATGTATGGTTCCGTGGAAACGGTGGTCAGCCAATGAAGAAACTTGCAACTTTCAGCTCATGGGCTGCCGATGCAATTCTTAACCGTTACAAAGTAAACGGTAATAAGGAATATATGCTCGATATGCTTCCTGATCTGGAAAGCGAATACAAACGTTGGGAAAGTACTCATCGTTTATCTTCAGGATTATTCTGGCAGGGAGATGTTCAGGATGGTATGGAAGAATCTATCAGTGGTGGTAGAAAGAAAAAATATGCTCGTCCAACTATTAATAGTTATATGTTTGGTAATGCAAAGGCTTTGTCACAAATGGCTTTGCTTGCCGGAAAGAAAGATGAAGCTGCACTTTACGAACATAAAGCAGATACTATAAAGAATTTGGTTGAGAATAAATTATGGAGCGTGAAACACGGATTCTTCGAAACTTATCGTACCGATTCATTAGCTAATGTACGTGAAGCAATTGGTTATATTCCTTGGTACTTTAATCTTCCGGATGCTAATAAATACGATTTGGCATGGAAGCAAGTAACTGATGAAGGTGGATTCCTTGCTCCTTACGGACTTACTACAGCAGAACGTCGCCATCCGTTATTCCGTATGGCAGGTTGCTGCAAATGTGAGTGGGATGGAGCAATATGGCCTTTCGCAACAGCTCAGACTATGACTGCAATGGCTAACTTTATGAATAACTACAAGCAGACAGTCTTGAATGACAGTACTTATTTCCATTTGATGGAACTTTATGTTGAATCTCAATATCACCGTGGCCGTCCTTATGTAGGCGAATACCTTGACGAAGTAACAGGAGCATGGTTAAAAGGAGATCAGGAAAGAAGTCGTTACTATAACCACTCAACCTTTAATGATTTAATTATTACCGGACTTGTTGGTCTTCGCCCTCGCACGGATAACACAATAGAAGTCAATCCATTGATTCCTGAAGGAAAATGGAACTGGTTCTGTCTTGACAATGTGTTGTATCATGGTAAGAACATTACTATAATGTGGGATAAAGACGGTAGTAAATACCATCTTGGAAAAGGATTACGTATATTTGTCAATGGAAAAGAAGTCGCAAAATCAGATCGTTTGAAGAAGATTGTTTGTGAAAATGTATTATAACAATAGCAAAAGCATATCAATGAAGTACCGGATTATCATATTATTTAGTCTGATAATAGCTTTATGTCCTTCTTTTGCAAGAGGGATTGAGGTTACAAAGATGACTTGTGAATTGTCTGAAGCTCCTTTGACAATTGATACTGAGCATCCTCGCTTTGGATGGCAACTGCAATCCAAAGTAAATGGAACGCGTCAGTCGGCTTATGCAATAGAACTTTATAATGTTGATAATGGAAGAAATGAACTTGTATGGACTTCAGGAAAAATTGTTTCCAATAAAAGTCAGCTGGTTCCTTATTCAGGTTCTAAAAAACTAGAACGTACAACAAAATATGTATGGCGAGTGATGGTTTGGGATGAGAATAACAAACCATCATCATGGAGCAGGAAAGCAGAATTTCGTCTTGCTCCTTCAACTGCTTTCCTTAATGCAAAGTGGATTGGATTTATTTCACGTGAAAAAGCAAACTTACCTTCGGGAAGACATTTCCATTCTACTGTATTAAAGAAACCGGAGAATAAAGCTTTATGGGCAGCTATTGATTCTGCTTCAAGCAAAAGTGTTTATCTGCGTCGTTCATTTAATGCTGATAAAAAGGTAACTCAGGCTACTGCTTATGTTTGCGGACTGGGGCATTATGAGTTTTCTTTAAATGGAAAGAAAGTAGGGGATGGTGAGTTTACTCCTCTGATTAGTGATTATGATAAGACTGTTTATTATAATGTTTACGATGTTACAGCCAACTTAAGAAAAGGTGGCAATGCTATTGGAATATTATTAGGAAATGGTTTCTACAATGTGCAAGGCGGTGGTCGTTACCGTAAGTTGCAGATTAGTTTCGGACCTCCTACTTTGTTCTTTAAACTGGTTGTTAGCTATGCAGATGGCACAACAAAAGAGATTCTTTCCGGTGCCGACTGGAAATATTCTTTCAGCCCCATTATATTCAATAGTATTTATGGTGGAGAAGATTACAATGCTTGCCTGGAACAGAAAGACTGGAATAAACCAGAATTTAATGATAGCCGCTGGCTTCCGGTAGTTGTTCAAAGTGCTCCAAAAGGAGAACTTCGTCCGCAGCAAGCTCCTTCGGTAAAGATCATGGAGCACTATGGTGTGAAGAGTGTCAATAAGCTTTCTGATAAATATGTGCTGGACATGGGGCAAAACTTGTCTGGTTTTCCGGAGATTACAGTAAATGGTAAAAAAGGAACAACTATCCGCCTTACTGTTGGTGAATCACTGAATCCAGATGGCACTGTCAGCCAGAAGAATACAGGTAGCAAGCATTATTATGAATATACTCTTAAAGGAGAAGGTGATGAATACTGGCACCCTCGTTTCTCTTATTATGGTTTCAGATATATTCAGGTGGAAGGTGCCCGCCTCAAAGAAGATAAAGCAAACAGTAATTTGCCACTCTTAAAGAAAATACAATCTTGTTTTGTATATAACTCAGCAGCAGAAGTTGGAGAATTTAATTGCTCAAACAAAATATTCAATGATGCTCACCGCATTATTTGTATGGCGATGAGAAGCAATATGCAAGGAGTGTTTACTGATTGTCCACACAGAGAAAAACTTGGTTGGCTGGAAGAAACACATCTTAATGGTCCCGGGTTGTTCTTCAACTATAACCTGACTAAATTTATTCCTAAAGTTATGCAGGATATGTGTGATGCTCAGCACTCAAACGGATTAGTACCTAGCGTTGCGCCAGAGTATGTTGAGTTTGAAGGCGATTTTCAGGATTCTCCCGAGTGGGGTAGTGCATCCGTAATTCTTCCATGGATGTATTACGACTATTATGGTGATAATTCCCTTATCATAAAATATTATCCAACTATGAAACGTTATGTAGATTATCTGACTTCACGTGCTGATAATCATATTGTTTCTCACGGACTGGGCGACTGGTATGATTACGATGGCAAGAAAGCCGGTTTTTCCCGTAATACTCCAATACCATTAGTTGGAACAGCTCATTATTTATGGGACATCCAACTTTTAAGCAGAGCGGCAGCTATGGTTGGCAATAAAGAAGACGAAGCACATTATGCAGAGTTGGCTAAGGAAGTAAAGAAGGCATATAATGATAAGTTCTTTAATGCGGAAACCCGCCAATATGGTAATGGCAGTCAGTGTTCCAATGCTCTGCCTCTGTTTCTGGATATTGTAGAACCGCAATATAAAGCTGATGTGTTGGCTAATTTGGTTAAAGATATAAAAGCACATGGTAACCGACTAACTACTGGTGATGTAGGTAACCGTTACCTTTTCCAGACACTTGCAAGAAACGGTTTGAATGATGTAATGTACCAGATGAACAATCATGAAGATGCACCGGGATATGGTTTCCAGGTTAAGTTTGGTGCTACAACACTTACCGAACAATGGGATCCGAGAGAAGGAACATCTTGGAACCATTTTATGATGGGACAAATTGATGAATGGTTCTATGCATGGTTGGCAGGCATTCAACCTGTTCCAAGTGAACCGGGATTCCAGAAGCTGGTAATTGCTCCTCAGGTTGTGGGCGATCTTAAGCATGTTTCTGCTTCCTACAATACCCTTTATGGTAAAGTAGCTGTGAACTGGAAAGTTGAAAATGGAGTCTTTACCATGAATGTTGAGGTTCCTGTTAACTGCTCAGCTACAATCATTCTTCCTAATAAGGAAAAACGAGTTATGGAAAGCGGTAAACAAACCTTTACTGTGAATATTTAGTAACTTTATACTTTGAAAACATGAAGATAAAGCATTGTTTTTTGCTTTTTATGATGGTATTTCTTTGCACAAATGTTGTTTTTGCAGAGAGAGTTGATATGCTGAAAGCCGGTGCAAAAGCCGACGGCAAAAAATTAAATACTCTATTAATAAATAAAACAATAGATAGGCTTTCTTCGAATGGTGGAGGTACTCTTTATTTTCCTTCGGGTACTTACCTTACCGGAGCTATAAAGTTAAAGAGCAATATCACTATTGAACTTGAGACCGGTGCCACGTTATTATTCTCGGATAACTTTGATGATTATCTGCCTTTTGTAGATATGAGGTATGAAGGCGTAATGATGAAGAGTTTTTCTCCATTATTTTATGCTGTCGATCAGCATGATATAACCATTAAAGGAGAAGGAACTATTAACGGACAAGGTAAAAAATGGTGGACTGAGTTCTACCGTGTTCTGGTAGATCTTCAAAAAAACGGTGTTCGTGATTTGAATAAATATCAAACAATGTGGGATAATGCCAATAAGGAACTGAATCTATCTAAAGTTACTAACGAAGATTATAAAGAGGTTCTTGATCGTCGCTTTTTCCGTCCTGCATTTATTCAGCCAATCAGATGCAAGAATATTAAAATAGAGGGAATTAGAATTATTAATTCGCCGTTCTGGACTGTTAATCCTGAGTTTTGTGATAACGTTATTGTAAAAGGAATTACCATTGATAATCCTCCTTCTCCAAATACTGATGGAATAAATCCTTCATCCTGCAAAAACGTACATATCTCCGACTGTCATATATCTGTTGGCGATGATTGTATTACCTTGAAATCTGGTCGTGATTTGCAGGCACGCCAATTAGGAGTTCCTTGCGAGAATATAACAATAACCAACTGTACAATGCTTGCCGGACACGGAGGTGTAGTTATTGGCAGTGAGATGAGTGGTGATGTTCGGAAAGTTACTATCTCCAATTGCGTTTTTGATGGAACCGACAGAGGTATTCGCATCAAATCTTCTCGTGGACGTGGAGGTATTGTAGAAGAAATACGTGTTGATAATATTGTGATGAAGAATATAAAAACAGAAGCTATTGTGCTTAATCTGTTTTACAGTAATATGCCTAAAGAACCTGTATCAGATCGTACTCCGATTTTCCGTAATATTCATATATCGAATCTTACCGGAACGCTGGTTAATAGTGCTGTGAAAATACTTGGTATTGAAGAAATGCCTATAACAGATGTTACGCTTAACAATATCAATATCCAGTCGAATACAGGACTTGAAGCTGATATGGTTAAGAATCTGGTATTGAATAATGTTCGTATCGATTCAAAGATAGGAGCACCGTTCAAAATCTCAAATTCAGAAAACCTGGAAATAAATAGTGTAAAGAGTATGACTCCAAATGCAGATTCGCCTTTTATTAAACTTACAGACTCGAAAGAATCACTTATTCAGGGATGTTTCCCAGTATTAGGTAGTCGCTCATTCCTTCTTTTAGGCGGTAATTGCAAAGGTACTGTACTTATGAATAATTGTTTTAACAGATTGCCTTTGATTATGGATAAAGAGAGTAAATTTACCAAAGAAGATCTTACAATTAAAGAATAAACCATTCTTTTAATTAAACGATATAATTACATGAATATAAAAGCCATTATATTATCAACAGCATTGGTACTTTCAGGAAGTACTCTTTTTGCTCAGCAGGATTCAGACCATAAATATCAGCGACCATTGAAAGATGTTTTAATGGAAATTTCAAAGCACTTTAATGTACGCCTGAAATGGACTGATGTAATTGTTGACGGTAAGATGCTTGATTATGCAGATTCCCGTATTCGTTCTTATTCAGTTGAAGAAAGTCTGAACAATGTGCTTGCTCCTTTCGACTATAAGTTTGTTAAACAAGGAGATAATCTTTATAAAATAAAGAATTACGAGTATGCCCGTCGTACAGATGAAGATGGAGTGAAAATGATTAAGTATCTTAATTCTCTTTACGCTGATTCGGTGCAATGGAACAAAAGAAAAGAATGTTTGCGTAAAGAGGTAAGAGAACGTTTGGGCATTGATCCTCTACTGAAGGCAAGAGTTAATGCTAAGCCGGTAATATCAAAGGAAAGAATCTATAGCGGATATACTGTACAGAACTTCTCATTGGAAACTTTGCCTGGCTTGTATGTTTGCGGATCAATCTATAAACCTTTAATAAAGGGTAAGTTCCCATTAATAATTTGTCCGAATGGACATTTCCTTGATGGGCGATATCGAAAGGACCAACAACAACGCATGGCTACTTTGGCTAGAATGGGAGCCATTTGTGTGGATTATGATCTGTTTGCATGGGGCGAGTCTATGTTGCAATTCCCCGGAGAAGCACATCGCAAAAGTGCAGCTCAGGTTATTCAGGCTTTGAATGGAATTAGTATTCTCGATTTTATGTATAATCGTAAAGATGTTGATAAGAAAAGAATTGGAGTAAATGGTGGTTCCGGCGGCGGCTCTCAAACAGTACTTCTTTCTGTTCTCGATCAGAGATACACTGCTCTTTGTCCGGTTGTAAGTCTGTCATCTCACTTTGACGGTGGATGTCCTTGTGAAAGTGGACTTCCAGTTTTCTATTCTTGCGGAGGAACAGTTGCTGCTGAACTAGCTGCTACAAATGCTCCGAAGCCAATGTTGATTGTATCCGACGGACAAGATTGGACCAGTACCGTACCAACTCTTGAATTTCCATATATCAAACGCATTTATGACTTTTACGGCGCAACAGATAAAGTAACAAACGTTCATCTGCCAGCCGAAGGACACGATTTTGGTCCAAATAAAAGAAACGCTGTTTATAATTTCTTTGCCGATGCATTCAATCTGAAAAAACAAATGCTAGACGAAAGCAAAGTAACAATAGAACCGAAAGAGAACATGTATAGCTTTGGAGACAAAGGAGAAAAGCTTCCAAAGAATGCTATGCGCTCTTTTGAAGAACTGGAAAAACTTCTGAATACACTGAAGTAATATCTTTTTCTTCATTAAATAACCAACAACAAATGAATCGTAAAAATACATATTTCAGTCGCTATCGATTTCTTATCCTGTTTTCATCTCTGTTTCTGTCTCTTTATGCAGAAGCGGCAGGATATAAATTGTGGTATGATAAACCAGCTTCTGTATGGACTGAAGCTTTGCCTTTAGGAAATGGCCGTTTAGGTGCAATGGTTTACGGAACTCCTTCTGTAGAGCAAATTCAACTAAACGAAGAAACTATATGGGCCGGTCGTCCGAATAACAATGCAAATCCGGAAGCTTTGCAATATATACCAAAAGTCAGAGAACTGGTCTTTGCAGGTAAATATCTGGAAGCTCAGACATTGGCTACTGAAAAGGTTATGGCTAATACAAATTCCGGTATGCCATATCAAACATTTGGAGATTTGCGCATTGCCTTTCCGGGTCATACCCGTTATACAGATTATTACAGAGAACTAAGTCTTGATTCTGCCCGTGCACTTGTTTCCTATAAAGTGGATGGTGTTCGTTATAAAAGAGAGATGATAACTTCATTTCCAGACCAGGTTATAATGATCCGCTTATCAGCCGATGCTTCAAAGAAAATAACTTTTAATGCATTCTTTACTTCTCCTCATCAGGATGTTGTTGTAGATACAGAAGGAAACAGTGTAACCCTTTCGGGTGTATCTTCATGGCATGAAGGATTAAAAGGAAAAGTCGAGTTTCAGGGGAAACTGACAGTTAAGGCTGTTAATGGAAAAGTACAGTATAAAGATGGAACCGTAACTGTTGAAGGTGCAGATGAAGCTACTTTGTATGTTTCAATTGGAACTAATTTTATAAATTACAAAGATATATCAGGTAACTCTGCAGAGCGTGCAAAGAGTTTTCTTGAGAAGGCACTGAACAGAGATTATGCTACATCGTTCAAAGAACATGTTTCTATCTTTAAAAAATACATGGACAGGGTTTCTCTTTATCTTGGAGAAAACAAGCAAGATGGAATAACTACCGATAAAAGAGTAGAAAACTTTGCACAGACAAACGATGCTCATTTGGTGGCAACTTATTTTCAGTTCGGACGTTACCTGCTGATTTCTTCTTCTCAACCAGGTGGACAACCTGCCAATCTTCAGGGAATCTGGAACGATAAACTATTGCCTTCCTGGGATAGCAAGTATACTTGCAATATCAATGTTGAAATGAACTACTGGCCATCGGAAGTGGCCAACCTCACAGAACTGAATGAACCATTGTTTAACATGGTAAAAGAAGTTTCTGAAAGTGGTAAGGAAACAGCTAAAGTAATGTATGGTGCCGATGGATGGGTTTTGCATCATAATACAGATATCTGGAGAGTAACAGGAGCTTTGGATAAAGCGCCTTCTGGAATGTGGCCTTCTGGTGGTGCATGGTTATGCCGCCATCTTTGGGAACACTATTTGTATACCGGGGATATAAAGTTTTTGAAAGAGATATACCCAATAATGAAAGGTGCAGCAGTATTCTTTGACCAGACTATGGTTAAGGAACCATCACATAACTGGTTGGTTGTTTGTCCTTCCAACTCTCCTGAGAATGTTCATGCCGGAAGTAACGGAGAAGCAACTACTGCTGCAGGTTGTACAATGGATAATCAATTAATCTTCGATCTTTGGAATGAAATTATTTCAGCTTCGCGCTTACTGGGTGTTGATGCTGATTTCGCATCTCATCTGAAACAAAGACTGAATGAAATGGCACCAATGCAAGTTGGCCGTTGGGGACAATTACAGGAATGGATGAACGATTGGGATGACCCACAGGATATTCATCGCCATGTGTCGCATCTTTACGGATTATTCCCAAGTAATCAGATATCTCCTTACCGTACTCCTGAATTATTTGAGGCTGCCCGCACATCGTTGATTCATCGTGGCGATCCTTCTACAGGTTGGTCAATGGGATGGAAAGTTTGCTTATGGGCACGTTTACTGGATGGAGATCATGCATATAAGCTTATAACAAATCAACTTTCATTGGTACGCAATGAAAAGAAAAAGGGAGGTACTTATCCGAACTTGTTCGATGCTCATCCACCTTTCCAGATTGATGGAAACTTTGGTTGTGCAGCCGGAATTGCAGAGATGTTGATGCAGAGTTACGACGGTTTCATTTATCTACTCCCGGCGTTACCTTCATTATGGAAAGAAGGGCACATTAACGGACTGATTGCCCGCGGTGGATTTGAATTGAATATCAGTTGGAAAAACGGAGAGATTGATCGTGTTGTAATAAAGTCTCGTCTTGGAGGTAATTGCCGCTTGCGCTCACTCACTCCGCTTAAAGGTAGCGGTCTGTCGAAAGCCAAAGGTGAAAACCCGAATGCACTTTATGCAGTACCTGCTGTATCAAAACCATTGGTTCACGATCCTTCAAAACTGGCAGGAATAAGCATAAAGAATACTTATTTGTATGATTTGAAAACAAAAGCAGGAAAAGAATACATAATCTATAAAAAATAAAGAATAATGATGAAAAGAAACAAGATCATTGCAATGGCATGTTTGTTCCTTTTAGGAGTTTCTGGTACTATGAAAGCACAGAAAAACGAACCTAAAACTTACATCCCATGGGCTAATGGAAAATTGGTTGTTGATGAAAGCGGACGTTATCTGAAACAGGCTAATGGTGCTCCGTTCTTCTGGTTAGGTGATACAGGCTGGCTTATGCCTGCACGTCTTGATCGTGATGAAGTGGAATATTATCTTGAACAATGCAGCAAGAAAGGCTTTAATATGGTTCAGATTATGTTAATGCATACTATTCCAGAAATCAATACTTATGGTCAATGGGCTTTACCTGATGGTTTTAATTTTAAGAACATCGATAAAAAAGGTGTTTACGGATATTGGGACCATATAGATTATATTGTATGCACTGCTGAGAAGAAAGGTATTTATATTGGTATGGTGTGTCTTTGGGGAACTCCTGTTCAGAAAGGACTGGTAACAGAAAAAGATGCTCAGGTTTATGGTAAATTCCTTGCAGATCGCTATAAGAATAATCCTAATATTGTTTGGTTTATCGGAGGAGATATTCGTGGAGATGTGAAGCCAACTGTATGGAATGCACTTGCCAATACAATAAAGGCAAATGATGAAAATCACTTGATGACTTTTCACCCAAGAGGAAGAACTACTTCTGCTATTTGGTTTAACGATGCTAAATGGTTAGATTTTAATATGTTCCAGTCTGGTCACCGCCGTTACGGACAACGTCTTGGTGATGGAGATTATACCATTCAGGAAAATACAGAAGAAGATAACTGGAGATATGTAGAAAAGAGCTTTGCTATGAAGCCTTTGAAACCAACTATTGATGGTGAACCTGTTTACGAAGAAATTCCTCAGGGGTTGCATGATACCACACAACCTTTATGGAATGCTAATGATATTCGTCGTTATGCATACTGGTCGGTTTTTGCCGGTTCATTTGGACATACTTACGGACATAATTCAATTATGCAGATGTTGAAGAATGGAGTAGGGGGAGCTTACGGTGCTACTAAACCATGGTATGATGCATTGAAAGATCCGGGAATGAACCAGATGAAATATCTGAAAAACCTGATGCTTACTTTCCCATACTTTGATAGAGTGCCAGACCAGACTATTGTAGCCGGAACAAATGGTGAACGTTACGAAAGAGTAATCGCAACTCGTGGTAATGATTACCTTTTGGCTTACAACTATACGAATCGTCCTGTACAGATAGATCTTACAAAGATTTCGGGTGCGAAGAAGAAAGTGTGGTGGTTCAATCCTTCAAACGGAGAATTACAGTATGCAGGTGAGTTTGATAATAAAGTAACCGAATTTATTGAAGATAGTGGTTACCGTGCCGGAAACGACCGCGTGCTTATTGCTGTCGATTCTTCTAAGGATTATATTAAGCAAGATTGGACATCTCTTCCAGATGCACAACAAAAGTGGAATAAAAAATAAATAACCAGATAACAATGCCGAAGAAAAGAATCTTATTATTGCTTGTTTGTCTGCTTTCTCTGAAAGTAGCGGCTTTTGCAGGAGTCAGCATTAGCAATCTGCGTTGTGAAATGCTGAACAATCCAACAGGGATTGATACAGAATCTCCTCGTGTTAGTTGGCGCATTTCTTCTTCAGAAAGAGGAGTGACTCAGCTTTCTTATCAGATATTAGTAGCTTCTTCCATGCAAAAGCTAAATGCCGGTGAAGGAGATGTATGGAACTCCGGCATTGTTAAGTCTTCCCAGTCTCAGTGGGTGAGTTATGCCGGACAGCCGTTAAAAAGTAATGGCCGATATTTCTGGAAAGTAAAGGTTATTACTAATGCCGGAGAATCTTCCTGGAGCACACCAGCTCAATGGAGTATGGGATTACTTTCACAGAATGACTGGAAAGCTCAGTGGATTGGTTTGGATAAACTGATGCCATGGGATTCTGATACTCAGTTCTCGCGCATGTCTGCCCGTTATCTTCGTAAGGAGTTTACTCCAAAGAAGAAAATAGCGCATGCTACTGTTCATATTTCCGGGTTAGGATTATATGAATTGTATATTAATGGTCAGAAAGTTGGTGACCGTGTTCTTGCACCTGCACCAACCGATTACAGAAAGACTACTCTTTATAATAGTTACGACGTTACAGCTTTGTTGAAAGATAAAGCAAACGCATTGGGTGTTACTCTTGGTAACGGACGTTTCTATACTATGCGTCAGAATTTCAAGAACTATAAAATCCCTACATTTGGCTTTCCAAAAGTACGTTTGGTACTTATAATGGAATATACCGACGGATCAAAAGATGTAGTTGGAAGTGATACTTCATGGAAAATTAATGCCGATGGTCCTATTCGTAGCAATAACGAATATGACGGTGAGGTGTATGATGCCCGCAAAGAGCTTGGAAACTGGACAGAACCGGGATTCAATGATTCTTCATGGGAATCGGCACAACGTGTAACCCTTCCTTCGGGAACACTTCGTGCTGAAATGACTGCAGGTATGAAAGTTGTAGATAAAATTCACCCGGTTTCTATCACAGAACTTCCCGGCAAGAGATATATTCTCGATATGGGACAGAACATGGCCGGATGGTTAAGAATAAAAGTGAAAGGTAATGCCGGTGATACTATCCGCCTGCGTTTTGCTGAAGTTCTTCAGAAGAATGGCGAACTTTATATGGAGCCTCTCAGAGATGCAAAGGTTACTAATCTTTATATCCTGAAAGGACAAGGAACAGAAGAGTGGGCACCTAAATTTGTATATAATGGTTTCCAATATGTAGAGATAACCGGATACAAATACAAGCCTTCATTAGATCAGTTTGTTGGCGAAGTTGTTAATGATGAAATGGAAACACTCGGTTCATTCAGCTGCACTGATCCTATCATTAATCAGATATACAAAAATGCTTTCTGGGGAATCCGCAGTAATTACAAAGGAATGCCTGTTGACTGTCCGCAGAGAAACGAACGTCAGCCTTGGTTGGGCGACCGCGCTGTAGGCTGTCTTGGCGAAAGCTTTGTTATGGAAAACGGACAACTTTACAGTAAGTGGATGGACGATATCCGCGATGCGCAACGTGAAGATGGTTGTATTCCAGATGTGGCACCTTCTTATCTTAACTATTACACAGATAATATTACGTGGCCTTCTGTGTTCCTTTTATCATCTGATATGGTTTATTCACAGTTTGGAAATATTCAGCCTATCGTGAAGAACTATGATGCCATGAAAAAGTGGATGGATCACATGAAGAAGGAATACCTGAGAGAGGGTATTATGACTCGTGATGAATATGGCGACTGGTGTGTTCCACCTGAATCTCCTGAACTGATTCACTCAAAAGATCCGAAGCGTCAGACAGACGGCCTGTTGGTTTCTACAGCTTATTACTATAAAATGCTTGCTTTGATGAGTAAGTTTGCAACATTGCAGAATAAGACTGAAGATGCAAAAGAGTTTGATGCAATAGCTGCTAATGTAAAAGACGCCTTCAACAAGAAATATTTCAATACAGATAGCTTGTTCTATGGAAATAACTCGGCAACATCCAACTTACTTCCATTAGCATTTGGCATGGTTCCCGATAATATGGTAGAAAAAGTAAGCAAGCAGATTGTTGATAAAGTTATGGTTGGAAGCAATGGACATATCTGTACCGGATTAGTCGGTTCGCAATGGATTATGCGCGAATTGTGCAAGATGGGACGTGCTGATGTGGCATATCTGTTGGCTTCTAACGATACATACCCAAGCTGGGGATATATGGTTAAAAAGGGAGCAACTACAATCTGGGAGTTATGGAACGGTGATACTGCCGGACCAAAGATGAACTCAAAGAATCACGTAATGCTGCTTGGCGATTTAATACCATTCTTTTACGAAAATATGGCCGGAATCAAAACCGATGAAAAGGAAGCAGGCTTTAAGAAGATTATCATGAAGCCTAATTTCGAGATTCAGGATTTGAGTGATGTTGATGCTTCTTATATGACTCCTTACGGAAAAGTGGTGAGCAAGTGGAAAAAGAATCTGAAACATCTGGATTGGAATATCACTATTCCTGCCAATACAACTGCCATAGTTTACTTACCTTCGGATAAAGCAATGATAAAAGAGGGTGGTATTCCTGTTTCAAAAGCCAAAGACGTGAAATATCTAGGAAAAGAAGGAAACTTTACTTGTTGGGAAGTTGGTTCAGGCGATTATTCATTCAGTGTTGATATGAATGTAGGTCTGGGCGCATGGAGAAAAGGAATTGTAGAAGATGAGTTCCTTTACGAAAAAGCTTCTTTTCCATCGGCACATGCTGCTACAATTGTAGACACTCCAACCGGACTTGTTGCTTCATTCTTTGGAGGAACTAAGGAAGGAAATCCTGATGTTTGCATCTGGGTATGCAGAAAAACAGCCGAAGGATGGACTGCTCCTCAAAAAGTGGCCGATGGTATAATGAGCGATACTTTGCGTAAGGCATGCTATAACCCGGTACTTTTTCAGGTACCCGGTGGCGAACTATTGTTATTCTTTAAGATAGGAAAGAGTGTGGGTGACTGGACCGGTTATCTTATTCGCTCTTACGATGGAGGAAAAACATGGACTCAGCGTGAAGAGTTACCAAAGAACATTCTGGGACCGATTAAAAACAAACCTGTAATGATTGGTAATAAGTTAGTTTGTCCTACAAGTACTGAAAAGAATGGTTGGAAAGTTCACTTTGAGTTTACAGAAGATAAAGGAAAGACATGGCGCGAAACACAACCTATCAATGATGGAAAAACAATCAATGCCATTCAGCCAAGTATCTTATTCCATAAAGATGGATCGTTGCAGATTCTTTGTCGCTCTCTAAATGGTGCAATAGCCGATGCATGGTCGAAAGATGGAGGTGAGACTTGGAGTGAGATGAAGCTGATTGATCTTCCTAACAATAACTCGGGTACAGATGCGGTTACATTGAAAGATGGTCGTCAGGTATTGATTTATAATCATGTTAAAACACCCAAAGGAGCAAAGAAAGGTGCACGTACACCTTTAAATATTGCTGTATCAAAAGACGGAAAGAAATGGTTTGCTTCACTTGTTCTTGAAGATTCACCTATAAGTCAATATTCTTATCCTTCAATAATACAAGGCAACGACGGTTATATTCATGCTATTTATACCTGGAGACGTCAGCGTATTAAATACATGAAGATTGATCCTAAGCAGTTAAAAGAAGTGCCTATTGTAAACGGACAATGGCCTGATTTGAAAAAATAGTTCTGTTTGTTAAATCCTTTTTGCATAAAAGGAACGAATATAAGCATTAAGGCATCGCTCAAATAATTTTTGAACGGTGTCTTAATGCTTTTTTTATGGACATAATCTTGTTTTATAAATTCAGAAACCGAGTACAACTAGTTAAACGCCCCGTCATGTTAATACAACAGTAGATATGTGAAAATATACTATTGTTGAAAATAAAACATAAATGTTTTACTAGTAGTTATTAACTAACAAAAGAATGAAAAACAAGAAAGAAAAAGTGTGTCCACCAATGGACGTCTTGGGTTATCGTTTTAGACGTACCCATTTGGTTTTTGGACTATCGGCAGTTCTATGTATGTCTGCATTGCCTTCAACTTATGCAGGAAATTCGCAAAAGAGTGTGAGTTCGCTTCAGACTATTACACAAGCTAAAACAATCAAAGGAAAAGTAGTTGATGAGAAAACAGGAGAAACATTGACAGGGGTTTCTGTCTTAGTAAAAGGTACTACCGTAGGTGCTATTACTGATATTGATGGAAACTTTACCTTGAACTTACCCTCCGGCAAGAATCTTATAGCATTAACCTACATTGGTTATAAAGCTATGACTGTTACAGTAGGTAACGGTAAGGATTTGGAGATTAAGATGGAGCCGACTACACAAAATCTTGATGAGGTTGTGGTAATTGGTTATGGAACAATGAAAAAGCGTGATTTAACCGGAGCTATTACTTCTATAAAGTCGGCTGATATTACAGTTGCCCCAACAAGTAACGCTATGGAAGCATTACAAGGTAAGGTTGCCGGTTTGGATATTGTAAAGTCATCTGGTCAGGCAGGTGCCGATGTTAATATCCAGTTGCGTGGTACCCGTTCAATTTATGGAGATAACTCTCCGTTATTTATTATCGACGGTATTGCAGGAAGTTACAATCAGATAAATCCATCAGATATTGAATCTATTGAGGTGTTAAAAGATGCATCATCAACAGCAATTTATGGTTCTGCAGGTGCTAATGGTGTTGTTATAATCACTACAAAGAAAGGTGTTCAGGGCAAGACTACAGTAAACCTTGATGCTTATGTCGGAGTATCCGGTTTTGCTAAATATCCATCGGGAATGACTGGTGATGAATATATGAATCTTAAAAGAGAAGCATATAGAGGAGCGCATGGCTCTTATCCTGAATTTACCTCATCCATTTTTACAGATCCTAAAGTGCAAAGTGCTTATGATAATGGCCAATGGATTGATTTCGTAGACGAAGTGATAGGTAAAGCATCAATCAATCAGAATTATAATTTATCAATAACCGGAGGTACCGATAAGACTCAGGTATTTGCATCTATAAACTATAATGATGAGCAAGGCTTGCTTAAAGGTGATGATCGTTTACGTTATGGTTTGAGACTTAACCTGGATCAGAAGCTTTCTAGCTGGGCAAAGGCAGGATTCAACACAAATATCACCTATACAGATCAGAATAAACGCAACCAGAGTGTGTTTGTCAATGCTTTGACTTTTGTGCCACTTGGAGAGGCATATAATGAGGATGGCTCAATCAATCCGGAATATCTTACAGGTCAGCAAAATCCTATGTCGGATGAAATTGATGGCCAATATGTAAATAATACCAGAGGCACAAACATTACTGCAAACGGAACTTTGGAGCTTACTCCGGTAAAAGGTGTTTCTTTCAAATCAGTATTGGGAACAACCATTAATAATTCACGTACAGGGATGTTCTTTGGTCCGCTGTCTATAGCTAATATTACAGCCGGATATAACAAACCTTTGGCTTCTATTGCCAACAATGCTACTTACGGTTATAAATGGGAGAACATCTTAAACTATAACTTTAAAATTGCAAAAGATCATGAATTTGGTTTGACAGGTGTTACTTCCTGGTCTAAAAATCAAACAGAATATACCTACGCTGCAGCTCAGGGACAACAATTAACCAGTCAGTCTTTCTGGAAACTGTCAGCAGGAACACAGAAACAAAGTCTGGATTCCGATTTCAAACAAACACAGTCCATGTCTTATGCAGCTCGTTTAAACTACAACTTCAAAGGCCGTTATATCGTTACTTTGTCTAATCGTTGGGATGGCGTATCTCATTTAGCAGTTGGCAGTAAGTGGGATTCATTCCCTGCAGCAGCTTTTGCATGGCGTATCAGCGACGAGTCTTTCATGGAAAAAAGCCAGGATTGGTTGTCTAACCTGAAATTAAGAATAGGTTACGGTATTACCGGTAACTCTGGTGGTATGGGAGCTTATTCATCTAATACAGCAGTATATACATTCCTTAATCCGGTAGTATTTGGATCTAAGGCTGCTCCTGTTGTACAATTTAGCGCACCTTACGGTAATCCATCAATTGGCTGGGAAAAATCATATAATACAAACATTGGTGTTGATGCTAGCTTCCTGAACGGACGTATTAATCTTGCTGTTGACTTGTCTAACACAAATACAAAAGGTTTGTTGTTTAAACGTACTTTGCCTATTACTGCCGGTGTAACAATGTGGGGCTCTCCAATCAATACATGGCAGAATATTGGTGAAACCAATAACAAGAACCTTGAGGTGATGCTTAATACACAGAATATTGTTACAAAGGACTTCACATGGTCTACTGTTACTACTTTGACAGTAAACAAAGAAAAGATTGTGAAGTTACCTGACGGAGATATTATTGCAGAATCATTATTCAAAGGAAAACCAATCAGAGCATTCTATAATTATAAATACTTAGGAATATGGTCTGAAGCAGAAACCGATGAGGCTAAATTGTATGGTTGTGTTCCGGGAGATATTAAACTGGCTACCAACCCAATCATAACTAAAGATGTTGACGGAAACGATGTTAGTGATAACGGTGTTCATAAATACAGCGAAAAAGATAAGATGTATTTAGGCTCAAAGAATCCTGACTGGTACTTAGGTTTCCAGAATAACTTTACATACCGTAATTTCGATGCTAGCATTTTTATGATGGCTCGTTGCGGACAGATGTTACAGAGCGATTTGATAACAAGATACAATCCAACTACCAGTCTTGAGAATTCTCCTTCAGGCATTAGTTACTGGACTCCTGAGAACCAGGATGCATACCTGCCTCGTCCGGGAATTCACAGTTCAACATCACAGTATTATGGCTGGAGTTCTTTAGCTCTAAGAGATGGTTCTTTTATCAAGATTAAGAATATTACATTAGGTTATACTTTACCAAAATCTTTATTGAAGAGTGCACACATGGAGAAACTTCGCGTATATGCAACAGCATATAACCCATTTATTTTTGCATTCGACAAGCAAATGAAAGGACAGGATCCTGAACGTGAAGGATCTGATAACTTCCCTTTGACAAAAGAATTTGTATTTGGTGTAAATGTAACATTCTAAAATTAAGTAAAACATGAAATTCAATAAACTTAATAAATATAATAAAATCTTGCTGTCAACTATCCTTGTGGCAAGTGTTGGGGTCTCATCTTGTTCTTTAGATGAAGTAAACCCTTCTGGTTCTACCATGAATATTCTGATATCTCAGAAAGATGGTTACCAAAAAGCTATCAATAACTGTTATTTCAGTCTTCAACGTTATTTTTACGGTAAAAACGGAATGATGTTCCTTACTGAAGCAGGAACCGACCTTTGGACTTCTCGCCAGAATGCAAAAACCTACGAAGGTTATTTCAAATATGGCCAGGGAGCACAGATCTCATTAAATAATGCAAAAGATCAGTGGAATGGTGCTTATGATGGTATCGGAGCATGTAATCTGTGTATTGAAAGTGTAGACAACGTAACAGACTTTGCAAGCACCGACGAAAAGAATGCTTTAGTAGCAGAAGCTCATTATATGAGAGCGCTTTACTACTATTTCCTTGTAGAACAGTTTGGTGCTGTAACTTTAAACACAACGTTACCTTCAGGGGTAGATTTATCTCCAACAAAAACTGAGCCGCTTGAAATATATAAAACAACCATTATCCCTGATCTTGAGTTTGCTGCTAAGTGGCTTCCTATATCTCGTCCGGGCGAAGAAGGAAGAGCATTGCGTAAATCTGCAATGGGACTTTTAGCAAAAGCTTGCTTGCAGACAAAAGAATATGGTACTACAGAATATCTTCAGGAGGCACTTGAAACAAGTAAGGCTTTGATAGCCGACTGTGAATCAGGTGGTGCAAAGTATGCTACTTATATGTATCCTACCATTAATCAGGTATTTGCCAATGCAAACAACCTGGAGAATAAGGAATCATTATATTCTGTAGCTTTCTCACAGGCCGGAGGTAGTACAAACTTGTGGCAACACAATCAGGATTACCAGTTGTTCTATGGAAATGTAGCCAAATTCCCAGCTATTCTTTACAAGGGACATGAAACAGAAATAGGACGTTATTCTGATGGTTTGTTTATGCCTTCTAAATATTTGCTGGATGTCTTTGTTAATAAAGATAATACTCTTGACCCTCGTTATGCTGCATTCTTCCAGACAGAGTGGACTGCAAACAATGCATATCAGTGGACAGCAGATAACCTGAAGATGTACGACCGTACATCAAGTGTTACTTCTTCATCAAAAGTGAACGTAGGTGACGTGGCTATTAAAATTGTTCGTCCTCAGGAAGCTGCATACAGTGATCTTGTATCAAAGAAACTAACTGTTCCTTACCTGATTATTGATTACAAAGATTTGTATAACGATGATATGACAGTGAAGATGACGTATACTCGTCTCAACGATGGATCAACAGTTGAGAATCCATTCTACTTCTTCTATCCATCACTTAATAAATTCAACTCAAGCAACTTTACTGTAATCAGTGCTTCAAAGAACCGCTTTGCATGTGATGCTTCGGCAATAACAATGCGTATGGCCGAAATATACCTGATAGCAGCCGAAGCTGATTTGTATCTCAATGGAGGTTCTGGAGCTGCAGCTTATATTAATAAAGTACGTAAAAGAGCCGGTGCTGCCGATATTCAAGGTAGTGTTACTATTCAGACAATCCTTGACGAACGTGCAAGAGAGTTGGCCGGAGAGTATACTCGTTTCTATGATTTGAAACGTACAGGTAAGTTGAGTAAAGCTTATCTTACTGAAACAAATCCAGATGTTGGAGCATATTTCAACGACGATTACTATAAAGTTCGTCCAATTCCACAATCATTTACTGATGTGATAAAGAATGGCGCTGAATATCAGAATCCTGGTTATTAGGATTATCTGAGAATTAAATTGAAAAAGTCCGGGTCTTGTGGATTAGACCTGGACTTTTTTTATTTCAGAGCTCAAATAAGTAATATTTAAGTGCGCGGGCAACTATGCCTTTTTTTTGTTTTCTTACGGGGTGAAACAAAAATGCCCGCGCCTAGTAATCAGAATGTTATCTTTAAAAGTAAAATAGTAAGACGGAAAACTATTCCGCTTTTTACTGTTTTGAGACTGATTTTGGAGTTAAAAAGTGTTTAATACCTCTTTTTCAGTAGTTTAATTTTGTCGAAACCATGCCCACGGACCGTTTCTATGTCATACCAACGCTTGATTTCTGTGCTCGATATAGATTTATTAACAAATAACCCTTTTCGCTTGTAAGCCTGAGTCAGAATAGCACTTATTTCACCTTTCGAATAAAGCGTACTTTCATCAAACATCCTGTGGATAGACTTTCTCATAGGTCCGGAGTTCTTGATTATATTATCGTTCACCTTGTCAATAGAGCGTTCCATTGCTTTCAGGTTAAAGTCTATTTTCTCGCGGATATAGCTACTACCCATTTTCTCGTAACACTCGTAAAGAGTTCTGTCCTCCTTGCTGGATATTAATCGTGATAGTAAATGCTGGTATTTTTTCTGTGATTTCTCTGCAGGATTCATTCTAAGCTTTTCTAGCGCTTCGAAACGCATAAGCAGCACAGCAAAACGTCCCTTGCGGGTACGTTGACGATGCAAAGCAAGTCGGTCGTCATCACTGAACAAATGTTGTTCCTGAGCTATATCCACATCAAAGAAATGAGAACTTTTGTAAGCCTCATAAAGATTAGAAGGGTAGGTGTAGAGTGACTTTACCTTCTCTGCCTCATAAAGATTGGCAATCAGAAAAGGATCAGGGTTTCCCTTGTCGTCCAGATAAGGAAGGTAACTGTTATTGAGCATTGCCTCTCTTAGCAGAGTACGTTCACCATCATTGGAAGTACTTCTTAAACTCTGCTTCCAGCTATTGTATACTTTCCCGGCACCTTCCAGCCAACTGTCAATCTCTTTTTCGCTCCTGTAATCAAGAGTGGGACGAATACTGCAGATGTGAGTAAAACTCCGAACCCCTTTCCTGAATCTTCCGTATATCTGTATTGCTTCCGTTTTAGGATCGATAGCCGATTGCGGAGCACCGTACATATCCGAAATCATAATCACATGCGGAGCAACGTCCGACATAATATCAACCGCCGAAAAGAAACGACTTGTAAAGAAGTTAAACGGCATCAGTTCATCAATCATAGTAGACTTCTTTCTCTTACCTGCCTTCCACAGCTTAAAAGTTCCTTCCTCACTGCAGAAAGTATAAGAATCCTGAATATCGGGGATATCAATAAACAATGAATCGATGGTATCAATAGAATTCACAAAGATACATACCCGCGATCTGTTGTTCAGCCTCAGTCGTCCCAGTAATTCAGAAAGCGATTCGCAGATATTATTTGTTGTGATAAGCTGCATCTTCTTTTTGTACTGGTAAGCAGGCTCAATGCGTAGCATCCTGAAACCATGATTCACAAATCGTTCATCATTGGCAACAATTGGAGTAGCAGAAACCATCGCTTTCGATTCGAAAAGGAAGAAATCATTCATCGGTTCGCGGATAGTATCGCGGTAATCAACATCCTGCACCAGCTTTTCGCATTCATCGAACAACATGAAGCATTCGCTGTACATATCAATCTGCAGCGCTTCCATAGCCTCCTTCACTTTTTGGAAACTCTCTGGAGTGGTGAGAATCTTGTAATGTTGCTTCCCGTTCTTTTCAAGAAAATCTGTTATATGTTGCACCATTACCCCTTTATGAACAGCCAGCGTATGTTTGTGCTTCTTTGCTTTATCCACAATAACCGGCACATTAGGTTCAATGATAATAGACTTTCGCGGTGAGGTAAGTTCGCAGTAAGTAGCCCCCAGTCCCGGAAGCACCTTGTTAATCACACAATTAGTAGGAAGAGCTGCAAAACCTTCGCGCTTCAGTGCATCGGATAGATACTCCTTTTCGTGTATCTTGATAGTTCTTTCTCGTAGCATTAAATTTATTTTGATTAATAAATGGCGCAAAGGTAACTTTATTTCTCAGAATTTATACTATATGTTTTGAAAATATATAAGGTCGTTTTGGTTGAAATGTCTAGTTGTTTTTTTATTTATTGGCGGGAGATTTTTGGAGGGTTGGGGTTGTTTCGCTCGGGAGAAATTGTTGACTATGATATGGGAGTTATAGTATATATCTTTTTTATATATTTTCCTACTAAATAATTTCATAAAATAGTCTTTTAGATTAACTTTGTTGAGTTTTAACCTATTATCTTTGCGTTAATTTAATTTGTAATTTAAATTATTATATATGGCAATAAAAAATACAGAAGGTAAAATAATTGTTACTAACTGCTGCAGCTGTAAGGGGGATAGAAATCATAAAATACTTGCTTGTAGACGGCTTAAAATAAGAGAAGAAGATTATAATTCTGATACGGATTATATGATAGTTCAATGTCTTGGATGTAATAATATATCGTTTTTAGAAGAGTGCTCTAGTGATGATATGTTACGTATTGATGGCAATGGGGAACCTGAATATTATTCTGAAACTTCTGTATATCCCCAAAAAGATAAGGTTGATAGTATCAAAAATGTATATTATATACCCCCTAAAATAAGGCTTATTTATCAAGAGTCTATAAAGGCTTTAAATAATGATTGCTTAAATTTGGCCTCAGCTGGTTTTAGGGCTGTAATAGAAGTTGTTTGTTCAAATAAGGAGATTAAAGAAAAAACTCTTGATAAAAAAATTAATAAATTATTTAAGGACGGTTTTATTACAAAAGATGATAGAGATAGATTACATGCTGTCAGATTTATAGGAAATGATTCAATTCATGAGATAAAAGCACCTACAGAAGAAGAACTTATACTAGTTTTTCAAATAATTAATAATTTATTAAATAACCTTTATATTACTGAAAGGGTTATTGGTGGTAATTTGGTCAAGCCAATAAAGAGATTTGAAGATTTTACTCCTTTGTTATTAGAAGAAATTGAAAAGAAAGTTGCGGGTGACTCTGTTTTTTTTAGTAATATTTGGCCAAATAATAGACTTTTAATTAAAGATGATATGCCTCTTTTTGAGAAGAAGTTAATAGAGAAAATAGAATCTGGAGATTTTAATAAATTAAAATTGCTTTCTTCATCTTCAGGGAAACAAGAATATGAAGTCCTTTAGTGAAAGCCTGAATTATTCTCCAAAACATGTAAATTAAAAATGACTATATTTAGAAATGTTTAAGCTTTCTCTCATTTTGTTATCAAGGATAATATTTCTATCTATGTGTTTCTATTAGTTATATCTAATAAAACAATAAAAATAGATCTTTTTGTGATTTATATCTAATAAGAATGTCTATTTGCATGAATCTATTAGATATAAATCATAAAAGGTGGTATTATATATAAATCCGATTAAAGGAATAGATATTCCTTTCTAATCCTAACTATATTGATTAGTAAATTCCCTTTTTTAAGATTTATATGTATAAATTCGGAATTTTTATTTAATTTTGTATCGCATTAAAAGCAAAAAATAAATTCTCTTATCTAACAAAAAAATCACTTTGAGATTAATGAATATTCACGAAGTTGAAAAAGAACAGATTATCTCGCTGGTGAAGCGCGAGGTTGTTCCGGCAATTGGTTGCACAGAGCCTATCTCGGTAGCGCTTTGTGTGGCTAAAGCCGCCGAAATATTGGGTACGCTTCCGGTTAATATTGAAGCTCATCTTAGCGCAAACATTTTAAAGAATGCGATGGGCGTGGGAATTCCAGGTACAGGAATGATTGGTTTGCCAATAGCAATTGCACTTGGTGCGTTGATTGGTAAGCCTTCCTATGAACTGGAAGTCCTGAAGGATTGTACCCCCGATGATGTGGAACGAGGCAAACAGCTAATAGAACAGCAGGCCATCCACATCTCCCTAAAAGAAAATATTGAAGAAAAACTCTATATTGAAGTTGTTTGCGAAGCCGAAGGTAAACGCTCAACTGCTATTATCTCTGGTGGACATAAAAATTTTGTTTACCTGGCTGTTGATGATAAGGTTCTTCTGGATAAACGTACGGCTTCTGTTGCTGAGAAATCAGAACATGATCCGGAACTGAACTTGCGTAAAGTTTATGATTTTGCGATGGAAACGCCTTTGGAAGAGATCGCCTTTATTCTTGAAAGCAAACGACTGAATATGGCTGCTGCCGAACTTGCTCTGGATGGTGATTACGGACACGGACTGGGAAAAACTCTGCAAAGTAAAATGGAGCGCCACATTATGGGCGATAACACGTTTGCGCATATTCTATCATACACATCTGCTGCATGCGATGCTCGTATGGCAGGAGCGATGATTCCTGTAATGAGTAATTCAGGTAGTGGTAACCAGGGAATCTCGGCTACACTTCCGGTGGCTGTTTTTGCTGAAGAAAACGACAATTCGGAAGAAGAACTGATTCGTGCGCTGATGTTAAGCCACCTGACTGCGATTTATATCAAACAAAGTTTAGGCAGACTGTCTGCTCTTTGCGGATGTGTAGTTGCGGCTACCGGTTCCAGTTGCGGTATCACTTATCTGATGGGTGGTGGTTACGAACAAGTTTCTTTTGCCGTAAAGAATATGATTGCCAATCTTACCGGAATGATTTGCGACGGTGCTAAACCTAGTTGTGCACTAAAGGTGAGCAGTGGTGTATCAACTGCAGTTCTGTCTGCCATGCTTGCCATGCAACAGAAATGTGTTACATCCGTAGAAGGAATTATTGACGATGATGTGGATCGTAGTATCCGCAACCTGACAAGAATTGGTTCCGAGGCTATGAATGAAACCGACCAGATGGTTTTGAATATTATGACTAGCAAGTGTTGAAAATCCATTTTATAAGTGTGATTCTATAAACACGACCTGCTTTTTTATCCTGTCTCAGGTTTGTAAATAATTAGATTGCTCATACACTCTTAACTTTTCTCCCCAAAAAGATATAATGAAATAATTTATTGCAGAATAAGACCAACTTATTCTGCAATGATCTTGTCTATTATATATTTCCCAGGTTTTTGTTTCTTATACCAAACTTACGCTATATACTCTCTCCTTAAAATGCCATGTATATGGTATTGCCCCTTATAACGACTTAAAATACCTTTGCAAAATCAAAATATAAATAAGAAAGTATGAAGTATTTGATTAGAAAAAACGAAATTATTCCTTTAGTCATGGGAATGCGATGTTGCAAGTGATTTTTGACGTATGGTTTAATAATTAAGGTGTTTTATAGTTTAAATTTTTAGGGTATGAAGAATTTCAGGATACATTTATTAGTATTGGCTTTAATAGCTACAGTTCACTTGCATGCACAGAAAAATACTTCCGAAATTTATATAAAAGGTTCCAGATTTACCACTCCTTTAGTACAAAAGTGGATTAACGAATATGAGAAACAGAATCCTGGAGTAAAAATTGTATGGGCAGACAAAAATGCAGATAATAATTCGGTAGACTTGAGTGTACTGACTTATAATGACTCTTTGCAATCGGACAAGCAAGTTATTTATGTGGGTAGATATGCACTACTTCCCATTGCCGGGAAAAATAGTTTATCTCTGGCGGAATTGAGCAAGAAGAATCTTAATAAGAAGAAATTGAAAGAGCTCTTTTTCAGAGAAGATGTTTTTGCTGACGATCAGAAAGATGCAAAATCTGCAAGTAAAGCAACAGTTTATTCAGGAAATGGAAAGTCATCGGCCACAATAACTTTTGCAGCATATTTCGGTTACAAAACTGCGGATATAAAAGGACGGAAAATATCCGGTGATGATCAGTTCCTTATTAATGCGGTTGAGAAAGACCAGACGGGAGTTACCTTCAATAGTCTGAACTACATTTATGATACGAATTCCCGCAAATTAAGAGATAATATAGCTCTGCTTCCTCTTGATGTAAAGAAAGAACAACGCAAGGTTCTTGCTTCGGAGAATATTGATCAGGTTATAGATTTACTCGAGAATCAGAATGTAGATATTATACCGGTGCAGGATTTTGGATTTCTTTATTCAAAGAATGCAAATCCGGAAGTAGGAAGATTCGTTAGCTGGGTACTGGATAACGGATTGATTCATAATCACAATTACGGCTTCCTCAAGCCAACAGTAGATGTTCTTGTTTCTCAGAAAAAGCAAGTGGAGGGTAATGGTTACCTATCATCTATAAAAACAAAATAATTCCTTTATAAAGCATTACTTATGATAAATATATTTTTTAGAGTCGGGGATAGACTTACATTCCCGACAGGGAGAACTATACTCTCACTCATCGCACTTCTTTTGTTTACTTCTTCGGGATTTATAAATGCACAGACTTTAATAAAAGGACATGTTGTTGATGAACGTACCAAAGAACCTATAATAGGGGCTATTGTACTTATCAAGTCTACAACAACAGGTGCCTCTACTGATGTAAAAGGAGAATTTGAAATAAAGGCTTCAAAAAAGCTTCCGCTTACTTTATCTGTTAGTCTGGTAGGTTATCGCACTCAGGAGATTGATGTGTATGACACTGAAGAGCCTGTTTATGTTACGTTATCAGAAGATCTGAACCGCCTTAATGAAGTGGTGGTTGTAGGTTATGGTACTCAGTCGAAGAAAGTATTTTCCGGAGCGGCTGCACGTGTTAATGGTGACGTGATAAAGGAATTACCGGTTCAGAGTTTTGATCAGGCATTGTCCGGAAGAGCGGCAGGTGTTAGCATATCACAGCCTAACGGCTTGCTGAACAATCCTCCTGTAATCAGAATCCGTGGTGTGAACTCTATCTCTTTAAGTTCATATCCCTTGGTGGTGATTGATGGAGTTCCTGTAAGCACTGGTAATATTTCTACTACAACAGATGTGCCTAATAACCCGTTAGCAGATATAAACCCTTCGGATATTGAGTCTATTGATGTACTAAAAGATGCAGCCTCTACCTCTATTTATGGTTCGCGTGCTGCAGCCGGTGTGTTGCTGATTACAACAAAAAGAGGTAAATCTGGTAAGGCAAAGGCTAATTATGAAGGCTGGGTTGGTATTACCAATGCTACTCGTTTGCCTAAACTGTTGAATGCGCAACAATACATGGATATAAAGAATGAAGCGGTGCTTAATTCCAAAATTCTGAGTGGAAATGCAAATAATGATAATGTGAGCTCTCAATTATTCTTTCCTTCATATAATGCGGATGGTTCACTGGTTGATACTAAATGGTATGATTATATTTATCGCACAGCTGTGTCTCACAACCATGCGTTAACATTATCAGGCGGAACAGAGAAGACTACTTATTATTTCTCAGCCAATTATTCTAATCAGGAAGGTTTTTTGGTGAATAATGATTTTCAAAGAAAAGGTATACGATTTAATGTTGATCATGAAGTAACTAAATGGTTGAAAATAAAAGGTAATGGTTCGTATAACACAAGTCACAATCAGGCTTATAGTTCAGGATCTTTGCAGGGATCATCTCAATTTCTTATTGGGGCAGCCAGAATGGCTATTTCTTTGCCTTCTAATATAAGTCCTTACAATGAAGATGGTAGTTATAATTTGAGTAGCACCGGACAAATAGGTATGGGAAATAATAAGGCTTCTTCTACTTTATATAATCCGTTGGCATTGTTTGAATACAGCCGTAGCACTTCTGACAATGACCGTTTTCTGGGTGGACTAAGTGCAAATGTAAAATTGTCGAAGCATCTGGAGTTTAATACATCGTATGCTATTGATCGTTTGAAAACGGAGACAATTAGTTTTTTAAGTTCTAAGTTGGGTTCTTCGGGTTATTCTAATGGTGGTTCTGTAACGAATGTATCGGCATTGAGAAATAATGAGACTTTTACCAATACATTGAATTATGATCAGGTGTTTAACAATAGGCATCATGTTTCTGCTTTGTTGGGTACCGATTTACAGAAAAATAAAGTAAATATCTGGGGAGTAAGTGCTTCAAAAGCTTCTGATGAGTTCTTTGAAAACTATCAGGGAGGCTGGAGCAATTATACTGCTTCTAATAATTCACTGGGTGAAAGATCTTTCTTTTCTTACTTCTCTCGTTTGAGTTATGATTTGGATGCCAAATATCTTTTTACTGTGAATCTGAGACGTGATGGAAATTCTGCTTTGGCTGTGGGACATAAATATGGTAATTTTGGTGGTGTTTCTGCCGGCTGGGTTCTTTCACAAGAGAAGTTCTTCAAGAAATCTGCATTGGGAAGAATATTTGATGAACTAAAACTGAATGCCAGTTGGGGACGTGTGGGAAATGGAAATCTGACAAATAATTATGGATCGTATGACTTGTTCTCTTCTTCTCTTTATGGAACAGCATCAACATGGGCTATCAGTCAGTCGGGTAATCCTGATCTAAGTTGGGAAACAAGTGATCAGACAAATATTGGTATCAATGCCGAATTGCTGAAAAAACGTTTGTCGGTGGAACTCGCATATTTTAATAATAATGTGAACGGCTTGATTCTGGATACACCTCAATCTCCATCGAAAGGTATTCCCGGTAACTCTATATTAACTAACATTGGTTCTATGTACAACAGAGGTATAGAACTTACATTGAATGCTTCTTTGATTCAGAAAAAAGAATTTTCATGGGATGTGTCATTCAACTTTACAGGTATTAAGAATAAAGTGACTCAGCTTGCCGGAGATAATGCAGATATTATTGGGTATACCCATACTTCTGCCAACGCAAACAATGTAACTCGTGTGGGTTATTCTGTAGGTAGCCTTTATGGTGCTAAGACTGCCGGTGTGAATCCGGAGAATGGTCGTAGGATATTTGTTAACGCCAAGGGTGAAAAAGTGCAGTATAGTTCTGTTGTGGCACCGGGTGAAAGTAACTGGACTTATCTTGATGGAACAACAGCTCCTGCAATCGGGGTATCTGATTATTATTTGATAGGCAGTGCACTGCCTAAATGGTATGGAGGGTTAGTAAGTAACCTGAAATATAAGAACTGGGATCTTACACTGAACTTTACTTATGCTGGTGGTAACTATGTGATGAATGGCACTAAGGCAACTTTAAGAGAACAGACTTTTTATAATAACTATACCGGTATTCTGGATCGATGGACTACCCCAGGACAGGTTACTGATATACCTCGCTTGGTTTATAATGATATTATTTCCAATGGTACATCGTTCCCAATTTCTGCAAATGCAGAAAAGGCAGATTTCCTACGCTTGCAGAATGTACTGTTAGCTTATAGAATTCCTGCAAATTTGTTGAGTAGATTAAATTTAAGCTCTGCCCGGATTTATGCACAGGTATCGAATGCCTTTTTGCTGACTAAATATTCGGGTACGGATCCTGAGTCGTCTGTTAATGGAAACTCAAATACCACTCCGGGTATAGAACGCAACTCCTTAGGACAGGGACGTACATTCACTTTGGGAATTAACTTAGGATTCTAATTACACTATATAAAAATGACATATTATGATTCGAATAATAAATAAAATAAAAAATATATCAGTCATTCTGGGACTTACCTATTTTTTTTCATTTACTTTGTCAGGATGCGATAGTGAGTTGAATACAGAATCGGAAACTTCATTAAGTGCCGGAGAAATATTTCAAACACAGACTCGTATCGAGGGGTTAGTCAACGGAATGTATAAAGCGCTTAAAGGTGCTAGTATGTTCGGTGGTCGCATTCATTTGTACCTGGATGTACGTGGTGAAGATTTTATCAATGTAACAGGTAACTCATATACAGCTTATGAGAGCTGGACAAACTCTTATACTTCCGGTTCAAATGATATTAATAATACCTGGCAACAGGCTTATGCTGCAATTAATAATGCAAATATTATTATAGATGGATTAGCTAAAAGTACTGGTGTGATAAGCGATGAGTTAAAAACACAATATGTTGCTGAAGCAAAATTTGTAAGAGCACTTAGCTATTATACTTTGGTAACTATTTATGCCCGTCCGTATACAGAAAACGACGGAGCCTCAAAAGGTTTGCCCCTTCGCTTGCAGGCTGAAACTACATCGGCAAACAATGACCTGGCTCGTAGCACCGTGAAGGAGGTTTATAAGCAAATTCTTGAAGATCTTGATTTTGCAGAAACCAATTTACCGGATTCTTATTCTTCCTCTGCTCTAAATACAACAAGGGCACACAAGAGTACAGCCATTGCTTTGAAAACAAGGGTTTATCTCAATAAAGGTGATTTCCAGAATGTGATAACCGAGGCTAAAAAGATTGTTCCGCAGACTGAAGCTCCATTCTCAGCAACAACAGGGGTGAAGCATACTTTGCAGAGTGATATAACAACTTTGTTTGGATCTAATTTCCTGACAACAGAATCTATTTTATCCATGCCTTCAACAGCATCCGATTCTTATAGTGGGCAATCAGCCATTGCGTATGTTTATTATTCAAACAAGGAATATTATCTGAATCCTTCCGGTATATTGGGCTCTTCTCTTTGGGGTACCAATGATGCACGCCGTAATTTGATTGAGGTGAAATCTGGAAAATATTACCTGAAGAAGTATGCAAAGGTTTCTCCTTACATAGATTATATTCCTGTAATCCGTTATTCAGAAGTATTGCTTAATTATGCTGAGGCTGCTTTGAGAACTAATAACAATGCGTTAGCCATTAAATTACTGGAGGCTGTTCATCACCGCTCGGATGCCGGTTTTGTATTTCCTGCAAGCTCAGAAAATACAAGTACAGCATTACTTGAAACTATTCGTCTGGAACGAAGGATAGAGCTTTTAGGTGAGGGATTCCGTTCTAATGACTTGCTTCGCGATTTATTGACTATTCCGGCAAAAGGAAGTAGCAGTCTGCAAGCTGCTCAGGTTTTACCTTCTGCCGAGAACTATATATTCCCGCTTCCTGATTCTGAAACTAACACCAATAAAGCGCTTTAATTATATGAAGAAGTTGTTTGTTTATATATTGCTCTTGTTTGCAGGAATTCTGCAGGCAGGAGCTTGTACTACAGCTGTTATTTCGGGTAAGTTTACTGCCGATGGTCGTCCTTTGTTATTTAAACAACGGGATACGCATGATCCGAATAATAAATTTCAATCCTTTTCAGATGGTAAATATCCTTATATCGCTGTAGTCAGCACGCGTGATTCTGGAAAGAAAGGTGTATTTGGTGGACATAATAGTGCCGGTTTTGCCATAATAAATTCGGCATCCTATAACCTGAACCCGGGATTGGACGGAGATGAAAAGGGGCTTGACGCTTATATAATGAAACTAGCCCTCCAAACATGTGCTTCTTTAACCGATTTTGAACACCTGCTCGACAGTCTGCCTCGTCCTATTCGTGCCAGCTCTAATTTCGGGGTAATTGATGCACATGGTGGTGCAGCATATTATGAAACCAGTGATAAAAGTTATGTGAAATATGATGCAAACGATCTTGCTGTAGCACCTTTTGGGTACATAATACGTACCAACTTCTCTTTCTCCGGAGACCGTACTCGTGATAAAGGACTGGCACGTTTTGAAGTGGCATCAGAACTTTTTTATCAGGCTTCTCTGAAAAAGAGCATCTCATTTGAATTTATACTGAAGGATGTATCACGTAGTTTGAAACATGGACTTACAGGAGTAGATTTATATAATAATATACCGTCAGACGGCAGTAAAGCTGTTTTGGTTCCATTTCGTGATTTTATTCCGCGTTATCTAACCACTTCTGTTCTTGTTTTTCAGGGAGTAAAGGACAATGAACCGGCTTCGCAAACAGTTCTTTGGTCGGTTGTTGGCTGTCCGTTGACTTCTGTAGCTGTTCCACTTCTGGTAAATAGTAAAGGATATCTGCCTAAAATTGTTACTTCAGATGGAGAGACTTCGGCACCACTTTTTGATTGGTCATCCAAATTAAAACAAAAACTATTCCCGATAGATCGTGGAGAAGGAGAGGATTATCTTAATCTTGCGGCCCTAATTTCAAAAGATCAAAAAGGAATTATTCAGACCTTGCAACCGGCGGAAAATAAAGTGATAGCTGAATCACAAAAATACATCAATAAATGGAGAACAGAAGGGGTGAAGGTTGATGAACTGAAGAAGCTTGATGATTGGATAGATCAATATTTGACTGATTATTATAAAAGCAACTATAGTTTATAAAAGAAGATTCATTATAATTTTTAGAGAATTCCAGAAGTCAATTATAAAAATCCCATATATGTGGTATTGTCTCTTAATGTAACTTTAAATACCTTTGTTGCCAGAAAATAACTTATATGGATAATTATAGAACTAATTATAGCTTATGAAAAGAAAATTAATAGTTTTGGCGGCATTAGCATTAAGTTTTACCTTAGCTCATGCACAGGAAAAAAATACATTGCACCTCAATGGCTCTGTAAATGGAGTAACCACAGGTAAAGTGTATCTGCAAAAGTTTATAGACAAATATTATGTCGTTGTTGATTCTGCCAAAGTACAGAATGGACAGTTCTCTTTTTCCACAAAAACAGTATTGCCTGAGATTTATGGAATCTCTCTGGACTCAAAGGAGAATCCTTATATGCTGTTTCTAGATAAAAATAAAACAACTGTGAATTTAGATCCGGCTTCTGATTATCAGAATACAGAGGTAACGGGATCTGCTTTACATGCTCTCTTTAAAGAGTATAAAAGTAAAGAAGATGTGAAGATTGATGAGTTTATTAAACAACATCCTTCTTCGTTAGTATCGGCTTATGCACTTTACCGTGATTTCTCATACCGACTTTCCCCAACCGAGATAGAATCAAATATCAAGTTACTTGATCCTTCGTTGCATAACACAACCTATGTGCAGGTTTTAAACAAGCTGGTAAAAACATTAAGTAATGTTTCTGTGGGCAAAACAGCTCCCGAGTTTTCTGCTAAAACCCCGGATGGAAAAACTGTTGCTCTTTCAGATCGTTTGGGTAAAGGTTATCTGTTGATTGATTTCTGGGCATCCTGGTGTCCTCCTTGCAGAAGAGAAAATCCAAACTTTGTGAAGATATATCAGAAGTATAAAGATAAAGGCTTTGATGTACTTGCGGTTTCTCTGGATAAGGCAAAAGATAAATGGGTAAAAGCCATAGCTGATGATCATCTTGACTGGACTCAGATTTCTGAATTAAAATTCTGGCAGAGTGAAATTATTGGCAAATATGGCGTAAGAGCTATCCCAACTAATTTTCTGGTTGATTCAAAAGGAGTAATAGTTGCCAAAAATGTGTTTGGTGATGATTTGGATAATTTGTTGAGAGAGTTGTTGAATAAGTAAGATTACCTTCATTTAAATCTGAAATTTATATTCCGGATATTGAATACGGTGAATAAAAGGCTATCATTGCAAAAGTTGCAATGATAGCCTTTGAGTTTTTATACTCCTCATTATTAGTTTTATATAATAGCAGGAAATATCTATTTTGCTGGATTACTTTGTGCTAAATTTACTTCCACAATTTCAATTGTTAGAATGTTACTCCTTAAGAAGATTATTGAATCAGTCTGAAAAAATGCCTGCTCAATAATAGTATAATTCCAGAATATACTCATTTTGTTTGTATATATTTGCATGTTATATATACAATGAATAGAATGAAAAATATTTCTTTTGAAACAACGTTTCATAAGTCTCCCATAATATTAACTGAAGGAGCTATTGTTGAGCGGTTACGTCGTGAATATAATATACCTTTGGATGAGCATCTTGCTCATGCCGGATTAATTTATAATGATACATACAGAGAGGTGCTGGCCGATATCTACAAACAATATCTGGATATTGCTGAGGCTTTTCAGTTACCGATTATGTTGATGACGCCAACTCGTAGAGTTAATAAAGAAAGAGTTCTCCGTTCTGCATTCAGTGATAAAGATATTATAGCCGATAATGTAGCGTTCCTTTCTGAATTAAAATCGGGTTATACCACTTCTGTATATGTTGGAGGTTTGGTAGGGTGTAGGGGAGATGCTTATGCCCCCTCGGAGTCTTTGTCTATAGATGAAGCAATAGAATTTCATCTACCTCATTTGGAAGCATTCAAAAAAGCCGGGGCCGACTATCTGTTCGCCGGAATAATGCCTGCTTTGCCGGAAGCTATTGGTATGGCAAAAGCAATGGAAACAACAGAACTTCCTTACATCATAAGCTTTATGATTCGTAAGAATGGAACTTTGCTCGACGGTACATCAATTCATAAAGCAATAGAAGTAATTGATGCCAGTACCGAGGCGCATCCCTTATGCTATACAGTAAATTGTGTGCATCCAGACAACTTACATCAAGCCTTGTCCATTGCTGAAAATAACACTCCATTGGTTCGTTCACGATTTATGGGTATACAAGCAAATGCATCCAGCCTGAGTCCGGAAGAACTGAATGAATGCAATTGTCTAAAATCTTCTTCAGATATAGAGCTTGCCAATAGCATGATTGCTTTGCATAAAGACTTTCCTCTGAAAATTGTTGGTGGATGTTGTGGAACGGACAATACACATTTAAAAAGATTTGCGGAAATATTTACTATAAAATAAGCCCGATGTAAAAGCCTGAAACGCTTTATATTTGTATATCAAGACTCATAAAAGAAGTTGAGTAAAAAGTTTGTGATGAGTATTTGCAATAAAAAGGCAAGCTAAAAGTTTCTTTTCTTTTAGCTTGCCTTTTTATTATAATTCCTTTGTTTTATATCTTAAGTAGTTGTTCTATAGTTTATTGCCATTCAATAAAGAAACTCATAGATACATAAAGATATTTTGTGTTGCAATGTTATTAAAAAAAACAATGTTTTTTATGCAGTAATTATGTAACTTTGCGTTTGTTTTAAATAAGTGATTCAAAACAAGGATTAGTTCTTTAAAAAAATGCGTATAATACTATTTTGCGAAAACAAATATGCTATTGATATTTTATATCCAATTTATCAAGAAGCAGTACAATCTCCGGATAATAAAATTCTCTGGTATGTACATCAAAAAAAAATACCTTTATTCCCTTTAAGTGAGGAAGTTCCATATACCAATAATATACAGGAAGTCTACGATTTTTCACCGGAAGCGACTTTTGTTCCGGGAAATATTGTTCCTTATTATCTTCCCGGAGTAAAAATTCAGGTTTTTCATGGATATGCCGCTGAGAAAAAAGACCATTGGGTGATAAGAAGATATTTTGATACTTATTTCACTCAGGGACCCTTCTTTACTAAAGGCTTCTCTACTTTGGCTAAAAAATATAAAGACTTTGAAGTCGTAGAAACCGGATGGCCTAAGCAAGACTGGATAAAAAAGCATTTGCATAGTTTTGATACTGAAAAGGCTGACTTGCTGGCCGAACATAAAAAAAGTCAGGTTGTGTTGTATGCTCCAACCTTCTCGCCTTCTTTAACTTCTTTGCCACACATTAAAGAAGCTCTTGTAGATCTTGTTCACAAAAAGGACATTATATTATTACTCAAATTCCACCCTTTAACTAAGCAGGAGTGGATTGATGAATATAAACAGTTGGCAGAAAGCGAAGAACATATTGTTTGGATTGATGATTTTAACGTAACAAAATACCAACTAATGTCGGATGTGATGATTAGTGATACGTCATCAACAATATACGAGTTTTTGTTGCTGGATAGACCGGTCATTACTTTGCGTACAATCTCGACAGATATTTATTGGACGAATATTACTGAACCCGATCAATTATCGGATGCTTTTGAAACAGCTCTATATGATGAAGGTGCAATAAAAAAACGACAGTGGATTAAAAATAATTATGATCCTTATCTGGATGGAAATGTATGTAAGCGCATGCTAGATGCTACTGCCGATTATATAAACAGACATGGTGTTCCAAAGAAACGGAAGCTTAATCTTTGGAGGAGATACACCAGTATTAAAGAATTTGGACGAATTAAACGATAAAAAATGAAATCATACGTTTTTCCTGGAAATATTGAGGAAGAGATATTGCAAATAAATAACGGACAGATACCATATATGCGTACTGCTGCCTTTTCTGCATTAGTAAAAGAGTCTGAGCAGATGATGCTTCAGCTCATAAACTGCAAAAGAGGAAAGGTTATTTTTTATACAGCGTCCGGAACGGGAGCAATGGAAGCTGTAGTTACTAATTTTGTAACTCTGAAGAAGAAAGCATTCATTATATCAGGTGGATCTTTCGGACATCGCTGGAAAAGCTTATGCGATTATTATGTTTGCCCAAACGAAATCTTTGAAGTTCCTTTTGCAAAGGATATCGACTATGATAAATTAGAAAGTGCGATAATAGAATCTCAACCGGATGTATTTTTATGTCAGCATCATGAAACCTCTACAGGACAGCTGTTCAATCTGAAAAAGATTTCGGATATCTGTCATAAGTATAATGTTTCCTTAGTTGTTGATGTGATCAGTTCTTTCCTGGCAGATCCTCTTGATATGGATGCACTTGGAATAGATATCTGCATTACAAGTAGTCAGAAAGGGTTGAACATTGCTCCCGGATTATCTTTGATAGTACTTGCCGAGAGTGTTCAGAATCTGCCTTATGCCCATAAAGGTTATTATTTTGATTTTGCGGAAAACCTTAAGAATCTGGAACGCGGACAAACTCCTTACAGTCCTGCCACTACACTTTTTATGCAATTGCATGCCCGCTTAATAATGGATGTTGAAAAGGGAGCTAATGCTATTGTTGATGAAGTAAGAAACAAAGCGCATTACTTCAGAAGTCTTTGTAAGAAGAATGGCTGGGAAGTTCCTGCCGAAGTTCCTTCCAATTGCATTACCGGATTTTTCGTTCACAAAAACGGAGATATATTGTTCAACGAACTGCTGAAACAAGATATATATATTATGCCCGGAGGTACTCCTCATTATTTCCGGGTATCGCATTTGGGTGTTCAAACAAAAGAGGATTTGGATGAATTGGCTGCACGAATAAAGGAAATAGAGAATTATAAACTGAATTAAAATAAAAGAGAGATGGTTAGGGTATTTACTTCAGGTAGTTTTGATTTATTTCATGTAGGACATTTAAACTTATTAGAACGGTCGGCGGAGTTGGGAGATGAACTGATTGTTGGCGTTAGCACGGATGAACTTATTGAAAAATACAAAGGGATGAAACCCATTATACCTTTTGAACAGCGTTTTAGGATTATTGAATCTTTAAAATGTGTGACAAAAGTAGTGAAACAAGTGAAATTAACCGAGGTGGCTCAACTTCGGGTGGAGAAAATTGATATTGTGACCATTGGAGACGATTGGGAACATAAATATCTGGAAGGATTGGAATGGATGAAATCTCAACCGGGTAAACGTGTTGTTTATTTCCCATATACTCCCGGTGTTAGTACCACAACAATAAAAAAGATTATTATTGATAGTGCTAATCAGATTGTAGATGCTGCTCTTCAGCGCGAATCTGCTCTTGATTTTTGTTGGGCAGAGGATGAAAGAAAGTTGGTAATCGAATAAATTTGCAGTAAAAAACAGGCACTGTCCATATAATTGTGTAAATGGGCAGTGCTTATTTTATATAACATGCAAAAGTATCTTATAAAATAGCATATATAATATAAAGAATTCCTCCAATAATACTACCTAATATGGCGCTTCTGAGAAATAGGGGAGAAGAAGTTATTTTCTTAAATTTATATGAATAATGAGCCTTTTCTGATGATTTCATAATTCTAATGTACTTTTAAAATTAGTCACTGCCGGGTACTTAATTTCAGCCAAGATAGATAATAACTAATCAATCTGGTTAAATTGTTCGTTCCAAAGTTTACTATAGATTCCGTTTGTTTCACACAATTCTTTATGCGTTCCGGATTCTGCAACAGCTCCTTTGTTAAGCACTACTATCTTATCTGCATTTCTAACTGTGCTTAAGCGATGTGCAATTACAATGATTGTTTTTCCTTGCTGTGCAAGTGCATTTAAGGTTTGCTTTACATATCTTTCAGAGATAGAATCTAATGATGACGTTGCTTCATCGAATATAAGGATATCCGGTTCTTTGTATAGAGCCCGGGCAATAGCTATACGTTGTCTTTCACCTCCCGAAAGAGAAGCTCCGTGTTCTCCAATATAGGTTAGATAACCATTTGGAAGTTTTTCTATAAATTCTTTTAGCCCAAGTTGCTCAATTAAATCAGCAATCTTTTTTATATCCGGCTGAAAATTACCTAATGCAATATTCTCTATAATTGTACCTGCAAAAAGTTCTATTTCCTGAGGTACAGTTCCCACTATTTTTCTCAGACTATCATTGCTTATCTGGCTAATATCGTAGCTACCAATACGAACATTTCCCGACTGAATAGGATAAATATGTTGTAAGATGGACATCAGAGTAGTTTTGCCGGAACCACTTTCTCCAATAACAGCAGTAGTCTTTCCTTTCTCTATTTTCAGATTGAGTGCTTCGAACACTTGTTTTCTACTACCATATCGAAATGAAACGTTTTCGAATGTTATATCTCCAATCATCTCCGGCTCAATAACAATCTTTTCATTATTTTCTTCCTGTTCCAGGTCCATAATCTGGAACAGACGATCTGCTGCTATTAATGCATCCTGAATGGTTTGATTCGATTTTATTAATGAGTCAATGGGTGATAATAAATATCCTATCAGCGAATAAAAAACCATTAATGTGCCGGGAGTAAGCTCTTGTTTAATAACCAGATTACTTCCAATCCACAATACTGCAATTGTAATACCTGTGGAAATAAACTGAATTCCCCCTTGAGTAAGAATTGATCCATACATGCTTCTATAATTATTTCTCAGAAGATGAACAAAACGATTTTCGGTATTTATATTAGCATATTCTTCAATTCCAAAGCGCTTGATTGTTGATATTGAGTTTAATGATTCAACCAATTGTGTTTCCAGTTCGGCTCCACTTTCCATAATTTTTCGTTGGTATTTTCTGTTCAGTCGGTTGAAACTCCAATAAACTACAAAAAAGAGTGGAGCTGATAACAGGCTTACTACAGCTAGTTTCCATGAATATAAAAACATAAGGCAGGCAGAGAAAAATAAGATCATAACATTCACAACTAAATCAAGCGAAACGTTATTGATAAAATTGCGAATCTTTACCGCATCATTTACCCGCGAAATTATTTCACCGACTCTCATCGTATCAAAGAATTGCTGCGGAAGGGTTAATATGTGCTTATAATATCCCAGAATTAATGCGGCATCAATGCGTTGTCCTGTTTTTAGGGCCAGAATACTTTTCATCGAACCAATAAATGTACGCAGAACTGCGATGAGAATCATAATAATTCCCATCAGGTTTAGCAGGTTTACATTCTTGTCCACAAGCACATAATCGGTTATTTTTCCCACATACAATGCTGTTGATAATCCTAGAATACTATAAATGAATGCACCAAATACAGCTTGAAGCATCATGCTTTTGTGTGGCATCAGTAAGGACAGAAATTTGCTGGCTATGCTTTGCTTCAGGTTTCCGGTTTTAAAGTTATCTTCGGGTTCCATTAAAACAAGTACCCCTGACCATTCCTTTAAAAAAGCTTCCCGGTTTATTTTATGTAATTGTCCATCGGAAGGATCCATAATAGTAATGCTCTTCTTTGTAACCTTGCAAATTACTACAAAGTGCTGAAGCGTCTCTTTTACAATAACATGTGCAATGGCCGGTTTGGGAATTATCTTTAATGATTCATCATTTGCCCGAACACCCTTTGCTTTAAACCCTAAACGGTTAGCAGCTTCTACTAATCCAAGAATGTTTGTCCCTTTTTTATTAGTAAAAGCATATTGTCTGATTCTTGAAATTGGATATCTTAATCCATAATGTGCACTTATCGAAGCAATGCATGCTGCCCCGCAATCTGTTGCATCATGCTGTTTTATCTTAACGCCTTTTTTACTATACATATACTGGATTCTTTTAATGCTGTGTTACTTTAAATTGTGAGGGATTAATACATTCGTCTATTTTTTGATACAGAAGACTAAATAAAGATCGCTTGTTTATCATAAAATGAGCGCAGACTGTCATTCCTTTTTTTAGCTTCCCTTTCTGCCCGTTTTTAAGCTGTAAGTAGTTTCTTTTCATACTACATTTAACTTTATAGAATGAATCCTTGTTTTGGTTATCCGTTAAAAAATCAGATGATATCTCTGTTATATTTCCGGCTACAGTTCCCCATTCATTGTAATCGAAAGATTCAATCTGAAAATTTACAGGCATTCCTACGCTAAGGTATCCTATGTTTCGTGGATTTACATATACTTCGAAATAGAGAGTTGAATCCGGACTAACTACTGCTAGTGACTGGCCTGCTTGCACGCTACTGTTTTTATATATACCTGAAAATTGATCAAGAGTTCCATTTACCGGACTTTTTACTACATATAACTCTTTGTTCTTTAGTTCTTGTTTAAAAGAGGCATTCATCTCGCTTTCCAGATTCTGATAGTTATTTAAGTCTGTTTGCCATACGCTCAGTTGGTTTTCTTTTAGCGATGCCAGTTCATTTTTCTGAGTTTCGTATTGATAGAAAGATTTATCATAATCTTCTTCAGAAATTACTTTTTTGGTGAATAGTAATTTGTTGCGTTTTAAATCTTTCTCAGCCTTATCTAACGATGTTCCAAGTTCCTTTTCTCGTTTTATATAATAGTTATATTCTTGTTGTCGGGCAGGGGAATGGAAAGTTGGAGGCTGCTTACCTTTTGCCAGGAATTTTAAATCGGCTAAATGTGTTTTATAATCATCAATACGGTGGCGTTGATAGAGAATCTTATACTCTGAGTTACTCATTCTAAAGCGGAGAATAATATCTCCTTTTCTGAGTTTTTTTCCTTCGTATGCATATACAGAGTCAACCAGTTCTGTAACAGGAGCTTTTATTTCAGTTTTTTCTGCTATAGGTCTTATTATTCCATTACCTTGTATTGATATATCAACATAAATAAATGGAAGTGAGATTAAAGCCAGTGTTATAGCTAAAAGCACTACCCAATAAATCTTTTGGGATGTGGTTGAATGATTATAAGTATAAGCTTCAATACTGTTTTCAATAAATTCAGATGGTAGTAGCATTCTTTAGATTGTTTCTTTTAGAATAATGGATTTGTTATGTTGCGGTTAGTAGTGTTACAGATAAAAAAATATTGCTTAAAGACTGAATTAATACAGTCCTTAAGCAATTCATTTATACTACCTAACCAGTTGAATAATATAAATCTTTGGATGACAAAAAACAATAAAATGTATTTTATATGGAAATATAAACTAGATATTTTTTCGTTCCATAATAATTTCTCCATTGGGGCCTAAACGATAAATAATAATATACTCTCCGCCTTCTATGCTGGCCATCTCTTCGACTGTAAGCTCTGTTATCATTTTGTGTTTTTTATTTTTATAAATCTGATGTGGGCAAAAGTATAGAATCATAAAAAAAAAGAATGTTATTAAATTGTTATCCAATCTAATCTTATTGTTATTTTTGCAGTATATTTGGAGAATATGAATAGCAATTACGCAAAGTTTATAACGGCAATAGCCATTTTATTTATTTTATTACTGCAAGGATTGTGGCTCTATAATGCATATCGCTTTGTAAGTGGCCAAATAGAGAATAAAATAAATATCTGCCTTTCAGAATCAAATCAAAAAGAGGTTTTTGCAAGGCTTAGCATTGCTTTGCAATCTATGCCGAAGGGGGCTTTTATTAGTTCGGACACAATTTCGGGAGAAAGCACGTCGTTTCTTCCTAATTATGTTGATTTGCAGGAATCTCTTGTGAAGTTAAATAGACCTTTGGTAATTTCCAGCCTGGATAGTTTGTTTTCTAAATCGTTAGAGCAATCTCATCTTAAGGTTAAATATATACTGAATAAAGTGAATCCGCAGACTGGTGAAGTTATTCAAACAACCGGCAAGAATACTGAAGAACTTTTTAAAGGTGCATTAAAGTCTATTATAATTCCTACAAATAAGAAAAACACTGAAGGAATTCAGGTGCTACTCATTTCTCCATATAAAGTTATTTTTGAACAGATGACGTTGATGCTTGTTGGTTCTGTTTTAATGGCATTAGTAATTGGTTACTGCATTTTTTTCCAGATAAAAATAATTGTTCGGCAGAACAAAATAGCCCAATTGCGTCAGGACTTTACATACGCAATGATTCATGATATGAAAACTCCTCTTTCTACTATTTTAATGGGAATTAATATGTTAAGAAGCGGCAAGCTCGATGATAAAAAGGAGAAGAAGGAGAAGTACTTTGAAATTTGTATGGACGAGAGCAACCATTTGCTTACTTTGACCAACCGTATATTAACTATTGCCAAACTAGAGCAGGGTGAACTGAAGCTGAATAAACAGATTGTGGATTTAAAAGAAATGATTGGTTCGTTGGTTAATAAGTTCTCTATCAATTCGCATAAAAAAATATCTTTTGATTTGTCTTTTTCAGATGATCTAACCTTTGTGGTTGCCGACTATGAATATCTAAAGGAAGCTATCAGTAACCTGATTGATAACTCGATAAAGTATTCTCATAACGAGGTGAAGATAGACATCAGTTGCTTTAAAGCAGATGATAAGATTGTAATTAAGGTCAGAGATAATGGACTTGGAATAGCTCCTAAAGATCAGGCTAAGATATTTGAAAAGTTCGAAAGAGCAGCTGCCGTTGGCAGAAAAGGCGGAGCCGCAGGATTTGGTCTTGGACTGAGTTATGTGCTTCGGGTGATTGAGGCGCATGGAGGCACAGTTTCGGTATCCAGTGTTGAGAATGATTTTTGTGAATTTACTATCAGTTTACCGGTATTAATAGAAGAATTATGATAAAAGTTCTACTGGTTGAGGATGATGAAAACCTAAATTATATTATTAAGGGAAGCCTTGAGGATATGATTGGTGGGTATAATGTTATGCCTGTGCTAAATGGTAAAGAGGGTTTGAAAGCATGGAAGGAGTTTAAACCGGATATTATTGTATCTGACGTTGAAATGCCATTGATGGATGGAAATGAAATGGTACAAATAATTCGTGAAACAGATGGTGATACTCCTATTGTTTTTGCTACTGCCAAAGGTTCACCAAAGGATGTTACTATCGGTTATCATTCTGGGGTGAATAATTATATAAAGAAACCTTTTCTTCCCGAAGAGCTTGATGCACATATTCAGGCGTTGCTGAAACTTAAGAATGGCGTAAGATCTAGAAATGAAAAAAATATATTCACATTAGGGAATTATCATTTTGATGCTGAACGGTTAGTATTGCAGTTCGACTCAAAACAGTGGAACCTTACCGCCCGCGAAGCACAGATTCTTCAATTGCTCTGCGAAAACAGGGGAGAGATTGTGAAACGAGATGATATTCTTGAAAACATTTGGGGAACAAGTGATTTTTATACATCACGTAGCCTGGATGTATTTATAAAAAAACTACGTACTTATCTGTCAGCTGATTCTTCAATCTCCATACGCACAGTAAAATGTGTAGGACTTATTTTAAGCTGACTATTCTAATTATTAAATCCTTGTACAAAAGAATGCATTCTTCTGTACAAAACAATTAATTCTTTTGTACAGAAGATATCTTTGTTTTGTACAAGAGAAAATAAAGCATTCGCCAGCTTTTTCAATTTCTTCGGCAGAGAATCAAAGAACGTTCTACATATTTAGATATGTAATAAATTAATATTTTCCCTTTTTTTAAAGAATTAATTGAATACCTTTGTTTTTCGGAGTTTAAAGTAAAAAGTTTATGGCAGATAATTATTTAGAAAATCAGTACGAGCAATACCAGGCAAGAAAGGCAGCATGGGAAAAAGCTAATAAATACGGTAAGAAGAAAACAACTACAGTTAATCAGACTAAACCAAAACAGCCGTTTGCAGCCTCTGAAACTGATGCTAAGAATAAATTCGTTTACAGAAAACTGGATGCATTTACAAGCGGAAAGTCGAAAGGGAATCCTGCCGCCTGTCTGTTCCTCAATAAAGATCAGCAATTAACAGAAGAAGAAATGCTAAGCATAGCAAAAGATCACAAAGGATTTGTGTCCGAAGTGGTTTATTGCAGTCCGCTTGCCGAAAATGCATACAGATTACGTTACTATTCTTCCGAGTGTGAAGTAGAATTCTGCGGACACGGAACTATTGCTTGCATGTATAATCTGGTGAAAAGTAATAAAGAGCTTGAACAAATTAAAGAAATTACAATTAAAACCAATAAAGGAGATTTGGCGGTATATAACGAACTTCAGTCACTCGATGCCGTATTTATCACAGCTCCCAATCCTGAATATCTTGAAGTAAAACCTTCGTTGGCAGATATAGCCACGAATCTTCAGACTGCTGTTGAAGGTATTGATCAGCAACACCCTGCTATGTTGATTGATGCAGGCTTAAGAACACTGATAGTCCCGATAGTGGATTTGGATAATATACTTGCTCTGCATCCGGATGAGCCTAAACTGAAAGACTTCTGCGCTAACAATGATATAGATATAATACTTGTTTTCACAAATGATGTAGCTGATAAATCAAATAAAATAAGAACCCGTGTCTTTGCTCCGAAGTTTGGCTATCTTGAAGATCCCGCAACTGGTTCCGGTAATTCGGCAATGGGATATTATATGCTGAAGAATGAGATGTGGAACGGTCAGCCAGTTTCAATAGAACAAAATGGCGAAAAAGATCTCTTTAATATTGTGAAGCTTAATACCAAAGATGGCAAGGTGCTTTTTGGTGGTAATGCTGTTGTTAAGATTGATGGGGAATATCATTTATGATTTAGAAATAAATATGAATATTTACATAGCATTGCTTAGAGGAATTAATGTAGGCGGAAAGAACATCATAAAGATGTCTAAACTTAAGAAAGTCTTTGAATCAATTGGGCTTTGTGAAGTACAGACATATATTCAGAGCGGTAATGTTATATTCAAATCAAATGAAGAGGAAATTGTTCTTCAAACTAAAATAGAACATCAAATTGAAGTAGCCTTTGGTTTTCCGGTAAAGGTGGTGCTGAGAACTCTGGCTGAGTTAGAAGAAATAATCCTTGATTGTCCTTTCTCAAAGGATGAAATTTCGGAAGCTGAATCTTTGTCAGACAAAGAATGCTTGTATGTGGCGCTATTGTCTGCAGCTCTCCAAAAAGAGAAAACAGAATATCTTAACGCATATAGAAGTGATAGCGATGATTATCGGATTATAGGTAGAAACGTGTATCTTTTATTTCGCAATAGCATTAGTAAATCTAAGCTTGCCAATAATGTTCAGAAACTTGATGCGGCAGTAACCGTTCGCAATTGGAAGACTTTAAACAAGCTTGTTTTGCTGGCAAAAGAGTAATATGCAGGATATTGCACTTTTGGGTCTTATATTTAATATAATATTTAAATGGGCAAAATAATGCATTTATGGATTTCTACGATATTATAAAAGACAGACGAGTCTTGCTCAACATTACTCAGCAAGACCTGGCAGAAATTTCCGGCGTTAATCTTCGGACCATAAAAGCTATAGAAAAAGGTAACAATGAATCCATAATAAATAAATGTGTCAAAAGCTATAAATTAAAAACCTACAATATGAAGAAACTATTAACAATACTTTTTGCATTATTTCTGTCTTTATCATCTATGGCTCAAAATCCGATAAATAGACTTGGAATAAAAGAAAACTTAGAATTTAATAAAACAGACTATAAATTATCATGGTCTGCTAAGCCCAATGATAATTATTTAATTCAGGAGTATTTGCCGAAAGGTGAGAACTCTGAGCATTTTAATCAAATGCTGACTATACATCTTTTTATCACTGATATTAGTACTGAGGGTGCAGTAAATCAAAAAATAAATGAGCTGACTGCAAGGAAAAATACTGATCCTATATGTAATTATCAAGTAACTAAAAGTCCGGATGGAAAAGAATATCTTGTAGACTTTCTACTTGGTGAAAGCAAAGATAATAAGATGACTGTTGTTGAATTTAATCTATATCGATATAAGCAAATTGAAGTTCCTAATAGAGGAAAAGCTTTAATTGTTTATGCTTATTCAAAAAGAGGTTATGGAGATGATATTACGCCTTTTTTCCAGACTCTTGAGAATTATAGAATAAGTTATTTAAAAGAAATGATCTCAACAAATATCCCAACTGTTAAGATTGAGAATTAATGAAACTTATAAATAGACCATAACAGAAACTCGATATAACAGTAGCATCAATAAAGTAACGCACAAAATGAAACAAAGAATATATCAGGTAGATGCATTTACTAGCGAAGTTTTTTCAGGCAATCCTGCAGCTGTCTGTCCATTGGATAAATGGCTGAGTGATGATGTTATGCAAAAAATAGCAATGGAGAATAACCTTGCCGAAACAGCCTTTTATGTGAAACAAGGTGATAAATACGAAATAAGATGGTTTACTCCGGCGGTCGAAGTCGATCTATGCGGACATGCCACACTTGCTACTGCATATATATTGTTCAATTATGAAGGTCATAAAGAAGATGCCATTCATTTCTATTCACCCAGAAGCGGAGAATTGTCTGTCAGCAAGAATGGAGAACTGCTAACCTTGAATTTCCCTTCCGATGAATTTAAAGAGTTAGCACTCACGGATGAAATAACAAATGGATTTGATCTAAAACCAATAGCAGCCAATAAAGGTAAAACAGACTATTTCTTGATCTTTGAAAAGGAAGAGCAGATTGTGAATATAAAGCCTAATTTGAAAGAGATTTCAAAGTTAAAGGGTAGAGGAGTAATCATTTCCGCAAAAGGAAATAATGTAGATTTTGTTTCAAGATTCTTCGCTCCACAATCAGGCATTGATGAAGATCCGGTTACCGGTTCGGCTCATACAACGTTAACTCCTTACTGGTCGGCAAGACTAAATAAGAACGAACTTTCTGCAGTTCAGCTGTCAGCTCGTAAGGGATACCTTTCTTGCAAATATTTAGGTAAACGAGTTGAAATTAGCGGAGAGTGTAAGTTATATATGGCTGGGGAGATTTTTATTTAGTTTTCTTTGAAAGGATAAAAGTTTAATCATGATTTTTTTTTCTAGTATTTTGTAATTTTTCATACAATAGTATGAGGAATATTTTTATATTTGTTCTTTTTTATTATAATATTTGTTGTTGGAAGTGTCTTAATTAGTAATAACTTTTATTTATATAAAATGCTTTTATGGATAATCGAAATCAGTTTAGGAGAACAACTTGGTATAAACAAAAAAATAGTACAATAGAGCTGTCGGGAAAAGTGAACTCATTTAATGTTAAGGATTTTTGTGCGGCACTCAATTTATATAAATTGAGTGGGGCTGATAAAATGACATTAGATTTTAGTCGAGTTACTAATGCCTATCCTAATGGCATGTTACCAATTATTTCTTTAATAAACTTATTAAAACTTGAAGGGCATAATATATATGTCAAATTACCTCAAAATGATAATACTAGAACACTTTTTCGATCTGTTAATTGGGCACATTTTTTATCACCAGAACAATTTGATTTATCCGAGTCTACTCATGATAGACATTTAGTTACGCGTTTCTTTAAGGATGAAAAAGAACAAAAAAAAGTTGTAGATGATTTTATGGATGTAAAACTAAGGAATATGGAACTTCCTCGAGGAATTTTATCAGGATTGGAATGGTCTATAAATGAACTAACAGATAATGTTTTGAACCATTCTAAATCTCCTATTGGAGGGTTAATTGAAGCAACTACATATCCTAAAAATGAAACAATTGCATTCGCTGTAGCTGATGCTGGTATCGGAATTTTGGATTCATTACGAGAAGGTATTCCAACTTTGAGAACTGATATAGAAGCTATGGGAGAGGCTGTAAAGGCAGGAGTGACTAGAAATCCAAGCTTTGGACAAGGAAATGGATTAGCGGGATCTCTTAAAGTTACAACACTAACTGGAGGCTCTTTTGAAATAACGAGTGGAACCGGTAGACTTCTTACAACATTGAATGAATGTGTAAGAAATCAAAGGCAAACAAATCAAAGTTATCATGGAACATTAGTCTGTGGTCAAGTTGTTTTGAAGAAAGACTTTTCAATATCTGAGGCTTTAGATTTTGGTGATGGAAACAACTATACTCCTGTTGATATTATCGAGATGCAATATGAAATGGATGATAAGGAATGTTTATTATTAAAGATGAAAGATGAATCGACTGGTTATGGAACAAGAAGATCTGGCCTGCAAATTAGAACAAAAATTATTAATCTTATAGAAGCAGAACCTACATATCCTTTGGTTATAGATTGGGATGGGGTACCTGTTATCTCAAGTAGCTTTGCTGATGAAGTTATAGGTAAATTGTTTGTGAAACTTGGGGCAATGGCATTTTCAGCAAAAATAAGAAATATTAGAATGGAAAAGCTTATTCAAAATTTGTTAGATAAAGCAGTGGCACAAAGATTAACACAAGAAAAAGATTGATTTTACACAAAATGAATTAGTAGCATTTTATAAGAATGCTACTGGTTATAAGTCGTTTTTGATCATGTAATTTTTAATAATTATAATAAATTTCCCTCATTACAAAACCGCCCTTTCTTCGTCCTTATAGTTAACACATTATATTAACGAAAAAAGAAATGATAAAGAAAGGACTTCTTACACTTGGTTTATTATCGGCTTTTATGGCTTTGCCGGCACAGGAAAAAGCCTTAATGAATACCTCGAAAAGTAAGTATGCACAACTTACTAACGTTGATTTGTCGGCTGTGAAGTGGACTAATGGCTTTTGGGGTGATAGATTCCGCGTTTGCAAAGACACTATGCTTATCAGCATGTGGAATACATGGAATGCTCCTGAGATTTCACATGGCTTCCGCAACTTTGAAGTGGCTGCCGGTGTGTGTCCGGGCGAACATTGGGGACCTCCTTTCCACGATGGCGATTTTTATAAATGGTTGGAAGGTGTGGCTGCTGTTTATGCGGTAAATAAAGATCCGAAACTTGATGCACTGATGGATAAGGCGGTTGCTGTTATCGTGAAGGCACAACGTGAAGACGGATATATTCATACTCCGGTTATTATCGAAGAAAAAAATAAAGGTGTCGACTCTCACAAGGCACAAAAGGAAACTGTTATCGGAACGAAAGTAGGGGGCGCCAATGAAGTGGGTGCTTTTGCTAACCGCCTGAACTTTGAAACTTATAATCTTGGTCACTTGATGATGGCGGGCTGTGTACATTACAGAGCTACCGGAAAGAAGACTTTGTTCAATGCTGCAATCAAGGCAACTGATTTCCTTTGTCATTTCTACGAAACAGCTTCGGCTGAACTTGCCCGCAACGCTATATGTCCTTCTCACTATATGGGTGTGGTAGAGATGTATCGTGCAACCGGTAATCCTCGTTACCTGGAATTGGCAAAGAACCTGATTGATATTCGTGGTATGGTGAAGAATGGTACTGATGATAACCAGGACCGTATTCCTTTCCGTGACCAGAAGAAGGCTATGGGACATGCTGTTCGTGCTAATTACTTGTATGCCGGTGTGGCTGATGTATATGCTGAAACCGGAGAGAAGATTTTAAAGGATAATCTGGAATCTATATGGGACGATATTGTTAATAGAAAGATGTATGTAACGGGCGCTTGCGGTGCGTTGTATGACGGTACTTCTCCTGACGGTACTTGCTACGAACCGGATTCTATACAGAAAGTACACCAGTCTTATGGTCGTGCTTACCAATTACCTAACAGCACGGCTCACAATGAATCATGTGCGAATATCGGTAATATGCTTTTCAACTGGCGTATGTTGCAGACTACAGGTGAAGAGAAGTATGCTGATGTAATGGAAACTTCTCTTTATAACAGTGTGCTTGCAGGCGTTAGCTTGGATGGAAAGAAATTCTTCTACACAAATCCGTTGCGTTTGTCTAAGGATTTTCCTTATACGTTGAGATGGCCAAGAGAACGCCAGTCATACATTAGTTGTTTCTGCTGTCCTCCTAATACAGTCCGTACTTTGTGCGAAGCGCAGAACTATGCATATAGTATCTCACAAAAAGGTGTTTGGTTTAACTTATATGGTGGTAACCAACTTGATACTAAACTTACTGATGGCTCTGCCTTGAAACTGACTCAGGTTTCTGACTATCCTTGGGACGGCAAAGTTGTTACAACTGTTGATAAAGTTGCTTCAAAGAAAGCGTTCTCAATGAATTTCCGTATTCCTGAATGGTGCGAAAAAGCAACCTTGACTGTTAATGGTAAACCTGTAGATGCAGATCTTTCTGCCGGAAAATATGCAGAGGTGAACAGAGTATGGAAGAAGGGTGATGTTGTGGAATTGAATCTAGCTATGACTGTGAAGCTGATGGAATCAAATCCGTTGGTGGAAGAAACTCGCAACCAGACTGTAGTGAAACGTGGACCGCTAGTTTACTGTCTTGAATCTATGGATGTGGAAGGGGGACAATCTATTGATAATGTATTGATTCCTGCAAATATTCAGCTTACTCCAAATAAGATTACTATTGATGGTAGTCCGATTGTGGCTTTGGATGGCGAAGCTCAACTGATGAACGAAGGTTCATGGAAGGGTACTCTTTACAAGCAGGTATCTGATTCTTCGAAGAAAGTGAAAATTCGTTTGATTCCTTATTATGCATGGGGTAACCGTGGTAAAGCGGATATGACTGTATGGATGCCTTTGGCACGATAAATGAATGTTGATAAACAGATAATATAAGAACAATGAAACGTATTCCATTTCTCCTGCTTGTTCTCTTTTTAGAAGTTGCAAAGGCTTTCTCGGCTGATATATGGGTTTCCGTGCATGGTAATGACCGTAATAACGGAACTCAGACTTCTCCGAAAGCAACTTTGGCAGGAGCATTGAGACAGGCGCGCGAACTCAGACGATTAAAAGATGAGTCGGTTAAGGGTGGTATTCATATTTACATGCGGGGAGGAACTTACTCTCTGTATGAACCGGTCTTTATCCGTCCCGAAGATTCGGGCACGAAAGAATCGCCTACGGTTATTCAACCGGTAAAGGATGAAAAGGTAGTTATTAGTGGTGGCGTATCACTTTCAGGATGGCAAAAGGCCGGAAATGTAAATGGTCTGCCTGCTTCAGCAAAAGGAAAAGTCTGGGTAACGGAAGTTCCCGATTTTAACGGGAGAACGGCGGATTTCCGTCAGTTGTGGATAAACGGAAAGAAAGCCGTTCGTGCCCGTAATGTTGCCGATTTTAAACAGATGGCAAGGATTGTGAACAATGATGTGGAAAACGAAATTCTTTGGGTGCCTGCTAAATCGGTGAAGGCTATAATGAATGCTCGTCATGCAGAACTGGTGCTTCACGAGATGTGGGCAATTGCCAATCTTCGTATCAAGTCTATAAAGGTTCAGGGCGATTCTGCCGGAATTAAATTCTGTAATCCTGAAAGTCGTATTCAGTTTGAACATCCCTGGCCACGACCAATGTTGGGCAAAGGGGTGAACTCTGCTTTTTATCTGACTAATGCCATTGAGCTACTCGACCAACCGGGTGAATGGTATTATGATAACAGAACCGGTCGACTTTATTATTATCCACGTGAAGGAGAAAACATGAAAACCGCATCGGCTGTGGTTCCTGCTTTGGAAACTTTGGTTCAGGTAGAAGGAACGGTTGATCGTCCGGTCTCAAATATCCGTTTTGAAGGTATCAACTTTAATTATACCACCTGGATGCGTCCGTCGGAAAAAGGACATGTGCCTTTGCAGGCCGGAATGTATATGCTGGATGCTTATACATTGAATCCGAAACAACTGCGAGATGATCATAATCATCCGCTGGATAATCAGGGATGGATTGGTCGTCCGCCAGCTGCCGTTCAGGTGCAGGGTGCAAACAATATTGCTTTTGCTAATTGTTCTTTTGAACATTTAGGTTCTTGCGGGCTCGACTTTGTTGAGGCTGCTCAGCATGTAAGTGTGGAAGGTTCTATCTTCAGGGATATTGCCGGCAATGGTTTGCAGACTGGTAAGTTTAATGATCCTTCGTTTGAGTCGCATTTACCTTACGATCCGGCAGATAGCAGAGTGCTTTGCGCCAATCAGCTTATTGCCAATAATTACTTTACGGATGTAACAAATGAGGACTGGGGATGTGTGGCAATCTGTGCAGGTTTTGTAAGAGATGTAACTATTCAGCATAACGAAATCAGTTATGTGTCGTACACTGGAATTAACCTGGGATGGGGATGGACTCAGACTATAAATTGCATGCGAAATAATAAAGTGATTGCAAATAATATCCATCATTATGCTATTCACATGCATGATGTGGCCGGTATTTACACGCTTTCTGCTCAGCCAAAAACAGTGGTTGCCGAGAATTATGTGCATGATATTGTTCTTTCTCCTTATGCACACGATCCTAATCATTGGTTCTACTTGTATACCGACGAAGGTTCTTCGTTCATTGAGGTAAAAGATAACTGGTGCGACAAGGAGAAATTCCTGAAGAATGCCAACGGTCCGGGTAATGTGTGGACAAACAATGGTCCGATGGTGGCAGATAGTATTCGTAACCGTGCTGGTTTACAAGCGGATTACCTATATTTGTTGAAAAAATAATCTTAATAATATAAAGATGAAACGTAATTTTTTATTAATCCTTTTAATAGTTCTTTCTGTTTCTTCAATGAAAGCACAAAAAGCTACATGGATTTGGTATCCGGGCGATTATGAAATATGGCTGGGTAATAATATGAATAATAACCGTACGGAGAGGGGAGCTTTCTTTCCTCCTTTCTGGAAAATGGATAGCCATTACGTGCTGGTTGAGTTCTCTAAGAAACTGAATCTGTTTAAACCGGAGGAGATTACAATTGCTGTTGAGGGACGTTACAATGTAAAACTTGATGGTAAACTTCTGTTTGGTGCTCCTAAAACGCTGATTATTCCGGAAGGAAAACATAGTCTGAATATCAAAGTTCATAATCAGGCAACGGTTCCTGCTATCTATGTATCTGGTAAAACAATTTTCTCTGATCAGTCATGGAAAGTGACTTACGAAGACAAGGAATGGATTGACGAATCGGGCAAGGCATCAGATACTTCGGCTACTACTTATATGGATGCTGCCAGCTGGAACTTTAATGATCCTTCTCAGCTACCTTCTCAGTTTAAGTTGCATACTGAACCTGCCAATGCAGTTTCCAGTACTCCACAAACGCAAGGCGTGTTGGTAGACTTTGGCAAGGAAACCTTTGGTTACATCAAACTTGAACAACTGAAGGGGAATGGTAAAGTGAATATATTCTACGGAGAATCCAAAGAAGAAGCAATGAGTACGGGCTCTTGTGAAACACTCGATCGTTTTGAGGTGACTAATGCTGAGGCTAAAGATTATATTGTTGAGGGGTCTAAGGCTTTCAGATATGTATATATTGTCACTGATAAGGAAGTGAGTTTTGCTAATGTGTCAATGCTTTACGAATCTCTTCCTGAAACTTATCGCGGTTCTTTCCGTTGCAGTGATCCGGAGATTAATAAAATATGGGATGTGGCTGCTTACACAATGCATCTTACTACCCGTGAATTCTTTATTGATGGTATTAAGCGCGACCGCTGGGTGTGGAGTGGAGATGCTATTCAAAGTTATCTGATGAATTATTATTTGTTCTTCGATTCTCACACTGTAGGTCGCACAATAAATCTGCTTCGCGGAAAAGATCCCGTTACTTCGCATATTAATACTATCATGGATTATACGTTCTACTGGTTCCTAAGTGTATATGATTACTACATGTATACAGGTGATTGCCATTTAATTGAACAACTTTATCCGAAAATGGCTACCATGATGGATTATGTGCTGGGAAGAACCAATAAAGATGGCATGGTTGAAGGTTTGACCGGCGACTGGGTTTTCGTGGACTGGGCAGATGGTTATATGGATAAGCACGGCGAACTGAGCTTTGAACAGATTTTGTTCTGCAAGAGTCTGGAAACAATGGCTGTGTGTGCTGATCTTACCGGAAATAAAGAGGATAAAGCAAAATATGATAAGTTGGCAACTGCTCTTAAATCGAAGTTGGAACCAGCTTTCTGGAATAATGAGAAACAAGGTTTCGTTCATAATCGTTTGAATGGAAAGCAAAGCGAGCAGGTTACCCGCTATGCAAATATGTTTGGAATCTTGTTTGATTATCTGAATAATCAAAAGAAGCAGGCCGTTAAGAAGTCGGTTATACTGAATAATTCTATTATGAAGATATCAACTCCTTATATGCGTTTTTATGAATTGGAATCTCTTTGTGCACTTGGCGAACAAACGAATGTAACCAAAGAAATAAAGGACTACTGGGGTGGAATGCTTAAACTGGGTGCTACTTCTTTCTGGGAAAAATATAATCCTGAAGATAAAGGCAGCAAACATTATGAAATGTATGGCCGTCCGTTCGGAAAGAGTCTTTGTCATGCTTGGGGATCAAGTCCTATTTACTTGTTAGGTAAATATTATCTGGGAGTGAAACCTCTTAAACCAGGATACAGTGAGTTCGCCATCAATCCTTCTTTGGGTGGATTGAAATGGATTGAAGGAACGGTTCCTACTCCTAAGGGAGGCGTTCACGTATATATGGATAAAAAAACAATCAAGGTTAAAGCCGGCGAGGGTAGAGGATATCTAACATTCAAGAGTAAAACCAAACCTAAAGCATCTACCGGAGTTGTTGAGAAACTTTCTAACGATGAATATCGTATCTTAATTGAAGGCAATAATGCAGAAGTTACAGTAAACTACCGTAATTAATCATAATAGCTTTGAAATAAAAAGAGCGAAGAAGCAAGGATAACAACCAGCTTCTTCGCTTTTTTTATTTATAACTTATTCATTCTTCCGTACACCGGGGTGTACGCACTTTCTACATGTGGGTGTACCGTCAGAGTCCATCCGGGTGTACGAATATTGTCCATCCGGGTGTACGTAATGGAAGCCCCTTTCTTTCTTGAGGAAATTGCACGCATTTGAGTACATTCCTCCTTTGTTTTCGTCTCATTTTTATAACATTATAAACTTATTTGAACGATGACGAAACTGAAAGTATTGACCTTGTGTGGATTGGCTTGTCTTTTTGCTTCATGCCAAAAGAATGCAGTGTCGATAATTACTTCGCCTACAGCATCCAAACGTTTACAGTTTGGAACAGAACAGCTGAAGACAACTCTTGAGAACGACGGATATACGGTTAAAGTACGTAATCTGAATGATGCAAAACATTTAAGTGGAAAAACAATTCTTGCTTTGGAAAAAGGAGATCCTATTTCGCTTAACCTTGCTAAGAAATATGGCTTTATGCTTCCTGATTTTAACAAGAAAGAGGGCTTCTATATCGGGACGAAAAAAAATATAACTTTAATGTATGGCAATGATCCATCCGGAGCTTTGTATGGTTGCCTTCAACTGAAAGATCAGGTTAAAAAGAATACTTTGGAATTTTCTGCAAACATGACTGATGCTCCGGAAATGGTGTTGAGAGGTACATGTATTGGAGTACAGAAACCATATTACCTACCAGGAAGAACTGTATACGAATATCCTTATACTGAAGAAAACTTTCCATGGTTCTATGATAAAGCGATGTGGATTAAATATCTGGATATGCTTGTGGCAAACAAAATGAACTCTGTTTATTTGTGGAATGGTCACCCATTTGCTTCTTTAGTTAAACTAAAAGATTATCCGTTTGCTGTTGAAGTAGATGATGCAACTTTTAAGAAAAACGAAGAGATGTTTTCTTTCATAACAAAAGAGGCCGACAAGCGTGGTATCTTTGTTATTCAGATGTTTTATAATATCCTTGTTTCAAAACCTTTTGCCGAGCATTATGGTATTAAAACTCAGGACAGAAACCGTCCTATTACTCCATTAATTGCTGACTATACACGTAAATCGATTGCTGCTTTTATTGAAAAGTATCCTAATGTAGGATTATTGGTTTGCCTTGGTGAAGCAATGGATACTTATGAAGATGATGTGGAATGGTTTACCAAAACTATTATTCCGGGTGTAAAAGACGGACTTAAGGCTTTGGGACGTACCGATGAACCTCCAGTTCTACTTCGTGCTCACGATACTGATTGTAAGATGGTAATGGATAAAGCACTCCCTCTTTACAAGAATCTGTATACTATGCACAAATATAATGGTGAATCGCTTACTACTTACGAACCACGTGGCCCATGGGCAAAGATTCATAAAGATTTAAGTGAACTTGGAAGTATTCACATCAGTAATGTACATATCCTGGCAAACCTTGAACCATTCCGCTGGAGTTCTCCTGATTTTATTCAGAAGGCAGTAAATGCAATGCATAATGTTCATGGAGCGAATGCGCTTCATCTTTATCCGCAGGCTTCTTACTGGGATTGGCCTTATACTGCCGATAAACTACCTGATGGTAAGCGTCAGGAACAACTCGATCGTGACTGGATGTGGTATAAAGGATGGGCTCGTTATGCATGGAATTGCCACCGCGACCGTAAAGATGAAATAGTATATTGGGAACAACAACTAGGCGATTATTATGGTATTGATGCAAAAGATGCGGGTAATATTCTTGAAGCTTACGAACAGACAGGCGAAATAGCACCTAAGTTATTGCGTCGCTTTGGTATAACCGAAGGTAACAGACAGACTCTTCTTTTGGGTATGTTTGTGAGTCAACTGGTTAATCCATATAAGTATACTATCTATCCGGGATTCTATGAAAGTTGCGGACCGGAAGGTGAAAAGCTGATTGAATACGTTGAAAAGGAATGGAAGAAACAACCACATGTTGGTGAATTGCCTCTTGATATTGTTGCTCAGGTAATAGCACACGGAGATAAGGCTATTAACGCTATAGATAGTGTGGAAGGCAAGGTAACAAAGAATAAGGAAGAGTTTGAACGTCTTCGTAATGATATGCATTGCTACCGCGAGTTTGCTTATGCTTTCAACCTGAAAGTAAAAGCAGCTAAGCTGGTTCTCGACTATCAGTGGGGAAAAGATCTGAAGAATTTAGATGCTGCTATTCCTTTGTTGGAACAGAGCTTGCAACATTATAAAAAGTTAGTTGATCTTACAAAGGATACTTATTTGTATGCTAACAGTATGCAGACCTCACAACGCCGTATTCCTATTGGTGGTGACGATGGTAAAAACAAAACCTGGGCAGAAATGCTTGTTCATTATCAGAAAGAATTAGATAACTTTAAGGCAAATCTGGCAATGTTGAAAGATAAAGCAAACGGTAAGTTATCTTCTACAGATTCAAAGATTGCTGCGTTTGCTCCTGCTAAGGTTACGTTACTTGGTAAACCTTCTGTAGTAAAACTAACAAAGGGAGCACAGTTGTTTACTAACCTGAATGATAAAGTTGAGGCTATTGCTCCTGAATTGGAAGGACTTTCTGCTTTCTGTTTCAATGGTGACAAACAACGTGAAGAGGGTACAACGATTGAATTTGAAACTCAGGAACCGGTTACATTGCTGGTTGGTTATTTCCGTGATGATCAAAGAAAATTTGCCAAAGCTCCGAAACTGGAAATTGATGCTGCAGCGAATGAATATGGTCAGGCTGAGCCTAAGTTGATAAATGCTATTCGCATAAACAACATGCCTCTTGCAAATGTTCATCCTTATAGTTTTGGGGCAGGTAAACATAAGCTCTTATTGCCAAAAGGATATCTGATTGTTCTTGGATTTACGAATAAGAAAGATATGGTAACTAGAAATGCAGGTTTGGCTGGAGCCGAAGAAACAGTTGACTGGTTATTCTATTAATATAAATTATAGAGATAAAATGATGATAATAAAACGCCATTTAACGGCTTTTCTTACTCTTCTTATTTCATTGGGAGGATTTGCTCAACAGCAAGTCCCTCAGAATAAAATGGAAGAAATTTATGAGAAGATTAAAACTCCTTATAAGTATGGTTTGGTTATTGCGCCAACCACCAATAAATATAAGGTAGACTGTCCGAGTGTGTTCAGAGAAGGTAATAAGTGGTACATGACTTACCTGATGTATAACGGGCAGAATGGTAAAGATGGTCGTGGATACCAGACAATGCTTGCGGAAAGTGACGATTTACTTAAGTGGAAAACTTTGGGTAATGTTCTTTCTTTCCGTGATGGTACTTGGGATACTAATCAGCGCGGTGGTTTTCTCTCTTTACTAGATAATACATGGGGTGGAAGTTATAAGCTAAATAAGTTCAAACATAAATATTGGATGACTTATATTGGTGGCGCTTCTGCCGGATATGAGTCCGGGCCTTTGAAAATTGGTGTGGCTTTTACTAAGAAAAATATTACGAAGGCTCACGAATGGGAAAGTCTGGATAAACCAATTTTGAGCCCGGAAGATAAAGATGCTCAGTGGTTTGAAAACATTACTCAGTATAAGAGTTGTGTTTATTGGGATAAGGATAAAAAGCTAGGCAAGCAATTTGTAATGTATTACAATGCCGGTGGACGTAACCCAAAGACAAATATCAAGGCTGAAAGAATTGGTATTGCTCTGTCTGATGATATGATTCACTGGAAAAGATATGAAGGTAATCCAATCTTTACTCATGAAGAGGGACTTACTGCCGATGCACATATTCAGAAAATAGGAGATGTGTATGTTATGTTCTATTTCAGTGCTTTCCGTAGCTCAAGGAAATATAAAGCATTCAATACCTTTGCCTGCTCGTATGACCTTGTTCACTGGACCGACTGGAATGGTGACGATTTGGTTATTCCTTCTAAGGATTATGATAATCTTTTTGCTCATAAATCTTGTGTGATTGAATATAAAGGAGTTGTTTACCATTACTATTGTGGAGTAAATAACAATGATCAGCGTGGTATTGCCGTGGCTGTTTCAAAACCAATGGGGAAATCGGAAGTTCATTTCCCTGCTCCTGAACCGACTGGAAAGAGAATTCTCAGTTCGTTGAATAATGATTGGTATACAGTTGCTGCCGGAGAAAACAGCAATACTTATGATGCATTTAATGTGACTGCCGACTGGAAGAAAGTTAATCTTCCTCATAACTGGGATGATTATGCGGGATACCGTCAGCTAGTACATGGTAATCGTCACGGTAATGCATGGTACAAGAAAGAATTCGACTTGCCGGCTTATGATGCTGATAAGAGATTATTTATCCGTTTTGATGGAGTAGGCTCTTATGCCACAGTGTATGTAAATGGCAAAAATTTAGGACGCCGTCCGAGTGGTCGCACAACTTTTACTCTTGATGTAACTGATGCTTTGAAACCGGGTGCAAAAAATACAATTGCCGTTAAGGCAGAGCATCCTTCAATGATTTCAGATATGCCTTGGGTTTGCGGTGGATGTTCTTCTGAATATGGATTCTCGGAAGGTTCTCAGCCAATGGGAATCTATCGTCCGGTAACTCTCGAAGTTACAGATAAAGTTCGTATTGAACCATTCGGGGTACATATATGGAATGATGAAAAAGCTAAGACTGTAAACATTGAAACTGAAATAAAGAATTATGGTAACACTGTTGAAACAGTAGAGCTTGTAAGTAAACTTACCGATGAAAATTGGACTCAGGCATTCCGTTTATCAGAAACTGTAACTCTTCAACCGGGAGAAACAAAGTTGATAAAACAGGTGAGCCCTGAAATTAAAGATGTTCATTTGTGGTCGGTTGAAGATCCGTATCTTTACTCTTTAGCTTCAGTAGTAAAACGTGGAGGTAAGAGTACTGACGAGATGACTACTTCTTACGGTATCCGTACGATAAGCTGGCCTGTACTTCGTAAAGATGGTGACAAGACTTTCCGCTTGAATGGTAAATCGGTTTTCATTAACGGAGTTTGTGAATACGAACATCAGTTCGGACAATCTCATGCTTTCTCAAATGAGCAGATTGCTTCTCGTGTAAAACAAATAAAAGCTGCTGGCTTTAATGCTTTCCGTGATGCTCACCAACCTCATAATTTGTCTTATCAGAATTATTGGGATGAGAGTGGAATTATTTTCTGGCCTCAGTTCTCGGCTCATATATGGTACGATTCTCCTGAATTCCGTAATAACTTTAAAGCATTACTTCGTCAGTGGATAAAGGAACGTCGTAATTCTCCTTCTGTAGTGATGTGGGGATTGCAAAACGAAAGTTCTTTGCCTAAGGATTTTGCAGAGGAGTGTTCGAATATCATTCGCGAGATGGACCCAACTGCCCGAAATCAGAGAATAATAACAACCTGTAACGGTGGTGAAGGAACAGATTGGGATGTGGTTCAAAACTGGTCGGGTACGTATGGAGGATTTCCAGATAACTATAATAAAGAAATCAGCAATCAATTGTTGAATGGTGAATATGGTGCATGGCGTTCTATTGATTTGCATACCGAAGGTGATTTTGATCAGAATGGTGTGTGGAGTGAAAATAGAATGTGTCAGTTGCTCGAAAAGAAAGTTCGTCTGGCTGAGTCTGTAAAGGACAGTTGTTGCGGTCAGTTCATTTGGGCATTTAGTTCACACGATAATCCAGGACGTAAACAACCGGATGAGGGTTATCGTATGGTTGATAAAGTGGGACCATTTAATTATAAAGGTCTAGTTACTCCTTGGGAAGAACCGGTAGATGCTTACTATATGTACCGTGCGAACTATGTTCCTGCAAAGAAAGATCCAATGGTTTACATTGTGTCTCATACCTGGGCTGATCGTTTTACAAAAACAAAAGGTCGTGTGAACATTGATGTATTCAGTAATTGTGATTCAGTGAAACTTTACAATGATGCTACCGATACTCTTTTAATGGGTAAGAAGGTTAATCATGGCGTAGGAACTCACTTTATGTGGGAGCACAGAGCTGTTCGTTACAATGTATTGCGTGCGGTTGGTTATTATGGTGGGAAACCAGCTACTCAGGATGTAATTGTTTTAGAAGGGCTGGAAAAAGCGCCTCATTTTGATAAGCTGTATACTAATGTTGCTCCTATTCTGAAAGGTGCAAATGATTATAACTATATTTACCGTGTAAATTGTGGTGGTGATAAATATACAGATGAGTACGGACAGGTTTGGAGTGCCGATGTGGCAAGAGGAACAAGCAAAGGCTGGGGATCTACTTCCTGGGCTGATGATTATAAAGGGTTAAATCCTTATCTTGGTAGCCAAAGATTTACTTCAGATCCTATTGATGGAACAAAAGACTGGAGTCTGTTCGGACATTTCCGCTACGGACGTCATAAACTGGCTTATCACTTCCCGCTTCCGGATGGCGAGTATCGTGTAGAGCTCTATTTCACAGAGCCATGGCATGGCACAGGTGGAAGTAAAGATTGTGAAGGGCTTCGTATCTTTGATGTTGCCGTTAATGATTCTACCTACATTAATGATATGGATCTCTGGGCAGAATCTGGTCACGATGTTGCTTATAAGAAAGTAGTGAATGCAACAATTAAAGGTGGTGAACTGAAGATTTCGTTCCCTGAAGTAAAAGCTGGTCAGGCTGTAATATCTGCTATAGCAATAGCTTCACGTAATAAAGATATTCGTCCGGTTGAGGCTGCTCCATCAAACGGCTGGTCATGGAATAATATTGAATGTGTAGTTGCTACTCCGCCGGCTTCATTACCTGAAGGACAAGATTCACGCGCCACTGTTACTTATCAGGCTGAAGATGCTTTGATAAAAGGAAAATCTGAAAAGAAACTTCACAAGAATCAAACAGGTGTTTGTTTCTTGAAAGGTAATTCAAACAGTATTGAATGGAACATTAATACAGGTATAGCCAACGTGTATGCTCTTCGATTTAGTTATATGAATATAACTTCGGCTCCAATCAAAGTTCGTGTTCAACTGATTGCTGCCGATGGAAGAATCCTGAAGAATGATGAAATAACCTTTCCGGTTGCTGCAGAAAAATGGAAAACGTTAAGTACTACAACTGGTAGTTATATTAATGCCGGCCATTATAAAGTTCGCATCTCAGCCGAGAATATGAAAGGCTTATGGTTTAATGCACTGGATGTGCAATAATTAAACTTTTGTGTAAATGAAACAACTATTATTCGTTTTATTATTTGGATTAAGCATCTCTTCACCGCTATCTGCACAAAACAATGACTGGGAAAACCAGCATGTATTGCAGATTAATCGTGAGCCGGCGCATGCTTCTTATGTTCCTTTTGGTAAGGAGAAGAATGACCGGATGCTTTCACTGGATGGTTTATGGAAGTTCAATTGGGTATCAACTCCTGAACAACGCCCCGTAAATTTCTTCGAAACTAATTTTGACGATTCAAAATGGGTAGATTTTCCGGTACCTGCCAATTGGGAAATGCATGGATACGGAACTCCAATCTATGTGAGTGCCGGATATCCGTTTAAAATAAATCCTCCGTTTGTAATGGGGGAACCAAAAGCCACTTATACCACTTATAAGGAACGTAACCCTGTTGGCTCTTATCGTCGCTCGTTTACTTTGCCTGCCGGATGGAATTGCAAAGAGGTGTTTCTTCATTTTGAAGGAGTGCAAAGTGCGTTTTATGTATGGGTAAACGGGAAGAAAGTAGGATATAGTCAGGGTAGTATGGAACCTTCCGAGTTTAATATTACCCCATATCTTAAACAAGGCGAGAATAAACTGGCGGTTGAAGTCTATCGTTATAGTGACGGAAGCTATCTTGAAGATCAGGACATGTGGCGCTTTGCCGGAATACAGCGTTCTGTATATCTATATTCAACAGAGAATATCCGTATTCGCGACTTTGCCGTACGTACAATTCTGGATGCCGATTATAAGAATGCTTCTTTGCAGATAGAACCTAAACTGGCTGTTTACAATGGACAGAGAGGAGAGGGGTATACTATTCAGGCGCAATTGTATGATGAAGCAGGAAATCCTGTATTGCCTTCTGTTCTTAAACAAGACGCGGTTCCGGTTTTGAACCTCGACAATAAAGCTGAAATAATGAACGACCGTAATCCTCAGCGAGGAGCAAGGAAGTTTGCATGGCTGGAAACAAAGGTTGTTAATCCGAAAAAGTGGACAGCGGAAACTCCGAATTTGTATACTCTGCAACTTACACTGAACAATGCCAATAATGAGGTGATAGAACAGATTACCACCAAAATTGGATTCAGAAGTCTGGAGATAAAGAACGGACTATTTCTTGTTAATGGAAAACCTATACGTTTGAGAGGGGTAAACCGTCATGAACACGATCCGTACACTGGAAAAGTGATGAGTGAAGAACGCATGTTGCAGGATATACTTCTGATGAAGAAAGGCAATATCAATGCGGTGCGTACATGCCATTATCCAAACAATCCTCGCTGGTATGAATTATGCGATCAGTATGGCATTTATGTAATGGACGAAGCCGATATTGAAGAACACGGACTTCGCGGAGCATTGGCCAGTGATCCGGAATGGACTGCTGCTTTCCTTGACAGGGCAAGTCGTATGGCTATTCGTGACAAGAACCATCCATCGGTAATATTCTGGTCAATGGGTAATGAAGCCGGTTACGGATTTAACTTTGCAGCAATCTCTGCATGGCTCAAAGATTATGATCCAACTCGTTTTATTCATTACGAAGGAGCTCAGGGAGTTGATAAAGATCCTGAAACTGTTGATGTAATCAGCCGTTTCTATCCACGACTTCAGGAAGAATATCTTAATCCGAATATTCCGGAAGGCGGAGATAAAGAAAGACCGGAGAATGCTCGTTGGGAACGTTTGCTGACTATTGCTCAGAAAACAAATGATAACCGTCCGGTGATGACCAGTGAATATGCTCATGCTATGGGTAATGCACTTGGAAATTTCAAGGAATACTGGGATGAAATGTATAGTAATCCACGACTTCTGGGAGGTTTCATCTGGGAATGGTCCGATCAGGGAATCTTTAAGAAACGTGCTGATGGTAAAACAATGGTTGCCTTTGGTGGCGACTTTGGTGATGTTCCCAATCTGAAGACTTTCTGTCTGAAAGGAATCGTTTCTTCCGACAGAGGCATTACTCCAAAATATCTAGAAGTAAAGAAGGTGTATCAGCCTATTCACATAGAATGGCAGGATAGTTCTGCTTTGAAACTTAAAATAACCAACAGACAACATCATTCCGACTTGTCGGCTTACAGGATGTTATTCACAATCACAGCCAATGGCAAGGAAGTTGAACACTCAGAAGTAGCAGTTCCGGTTATTGAACCCGGAGAATTTGCAACTGTTCAGCTGAAAACAAAAAAAGCATTGCCTGCCAAAGGAGATGTTCGTCTTAAAGTAAGCTTTGTGCTGAAGAACGATTGCTCATGGGCTAAAGCCGGATACGAAGTGGCATGGGAACAACTTTGCATTCGTAATGGTTTTGTAGATAATACAGCTTTGTCTGCAACAACTGCAAATAAGTCGGGTAACCTTCAGGCAACAGTGAATGGAGATGTATTGTCAGTAAATGGAAAGAACTTTTCAATGCAATGGAATCTGAAAGAGGGTAGCTTGAACTCTTTGATATATGGCAAACAGGAAATGTTGTCTAATCCGAAAGATATGGCTGCCCAACCAATCTTCCAGGCTTTCCGTGCTCCGGTTGATAACGACAAGAGTTTCGGCAACTGGTTGGCAAAGGACTGGAAAAATGCAGGGATGGATGCTCCGAAATATACTGTGGAATCTGCCGATTGGAAGAACAGTGCTGATGGTAGTATTATTGTAAACACTACTATCCGGAGTTCATATATAAAAGGAAGTGTACTCTCACGTGCTCAGTTTACCATAAATAAAGATGGAAGCATGGATGTGGAATATCATTTCTTGCCTCAGGGAGAGCTTCCCGAATTAGCTCGTTTAGGCGTTGCCATGATTTTTAATAAAGAACTGGAACAGTTTGCCTGGTATGGTTACGGTCCTCAGGAGAGTTATCCTGACAGGAAAAGCTCAGCTCAGGTAGGCTTGTGGCATTCAACTGTATCCGAACAACTTTTTGATTATCCGATTCCTCAGGAAAGTGGTAATAAAGAGGAGGTACAGTTACTAACCCTGACTAATGCAAAAGGAAAGGGAATTTCGGTTACTGCCATGAAGAAACCATTCTCTGCTTCTGCATTACATTATTCAGCGCAGGATTTGGCACGCACAGCACACAGCTGTGACCTTGTTCCCAGAAAGGATATAATTCTTTCTATTGATGCCCAACAACTAGGATTAGGAAACAGCAGTTGCGGTCCGGCTGTATTGAAGCGTTTTGCAATAGATAAAAAGGAACATACATTGTATTTCCGTATTTCTTCTGCAAACCGTCAGCTGATTCCTGAAAAACTAGATAGATAAATAAATTAGATTCAGAATCAATCTCTTGATTCTGAATCTAATTCGATTATTTTACCATAACGCATTTGCGACCAACAATATAAACTCCGCGATCAAGTCCATCCAAAGCATTTTTTCTTTGCACTTGCGAACGAAGTTTAACTCCTACCATTGAATATACATCTACAAGTTCGTTACTGTTATCATTATCAACAACAGGGATGCCTACAGACGATTCGCCATCATTACTCAAATAAATATCCTTGATCTTTATTGGTGAACTACCTAACGACCAGAAGCCTATGATATAAAGATGTGAAGGATCACATTTAAGAGTAGGGGTTTTACTTTTCGATAAGTTAGAAAGATCAATAGCCACCTTTAAATAGTCTCCCATATCGTACATATAACAATCTGTCCAATAATTAGACGTGTCAAACAAGCGGAAAGAAGCTCCACACGTTTGTTTTTCGGCCAATTCCACTACAAGATATTTGTAACTTGAAAGATTAAGCCCATTCGCATATTTCCAACCGCCAAATCCATATTGTGATGTAGTAAGTGCTTTAGTTGCTTCATCGAACGTGCCGGTTCCATAAATTGTAGAATTAAAAAGCTCACTTGTTAATGGGAACGTTTTTACATTTACCTGAAATTGGCCACTTTGTATATTTCCTAATAAATCCTGATAGCTGAAATCAACCGTTGCAACACCATCAGCTTTAGCTATTATTTGTCCGTTTACAATCGAAATATTATTGGATGAAGGGTTACTATAAATAGCTTCATTCGTTACATCCTCTGTATGTCCGTCTAAATAATGAGCTGTAACTTTAAAATCTTTCGAGGTACCAATCAACATATTATATGTATTCTGCTCTACTGATACACTGCTTATTGTCATTTGATTCTTGGTAAACCCTACAAAAGAATTATCATAAAAAGTATCTTCTGTAAATTGTCTTTCAGTACTGAACCAGTCAACATCAACATAACCACCTGTTTGGGAGGTTGCATAATTAAAGATGGCAAATCTATTACCTACAAAAACTGAAAGATTGTATTTCATGTCCAGTTCATTGCCAAACTTATTATAGGTAACATTATCTGTACTGTAATAAAAGCTGGCCTTACTCGTACTATAATTGGTTATTGCTCTTAAATAGATGATCGAATCACATGTTATAGGTTGAGAAAAATTAGTTTTGTTTCCGGTATTCATCATTGCAAGTTTCTTTGTTCCTCCAGAAACGGTAATTCCAATATAAGCATAAGGATCCTGGAATACCGCCAGACCAGCCACATCACCCTCTTTCATATTTTGTACATCCATACGGATAGTTCCATAAGAATCTGTAGTATTGGAATAGTATCCCAGGATTCTTTGTGTCAATGTGTTGCGGGCTCTTTGCAATGAATCAACCACATTTACCGTTTGCAAACGAAGAGAGCCAGCCTTTTCCATCAATGACCATTTAGAGTCATCAGGATTGTGGTTCCATTCCCATTGCATACCTAATTTATAATCACGGAAATTATCGTTAGTGGGCAATGCCTTTTTAATATAATCTTTTCCTACATTAGGTTTCTTATAAGTTGTAACGCCGCTACCGTTTACACCTACAATAGGCCAGTTATCAATCCAACTTACCGGTTGCAAACTTGGTAATCTTCCATAAGCTCCTTTATCGGCAAAAAGCATAGTCCACCATTCTCCGGTTTGCGTTTGTATCAAAGCTCCCTGATGAATGCGGTCGCTATTAAAGACTTCTTTTTCATCATACGGTCCAAAAATAGAAGATGACCGAAAAGCTACTTGAGTAGCATAATATCCTCCGGTTGTAGCATAAATATAATAATTACCATTGATTTTATACAGATGACTTCCTTCCGTTCCTGAATTATCTATGCCCGACTGTATATTGCCAAATGTTATAGCCTGATCACGGATTACTTTAAAGTCTGAATCAAGTTCGGCTATGTGCAATTTGTTGATACCATATACAATATAAATTCTGTCATCGTCATCAAAGAAAAGACCGGCATCATAGAATGAGGTTGATAATTTCTTCATGGTCCAGGGACCTTCCGGATTAGTAGCTGTCAGCAAAAAGCTTCCTTCGTCCAGCGTATTAAAATGAAGATAATAAGTCCCTTTATGGTATTTGAGGCTGCTTGCCCACTGTCCGTGGCTGTAACGGTTACAACCATCCAGGTTATAACATGCATTCGATTCAATTTTCTCCAATGGATTACTGCAATATTCCCAGTTTACTAAATCATACGATTTTAATATCGTAGCACCGGGGAAGTTATGCATGGTAGTAGTCGACATATAATAAACATCGCCCACTCTTATCACATCAGGATCAGGAAAATCGCCGAAAATAACTGGATTAGTAAATGTTCCGTCGTTATTGTCGCTATTCGAACTGTATACAAAATCCTGTCTTGGATAATCTTTTTTCGCATATTCCTGATACCAATGAAATGTTGGCCAAGGGCATGCTTCCGGATCGTTCAGAAAGACCAGGTTATTGGCTGTGGCCACATTTGTGGAATCAAATTTAGCCATCAGGTGTGGCCATGTAAAAATAAGCCAGCTCACGTTACCGGCATCGTCCGTAATCTTTTTGAAATTGGCCCCGAAACCGTCTCCACCTGCTGTACCGGTAATGTCTTTACCCCATGAGGAATTATATTTTTCAGGTGCCCAGTCCATTTCAGTAACAACTATCGGAGCAAAATCGGCCACAGGTTTCACCTGAGCATCCCATCCTTTCTGAAAGTTTGTATATCCTTGTCCGCTGTTAAACCACCCCGGATAAACATGTACCGCATAACCGATGTTATCTCCTTTAATAGGATTGACAGCGAATCCCTGATACAATGACTGATATCCTAAACCCGGTACCCAAAGAATATTGTCTGCATTGGCCCGAATAACGTCAACAACAGTTTGAAAATATGTTTTCAGATTATCAAAATGCCCTTGCGAACCTGCACCATAAGTACCGTCGGGACCAAGTATGTTAACAGGCTCATTTGCCAGTTCAAACATAACATTGGGGTTGTTTTTCAATTTAGGATGTTGAGACACATATCCCCATACTTTTATAAGATATTGATTATATGCATCGCCCACGGCTATTTTTTCAGGACAAACGCCGGGAGGACGCATAATGACATAGAGTCCTTTCGATATGGCGTACTCAGCCATAGGGATAAATACATTGTCGAGTGCCGTTTTAAACCGGTCAAAGTTGAACGCCGAGATATCATTTTCACCTGTAACAGATACACCAGGAGTATTTGACCAGTATGGATCCATGTGCATACGAATAAAATTTGCTTTCCAACCGGCAGTCATAATGCCATCAATAAGTCCCTTGTTATAATTCAGACATCCGTTGACATCATAATTGGTCCAGTATTTTCCCTGCTCATTAAACCACGGCGAATATGTTTGAGCAAAACCATGTAAATTTACAATATTACCATGGGTGTCTTTTAAATAACGTCCATCAACATGCAATCGGGGCATTGGTTCACCTATCCATGCTTTTGCATTTGAAGCGATAATTAGAATAAAAAAAGTAACAGCTAATTTTTTAATAATGTTTTTCATGTTAGTATTTGATTTAGCACAAATATAGATTGTAATTACTTGCAGCTTACATTTTTATGTTACATGTGCCTTTTTCTATCTTACATCTCTTAATCATCTGTTACAAAAATCTGCAGGTGCGTTACAATAGCAAAAATTATCAATTCAAGTTTCGCAAGTTTAACTTGCAAGTTTTAAGTATTCTCAGCACTTCAGCAGTCTGTTTAAGAAACGTGTTGGTGTTTCACCAAATGAAATATAGGGTGCAGCATTGAATTTGTTTTTTACAAAAGTATCTTGCAGTCTAGCGGTATGCTTTTAATTGGTTGATATTTAGTGTTATATAGCCGCTAGACTTGTCTGATAAAGTCTAGCGGTAGTCTAGCGCTTTTGATCAATATGAATACATCTTTTTTCTTTGCTTAGTTGTATATATTGCTTAAAATTAGTGATTTAAGTTTTGGTTGTTATTAATATTAGCACTTTCGGAGACAAGGTGCTAGATTGCTAGATCAACGCTAGATCAAATTAATTTGATCTAGCACCTATACAACACTTATATAAAATAACTTAAGGTCTACTGCTAGATCGCTAGATCAATTTCTAAAAATTAAAATTTATGTAGTGTTTTTGCAGGTTATCAAATGTCACTTCGGTTCTTTGGAAAGATGCGGCGTGAGGTTGCTCAATCTCCCGAGTTACTTTTTATATCTCAGGCGAGAAGTTGATGTAATCTTGTACAAAACAAATCTTTCTTCTGTACAAAAGAATTAATTGTTTTGTACAGAAAAATGCATTCTTTTGTACAAGGATGTACAAACTAGTCTAGTAGTTTTATAAAAAGCAGACCGGAGTTTTGCATAACTCTGGAGTGGTTTATCAGAAGTCTCAGTTTTAATGATAAAGAACCAACTCTGAATGAGGGTAAGCAATACTTCTATGTTGCTTTCGGAAGCTATTTTGGTAGCAGATTAGCACGTTTTTGTAGCAGATAAACGGTTAAACTTTTTTATCTTCCACTAGTTGAAAGGCCTTACAGAAAGGCTTTTTGTGCATTTTGTGGAAGATGGTGGAGATAAATTTGAGAAATTATGATTAAGAGCGCTGATTAATATTTCTTGAAGTTATACTTCTTTCTCAATTCTTCTTGCTCTTCCGAAGAAAGAGAAGTGAAATAAGCCTTCCATCCCGGACAGAAGTTGATATGCCAACGCCAAAACTTACCGATAAATGATTTAGGGTTCTTTTCAAATTTAGCTCTTAAGGAGCATTTGATACAATTTGATTCCATAGTATTTAATTTTAGTCCTTTATTAAAAGAATGAAATAAGCTCACCTCATATTATCTGTACTTTTCTTCTAACTCCAATTTTTTTATTCTAGAATTAATGGCTCCTCTTTTACGACCAAATATCTCAGATAGCTGATTTGCCGTTTTGCCTTCACAAAACAGTTGTTCCAATCTATCATCTTCTTCCTGAGTCCAGGGTTTGTAAGCGTTTGGATGATCTACTCTACATGCATCAATAGAGTATGTTGATTCTCCTAATAGTTGTTTGTAAGCTTTAAGGTATTTACGCAGACGTTTGACGTCTTTTTCGGAAATGTACGCTAATCGCCTTATATCCATATTATCAGTCAGGTCATTGATTTTAACCTTTACAGCCAATGGGTTTTTCTTTATGCGCTTTATAAACCTTTCGTAAGGTTCATCTTTTGATAACTTTGTTAAGCAGCGAAGAGCTTCGACTATCTCTATAGAAAAACCTTCTTTCAGCAGTTTTTCGAAAGTCCAATCGCTATCTTCTATTACATCATGCAATGCACCAAGAATCTTCTCTTCATCTGTATCTCCCATATTCATCACGCGTAACGGATGTTCAATATATGGTTGCCCGGCCTTGTCAACTTGCCCTTCATGGGCTTTATTTGCTATTTCTATTGCTCGTTGTAACATTGTTTTAAACTGTCAATAATATCTCTACGGATTTTATGTGATTCACATTTTATGTGCAGAAAGTGTGAGATATTACACATTTTCCGCACGAAACAATGGCGAATGTATGATTTATATATGAATTTAGCAATAATCCTTCTATTAAATTAGACTCTAATTCCGGTTTCTTTATCTGCATATATTAAATATAAAGTGTATGTGCGTTTTTGCTAAATATTAACTATGTTTTTATAAAGAAATTAGCCTGTAGTACATTTGACTAAAATGAATAAATGCTTTTATAGCAATCTGCTTTTTTATTGAATTTTTCTTTGTATAAAGTCACCCTTCTGATAAAATGTCCAACGCTTGAGTCTCAAATTATTATAAAAAATGATTTTAATTATCAGATTATCAATATTATATTTAAATAGTAAGATCAAGAAGTTGTCCAACGTATTTTTTGATAGTTCCATTATTACTCTCTATTTTTGTATCATCCGATAAAGGCTAATTTGCTTCTTTAAAGGTTGCTTGAAAAAGCATTAGATTTTCTTTCTGAGATGAGAGAAAATAGAGATTGAAAAATGAGTTTAATTACAATGATTGATATTTGAGAGTTATTACTTTGATATCTTTTATATCACCTAATAATAAATAAGATTATGAATTCTAAAATGTTTAATTCGTCAATTCTAGCCGATAGCTTTATTGAAAATAGCTGTTCGAAAGATTTCTCCCAGTTAAGCAGAATTCAATTAAACAGCAAAGCTGATTATATTCGTGCAGAACAGCAAGCTTTAGAATGTGCAAATTATTTGACTTCAACTCCATTTGACAGAAATAACTGGAAATGGGAGTCGGCCGAGCACTTCTTGTTACTTTGGATTAATGGTACTTCTGATTTTACATTTAAGCTAAATAAGACTATTTGTAAAATTATTAAATCCAATTTTGCATTACTAAGCATATACTTTGCTTATGCTACAAAATTTGTATTGGAAAACAGAGACAAATCAAAAGATGAAAAAGAGATATGTAATAATGTTGTTCCTTTATTGATAGATTATTGTAAGAATCAGAGTAATTGAGTAGTTTCAAAGAGGTCTATACATTTATTCCAATAGGTTTAGCTTTTACATATACGCCGTTCAAATGCTTTTTATATAGCATTTGAGCGGTGTTCTTTTTTTGTTTTATTGGGTACAAAAATGTTATCTGCTCGTCTTTCTGTATATAAGAAATAAAGAGATTATGAAGCATACAATTCTGAATCTGCGAAAAGCAGCTGTTTTTTTATCATTGTTTTTAACTTCCTTCTTATACGCTCAGAAGACTGACAAGGAAACTCTTATCCAGTATTTATCTGGTAAAGGAGCCGATGATGCGGTGGCGTGGGATTTTTATTGCACTGATGGAAGAAATTCCGGAAAGTGGTCTAAAATTATGGTTCCTTCTTGTTGGGAAACACAAGGATTCGGACAATTTCAATATGGTATAACATTTTACGGTAAACCTTTTCCTGATGGAATAGCAAAGGAACAAGGGCAGTATAAACACGAATTTGAGGTTCCTGCTTCATGGAGAGGAAAAAGTGTACGTCTTGTTTTTGAAGCTTCAATGACCGATACTGAAGTAAAAGTAAATGGTCGTAAAGCCGGCGAAAAGCATCAAGGTGCATTTTACCGTTTCTCTTATGATGTTACTGATATGCTGAAATATGGAAAAAAGAACTTACTGGAAGTAACAGTTAAGAAAGAATCTGAAAATGCAGGAGTGAACCTTGCAGAAAGAAGAGCTGACTACTGGAATTTTGGTGGAATTTTCCGTCCGGTATTTCTGGAAGCAAAGCCTGCAATGAATATTAAACGAATTGCTTTGGATGCTAAAGCTGATGGCTCTTTCAAAGCTAGTTGTTTCCTTGGAAATGCTACTTCAGATAAATTAAGTCTTAAAACAGTTATTCTTGATGCTGCTGGTAAGAAGGTAAAAGAAACAGTTTCTCCTGTAAAAGATGGAGGAGACTGGACAACTGTTTCTTTAAACGTTGCATCTCCTAAATTATGGTCGGCCGAAACTCCTAATCTATACAAAGCTCAATTCTCTTTGGTTGATAAAGATGGAGTAGTTCTTCATCAGACTGAAGAAAGATTCGGATTCAGAACAATTGAAGTTCGTGAAAGCGATGGTCTTTATATCAATGGTGTACGTGTGAATATTCGTGGTGTAAACCGTCACAGTTTCCGTCCGGAAACAGGTCGTACTCTCGATCACGTTAAGAACTATGAAGATGTTCGCTTGATCAAAGAAATGAATATGAATGCTGTTCGTTTGTCTCACTATCCGGCTGATCCTGACTTCTATGAAGCTTGTGACGAATTGGGATTATATGTTATGAGTGAACTTGGCGGATGGCACGGACATTATGAAACTCCCGAAGGTGTTAAACTGGCGGAAGAAATGGTTACCAGAGATGTAAATCACCCATCTGTTATCTGGTGGAGCAATGGTAATGAAAAAGGCTGGAATACTGAATTGGATGGTGAGTTCCACAAATGGGATCCTCAGCTTCGTCCGGTTATTCACCCACAAGGAAACTTTAGCGGATTTGAAACAATGCACTATCGCTCTTACGGCGAAAGTCAGGAATATATGCGCTTACCTCAGATTTTTATGCCAACAGAGTTTCTTCACGGATTGTATGATGGTGGACATGGTGCCGGATTATATGATTACTGGGAAATGATGCGTAAGCATCCTCGTTGCATAGGTGGTTTCTTATGGGTATTGGCAGATGAAGGTGTGAAACGTGTGGATGAAGATGGCCGTATTGATAACCAGGGAAACTTTGGTGCTGATGGTATTGTTGGTCCTCATCACGAAAAAGAGGGAAGCTTCTTTACCATTAAACAAGTATGGTGTCCGGTTCAGGTTATGAATACTAATCTGGATAAGAATTTCGACGGAGTATTCCAACTTGAAAACAGATATGATTTTACTAATATAAATGAATGTAAGTTCGTTTGGAAGCAAGTTGCGTTCCCATCTGCTATGGATGAAAAAGGAACAACTGTTGTTTTGAAACAAGGAGAAGTGAAAGGTACCGATATTGCTCCGCATGCAGCTGGCGTACTTAAAACAAATATGCCTTCATTAAATGATAAAGTGGATGCTGTATTCCTTACTGCTATTGATAAGAACGGAAAAGAACTATGGCGTTGGAGCTGGAAGATTGAAGGTAAGACTCAGAAAGAAGAGGCAAAATCTGGCAAGATTGCTTCTTACAAGGAAACAGATAATGCTGTAACTGCTACAGTTGCAGATAAAAGCTATACTTTCAGCAAAAAGGATGGTCAGCTAAAAGAGGTGATTAGCAACGGAAAGAAAATATCTTTTGCTAATGGTCCAAGATTTATTGGTGCTCGTCGTGCCGACCGTTCATTAGACCAGTTCTATAATCATGATGATCCAAATGCCAAGAGTCTAGACAGAACTTACAAAGAATTTAATGATGCGGCTGTATTCGAAAAACTTACAGTGAAAGAACAAGGTAATGATTTAGTAATCACTGCTTCCTATAAACTGGGAAATATGGAGACTGCTCAGTGGACAGTAAGACCTGATGGTTCTCTTGTATTGAACTATACTTATAACTTCAATGGTGTTGTAGATTTAATGGGAGTAAGATTTGATTATCCTGAAGATCAGATGCAAAGTAAGCGCTGGTTGGGTAATGGCCCTTACCGTGTATGGCAAAACCGTTTGCATGGAACAACTTATGATGTTTGGGAAAACAAATACAACGATCCTATTCCGGGAGAGTCGTTTACTTATCCTGAATTTAAAGGTTATTTCGCAAACTGTTCATGGATGAACCTGACTACTACCGAAGGTGTTATTTCTATTACCAATGAAACACCTAATGTGTATTTAGGAGTTTACCAGCCAAGAGACGGACGCGATGCATTGTTATATACTTTGCCTCAAAGCGGAATTTCTGTATTGGATGTAATCCCTGCAGTAAGAAACAAAGTGAATGCTACAGATTTGATTGGTCCTTCTTCACAACCTAAATGGGTAAGCGGACAAAAAACCGGTAAATTGATTCTCAACTTTGAGTAAATTCATAAATTCTGAGGGAGAACCTGAACAATGAATAAATATAAATCGTTTCTGTTGTTTCTGTTGATTTTGTGTTGTACGGCTGTTACAGCACAAAAAACATTGTTGGCCAATAGATTTAATAATCCAACGGAAGAGGCATCTCCATGGGTGTTCTGGTATTGGATGCACGGTGCTGTTTCTAAAGCAGGCATTACTGCAGATATGGAAGCAATGAAGGCTGCCGGTTTAGGCGGTGCTTACCTTATGCCTATTAAAGATACTATAAATAATAAATCTTTTCTTCCAGCTTACAGGCAGCTTACTCCCGAATGGTGGGAAATGGTTCGCTTCTCCATGCAGGAAGCTGACAGGGTAGGACTGAAACTTGGTATGCATATTTGTGATGGTTTTGCCTTGGCTGGCGGACCGTGGATTACTCCCGAGAAATCTATGCAGAAAGTTGTGTGGAGTGATACAATTATTTCGGGCGGGAAAATGAAAAATATGCATTTGCTTCGTCCTGAATCTTATGATGGCTTCTATAAGGAAATAGGACTTTATGCCATACCTGTTCAGGAGGAATACTCAACAGAAATAAATGTTCCGGAAGTTACTTCTTCGAGTGCCGAGGATAAAACTCCTTCTTACTTAGTTACCCGAAACGCTGAAGGTGCTTTCAAAGCTTCTTCTGCATGCTGGATTCAATACTCATTTAAACAGCCTTTTACTTGTCGTTCTCTTGAACTTGTGCTGAATGGAAACAACTATCAGGCTCACCGTTTAAAAGTTTGTGTGAGTGATGATGGTGTAAACTTCCGTACAGTTAAACAATTAACCCCTGCACGTCAGGGCTGGCAGAATACGGATGAGAACTCTACTCATATTATTACTGCAACAACAGCTCGTTATTTCCGTTTTTACTGGGATCCGAAAGGTTCTGAACCCGGAGCGGAAGATATGGATGCTGCAAAGTGGAAACCAACTCTTAAAATAAAGAAACTATATTTGTCCAGTAGAGCTTTAATAGGTCAGTTTGAAGGTAAAGCCGGATTAGTTTGGCGCGTAAGCAAAAGAACTCAATCTGATGAATTACCGGACAAGGATTGTGTAAAGATGAATCAGGTGATTGATCTATCTGCTTCTTTAAATGGTGACTTGTTGAATGCAACTCTTCCTGCTGGAAAATGGAGAATTGTAAGAATGGGACATACTTCTACCGGACATACAAATGCTACCGGTGGGGGAGGTAAAGGATTGGAATGTGATAAGTTCAGTGAAGAGGCTGTGAAGATACAGTTTGATCATTGGTTTGGCGAAGCTTTCAGAAAAACTGATCCTGAATTAGCGAAACGTGTATTGAAGTTTATGCACGTAGATAGCTGGGAATGCGGAAGTCAGAATTGGTCGGACAATTTTATGGCCGAATTTAAGAAGCGCAGAGGCTATGATCTTGCTCCATACTTATTGGTATATACGGGCACTCCTCTTGAAAGTGCTGAAAAAACAGAAAGTGTTTTGAATGATATCCGTCAGACAATTTCAGAACTTATTGTAGATGTGTTCTATAAAACTTTAGCTGATAAAGCGAAAGAATACAATTGCGAATTCTCTGCTGAAAGCGTAGCACCTACTATGGTTAGTGATGGTATGCTTCACTATCAGGCAGTGGACAGACCAATGGGGGAATTCTGGTTAAACAGTCCTACTCACGATAAACCAAACGATATGCTTGACGCTATATCTGGCGCGCATGTCTATGGAAAGAATATTATTCAGGCTGAAGGCTTTACCCAGTTACGCACAATGTGGAATGAAAATCCGGCAATGCTTAAGCCTTTACTCGATAGAAACTATGCTTTAGGTATTAACAAACTGTTCTATCATGTTTATGTGCATAATCCTTATGTGGATAAAGCTCCAGGCATGACATTGGATGGTATTGGATTATTCTTTCAACGCGATCAGACCTGGTGGAAGCAAGGAAAAGCATGGGTTGATTACGCTCGCCGTTGTCAGACATTGCTTCAATTTGGTCATCCGGTAGTTGATGTTGCTGTGTTTACAGGTGAAGAGTTGCCAACAAGAGCCATTCTGCCCGACAGACTTGTTCCTTCTCTTCCAGGAATATTTGGAAAAGAGCGTGTGGAATTTGAAGCAAAACGTTTAGCGAATGAAGGACAACCTGTAAGAGAAATGCCTGTGGGTGTTTCAAACTCTGCAAACATGACTGATCTGGGCGATTGGGTTGATCCACTATCTGGCTATGCTTATGATTCTTTCAATAAGGATGCATTGGTACGCCTTTCAAGATCGGAATATGGAAAACTGATTGTTTCCGGCGGAGCTGAATATAGAATATTAGTGTTGCCAAAACCTCATCCTATGTCTCCCGACGGAGATTATATGAGTCTGGAAGTAGCACGCAAAATCAGATTACTTCAAAAATCCGGAGTAGTGGTTTTACTGGGTGATAAACCATCAAGAGTTCCAGGATTGGCTGATAAGGATTATAACACCAAAGAGGTGAATAAGATAGTTGACCTTATCTGGTCGGCATCACCACAATATAAGCTTCCTTATAACGAAGCCGATTTTTCTCAGTTCGGTTTAAAGAAGGATGTTATCTTTAAAAATAATGTAAAAAATCTTGCATGGACTCATCGTGCTGACGAGAATGTTGATATCTATTTTATCGCTAATCAGAAGAATGAGCGTCGTAAAGTGACTGTTTCTTTACGCTGCAGCGGCAGACAGCCGGAATTATGGAATCCTGTAACCGGTGAAATAAAGGATGCGGAAGTGTGGAGCGAATTTGATGACAGAACAGAAATTGCTCTAGATCTAGATGCTAACGAATCGGTTTTTGTTGTTTTTCAACGTGAAACTGAAGTTGCTTCAGGAAACAAGCAGCCAATTGTTACCACTGCTCCGTTGCAGACTAAAGATTGGACGGTTAATTTCCCTCAAGTATCCAAAAGTCTGAAAAAGGATTCTTTGTTCGACTGGAGTAAAGAAAGTGATGCTGATATTAAGTATTACTCTGGTACTGCCAATTATCAGACTACATTCCAATGGAAGAACAAAGTAGGCAAGAATGAAGTATATCTTGATTTGGGTAAAGTAAATGTTATGGCCGAGGTTATTGTTAATGGAATAAATTGCGGCATTGCATGGACTGCTCCTTACCGGGTTGATATTTCCAAAGCAATAAAGAAAGGAAAAAACAACTTAGAGATTCAGGTTGTAAATACCTGGTTGAATAAGATGAAAGGTGTCCACGATCAAAAGATTAAAGCAGATAATGTTTGGACAAATGCTACCTATTGGTCAGAAAAGTTACCTTTGCAAGAGTCAGGACTTTTAGGACCATTAAACCTTCTTATAAAGGAAAGTAAGAGAAAGTAATAGAGACATTAATAATTTAAATTAGTTTGGTTAGTAGAAACATGTACATGTTCGGATCCAATCATGTACAAGATTGAAAGTAATCATGTACAAGATCGAGGACTAAACATGTACATGATTGTTTTAAGATAACCTGAATTAATACTTAGTTTATTATCGGGTTTCACTTAGATACTGATTATTAAATATATAATTAAATGAATAACAAGTTCAGATTTGGAGCACTCGCGTTGGCGCTATCGCTCTTTTGTTCGACCACATTAAATGCCGAAGTTAAACTTCCAGCTTTTTTCTCAAATGGAATGGTTATACAACAACAAACTAATGCTTCTTTTTGGGGAACTTCATCGCCTAATAAGAAACTGACTATTGTTACATCATGGAGTAAAAAGAAATATACTGTAGATGTTGACGGAACAGGAAAATGGAAGATTGCTCTTGCAACTCCTACAGCCGGTGGCCCGTATTCAATTTCATTTAATGATGGCAAACAAACTCTTCTGCAAGATGTATTAGTGGGTGAGGTATGGCTTTGCTCTGGTCAGTCAAACATGGAAATGCCAATGAAAGGTTATAAAAACCAACCGGTTGATAATTCTAATATGGATATCCTGAAATCTGCAAATTCTCAGATTCGTCTTTTCACTGTAGGACATAATTCTGTTATCGATGTGCAGAATGATGTAAAAGGCGACTGGAAAGCTGCTTCTCCTGAATCGGTAAAAGAATTCAGTGCTACAGCTTATTACTATGGTCGTCTGCTTCAGCAGATGCTGAATGTTCCGGTGGGACTGATTTGCAGCAGCTGGGGAGGCTCTTGTGTTGAGGCCTGGATGGACAAAGAGATGTTGAAAGGTTTTCCTGAAATTAAGATTCCAAAATCACCTGAAGATATTGTAGAAAAGAATCGTACTCCTACAACTTTATACCAAGGCATGATTGCTCCTTTGGTTGGCTATACAATTAAAGGTGCAATATGGTATCAGGGAGAATCTAATTATGATCGTTATCAATCATACACAGATCTTTTCTCAACAATGATTAATTTGTGGAGAGCAAGATGGAATCAGGGCAATTTCCCATTCTATTTCTGCCAAATTGCTCCTTATGATTATTCTATCATTACTCCTGCCGGTAAAGAAGTTATTAATTCAGCCTATTTACGCGAAGCTCAAAGCAAAGTAGAATGGAAAGTTGAAAATACAGGTATGGCAGTATTACTTGATGCCGGATTAAAGGAAGGTATTCACCCAAGAAAGAAACAAATAGCTGGAGAACGTCTTGCTCTTCAGGCTTTGGTGAAGACTTATAAAATAAACGGCGTAACAGCTGATGGGCCGGTTTATAAAGAAATGGCTGTTCAGAATGATACTGTTGTGTTAAGCTTTGACAGAACACAAATGTGGGTTGCCGCTCCAAAAGGTGACTTGCAAAACTTTAAGGTGGCTGGTGCAGATAAGAAATTCTATCCTGCTAAAGCATGGATTGTAAGAAGTAAGGTGTATGTAAAATCGGATGAAGTAAAGAAGCCTGTTGCTGTTCGCTATGCTTTCGAAAACTATGTGGATGGTGATTTATACGGCACTGAAGGTCTTCCTGTTTCTTCATTCAGAACTGATAATTGGTAAATAGATGAAAAAAGCCTTTGTTGCATTTATATTATTGACTTTTATTTCTACCAGTCGTGCCGCGAAAGTGACCGACTGGCTTGATTCATATAATGTTTTGTGGACTTCTCAAAGCAAGGGCTCATACGAGTCCATGCCTTGCGGAGGTGGAGACATTGGTCTGAATGTTTGGGTGGAAAACAATGAACTACTGTTTTATATATCACGCAGTGGCTCACTTGATGAAAACAATTGTCTTCTTAAATCAGGACGTATCCGTGTAAAGCTGACTCCCAATCCTTTTATAAATTCAAATTTTAGTCAGCAATTAAATCTGCGAAAAGGTTTTGTCGATGTTAATGCAGGCAATACGAATATCCGTTTATGGGTAAACGTGTTTAGTCCGGTTATTCATGTTGATATAAATAGCAAAGAAAAGCTTTCGGCAGAGGTTTATTATGAAAACTGGCGCTATAAAGACCGTCCGGTTAGAAAGGGAGAGGGGAATGCCAATTCCTATAAATGGGCAATTCCTAAAGGACTTGTAACAAAGGCGGACGTAATAGAAAATAGCGCCGATAAAGTAATTTTCTATCATAAAAACGATGCTCAGACAGTTTTTGATGTAACCGTTGCTCAGCAAGGGATGGATTCCGTTAAAAATCAGATGTATAATCCGATTGGAAACCTTACATCTGGTGGAATGCTCTTTGGAGATAATCTGAAGTTTGCAGGAACTGCCTCAGGAGAATATGCCGGAACTGATTATAAATCATGGTGTATGAAGAGTATTAAGCCTTCATCCTCACATCATATTCTAATTGCTTTGCATACACAACAAACAGAATCTCTTGATCAGTGGAAACAAGGATTAGCTGATCTTGTTAAAGGAATAAAGAGTAATGATGATCAGAAAAAGACTCAAGCTTGGTGGAACTCTTTCTGGAACAAGAGTGCTATTCGCATAAACGAAAAAAATAAAGATTCTGAAGCCTGGAAGATTGGACGAAACTATCAGCTTTTCCGCTATATGCTGGGATGTAATGCTTACGGCAGTTATCCAACTAAATTTAATGGTGGCTTATTTACGTTTGATCCGGCTCGCGTTGATTCTACATTAAACTTCACTCCCGATTTTCGTAAGTGGGGTGGTGGAACAATGACTGCCCAAAATCAGCGGTTAGTATATTTTCCGATGCTTAAAAGCGGAGACTTCGATATGATGAAGTCTCAGTTCGACTTTTATCTGCGTATCCTAAAAAATGCAGAACTACGAAGCAAAGTTTACTGGAATCACGAAGGGGGATGTTTTACTGAACAAATAGAGAACTTTGGTTTACCAAATCCGAGTGAGTATGGATGGAAACGTCCGGCAAACTTTGATAAGGGATTAGAATATAACGCCTGGTTGGAATATCAGTGGGATACAGTACTTGAGTTCTGTGATATGATTCTTGAAACAAAAGAATATAATAGCGAGAAAATAGATAAGTATATTCCTTTAATAGAGAGCGTTTTGACTTTCTTTGACGAACACTACAGAATGCTGGCTACTCAGCGTGGCAGAAAAGTATTGGATGGCGACGGACATTTGGTTCTTTATCCGGGCTCGGCTTGTGAAACTTATAAAATGGCTTATAATTCCACATCTACTATTTCAGCATTGAAAGTTGTTTTAGAAAAGATGATTGAATATTCGGCTGCGGACAGTACTAAATCTGCTCGCTGGAAACAGATGCTTTCAACTATTCCACCTATTACTATAAAAGAAGAGAGTGGAAAGAATATGATTGCTCCTGCTAAATTATGGGAAAGAATCAATAATGTTGAATCTCCACAATTGTATCCAGTATTTCCATGGAGAGTATATGGAGTAGGAAAAAAAGATTTAGATGTAGCGATTAATACCTATTTTTACGATTCTGATGCATTGAAGTTCAGAAGTCATATAGGATGGAAACAAGATAATATTTTTGCTGCTTGTCTGGGACTTACCAAAGAAGCACAAAGGCTGGCTTCTTTAAAAATGAAAGATAGCGAACTTCGATTCCCTGCATTTTGGGGACCAGGTTATGACTGGACTCCCGATCATAATTGGGGAGGTAGTGGAATGATTGGTCTTCAGGAAATGCTGATGCAAACTAATGGAGAACAAATTCTTCTTTTCCCGGCATGGCCTGCTGAATGGAACGTTCACTTTAAGTTGCATGCTCCTAAAAATACGACTGTTGAAGCGGAACTTAAGGATGGAAAGGTTACTAATCTACAAGTCTATCCTGCGGAAAGGATGAAAGACGTTGTTGTTATGATTAAGAAATAATAAAATAAATACAGAATAGAATGAAGAATGTTATTGCAGCACTTTTGCTCTTTTTAATGCCGGCGCTCGGTTTTGCCGGTTCATATCGTCCTGAAACTTCAGTTGCAGGCTTTATTGATTTGAAAGGCAGTGGGAGAATTGTTTATAATTTCAATCCGGGATGGCGTTTCTTTAAAGGAGATGTTAAAAATGGTGGTGCTATCGGACTGGATGATTCATCGTGGGAAGTTGTTGCAACACCACATACAGTAGCTTTGGAACCAGCTGAAGCCAGTGGCTGTCGCAATTATCAGGGACCGGCTTGGTATAGAAAGCATTTTGTGGTTGATAAATCACTGAAAGGAAAGAGTGTTTCGGTATACTTCGAAGCTGTGATGGGTAAATCAGATGTTTATGTAAATGGTAAACTTGTAAAACAACACCTTGGTGGATATCTTCCTTTCTCAGTATCATTAACAGATCTTGGTATCCATGCCGGTGAATCTTGTCTGATTGCAGTCTTTACCGACAATAGTGATGATAAGAACTTTCCTCCGGGAAAGAAACAATATACGCTTGACTTTGCTTATCATGGAGGTATCTATCGTGATGTTTGGATGATTGCAAAATCACCTGTGGCTATTACGGATGCAATTGAAGCAAACAAAGTTGCTGGGGGTGGAGTATTTGTTCATTATGATAATATCAGCGAAAAAAGTGCCGATGTTTTTGTAGATACAGACGTTAAGAATGAAAGTAAACAAAGTAAGACTGTATATCTGGAAACAGAACTTTGTGATAAAGCTGGGAAAGTTATAGCTCGAGAAAAGACTAAGCTTGTTTTGGCAAATGGTGAAAGTAAGACTGCAAAGCAAAAGATCACAGTTCGCAAGCCATATCTTTGGTCTCCGGATGATCCATATTTGTACAGGATTAATTCAAGAGTACTCGATGGTAAAGTTTCTCTGGACGGTGGAACTACTCGTATAGGTATACGTAAAGCTGAGTTCCGTGGAAAAGATGGATTCTATTTGAATGGAAAACCTTACGGTCAATTAATTGGTGCTAACAGACATCAGGATTTTGGATATGTAGGAAATGCTCTTCCTAACTCTCAGCAATGGCGCGATGCTAAGAAATTGCGTGATGCCGGTTGCAAAATAATCCGTTCCGCACATTATCCTCAGGATCCAGCATTTATGGATGCTTGTGATGAGCTTGGTCTGTTTATAATTGTAGCTACTCCGGGATGGCAATTCTGGAATAAAGATCCTCATTTTGCAGAATTAGTAAATGAGAATACGCATCAAATGATTCGTAGAGATCGTAATCATACATCGGTTCTTATCTGGGAACCAATATTGAACGAAACACGTTATCCGCTGGATTTCTCTTTATCAGCATTAAAGGTTACTAAAGATGAATTCCCGTATCCGGGTGCTCCGGTTGCTGCAGGAGACTTGCATTCTGACGGAGTTGCCGATAATTACGGCTTGGTCTATGGTTGGCCTACTGATGAGGGAAAAGCTAAACAATGTATCTTTACCCGTGAGTTTGGTGAAAATGTAGACGACTGGTATGCTCATAACAATAACAACCGTGCTTCCCGTAGTTGGGGTGAACGTCCTCAGTTAGTACAAGCTCTTTCATTGGCAGAATCTTATGGTGCGATGTTTAAAACAACCGGACAGTTTATCGGTGGTGCACAATGGCATCCTTTTGATCACCAACGCGGTTATCACCCCGATCCATATTGGGGAGGAATCTTTGATTGTTTCCGCCAACCGAAATATGCATATTATATGTTTAAGAGTCAGATATCTCCCAAAGCTACTCATCCTGCTTGTGAAACAGGACCAATGGTCTATGTAGCTAATGAAATATCTCCATTCTCGGATAGCGATGTAGTTGTTTTCAGTAATTGCGATTCTGTAAGATTGATAGCTTATGAAAAAGATACGATAGTACAACCTGTTATCCATGAAAAGAATGGAATACCGAATGCTCCGGTAATATTTAAGAATGTCTATAATTTCTGGGATATGAGACAATATACTTATGTTCAGAAGAACTGGCAGAAAGTAAGTTTCGTTGCAGAAGGTATTATAGATGGTAAGGTGGTGTGCAGTTATAAAAGAATGCCATCACGTCGTTCTACAAAATTAAGATTAACTCTTGATCATGAAGGGCAGGCATTAGTTGCCGATGGTTCTGATTTTGCTGTTGTTATTGCAGAAGTTACTGATGATAGCGGAAATGTGCGCAGGTTAGCAAAAGATAATATTGTTTTCACTGTTGAAGGTGAGGGAACAATCATTGGCGATGCAAGTATTGGTGCCAATCCGCGAGCTGTGGAATTTGGCTCTGCTCCTGTATTAATCCGTGCAACAAATAAAGCGGGCAAAATTAAGGTTAAAGCTCATGTTCAGTTTGAAGGGGTACATGCACCAACATCTGCCGAACTTGAGTTTGAGAGTATTCCTTCCGAAAAACCATTTTGTTATATTGATCAGGTACAAAGTAAAGTTAAACAGAACAATAAAACGACCAATGAAACAAAACCAACTCTGACAGAAGAAGAAAAACAAAAAGTATTGAATGAAGTTGAACTTCAGCAGACTGAGTTTGGTGAAAAGCACTTAAAATAGTGATTAATAAGTTTTAAAGTGTTAACCGATTGTTGTACATTTGTCTGCCTTTGCTTAACTTTGACCTCATACTTAAAAAAAACAGGCAGAAGACATGAATAAATATTTGGTGCTTATAATTATGTTATTTTGCTGTCGTTTTGCGACAGCAAGTAATAACATAATTATTGAGCATTATTCAGTTGAGAATGGAGTTCCTCATGAAATTGTAAATTGTGCAATCAAAGATTCTGAAGGCTTTGTATGGTTTGGTACCTGGTATGGATTATGCAGTTTCGATGGACAGAAGTTCAAAACATACAATAGTCGTAATCTCTACTACACAGATATACCTCCCAGAAAAATCCAAAAAATAATAGAAGATAAAAGCTGTAACTTATGGGTCAAAACCGTTGATCACAAACTTTATCTTTTTGATAAGCACAAAGAATGTTTTTACTCAGTGTTTAATGAATTGAGAAAAAAATTCTCAGTAAATTCTCAGATTATTAAGATTCAGAAAACAGCCGACGGAGAACTTTTATTATTAACAAAAAACAAAGACTTATTAAAAGCATCCTCCAATAAGGATGGCAAACTTAATATTATTCTTCTTCACAACTCAAAAGTCAAGGCCGGCAATACTAAGCTGAAGAAAAATTTATTGTGCGAAAGTAAGGATTATATCAGCTGGATTGGTACGGATTACAAAATTCTGTCCAGTCCTAAAGGAAATTCCTTAAAATCTAAGCCATCTGATTTTATATTAAAAGGACTTGGTGTTACTCCCGAAACAGAATTTTCATGTGCATACGAGAATAAAGGAGTTTTATGGGTAGGTGATAAACAAGGCAAAATCTATCTGATAACTCTTTATAACGGACGTACTATTCCAATTAAAATATTATCCGGTAAAGGAGCTATTGAGAATATCATTATTGAAAACAGAACAAAGATATATATTTCTGTTGCTAATAAAGGTGTTTATTTATATGACCTGAAGAAAAAGACTTTCAAACAATTATTCACTCCCCAGGTTAAAGAACCTGTTGTGAAGCTATTTAGTGATAGTTACGGAAAAATATGGTTTGTTCTTGGAACGAAAGGTGTAGTATATTATAATCCGGTGAAAAATGAAATTAAGCAATTCATTTTTCAGGATGGCCTTGTAAATGAAGAAATACAGGAACAAGACGGTAAAGAACATGGTATGTTTTTTATTACTTCATCAGGCGATTTGGTTCGGATAGATCGTAATAAACTTACAGAGGATTACTTAAATCATTCTGAAGAGTTCCTTAAATTCGAAAAAGGGAACAGACTTTGTAACTTATTAATGGACAAAGACGGTGTATTGTGGGTTACTTCTTTGGACAATGGTATTTATAAAATTACTTTTCCTAAAAAACAATTTTCTCTTTTTTCTCCGTGTAGCTTTGAAAACAAAACTACAGATCCCGAAATCTGTAAAGTAGGAGTTAAATCTTTATTTGAAGCAAAGAATGGTGATATATGGGTAGGAACCCGTAATTCGGAAGTCTATAGAATTGCTAGAAATGGTGCTTTGAAGCAAAAGTTCTTTGAGGGTAATTACAATATTGGAAATGTATACCATGTAATGGAAGACAACCAGGGTAATCTCTGGTTCTCAACCAAAGGTAAAGGTCTTGTAAAGGCTGAACCCGATAATTCATCAAAATTGGGATTCCGTTTTACACGCTTTATGAACGAAGAAGATAATCCGAATTCAATTAGCAGTAATGAGGTTTATTGTTCTTATCAGGATAGCAAAGGGCGTATCTGGGCAGGTTTGTTTGGTGGTGGTCTGAATTTATTGGAAGAAGAAAATGGAAGAGTAATCTTCAGACATAAGTATAATTGCTTTAGCTATTATCCATCCAATGGCATGTATATGGAGATTCGTAATATGATCGAAGACTCCGAGGGACGTATATGGGTTGGTACAAGTGATGGGTTGATGTCGTTTGATGGAAACTTCAAAAGAGCTGATAAAATAAAATTTGAGGTTTATCAGAATGGATCAGATATTTCAGATAATGATATATATGCATTATATAAAGACAAGACATCACAAATATGGGTAAGCGTTTTCGGAGGTGGATTAAATAAGCTTATTAGCTATGATCATGAAACCAGAATGCCTGTTTTCCAATCATATGGACTGAAGGAAGGATTGAAAAGTGATGTTATCCTATCTATAGTGGAGGATAAAAGAGGTAACCTCTGGTTAGCTACTGAAATGGGTATTTCCCGTTTTGATATGAAAACACAATCTTTCCGCAATTTTGATAAGTATGACGGTTTTATTCCAGTAAAAATGGAAGAGGAGTGTGCATTACGTTGTGCATCCGGACAGCTATGGTTTGGGTGTAAAGATGGTATTATAAAGTTTGATCCATCCAGACTTGAAACATATAATTATGCAAATAAAACTTTTATTGTTGATTTTAAAGTTTCTAATCAGGACTACAATTCATTAAATAAAGGCGAACATGGATTATCAGTGAAGGAACTTAAAACTATTACCCTGAAGCATAATCAGTCTATGTTTACAATTGAGTTTGCTGCACTAAACTATTATAATCAGAATCGCATTAGCTATAAATATATACTTCAGGGATATGAAGAGGAATGGCACTTTAGTGGAAAGAACCGGATTGCTTCATATACAAATGTGCCTCCGGGCAAGTATCTGTTTAAGGTAAGAACAATCGACGAAGCAAATCCTTCATTTGTATCTGAAAGAATATTAGAGATTGTTATTCTTCCACCTTGGTGGAGATCTGATATTGCGTATGTAATATATGTTATATTGTTCCTGGCTTTATTGTATGGAGTAATGAAGTTTGTCTTTTTTATGATAAAGATAAAGAATGATATCTATATTGAACAGAAACTTGCAGAATTGAAAATTAAGTTCTTTACCAATATATCACATGAACTGCGTACGCCTCTCACACTGATAAAGGGACCTATTCAGGAACTGCGGGAGAAAGAAAAATTATCCGACAAAGGAGCCCGATACATTGATTTAATGGAAAAGAGCACAGATCAGATGCTTAATCTGGTGAATCAGATTCTCGACTTCAGAAAGATAGAAAATGGAAAAATGCGTTTGCATGTTTCTCTGATAAATCTGAATTCAATGATTGAACATTTGAGCGAAGAGTTTGAAGTACTTTCTGAAGAAAATGAAATTAGTTATACCTGTCAGTACAATGACAGTGATATCTTTGTTTGGGCAGATCAAGAGAAACTGGAGATAGTGATCCGTAATCTTCTTTCGAATGCATTTAAATTCACCCATTCTGGTGGAAGTATAATTCTTACTGTGGGACTTCTTCCTGACGGAAAAGCTTGCTTTGTAAGAGTTGAAGATACCGGTACTGGTATTCCTCAGAATAAACTTACTGAAATATTTGAGCGTTTCTCACAAGGTGATAATGCAAAAGATACTACTTATAAGGGCACCGGAATCGGATTGGCTCTTTCTAAAGAACTGATGAATTTGCATCACGGACAGATTACAGTTGAAAGTGAGCAATCAAAAGGGTCGGCATTTACTGTAGAACTTTTGCTGGGCAAAGAACATTTCAAACCTGATGAGGTAGATTTCTATTTCAGTGATCAGGTTGATAATCTTCCTCAGGAAACTGCAATTCTGAATACAAACAGAAATGAAGAAGAGGATGAACTGGAAGACGATTTGAGCAAAGATAATTCTACATTACCAAGCTTATTGCTTGTAGAAGACAATAAGGATTTATGTAATCTAATAAAGATGCAATTGGAAGATCAGTTCCGTATTTATATCGCGAATAACGGAGTTGAAGGCTTGAAAAAGGTTCATCTGTATCATCCGGACATTGTTGTAACCGATCAGATGATGCCGGAGATGGATGGAACGGAAATGTTGCAGCGTATCAGGAAAGATTTTAAGATCAGTCACATTCCGGTAGTTATACTTACTGCCAAAAGTGGAGATGAAGCTAAGACTACAGCTATTAGTCTTGGAGCAAATGCTTATATAACCAAACCTTTCAGCAAGGATTATCTGGTAGCTCGCATAGAACAGCTATTAAGGGAAAGAAAACTATTCCAGGAAAGGCTTTGGAAAAAAGATAATGAGGAGCCATCAGTTGATTATGAGCAATTTCTTGTTCAGAAAGATGTTCAGCTATTGGAAAAAATCCATCAGGTTATTGAAGACAATCTCGATAACAGTGATTTTAATATCGATACTATTGCTTCTACTATTGGTTTAAGTCGCTCATCTTTCTTTAAGAAGTTAAAAAGTCTCACCGGACTTGCTCCTGTAGACTTAGTTAAAGAAATTCGACTGAATAAATCAATTGAGATGATTAAGAACACCGATTTAAGTATTTCGGAAATAGCTTTCGCTGTTGGTTTTAAAGATGTGGGATATTTCGGTAAATGTTTCAGAAAGAAATATGATCAGTCTCCACGCGAATACATGAATACTTATAGAAAATCGTGAAATACTGATTACAAAAGGCTTTTCTGTTCGTTTTAGAATTATATTCATTAACCCAAATAAAAGTTTACTATAATGAGGATAGTTCGAATAGCTTTAAGAAATATACTTGTAGGCCTTTTTTGCACATTTGCAGTGCAAAGTCTTTTTGCTCAAAAGACTTCAATGACATTGAAAGATGGTAAAATTTCCTATAATGTAGATGATAAAAACAATAGAGTTCTTGATTTCTCCTATTGTGGATATCGTAGTTCAGAGAAAGATATACCAGAGGTGCCTAATAAAATAGTTGTCTCTAGTCAGGAAGGCGATTGCTCTTCAATAATTCAAAGAGCTATAAATTATGTTTCTTCTTTGGCTCCTGACAAAAATGGATTCAGAGGAGCAGTTTTACTAGGTAAAGGTGTTTTCCATTTAGATAAATCTCTGCTCATTTCTAAATCGGGTGTTGTGTTACGCGGAGCTGACAAAAACCAGACTGTTTTAGTTAAAAGAGGCTCAGATAGAGGTGCTGTGGTTTATGTCGAAGGAAAAAATGATTTTTCTGTGACTGATACACTTTCAGTTACATCTTCTTATATTCCTGTTAATTCACGTACAATTACTGTAGCTTCAACTTCTAAACTGAAAAAAGGAGATAGAGTGATGATCTATCGTCCTTCAACAACGAAATGGATTGAAAGTTTAGGCTGCGAGCATTTTGGTGGAGGCATTACTGCTTTAGGCTGGAAAGCTGGTGATATTGAAATGTATTGGGACAGAACAATTTCCAGTTTGAATAATGGAAATGTAGAATTGGATGTTCCGTTAACAATGGCTGTTGATGCTCAACAGGGCAAAGCTCAGGTGTTGTTATATCATTGGAATGGCCGTATCTCTGATTCTGGTGTAGAAAATATTTCTTTTGAATCTGAGTATAATAAAAAATATCCAAAAGATGAAGATCATTGCTGGACTGGTGTATCCATTGAAAACGCAGAGAATTGCTGGGTTCGTCATGCTTCATTCAGATATTTTGCAGGAAGTGCGGTTTTTGTTCAAAGAACAGCATCAAAAGTAACAGTAGAAGACTGTATCTCAACTGATCCGGTTTCTGAAATTGGAGGATTACGCCGAAATACTTTCCTCACAATGGGACAACAAACTCTTTTCCAACGCTGCTATTCAGAACATGGTATTCACGATTTCGGAGCTGGTTACTGTGCTCCCGGACCGAATGCCTTTGTACAATGTGAATCAAAAGAATCTTTCGGTTTTAGTGGAGCTATTGATAGCTGGGCTTGCGGATTATTGTTTGATATCGTTAATGTTGATGGCAATAATCTTTCGTTCAAGAATATGGGACAAGATTTCAATGGCGCAGGCTGGGGAACATCAAACAGTCTTTTCTGGCAATGTTCTGCGGCTGAAATAGAATGCTATTCTCCGGCAAAAGATGCAGTGAACAGAGCATACGGATGCTGGGCTCAATTCTCAGGAGATGGTGAATGGAATGAGTCAAATAACCATATTCAACCAAGAAGCATTTTCTATTCTCAACTGTCAGAACGACTAGGTAAAGATTGTTCTCAAAGAGCCCGTATTTTGCCAGTTAGTACTGAAGCTTCAAGTAGTCCTACTCTTGCTGTTGCAGCAGAAATGGCAAAACAAGCTTATACTCCAAAACTGACACTGCGTCATTGGATTGAACAAGATACACTTTTGGTATCTGCAGATCAAAATAAACTAAAACTGGCTTCATCACTAAAGGTAGAAAAAGAAAAAGCTCCTTCAATGAAAACAATGTCAGTTGAAGACGGTAGAATAGTAGTAAACAATGGGCTTCTTACAGGTAATCGTTTTGAAGTACCTTGGTGGAGTGGTAAACTGAGAACTAACTATCTGGATAAGGCAAAACCACATATTACCAGATTTGTTCCAGGAAGAGAAGGATTAGGTCTTACCGATCGTATTGATTCTGTTGTGAACTTCATGAAGAATGAAAAGATAACTGTACTAGATCATAATTATGGATTGTGGTACGACAGAAGAAGAGACGACCATGAACGTACCCGCCGTAGAACAGGAGATGTATGGGGACCATTCTATGAACAGCCATTTGGACGAAGTGGTGAAAGTTCTGCTTGGGAAGGATTGTCAAAATACGATTTAACCAGACCTAATGCATGGTATTGGGGACGACTGAAAGAATTTGCTAATCAATCGGACAAGGAAGGATTACTTCTTTTCCATGAAAATTATTTCCAGCACAATATTCTTGAAGCTGGTGCACACTGGGTAGATTGTCCATGGCGTTCAGCTAATAATATTAATGACACTGATTTTCCGGAACCAGTTCCTTTTACAGGTGATAAGAGAATATTTATGGCCGACCGTTTTTATGACATATCTCATCCTGTAAGAAGAGAACTTCATAAAAAATATATTCGTCAGTGTCTGAATAATTTTGCAGATAATAAGAACGTGGTTCAGCTAATTAGTGCAGAATTTACTGGTCCTCTTCACTTTGTTGAATTCTGGTTGGATGAAATTGGTGCATGGGAAAAAGAAACTGGTAAGCATGCAACAGTTGCTCTTAGTACAACCAAAGATGTTCAGGATGCTATCCTTAAAGACGAAAAGCGTTCGGCTTTGGTTGATATTATAGATATAAGATATTGGCATTATAAAAGTGATGGAACAACTTATGCTCCTGAAGGTGGAAAGAATTTAGCTCCAAGACAACATGCGCGTCAGATGAAAGTTGGCAAAGTAACCTTCAATGAAGCTTATAAAGCTGTTAGCGAATACAGAGAAAAGTATCCGGAAAAAGCTGTGACTTTTTATGCTCAGAATTATCCTGATATGGCATGGGCTGTATTTATGGCCGGAGGATCTTTACCTGTGTTACCAGAAATAAATGATCCTTCTTTCTTAAATGATGCAGCAAAAATGCATGTAGAAAAAACAGGTACAGATGGATATTATAAATTGGAAAAAACCGGTTTGGGAGTGATTGTTTATTCCCAATCGAAAGAAAATTTTGCTTTACCACTGGCTGCCGGTACATATTCACTTAAACAAATTGATCAAAAGAGTGGTAAAGTTACAACTCTTGTTAAGAAGTTGAAAGGTGATGATTCTTACCAGTTTAAAGGAAATTCTAATGCACCTTCTGTATATTGGTTTAAGGCTTTATAGAACAGAAAAAATGGGAATATTTGCTATAAATATGTTGTAAAGCAGATTATCAATTATTTCTACTCTATAATCAAATATTCCCTAAATAAAATCCTTCATAGTTTTAGTTTTGCATTGTCTCTTCAAGGAGGCAATGCTTAATTTTTTAAAGAATATCATGAAGGAACAAGATGAGAATAGAATGGATTGTATAAGTGTCGATGCTGAAGTATCGCAGTTACTTTCCCTTTTAGTATCAGGAGATGTTAAAGCATTCTCCAGATTATACGATTTGCACGTGAATATGCTTTTTAATTATGGTTGTCGCCTGACCACAGATAAAGAGCTTTTAAAAGACTGCATTCACGATGTCTTTATTAAGATCTTTAGTAAACGCGAAGATCTTAGTGAAATAGCAAATTTTAAATCATATCTATTCATTTCACTGAAAAATAAATTGTGCGATGAAAGCCGCAAAAGAATTAATTACTCAGATCAGGCGGTAGAGGAATTAAATCCAGTGGCTTCAGAAAATGTGGAAGACGACTATATTAACTTTGAGATGGATTGTGTCTCAAACGAAAAGGTGAAATTCCTTTTAAATCAGCTTCCTCCACGACAGAAAGAAGCTCTGACACTGTATTATATCGAAGAAAAAAAGTATGAGGATATTTGTGTATTGATGGATATGAATTACCAGTCAGTGCGAAATTTAATTCATCGTGGAATATTAAAACTCAGAAGTATTGCTGTTTAATATATTTTTATAGAATATAATGAGTACAACTTCTCTCTTTATTCGTTTTTTTATTATATCAATAAATTATATGATAAAGTGGGAAAAGATAAACTTAACAATATAGAAGACTTCTTAACAAATGATAGTTTTATTTGTTATGTTTTCGAGCAGACTTCTTCATTGAAGAAGTATTGGGATGATTATTTTAAATGTAATCCCGAAAAGGAATCTTTGGCACGGAATGCGAGACAGATACTCTTAAATGAGGATGATAAGCCGGGCATTAGTTCCACAGAAAAGGAGGAATTGAAACAAAGGATTCTTTCTACAGTAATGAAGGTTAATAGTTATAAATAGGATTTAGTTTAAGGGGGGAATGACCTGATGTTTGATTTATAAATCATGCATCGGGTCATTTTGTTTTATATATTAATGTTATAATCCTTTTTTCTTTGCCTCGTTCCAGTATTTATCCATCTCTTCAAGAGACATATCTTTCAGATTATGACCTTGTTTTATGGTGTTTTCTTCCAGATAAGAAAATCTACGGATAAATTTGTGGTTAGTACGCTCAAGTGCATTATCGGGATTTATTCCGTAAAGACGGGCTGCATTGATAATACTGAAGAGTAAATCACCCAATTCTGCTTCCATTTTATCTTTATCCATGGATGAAATTTCAGCTTGCAGTTCATCAAATTCTTCTTTTACCTTATCCCATACCTGTTCTTTCTTTTCCCAGTCGAATCCTACATTTCGTGCTTTATCCTGAATTCTATATGCTTTGATTAGCGATGGGAGAGAGGCTGGTACTCCACTTAGAACCGATTTATTGCCACCTTTTTCCTTTAATTTAAGCTGTTCCCAGTTTTGTGAAACCTGTCCGGATGTTTCTGCAACCTCATTTCCAAACACGTGCGGATGACGAAAGATAAGTTTTTCACACAATCTGTCGCAAACGTCTTTTATGTCAAAGACGTCCGTTTCGGATGCTATTTTTGAATAAAATGCAACATGAAGCAATACATCTCCCAGCTCTTTGCAAGTCTCTTTTTTGTCGCCTTTCATCAAAGCATCACTTAACTCATAAACTTCCTCAATTGTATTTGCCCTTAAGCTTTCGTTTGTTTGTTTCCTGTCCCAGGGGCATTTTACACGAAGTTCATCAAGGATATCCAGAAAGCGGCCAAAGGCTTCCATTTGTTCTTTTCTAGTATGCATGTCTGTAATTCTTTAAATCAAGAGCAAAAGTAGCTATTTCTTTCGCAGTTAATCGTCTTTTTTTATTAATTTTGCGGGCAATATTCAATGAATTAATAAATTATCAAAATATAATATGGAATTAGCAAGTAAGTACAACCCCGCTGATGTTGAGGATAAGTGGTACCAGTATTGGCTGGATCACAAATTATTTAGTTCAAAACCTGATGGTCGTGAACCATATACAGTCGTGATTCCTCCTCCTAACGTGACAGGTGTACTGCATATGGGGCACATGCTGAACAATACTATTCAGGATATTCTTGTTCGTCGTGCACGTATGGAAGGAAAAAATGCTTGCTGGGTGCCTGGTACCGACCATGCTTCTATTGCTACAGAGGCAAAGGTTGTTAATAAACTGGCTTCCGAAGGAATTAAAAAGACAGATCTTACTCGTGACGAGTTTCTTAAACATGCATGGGCATGGACAGATAAACATGGTGGCATCATTCTTGAACAGCTGAAAAAGCTGGGTGCTTCTTGTGATTGGGATCGTACAGCGTTTACAATGGACGAATCACGCTCAGAAAGCGTACTTAAAGTCTTTGTAGATCTTTATAATAAAGGATTGATTTACCGTGGCGTTCGTATGGTAAACTGGGATCCGAAAGCTTTGACAGCTTTGTCTGATGAAGAAGTAATCTACAAGGAAGAACATAGCAAATTATTCTATCTCCGCTACATGATTGAAGGCGAAGATAACAAGTATATCGTAGTAGCTACAACCCGTCCGGAAACTATCCTTGGCGATAGCGCTGTTTGTGTAAATCCTAACGATCCACGTTACAGCTACCTGAAAGATAAGAAAGTAATTGTTCCTTTGGTGAACCGTGCTGTTCCAATCATTATGGACGATTATGTAGACATCGAGTTTGGTACAGGATGTTTGAAAGTTACTCCGGCTCATGATGTAAACGACTATATGTTGGGAGAAAAATATAATCTTCAGACAATAGATATTTTCAATCCGGATGGAACAATCAGCGAAGCTGGTGGCATGTACATTGGAATGGATCGTTTCGATGTTCGCGAGCAGATTTCTAAAGATCTTGCTGCTGCCGGATTGCTTGAAAAGGAAGAAGCTTATGATAATAAAGTTGGTTATTCTGAACGTACAAATGTGGTAATTGAACCTAAGCTGTCTATGCAGTGGTTCCTGAAGATGACTGATTTGTCAAAACCTGCTTTAGATGCAGTTATGAACGATGATATTAAGTTCCATCCTGCTAAATTCAAAAACACATACCGTCACTGGATGGAGAATGTGAAGGATTGGTGTATCTCCCGTCAGTTGTGGTGGGGACATCGTATTCCTGCTTACTTCCTTCCAAAAGGTGGCTTCGTAGTTGCTGCAACCGAAGCTGAAGCGCTTGAATTAGCACGCGTAAAGACAGGTGATGCCAACTTGCAACTTTCTGATCTTCGTCAGGATGAAGATTGCCTTGATACATGGTTCTCTTCATGGTTATGGCCAATCTCTTTGTTCGATGGTATTAATAACCCGGATAACGAAGAAATAAACTACTACTATCCAACAAGTGACCTAGTAACTGGTCCGGATATTATTTTCTTCTGGGTAGCTCGTATGATTATTGCCGGTTACGAATACAAGAAAGAATTGCCGTTTAAGAATGTTTATTTTACTGGTATTGTTCGTGATAAGATAGGTCGTAAGATGTCTAAGTCATTGGGTAACTCACCCGATCCGCTTGATTTGATCGAAAAGTTCGGTGCCGATGGCGTTCGTATGGGAATGATGCTTGCTGCTCCGGCTGGAAACGATATTTTGTTCGATGATCAGTTGTGCGAACAGGGACGTAACTTCAATAATAAGATATGGAATGCTTTCCGTTTGATTAAAGGATGGGAAGTAGACGAAACAATAGCTCCTTCGGAAGCGGCTACATTGGCTGCTGATTGGTTCCAGAATGTAATGACCAAGGCTATTGCAGAAGTAGAAGACTTGTTCTCTAAATACCGCTTGTCGGAAGCCTTGATGGTTGTTTATAAACTATTCTGGGATGAATTCTCTTCTTGGTATCTGGAACTGATTAAACCTGCTTATGGCGCTCCAATTGATGGAAAAACTTATTTGATTACTTTGAAATTCTTCGATGATCTGCTCAGATTGCTTCACCCATTCATGCCATTTATCACAGAAGAGTTGTGGCAATGTCTGACTGATCGTAAGGATGGAGAAAGCTTGATGAATCAAACTCTTCCTTCTTATGCTGCAGCTAATGAAGCTACATTAAGCTCATTTGAGGCTACAAAAGAAGTTATTGCGGGTGTTCGTACCATACGTATGCAAAAGAACATTGCTCAGAAGAATCAACTTGAACTTGAAATAATTGGAGAGAACCCTGTTGCATACTGGACTCCGGCTATTTCCAAGATGTGTAATCTCTCTTCTTTAAAATCAGTTGAAGATAAATCTGCCGGTGCTGCTTCATTCATTGTAGGTACAACAGAATATGCTGTGCCATTAGGTGATATGATCGATGTAGCTGCAGAAATTGAAAAGCTGAAAGCCGACCTGAAGTATCAGGAAGGATTCTTGAACTCTGTACTTAAGAAGCTAAGCAACGAGAAGTTTGTGAATAATGCTCCTGCTGCTGTAATTGAAATGGAGCGTAAGAAACAAGCGGATGCCGAAAGTATTATTAAATCTCTCAAGGAAAGTATTGAAGGATTCGAGAATAAGTAACGAATAATATTATATACCGATTATAAACGTGGATATGCCTTAGTAGGGTGTATTCACGTTTTTTTTACTTATAGGCAAAACTATTATTAAATTATTGGTGTATGATTTCAATTTATTCGTCAATAAATAAAATCCATTGGCGAATAACTGAAAATTATTGGCGAATAATATTTCAAACTTCCCGCCTGTTATTTTTGAAAGCAGGCAGGATGTTTTTTCGTTGTATTTTTGTACGATCTTATAGAAAAACGAAAATCATCCCTCACTCCCTCATCTTTTTTTATGATGCATTAAAATGTAGTATATTACCTGGTGATGGTAGATTTTTTAACTCTCACCAAACCCTCACTTTTTGCGTCGTCCCTCACCTTTTCGAGTCGTTTTTTACCAAATAGTATCAAACTCAACTGTATTGTTGCTCAAGACAAATTAAGCCCGAAATCTACCAATTGTGTTCAAAAAGGTGAGGGTTCATGCCTTTTGGTGATGGTTTGGTGATGGTAGAAATCAATCCATCACCTTGTAATTGGTTGTTGTATAGTTTGTTAGGAGAAAAGGTGAGGGAGTGAGGGATGAAACAAAAAAGGCACCTTTATGGGTGCCCTTTTCAATTCTATTCTTAAAAAGAGAATTAATCCTCCAGTAGTTTTTTTAAGAATTCATCCAATTCTTCATCTAGTCCTTTTAGTAGTTCATCGTTGACTAATACTGTGTCGTCATCCATCAGCAAAAGGTCTGTAATGGTTTCCTTTTCTTCGTCAACAAGAACAACTGAATAAGGTTTTAGCAGAGTTAGATTATCAAATACTCCTGCTTCCTTTAATTTGTTTAGAGTAGCGCGGAGAATGCGTTCTACGTTCTGAGAAAAATCTTCAGTATCATTTTCTACCCATTCTTCAACTATAACTTTAGATAGTTCTTCCTCATCATCATTGAATATGCATAATTCACCTGAATCTTGTTTAGGAAGTATATGAATATCTGTAACAATAGTTTGTTCATCATTTCCGGCAAATTGGCAGATAGCCTCTTTTATTGCCGACTCTATAAGGGATTGCGATTGTGCACTTAATTTCATATATAGATAAATTTATCTTTTCAGTATTTTACCCAAAAGTACAAAAAAAAATTAATCATGCTATAAAATCTATTAAAAATTGCCATTAAAACGTTCCATTTGCAGGTTTAATGTTTGTATAGCATTCATTCTTTCTTTCAGTGTCAGTAAATACCTTGTAATAATAATGTAATCTAGTGAATCGTTACTGTTGAGTCGGGTTGATTTCTCTTCACCAATATTTTCTTTTTTGTTTTCTTTCTCCCGAATTAGCTGATCGGCTTTTTTTGCCCATTCTATTGCTTGCTCAATTTTATCCTGTAATTCGTAATATAAAGCAATATTAAAGGCTGTTCGCATCTTTATTTTTTTGCTTTTCTTTTCGTGTGCAGTTTGCCATAATTTTAGTGCTTCGTCCCATGAACCTTCACGAACAAGTGCACCGCCATCTCTTAACTCAAGACATCCGGAAGTGTAGTAAAATCTGTTAACTTTTTCCCATCTTGGTAAAATAACTTTTGTTGGTAGTTCTCCGGCAAATGCAGAAGCTTCTTTTATCAGTGAGTCTTTCGTTATTAGATTTCTTTCTGCTATAGTTGGAGATAGACCGTATCCATCCCAATATATCTTATCTTCAGGATAAACAGTAAAAAGTGGTTTTGTACGAGATGGAAGATATACCTTTATCATTGGTGCAACTGTGGCATCAATGGTGCTTCGGAATATATTATCAAGAAAGTAGGTTCTCTGGTCTGTTTTTATAGTAACGTTTTCTACAGAAAAAAGCATGTCTACTCCAAGATCTGTTGTTAGTTTCTTAACTTCATTTTGTGATAATTCAGACTCTCGTGGCAATAGATCTCTCTCTCTTAAGACTGAATCACAGATTATCACTTCGTCGAAAAAGTTAGCTTTTGCTACATTTTCTGCAAATGCTTCGGTTGTTAATTTAGCATTTCCTTGAAAAGTGGATTTTGTACTTATAAGCTGGTTTAATTCTCCTCTTTCTTCAGTTACTTTAGTTTCCTTATCAGTAATTGTGTTATTAACGATTGCAACAGTTTTTATATCCTTCGGAAAACTGACTTTTGCCGGCTCAAGATTATCAATAGATATCTGACTGATTGATACACATGAGCAAACTAATAATGAAAGAAGAATAGGTGTTATATAAAGGAATTTTCTCATAGCCTTTTCTACTTAAGTTATTCAACAAAAGTACAATATTTATCTATAAATTAAAGTTAAATGTTATATTTTATTTTGTTCTCTTATGGTAGAATTGTCTGATTGATTATCTATGAAAAAAGGGGGTGTCCTAAATACTTGGACACCCCCTCCTTAAATTATATTATAATAATTTCTTGTCAGTTCTTAGAAGAACAAGTAACGTTTGTCTTTTACATTTGCTTTGATATAAAGATCGTTCACAAATCTGCTGACAGTTCTTGCTGCCATATTCTTAACTTTTTGTTCTTCATCTTTTTCATTGTATACTTCTTTCAGTCTTTCTTTGTTGAAAGGTTGGAATACAAATACTGCAGCATTACCTTTAACTGGTCCGCTTAATTTGTTAAGTTGAGCAATTGAAGCGTAAGCACTTAATACAGGTTCGCTGCTTCTTACAGCAGAAACGTATGCAGGTGCTGCAAATGAAACGTGTTTAACTGAGTCAGTAACTACGTTAGGAATAGTCTTGCATTGTTCAAAGCTTGTCAGATTCTTAGCTTTGATATCAGCCATAATCTTTTCAGCTTTCTTATCTCTGATAATTTCAGCTTTCAACTGATCTTTAACAACATCAAGAGGGCGGTAACCTTCTTCAACGATGCCTGTTACAGCAACAACTAACAAGTGATCACTTTCACCGCATTCATACATTTGAGAAACATCACCTTTGCTGGCTTCAAATACCCATTTCATTGCGTCACGAGTACCTTTAATGCCGCCAATTGTATGCTCTGCACTGTAAAGGTCATTTCTTTCCAATAATTTGTATCCTTTAGCTTCAGCATTTGCATTGATTTTTTCTAAAGTTGGGTTGGCAGCAATAAACTGACTAAAGTCGTTGTAAACCTTGTTATATGTTTCTTTGCTGAAGTTTACTGTCTTTTTGATTACAGCAACTTTATATTTGTCTTTTACAGCTTTCTTATCAACAACCTGCATAATAATGTTTGCTTGTGGAAGAGCAACATTAGCAGTTTCGTTAACTCCTAAGTTGAATAATGTAGAGAACAATTTAACATTGTCAGCTGTTAATGAAGCACCTTCGTAAGCTTGTGAAGTAATCCATTGTGCTTCTGGGGTACCATTGTATTTCTTTGCGATAGTTGCAAAATCGCTACCTGACTTAATAGCATTGTATACACTATCTGCCAAAGCTTTTGTTTTTTCAGGAGTTGCTGCAGCAATCTGAATTTGACGGAACTGAATTGAATCGGCAGCAGACTGTTTAGCTAACACTTTAAAAGAATTGAATGTGTTATCTGCCTGATTGTAATATGGTCCGTAAATCTGTCCTATTGCAGAAGAATCAACGCGAGCTGCAATGTCTGTTGGGAATGCTGTTTTTGAATAAAATAAATCAGCAAAAGGTACTTGAGATTCTGTAGTACGGATAAAGGTTGTATAATCTCCTGCTACACTTGCAAGTTGTGTTGTGTAATCTTTTACTTCTTTTTCAATTGCAGCCTTATCTGTTTTGCTTGGAAGAACTTGAACATCAATATATTTAATGTTACGAGATTCAACATATTGTTTGAACTGCTCTTTTTTCTTGTTATAAAGATCCTTAAGTTCAGAATCTGAAACTTTAATAGATGCGTCTTGAATAGAAGTGTAAGGAACTGCTGCTACTAAATAGTCCGCTGTATTAACTCTTGCTTCGAATGCAGCTTTAGCTTCAACTGGGTTAGAAATTAAGGAACGAGAAATTAAGTTCTGATATTTTTCTGCTAAACGACTTTGAGCCAGGTTCTTTTCAACAAATGTCCAGAATTTGAACATTGATTCGTAATATTCTGCATATTGTGCTGGCATTTTAGATTTATCCATTTTTGAGTAGTCTACCAGGAACTTTTTCAGCATATCTTTGTCAAATTGACCTGTTTTCTGGTTTTTGAATGGAGTTTGTTGAAGTATTGGGTTTGAGCCTTCATCAATCATTGCCTGAATTTCAGCTTTAGAAACTGTTAAGCCTAATTTCTTAGCTTCGTTTTCAATAAGTTTATTGTTAACGTAAGATCTCCAGACTTCGTCTTTGATTTGTGTTGTTTGCTCATCATTTAAAGAAGTCATGCCACTTGAAAACTTAACGACTTCTGTGTATTCTTCTACTAATTTTTGGTAATCCTGAGCTGAAAGAGTCTCTCCGTCTATTTCGCCTACATCTTTTGTTTGATGAGGCTGAAATATCTTCCAGGCATCACCCGCAATAAATGCAAACAGAGCGAGACCAATCACTATAACCAAAAGTGGTCCCTTAGATCTGATTTTTTGTAACGTTGCCATTTTAATTAATACTTTTTATTTGTTATTTATTTATTTATTCTTAATTTGAGACGTTAAGTGCACGAAGATACAAAAAATGCTAATACGCATTCATTTATTCTTGAAAAAAAATAAATTATTCTATCACTTTCAACTTAACTAGCTCTATTTTAGTGGTAGTAAGCTTTATAATCTTGAATTGAAAGTGTCCGATTTTGACTATTTCGTGAAGTTTTGGAAAGTTCTGATAGTGGTTAAGTATGAATCCGCCGATAGTAATATAATCATCTGATTCAGGCAATCCGAGGTTAAACATTTCGTTAGCTTTCTCTATTTCCAATCTGGCTGAAATTATATATTCGTTTTCGTCTGTTTGCTTGGCAATATAAGATGTTGTATCATGTTCATCTTCAATTTCACCGAATATTTCTTCAACCAGGTCTTCCAGCGAAACAATTCCTGTTGTTCCTCCAAATTCATCTACCACAACAGCTAATGTCTTTTTTTGTTGCATAAAAAGTTTCATCAGCTTATTTGCTCCCATTGTTTCTGGAACAATAGGTATCTGCTGAATGCAGTTTTTCCAGTTTTCTGCATTTCTAAACATTTCGGAAGAATGTATATATCCTATTATGTTGTCTATATTGTCCTTATAAACAATGATTTTAGAAATTCCAGACTCGATGAATTTTGATTTCAAAGTTTCTAAATCTGTATCCAGATCAATTGCGATAACTTCCGGTCTGGGCACTATGCAATCTCGTATTTTAATGGAAGAGAAGTCGAGTGCATTCTGAAAAATCTTCACTTCAGTTTCTATTTCTTTCCTGTTTTCTGATTTATCAATGCTTGATTGTATAAAGTTATCAAGATCTGTTTTCCCGAAAATCTTATTATCAGGTTCTTTGCCTGTTGTTATTCCAAATAGCTTTAATAATACGTATGAAAATCCGGAACAAATTTTTGATACAGGATAAAGTATGATATAGAAGATAAACAAAGGAATTGCAAAAAATGAAAGAACAGAGTTTGCATACCGTTTAAATAATCTTTTAGGTATTATTTCACTGGCTATCAGGATTAGTATTACAGCAATAACAGTTTGCAGTAAAATGAGTAAAAAGCCGCTATTGGTAAGTTTAATAAGTAGATGTGTTTTGACTAACTGAGCCACCAAAATGCCGAAAACTACTAATGATATGTAATTCCCGGCTAATAAAATGGAAATAAGGTTCTTTGAATTCGTAAAAAAGAAAGAGAGAATTTTAAAATTTATATTTTTATCACTCTTATCTGTTTTTAAACGTAACCTGTCTGCTGAAGTATAAGCAATTTCCATTCCTGAAAAAAAAACAGAAAAGAATATTGCAATCAGTATATAGATTATAAGGTTCATAGTTTTAGTGTTTCACAATAATGGTATCAGGTCGGGTTACTTTCTTATCTTCAATCGGTATTGAACCGCTAGTCTTATGAATGGTGTAAATTGTCATCTGCTGATTAGATTCAAATCCATGACCAGTAATAATCCGGTCTGATTTCTGAATTCGGATAAATTTACTTGAATAAACTTTTTCCAGGTTTTGGTCCCAGAACAATTGCTCTGTGTTAAACTTATCACCTTGTACATTCTTAATAACTACATGTCCCTTTAGTTCCCAAAGCTTCTTATCAGAATAATAATATGCAGTGTCTGCCTTTATACTGGCATCAACATGGTATGTTGAATCAAATTTTTCAAGAAGTAATCCTTTCTCAAACGACCAGTATGGCGGATTCTTTTTGTCATATATCAACCACTCTTTAGTTTTGATGCGATAACGTGTAATTCCTGAGTCGGAAATTAAAGTAGTTACATCTAGACTTTTCATAAGAGGTAAGGAATCTCTATTTGTAATTGCAGCTGCTAAAGGACGCTTCTTCTCTGTACAAGAAGAAAATAAAAGGATTGTGGCAATAGTACAGCAAACTATTGTTATGCTTGTTCTAATAATAAAATAATTCTTTCTATATATTTTTAACATAAAATCCTGTAGGTTCATTGTTTCTATCTTTCTTATCTAAGCAATATATTCTTTGCTTTTTATATCTAGTATATTGTTTGCTCTAGATATTACTGTTATTGTAATTTAAAATTCTATTCAAACCTTTTAATACTAAAAAAGTATCTACAAAGATGCTTTTATTTAAGTTGGTTTCAAAAAGATTCGCATCTCCACCTGTTAAAAAGACCAAAAGTTTGGGATAGCTTATCTTTAAGGAATTAATATATCCTTCCATTTCAAACTCTATACCTTTTATAACACCTTCTCTGATAGCCGATTCAGTATTCACGCCCAGAGGCGTTCTTATTCCTTCTTCATCTATAAGAGGTAATTTTCCTGTGAATTCGTGAAGAGCTTTAAATCTCATCTTTTTACCCGGAGAAATGTTTCCTCCTAAGTATCTTTCCTTTGCATCAATAAAATCATAGGTGATAGCTGTTCCTGCATCTATAACCAATATATCTTTTTTAGGATAAATTTCGTTAGCACCTATTACTGCTGCCAATCTGTCATTGCCTAAAGTTTCGGGTGTATGATATAAATTTTCTATTGGAATAGGTGTTTCCGGGCTTAGCCTGAGAATAGGGAAGGGGAGTGCATTTATTTGCTCAGAAACATCTTTAGTTATGTCAATAACAGACGCCAGTATCCCCTTATTTATCCGGAATCTGCAAAGAATCTCCGGCAGGCAATCGAGATACTGATTAGAGCTGCGAAAAACTTCTACTAATGAATTGTTGTTGAATATCGCAACTTTAGCTGCTGTGTTTCCTATATCTATTATTAAATTCACTTGCTTCTTTTAGCTTGCAAAGTAAGCCAAAAAAAATAGAACAACAGTATTAATTTTGTATCTAATAACTAAAAAAAAAAGATTTCGCCTCGTTTAATCAGAAATAAACGTATTTTTGCACGCAAAATATATGGAATATGAGAGTGAAACCAAATAAACGGTTGTTGGATTTGAAAAGAAGATTAGAACCGTTTCGTGGAGTTTTTCTCTTTATTACTATTGTTTTAATAGCTCATATTTCTTGGAAAATATCTTTTCATACAGGAATTGAAAATAAGGAATATAGTAATAGGATTCTAACAAAGAATAGTTCATCGTCTGTTATAGCTAATATAAAAGGAAAGGTGTGGCGTGGCATTGGAGTAGGAGATGTTGATTGTCAGAATAAAGATTGCAGATACATTTCTTTCTTTAATAATAATGTGACGACGAAGTTTGTTCCGTGGACTGAAAAGACCGCTTTAGCTAGTTTTTGGGTCGTAAATTTAGTTTGCAGGCAGCCTCTAAGTCTTTTGAATTATGTGGATTCTTCAAGTGACAAAAATATAGAGTCGCGTACGCTTCTTTCTTTTGACAGATTGCGTGGTCCGGCAATAAATATTATATGGGGATGTACAGGAGTTAAACAACTTTATATCCTTTTTCTTGTGATCCTTTTCAGTAGAGGAATCTGGTGGAAACGATTCATTTATTTTTTAATGGGTAGTTTAGTTCTGTTATTGTTTAATGTAATGCGCATTAGTATTATAACATTGTTTATAAAATCTTACCCCGAAAGTTTTGAGATATTACACGATATTTTGTTTAAATATTTATTTTATGGATTAATTTTCTTGCTATGGTTATTATGGGAAGAAAAATTTTCCGGGAAAAATTTCATAAAGTAGTGATGAAAAAAGTAATAGAAGCTTGTAAGCAGTCGTATTTTAAATATGCTTTTTGTCTGATTAGTCTGTTGTGTGTCTTTCCTTTTCAATCAAAGGCTTCATCTGAGGATTCTGTTCGTATAAGTTTACTGACCTGCTCACCTGGAAGTGAGATTTATGCTCTCTTTGGTCATACTGCTTTGCGATATCAAAATATGAAGACTGGCATGGATGTGGTTTTTAATTACGGAATGTTTGATTTTCATGCTCCTCATTTTATATGGAGATATATTAAAGGAGAAACAGACTATCAGCTAGGTGTTACCGATTACTTTTATTTTGAGCAAGAATATTCAGAACGTAATTCTAGTGTTTACCAACAGACATTGAATCTGCTTCCAGAAGAAAAAGATGCATTGTTCCAGATTCTGCAAAAGAATTATTTGCCTGAAAATAGAGTTTACCGTTATAATTTCTTTTTTGATAACTGTTCCACGCGTCCAAGAGATCGTGTGGAAGAATGTATTAAAGGTAAAGTTACTTACACTAAAAATACGTATCCATTATCATTCAGAGACATTGTTCATGAATTTACTGCCGGTCACGACTGGGCCGAGTTTGGAATAGATTTGTGCTTGGGAAGCAAAGCCGATGAAATTATTGACTATAGACTAAAGATGTTTGCTCCTTATTATTTAAAAGAGGCTTTGACGGGAGCTAAGATAAAAGCTAATGATGGAAAAGAACGGATGCTGGTTTCTAATGCAGAAGAAATTGTTCATCGTTCTCCGAATAAAGAAACAGTAGAATCTTCTTATCCATCTCCTTTATTAACCGCCTGGGTTTTATTTACTTTGGTGTTATTTATTACTGCGTATGGATATAAAAATAAAAAAAGCTTTTGGGGATTAGATATTATTTTATTTAGTATGGCAGGTTTAGCAGGATGTATCATTGCTTTTCTTGTTTGTTTCTCACAACACCCTACTGTAAGTCCTAATTATATGCTGTTTGTTTTTCATCCTTTGCATTTACTTTATTTGCCTGTTATGGTTTGGAGAGCATATAAAAAGATGAAAGACCCTTATCAATTGGCTAATTTGGCGGTTTTAACACTTTTTATAGTGTTTTTCTGCTTACTACCCCAAAAAATTAATTTAGCTGTTGTACCTTTGGCACTCTGTTTGTGGATACGTTCCTTGAACTATGTATGTCTGAATTACAAAAGAAATAAATGAGAAGTTTACTCACATCAATAATAACCGTACTAACTATAACGGGACTCCAGGCTCAGACTCCGTCTCAGCTAACAACACCTAAACTTGTTGTTGGCCTGACTGTTGATCAGCTTCGTACCGATTATATTGAAGCTTTTTCTTCTCTTTATGGAGAAAAAGGTTTTAAGCGCTTATGGAAAGATGGACGGGTATACAGAAATGCAGAGTTTGGTTTTTCAAATCCGGACAGGGCATCTTCTGTTGCTGCTCTTTATACCGGAACAGTTCCAACTGTTAATGGAATAACAGGAGAGGATTGGCTTGATATTTCTACACTACGGATAAAGAATTGCGTGGATGACCGCAATTTTATGGGTAATTACACTACCGAAACAACCTCTGCTTCTCAGCTAATGGTTTCTACCGTTGCCGATGAACTGAAAGTTGCTACTCAGGGTAAAGGTCTGGTTTATTCTATTGCCCCATATCGCGAAGCTGCAATCTTTGGAGCAGGGCACGCTGGTAATGGTGCTTTCTGGTTGAATGATGATACAGGCAAATGGTGCGGATCTACCTATTATAATGATTTCCCCTGGTTTGTAAGTCAATATAACGATAGGAAAGCTATTGATTTCCGTATTAGCGGAATGGTTTGGACACCAGCTCGTCCGGTTGCTGATTATAAATACCTGACGTCTCAGTTTGCTCAGGAAACATTCTCTTATAACTTTGATGAAGCAAAGAAAAGTAAGTTCAGAAAACTGAAAACAAGTCCGTTTATTAATGAAGAAATCAACAACTTCCTTTTAGATATACTTGCAAACAGTACTATGGGGCAGGACGAAACTCCCGACTTACTTTCTTTAACTTATTATGCAGGTAATTACGATCATAAAAGTGCTAAAGAGTGCGCTTTGGAGATGCAGGATACCTACGTGAGACTAGATAAAAGTATTGGCGAGCTTCTGGATATTATTGATAAAAAGGTAGGGCTAAACAATGTTTTGTTTTGCATTAATTCTACCGGATATGTGGATGCTGAAGGCCCGGAACTGGAAAGATATCGTATTCCTGGTGGTGAGTTTTATTTAGATCGTTGTGCTGCACTTCTTAACATGTATCTTATGGCTGTTTATGGCGAAGGACAGTATATTGAAGCGCATAATGACTTGCAATTATATTTGAATCACAAACTGATTGAAAAGAAGCAGCTGAACTTAAACGACGTTCTTGCCAAAGCTTCTGATTTCCTGATTCAGTTTAGTGGTGTAAAAGAAGTCTATTCATCTTATCGATTGTTGCAAGGAGCCTGGACTCCCGAGCTTCAAAAGATGAGAAATTCATATAATCGTAATCGTTCTGGTGATTTAACTCTTGAAATTTTACCGGGATGGACTGTTGTTAATTCTGATTCTCCTTCAGAAAGCAAAGTTGTACGTAAAGCTTATGTTCCTTCTCCACTTATTTTCTTAGGAGGAAATGTAAAGCCTGAAATTATAAATACTCCGGTCAATATTGACTGTTTCGCGCCTACTATTGCTCGTTCTATGAGAATCAGAGCACCGAATGGCTGCTCTTCTGCTCCTCTTGCAAATATATTAAGATAAAAAAACAGCTGGCTATAATTAAATAAGTCAGCATTTTAATGTATCTTTGCAGCCATAAAAACAAGATTAATAATGATTTAACAACAAAAATACAATGGGATTTAATGAATTTTTAAGTGCTATCTTTGGTAATAAATCCACTAGGGATATGAAAGAGATCCAACCATGGGTAGATAAAATAAAAGCAGCGTATGAAGATGTTGCAAAACTGGACAATGATGCGCTTCGTGCTAAAACAGAAGAACTTAAGAAATATATATACGATTCAGCTACTGAAGAAAGAGCAAAGATTGAAGAGCTGAAAGCTACTGTTGAAACAACAGAACTAGAAGAAAGAGAAGATTTATTCTTGCAAATTGATAAGCTTGAGAAGGCTGTTCTTGATAAATATGAAGTAGCTCTTGATGAGGTTCTTCCTGTTGCTTTCTCTATTGTAAAGGAAACTGCTAAGAGATTCTCTGAAAATGAAACGATAGAAGTTACTGCTACCGATTTTGACCGCACACTTGCTACTACTAAAGATTTTGTTCGTATTGAAGGAGATAAGGCTATTTACCAGAATCACTGGATTGCCGGAGGTACTGAAATAACTTGGAATATGGTCCATTATGATGTTCAGCTCTTTGGTGGTGTGGTTCTTCATAAAGGTAAGATTGCCGAAATGGCAACTGGTGAAGGTAAAACTTTGGTGGCTACCTTACCGGTATTCCTTAACGCATTGACCGGAAATGGTGTACACGTGGTTACTGTAAATGACTATTTGTCAAAACGTGACTCGGAATGGATGGGACCTTTATACATGTTCCACGGATTAAGCGTTGACTGTATTGATAAACACCAACCAAACTCAGATGCTCGCCGTAAAGCTTATCTTGCTGATATTACTTTCGGAACAAACAACGAATTTGGTTTCGACTACCTTCGTGACAATATGGCGGTTAGTCCAAAAGATTTAGTGCAACGTCAGCATAACTATTCAATTGTCGATGAGGTTGACTCTGTATTGATCGATGATGCCCGTACTCCTCTTATTATTTCTGGTCCGGTTCCTAAAGGTGAAGATCAGCTTTTTGAGGAATTATGTCCTGAAGTAGAAAAGATTGTTAATGTACAGAAAATATTAGCTACAAAATATTTGTCGGATGCAAAACGTTTAATTGCTTCTGAAGATAAGAAAGATCAGGAAGAAGGTTTCCTTGCTTTGTTCCGCAGTCATAAAGCTTTGCCTAAAAATAAAGCATTGATTAAGTTCTTAAGTGAACCGGGAATTAAAGCCGGAATGCTTAAAACTGAAGAAATCTACATGGAACAGAATAACAAGCGTATGCCTGAAGCTGTTGAACCATTGTATTTCGTTATCGATGAAAAACTGAATAGTGTAGACCTTACTGATAAAGGTGTTGACTTACTTACAGGTAATTCTCCCGACCCTACATTGTTCGTGTTGCCTGATATTGCTTCTCAGCTTTCAGAACTTGAAAATGAAAATCTGGGCGATGAAGAAAAGCAGATCAGAAAAGATGAATTGATGACTAACTTCGCTATTAAGTCTGAACGTGTTCATACCATCAACCAATTGCTTAAGGCATATACAATGTTTGAGAGAGATGATGAGTATGTGGTTATTGAAGGACAAGTGAAGATTGTTGATGAGCAAACCGGACGTATCATGGAAGGTCGTAGATATTCAGACGGTCTTCACCAGGCTCTTGAAGCTAAGGAACGTGTTAAGGTTGAAGCTGCTACACAAACATTTGCTACTATTACTTTACAGAACTACTTCCGTATGTATCACAAGCTTTCTGGTATGACCGGTACTGCCGAAACAGAAGCGGGTGAACTTTGGGATATCTATAAACTGGATGTGGTTGTTATTCCAACAAACCGTCCAATTCTCCGTAAAGACTTGAACGACCGCGTATATAAAACAAAACGTGAAAAGTATAAAGCTGTAATCGAAGAGATTGAATCTTTGGTAAATGCTGGTCGTCCAGTATTGGTGGGTACTACTTCGGTTGAAATTTCTGAGATGTTGAGCAAGATGCTTACCATGCGTAAGATTGAACACAACGTGTTGAATGCAAAACTTCACCAGAAGGAAGCTGATATTGTTGCTCAGGCAGGTTTTAAAGGTACAGTAACTATTGCTACAAATATGGCCGGTCGTGGTACCGATATCAAGTTAAGTCCGGAAGTTAAAGCTGCTGGTGGTTTGGCTATCATTGGTACAGAGCGTCATGAATCACGTCGTGTAGACCGTCAGCTAAGAGGTCGTTCAGGACGTCAGGGCGACCCGGGTTCTTCTGTATTCTTTGTTTCTTTGGAAGATGATTTGATGCGTTTGTTCTCTTCAGATCGTATTGCCGGAGTAATGGATAAATTAGGATTCAAAGAAGGTGAGATGATTGAACACAAAATGATCTCTAATTCAATAGAACGTGCTCAGAAGAAGGTTGAAGAAAATAACTTCGGTATTCGTAAACGTCTGCTTGAGTATGATGATGTTATGAACAAACAACGTACAGTAATCTACACTAAACGTCGTCACGCTTTAATGGGCGAACGTATTGGTATGGATATCGTAAATATGATATGGGATCGTTGTGCCAACGCTATTGAAGGTAAAGAATACGAAGATTCTAAAATGGAAATCCTCCAAACATTTGCAATGGATATTCCTTATACTGAAGAAGAATCAAGAAATACAAAGATTGAAAAGCTTGTAGATCGTACTTTTGATGCTGCTATGGCTACCTTTAAACGTAGAACAGAACGTATGGCTAACGTTGCCAATCCGGTTATTAAGAAGGTGTACGAAGAACAAGGTAATCGTTTTGAAAACATTCTTATTCCAATTACAGATGGCAAACGTATGTATAACATCACTTGTAATCTGAAAGCAGCTTATGAAAATGAAAGTAAAGAAGCGGTAACTGCATACGAAAAGACTATTCTTCTTCATAACATTGACGAAGGCTGGAAAGAAAATCTTCGTGAATTGGATGAACTTAAACATTCTGTACAGAATGCTAGCTACGAACAAAAAGATCCGTTGTTGATTTATAAACTTGAATCTGTGAACTTGTTTGACGAGATGGTTAATAAGATTAATAACAACACAGTTTCATCTTTAATGCGTGGTAAGATTCCTTTCCAGGAACCTGAAGAAGTAAAGCAGGCTGCTCCGGAAATTCAACAGGATTACAGTAAGTATCGTACTGAAAAGACTGATTTAACTGATCCTAATCAGCAAGCTGCAGCTCAGCATGATACACGTGAGGTTAAAAAAGAGCCAATTCGTGTAGAGAAAACAGTAGGACGTAATGATCCTTGTCCTTGCGGTAGCGGTAAAAAGTTTAAAAACTGTCACGGACGTGAGGCGTAATTAATAGATATAACAGAAACTCCCCGAAATGAATTATAATTCTTTCGGGGAGTTTTTTTATTCCCTTGTACAAAAGAATGCAATCTTTTGTACAAGGGAATTATTTCTTTTGTACAGAAGATTACATTCTTTTGTACAATAATTCTTTTATACCTGGATATGTTTTTTATAGTTTCCAGTTATTCCATATTAAATAATCTCAATCAACTGATGTTTAAGCAAATGCTCTTCTGTAGGGTACGAACTATCTGGTATATTCAAAGGATAGTAAACTGCATTATCTAAGGGCAGGAGGTTCGATTGTTTTCATAGGGCCTTAATAGTAATCGTGTAGTCAACTGCATTATCTTATGGCAGGAGAACTGCAGTGCAGTTTTGTATGCTATTATATAGATTGATACGTAGCAAAAGTTTATGCAAATGAAAGATAGCTTTGCGGTTTAGCAAGAAAAGGAGATAAGGCTATTGGTTGTTAGAATAAAAAAAGAGGTAAAACTGTATATACAGCTTACCTCTTCCTTATATCTTTTATTAGATAAATCTTTTTATTTTGCAGGTTTAGCAGGTGCTTGTTGAGCAGGAGCGGTAGCAGGAGTAGCTTCTGAAGAACCTGCAGCCGGAGCTTGTGCAGGAGCAGCAGCAGGTGCTGTTTCTGTCTTTGGAGTTGCAAAACCAGCCGGTGTATTCATCGGATTTGTTTTTTCTTCTTTTTGTGCTTGTTCAAGAATAGCAGAGCCTTCAGCTGTATTAGCTGGCATAGTATAAGAAGTAATGATACTTAATACTACGATGGCAGCAGCTAATCCCCATGTAGCTTTTTCAAGGAAGTCTGTCGTTTTACGAACACCCATGATTTGATTTGATGATGAAAAGCCTGAAGAAAGGCCTCCACCTTTTGAGTTTTGTATCAAAACAATAAAGCTCAATAGTATTGCTGCTATGACAATTAGGATAATTAATAATAAATACATTTCGTTATTTTGATTTAGCGTTAATAATCAATTTTTCCAAAAATCTTATTTGGTCTGCAAAGTAAGCATTTTTTTTCGGATATTTCAAACTTAATTTTTTAATTATTTCAAGTGCCTTGGAATATCTTTGTTGTTTTACATATATTTTTGCTAAAGTTTCGGTAAAATAACTCTCATCGTCCTCATTTTCATCAGTTACATTTTCTATGAGCTCAGTAGTTTTTTCTTCTTTTTCTTCCGAAATTTGCAATTTTATAATGTCCTCGTTCTCTGCTTTCTCTATGAATCCGTCAATTAATTCCTGACCTCTTAATTTAGGCGTTGGTACTTCTTTTTTATCGGTAGATTCATCTGGAACAATATCGCTGTCTTCCTGAAGAAGATAAGTTGTATAGTCAGTCGATAAATCATACTCCATTTTTACAGGAAGCGGCTCTTCCGGCAGTGATGAAAGGAATGAATCAATGAGTGATAATGTACGATCCAGATTTGGCTCATCATTCATTAAAGAAGGATCTTCTTTTTTCTTTGGCTCAATAACGTATTTATCTCCCTCTATCAAGTTAAAAAGAACACGACGATCAGCAACATAAAGTGCTGCTTTTCGTAACTCCTGACCAAAAGAAAGATCGTGGAGTAAATATAAGTTCTTTAGATAAAGCAATCGAGCTGATTGAAAATACGGGTAATGTGCCAGTATTGTTCTCAGCTCGTAAAGCGTATCTCTATTAAGACTTTCGGGATGAGAAATCCATTGTTGCAGATTCTGAGCGTTCATTGAAATTACCAGTTTGCTACTGTAGCGTTAAAAATCTGTTCTGTTATTTCTTTTGTCATCTCAGCAATCAACTGATCCTGAACAGCCGTCAGCATCAGAGATGAATTATAATTCCGGAAAGCCGTGAATTGTTGGTCGTTTAAGTCCTGCGAATGATCTTTGTTATTGACAAAACGTACAACGACAGTGATACGAAGCTCTGTTTCAGATGCATATCCGTCGGCTTTTACGGTTTTATTTAGTTGCTGGTAACCGGTAATTTCTCCTTCAATGTTTAAATCTCCGTTACGTGGAACAAGGCTCAAACGAGTCTGACGGATAAAGATATCTTTTAAATCGTCATTGAATTTAGTAGCCAATGGTGCATATACGTAATCTGACTTTATAGGAAAGGTTGCGATAGATATAGTCTTTATCTTGGTATAGTCGATAGACGAACCGTTAAACTTATATCCAATCTTGCACGAACTCATCAATATAAGCAATGATAGTAAAGCGAGCGGTTGTTTTAATTTATTTATCCAATCCATATTCTTTTATTTTTCTGTATAGTGTGCGCTCGGAGATATTTAAATCTTTAGCTGCGTTTTTACGTTTACCATGATGCTTTTGCAGTGCTTTTCTAATCATCTCCTTTTCAAGATCGTCTAAAGAAAGAGACTCTTCCACATATTCCTCTGTATCCTGAATATCATCTTCCACGTTAATAGAGTGTACGGATGAAATATTGTTGTTTGAAGGAATATTGATGGTAGGTACATGGTTGACTACTGTTTGTGATGCAACAGGTTGTGCCTTATCCGTCATAATATCATGTACCAGTTTCTTTAGTTCTGTAACATCTTGTCGCATATCGAACAATACCTGATAAAGAATTTCCCGTTCGCTTTCAAAAGTTTTGCCTTGCTGTTTGCCTCCAAAAAGCATAGGTAACTTCTCTCCTGGTTGTTCAGGAAGATAAGTATGAAGAATAGCCGGGGTAATTTCGCGGTTTGTTTCAATAATTGATATCTGTTCTGTAATATTCTTTAGCTGTCGCACATTTCCAGGCCAGGAATAAGATACCAGTACACGTTTAGCATCTTCGGATAATTGAATAGCTGGCATGCGATATTTCTCTGCAAAGTCTGAAGCAAATTTGCGGAATAATAGTACAATATCTTCAGGGCGTTCCCTCAAAGGAGGAATTTGCACCGGAACAGTATTTAATCTGTAATAAAGATCTTCACGGAATTTTCCGGAAGAGATTGCTTCGCGCAGGTTTACATTTGTAGCCGCAACAATGCGTACATCTGTTTTTTGTACTTTTGATGAGCCAACTTTAATAAATTCGCCACTTTCCAGTACTCGTAGCAGGCGTGCCTGGGTTGGGAGAGGCAATTCTCCCACCTCATCAAGAAATATAGTACCACCATCAGCTTCCCCGAAATAACCTTTACGTTCGCCTATAGCTCCTGTAAAAGCTCCTTTTTCGTGCCCGAAAAGCTCAGAATCAATAGTTCCTTCAGGAATAGCTCCACAGTTTACTGCTATATATTGTCCGTGTTTCCGGCGGCTGTACTGATGTATAATTTGAGGAAAACTTTCTTTACCAACACCGCTTTCTCCTGTGATTAATACAGATAAATCGGTCGGAGCCACTTGGATAGCAATATCAATGGCTCTATTCAGCGTTTCCGTATTACCGATAATACCGAATCGTTGCTTTACTTGTTGAATCTCAGATCTAGTCATATTTCCTTTAATTATATGACAAAATTACAAATTTGTTTTGAGCTAACAAGCAGTTTTGGCAGAAATAAGGTTAAAAAGAAAAGCGGATAATGCTTGTTCAGCACTATCCGCTTAAGTTATTTCTTAGTAAAATATTAGTCTACACATTCGTCAGCTTCATATCCACCCATTTCACGAAGATTGTTTTTCAAAATTGTGAATTGTTGGAATAAGTCGTGAACTGGTTTGTGTTCGAAATCGTGCATTGGGCTCTTCAGGTAGAATGACAACCAGTCTTGAATGCCATAACGTCCTGCACGTTTTGCAAGATCAGAGAATAATACAAGGTCAAGCAAAAGTGGAGCAGCAAGAATAGAGTCTCTGCAAAGGAAATCTACTTTGATCTGCATTGGGTAACCCATCCATCCGAAAATATCAAGATTGTCCCATCCTTCTTTGTTGTCGTTACGTGGTGGGTAATAGTTGATACGAACTTTGTGGAAGATGTTTCCGTAAAGTTCTGGATGTTCTTCTCCGTCAAGGATTGTTTCGATAACAGAAAGCTTACTAACTTCTTTTGTCTTGAATGAATCTGGATCGTCAAGTACTTCACCGTCTCTGTTTCCTAAGATGTTTGTAGAGAACCAACCGTCAAGACCAAGCATACGAGTCTTCAACATTGGAGCAAGCACAGTTTTCATCAATGTTTGTCCTGTCTTGAAGTCTTTACCGGCAATAGGAGTACTTGTTTTCTTAGAAAGTTCCCACATAGCTGGAGTATCAACGCATAAGTTAGGTGCACCCATAATGAAAGGACATCCTTCTGCAACGGCAGCATATGCATAACACATACTTGGAGCAATTAATTCTTTATTGTCTTCTTTCATTGCTTTTTCGAAAGAAGCAAGAGTCATATGTTCGTCGCTCAACGGCAAATAAACTTCTGTACTTGCAGCCCAGATAACAACAACGCGTTCGCAATTGTTTGCAGCCTTAAAGTTACGGATGTCTTCACGAACTTGTTCTGTTAAATCCCAACGTGAAGCTTCTGGTTTAACGTGTGTTCCATGTAAACGTTTAACGAAATTTTGATCGAATACCGCAGGCATTGGTTTGATTGCTTCCAATTCATCCTTTACCGGATTGATATCTTTTTCTTTTAAAACTTCTGCATGAATAGCCGATTCATAAGCATTGTCAGCAAAAATATCCCATGCGCCAAATACTACATCGTTTAAGTCAGTTAAAGAAACTACTTCAGTAATTTTCTTATATTGCTTATCTTTTCCTTTTCCTACACGCATAGTGGCCAATTGCGAAAGTGAACCAACAGGCTTAGCCAAACCTTTACGAGCCATTAATGTTCCTACAATAAAAGTAGAAGTAACTGCACCTAAACCTACACACAATACACCTAGTTTCCCCGTTGCCGGTTTTACATTTACATTTTCCATAACTACAATTCTTTTATAGCTTAGTGGGCTATATTTTTCTATTTTTAGGTTTAAAAATTATAATATATTTAATAATTGTTCTAAGTCTGTAATAATAGCATCAGGAACAGAATCGTCTGTTTCTTCACCCCATCCTTCTCCTTTTAGCCAGATGGTACGACAACCTGCAGCCTTTGCGGGAATTATGTCTTTTGAAAAAGAATCGCCTATAACAACAACTTCGTGTGCTTCAAATCCAAGCTCACGAACGCCCAGAGTAAAAATAGCCGGATCGGGCTTTCTTACTCCAACAACAGCAGATTCAATTACGCTACTAAAGTTACAAAGTAAACCAAAGTTTTCCAGTACTTTGTTGATGTTTCCGTAAAAGTTTGAAACAAGAGTTAATTTATGTTTAAGCGATAACCTTTTGACTACAAAAAGAGACTTATTGACCATCTCTTTGGCAAAGTTATAACAGCCTTTTGCAATCTCTTCCGGGTATTTATCCGTTTGTTCTGAGCTTGATAGAAAACCTTGCTGAATTAAATATTCAATTTGAATTTTTGCTTTAATTAGCAAAACGTCATAAAAATCATGAGACGGTTTAATTAATGGCTGAGTAGCCAATGTTCGTTCACCATGTACGTATGCCTTTTTAAAGTCTTCTTTACTTACAGGGATATTTAGTTCTTTATATCTGCTCCATAGTACTTCGGCCCAATGCTTTCCATTTGTATCTATTGTGCCTCCGTAATCGAAAATAATTCCTTTTATGTTATTGAATTGTTTCATTTATATTATTATTTGAGAGTATCTTGTTTTTATTGCCTACTTTCATTAGCAGCATACCAATACCTATCCATATCAGTTCTCGTACCCTGGTTATTAAACCTGTATATATACCGAAGGCTCCTGTCAATCCTAGTTCTCCGGTTGCAATAGCCATTCCTCCTTCTCGTGCTCCCAATTGCATGGGCAAGAAGAAAAATAGATTAGAAAACAAGGTTGTAAATGCCATAATAAGAATACAATTCAGGAAATTAACATCTGGAGTAAGAATCTTCAGAATGAAAAAAACTTCCAGACTTCCGATAATTCTGGTTGTAAATTCCAGGCATAAAGAGGTGTAGAAAGTCTTTTTTCGTTGTTTGTGTAAATCTGCAATCTGACTATCTATTCGTTCTAGAGTCTCTTTTTTTTCTGTTGCAAAGCGAGTAGCCCAGTTCTTAAGAAAAGGAATTTTTTTGCATAGACGGAGCGCCTTTACTGCCATTCCGTTTTTGTAGCCTTTAACGAAAAAGTAAATAAAAAAAAGGCAAAAAAGACCAGCGAAGATTAGCATAATTCCAGTCGGTATATTAACTGGATAAAGAATTATAAACAGAAAAATGGATGAAAACCAAAAACAGAAATGTGCAAAGATGTGCATCATTACATACAAAATAACAGAAGATGTGGCTTTACTAACTCCAACGTAGGGGGTTAATTCCATTATTCGGTAAGGTTCGCCTCCCATTAATCCTACTGGGGTAGCATAATTAAGCGCAAATCCTGTAATTGTATATTTATATACTTTTAGAAAAGGTACTTTTTTTGTTCCATCATCATTAATGATCATGTACCAGGAAAGTGCATTTATCATGTAAATAAATACCCATAATAACATTACTATCGGAAACCACAATCCTGCTCTTTTTAAATTCATTAAAAGTTCATCAAACTTCATGTCAAAAGTGAAGAGCATAATTACGATAGCAATTATACCAACTAAAAAGAATATGTTACGGTAGTTGTTACTCACATCAAAATATATTAAGATATTTTTTTATTTAACCTTGAACAGAATGATTCATGGCTCATAATCATATATACTAGTAAAATATTGAGTACCGTTAGTTCGAATACAAAGTATATCCACGGTTCGTCAATCAAAAGACTTATAAACAAGGCTATAACTCTAGTGTTGAATGATAATATATTGGTATATTTCATTAACGGCTTGCTTAAAGTTCTGAATTCATCTCTAAAGGTTTGAGGAATATTATCTCCGTATTTTTCTTTTATACTGTTGAATAGCAACTGAAATTTAGGAGTTAATTGTTCCTGAGAAGCTGTATAATTTTTATAGAAGAATATGAATAATTTTCTTACAAAATCATTTTTCCATGACAGTGATTTAAATAGTTCTTTCTGTTGAACTGAATTATCGAGTTCACTCCCTGCTTTTCCTTTTAGGAAAAACAAATGAATATTGCGATAATAATCGGCCATTGCAGCTTGTTTGCTATGAAATAATCCTGTAATTGCAGCTAACAACCAAATCCATATTCCCCATTCTGGAGTGAGACGTAAACAGATGCAGGCATAAATTGTAATAAACCAAAAATCACCGCTAACTCCATCAAGGATTCGTCCGATTTCGGATTTTTGTCCGGTTAGGCGAGCTAGTTGTCCGTCTGCACTATCATAGGAATTAGCCCATATTAATAAGAAAATTCCGCAGAGCGTCATCTTAATATCTTCAAAATAAAAAAGAATTCCCGCAGCAACTCCAAGAAATATGCTTGCTACAGTAACGGTATTTGGAGTAATTCCTAATCGTTTAAAAAATAGAGCCCATTGATATCCTATTGGTCGGTAAAAATGAATATCAATAAATTCTTCAGTATCCAGCGATTTTAATGAAGCTTCCAGCTCCATTTTTCTAATTTCTTTTTCCATCTTGCATCTTTTTTACTATGAGATCGGCAATCGCTTCTGCTGCTTGGTTGCTGCATGGTGCAAAGCTGGGCCAGTCATTAAAATCAATAATTCGTATTTCTCCGGTTGAAGAAACAATGCAATCTCCTCCATAAACAGAAAGTCCAAGCTTATTGGCTGCTTCCTCACAATAACCTTTTAATTCTTCTTCTGAGAAGGGATAGCCTTTTGCTTCTCCGTTTATTGCTTCCAGGCCAAATTTACTATTAACTGTAGGAGAGGGGTAGAACCAATAAAAGAAGTTATTTTCTACTACACCATAGAATTTAATTAAATCTCCTTCCAGATGTTCGTTGGCCACAGCCAATTTAATACCTCTGTTATTGAAATCGCATAAAACTGCAGAGGCTTCTTGCTCGTTTTGTACAAAACTAACATCTTCTTTAACCAGTGCATGTCCATCTCCACGTTTAATCCAGAATGGAAAGCTTGGAACTTCTTGTTCTTCGATATTTTTATTAGTAAAAAGAATCGTACTAACTGGTGATGGAATATCTGCGGAGAGCAATAAGGATGTCATTTCTAATCTTCCGGAATTTCGTATACCTTTGGGAGAATTGATAATCAGTGCATCTTCTTGCTCTAGTAAATCAAGAATATCCAGCATCATCTTGCTACGAGCCATTGTAAAAACTATTGGTGCAAACATTGGCTGATCAATAAAATGACTCTCTGTATATGTGCGTACTCTATAACCGCGTTTTTCAAGACTCTCTTTTACTCTACTGAATATTAATGCATCACTTCCAGCCTTATTTGGAGAATATTTGTTTCCTCGATCTATACCGATAATAGGAAAAGGCTCTTTAAGAAAAGCTTCTGCTTTTGCAATATCTTCTGCATGATCTACATCCAGAATTTTACTAAAAGGATATGCTTTCAGTTTTTTGCCTTCTTCTACTAATGCCCGCTGAAACTGTCGCATTCTGGTTAACCCTTTATCCATACAATGTTGCAAGGTTTCAAGACAAGACGGAGTAAGGCAGTAAATACCTCCCGAAATATAATTGCATTCGGGCGTTTTTGTATCGTAATATCCGGTAATATCAAGTGAATCGTTTGCTGCAATAAATAATGGCTTTTCATCATCAATATAATCTGTTACAGCCATAAAACCGTCATCTTCAGATGCTTTGAAGTTTTCTATATATGCTGTGAATTCAGCTTCATCAAATATTGTATCAACAGTAGTTAAACAAAATTTATCGTCTTTGAGCAGTGGCATCAGTTCAAAAAAACTATGCATTGATCCAGGAGTACTTTTAATAATAATCTCCAGTGGATATTTTTTTTGCAGTTCTGCCAGGTGTTTCTTTGTCTGCTCGTGCTCGTTGTTGATTATAATAGCAATGGAAGTTGCATCATTCTTCATGAAAATATCTATGAGACGATCAATCATAGCCATGCCATTAAGAGGAACCAGAGGCTTAGGCTGTTTTATCCCTTCTTGTGCCAGACGGGAACCTTCTCCGGCAGAGATTATAGCAAATTTCATAAGTTGTTGTTAATCTTTAAATTTCGTCATCAATAGTGTCGAGCTTCAGTTTGTCGCTATCATCACGTTTCTCATAGTACTGCTTGCGAAGAGGATTAGCATGTATTTCCTTATCAAAACGACGGTTACGGAATACATCAATAGCAACATAAATAGCCTGACGGAAAGAATCTTCTGAAGCCAATCCTTGTCCCGCAATGTCGTAAGCTGTGCCGTGAGCCGGAGAAGTTCTTATTACAGGAAGTCCTGCTGTATAATTTACACCTTCGTCCATTGCAATACTTTTGAAAGGTGCTAACCCCTGATCATGATACATGGCAAGTATTCCGTCAAAATGAGTAAAATTACCGGCTCCCATAAATCCGTCAGCTGGGTAAGGTCCAAAACACTGAATACCTTTCTCGGACATTTCTTTAATGGCGGGAATAATAATTTCTTCTTCTTCTTTACCAATCAATCCATTATCTCCCGCATGTGGGTTAAGAGCTAGTACAGCTATTCGAGGATTGTCTATTCTGAAATCTTGTTTCAAAGATCGATTAAATATTTCTATTTTTTCAATGATCTTTTCCTTAGTAATTGATTTCGCAATATCTGCTACAGGTATATGTCCGGTAACCAATGCCACACGAAAATCATCCTTCATTAAGATCATTAGCGATTTATTTCCTTCGCCCAATTTATCTTCAAGGTATTCTGTGTGCCCGGGGAAATAGAAATCTTTTGATTGAATGGTGTTTTTGTTAATGGGTGCAGTAATAATTGCATCAATTAATCCATTTTTATACTCTTCTACAGCTTTTTCTAAAGCTTCATATGCTGCTTTACCTGCTTCTGGGGTAGGTTTGGTAAACTCTACTTTAATTTCATCGTCTGTGCAATTAACAACACTAAGTTTATTATGTGCTGCTTCTGCAGCTGTATTGATTATACTAAAGTTTGTAGATAAGTCCAATGCTTTGCGATGATATGCCGCAACTTTAGGCGAACCATAAATGATAGGAGTACAAAGTTCAAGCATTGCCTGATCGGAAAAAGTCTTTAAAATAACTTCATATCCTACACCGTTGATATCCCCTTGGGTAATACCAATACGTATTTTATTATTATCTTCCATTCTTTAATCTGTGATATTAGTTTTTACTTAAATAGGTAACTAAGGTAAAGTATTAAATTGAAATATTAAAGTTTTTAACTGTTTTTCTCTTGTTCCTTTGCTGTGGATAACATACCACAAGCTGCAAATATATCTTCTCCACGTGATGCACGTATTGTTGTGAAAAGTCCATGTGCTGTAAGATAGTCGCGAAATTTTATCATTGTATCCATATCAGCACCATTCAGGTCAACGTTTGGAATTGCATGGAAACGAATAAGATTTATCCGGCAGTCCAGTCCTCTTAAAAGTTTTACTAGTTCTTTTGCATAGATAAGAGAGTCGTTTACTCCTTTAAATACAATGTATTCAAAGGAAAGGCGGCGTTGCTTGCTAAAATCGTAATTGCGAAGCAAGTCTACCATCTCTGTTATTGAAAAAGCTTTTTCTGCAGGCATCAAATCTGATCGTTGAGCTGGAAGTGGTGAATGAATACTAATGGCTAAATGGCAATTGCTTTTTTCCAGAAAGTGCCTGAGTCCTTTACGTAAACCAACGGTAGATACTGTTATTCGTTTTGAACTCCATTTATAGCCGTAATCAGAAGTTAAAACTTCTAGAGCTTTAAGTACTTCATCCAAATTATCGAGAGGCTCTCCCATTCCCATTAGCACTATATTAGTTAGCTTCTCTCTTTCTGGAATAGAATAAATTTGATTAATAATTTGGTTAGCATTAAGATTTGCAGTAAAACCTTGCTTACCAGTCATGCAAAACTTACAATTCATTTTGCAACCAACCTGCGAAGATACACATAGCGTTGCACGATCATCATCTGGAATATATACTGATTCAATAAAATTATTATCTGGAGTTCTGAATAGGTATTTTATAGTACCATCTGCAGAACGCATTGCTTCAATAGGAGCGCTTGCACCAATCTCATATTCTTCATTTAGCTTCTCTCGTTGCTTCAACGAAAGATTCGTCATTTCGTTTATAGAATCTATTCTTTTATCATAGATCCATGTTGCTATTTGTTTCGCAGTAAATTTGGGCATTCCCAGATTACGAGTTATATCTTGTAATTCGCTGAGAGTCATCCCTAGGAGTGGTTGCTTGTTCATGATGTTTGTTATCTTGAATTTGGGTTACAAAGATAATACAATTCATAAATTATTGTATTTAATCCTGATAACCTTTTTTGGTGTGGAATAAATAAAAAAAGAGAATCTAAACTATTAGATTCTCTTTTTGATGGAGCGGAAGACGGGACTCAAACCCGCGACCCTCAGCTTGGAAGGCTAATGCTCTATCAACTGAGCTACTTCCGCATTAGAAATTTTGTGGGCAAAGATGGATTCGAACCACCGAAGTCGAAAGACAGCAGATTTACAGTCTGCCCCATTTGGCCACTCTGGTATTTGCCCTTTATTTCCGATTGCGATGCAAAGGTACAACTATTTTTTAAAACTCCAAATAAAATCGATCATTTTTATTGCAGAAATTGCGCATTCATCGCCTTTGTTGCCCAATTTGCCACCACTTCGGTCCTCTGCTTGTTCCATATTATTAGTGGTAATTAGACCGTAAATAACTGGTATGTTGAACTTTGCATTTAATTCTGTAACACCTTGCGTCACTCCCATACAAACATAATCAAAATGTGGAGTATCGCCCTTAATTACGCATCCTAAAATAATAATTGCATCAACTGTGCCATTTTTTATCATTTGATTGGCTCCAAAAGTTAATTCGAAACTTCCGGGAACGAATTTTACTATTATATTTTCTTTTTTTGCTCCATGTTTTATTAAGGTATTTACTGCTCCGTCAAGAAGAGCACCTGTGATATTACTGTTCCATTCAGAAACAATAATTCCAAATTTCATAGTTTCGGCACTAGGTACAGAATTAAAATCGTATTCAGATAAGTTGTGATAAGCTGTTGCCATAATATTTAATTTCTATTTTGTTTTAAATAAAAAAGTAGAGATACTGCGACACAATATCTCTACTTTATATATAAGGAGTAAATTTTATTTTTTCAATGCAGTGGCTCTTTCTATATATTTATCGATATCCATAGCCTGATAAGAATTGAAATATTTATCTTTAATGGTATTATATGCTTCAAGAGCATCAGCATATTTTCCTTGTTGCTCCATTATTAAACCAGCTTGCAATAAGTAAATAGGACTTAATGTGTTGTTGTCGGCCTTCTTAGCAGCATCCTGTAAAGTAGAAACAGCCTTGTCTAATTGATTTAGCTGGGCATAACAGTTTCCTAATGCACCTAAGATGGCAGGAGAAACCATTTGATCATTACCGTCAAAATCTCCAAGATATTTTTCAGCTTCTTGATATTTTCCTAACTGAGCATAACAGATTCCTGCATATGCTTTAGCTAGATTTGCGGTTTTTGTGCCACTAAATTCATCAGCAATTTTAATAAATCCTTTGTAACCAATGCTATCACCATTAAGAGCGATCTCGTAAGCATCTTGTCCAAAATACTCTTCTCCCTTGAAAATTGCAATTTCTGCTTTTTCTTCTCTAGGAGCTAAATAAAGATACTTGTAAGCAAAGAATGCAGCAATAATAATTATAACCGCGGCGATACCTCCAATAATTCCCTTTTTGTTTTTAACTAAATATGCTTCAGATCTATCAAGCGCATCTCCCACATTTAGTTTCTGTTCATGTTTGTCTTGTTCTGCCATTTTATTATGATTCTTTTATTATTAACAATTTTACTTATTTGGTGAGCAAAAGTAGTTTTTTTATATTTATAAATGAAATTTATTGCCATATTTTTTTCTTTTCTCTTTTTTATATTTCTGGTTTATTTTGTTTTTGCTTTTAATCCCAATTTTATTTCTAATTTTGCATTTATAAATAGAAAGATTAGCTACATGGTATTAAAACATATTTCCATACTAAATTATAAGAACCTGGAACAAGTTGAATTGGATTTTTCTTTTAAACTAAATTGTTTTTTTGGTTTAAATGGTATGGGTAAAACAAATCTTCTTGATGCTGTTTACTATCTTTCTTTTTGCAAAAGTGCTGGCAATCCTGTTGATTCACAAAATATACGACATGATGAGGACTTTTTTATGATTCAAGGTTTTTATGAATCAGCTGATGGCTCCCCAGAAGAAATATATTGTGGACAGAAACGTCATCAAAAGAAGCTGTTTAAAAGGAACAAAAAGGAATATAGTCGCCTTTCTGATCATATTGGTTTCTTACCTCTTGTAATGGTTTCACCTTCTGATTCTGCTTTGATTGCAGGTGGAAGTGAGGAACGCCGTCGATTTATTGATCTTGTAATTTCGCAATACGACAAAGGGTATTTAGATGCTTTGATTCGTTATAATAAAGCATTGCAGCAACGAAATACTTTACTGAAAAGTGAACTCCCTATCGACGAAGAACTTTTTTTGGTGTGGGAAGAGATGATGGCAACTGCAGGTGAAGTGGTTTTTAGTAAACGTAAATCTTTTATTGAAGAATTTATTCCTATTTTTCAGTCTTTTTATTCTTTCATTTCTCAAGGACAGGAATTGGTTGGATTATCTTATGTTTCTCATGCTCAGGAAACCCCATTATTAGATGTATTAAAGGAATCTAGAGCAAAGGATCGCATAATGGGATATTCTTTAAGAGGAATTCATAAAGATGAACTAGTTATGTCATTAGGTGATTTCGCTATAAAACGTGAAGGTTCACAAGGACAGAATAAAACATATTTGGTTGCTTTAAAATTGGCGCAATTCGATTTCTTAAAACGTACAGGAGATAATACGCCGATACTTTTATTGGATGACATCTTCGACAAGCTGGATGCTTCCCGAGTGGAACAAATCATCAAATTAGTTGCTGGTGATAATTTCGGTCAGATATTTATTACCGATACTAATCGTGAACATTTGGATAAAATTTTGAAAAAGATGGGAAGTGACTATAAAATGTTCGAAGTTAATAATGGTAATATAAGTAGTAAGGAGAATCTTGATAATGAAAAGGAATAATGCTGTATCAATAGGTGATGCTATCCGTAAATTCTTGCGGGATGAACGTCTTGAATCTCCGCTTAATGAACAACGGCTGATTAATGCATGGAAAGAAGTCTTAGGACCAGGGATTGCTTCTTATACAGATGGATTATTTATTAAAAACCAGATACTCTATGTACATCTTACTTCTGCAGCATTACGTCAGGAATTAATGATGGGAAGAGAATTGCTTGTAAAAAACCTGAATCGTCAGGTCGGAGCACAAGTTATTACGAATATCATTTTTCGTTAAGTATTCCATTCTCAGTCACAACTAGATTCATTTTTGTGTCATGTGTTTCGGTTGGAATTTCTTCTGAAAGTTGAAAAGCAAAACATATTCCTATTTTAAAAGCTCTAATTTTAGGTAAAAGACGATCATAATATCCTTTTCCTCTTCCAAGTCTGTTGCCAACTTTATCAAATGAAACGCCGGGGATTATTGCTAAATCTATTTTATTGTAATCAGAAAATAATTCGCCAGTTGGTTCTTGTATACCATATGCACCGGCTCTTAATTCAGATGAACCATTATATTTTTTTAGTATTAAGTCCTCGCCATTAACTACCGGCAAAATTATTAGTTTCTCATTCTTCCATTTTTCAATAAAAGCATGTGTCCTAACTTCATCTTTTAGGGAATGGTACAACAAAATAGTTTTTGCATTTTGAAAAACTAGGAGAGATTCTAGGTGGATAAACAATTTACTGGAGAAGTCTATGAATGAATTTTCTTTTAGTGCTTTTTTTCTTTCAGAAATAGCTTTCCTTATTTGTTGTTTTTTTGATTGATTCATGCTAGAATAATAAAAAAAGACCCCGGTGCTTTTACTTACCGGGGAATAGAATTATCTTTTCTTTTTTGAAATTTTAGGTTTTGCAGGGGCAGTAGGAAATGCTTGTCCATTTTGTAGAACCTCTACTGCCTTTAGAACGGTATTATCAGATTTATTAATAAACTTAATATATTCTTCCTGACCCAGCATACTATCAATGATACGTCCGTACAATCTCTTTTCAATTAATTTGTGGGATATCTGAATCAAAAGATTTCTCCTTTTAACTCCGTTACTATCAGCATATCTTACAAATTGTTCTACAAGATTCTGGCTTCTCAGATAGTTAACCAAAGAATTGGCATCTTTAAATTGTTTCAGACTATTTCTATTCTGATCTGTGTATTTGTATCCAAATAGAATGTCGAGTCCTTTGGTCATCACTGAAGTATAATAAGAAGTGGATCCAATTGTGTCTTGAGGAACGAAAATGTCAGGCATAATACCTCCGCCACCATATACCGGTCTTCCTAAACCTGTGGAGTAACGCAACCTTTTATCTAATTTAACACTGTCTTTTGAGAAAAATTCACCATGATCATAACGATTTAACCAGTCCATTTCATAATCTTCGTCGTTACCATTCACATAAGGACGCTGAATACACCTTCCTGAAGGAGTATAATATCGAGCTATAGTAAGACGGATAGCTGATCCATCACTAAATTCGATAGGTTGCTGTACTAATCCCTTTCCAAAAGTTCGTCTTCCAATAATCATACCACGGTCGTTATCCTGGATAGCTCCAGAAAAGATTTCACTAGCTGAAGCTGAACCTTCATCAACCAGAACTACAATTGGCATTTTCTGGCAACTACCTGTTCCATTTGCAAATTCTTCTGTTCTTGGATATTTCCGTCCTTCTGTATAAACAATCAATTTTCCTTCAGGCAAGAATTCATTTACCATTCTAATAGCTGCTTCCATAAATCCTCCTGTGTTTCCACGTAAGTCAATAATAAGTCCTTGGCAATTATGCTGGCTAAGTAATGCTAATGCACTAAGTAATTCCACGTGAGTTGTTCTACCAAACTTATTAATATATACATATCCAATGTTTTTGCTTATCATGTATGCTGCGTATATACTTGTAACAGGAATATCTCCACGAACAATTGTATACGAAAGTAGTTTTTTCTCACCAAAACGTTTTATAGTAAGTTTAACTTCTGTTCCTTTTTTACCTTTCAGCTTACTCATAGCGACATCATTTGTCACTTTTTTCCCAACGAAAAGAGTGTCATTAACTCGGATAATCTGGTCGCCAGGCATTAATCCTACTTTTTCAGAAGGGCCCCCTTTTATAACACTATTAACATGTATAGTATCATTTTGAATGCGGAATTGAATACCTATTCCGCTAAAACTTCCTTCAAGTTCGGAATTGGCAGCTTCCAAATCTTTTGCAGGAATATATTTGGAGTGCGGATCTAATTCTGCCAGAATTTGAGGCATTGCATTTTCGACCAATTCTTCCATATTAACTGTATCCACATACTGATCATCAATAATTCGGAGCAGTGCGTTTAGTTTGTTTGACGAACTGTTTATAATACCCAATCGACTTCCCGAATAGTGTTTAGTGTAAAATGTACCGATTAATATTCCGACCACAATACTTACCGCAATAATAATAGGAGTAAAGCGTGAAGATTTATTTGTACTCATGAGTTACTTTATTTTAAATAGTTTTTTTATAATTGGTTTTGTTCGATAGGATCTAAATAGACGACTTCAATATTGGCGCGTTTTAATAAATTAATTCCATCTTCCAAACGATATTTTTCTGAATAAACCACTCTTTTAATACCAGCTTGAATAATAAGCTTGGCGCATTCGATACATGGAGACGCTGTTACATATAATGTTGCTCCTTCACTACTGTTGTTGGATCGGGCAATCTTAGTAATAGCATTAGCTTCTGCATGTAACACATATGGTTTCGTCAAATTCTGTTCATCTTCACATATATTTTCGAATCCAGATGGCGTTCCGTTATATCCATCAGAAATAATCATCTTGTCTTTGACAATCAATGCTCCAACTTTACGCCTGATGCAGTATGAATTCTCAGCCCAGATATTAGCCATACGTATATAGCGCGTGTCAAGTTCTTGTTGTTTTAATTCTATAGCATTCATTGTTATTTTAGTCTTTTCTGATATGATATTAATATTTATCTAAAAACGTTTATTTTATACGGAATAACATATATCTGTCACCTTGGCTACTCTTATATTTTATGACCATAATGTTTTCATCTGTTCCTCTACAAGAATATGCCCCCTTAATTGCATTGATATATTCAATAGCAATATCAAGCTCTTCCTCTTCAGATTCATTTGTTATATTCATAGATAAATCGTATCCATTTTGATTACTCCATTTGCCGTTGAAAGCATCTTTTACACCTTTTCCGTAAAAAGTACTATCCTGATTGAATTTCAAATAAAAACCATCTTTGTTATTGTTGAAAATAGTTTCGTCATCAGTGAAATGTATTTCATTATCATTTTTCTCGTAAAAGCCAACCAAACGCCACGTTTTGCCTACGATTAGTTCTTTTATATCATCTTCATTATCGCTGCATCCACCCAAGAAAGGTAGGATAGTTAATAGTATAAATAAGATTTTTGTTTTCATTATTCTTTAATACCATTTCTAATTAATAATGCATCAATAGTTGGTTCTTGTCCACGGAAACGTTTATATAGCTTCATCGGATGTTCTGTTCCACCTTTAGAAAGTATGTTTTCACGGAAAGAAGTAGCGACTTCTTTATTGAAAATCCCCTTTTGTTTGAATAATGAGAAAGCATCAGCATCCAGAACTTCCGCCCATTTATAACTATAATAGCCGGCAGAATAACCTCCGGAGAATATATGTGAGAATCGTACGCTCATAGATTCACTATCCAAAACTGGCAGTAGTTTAGTTTTTGTCATAGCTTGTCGCTCGTATTCAATCACATTTCCCTCAAATGGGGTATTTATAGTATACCATGCCATATCCAATAATCCTAAGCTTACCTGACGAAGACAAGCATATCCGGTGTTAAAATTGGACGCGTCAACAATGCGTTGAATTAGTTCCCGAGGCAATTGTTCGTTAGTTTGATAATGCTTTGCAAATGTGTTCAAAAAATCTTTTTCAATTGCAAAGTTTTCCATTATTTGCGAAGGCAATTCAACAAAATCCCAGTAAACATTAGTTCCGCTTAGGCTTTCATAAGTCGAATTAGCCATCATTCCATGAAGAGAGTGACCAAACTCATGCAGGAAAGTTTCTACTTCACTAAAAGTAAGCAAGGCTGGTTTATTTTCTGTTGGTTTTGTGAAATTCATAACCAAAGAGATGTGTGGACGGCTATCTTTCCCATTTTCTTTCCATTGTTCTTTAAATTGAGTCATCCATGCTCCTGCACGTTTCCCTGCGCGAGGATGAAAATCAGTGTATAACACAGCTAAATATTTTCCATCCTTGTCAAATACTTCGTATGCTTCAACATCTGGATTGTATACAGGTATATTTTTATTTTCTTTGAAAGTGATTCCATATAATTTTGTAGCCAATCCAAATATACCCTCTTTAACTTTACTTAATTCAAAGTAAGGACGCAACATTTCGTCATTGATATTGAATCTCTGGTCTTTTAATTTGTTAGAATAGAATGCCCAATCCCAAGGCATTGTTTGAAAATTAGGACCTTGAGTCTGGCTTGCAAGTTCTTGCACATCTTTCAATTCTTTTTCAGCAGTAGGTTTGTAAGCATCTACTAGTTGATTAAGTAGCTTGTATACAGCATCACTATTTTCAGCCATACGTTTTTCAAGAGTGTATGCAGCATAATTCTTATAACCCAATAATTGTGCTATTTCCTGACGAATATTGGCTATTCTTTTCACGTTTGCAAAATTATTGTATTCATTGTCGTGAGTACAAAGAGTGCTAAAAGCTGTATAAAGTTCTTTTCTTAGCTCACGATTTTCACAATAAGTCATAAAAGGAATATAGCTTGGTGCATTCAGTGTAAATACCCAGCCTTCTTTACCTTTTTCTTTTGCTGTTAAGGCTGCCGCTTCAAGGGTGCTTTCCGGTAGTCCTGCAAGTTTTGCTTTGTCTGTAATAACTAATTCATAATTATTAGTTTCTTTCAGAATGTTTTGACCATATTGCAAAGTTAGTTTGCTTAATTCGGCAGTTAAAGCCCGGTATTTAGCTTTAGCTTCACCTTCAAGATTAGCTCCGCTACGTACAAAACTATCATAAGTGTTTTGTAGAAGTTTACTGTCCTCTTTGTTCAGTTTTAATTTATTCATTTGGCTATAAACAGCTTTTACCCTCTCAAATAATTTTTTATTAAGATTGATGTTATTTGAGTGTTCTGATAAAAGTGGCATCATCTTTTCAGCTATTGCCTGAAGGTCATCGTTTGTTTCTGCGCTGAGCAAATTACTAAATACACTTTGAACTCTATTAAGTAATGCTCCAGATTTCTCTAGCGCTACAATTGTATTTTTAAAGTTAGGAGCTTCAGGGTTATTAACTATGGCATAAATCTCTGCCATATGTTGTTTCATTCCTTCTTCCAAAGCGGGTTCAAAATGTTCTTTTTTTATTTTATCAAAAGGAGCTGTGCCATGTGGTGTAGTATACTTTTCCAGAAATGGATTCTGAGCTTGAATCATGTTCATAATACAAAATATAGCGAATGTTAATATTACTTTTTTCATTTATTTGGTTATATAATAATAATCAACTACAAAAGTGCTAAAAAAAAATATTACTTTATGAAGAATAGTGGAGTTTTTAACAAAGTATATTACTTTTGTATGATTTTCATTTGAAATTGAGCAAAATAATTGTGTATATAATGAAGGATAGATTTTTCTTATTGCTAAAAACATATTTGTTTTTCATCTTATTTTTTGTAGTCCAAAAGCCTGTATTTATGTTGTATTATCATGATTTATATCATGATTGTTCATTGTTGGATTATTTGGGCGTTATTTGGCATGGCTTACCACTTGATGCTTCAATAGCCGGCTATTTTACCATACTTCCAGGATTATTTCTAATCGCTTCTTTATGGCTAAATTCTACAGTGACCAATATGGTCTTTAAAATTTACTATGGCATAGTTGCTTTTGTTATTGGATGCGTTTTTATATCTGATATTGTTCTTTATAAATATTGGGGCTTCAGACTTGATTCTTCACCTCTTTTTTATTTAAAAACGCCGAAAGATGCTTTTGCAAGTGCTGATCTTATAACTATTATTTTAGCTCTATTTTTTATTATTGCAATTATATCAGCGCTTATTTATTTGTTTAATCTAATTTTGATTAAGCCAGAGGTTAAAATAAAGAAACCATATTACCGTAGAAAAACAGCAATAGTATTACTTTTAGTAACTGGATTCCTTTTCATTCCCATTCGTGGTGGGTTCTCGGTTTCGACAATGAATACCGGATGGGCATATTATAGTGATAAAATTGAACTTAACCACGCGGCTATAAATCCTTGTTTTAGTTTGATGGAGTCTCTTTCACGTGAACAAGCTTTTGATAAGCAATATCGTTTTTTGAAGGACGATGAAGCTGCTAAAGAATTTGATAAACTCAAAGATGTTTCAGCAACTGATAGTATCCCGACTTTGCTTACAACGAAGAGACCGAATGTTATTATAATTGTTCTTGAAAGTTTTACGTCAAAAATAGTTCAACCTTTAGGAGGGTTACCTGATGTAGCTTCTAATATGAATGCGTTTTGTAAAGAAGGAATATTGTTTACTAATTTTTATGCAAACAGTTTTCGTACAGATCGTGGCCTTGTTTCAATTCTAAGTGGCTATCCGGCTCAGCCTACAACCTCAATAATGAAATATCCTCAACGTAGTCAGTCATTACCTTCAATATCTAAGTCATTGAAGAAAGCTGGTTACTCTACAGAATATTATTATGGTGGAGATGCTAATTTTACAAATATGCGTTCTTATTTATTATCACAAGGATATGATCGAATTGTCTGTGATAAAGATTTTCCTTTAAAAGAAAGACTCTCGAAGTGGGGCGCTCCGGATCAATATTTGTTTAATCGTGCTCTGTCTGATTTCTTAGGAGCGCAAAAGGAACCATTTTTTAAAACGATCCAAACGTCAAGTAGTCATGAACCTTTTGATGTTCCGTCTCATAAGTTTAAAGATCCGTTCCTTAATTCGGCTTTTTATACTGATAGTTGTTTGGGTAAATTTATTGATAGATACAAGCAAACTAAATATTGGAAGAATACAGTATTTGTACTTGTACCAGACCATGCAATGCGCTATCCTGCTTCAATTACCAACCATGAGATTGAACGCTTTCAGATACCTCTGATACTTATTGGAGGAGCCATTAAAAAACCTGTAAAAATAGATACTTATGCTTCTCAGATTGATATAGCAGCAACAATTCTTTATCAATTGGGATTGCCTCATAAAGATTTTACCTTTAGCAAGAATATTCTAAATTCTAAATCTCCTCATTTTGGCTACTTTAGTTTTCCAAATGGATTTGGTATGACTACTTCTCAGAATCAGTTAATATTTGACTGTGAGGCAAATAAAGTTGTTCTAGATCGTGGAAAGAAAAAGAATTTAAATCAAAAACCTGCAAAAGCTTATATGCAAAAGTTATATGATGATTTGGCTAAACGATAATAATTAATTAACAATGTAATAGCTATGTTTACAAAAGAAACTTATATAAATAGAAGAGAGCAGCTTAAAAAAACTGTTGCTTCCGGAATCTTGTTATTTTTGGGTAACGATGAGTGTGGAATGAATTATGCTGATAATACATATCCGTTTAGACAGGATTCTACTTTTCTATATTTTTTCGGTTTATCTTATGCCGGTCTTTCTGCCATTATTGATATAGATAATGACAATGAAATAATTTTTGGAGATGAACTGACTATTGATGATATTGTGTGGATGGGCACACAACCTACTCTGAAAGAAAAGAGCGAAAGAGTAGGCGTTTTATGTACTCAGTCATCTAAGAGTATTGAATCTTACTTAAAAAATGCACAAAGTAAAGGGCAACAAATTCATTTTTTGCCAACTTACAGACCAGAACATAAACTGAAATTAATGGATTGGCTTGGATATATGCCGGCGGCTCAGGAAGCTTCTGTTCCTTTTATTCGTGCAGTAGTAAATCAACGAAATTACAAATCTGCAGAAGAAATAGTTGAGATAGAAAAGGCTTGCAATACTACAGCTGATATGCACATTAAAGCGATGCAAATACTTCGTCCGGGAATGAAGGAAAGTGAAATTGCAGGTGCGCTTGCTGATGTAGCTTTGTCTGCTGGTGGAAATCTTTCTTTCCCAACTATAGCTACAATAAATGGGCAAACATTGCATAACCATTATCATGGCAATATTGTAAAATCAGGTGATATGTTACTTTTGGATGCTGGCGCAGAAACTGCGATGGGATATGCCGGAGATATGTCATCTACGATTCCTGTGGATAAGAAATTTTCTAGTCGTCAGAAAGATGTTTATGATATTCAGGTAGCTTCTCATCTTGCAGCTGTTGAGGCTCTTCGTCCAGGTATTCCTTTTAAAGATGTGTATGAGCTTTCATCTAAAGTTATTGTTGAAGGAATGAAATCTTTAGGATTAATGAAAGGTAATGCTGATGATGCTGTTCGTGAAGGTGCTCATGCTATGTTTTTCCAATGTGGATTGGGACATATGATGGGGCTTGATGTTCATGATATGGAAAACCTTGGAGAAGTTTATGTAGGATATGACGGTGAACCAAAGAGTACTCAGTTTGGGCGTAAGTCTCTTCGCTTGGGACGGAAACTGGAACCAGGATTTGTTCTGACTATTGAACCAGGTGTTTACTTTATTCCAGAATTGATTGACTTGTGGAAAGGGGAGAAGAAGTTTTCCGAATTTATCAACTATGATAAATTAGAAACTTACAAGGATTTTGGTGGTATCCGTAATGAAGAAGATTATTTGATTACAGAAGATGGAGCCCGTCGATTAGGTAAGAAAATTCCATTGACAACAGAGGAAGTAGAAGCATTAAGATAATTTATGGAGAAGAATTCTAAAGCCATACTCTATGGGAGTGTGGCTGTGTTAAGCTGGTCAACAGTTGCTACTGCTTTTAAGGTTGGTTTGAAAAATCTGACCTATTTTGAATTGATTCTAATTGCCAGTTGTACAGCCCTGATTATTTTTACTATGGTACTTATTGTTCAAAAGAAGCTGGCTATTATAAGTTCTTTTAGCAGTAAGCAGTGGTTACGTTTTGCCGGAATTGGGTTGTTGAATCCAGTTGCGTATTATCTTGTATTGTTTAAATCCTATTCGTTATTGCCAGCGCAAGTAGCTCAACCAATAAACTATACATGGCCTATTCTTTTATTGGTTATGCTAGCAATATTTACACGCAGACCTATTCCGATACCTAAATATATGGGATTGACTTTTTCATTGTTGGGAGTTGTTTTAATATCATTGGGCGCTGGTAAATCTGATGTTTCTGGAATTTCTGTTTTGGGAATTCTTTTAGCTTTGTTCAGCGCTGTCATGTGGGCAACTTACTGGATGATAAATAATAAAAATAAAGATATAGATAGTAGGGTATCTCTTTTTATGGGATTTCTTTTTGGTACCATTTATCTGTTGGTTGCAGCTTTATTTGTAGGTGTTAATATAGAAAATACGACAAGTCTTCTGGCGGGAATATATGTTGGCGCTTTTGAAATCGCTATTCCTTTTATTTGTTTTGGTATGGCTATTCGTATGACTAATAACCCCGCATTGGTTAATCAACTTTGTTATTTGTCACCTTTCATGTCTTTATTCTTTATATCTATTGTTTTAGGAGAACAAATTTATCTCTCTACATATATAGGTCTTATATTAATAGTAGGAGGCATTGTTTTTAATCAGTATTTTGCTCATAAAATTACAATGAAGCTTTATAGAACAATAGTGAAATATCGCATAACTCATAGAGCTTATTCCAGCTGATTCTGCAAAAAAAATCAAACGAACCATCACTCCGTCACTATTTCTTGTAATGCGCTAAAATACAATATATTGCTCGGTGATGGTAGCGTTTTGATCCATCACCAAACCCTCACTTTTGTGGGCATCCCTCACTCTTTCATCTTTTAAAAGACGGGTTTTTGCTTTTTAAATGAAGAAATAAAAAAGAAAAACCTCTTCCAAATATTATAAATCTCCTGTACAAAAGATTGAATTGTTTTGTATAAGGATTTATTAATGTATATCTGTGTTTTTTTTAAAAACAAGCTGCAAGCTTTATTTTGATAACCGAATGACAATAAAAAGCTCTATTATTAGTCAAACTATAATAAAGACCTGTTTTCATAGCATTTAAGATTCAGTTCGCGCTATGAAAGCAGGTTTTTTTGTATATAATATATGTATAGATACTAAAATATAATAATTATAGCTCAAACGATAAATATTTATTTAAAAATAGTTCGTTTTTAAATAAATATTTATCGTTTATTGTTGATTGATTGTGATTTTTTCTTTTAAATTTAATTATTAACGCAAAAAATAACATTAAAAATAGATTATTTTAAATAATATAAATAAAAATTTCTGTTATTTATTTGTTATATAATAAAATTATGTATATTTGTGGCATAACAATATAGAAAAAACTATATTCTAACCTAATCTTATTAAAAATACTATGAGAATAATAGGCATAACTTATTTCTTATTTTTTCTCTTCCTATTAACTTCGTGCAAAAGCTTGCCTGAAAATAAAGTTGATGTCCTTGTTATCGGAGGTGGTGCCAGTGGTGTGACTGCCGGAATTCAATCAGCACGTATGGGTGCAAATACTTTGATTATTGAAGAAACTTCTTGGTTAGGTGGTATGCTAACTTCTGCAGGTGTGAGTGCTGTTGATGGAAACTACAATTTACCCTCAGGTCTTTGGGGAGAATTTAAAAACAATCTTACTAATTTTTATGGTGGAGCAGATTCATTGAAGACAGGGTGGGTGAGTAATGTATTATTCGAACCATCTGTAGGAAATAAAATTCTGAATGAAATGGTCAGCCGGGAGCAAAATCTTAAGGTTTGGAAAGAATCTGCTACTAATAGCGTAAAGAAAGAGGGCGATAAATGGTTCGTTACTATTAGAACTGGAAATAAAACAAAACGGATTGAGGCTAAAGTTCTTATTGATGCAACAGAACTTGGAGATATCGCTAAGTTGTGTGGCGTGAAATATGATATAGGTATGGAAAGCCGCACAGATACTAAAGAATCTATTGCACCAGAGAAAAAAAATAATATCTTGCAGGATATTACATACGTTGCAGTATTAAAAGATTATGGTAAAGATGTAACCATTCCTCGTCCGGAAGGATATGATTCTACAGAATTTGCTTGTGCATGTGCTAGTCCTATATGCATTAAACCAAAAGAACCTAATCGTTTGTGGTCTAAGGATATGATGATAACCTATGGCAAGCTTCCCAATAATAAATATATGATCAACTGGCCTATTGAAGGAAATGATTATTATATTAATCTTGTTGAAATGACTCCAGCCCAGCGTGAAGTGGCTTTGAAATACGCTAAAGATTATACGATACGTTTTCTGTATTATTTGCAAAAGGAATTAGGATATAAAACATTAGGATTAGCAGATGATGAATATCCTACAGTCGACAAACTACCTTTTATCCCTTACCATAGAGAGTCGCGACGGATTCATGGCGAAGTTCGTTTTACACTCAATGATATAACCGAACCTTATAATCAGCCAGAAAAATTGTATCGAACATGTATTGCCGTGGGAGACTATCCGGTTGATCATCACCATACCCGTTATCATGGATATGAAGAATTACCTAACCTTTATTTTTATCCTATTCCTTCGTATGGATTGCCTTTAGGTACTCTTATTCCTAAAGAGGTAAACAATTTTGTGGTGGCAGAAAAATCTATATCAGTTTCTAATCTGGCAAATGGAACCACTCGTTTGCAACCGGTTGTTTTACAGATTGGTCAGGCTGCCGGAGCATTAGCTGCTCTTTCAGTGAAGAAGCAGAAAGATATTCGGGAAGTTTCTGTTAGAAGTGTGCAGAATGCTATTCTGTCTGCCGGAGGTTTTTTACTTCCTTATCTAGATGTTAAAGTAGATAATCCTCTTTTTAAACCTTATCAGAGAATAGGCTCTACAGGTATTCTCAAAGGAGTTGGTAAGCATGTTGATTGGTCTAATCAAACCTGGTTACGGGCGGACACTTTGCTACTGACTTCTGAATTAGACGGATTAAAGGATGTTTATCCATCTGCTGTTTATGATACATCAAAAAAGACAATAACAGTTAATGAAGCGTTGGTTATGATTAAGCAAATTGCCCATTCTGAAAATATTTCTATAAAAGGTGATATTGTAGATTTGGCACATAGAATTTATTCAGACTATGGATTAAAAGATTTTAATCTGAATAAAGAAATCAAACGTGGAGAAATAGCTTTGCTTATTGATCAATTGCTTGATCCTTTCAATAGAAAGGAAGTGGATATACGAGGAAATTACAAGTAACTTTAAACGAATTTATATATTATGGAAAAAGAACGTAGAAATTTTCTGAAGAAAGCTGCATTGGCAGGAGCTTCCGCAATGGTTGTTCCATCTTTGATGAGCTTTAAAGAAGAAGAAAATCTGGGCAATTCAGAAAGATTAAAGCTTGACAATTCCATTGGCAGCAAGCTCATTGTACCTAAAAATAACGGACTAAGAATTACCGGAACATTTCTTGATGAAATTTCGCACGATATTCCTCACCAGAATTGGGGAGAAAAAGAATGGGATCTGGATTTTCGCTATATGAAGAGCATGGGTATAGATACTGTTATCTTGATTCGCTCTGGCTACCGTAAGTTTGTGACTTATCCTTCTGAATACCTGCTTAAGAAAAAAGGATGTTACATGCCTTCTGTCGATTTGCTTGATATGTTTCTCAGACTGGCAGATAAATATGGTATGAAGTTCTACTTCGGGCTTTACGATTCCGGACGTTACTGGGATACCGGTGATATGTCGTGGGAAGTAGAAGATAATAAATATGTTATCGATGAAGTGTGGAAAAAGTATGGCTCTAAATACAAAAGTTTTGGAGGATGGTATATTAGCGGGGAAATCAGTCGCGCTACGAAAGGTGCCATAGGTGCTTTCCATGATATGGGAAAACAATGCAAAGATGTTTCGGGCGGGCTGCCTACATTTATTTCACCATGGATTGATGGAAAGAAAGCCGTACAGGCAAGCGGATCGGTATTAAGTAAATCGGATGCCGTATCTGTTCAGCAACACGAAAAGGAGTGGAATGAAATATTCGATGGTATTCACGATGTTGTTGATGCTTGTGCTTTTCAGGATGGGCATATTGATTATGATGAACTAGATGCTTTTTTCTCTGTAAATAAGAAACTGGCGGATAAGTACAATATGGAATGTTGGACAAATGCCGAGTCTTTTGATCGTGATATGCCAATTAAATTTTTCCCTATAAAGTTTGATAAACTTCGTTTGAAGCTCGAAGCTGCCAAACGTGCCGGATATGATAAAGGTATTACTTTCGAGTTTTCTCACTTTATGAGTCCGCAATCGGCATATGCGCAGGCCGGACACCTATATGACCGTTATAAAGAATACTTTGGAATAAAATAAAAACACGATGAAATCTACAGTAAATATTGGTTATGTTATCTTTCTGTCGGTTGTAGCCGCTTTAGGAGGATTCCTTTTCGGCTACGATACGGCAGTGATCTCTGGCACTATTGCACAGGTAACCTCTCTTTTCTCTCTCGATTCCATTCAGCAAGGATGGTTCGTAGGTTGTGCATTGGTTGGTTCAATCATTGGTGTTATGTGTGCCGGAGTATTAAGCGATCATTTTGGCAGAAAGAAAACCATGATTCTTTCAGCAATTCTTTTCACAGTATCGGGTGTTGGTTGTGCTATTTCCGCTTCATTCGATCAGTTGGTGCTTTATCGTATAATGGGTGGTGTAGGTATTGGTATTGTGTCAATCATTTCTCCGCTTTATATTTCAGAGGTTTCAGTATCTAAATACAGAGGTCAGCTAGTTTCTCTTTATCAATTGGCCGTAACTGTAGGTTTTCTGGGAGCTTACTTAGTAAATTATTGGTTACTTCAGTATTCGTTGAATGGAGCAGCAAATTTGGGCAATGCAACTTTACTCAAGATTTTCCATACAGAAGCTTGGAGAGGAATGCTTGGAATGGAATCTCTTCCGGCTTTTATATTTTTTATTATTATTTTCTTTATTCCCGAGAGTCCGCGTTGGTTGATTCTGAAAAAGAAAGAATCGATAGCTCAGCACATATTACTACGTATTTACGGTAATGATAATGATGTAAATTTCGAACTTAATGCAACCAGACAAGCTGCTCAGTCGGAAACTAAATCTGAATGGAAATTTATTTTAAAACCCGGGATATTCAAAGCTGTGTTAATTGGTGTTGCAATAGCAATTCTTGGACAATTCATGGGAGTAAATGCTGTGCTCTATTACGGACCAACAATATTTGAGAGCAGCGGATTATCCAACGGCGACTCTTTATTCTATCAGGTTTTGGTAGGATTAGTAAATATGCTGACTACTGTTCTTGCTATGATGATTATTGATAGGGTGGGACGTAAGAAACTTGTTTACTATGGTGTGTCTGGCATGGTTATTACCTTGATTCTTATAGCCTTTTATTTCACCAAAGGAGAAGAGTTTGGAATTCCTAATGTATTCCTTCTTGTATGCTTCCTTCTGTATATTTTCTGTTGTGCAGTTTCAATTTGTGCAGTAATCTGGGTATTACTTTCCGAAATGTATCCAATTAAAGTCCGCGGACTGGCAATGTCTATAGCTGGATTCTCTTTATGGATCGGAACTTATCTTATCGGTCAGCTTACACCCTGGATGCTAGAAAATCTCACTCCGGCAGGAACTTTTATTCTATTTGCCGTGATGTGTGTGCCTTACATGTTAATCATTTGGAAACTTGTTCCGGAAACAACAGGGAAATCTCTGGAAGAGATCGAAAAAATGTGGGATAAGTAAGATCATATTATAAGTTATATTTTTATTTGAGTGTACACTTAAATATAAAATACTCTACACTTTTTTTATAAAAGAACTACACTTAATATTAAAAAGGAGTAGGTCTAATTTTAAAGATTAACTGAATTAATACCTTAAATATAGAATAAAAGAACCTTAAAAAATAATATTATGGACTTTAAACGTTTGGCAAAACAATACAAAGATGAACTCTTAAACAGTATTCTTCCTTTTTGGCTTGAGAACTCACAAGATAAAGAATTTGGAGGCTATTTTACTTGCCTTGAAAGAGATGGCTCTGTCTTTGATACCGATAAGTTTATATGGCTTCAGGGACGTGAAGTCTGGATGTTTTCAATGCTTTATAATAAAGTAGAGAAAAAGCAAGAATGGCTTGATTGTGCTATTCAGGGCGGAGAGTTTTTGAAGAAATACGGTCATGATGGTAATTATAATTGGTATTTTTCACTTGACAGAGAAGGAAATCCTTTAATTGAACCATACAATATATTCTCATATACATTTGCAACAATGGCTTTCGGACAACTGAGTCTGGCTACCGGAAATCAAGAATATGCCGAAATTGCAAAAAAAACATTTCAAATAATACTTTCTAAAGTAGACAATCCCAAAGGTAAATGGAACAAAGTTTATCCCGGTACACGCGATTTGAAGAATTTTGCTTTACCAATGATTCTTTGCAATCTGGCATTAGAGATAGAGCCATTACTGGATAAAGATTTCTTAAATAGTACCATCGAAACATGTATTCACGAAGTGATGGATGTTTTCTACCGTCCGGAGTTAGGAGGTATAATTATAGAAAATGTAACAACAGACGGAAAACTATCCGACACTTTTGATGGAAGATTAGTAAATCCCGGACATTCCATCGAAGCAATGTGGTTTATTATGGACTTAGGGAAACGCCTAAATCGTCCGGACCTCATAGAAAAAGCAAAGAATACAACTCTTACTATGGTAAACTATGGATGGGATAAAGAGCATGGAGGTATTTTCTATTATAAAGATCGTCTGGGGTATCCAACTCAACAACTTGAATGGGATCAGAAACTGTGGTGGGTACACATTGAATCCATGATTTCTTTACTAAAAGGTTACCAGCTTACCGGATCAAAAGAATGTTTGGAGTGGTTTGAAAAGATTCATGATTATGTATGGACACACTTTAAAGATCCCGAATATCCGGAATGGTATGGCTATCTTAACCGCCGTGGCGAAGTACTTCTTTCTCTTAAAGGCGGAAAATGGAAAGGCTGCTTTCATGTTCCACGCGGACTCTACCAATGCTGGCAGGTATTGGAACAATTAGAATAAGAAATAACTTAATAACAAATCTGATAAAAAACACAATTCAATCTTAAATCATTATTATGAATCAACGCAGAAATTTCTTGAAAGGAGTATTGGCAGCATCATCTTTACTGGCTGCTCAAAAGCTTTTTGCTTCTGGTAAAATCATTGATTCTACTCAAAAGGCTTTTGATACAACTACAAAGGATTCTTTTGTTACCCCAAACGCAATGAAGGGTATGCCTATCCGTGCTACCTTCCTGGATGAAATAAGCTGGGATATTCCTCACCAAAACTGGGGAGTAAAGGATTGGGATAAAGACTTCCTTGCGATGAAAAAGATAGGAATCAATACAGTTGTGATGATCCGTTCCGGTTTGGCTCGCTGGATTGCGGCTCCTTTTGATTCTATTCTTAAAAGTGAAGACGTTTATTATCCACCAGTCGACCTTGTTGAGATGTTCCTTACTTTGGCAGATAAGCATGGCATGGCTTTTTATTTTGGAATGTACGATTCCGGTAAATATTGGATAGAAGGGCAGTTCCAGAAAGAAATAGACCTTAATATGAATCTGATAGATGAAGTCTGGAAGAAGTATGGTCATCATAAATCTTTCCAGGGATGGTATCTTTCACAGGAAATAAGCCGGCGAACTAAGAACATGTCTAAAATCTACGCTCAAGTAGGTAAACATGCTAAAGATGTTTCGGGTAATCTTACAACACTTGTTTCACCCTATATCCATGGAGTTAAAACAGACCAGGTAATGAGTGGAGACAAAGCTCTTACTGTAAAACAACATGAAGAAGAATGGGACGAAATTCTGAGTAACGTGAAAGGATCAGTAGATATTCTTGCTTTTCAGGATGGGCAAGTAGATTACCACGAATTATATGATTATTTGGTAGTCAACAAAAAACTGGCCGATAAATACAACATGAAATGCTGGACAAATATCGAATCATTTGATAGGGATATGCCTATTCGTTTTCTCCCTATTAAGTGGGAAAAACTTTTGTTAAAACTAGAAGCTGCACGGAAAGCTGGTATGGAGAATGCAATTACATTTGAGTTTTCTCATTTTATGAGCCCAAATTCTACATATCTGCAGGCCGGACACTTGTACGAGCGTTATCGAGAACATTTTCTATTATAAAGAAAAACACTGAATTGAAGAGAAAAAACTTTATTTACCTTAAAATTTTTTAATATGAAAAGAAAAGTAAAATGGGGAGGGAGGCTATTGGCTTCTTTCGTATGCTCGTTATTTTTGATGAGTATGCACGCTCAGGTGAGTGTTACCGGTACTGTCTCTGACTCACAAAACGAACCATTAATTGGAGCTTCTATTGTTGTAAAGGGGATTACAAACGGAGCTATCACAGATGTTGATGGAAAATTTATGTTGAAAGTTCCAAACTCAAATGCAACATTGGTATTTACTTTCGTGGGCTATGACAAAAAGGAAGTGGCCTTAAATGGAAGAAGAACTTTAAATGTGGTTTTGCAGGAGAATCTAAAGACAATTGATGAGGTTGTCGTTGTTGGATATGGAACACAGAAACGTGCAAGTGTAACAGGTGCTGTATCAACCATGACTGATAAAGAAATGTTGAAAGCTCCGGTAATGGGTATCACGAATGTGGTTGGTACTCGTGTGGCTGGTGTTACAATGTTGCAAACTTCTGGTCAGCCTGGTAGCGACGCTGCTTCATTGCTGGTTCGCGGACAGAGTGCTACTTACATTGTAGATGGAATTCAGCGAAGCTTTAACGAAATTGACCCTAACGAAATTGAATCTGTTTCAGTTTTGAAAGACGCAACGTCTGCAGCTGTTTATGGTTTGGATGCATCTGCAGTTGTAATTGTAACTACAAAGAAAGGAAAAGCTGAAAAGATGCGTATTAGCTATAATGGATCATATGGTATAAGTCAGAATGCAAATCAAATTGACTGGTTAGATGCTCCTGGTTACGCTTATTGGTACAATCAGGCTCGTATAATGGATGGCGATGAAGCTGTATTTACTTCAACTCAGGTGCAAAAGATGAAAGACGGAGTTGATGGTTGGGGAAATACCAACTGGTACAAAAAGGTTTTTGATGTTGGTACAAATATGCATCATAATGTAAGTGCAACGGGTGGTAATGATAAAATTCATTTCTTTACTTCTATTGGTGCTTTTACTCAAAAAGGAAATGTTGATAAATACAACTATGATCGTTTAAACCTTCGTTCTAATATCGATGCTAAGCTCAATAATAATCTTACGTTTGAATTGGGTATTTCCGGTCGTGTGGAAATGCGAGACAGACCTCGTTATTCTGCTGATCCAAATGATTGGCACAATATACCTCAACAAGCTGTTCGTGCATTACCTTATGTTCCAGAGAAAATGACTTATCAGGGAAAAGAATATTATACAGCTACTCCAACAGCATCTTCTCCTGTAAGTCCTATTGCTTCAATTAATGAATCTGGTTATTATAGAAGTAACAACTCTTATATTCAAACAAACTTTTCATTAAAGTATGATGCTCCATGGTTAAAAGGTTTAAGCTTTAAGTTTATGGGTGCTTATGATGCTTCTTTCCAGTTTATAAAGAGTTTGGCACTTCCATTTAAAACAATGTTAGTGTCTGCGCCAGGTTCAACAACAGAAAGTTTGGCTTATGGCCTTTATACAGATAATTCAGGAAATACATCTTTAACAGAATCGGCATCACGTTCAACTAACGTGGTAACTCAGTCAAGCGTTAATTTCGATAGAATTTTTGGTAAACATAAAATTAATGCTATTGCTGTAGCAGAAACTCGTAATAGTTTTGGCAACGCTCTTGGTGCTACAGGTTATGGACTTGATTTCGTAAACCTTGATGAACTAAGCAAAATCACAAATAAAACAGGTTCAGGAACCGAGAAAATACCTTTAATAAGTGGAGGTAGCTCTCAATCTCGTGTTATTGGTTTTGTTGGTCGTGTAAATTATGAATTTAATGACAAATATTTAGCAGAGGTTTCTGTTAGACGTGACGGAAGTTATTTGTTTAGTGGAATGAATGGTTCCCGTTGGATAAATTTTCCAGCAGTTTCTCTTGGTTGGAGAATTAACAATGAAAGTTGGTTTAATGCCGATTGGGTTGACAATTTAAAAGTTAGAGGTGGTATTGGTAAAACTGCTACTTCAGCAGTTAATGCATATCAATTTCTTGACCTGATGGGAGTATCTACAAGTCAGGTAATTCTTGGCGGTGCTAGTCAGAGTATAGTCTATGCTTCAACTTTAGGTAATCCAAATTTGCATTGGGCAAAGTGTTTAACGTATAACTTTGGTACAGATTTCTCTGCATGGAAAGGATTATTAGGCGTTGAATTTGATGTATTCTACAAATATCAATATGATTTGCTTTCATCTATTGGTGGTTCATACCCTCCTTCAATGGGTGGCTACTATTTTACATATGCTAATAAAAATAAGGTTGATTACCGCGGTTTCGACTTTACTATAACTCACAACAACCATATTGGCAAATTTAATTATGGTGTAAAATGGATTGGCTCTTATGCAAAACGCAGATGGTTATATGTTGCTAGTGATTCTCAAAACACACCGGATTACTCTAAGTTAACTGGTAAAGAAGTTGGTTCCCAGCTTGGTTTTATTTCTGAAGGATTGTTCCAGTCTCAGGAAGATATTGATAATTCAGCAACAATAGTTGGAACTCCTGTTCTTCCAGGTTATATCAAGTATAAAGATAGAAATGGCGATGGTAAAATCTCTTATGCTCAGGATATGGGTTATGTAGGTAAGAGTGCATATCCTAAGTTCCAATCTTCATTGAACTTGAATGGTAATTGGAAAGGATTCGATTTTGATATATTATTCCAGGCAGGATTGGGTCGTACTGTAGCTTTAACAGGTGTTTATACTTCAACAGGCTCTGAAGGAATTATGGATAATACAGCATTTACAAAACTTTTCTATCATGGTGGTAACTCTCCGGTTTTCTTACCAGAGAACTCATGGACACCAGAAAATATTAAAGCAGAATTTCCCCGTCTGTCTTTGGTTACTGTTAGTAGTAATAATGCTTATTCATCTACCTTCTGGTATAGATCTGGTGATTATTTACGCTTGAAAACATTCCAGATAGGCTATTCACTTCCTCAAAAACTGATTAAGTCTGTGGGAGCTAATAATCTTAGATTTTATGTGGAAGGTTCAAATATCTGGACGCTTAGTGAACTTACTAAATACAACATTGATCCTGAACAACCAGGTGTAAATAATGGATATTATCCACAGCAAAGAACTTTTTCTTTTGGTGTTAATCTAACATTATAATTTGAAAATGATGAAAAAAATATTCAAAATAACGATTTTGGCTACTATGGTAGCTGGATTCAGTAGCTGTAACGATTGGCTGGATCTGACATCAACAGATAGTTTATCTAGTAAAACTGTTTGGGAAGAGGAATCAAGTGCCGATCTGTATGTAAATGGTTTTTATACTTATTTGAACAAATATGGCCAATTTGGCTCTCTTCAGTTTTCGAGCAGTTTAACTGAAAGTTTAACAGATGCTTTTAAATATGGTTCTTATGCTTTAGGCCATCAAGCCGGACACCCTAATAACTATGTGTTTAATCCAAGCGTAATATCATCAGCTAGTTGTTTTTATGATTGTTGGGATGATGCTTATGAACAAATAAGAAGAATGAATCAGTTCCTGGATTCAATGAAAAAGTATTCAGTATTCTCTGCAGAACAAAATACTGAGTGGGAAGCTCAGACTCGTTTCTTCCGGGCATTTGTTTATTTCCAACTAGCCAAACGTCATGGTGGTGTAATTCTTTATACAAGCCTTGATGAAATGAGTAAGGATAAAGCTCGCAGCTCTGAAGAAGAAACATGGAATCTGATAGAATCAGACTTAGATTATGCTATAGAGAATCTTCCCGAATCATGGGCTTCTTCTGCAGATAAAGGACGTGTTACTAAATATGCAGCTTTGGCATTGAAATCACGTGCTATGCTATATGCACAACGTTGGCAGGATGCATATGATGCAGCTGATGCAGTAATAAAATCAAATATTTATGGGTTGGTAGATGATTATTCTAAAGCATGTGCTGGAAATAATAAAGAGTCTATTCTGGAATTTGACTATAACGTATCTGGTCCATATCATACTTTCGATCGCGATTATTGTTCGTTAAGTGATGGTTATCTATATGGTGGTAAGGGTACTCCAACACAAGAAATGGTAGAGTGCTATGAAAAAGCTGATGGTACTAAAATGGATTGGACTCCTTATCATTCAGCAACAGCAACTCGTCCTCCTTATGAAGACTTGGAACCTCGCTTTAAGGCTTCAATAATTTATCCTGGATGTACCTGGAAAGGCAATGTGATGCAAAATTCAGTAAATGGTACGTATGGTATGTTCATGGCATATAGAGCACAACCTTATACTTTTGGTTATACTACTACTGGTTACTATTTGAGAAAATTGATGAATGAATCTCATACTGATCTTAATGGAATATATAGTACTCAGTCTTGGGTGGAAATTCGTTATGCAGAGGTTTTGTTAAATAAAGCAGAAGCTGCTTATCGCTTGAATAAGACTAGCGAAGCACAGGAAGCAATGAATGCAGTTCGTGCTCGTGTTAATCTTCCAGCTAAGTATTCAACAGGTAATGAATGGTTCAAAGATTACAGAAATGAACGAAAAGTTGAATTAGCATACGAAGGTCAATTATTCTGGGATATGCGCAGATGGAAACTTGCTCATACTGAATATAACAACTATCGTTGTCATGGGTTTAAAATTACAGGAAGCACTTATGAATACATTGATGTTGACTACCAGGATCGTAAATTCTTAGAGAAGACTTATGTGCTTCCAATTCCTGATGAAGAGCTACAGAACAATTCACTGATTGTTCAATACGACGAATGGTTATAATTATTAAAAAGATTAACGCGATGAAAAATAAATTTTTATCAATGATTGCTATTGCCACAATATTAATTGGGTTGAATAGCTGTCGCGATGTAGAGGACTTAACTCCTTCTGTTTCGCGTGAGGGCATTAATGGCATCACAGCATCCTTTATTAATGATGAGAGTGCTGAGAATTCATTTTCTAGTGAAATTAACTATGAAAATGGGATTATTACTGTCGTTTTTCCTTATAATTATCCTTTGACTTCAAATAACGTTCTTACAATGTCTGATTTGACTAAAATGAGAGTTGTGGCAAATTTGGATGATAATGTTACAGTCTCACCTGCAATACTATACATGGACTTTACTAAGGACAACTATATAACAGTGACCGACCAGTCTAAAAATAAGAAGATGTATAAAGTCGTTGCAGAAATTCGTAAGAGTGATAAATGCGCAATTTCTAATTTCGAACTACCATCTCTTGGTTTGAGTGGCATAATTGATGAAGGAAATAAGGTTATTTCTCTTATTTCTATCGATGCAATTGGTACTACTTTGGCAAGTGTTAATGTATCTCATGGTGCAACAATGAATCCTGATCCTACTAAAGTTGCACAGAATTATGATTCTAATTTCCAAATTACTGTTACTGCTCAAAATGGAACAAATTCAGCGGTTTATACAGTTAAAAAAGCTATTCCAGCTAAAACTGAATTTGGTATGCATGCCGGTAGTGAAAAAGTGCTTTGGGTAAAGAAGTTAAATGTAGATTTAGGAATAAGTGTTCTTAACTTAACTGGTGGTATGGCTGTTACAAAAGACTATGTCGTGCTGAATACCAGAGCTCAAAATAGTATATATCTGGATCGTAAAACAGGTGCTCTTGCTGGTACAGTTAACCTTGGTGATAAAGTCGGTAATTTAATTAACTTCTATAACACCTGCGATGATAACAATAATATTTTGTTATGTAACTTAGCTCCTAATGCTGGTGCATTTAAAGTATGGAGGATTAAGGGAATTACAGGTACTCCTGAAGATTATATTGAATGGAATGGTGGTGTTGCAATTGGACGTAAATTATCTATAAGAGGTAGTCTTGATGGTGATGCTATTATTTCAGCTCCAATTCTTGCAGCTGGCAATAAGTTTGCACGTTGGCAGGTTAAGGGTGGTGTTCTTCAATCACAAACACCAGAAATTATAACCATTACTGGTATTGGCGGAAGCTGGAATACCAATTGTGATGTTGTTTATTCAGATCCTAAAGTATTAACTAGTGATTACTTTGTATCATACTATGCAGCTCCATATCAGTTCTCTTGGGTAGATGGTATTACTAATACAGTGAAAGCTCGGGCAGCAGTTGTTAGTTCAAACTGGGTTCAGAATGCGGTCGATTATAACGTGTTTAATGGTTGTCCTTACGTCGTTTCTAATTCAATTAATTCATTTAGTTGGGGTAGTGATGATAAAATTTATCTTTATGATGTAAGTACATCTTCTGGTCTTGACAATACGGTATGGAGTGCTCCTATTGGTACATACGGTGGTAAAGATAATGGTGGTGTGAATGGGAATGCTACAGGTGACGTTGCTTTGAAAGTTTCAGATAACGGATACTATATGTATTTGTACTTCATGTTCACTAACGGATGTGTGGTATGTGTTCAATATGACTGTATTGATATGTAATAACAGTTTATTATTAACCAATAAAAATAATCCTGCACCTGCAAAAAGGTGCAGGTATTTTTACTTTATGAAAATATATAAATCTATAAAATACTATTCTACCATGCTGTTGGTAGGATTCTTATTATCAGTAAATGCATCATGTAGTAGTGGTAATAATGATACAGATTACGAATTTCCCGATGGACCAGCGAAAAATAGTGAAAAACCTCGTTTTATATGGATTGATGCTGCTGCAAACTTTAAAGATTTTGCAAATAGCAAAGAGAATATAGCGAGAGATCTTACTTTGGCTAAAAATGCAGGTTTCACTGATATAGTTGTGGATATTCGTCCTACAACAGGAGATATTCTTTATAAATCATCAGTAAGTGGTGTTCAGCAAGTTGAATGGTTGGGAGCATGGGTCGATGGTGTTTATACAAAAGTATATCGTACTGCTACATGGGATTATTTGCAGGCATTTATTGATAAGGGTCATGAATTAGGGCTGAAAGTTCATGCTGGTTTTAATACTATGGCTGGTGGTAATGGCTCGGGATTGGGCAATCAAGGTATTCTTTACAGAGATAATACTAAAAAATCATGGGCAACTTCTGAAAACCTGTCTACTGGAATTACTAACACAATGGATAATGGGTCTGGTACCAAGTTCTTTAATCCTGCAAATGATGAGGTTCAGGAATACCTCTGCAGTCTATTGAAAGATCTTGCAAAATATAATTTGGACGGTATTTTTCTTGATAGAGGACGATTTGATGGTATTAAGTCTGATTTTTCTGCTATTACTCGCCAGAAGTTTCAGGCATATCTTGGAGGAGTCACTATTCAAAATTTTCCAAGTGATATTTTGCCAGAAGGTGCAACGATGACCGATGTGATGGCAATGAAGACATATCCTACTTATTTTACAAAATGGTTGGAATTCAGAGCTAAAGTAATGTATGATTTTATGTCGAAAGCACATGATGCTGTTAAGGCAGTTAATTCAAAAATCAAATTTGGTGTATATGTTGGTGGTTGGTATTCTAGCTATTATGAGGTTGGTGTAAACTGGGCAAGTCAAAGCTATAATCCTGCATTAACATATAAATGGGCTACCGTAAGCTATAAGAATTATGGATATGCAGGTTTAATGGATCAGATGCTGATTGGTGCTTATGCTTCACCTCTTAGAGTTTATGGTTCTACAGAATGGACAATGCAAGGTTTTTGTAAGTTAGCAAAGGAGAAAACGAAAGGTAGTTGCCCTATGGTTGCCGGTGGTCCTGATGTTGGTAATTGGGATTCATCAAATTCGGTTAGTCAAGCTGATGAAAACCAGGCAATAGTAAACTCTGTAAAAGCTTGTATGGACGAATGTGATGGTTATTTCTTGTTTGACATGATTCACTTGAAACTTGCTAATCAATGGGATTATGCAAAACAAGGTATCGATCTTGCAATAAAATAAGTATGAGATTTGATAAGAATAACCTAAGATGAGAAATTTTGTTTTAATTTTCTTCCTTATTATTTGTAATGCCATTTATGCAATTGAAACTTTTACAATTGAAGGAAAGGTTCTTTGCAATGGTAAAGGTATTGAGAATGTAGTAGTGACAGATGGTGAAACATTTGCCACTACTAACAATAAAGGAGTATTTTCAATGGTAATAAACTCGGAGAGTAAATTTGTTTATATATCAACTCCTTCAGGATACAACTCGCAAGTTGAAAATGGCGTAGTTAAATATTATCTTCCTCTTCAGGGTTCTGGTAAAAACTATAATTTCAATTTGTATAAGAGTAATACTGATGCTAAACGATATGGGTTAGTTGTAATTTCAGATCCGCAGATCTGGGTAGAAAAAGAATTTGCTAAACTTTCCATTTCTATGCAGGATATAAAAGAAACAGTTAAATCATACAATAATGATCGCCCATTTTTTGGTATATGTTGTGGTGATATTGTTTCAAGTAATCATTCATTTTACCCAAGATATAATGAAATAATTGAATCCAGTGGTATTACTTTCCGAAATGTTATGGGGAATCATGACATGACAAATTTTGGCCGTTCCTTTGAAACTTCTTTGAGTAATTATGAATCAATGTATGGCCCTGCTTATTATTCATATAATATTGGAGATATACATTATGTTGTTTTGGATAATAACTTTTTTGTAGGACGTGATTGGTATTACATTGGTTATTTGCCCGAAAAACAATTGAAATGGCTGGAAAAAGATTTGAAATACCTAAAAGAGGGTTCTACTGTAATTTTAATGATGCATATTCCCTCTACTTGTACTGAAAAAGATCGCAAGGAGTTTCGTTATGAAAATAGTGCATCCACAATGATTAATCATAAAGGATTATATGATATACTAAAGCCATATAATGTGCATATTTTTTCAGGGCATACTCATACTCCGTTTAATACTCAGATTACTCCGAATCTATACGAACATGTGATGCCTGGATTGTCCGGTGCCTGGTGGCAGGGTCCTTACTGTACGGATGGTGCTCCTAATGGGTATGAAGTGTTTGAAATTAATGGTAGTGAACTAAAATGGTACTATAAATCTACAGGATATCCGAAAGAATATCAGGTGAAAGTTTTGTCAGGTGATGATTATCCTGATTTTAAAGGGTTTGTTGTTGCTAATGTATGGAATAGTGATGCTTCATGGAAAGTTGAATTATATGAGAATGGAAAGTGTATACGGGAAATGGAACGCTTTAGTGCTTACGATCCTCGGGTAAAAGAGTTTTATTCCAACACAGAAAAACTAGATCATAAGTGGATTTATCCGTCTTTATCCGATCATTTTTATCGAGCACCTTTATCCGAAGCGGCCAAAAATATAGAAGTGAGAGCTACTGATAGATTTGGAAATGTATTTATTGGAAAATTAGAAAGGAATTAGTGATGTTTTCTATGTATAATAACTATTTCTGATGGGAGGATGTTGCTTTTTATCAGACATAGAATCTTAAATTAGTATGAGAAAGATTTCTTTATTAATAATATTGTTGATGCTCTCTGTTTATGGAGAAGCAAAAGTTAAGCTTATTTCTATATGGGGAGATAACATGGTTTTACAACAAAATGCAGAACTTCAGTTTTGCGGAACAGCAACCCCTGGAAAAAATGTAGTTGTGAAACCGTCCTGGAGCAAGTCTAAATCGTCTGTAATAAGTGATGTTTCAGGTAAGTGGTCGTTGAAATTAAGAACTCCATCTGCAGGTGGTCCATATAAGATTAGTATTTCAGATGGAGAAGAATTATTGCTGAATAACGTCCTGATTGGTGAGGTGTGGTTTTGCTCGGGACAATCAAATATGGAAATGCCTGTTAAAGGTTTTCGTGGGCAGCCTGTTTATGGTTGTCAACCATATATAGCAGCTGCTAATCCGCAACGTCCAATCCGTTTGTTTACAGTAAAGAGAGATTGGAGCACAACGCCGAAAGATAATGTGGAGGGACACTGGTCTGAAAATACTCCTGAAGATGTGTCTCTTTTCAGTGCTGCTGCTTATTTCTTTGGAGAACAGTTACAGAAGACGTTAGGAATTCCTGTTGGACTGATACATTGTTCCTGGAGTGCTTCAAAAATTGAAGCTTGGATGGATAAGGAGACTCTCTCTCAAATTTCAGAAGTAAATCTTTCAGTTTTAAATAATAAAGAATTCAGTTATCCAAATGGCACACCAACATTGTTGCATAATGCAATGGTTAAGCCTCTTGAAGGTTTCCCTGTAAAAGGAGTTATCTGGTATCAAGGTGAAGCAAATAGTAATAACCCTGCTTTGTATAAAAAACTATTTCCAGCTTTAGTTTCTCAATGGAGAACCTTTTTCCGTTCTCCCGATATGCCTTTCTATTATGTGCAGATCGCTCCTTGGCAATCAGGTGGTAAGGATTTGCTGGATTGGGCATGGTTCAGACAATGCCAACTAGAGTTGATGAATGAGGTTCCTAATGTGGGAATGGTAACCACAACCGATGCCGGAAGTGAGAAGTTCATTCATCCGCCATATAAAATAAAAGTGGGAGAGCGACTGGCTTATTGGGCCTTAGCTAAAACATATGGAATAAAAGGGATTTCCTACAGTGGGCCAATTTATAAGTCATGCCGTATGAATGGAAAATTATTGGAAATCACATTTGATTATGGTGCAGATGGCATGATACCCGAGAATGAAGAGCTGAAAGGTTTTGAGATAGCTGGAAGTGATGGTAATTTTCTGCCAGCTTATGCGGAAATAATCAATGGCACATCCCGGGTAAAAGTGTGGAATGATTCTGTTTCTGTCCCTACTGAAGTCCGTTATTGCTTTCGCAATTATATAGAAGGTAATTTATGTAATAACGTTGGAATACCAGCTTCTCCTTTCCGTGCCGAAATAAAGCAGTAAATGTATTAACCTGAATATCATATACAAATGAAAAACATATTTTTATCAATAACAATTCTTTTTGCGGTTTCACTTGCATGCTATGGAGTTAATAAGAAAAATGTGGCAAAAGCGAAACCAGCTTTAATGTGGTTTGATGCTGAGGCTAACTTTGCTCGTTTTAGTAATCCGGATTCTATTGATTTTTATCTGACCAAAATAAAATCTCTGGGATTTACTCACGCTATAGTAGATATTCGACCAATTACCGGTGAAGTCCTTTATGAAAGTGCTTATGCTCCGCGCATGAAAGAGTGGCAAGGAAGCAAAAGAAGCAATTTTGACTATCTGGGATATTTTATTCGTAAAGCCCATCAGTTAGGTATAGAAGTGCATGCTTCTTTAAATGTTTTTGTTGCCGGACATAACTATTTTGATCGTGGATTAGTTTACTCTGGTCATCCTGAATGGGCATCAATGGTTTATACCCCGGACAAAGGCATCATACCTATTACACAGCAAAAAGAGAAATATTCAGCAATGGTAAATCCAATAAATGCTGATTTTCAGAAACATATAATTAATATTCTGAAAGAAGTTGTGAGAAAGTATCCAAAACTGGATGGATTAATGCTTGACAGAGTGCGTTATGATGGTCTTAGTGCTGACTTCTCCGATTTATCACGCCAAAAGTTTGAGGCTTACATTGGTGAAAAGATTTCAAATTTCCCTGCAGATATATTTGAATGGAAAAAGAATCAGGAAGGGAAATATTATCCGGAAAGAGGTAAGTATTTCCTGAAATGGATTGAATGGAGAGTGAAGAATATTTATGACTTTATGGCTCTTGCCCGTAAAGAAGTGAAATCTGTTAATAAGAATATTTCTTTTGGAACTTATACCGGTGCATGGTATCCTTCTTATTACGAGGTTGGCGTAAATTTTGCCAGCAAGAAGTACGATCCGAGTAAAGATTTCGATTGGGCTACACCTTCTTATAAGAATTATGCCTATGGTGATATGATGGATTTGTATGCAACAGGGAATTATTATACGGATATAACTATTGAAGATTATAATAAAAATAAACGTAGTATATGGAATGAAACAGATAGTCAGGCTCAATCTGGAACATGGTATTGCGTTGAAGGTTCTTGTGAAAAACTCAAGAGTATTTTAAAGGGGAACAAGTTTATGGGGGGAATTCTTGTTGATCAGTTTTATTCTAATCCGCCCAAACTTTCTAAAACAATAGAGATGAACTTAAAGGCTTCAGATGGTTTGATGGTTTTTGATATTGTGCACATTATTCAAAAGAATTTGTGGAAGGAAGTAGAAAACGGAATGAGAGCCGGAGGAGCTTTGAAATAAATCATAATAATATAGAAAAACTTTAACTGTTTGTTTTATTTGTGTTCATGAAGGAATTCATAACATAATAATTGGACTAATAAACTTTATTTGAATTTAGTTAAATAATTAATCATCTAATAATATGAAAAAAGATTTTTTAATCTGCCTGTTCCTGTTTTTAAGTGTTGGAATGATGGCAACTGAAAAACCTAAATTAATGTGGCTAGATTGTTCTGCCAACTATACCCGTTTTAGTTATCCCGATTCTATTCGTTATTATGTAGACAAGTGTTATGATGCAGGAATAACCGATTTAGTACTCGATATAAAAGGTACTTCAGGCATGGTTTTATATCCAAGTAAGATAGCCAAACAAAAGAAAAGCTGGAAAGGATTCGATCGTCCCGATTTCGATTTTATTAATACTTTCATAAAAGAAGCTCGATATCATAAAATGAAGATATTTGTCTCTTTCAATATTTTCGTTGATGGACATGGTATTTTTAAAAAAGGAGCTATTTATGGTGAACATAAAAAATGGCAGTCTGTGAATTATATTCCTGGTCAGGGCTTAACTCCTGTAACGGAGATAAAAGATAAAGCTACGATGTTCCTGAATCCGGCTTTGCCTGAAGTGCAAGATTATGAAGTTGCCATACTTAAGGAAGTTGTAAGTAACTATGCTGTTGATGGAATTATGTTAGACCGAACCAGATATGATTGCATTAATTCAGATTTTTCTGAAGCTTCAAAGGATATGTTTCAAAAATACATTGGTAAATCCTTGAAAAAGTATCCTGAAGATATTTATGAATGGGTAAAACAGGACGATGGATCATATAAACGTGTAGATGGTAAATACTTTAAGCAGTGGATAGAATGGCGTGCTTCTGTAATTTACAACTTTGTAAAGAATGTACGTGCCGAGATTAAGAAGATTAATCCGGAATGTAAACTTGCTGCTTACACCGGAGCATGGTATCCATCTTATTTCGAAGTGGGAGTAAACTGGGCAAGCAAAAACTATGATCCAAGTAAAAGCTTTGATTGGGCTACTCCAAATTATAAGAATTATGGTTACGCTGAGTTACTTGATTTTTATACTAACGGAAATTATTATTGGAATGTTACTCTGGATGAGTATAGAAAGTCGAACGGTAAATATAAGAACGAAACAGATAGTGAAATCTCTAAAGGTGAACATTTGTGTGTTGAAGGTGGATGTAAATATACTCGTAAACTGTTAGGAGAACTGCCTTTCTGTGGTGGACTGTATGTGGAAGATTACAAGAAGGACGTTAATCAGTTTGAAAAAGCAGTTAAGATGAATCTTAAAGAATCAGACGGTTTAATGATTTTCGATATTGTGCATATTATAAATCATAATTGGTGGAGCAATCTGAAGAAAGCTATTGCTGAGGCAGATAAATAAGAAATTATGTAATACTCTGTTTGCATGCAGGAACCATAATTTTAAGATGCTCCTGCACTGCATTAAATTAGGAATAATGAAAAAACATATTATTATAGCTTTGTTATCTTGTTTTTCGTTGGCTTTAAATGCACAGACAAAATACCATGATGCTGCATCTTTTCCTTTATATGGAAAAATATCCGATAATACAGAAACACGTTATGAAAGGCTACCGGTTTCCATAAAAATTGAATGTCGTCCTCCTGTCTGGAATTTGGGAAAGAACACAGCTGGCCTTGCTGTTCGTTTTCGCACCAATTCAAAAAATATTTCTGCAAAATGGACTTTATTGGGAAACGTTGAAATGTCTCACATGACTGGCGTTGGTGTTCGCGGATTAGATCTTTATTGCTTAAAAGATGGGAAATGGCATTTTGTAAATATAGCTAAGCCTAAAGACAAAGAGAATAAGGTTACTATTATATCGAACATGAAAGGAGAAGAGAGAGAATATATACTTTATCTTCCTTTGTATGACGGAGTAACCAATTTGGAAATAGGAATAGATTCATTGTCATCAATTTATCAACCCCATATTGAATCTCCAGTGCGTGCCAAACCGGTAATTTATTATGGAACAAGCATTTCACAGGGAGGCTGTGCGTCTCGTCCGGGAATGGCTCATACAAACATTCTCTCTAGGATGTTGAACAGAGAATTTATTAATTTGGGTTTTAGTGGAAACGGACAGTTAGATAATGAGATTGCTGAGATTATGACTGGCAGTGATGCTTCTTTGTTTGTTTTAGATTTTATGCCCAATGTAAATGTTAAGTTGATCCAAGATAAAGCCGAAAAGTTTTTCACAACATTGCGAAGTAAATCTCCTGAAGTACCAATCCTTTTCATTGAAAATCCTATTTTTCCTTTTCTTGATTTTGATCTGGTTGCTAAAAAGAATGTGGAGGATAAGAACGCAGCATTAAGATTGTTTTTTAAATCTCTGGTTAAACGAGGAGAGAAGAATATTTATCTTCTTTCTTCCGAAAAACTTATAGGGCTGGATGGTGAAGCTACAGTAGATGGTATTCACTTTACAGATTTAGGATTCGAACGATATGCTAAGAATCTTTATCCGGTTTTAAAATCAAAAATGAAAAAGTAACGCTATGAATAAAAGAGCTTATGCTTTAGATGCCCTTCGCGGATATGCCATTATTTCAATGGTACTGTCGGGTGCTATTGTTTTTGGAATACTACCTGGTTGGATGTATCATGCCCAGGAACAACCTCCAACACATGTTTTTAATCCAGATCTGCCAGGCATTACATGGGTGGATTTGGTGTTCCCGTTTTTCCTTTTCGCAATGGGTGCGGCTTTCCCTTTTTCTGTTGGAAAAAGAATAGAAAGAGGAGAGAAACAACTTCATTTGGTATGGGATGCTGTTAAGAGAGGATTACAATTGACTTTCTTTGCTATTTTTATTCAGCATTTTTATCCATGGTCACTTAGTAATCCGGAAGACATGAAATCCTGGTTATTATCGCTCACTTGTTTCGCCTTGCTGTTCCCCATGTTTATGCGCATTCCTTTGAAAATGCCCGACTGGGCGCACTTAGTAATTAAAATACTGGCATATCTTGTTGCGTTGGCATTGTTGATTACTACAGATTATGCTGGAGGAAAAATATTTAATCTGGCTTATAGTAACATTATTATTCTGGTATTGGCAAATATGTCTGTTTTCGGTACACTGATTTATATCTTTACAGCTAACAAAAGATGGGTGCGCATTGCTATTCTACCATTTATTATGGCTGTTTTTCTTGGAAGTAAAGTTGATGGATCGTGGACACAAGCTTTGTTTAACTTTACTCCTTTTCCATGGATGTACAATTTTATGTTTTTAAAATATCTGTTTATTGTTATTCCTGGTAGTATTGCCGGAGAATATCTGCTTGAATGGATGAGCAATAGAAATAGTGGAGAGATAGAATCTCAGAATGTTGATTGTAAAATTCCAATAATCCTATTGTTTATAACCATAGGACTCATTGTACTCAATCTTTGTTGCTTATACAGCAGATTACTTGTACTTAATCTTATTGTTACTTTAATTGTAATAGTGATAGGTTACTACTTGCTTAGAAATGCCGACAATAATTATAGTAAACTATGGAAGAACTTATTTATAGCTGGTGCTTACTTACTGCTTTTGGGACTTTTCTTCGAAGCTTATGAAGGAGGTATCAAAAAAGACCATTCCACATACAGTTATTATTTTGTAACTTCCGGACTTGCATCTATGGCCTTGTTGGCATTCAACATTATATGTGACTATTATGGTTACATTCGTGGAACCAGGTTCCTGGTTATGTCTGGTCAAAATCCGATGATAGCTTATGTAACAACGAATCTTTTTACAGTTCCATTATTAAGCATTCTTGGAGTATATCCTTTATTCTCTTATTTTTCGGTTAACCCTTGGTTAGGTTTTCTAAGAGGTGTGATTATTACCATAATAGCAGTTTTAATAACAATGTTTTTTACCCGCATAAAATGTTTTTGGAGGACTTAAAAATAACTCAAAAATTGTTTTGTGTAAATTGAACGACAAATTGAATGCACCGAAGCTTGCCTCCATTTTTTCTGAGAATAAGTGCGTAACTGGCATGCAATTGTATTTTGCAGCTGTTATGCACTTATGTTTTCTTAGATATATTTATTAAAGCAGGAGACAGAAATAAAAAACATCTAGTAATATTATAAATCTCCTGTACAAAAGATTGAATTGTTTTGTACAAAATAAAATAATGTTTTGTACAGGAGAATTAATTCTTTTGTACAAGGATTTATAAGTGTCTGGTTATTCTTTTAAAACTAACGGAGAAGAATTAAAATACAAAGGGAAGTAATAAAAAAAAAGGCAATCATCGCCTGTTTGCGAAGAAAGCCCAATCTATCGTGAAAAACTACTCTTTCTAACTATTATGCTGCTGACTGCTTTTTCATAAGCTTGTGCAACTTTGCATTTAAACTTTGGCACATTGCGCCTTTACCTGCGGCTTGGTATCTCTTAATCTGATACTGAAGCGTTGTAATCTCATCGATTCTTTTTTTCATAATTTGCATCTTTTGTGTTTACCACGATTTGATAAACAGTTTGTTTTTTTACTTTTTAATTATGATGCAAAGATACACTATTATCTTTGATATTATGTTGTAAAACATATAAAATAGTATAAAAAGAGCGCTTTTTAACGAATATTTATAAAATAGAATGCGTAGAGGAAGGAGTTTTATGTAGAAATTATTTGCTAGAAATAGATATTATCTTGTGAGAGTTAAGAATATACAAATGGCTTTTGTGCAAAAAAAAAGGCAATCATCGCTCATTTGCGAAGAAAGCCCAATCTATCATGAATTAACTACTCCTTTTTTATTATGCTTCTGCTTGTTGTTTTATCAACTTTTGCAGTCTTGCATTTAAACTTTGGCACATTGTACCTTTACCTGCTGCTTGGTATCTTTTAATCTGATACTGAAGCATTGAAATCTCACTAATTTTTTCTTTTTTCATAATTTGCATCTTTTTGTGCTTATCACCTTTTGATAAGCGATTGTTTTTATTTTCTTTTTACGCTGCAAAGATACGACCAATTCTTGAATAATATGTTATGTAACATATAAATTGTGTGAAAAAAGCTTTGAATTAACGATTATTTGCAAAATGCAAACTTTTTATATCCTTATCCCTTCTTCCTCTTCTTATATTCTTTGGGTGAAATTCCCATTATTTTGGTAAATATTCGGCTAAAATAATAAGCGTCATCATAGCCTATCTTATGGCAAAGCTGATTTATCTTCATATCCGTAAAGTCCAGATACTGGCAGGCTTCCTGAATTCGTAGATTGTTTAAGTAAGCAATAGGAGTAAATCCGGTAGATTTTTGAAATTGAGTGGAAAAATAAGAGGTTGACAGATGTAACTCATGGGCAATATCTTCCACCATTATTTTCTTTTCTATATTTTCCCTCATAAAATGGATAGCGGAATTCGCCAGATCTTTTTCTCTGGTACTATTTTCGCTGAAAGTATCGTCACGAAATATATTAATATACATAAGCGAAGCCATATAATAATGTAGGCACATACTTGCATATTGAAGATGCTCCATACTGTATCCCATTCCAAGAGTAGAATATATTTTCTCGAATAACTGATTGCGATACTCTATTCGGGAATGCTCTCCGGGAATTATATTTTTAGGATAGACTTGTTGTTCTTCCAAACAAAACTGAGCATTGTATCCTTTAAAATGAATCCAGTAAATAGTCCACGGTTCGGTTTCGTCACTTCCGTATGCATGCGGGATGCCAGCCGGAAGAATAAAGAATTGATTTTTATTTATATTTTTAGTCACTCCATTAATGCTGAACCAACCTTTTCCTTTTACGCAATAAATAAAAATATTCTGTGAAATACCTTCTTTACGTTCCCGAAAGTGAGATTCTGCATTGGGATAATAACCTATATCTGTAATATACAGTGGAGAAGTAAGCGGATTGTGTTCCATTGTATTCACTATTGTTTCTGGCAGAACAATAGCCCGTTGTCCTTTAAAGCCCTCTTTTAGTTTCATAATTATAGAACTTACTTTTGTAAAGTACAAAAGTATATAAATAGTAGAATAATCCATCTTTTTTTGAAATTATTCTATTTTATGCTTATCTAAGTAGCTGTATATTTGCATTATTAATAAATCTGATACATTATATCAATGGAACACTACAACAAAAGTTTTATTTATTTTATTTGTCTGGTTTCTGCTATGGGAGGATTACTTTTTGGGTATGACTGGGTAGTAATTGGCGGAGCCAAACCTTTTTATGAGGTATATTTTAATATCGTTGATTCTCCTTCGATGCAAGGCTGGGCAATGAGCGTGGCATTGCTTGGATGTTTAATCGGCGCAACTCTCGCAGGTATGATGGCTGATAAGTATGGTCGTAAAAAACTACTTATTGCTTCTGCCTTGATATTTCTGGTTTCTTCTTATGGTACAGGTGCTGCAATGTCATTTACGGTTTTTCTGATAGCACGCTTTTTCGGAGGAATAGGAATTGGTATTGCATCCAATCTTTCTCCCATGTATATTGCCGAAATTGCTCCTTATCACGTACGTGGAAAACTTGTATCGCTCAATCAGCTAACCATTGTTCTTGGAATTCTTGGAGCGCAGATTGCTAACTGGCTCATTGCAGATAAAGTCCCTGCAGATTTTACTACTTCGCAAATTTTAGACTCATGGAACGGACAGATGGGATGGCGCTGGATGTTCTGGGCAACAGCTTTTCCTGCTGCTGCTTTCTTTTTACTTATGTTTATTATTCCCGAAAGTCCGCGATGGTTATCTTTAAAGGGTAGGAGAGAACAAGCTTTGTCTGTCTTTAGAAAGATTGGAGGAGAAGAATATGCCCAAGCGGAATTGGCATCGATGGCAGAAACATCTGCTGATGAAGAAAAGGTTACAATAAAACAATTATTCAGACGCCCTTTAAGTAAAGTGGTAATCATTGGAATTGTTATAGCCGTGTTTCAACAATGGTGTGGAACCAATGTAATATTTAACTATGCCCAGGAAATATTTCAATCGGCAGGATACAGTCTAAATGATGTTCTTTTTAATATTGTAGTAACTGGCATTGCAAATTTAGTGTTCACTTTTGTAGCAATTCATACCGTCGACAGACTGGGACGGCGTGCCTTAATGATGATTGGTGCCGGAGGACTGGCTGGCATTTATCTTATTTTGGGAACTTGCTATTTCTTTCAGGTAAGCGGATGGTTTATGGTTGTTCTTGTAGTAATGGCTATTGGCTGTTATGCCATGTCTCTTGGACCAGTAACCTGGGTACTACTTTCTGAAATATTCCCGAATCGTGTTCGTGGAATGGCTATGGCTGCGGCAACTGTTGCCTTATGGATAGGTTGTTTTACGCTTACTTATACTTTCCCTTTGCTAAACTCTGTTCTTGGAAGTAGTGGTACTTTCTGGATTTATTCTCTGATTTGTGCTTCCGGCTTTATCTTTATTTACCGTGTATTACCGGAAACTAAAGGAAAATCTCTTGAAGAACTGGAAAAAGAATTAATCCATAAATAGTAAAGCATAATTGTTTTTTAGAAAGATTTTGTTGATAAAATATAGTATAGCTAAAATTATATTCTAATGAAGAAATATATTATTCTATTCAGTTTGATGTTTATTATTCCATATGCTGTTGTTTCAGGAGCGTCTCAACCAAAGATAGATCTTCGTGGTGTATGGAAATTCGCTATAGACAATCAGGATAAAGGAGTTATAGAACAATGGTTCAGTAAATCACTTTCTGAAACAGTAACTCTTCCTGGCTCTATGGCTACAAATGGAAAAGGCTTTGATGTAACGCTCTCTACCAAGTGGACGGGACAAATTGTGGATAGTAGTTATTATTACAAACCGGAATATGCAAAATACCGTGTGCCTGGAAATATAAAAGTCCCTTTTTGGTTACAACCGCTAAAATACTATGTGGGTGCAGCTTGGTATCAAAAAGAAGTGAATATACCCAAAGACTGGAAAGATATGGATATTAGATTATTTCTTGAAAGATGCCATTGGGAAAGTCGCTTATGGATAGATGATAAAGAAATTGGTATGCGTAATTCATTAGGTACACCACATTTATACGATTTATCTAAAGAGCTTACTCCTGGAAAACATATTCTTTCTATTTGCATCGATAACCGTGTAAAAGATATTGATCCGGGTATAAATTCTCATAGTATTTCAGATCACACCCAAACCAATTGGAATGGTATAATCGGACAGCTTTATCTTGAAGCACGTCCAAAGGTCTCAATTCAAAATATTCAGGTTTTTCCTGATATTCAGCAACAGAAAATTGTAGCTAAAGTTCGAATTGAGAATTCAACAAAGAAAAGACAAAAAGCTGCTATTACTCTATTGGCAACAGGTACAACTACTCCTGAAAGCAAAAACTTCAATGTAGATATTGCAGCTGGTGTGGATACCTTGTTATTAGAGTACCCTATGGGTAATGATGTAAAACTCTGGAGTGAATTTCATCCTAATGTTTACCAGTTAACAGCTACATTAAACATTCCTAAGAAAGATGTGAAAGATAGTTTTCAAACATCTTTTGGTATGCGTCAAATCAAAGCTAACGGTACACAATTAGAAATTAATGATAAACCTCTTTTCCTGCGTGGAACTCTTGAATGTGCTATTTTCCCGAAAACAGGATTTCCTCCTACTCAAATAGATGAATGGCTATGTATTTTCAGAATTTGTCGCAGTCATGGTTTAAATCACGTACGCTTTCACTCATGGTGTCCGCCTCAGGTTGCTTTCGATGCTGCCGATCAACTGGGATTTTATCTTCAGGTGGAATGTTCTTCGTGGGCAAATCAATCTACTACCATTGGAGATGGCAAACCTTTTGATAAATACGTTTATGAAGAGAGTGAGCGGATGGTAGAAACCTTTGGCAATCACCCTTCATTCTGCCTGATGCTTTATGGCAACGAACCGGGTGGGAAAAATTACACTCAATTCCTCACTAAATTTGTTACTTACTGGAAGAATAAAGATTCCAGAAGAATTTATACTACTGGATCTGGCTGGCCAAACGTAGATGAAAATGATTATCAGAGTACTCCAAATCCTCGTATTCAAGGTTGGGGAGAAGAATTAAAGAGTATAATTAATGGAGCTTCACCCGCTTCAGACTATGATTGGAATTCAAAAATAGCATCATTCAAACAACCGGTAGTTAGCCATGAAATAGGTCAGTGGTGTGTTTATCCAAACTTTAAAGAGATAGCTAAGTACGATGGTGTTTTACGTGCCCGTAATTTTGAAATATTTAGTGAGACTTTAACAGAAAATGGAATGAAACAGCAAGCTGATAGTTTTCTGTTAGCTTCTGGTAAATTACAAGCGTTGTGTTACAAGGCAGATATTGAAGCAGCTCTCCGCACTCGTAGCTTTGGAGGTTTTCAGTTACTCGATTTACATGATTTCCCGGGTCAGGGAACAGCTTTAGTGGGAGTGCTGGATGCTTTCTGGGATGAAAAAGGATATATCTCTCCTAAAGAATATAGCCGCTTTTGTAATTCAACAGTTCCATTGGCTCGTTTGAAAAAGCATATTTATATAAATAGTGATACGCTTTCTACTAGTATTGAAATTGCTCATTATGGTGATGCTCCACTACTGGCTTGTATTCCTACATGGAAGATCAGCGATATATACGGAAAAGTAATATTCTCGGGTAAGCTTCCACAAACAGACATTCCATTAGGTAATTGCATTTCACTTGGAGAAATCTCTGTACCTCTATCTTCTGTTCAAAAAGCAGAAAAACTTATTCTGGAAGTTTCAGTAGGTTCTTTCTCCAACAGCTGGGATATTTGGGTTTATCCGGCTCAGAAGGAGAAAATTACCGGAGTTGATAAAATAAAAATGGTATCTACACTTGACCTTGCAACTTGTAACTATCTTGAAAATGGCGGATCAGTACTTTTGTCTCTCAAGAAAGGAACCTTGAAACCGGAGTTTGGAGGAGATGTAAAAATAGGTTTCTCCAGTATTTTTTGGAATACGGCGTGGACACATGGACAGGCTCCTAATACATTAGGCATTTTGTGTAATCCGGAACATCCTGCATTAGCTAATTTCCCCACCGAATATTACAGTAACTGGCAATGGTGGGATGCTATGAGTCATTCTAATGCTATTGAATTGAATAAGCTTTCTCCGGAAATTAAGCCTATTGTTCGTGCAATAGATGATTGGGTTACAAACAGACCTCTAGCCTTACTTTTTGAATTAAAAATAGGAAAAGGAAAGTTATTGATTTCCGGAATTGACTTAAATCAGGATATACAAAACAGACCTGAGGCTTCGCAACTTAAACAAAGTTTACTGCACTATATGGCAGGAAAGCAATTTAACCCAACAGTTTCATTGCCTGCTAGTGTAATTCAAAACATGATAACCGAATAATTTCCAAAAAAAGAATAATATGCAAGTAAAAGTTTGGGAAGAGAATATTGTAATCCCTACATACGAGATTGGTAAACCTGAGAAGAACCCTATATTTCTGGAGAAACGTGTTTATCAGGGAAGTAGCGGCGTTGTGTATCCTTATCCTGTTATTGAAAAAATAGCAGACGAGAAAGTTGATAAAACCTATAATGCAGTCTTCCTAGAAAATGAATATATAAAAATAATGATCCTGCCAGAGCTGGGAGGACGTGTACAAATGGCTTATGATAAGATTAAGAAACGCCATTTTATCTACTATAACGAGGTGATAAAACCTGCTTTAGTTGGATTGACCGGTCCCTGGATTTCGGGTGGTATTGAGTTTAACTGGCCACAGCACCACCGTCCAAGTACTTTTCTTCCGGTAGATTACTGCATCGAGGAATTTTTCGATGGTAGCGTAACCGTTTGGGTGAGCGAAATGGAACAGATGTTTCATCAAAAAGGAATGGCCGGATTTACTTTGAGACCTGGAAAGGCTTTTTTGGAAATCAAAGGACGCTTATATAACCGCACTCCAATGCCACAAACATTCTTATGGTGGGCTAATCCGGCTGTTGCGGTTAATGATCACTACCAAAGTGTTTTTCCACCCGATGTCAATGCCGTGTTCGATCATGGAAAAAGGGATGTGTCTACTTTCCCGATAGCAACCGGAACTTATTATAAAATGGACTACTCGGCAGGTGTAGATATTTCCAATTATAGGAATATACCTGTGCCAACTTCCTATATGGCTATTAAAAGCCGCTTTAATTTTGTGGGTGGTTATGAAAATGATACACGTGCCGGAGTTCTTCACGTTGCCAATCATCATGTATCTCCGGGAAAGAAACAGTGGACATGGGGAAACGGTGATTTTGGTCAGGCGTGGGATCGTAATCTGACAGATAATAACGGTCCGTACATTGAATTGATGGCGGGTGTCTATACCGATAACCAACCAGACTTTTCATGGCTTCAACCTTACGAAGAGAAAAGCTTTGTGCAATACTTTCTTCCTTATCGTGAACTGGGAGTTGTTAAGAATGCCAGCAAAGACTTATTGCTGAACATTGACGAAGTTGCCGATGGAAAAGTTGTCGTTAAACTGTTTGCTACTTCAATTCAACCTGTTACTATTAAATTGTCGGGAAAAGAAGGAGTGGTGTTTGCAGAAGAAAAAACTTTATCTCCGGAAGAGGTATACGAAAAAACTATTTCCATGAATGGAAATTCCCTGAAGGAACTTCAACTGTCTGTATTTAATAAGCAGGGTAAGGAAGTTCTTAACTGGATGCCTGAAAAAGAGGAAATAAAACCGGTGCCGGAATCGGCTAAGCCAGCTCTTTCCCCACAAGATACGCCATCAGTGGAACAACTTTATTTAACCGGATTGCATTTGGAACAGTACAGACATGCTACTTACAATCCAACTGATTATTATAAAGAGGCATTGAAGCGTGAACCCGGAAATGTTCAGAATAATAATGCACTGGGATTATGGTATTTGCGCCGTGGACGTTTTGCAATTGCCGAAACCTACTTAAGAACAGCTGTTGAGACACAATTGCAACGCAACCCAAATCCTTATGATGGCGAACCATTATATAACCTTGGACTGACTTTGAAGTATCAGGGTCGTTATCAGGAAGCTTACGATTCTTTCTATAAGGCTTGCTGGAACGCTGCATGGCAAGATGCAGGATATTTTAGTTGTGCACAGATATCTTCATTGCAAGGTAATTTGGACGATGCATTAGAGGAAGTGGAAAGAAGTTTGATTCGTAACTGGCACAATCATCGTGCACGTCATCTAAAGACAGCTTTACTCCGCCTTGCCGGAAGAAAAGAAGAAGCCTTGGACTGGATTGAAGATTCTTTGAAGATCGACCGTTTTAATTATGGCTGTATCTTCGAGAAATTCCTGCTCACAGATGATAAGGAAGTCTTGGCTTTAATGACAAAGCTGATGCGTGGTGCTTCATTTAACTACGATGAAATAGCACTCGATTATGTAGCAGCCGGATTATATGAAGAAGCAATTGCGGTGTGGCAGGAAGCAACTAAGGTAAGCACTACACCGATGACTTATTACTATATGGCCTGGGCTCAGTCTTTGGCAAATAAAGAGGAGGCTGTGGATAGTTTCGCAAAAGCGGCCGGCCATGCTCCCGAATTCTGCTTTCCAAACCGACTGGAAGCGATAGTAGCTTTGGAATATGCAAAAGAGAAAAATCCATCAGACGCTAAAGCACCTTATTACTTAGGAAACTTGTGGTACGATAAACGTCAGTATGATGAGGCTATTGTAAATTGGGAAAAATCAGTCTCACTAGATCCTGCTTTTCCTACGGCATGGCGTAACTTATCGCTTGCTTATTTCAATAAACAAGATAAGGTTGATGAGGCAATTGCTTGTCTGGAAAAAGCTTTTGCTTTGGATACTACAGATGCCAGAATTCTAATGGAACTGGATCAGTTGTATAAACGACTCAACCGTCCGCATGCTGAGCGTCTGGCATTCCTTGAAAAATATAATTCGTTAGTGCTTCAACGTGACGACCTTTACCTGGAACAGATTACACTTCTTAATCAGCTGGCAAGATATGAGGAAGCAAAAAAAATGCTCGATAAACATAAGTTCCACCCTTGGGAAGGAGGTGAAGGAAAAGTTTCGGCACAATATCAGATAGCTCGAGTTGAACTGGCTAAACAAGCTTTGAAAAACAACGATAGCCATAAAGCTATTGCATTATTGGTAGAATGTCTTGAATATCCTCATCACTTGGGAGAAGGCAAACTCTATGGTGCTCAGGAAAACGATTTCCACTATTATCTGGGATGTGCTTATGAGGCTTTGGGAGATAATGAAAAGGCTGTTTATTTCTGGGAACTGGCAAAAAATGGTATTACCGAACCTGCTGCAGCTATTTATTATAACGACCAAAAACCGGATAAGATATTCTATCAGGGACTTGCTCTCCTGAAACTGAATCGTATTGCTGAAGCAAACAGTCGTTTTCACCGTTTGGTAAGTTACGGAGAAAAACATCTTTTTGATCAGATTAAAATGGACTATTTTGCAGTATCTTTACCCGACTTATTGATTTGGGAAGACGATTTAACTCAACGAAATGTTATTCATTGCAAGTATATGATGGCGTTGGGACAATTCGGCCTTGGTAATAAAGAGAAGGCTCTTGATTTGTTGGATGAAGCAGCAATGCTTGATCCTAATCATCAGGGAATTATGGCCATGAAAAGTAGTATTTATTAAACTGAAGATATGAAAAAGATACCGGTGTTTTTAGCATTATTCATAATAAGCGGATTAAGTTCCGCTTATGCACAAAAGATATATGAGATAAATGCTCCTGCTTCGGAAAAGAATATTTATACGGGACAACTAAAGCTAGGTGGAGCTAATCCATCCGGAGAAAAGATAGAAGTGAACAGCTTTTATGTTTCCGAGAATGGAAAACCAGTTATTCCTGTTATGGGTGAGTTTCACTATTCACGTTATCCTCACGAACAATGGGAAGAACAGATTCTTAAGATGAAGGCTGGTGGATTGACGGTTATCCCGACTTATATATTCTGGAATATTCACGAAGAAAAAGAGGGCGTTTTTGATTGGAGCGGGGATAAAGATCTTCATACCTTTCTGCAGTTATGTAAAAAACATGGTATGCAGTCAATTATTCGTGTTGGTCCGTTCTGTCATGGAGAGATTCGCAACGGCGGATTCCCCGATTGGTTATTCTCAAAACCACTCGAAGTTCGTTCCAATGATGCTAAATATCTGTTCTATGTAGACCGGCTTTACAAAGAGATTGCAAAACAACTGCAAGGGTTATACTATAAAGACGGAGGTCCGGTTATCGGTATCCAGATTGAAAACGAACATCAGCATTCTGCAGCGCCATGGGCTATAACATATCCCGGAGCTCCTAAAGATCATACATCGGCTACTTACGATGCTTCCATTACAATGGTGGGAGTAGGAGTGCAGGATAAAAAGATTACTTATGCAGAACTTGGGAATTTGCACATGAAGACTCTGAAGAAAATGGCTGTTGATGCCGGAATGATAACTCCTTTGTATACGGCAACCGGATGGGGAAATGCAGCAGTCATCGGTGATGAAGCAATTCCTGTTATGGCAGCATATACATATCCATTCTGGGCAGAACCGCATAAATCTCCTTTCTGCCTGTTTAAGGATATTCAGAAAAAGCCCGATTACTCTCCGGTTCGTTATGACACGGATAAGTTTCCTTCTTTCAATGCAGAGATGGGAGTCGGTATTCAGATGATATATTCCCGCCGACCGATAGTTACGGCTGAGGCTGCCGAAGCTTTGATGATCCGTACTTTAGGAAGTGGTTCCAACGGGATAGGCTATTATATGTATCATGGTGGCTCAACTCCTAAAATGAAAGATGATATTGGCTTCTTCAGTGATGAACCGATGGGTGTTCCAAAGATATCTTATGATTTTCAGGCTCCTATCGGTGAATTCGGACTAGTTCGCGATTCGTACAGGAATCTCCGTGTACTCCATCTGTTCTTGAATGATTTCAGCAACTTACTGGCACCAATGGAAACTGTTCTTCCGCAGGATTATGAGAAGATTACTCCCGATAACAGAGAAACATTGCGTTTTGCCGCTCGTATGAAGAATAATTCCGGCTTTATCTTTATGACTAATTTTCAGGATCATGATACTGCCCGTATTGACCAGACAGGTTTGCAGTTTAAGCTGAATCTTAAGAACGAATCAATAATGATTCCTGCCAGCAAAACATTTACGTTGAAAAAGGACGAAAGCGTGATTCTTCCGTTTAACCTCAACTTGAATGGTGCATTGCTGAAATATGCAACAGCGCAGTTGCTCACTAAGATAGATGATAACGGAAAGCCTCATTATTTATTCTTTGCACCAAACGGAATAGAACCGGAATTTGTTTTTGATAAAGCAACCTTGAAAAGTGGAAAATCCGTAGTTACACCTGTTGCCGGTTATAAGAGTACATTCTCTGTAACAGCAAAAAGCGGCGAAAAGATATTAATCACTACATTAACTCGTGAGCAGGCATTGCAAACAGCTAAAGTCGACGGACACATTCTGATAACCGATGCCACCGTTTTACCGGAGAAAGGAAAATGTACCTTGCTTAACTTAGGCAAGAATAAGTTCGATTATGTACTTTATCCCTCGGCTAAAGGATGGAAGCAGCAAACTATCGAAGTTCCTGCGGTTAATCCGGTATTCAAGGTCGATAAAGCAGGATCTCGTCGTATGACTGTGACTGTTGAACCGAATAACAACAAACAGGTTCAGGAATACTTCCTGCAAATAAATTATGTGGGCGATGTAGCTATGGCCTTCATTAATAATTCCATGGTTTTAGATCATTTCTATTACGGAGCTCCCTGGACTATCGGTTTAAAACGTTTTGAGAGCAGAATGGCCGAAAAAGGTATGGATTTCTATTTCCGTCCATTAATGAAAGATGCACCATACTTAAAGGATTTGCCACAATCTGCACTCAGAGATTGGAATAATAAAAAAAGTATTCTGTCAATTGATCGTGTTAACGTATTGCCTGAATACCGTACTGAAATAATTTTTTAATTATGCTTTGAGGAACTCTCAATCATTCTCTCATAAAAATTAAAAATGCAAAATTGATCTAGCGATCTAGCACTTACTACTTAATATGTTATAAATAAACAGTATAGCACCGCTAGATCAATTAAATTTGATCAAGCAGTGATCTAGCGATCTAGTACCTTGCTGATTTTCTTTGTGTAAAGCCTTGATTCTTTAGGTTTTATATTGTGATTTATAGTATTTGTAGAAACAAAAATTAGTCTCCACCCGGGTGTACAGGATTCCTCCACCCGGGTGGAGACTGTTTTTAGATCCGGGTGTACGAGGTGGGTACACCCGGGTGTATGGGGAATTTTTTGGTTGTAAATTAGTAAGTTGATAAGCCCCTCATAAATAATCCACTTATTATAATAAAAAGTACACATTAAGATGTAATAGAAAAACTAATATTGCATAGATTTTAAATCGGAGATTATATATAATTAAGCAATAATACTATGCAAAAATCACTAAAACTATTATTTCTATTGTGTTGTGCGCCGCTCTTTGTAGTGCATTCTCAAAACAGAATTGAAACGGACTTGTCGGGAAAAGGATGGAAACTTTGGTATGACAAGGATGCTTCGTGGAAGAATGATCAGTTATTTCTTCCTTCAACAGATATAAAATCGATACCTGCTGCTTTGCCAACCGGTGGCTGGAACTCGTTTCAGGGAGCGAAAGATGTAAGTGTTCCTGGTACAGTGGAAGAATATCTGCAGGTAAAACCGGGACCGGAAGGGGATATTCAAGGGGTGAGTTGGTGGTTCCGTTCTGTCAGCATTCCAGCTACTGCAAAAGGAGGTAAGTTGCTGCTTCGTTTTGAAGCTGCACGCTATCGTTCCGAGGTTTATATCAATCAACAACTTGCGGGTTATGATTTAACAGGAAATACTCCTTTCGAAGTTGATATTACCAATTATGCCAAACCAGGAGAGACTGTGCAATTGGCTTTACGTGTTACCGATCCGGGTGGTAATTATGACTGGAGAGATGGTGATGTAGTTAGCTGGGGAAAATATAAAATACCCGGTAGTCATGCTTTTGGTGGAATTACCGGTCGTGTGAAATTGGTTTCCTGTGCTCCGGTTTATGTGGATGATATTTATGTTCAGAATACTCCTGCCATTACGGAAGTAAATCCGCAAATAAGTGTTGTAAACAGCACAGCCAAAGAGATTGTCAGGAATATTGTTGTTCGGGTTGTTGATAAGAAAAATCCCCATACAGAAATAGCTCGTCAGGAACTAAAGAAAGTAAAGTTGAAACCGGGAGAAAACCTTGTTTCTGCAAAGATATCTGCTCCTGATGCAAATTTATGGGATACGGAAAATCCGAACTTGTATGTCTGCAAGGTTTCTGTAGTAGATGGAAAGAAAAGCATTGATGAAGACAGCAGAGTTTTTGGATTCCGTTGGTTTGAACCTATGGGACAAGGCTCTGATGCAATGTTTCGCCTTAATGGAAAAAGAATTGTGTTGCGTACAGCAATCAGCTGGGGATTCTGGCCTATAAACGGTATTTATCCAACGGAGGAATTGGCTGAGAAGCAGATTCGTATTGCGAAGGCAATGGGACTCAATATGCTGAATTTTCACAGATGTATTGGTGCTCCGATTGTGCTGGATAAAGCGGATGAATTGGGATTGCTTTATTATGAAGAACCGGGTAATTACCGTAGCGGGCAGAGTCCCGATAATCCGTTCGGTCACACTTTGATGCACGAAAAAGTTATACGGATGGTGAAGCGTGATAGGAGTCATCCAAGTTTGGTAATGTTTAACATGATTAATGAAGCCGGACCTGTAAGTGAAGATATCCTGAAACTAAACATCAGTGATATGCAGGAGGCCCATAAACTCGATCCTACCCGCACAATTACCCGCACTTCTGCATGGTGCAGGGCAGAAGAGAATGAACAGGCTCGTATTCATCTTCGCCCTAATGATTCAACGGTTTACTGGAAAGGTTGGTACGATTTTCATCATGCAGGTGGTCCTCATGTATGGAACCAGAGCCTTTATAAGAGTCCGACTGATTATTACAACTATACAGCAAATAAAAAGGATATTGTTTTCTGGGGAGAAGAGGGAGCTATTTCTACTCCTCCTCGCCTCGAAAAGATAAAGAGTGAGCTCGAAGCTTCACCCAATTTGGGGTGGGATGGTGCCATGTATCTTGATTGGTACAAAACATTTGATAACTTCCTTACACGTAAGAGCCTTCGTTCGGCATTTCCTACGATTGATGCGTTTACTGTGTCTATGGGAAATATTTCCATTGAACACCAGGGGCGTAAAATAGAAACTATCCGCCTTGATAATTATACAGACGGTTATGCTATTAACGGCTGGGAAGCTCAAATTATTGAAAACCATTCAGGAGTAGTAGATTGTTTCCGGAACCTGAAAGGTGATACTGCGCTTATAGCACGTTATAACCAACCACTTTATGTTGCTGTGAAAGTGCGTAAACAGATTGTTGAAATGAATGACAAGGTTGTGACAGATTTCTATATTATCAACGAGAAGAATCTGCAAGGGCCTCATAAGTTTTCAATTTCCGTTAAAGATCCGGAAGGAAAGGTGATTTTTAGTAAAGACGTTGAAACTGCAATTTCAGGAGGTGATGTTTACGGACAGTTAATTGCCGAAGGAATTGAGATTCCTACTTCTGCTATAGCCGGAATGCACCGTATAGATGTAATCCTTTCTGATAATGCCGGCAATAGTAAAGCTTCTGGTAGTGATCAGTTTCTGGCAGTCGACTGGCGTTCGGCTAAGCTCAATGGTAACGGAGCTGTTTGGGAGCATAACAATAGCCTGAAAAACTTCTTGAATAATGATAAAAAGCTTTCTGTAACGGATTACTCCGATAACGCTAAACGTCTTGATTGGGTAGTGGTATCTCGTCCACCAATGGGAGGCAATCTGAGAGTTGTACCAACAGATCAGCTTCTTACTCCCGATGGAAAACAGGGAGTTTCCGTATCTTTTTACAGAGACAATAAGTTTCAGGACAAGATATCAGAACGTACAGACCGGGATATTAATTTCAACGTGGCGATGGGAGCTACTCCCGATCCTACGGTAACCAGTACTGAAAGATATAATGCTCGTTGGGAAACGCAAATTACACCGACAGTGAGTGGTGCATATTTTCTTGAATTGCAGACAAGTGGAGCCAGTCAGCTAAGTATTGATGGTGCTACTATTATTGATATAACAAAAAATAGTGGTGGCCGTGATAAGGTTTTGGTGAATTTCATAAAAGGAAAGCCATATAAATTGAGTATAAATCTGGTTCAGGTTAAAAACATTGCCGGATTATGCCGTTTGCAGTGGTCGGCACCGGAAACGAATGCAGCCGATCCGCAGAAGTTAATAGACCGTGTAGCAAAAGAGGGTACAACACTTATTCTGGTTGATAATGCCGACACATGGATGGACTTGATTACTAAAAATACCCAGGTAACTTATTCCGGTAAGTTCCAGGTTGGTACAGCCTGGCTTGGTGGCGTTCATTTCGTGAAACAACATCCGCTATTCAACGGACTGCCGACTAATGACAGCATGAACTGGCCTTATCAGGCGGTTGTGAAAGATGGTGCCGAAAGATATGGTCTTGAAATAGAAGGAGAGGAACTGGTTGCCGGAGCTTATCACTGTTATCCTCTTAAATTGGGAACGGCTGTAGGTGTTATCCCTTGTGGTAAAGGTAAAATCATATTCTCCACACTGGATATTTGCGGAAATCTTACTTCAGATGACTCATCGGCCAATGTGGCAAGAAAGCTGCTTTGTAATTTTATAGAATATTCTGGTAAGTAATTACAATAAGTATTTGTAAAAACGGGTCTTGCATTAAACTGTGCAAGACCCGTTTTTTAATCACAGAACAACTTCATCTCTTCTCGGCAACTAAAAGAAAGACAGGATATTCACGCAAAACATCAGCTCTTCCTTTTTTCATCACAAAGCATTCTTCTGAAGTTATATTTGTAAATCCGGTTTTTTCCAGATTTTCTTTGAGTAGTTTTACATCAAAACCATTGTGCCCTGTAAATCCTTCTCCATGGAAAGAGCCATCCTCAGAATATAAATCAGCTATAACCAGATAGCCTCCGGGACTAAGCATTTTGTAGAATCGGTTGATTATTAATTCTGTATCAGCTACATGATGCAATGCCATTTGTGTGAATATGCAGTCAAAAGAATTATTGCTCAACTCTTCCTGTTCAAGATTAAAAAGAAGTGGCTTCAAGTTTGTGGAATGATACGCAGCAATTTTCTCCTGAATAACTTTTATCATTTCGGAAGAGTTATCCATCAGTGTAATTTCTGCAAAAGTATCAGATAACATAAAGCTTAGAATTCCTGTTCCAGCTCCAAATTCCAACGCTTTCATAGTAGGCTTGAATGGTATTATTGAAATCATTCTTTCTGCTATTGCTTTTGAACGTTCCCAATGAATAGCCTCTTTATCCCATTCACGCGCTCTATTATCAAATTCATTTATACTCATAAAATTAGTTTCTAAGTTTTGTTTTTTTAAAAGAATGCAATTTTACAAAATATACTCATTCAGAGCTTCTTTATTTCCATGTTTTTGCATTTTAGTTATTCAATTAAAGTTATATTTGCCAATAACTAAAAATAGAAAGCAATGTATCAGATAAAACTAGAAAAAGATGACTTTTTAAGATTTCTGCTTTTTACGGCTTCGAAATCCAAACGAATGAAAAATAAAAGAATCCGGAGTAGGATGCTGACAACATTGGTCTTTATAGGTATTGGATTATTATTCTTTCAGAAAGAAGATAAATTTTTGGCTTATTACTTTCTGATATCTGGAGCAATTTGCCTCTTTTTTTATCCATTTTACTATCAGTGGAGGTATAAAATCTTTTATGAAAAATTTATTCAGAAAAATTATAAAAACAGAATTGGAGTTATTAGTGAAATAGGATTTGAAGATGGATTTATAATTTCAAAAGACAAGTTTGGTGAAGATAAAGTCAGACTTACCTCAATTGAATTCATTTATGAAATAAAGGATAATTTGTTTATAAGAATGAAGAATGGTGAAACGATGGCTATCCCTTCCAAAATGCCTGATTATACTGAATTTAAAAATGATCTGAGCAAACTTATCAGCAATCTGGGTATTGCGTGGGAGGTTGAGCTGGATTGGAAATGGAAGTAAATTATTAAGTACCTGCTTACAAAGAAAATAGATTATATTGTTACATAAACAATTGAGGGTGGCAAATACTTTTTGGGTACCATTAAACAGCTATTGTCTCTGATAATCAAAGATATATAATTTCTGAAAAACAGTTTATAAAAGAATGTCTGGTTGATAATTTGAATGATTGCTATACATAAAAGCCTATAAAAAGTATTATAGCATTGTGTAAATAAGTCTTCATAAAAAAAGGCAGAGGAATTATCTCCCTCTGCCCCATGTTTAGATTTTGTGTTTGTGTTAGTATTTAAAAGCTCCGGCTTTTACGTAAACTTTATAATCCTTAATCATTCCCGGACAACCTTTTTCAGCTCGTGGCAGGTATCTGAAACCAGTAACGACTGCATCCTTTCCAAGATCTATCACAACCTGATGAGGATAAGCTGCATTGTCTACTGCGCTCCAGAATGTAGATTCCTGAAGGTCGAATATCTTATCGGCAGTGCGATTACCACTTCTGGTCTCTTCGCTGTCTGCATAAAGGATTTTCCAGTTTTCACGGGATAGTGGCTGACCATCGGCTCCCAATACGTGAAGCTCAGCAACAGAAGCTATATTGCTACCATCGAAGGAGGATAGTCCTTCCAGACAGAAGTAGCGTCCTTGTACTTGCTTGTCGAACTTCACTTCCTGCCAGCCGTTACGGAAGGTAAATGTACCTTGTGCTGCTGCTGTTTCGTTCTGAAGTTCTAACTTCTGCCCATTCTTGCGGTGGGTTTCAGGAGCTTTTTCACGAAGCATATCCAGGATTGGCTTTTTCAAACCTTTCACTATGGCTTGCTGAGGACCTTTCAGGTCGAAAACAATAATCTCGTTTTCACCCTTCTTCAACCAGCAACCGGGCATGTAAAGAGTTTGCTGTGGACCTATTTCCCAGATTCTTCCCATGGCATGTCCGTTTACCCAAACCATACCTTTACCCCAAGTCTGCATATCAAGGAAGGTATCTCCTGTTTCCTTCAGATTGAATGTTGCACGGTAATAGGCAGGCATAGTCTGTTTGCCTTTTGCTATATATTTCTTGTTCTGAACGAATTTGTAATCAACCGGGAAGTTGTAGACTGTCCAGTTTTTCAAGTTAACGGCATTGCCATTTAAAAGCAATTCTACCTTTTCGGTAATACCTTTACGGTCGTGGATAGACTTATCGAAATTTACACGTCCCATAGCTTCCACCAGGATATCCAATCTGGCACCGGCTTTCAAGGCAGGAAGCGTTACACTGTTCTCACCGTGACGGCGATCCAGGCGACCAATCAATTTGCCATTGACAAAGATCTGTGCCCAGTCGTGCATTTCCGTAATCAGCAATGTTGTTCCTGCTTTTACCTGAGGTAAAGTAGTGCGGTACAGAATTGTTCCCCATCCTTGGTTGAACTGTTCCATTGGTTTGATATCCACACTCTTTTTAGGAGCAGGAAGGTTTGCAAACAAAGGAGCAGCAGCTTCGAACTTGATTGCCGGAATTTCAATAACCGGATAGGCTGCAGGTACATCGGCAAGCTTTTCTCCCGGAGCTACGTATTTGGAAAGAAGCTCACGCAGCTGCCAGAACTTCGGTGTTGTCCATCCGGCTTCGCTGATTGGAGCATCGTAATCATAAGAACTACACATGGCTGAGTATGCCGGATTGTTGGCACCTCCCCAATGACCAAAGGTGGTTCCCCCGTGAGTCATATAAAGACTGAAAGAGATATTTTGGTCAAGCATATCCTTTAAACCTGCTACCATTGTTGCTCCGTCACGAGTCTCATGCTTGCGTCCCCAATGGTCGAACCAACCCGACCAGAACTCGCTACACATAAGCGGAGATTCCGGACGAAGACTTTTCAGCTTTTTGAACTGACTTTCAATGTTGGCACCGGTACCAAAGTTAACGGTCCACAATAAATCGTCCAACGCATTATTGGTAAAGTTAGAACTCCAGTCGCACTGGAACAACGGAACATCGGTAAAGCCCGATTCACGAACGATATCTCTGATTGCACTTACATAAGGCTTATCTGTGCCATAAGAACCATATTCGTTTTCTACCTGAACCATAATGATGTTACCGCCACGGGTAATCTGCAGATCAGCCAGTTGCTTGCCAATTTCTTTCATAAACTTGCGCACACGCTCCATGTAATAAGTATCAAGCGTACGGAGTTTTACCTCCTTCTTGAGTAACCACCAGGGTAGTCCGCCCATTTCCCACTCAGCACATACATACGGACCGGGACGAACAATAACATACATACCATGTTTCTGAGCTAGACGGCAGAAACGAGCAATATCTTTGTTGCCACTAAAGTCGAACTCATCGGGATTCTGTTCGTGCAGATTCCAGAACACATACAGACAAAGGGTGTTCATGCCAAGTGATTTACACATCTCAATGCGTTGTTCCCAATAAGCATCAGGAATACGCGGATAATGTATCTCTGCAGCTTTAATAACAAAAGGCTTGTCGTTCAGCAGGAATGTATTCTTGCCTGCCTTGAATGTTCCAGCCGATTGAGATTGTACATTAGCTGCACAGGATATTAAAAGAATTACGGTGAGTATAAAAGATGTTATTCTATTCATCGCATATATTATTTAAAATCATAAACAACTGTTACAACAGACTTTGGTTGAATAGAGCTGTTATTAGAGCTTAATTCTTTTTCTGATAAATCAGATGAAGCATTAGTTGTGTATTGTTTCACACTAGATGCTTTCTTAGATAATCCGTTCAATGAAAGATCTACTCCAATTATTTTAGTAGTAAGATTAGTGTATACTACTACCAATTTATCTTTTTGAGGTGAGAGGTAAGCAGAACCAAAGAATGAATTTGAAGCATTCTGTACTGTTAAGTTTACTCGTTGGTAACCAGGACGAATAAATAAACTGTAATTACCTAAAGTCCATAAAGTCTTTGTAGCCTCATGAGTTCCGCTTTTTTCTATATCACCATACGCTCCATCAGCAGGAGTAGTCTTTATTAATAAGAATCTGTTTTTATGTCCCCAACGTTCTACATCCAGAGAAGTCCAGTATGACCATGAAGATACATTGGCTGTAGCTAAATCGTGATGAATAACTTTAGCCATGCAGAGAGCAATGTCCATATAAGAAGCATTGTCGTGTCCCGGATAATCTTCATAGTTATCACTCATCATACTCCATTCTGTTTGATAAACCTTCAGGTTTTTAGATTTTGCAGCGGTTGCTACCTGACTGCGAACATCATACATAGTAGCCCAGTTTGTATCAGTCCAATAGCTATGACCTGCAATAATAGGTGCTACATGAGTTAAATTTCCTACATAATTTACAGAACCCTCATTAAAGAAATTCTGTATAACGTCGCTGCGTCCGGCATCGTTCTTTACTTTATAAAGATATTCCCAGTCACCGGCTTCGGCCAATAAAATTTTAGTGTTTAGGTTCTTGTCAGTAAGTGCTTTGTCCAATTCAACAGCCAGACGTTTAATTTCACTGTTTTGCCATCCGCTTCCTTCTTGTGAAGGAGAAGCCCAATTGTATTGAGGTTCATTTACAGGACTGATATAATTAAAGTTGATTCCTTTTTGTTCTTTAAAGTAGGAGAGAGCATTTGCCATGTATTTGGCAAAATCGTCATAACAATCATCCTTCAAATTAGCAAAAGCTCCTTTTGCAGAATAACCTTTACCATTTACAGTATAGTTTACAGGAGGAGTATTACTGAACATAACAAAAGATTCGCATCCCAAACTCTTAGCTTTTTCTAAAAAGTATTGCTGTCCCTGATGATGGCTCCAGTCTAGCGTTCCATCTTGTTGCAGGAAGCATTCTGCTCTGCGAGATTTATCTGTAATGTCACTACTGCTACCTTGTTCTGCTGTTCCGCCACCAAGATTAAAGCGCCACATAGACAGACCAATTCCTTGCGGAGCCCCGTTTTTTATCTCCTTTGAAAAAAGAAGATTTGCAATAGCCTCTTTCTCGTCATTATTCCAATATTTTCCAATATAATTAGGAACCCAACAATCCGAGGCAGCAAAACCATCTATCGTTTGATAAGTAACAGTGGCATCAATAGTCACATTCTTTGTTATGTCTACATTAACATCATCTTTCGGAGGCGAATCAACCCCACTGTCTCCACATGAAGCTAATGAGAACATACCTATTAAAAGTAATATATTCATTTTCATATTATTTCGTTAGTTAAAAAATGCTCCTTTCTCCAGAGAAAGGAGCATTTTTGTGAAATAAAAACAATCTTAGTTTACACCCTTATTATTAATTAATAACCCGGATTTTGTTCAATAGTTCCTTCAGACATAGTTACTTCTGAAATAGGAATTGGGAAAAGCAAGTCACGCTTTTCATCGAAATAATAACCTTTATTGCTATTTTCTTTCTGGTTAGCCCATTCAAAAGGATCGGCAGTAGCCTGATTTGTATTAGCTTTTACAAAAGAACCGTTTGGTCCCATAATGCTGCATACCAAAGGTTTGTTATCATCACCTTTCCAACGACGGATATCATAAAGACGTTCACCTTCCAGTGCCAGTTCTAAACGGCGTTCAGTGCGAATAGCATCACGAAGTTTGTTACCTGTAAGAGTCAGGTCAGGCAATTGTACACGGTTACGCACCTTGTTCAGATAAATAAGTGCTTCGCCATCTTTTCCAAGTGCATTTTCTACTTCGGCGTACATCAATAAGATGTCGGCATAACGAAGCAGACGGTGGTTTTGTGGAATATAGCATTTGTTAAATGTCGCAGGACGTTGATTTACCGGAATATAAAATTTACGGCTTACACGAGCTGATTTATGATTTCCCGGAGAAGCAACAAACATATTTGGATAAGTGCTTTTTATAGCTTCAGAGTATCCAGCCAATAGTCCTGCGAAATTATCTTCACCAGCTATCTCTGTAGCACCATGTTTGATGATAGTCCATTTTAAACGAACATTATCACCAGCATCAATAAATGCCTTTTCAAGATTAGCTGTAGGTAATCCCCATGACCATCCTGAGTCGTCACGTGATCCGCTGACAATTGGAAGAGAAGCTCCAAGACCATAAGTTGCATCGTATGTATACTGTACCTCGAAAAGTCCCTCTTTGCTGTTGTTGGATTCAATAGCCCAAACTTTACCGAAATCGCTTAATAATTCATATTCACCAGAAGCAATAATATCCTTCAACAAAGCTTCAGCCTCAGCATATTTTTCCTGATACAGATAAACTTTTGCTAAATAGCCCTGAGCAGCACCTTTGGTAGCTCTACCCAAATCAGAAGAACTTAAAGCACTACGTTTTGGCAGAACTTCAATAGCATCTTTCAAATCTTTCTCCACCTGAGCATAAGTGTCAGCCAAGCTACTGCGGGTAATACCTTTAATATCAGAAGGCATTGCTTCATTCAATATAAGTGGCAATCCGCCAAAGTTTCTTGCTAAATCGAAGTAAAAGTAACCACGAAGGAATTTAGCTTCGCCAATCAATCGCTTTTGTAGTTCTGTATTAGCAATAGGAGCATCGGGTATGTGGTTAATAGCTACATTGCAACGATAAATGCCTTTGTAGCGAAATTGCCAGAAGTTCTGAGCAGCTCCGTTACTGGAACCACCGCTGGTGTAATGAGCCAGTGAAAGATAGTCTCCCTGATCCTGTGAAGTGTTACCCATCCACATATCATCGGTACACATACCTGTAAGGTTCCAGAATTTTGCAATCTGCCACCAGTCATCGTAAAAAATAGATTGGTAACAACCGGTAATTGCCTTTGTACAATCAGTTTCACTTTGGAAATATGTGTCCAGGTTTTCCTGTCCCAATACAGGTTGTTCCAAAAAGTCGGAACAACTGCTAAGGCCTGCTGTCAGTAAAGCAGACAATGATAAAGCTATAATAGATCTTTTCATTTTAGTATCAATTAAAAGTTCAAATTAACTCCAAGCAAGAATGTTCTTGGATTCGGATAACCGATATTATCAACACCAGATTCTGTAACACCACCCATTGCAGCACGTTCAGGATCCATACCTGAGTAGTTTGTGATGGTAAACAAGTTCTGAGCAGAAAGAGAAACTCTTACACCAAGACCTTTTATCATGTTCTTAGGTAAAGTGTAACCAAGTTGCAGTAATTTGCAGCGGAAATATGAACCATCTTCTACAAAGAAACTGGATACAGTTGTGTAGTTGTTGTTTAGGTCGTTTACAGAAAGACGTGGAATCGATGCTCCTGTATTGTCTTCGCGCCAAACCTTATCATAAGTTCCTGCATATACGTTTGAACCGGATGTACCTGCATAAAGTGATTTGGTAGTATTGAAGATGTCATTACCAAATGTACCATAGAAGTTAGCAACAAGATCAAAGTTCTTATATCCTAAACGAGTGTTGAAACCTAACATTAAATCCGGGAATGGATTACCGATGAAAGTTTTATCATCTGCATTCAGCACACCATCATGATTTCTGTCTCTGAAGATAAGATCTCCTGGTTTTGCATAAGGTTGTATCAATGTACCATGTTCATCGGTATGAGCATTAACCTCTGCTTTGTTCTGGAAAATACCGTCACAAGTATATCCGTAGAAACCACTTAGATCTCCACCTTCTTCATTACGAATAATGTAGTTTCCTGAGTTCAGTTCTTTAGTATAAAGAGGAGCTTGTCCTGTAAGTTTAATAATCTTGTTTTTTACAGAAGACAGATTAACACCAAGATCATAGCTGAAGTCGCCTTTCTTATCATTCCAGTTTAATGAAACTTCCCATCCGGTAGCTTTCATACTACCAACATTTGTCCATACACGGCTATTCCAGTCTGGGTAACCCAAAATCAATAAGTTTTCCTTTTGCAAAAGCATGTCGGTCGATTTCTTTTGGAAAAGATCAACTGTCATACTCAAACGATTATTAAGAATGCTCATATCAAGACCAATATTGTGGTCTTCTACAGTTTCCCAACGCAGAGAAGTATTACCTACAGAGCTAACTGCACTACCAATAATACGATTGCCACCAAGTACATAATCGGCATTACCCATTAATGTAAGATAAGCAGAGTTTGCAATATTTTGATTACCAACACGTCCCCATCCAAGACGGAATTTCAGGTTGTTGATAAATTCCTGATCTTTCATGAAATCTTCGCCCGATACTCTCCATGCAGCAGATACAGCAGGGAATGTAGCATATTTACTTCCTTTAGGGAAGCGAGAAGAACCATCAACACGTACAGATGCTGTTAGATAGTATCTGTTATCATAGTTATACATTGCACGTCCAAGATATGAAAGCAATGTAGTATATTGATCCGTACCACTAGCCTTTTGACTTTGTGTACCGGCATTTACCTGTTGCAATTCGATGATGTTACTTGCTGTGTTCTCACGAGAACCTGTTAGCCAGTAGTTAGAAAATTTTTCCATTGTATAACCCACCATTGCATTAATATTATGCTTTTTATTGATGGTAGTCATATAATTGGCAGTATTTGTCCAGTTCCAGTCAACCTGAGTATTGAATTTGCGTTCTACATAACTTAATTCCTGTTGTTCCAGATTATCAATATAGAATTTAGGAATAAAGGTATCAGAGATACGGAAAGTAGCGTTTACACCAAATTGTGAACGTAAAGTCAAACCTTTGATAGGTTCTACAGAAATATATGGAGTCATTAACAAACCATATTCATCACTTGAATAGTTTTGTCTGGCAAGTGAACCTGCTGGGTTCCAAACCTGGTTGTTGTAAGAACGCTGATAGTTATTGTATTTGTTATCTACCCATGCCTCCTCAGGACGGTATACAGGTGTAGTAGGGTCCATTCTCATTGCAGAACTAAATAATCCGGATGGAGTATCGTCCCAACGTTCTAATTTAGGAGCTAAATCAATACCTGTCTTAACTACATTATTGAATTTGTATTCAGTATTGAAACGAGCAGTCAGCTTATCCCAAAAACCAGTATCAAACTGAGAGTTTTGTTTGAAATAACCTACACTACCGCTGAACGTATATTTATCAGTACCACCTTGAAAACTAATATTGTAATTCTGGATTAAAGCAGTCTTATTAACCACTTGGTTCCACCAGTCAGTTCCTGTTGATCCTTCCGGAGTGTTCCAGATAGGAGTACTGCCATCATTAGTGTAACGAGCCTTGAATACTTTTTCATATTCACTGGCATTAGCCATTTTAGGATCAGCAATAGTCTGCAAACCTACAGAAGTATTTATCTGGAATTGAGTTTTACCGGCTTTTCCTTTTTTAGTAGTTACAAGAATAACACCATTAGAACCACGAGTACCATAGATAGCTGCAGCCGAAGCATCTTTCAATACTTCAATGCTTTCAATATCGTTCTGACTTAAGAAATTAATGTTAGTTCCTACCGGCATTCCGTCTACTACATATAGAGGGTCCGATCCATTTGTTGTGGTAACACCACGAATAATTACACGAGGAGCATCACCAGGACCACCGCTGCTTGAAATCTGCACACCATTAATCTTTCCCTGAAGGGCGTTCATGGCATTACCGCTCGACAAAGTCTTTATATCTTCACCTTTTACAGTTGAGATAGAACTGGTAAGGTCGCTCTTTTTAACAGCACCATAACCAACTACAACAACTTCATCAAGTACAGAAACATCTTCGTCAAGACTAACATTGATTACCGCTTTCCCATTTACATTAGCAGTCTGTTTTTTGAAACCTACCATCGAATAAATGATAGTAGCATTACCAGAAACATTTGATAAGGAATAATTTCCCTCCAAATCGGTCATTGTTCCCTGATTGGTTCCTTTGACTAAAACAGTAACTCCAATAATGGGCTCTTTATCTTTGACAGAAGTAACCTTTCCTGTCACTGTCATTTTCTGAGCGTAAACACTCATTGATATGACTGATAGTATGATAAATAAATACTTTTTCATTTTAATTGTGTTTTCAATTAGTTAATAGGATAAAATTTAGCACGCTTCAAATGAGCATCAAACTTAAACATATAATTGCCTGTTGTTTTGATTGTAATGCTTGCATTATCTCCACCTTTCCATACACACTTTTCAATATCAGTTTTGCTGTCGAATCTCCAGAAGCAGTAATCCCACCAGCCCCAATCGTGTTTGTTATGGATAATGAATTCCATCTTTGTACCGGCTGTTAAGCTCATAGTTGTAGAGAACAGATACGGATTATCCTTATCCTGATTTAGAGGAGTAATGTTAGAAGGACTCCATGAATCATTGCCAGGTAAACCTTTACCAACTAAACCAATCTGGAATGGAATAATATACTGAGGTTGTGCAGGGTCCAGATAATAATCTGATCCTATAGCCTGAGGTAGTGGATTTGCTGGTACATAAGTTTTGTAACTATACTCTCCCGTTTTTACATTGAAAGTAATTTCGTAATACTCTTTTCCGGTAGGCAGAACGATCGGTTTAGATACGTCTGGATCATCAGTCAACAGATTAGCGTTATCTGGATCAACACCGAAACAGATAGGAGAGAAGTCTGTCTTTTGAGGAATGAAACGAACTTTACTTCCTGCAGCTTCGGAATAGTAACGAGCTGTATAAGTATATGGTCCGGTATGATCAATTAAAACAGGAACACCGAATACATCACTGTTCAGTAAAGCAGCATCTTCCACATCTGTCAGATACATCTTCTCAAAATCAGGCATTTCGGAAACATTGATAGTACAATTTTGAGTAGTAGTCAAATTGAACTTGTCTACTGCAGAAATTGATAATGCATAAGTTCCAACTTGCGATGGCATTACTACAACATCACTGTAATTGTAAGTTTTGCCGGTTACAGCTACTGTTTTAGAATAATTCAATGAAGGAATTGAAACACTAATGTGATCCAAAGCCTTATCGTCTTGTACGCTGAAACGTAGATTAAGTTTTGTTTGACTCTTAATCAACACTGTAATGTTAGCATCAGGTACTGTAGTAAATGTAGGATTTGTGAAGTCGCCATCCATTGTAAGCAGGATAGTTTGTTCTGTACTACGACCTCCTAAATCTGTAACAGTAACTCTAATTGCAAAGTTATCCCCTGTTAAAGTAGAAGGAGTTTTAAATGAATAATCTAAATCATAGGAGGTAAGTGTTTTTTCATAAATATCAGATAAATCAATCGTTTTATCCAAATCTAATTCTTCATTCTGTAAGCGAATGCTTTGAATACCATCGTTGTCGGTAATCGTACCAGAGATTTTAAATGCTCTGCCTACTTCGCTCTGGATGTGATCAGTTACTAATTCAATAGTAGGAGCCTTTCCATCTACATCTTTAAAATCGTCACTACTGCAACCCACCAAGAAGCAGGACAGCAAGAAAGATGACATTAAGCCAGTTAGCTGTTTTTTGTTCATAATACATTAATTTAAGATTTAACTCTTAGTTGTTTTGCGGCAAATATAGATCAGGCGAATAAATCGATATATAAAAAATCGTGCATTGATAGATTGTAAATCGTGCAATGCACGATTTATTGTTCTATTTTGATAGATTTTATTGCTATTTTTGTGAAGTCTAATGATTCGAAATATATGAAAAACAGACTGATACAAATTCTATATCTAATTTTGGTGAGCTTGCCAACAATTTCTGCCGCTCAACCCTATTCCATAAAACGTTTAGGGGTCGAACTAGGCTTATCAAACAATAATGTGGTAAGTATTACCCAGGATAAATTAGGTTTTCTTTGGTTTGCTACGGAAGAGGGACTGAACAAGTTTAACGGTTCCCGCTTTATTAATTATTATAAATACTCCACACAATCTCCAAGCATCAGCGGCAATGAATTGAATCGTGTTTATGCCGATAAGGTAGATAGCATTATCTGGATTGCAACCCAACGCTCCGGTCTGAATGCTTATAATTATAATAATAACACGTTTACCGTCTATAAAAAGAATCCGGCAGACAAGAATAGTCTTATAACAAACGATGTCACCTCTGTAACCAACGCTGCCGATGGTAACTTATGGATCAGTACTTACTATCGTGGAGTAGATTATTTCGATAAGAAAACCAAAAAGTTTACCCATTATAATAAATCCACATTGTCAGGGCTGACAAATGAAAATGTGTGGACCGTTATGGAAGACAATGACCGTAACCTCTTTATAGGTCATGTAAATGAAGGTTTAAGTATCCTGTCATTAAGAAATAAGAGAGTCCGGAATTTCAAGAATAATCCTCAGGACCCCACAAGTATTCCCGGCAATGAAGTAAGATGCATTTTCAGAGATAGTAATAATAATATCTGGGTAGGTACAAATAGCGGATTGGCTTTATTTAATCCGGATAGGAACAATTTTACGGTCTTTAGAAATAACAATTCAGCATTCTTTGCCCCCAAACTAAGTTCCATCTACTCCATTCAGCAAATAAATAGCAACCAGTTATGGATAGCTACAGAATTTGAAGGCATCTTTATTCTCGATATTCGCCAACTCTCTATCATGTCGGCAGATAAGGTAAGCTTTAGGCATATATCTTCCGGGGATGATGAATACCAGCTATCCGCTTCAACAGTTCGCAGTATTTTTCAGGACTCGTTCCATAACATCTGGATTGGTACGTATGGCGGTGGCATTAATTTTATAAGCAATAATCCTCCTTTATTTAATACTTTAAGCTACAATCCTGTACTAGGTAAAAACAGTAAGCTTAGCTATAAGGTGGCCTGGGGAATGTGTACCGACAAACAAGGTAAAACATGGATTGGAACCGATGGCGGAGGTATTAATGTTTTTGAGAAAGGGAAACGTATAGCCATTTATAATAAAGAAAGCGGGCAACTGAGTGACAATGCTGTATTGTCCATGTTCAATGATTCTCAGAATAATATCTGGATTGGAACTTATCTTGGAGGTGTTAACTGCTATAATAACAAGAGTAAGCAGTTCAAACAAATAGTTCTGGGAGGAAAAAGCAGACTGGATATTCGTTGCTTCTTCGAGGACTTACATCATAATCTCTGGATTGGAAGCAGTGAGGGTATTTATTGCATTAATTTGCAGGATCAGCAGAAAATCACTGCTTATAATTCAAAGAACAGCGGACTTCAGGGTGATTTGGTAAGAAGCATCTTTCAGGATTCCAAAGGACGGATGTGGATTGGTACGTTTGGAAACGGTCTTGGGATTTATTCCCCAAAGATGAAACTTCTGAAGAAGTTTGATGATTATTCCGGTTTCTGCTCAAATACAATCAATTACATATTCAGAGATTCACGAAATAGAATCTGGGTGGCAACAGGAGATGGCTTGGTTCTGTTTCCGTCAATAAGCAATTATAATTATAGAACATTTAAAAGAAGTGACGGACTTGTCAATAGCCACATCAGAGCCATTACCGAAGATAATAAAAAGAATATCTGGATTAGTACCAATAAGGGACTCAGTAAATATTCTGAAGCAAAGAACAAGTTCGAGAATTACGATATTTCAGATGGTATTCCTGCCGGTAATTTCATGAGTGGGTCTATTACAAAAGACAAAGACGGATTCATCTATTTTGGTTCTTTGGGTGGAGTTTGTTACTTCAATCCAGAACAGTTTACTGATGGCAGAGAATATCCTCATCCGGTTATTTCGGAGGTGAAAATATACAATAAGCTTTCCACCCTGGAGCATGATGAAAAGGTTATCCCTTTGGGAGGCAATAAACATATAGACCTAAATTATAAACAAAACAGTTTTAGCATTGCTTTTAATGAACTGGACTATTCGTTGAACAATCAGGTAGAGTACACTTATATACTTAAGGGGGTAAATGATTCCTGGTATACATTAGAGGAAGGACACAACAGTGTTACTTTCTTAGATGTGGCACCAGGAGATTATGAATTCCAGATAAAAGCACGTCTTCATAACCAGGACTGGAGTAATGAGGCTATCTCTGTATTTATTCACATAGCACCTCCTTTCTGGCTTACCTGGTGGGCAAAGTCTCTCTATTTTATACTCTTTATCACATTGGTTTATATTTCCTTATATGCCTATAAAAGAAGAATTAGCTGGAGAAGTTCCTACCAGATGGAGAGAAAGAAACATGAGCAGGAACAGGAACTGAATAACGAACGATTGCGTTTTTATACCAATATCACTCATGAATTACGTACTCCGTTAACCCTTATTTTAGGTCCGCTTGAAGATCTGATGAAAGAAAAATCTCTTCAAACCAGACAGCTTCGCAAAATATCGGTGATACATCAAAGTGCCATTCGACTGTTGAATCTGATCAATCAGATACTTGAATTCAGAAAGACAGAAACCCAGAACCGCAAACTATGTGTATCCAGAAATAACATAGCAAAACTAATTCAGGAAATAGGACTCAAATATAAGGAACTGAATCGTAATCCAGATGTTGAGTTCAATGTCGTTATAGAGAAAGAGGATATGCAGCTGATGTTCGATAGGGAGGTTATTACCATTATCCTCGACAACTTTATATCGAATGCCATTAAATACACTGAAAAAGGCTCTATAACCATCTCTTTATACTCAACAGTTAAAGATGAAGTGGAATATACCGAAATAAAAGTCAGCGATACCGGGCATGGAATAGAGGCTGAAGCCTTATCCCGTATTTTCGAAAGTTATTATCAGGTAAACAGTAAGCATCAAGCTTCGGGTACAGGAATCGGACTAGCTTTAGTGAAGAATCTTGCAACATTGCACCAGGGAGAAATATGGGTGGAAAGTATTGTGGGAAAAGGAAGCGACTTTTTTGTCAGACTCCAGACCAACAATACATATCCAAATGCCTTGCGTACAGATGAACCGGAAGAAGTGGAAGAACTGGAAGTAACAGAAGTCGTGGAAGAAGCTCCAGAAGAAGACTTTAATTCAGAAAAACAGATACTTCTGGTAGTTGAAGATAATCAGGATATCCGTGAATACATAAGTGATACTTTCTCTGAAGATTTTGAAGTAGTAACTGCCGAAGATGGAAGAAAAGGTTTGGAAAAAGCTCTCACTATTATTCCGGACCTTGTTATCAGTGACATTATGATGCCGGGAATGGATGGCGTTGAGTTATGTAAAAAGCTGAAACAAGATGTTTGTACTAGTCATATCCCCATCATTTTACTTACTGCTAAAGATTCTATGCAGGATAAAGAATATGGTTACACCGTGGGAGCTGATTCTTATTTAACCAAACCTTTTAGTGCCAGTCTGTTGCGGAGTAGAGTTAATAACCTGTTGGAATCGAGAAAGCAACTGGCTGTGCTGTTTTCAGGAAATAAAAACATCGTTATAAAGCAAGAACCGGTAAGTAATACATTAAATAAATTAGATAATGAATTCATCAATAAAGTTACTCAATATATCGAGGCAGATCTTAGTTCCGATAAAATAGATGTAACTTACCTTTCCGATAAAATGTGTATGAGTACTTCTACACTCTATCGTAAAATGAAAGCATTGACTAACATGTCTACCAATGAATACATTCGCAAAGTGAAGTTGCAGAATGCTGTAAAATTACTTTTGGAGGGAGAAAGCAAGATTTCGGAAATAGCATATAAAGTAGGATTCAATAATGTAGTTTACTTCAGACAATGCTTTAAAGACGAATATGGAGTATCTCCGTCAGAATATGTGAAGCGACAAAGGTGATGCTATTCATCAACTTATAAGCAGCGTCTATTGTGTTAAATGTGAAGAATTTTATTGTTTTTTGTATAATTATTCGTTACTTCGTATTTAAACACAATAGAAATAAAACGCTGTATTATGAAAAAGTCTATGAGAAACATTTTGTCTAAGTGGCATGAGGCAGTACGCTCTAATCCGGTAGAATTACTTATTGCACTTATCTGCTACGCAATCAATGTTTTGTTGTTCGAAAAAGTAATAAAACAGGGAGAATCACTTTATTACTATTTCCCAATGCTGATGATTATAGCGTATACGCTGAATAAATTTGCAGACAAAAAACAGATACGGTGGATATATTACGGGTGTTTACTATTCATTATCCCATTGCTGTGGCTCCATAAGCCGGAAAGTGAAGAGCTCTTTTTGTTTGTAACTATTGGAGTTCTCACCGGAACCTATCTGGCTTCAGGGTGGCAGAAAGAAAATGCTTCTTTCATGGATAGCGTCTTGCAATTGTTACGCTCATTGCTTTATGCATTTGTATTATCCGGAATAACCTATGCATTGCTTACGTCTGTCTATTTTTCCATTCAATATATATTTGAAATATGGAAGTCCGGAGATTCCCGATACTTTCATTATTCGGGGTATTTTGTAAGTATGGTTATCTTTCCATCCTTATTCATCTATTTCCATTACGATAAATCAGATAAGATAATAGCTAATAAGCTTACAGATATATTGCTCAATTATGTATTATCTCCGGTTTTACTAATCTACACAGTCATACTTTATCTCTATTTTATCAAGATAGCATTTGTGTGGTCGCTTCCTAAGGGAGGTGTTGCAGCCATTGTTCTGGCATTTTCTATCGGTCTGTTTTTCCTTAAAGGATGTGTGCTGCTAGCAAATAAATGTCCCTATAAATGGTTTTATAACAAAGCCAGCTTTATTGTGTTTCCTGCATATATCATGTTCTGGATAGCTACCATATACAGAATTAATCAATACGGATTTACCGAAGAACGAGTGTACTTGCTAATAGCCGGACTAGTGATATCTTTAACTGCAATTTTGTTTCTTACAAAACGAACCGGTCGCTATCTGTATGTTATGTTGCTTGCCATTCTGCTGTTTGGAGTAGTAACTTATATACCCGGTATAAGAGCGCTTGACATAGAACGGATCTCTCAAAGTAACAGACCTCAGGTAGAAGTTGCGCCACCTACCACCTATTTTGATATACAATTATTGGAACCAGTTTCATTGCAAGGATATCGTTCTCTGAATAAAATTTATGAATATAAAACCCCGGATGCGATGTATTTCGATAACGATAACCGTTCTCTTTATTTATATTCAGAAAAAGGCGCTATGCTTTACAGCTTTAATCTGGACTCATTATTAGCTGTACAAATGAAGAAGGCAGGTCTTACTCAGTCAGACACTATACCGAAATCCCGTTATTCTGCTTTGCTGAAAATAGAACTCAAATCTGCTTTGCTTATTTTAGGAGAGCTTAGTCTACGTCACGATTCAGTTTATAAAGTATCAAATATAACACCAGAGTTCTATCTTAAGAAATAAACCTGTTTGAAACATATTAACCCTATATCCGAAACATAATAGCCTTTTTTATACCTTGCTACCTTTCTTTTTCAGATAAATAAGTTCTAGCTTTGTTTCGTTATAAATGTAAACACGAAATAAATGCTATAACTATGAAAAAAGTTTTATTGTTATTATTAGTAATTGCAAGTACATGCTGGGGAAGTACTCCGGCAGGATATAAAAATCCCGTTATTTCAGGCTTTCATCCCGATCCAAGTGTATGTAGGGTAGGAGACGACTATTATTTGGTAACCAGTAGCTTTGCCTATTTCCCCGGAGTGCCCGTCTTTCATAGCAAAGACTTGGTAAATTGGGAGCAGATAGGACATTGCCTTACACGTCCTTCACAGTTATCGTTAAATAAATGCTGGTTATCAGGAGGTATATATGCACCAACTATTCGATATAATGAAGGAACCTTTTATATGATCACAACAAATGTGTCATCCAAAGGAAACTTCATCGTATATACAACCAATCCGGCAGGAGAGTGGTCGGAACCTGTATGGCTGAAACAACAGGGCATAGATCCTTCGCTTTACTTTGAAGACGGCAAATGTTACATGACCTCAAACCCCAACAACTCAATCTGTTTATGTGAAATAAATCCCAAAACCGGCGAGCAACTTACACAAAGCAAAGTTATCTGGACCGGAACAGGTGGCCGTTATCCCGAAGCTCCGCACATATACAAAAAAGATGGATGGTACTATCTTCTTATAGCAGAGGGAGGTACTGAATACGGACATAAAGTAACCATTGCACGAAGCCGGAATATTGATGGTCCGTACCAGTCGAATCCAGCCAATCCAATTCTGACCCATATCAATATGAATGCGCAGTCCAATCCCATTCAAGGAACCGGACATGCAGATATTATTCAGGCACACGATGGTTCATGGTGGGTTGTTTTCCTTGCATTTCGTCCGCAAAGCGCATTGCACCATGTGTTAGGACGTGAAACATTCCTTGCTCCGGTGAGATGGGACAAAGAAGCCTGGCCAGTGGTCAATGGAGATGGAACAGTAAATCTGGATATGGATGTACCTACTTTGCCTTTGTATCCAGTTAAAGAAAAGACGGGCATTACAGATTTCAAAGAATCAGGCTTAGGTTTTGAATTGAACTATCTGCGCAACCCTTTTATGGAAAACTACTCATTAAAGGAGAAGAAAGGAGCCTTGCGCCTTAAAGCAACTCCAATTTCATTAGATGATACCAATTCCCCCACTTTTGTAGGCCGCAGACAAGAGCATATAAACTTTACGGCAGAAACCATGCTGACACTTAATGATGCACAACCCGGCGATATAGCCGGATTGACGGTATTTATGAACAATGATGCACATTACGATTTATACCTTAAACAAGCATCCGAAGGCAAACAGACATTGGTATTGCAGTATCGTATGGGCGAATTGAACCACACAGAATGTGAAATAGCAGTACCGAAAGGAAAAATCACGTTGCAAGTCAAAGGAAGCAAAGAGCTCTATTCCTTCTTTTACGCCACAGATGGCAAGAACTTCAAACCATTAGGTAAGATGAATGTAAGATACCTGAGCTCTGAAACAGCCGGTGGCTTTACGGGTGTTTACTTAGGCTTGTATGCTGTATCTGGCAGTAATAAGTCCAAAGCTTATGGAGATTTTAGTGAGTTTAAGTATTTAGCTGAGGCTGATTAAGGGCTGTTATAGATTTGATGTGTACCCAAAAGTTTTATTTTGGGTACACATATCTTCATTGCTTTTCTTTCTTGTCTTGCTTAAAGACACATAAAAAGCCTGTGTTTTCTTGTAATTTATGAAAGAATATCAGTCTTTATATCTTATCTCTTTGAACCAATAATCTGAAAAATAAAGGTAATAATACAAACAATATAGCAAATAAGTCATCGTATTTCTTTACGACTCCTATACTGAACATCATTTTTATAAAGATGCAGTAAGCAATTATAATACAAATTCTTATAATAGTTTTCTTTTTCATTTTTTATAAATCTTGTTAAAACAAAAATATGTAATATTTTTTAAAGTAAGGATAAATATTAGATATTCAATTTCTTTTCGACCTTAATAAATCTGTTTTTATATTGTTCCGAAAACTTTGAAAAAACGATGAGAATATTTTTCAAAGTTTACTCTTTATTAATTTAGCCTCAGTAATTAGTTTCTATGACAATTAGGTTTATAGCTAGTCCTCCTTTCAATGATTAGTGGTGAATCGGCATTAAGTCCGTTTTGTTATACAAGTTTATGTAGTAAAGATATACATATTAATATGCTACTGTATATTATTAGAATGCTAGAGTATTTTTTATGTGGTCTGCTCTGGGAATATTTATTGCTTGCTCTTAAATTAATTAGCCTTTCTTTATTGTATTGCTCTGATTATGTATTCTTATATTTTTGGGCTTGATGGTAAAATTGTAAATAATGAATAAATTATTACCTAATTGTTGGTTATTTTAAAAATGAAACAATTACTTTTGTTTAGAAACTAACACACATAAGCTATGTATGAATTCTTATCAGTAATATTAATTGTATTTGGAATACTCCAAATAATTCTATTCTTCAAAGTATGGGGAATGACGAATGACGTAAATCACATAAAAAGGTCTATCAATGGTATTGACAACCAAGATTGGAATACAGCTAAACTTGAAACTTTAGCAGGTGATTATGATAAGGCATACAAAATCTATTTCAGATGCTTCATTAACGACGTTTATGAAATGTATAAAAGGTCTGATGGTGCTTCTAATTATTATGCTGATGAATATGCAAAATTGGTTAATATTTACACAAATCGGCTTGATACACTCAAAGGTGAATATCATATTAGCTTTGAGAAATACGCTACTAGAGAGAAGGTTAAAGAAATGATTGGATAGAGGAAAAATTGAGTAAACTATAAACCTTAAAGTTAAAGAGTATGATATCTATAAGTGTATTTGGAGAAAATAGAAATATAAATATTGATGGAAAAGCTTTAAAATGTCCGCACTGTCAATCAATAATAATTCCGCATTTTATAGTTTGCGCATATCATGCTCAATATTGTTATGCTGTTTTTTGTAAATGCACAAATTGTGGTAAACCTTTTATTAGCATTTATAAAATAGATAATAAAATAGATCCAAACACACATTACTATAAAGAAATGCTACCGCCACCTTCAGTAAAGCTAGAGTTTCCTGAAGAAATAGCTAAAATTTCACCTGCATATACAAAAATATATAACGAAGCTTATGTAGCCGAACAAATGGGGCTTAATCAAATCTGTGGCGTTGGATATCGAAAGGCTTTAGAGTTTTTAATTAAGGACTATTTAGTGCAATTGGATCCCAACCAAGAAGAAGTCATAAAGGGAATGGCGTTAGGTAAATGTATTTCTGACAAAATAAAGAACGAGAATGTTAAGGATGTAGCTCAGCGTGCTACATGGTTAGGGAATGATGAGACTCATTATATCCGTTCATGGGAAGATAAAGACGTTATCGATTTAAAAGAATTGATTGAAATTACCTCTTTATGGATTGATATGGAATTGAAGACAAAGAAAATTCTTTTTAATATGCCTACTAAAGTTCCGGTACAACAATAAAAAATCAATGATTTATGAATTTTAGAAAAGATAAAGGCATAATTATTGTTTCATGCATTATTTTAATTGTCATTATATTGGTAACAGGTATTTTATCTTTTTGCATAGATTGGGGGCAAAATTCTAATATAGCAAGTCAGATAATAAGTTTCTCAGGTATTATTATAGCTGGGTTGGGATTTTTTGCTACAATATACACTTTATCCACCAATATGAATCGTTTCTTTAACGAATCAGTGAGAAAAAGAAAAGATTTTTTAGATATGTTTCTCTCAACAAATAATCAAGAGGATTATTATTTTATAAAAACTCAAGTGATAAATAAATCGGGATTGGACAAAGAAATAAATTTTGCTTTTCTTCTGATTTCACCACAAGATAATTGGACTAAAATTATTGGTTTCATCAACAATGAATATAAACTAGATATTAGAGCCACAAATGGTTTTTTAAAATTGAAAAATATAATAGATAAGCCATTCTTTAGAGAAGATGCAGCAATTATTCCTCTTGATTTTTATTATAAAGAAAATATAGGAATTGGTAATGAAAATCCTTCATACACATATACATTCAATTGTAATGTTTCTAACACAAAATTGAATTCGGGTATATATTCTGTGAGATTTTTTATTTTTCCTGAAGATAACGGTGACGCTATATATCATAGAAGCACAGTAGACAGTCTCATAATTTCATAAGTAAGCACAAAATTAATTATTTCTATACCATGAAAAACTATATTCATACAATCCTCTGTTGGCTTTCACTAATTTCATTATTAGTCTCAATAGCTACATTTTGCATATTTGGAGTTAGAATAGAACCTTTCAGATTTTCAAATGATGGTGTTGTTGGAACAATGGCTACATTGATTGGTGTATGTGCAACGGTTATGGTTGGATGGCAGATATTTAGTTCTATGCAAGTTAGGAGTGAACTAAAAGAAGCACAAGACCTCATCAAGAAGTTAGAAGGGAAATTATCTAAGGTTAATTCTACTATTGATGAACAAAATAAAGAATTAGAGGATGAAAAAGGAAGAAGGCAAAAACAGAATGAACTAATTTTTGCAAGAATGCAACAAACTAAAGGTTATGCTTTTGGGTACATGCAAATTCTAAGTGCATATTATTACTTTATTGAAGCATTAACCATTTTTCTTAAACATGAAGCTACAGCAGACCATATTACAGTGTTGAAAGATCTTTCTGTATGTGTATTGAACATGGATACAATAATTAAAAATTCAAACGAAGCCATATCAAACAATCAAGAAGCTGATTTAGAATTTATACGCAAAATTAATTACAATAATCTAACAGTTAAATTATTAGATGATCCTAAAGATTCACCAATTGAAAAGCTGAAAATGCTTCCTAACTATATCATTGTAAAGGACAAAATTGAAAAGTATGAAGCAGAACGTAAAAGAATCGTATTAGAAGCTAAAAAAATAAGAGAAACAATAAAAATATCAATACCTGCAACAGATAAAGAATAATCTTAATAACTTAAACCGATAACACTATGAAAAAGACACCAATATTATTTCTAGCCTTCATACTTACTACTGTAAGCGTAATAGCTCAGACTGTTTATGTAACTAGGAAAGGTTCAAGGTATAATTCAGAAGGATATAGATATTTACTACTATGAAGGATCTATTTTAGGCTGTATTAAAACAATGAAGAAGCGAATATTATATTTTATAGCAACCTTGCTTTCGACAACAGCGATATATTGCCAGCAACTTGACTTTGGTAAATATAGACTTTGTTATGATATGTATTGGAGGTGCCATTTTCAAAATCTGATAGAATTAAGGCCGGATAGCACATATACATTTGAATATGTTGATGACACAGAGGAAATGTCAACAAAAGGAAAGTGGAAAATCGAACCTAATTATTTAGTCTTAACACCGGACTTTATCCCTGATACGATTAAAGTTACAGACGTCTTTGAGTATATAAATAAAAAAAGTTCAGATAATTTAATTAGTATAGAGGAATATTTTAAAGGCATTTCAGGACTTCAAGTTGACATTTTCCAAGGTGGAACTAAAAGCAGTTTTGTAACTGACTCAATTGGTGAATTTCAATACAAGGGGCAAATAGCCGATAGCATCTTCTTTCCAATAAAGGGCCGTAGAATAAGAGTTGTTCCTAAGAAAGAAAAGATATCTACACTAATAAGTATAAAGATTGACTCAAAATATAAGGACTTAGTTTATAAACAGCTTGGAACAAACAAAATATTAATTTATAATGGAAGAATGTTAGTGAGATATAAAGATGAAGAAAACGGAAAATTAAAGACGGAATATTTTGAAAAAATAAAGTAATATACGGCCAGAGAAAAGGTTCATTAAACGTCCTTATAGCCATTCAATTAATTAAATATAAATAGATGAAGAAAATAGTATTCTTATTTATCCAGCTTGTTTTTGCATTAACTATAAATGCTCAAAGTAGTGTAAAATATGCTACTGTAAATCTTAATTTACGTACAGCCCCGAATAAGTCTTCTCACGTTATAATGGTTATCCCTCAAGGTACTCCTGTCACCATTGATGAAGATTGCAACTGCAAATGGATCCCGATCCGATATGATGGACAAATAGGATATGTATCTACCAAATATCTCACAAAGAATAAAATTAGCTATTCTGGCAACACAGAGAGTGCTCATATAAAGCATTATACAAATTCAAGAGGTAATAGAGTCCAATCTCCTACTCGCTACAATTCTGCACCTGCAGGGGCAACAGCCTTATGTCGAGATGGATCATATAGCTTTAGCCAAAGCCGAAGAGGTACATGCTCACATCATGGTGGAGTTGCCATATGGTTATAAATATAATTAAACTTTTATCCAAATAATATGGTCAATCAATATTGGCTATAAAGTTACTAATACAGAAAACTGATTAATAAAAAATGAATTAATTGCTATCTCAGATCGTTTTGGCGATTTTATATAAATAGCGATATTAAAATTTAAAATAAAAATGCAAAAAACTAAACTTACATCCTTAATGAAAAGGATCTTTATTATTCTATTTGTTTGTTGTTTAAATTCTGGTTGTGAAAAGGATGTATTATCATTACAAGGAAATCTGAAGATTACTTTCTATAATCATCCCGCAGATCTGACGGTAACAATCTACTCTTTAGAGGATAAAGACACACCTATTTATGAAGTAACTCCTGAATGGGACGGCACTTTAGATATGCCTCTTAATGTCGGTAATTATTTAATTAAGCCTTACTCTACGCAACATTATTACCAAGAAATTGGGTTGCAAATTATGCAAGATAAAACAACTTCAATAAAGTATAATGAATATAATAGAGTAGTGGAGAAGAAAAATTAGTTTTATTTTCAGGTGGCACCTTAGAACAGAAATTTGCCACCTGAATTATATTGTTGTAATTGTCTCAACACTGGTGAGGCAATTACAATGTTTAAATTTGATTAATAGAAATGGAAATCTTCATTTCATTAAATCTGCTAAAATGTAATATCTCATTATGTTGCAAGCGCCCCACCACAAAAGAAGGATGAATGTTTGCTTTATGAGCGATATCTAGAATCTCTTCTTTCGTTATTTCACCCTTTATGTTTTTAAGGTACTTATCTGGTATAAGAAGATCGGAAGCAAATGCATCAGCTTCTTTCTCTTTCTGCCTATCTATTTCAGCACCTTTTAAGTTTTCCAGAAAAATATCTTTTTTTGGATGAAGTAATACATGAGCTACTTCATGGAAAAAAGCAAACCAAAAGTGATCATTTGTTTTGTATCTGTCAGATAGCTGAATTAATGGCTTATTTGAGAACCATCTTGTAGCTCCGCTTATTGGAGCTTTAGGTAAACAAGATGTAAATACACAAGCTACGCCATTATTGGCACAGATAGATTTTAGCTCTTGTAGAAAATCCTCTGGTTGTTTAATTGCTATTTCTCTTATTTGCGGAAGGCAGGCTTTAAATTTACTAGCGTTAAATTCAGCACAGCTCAAGTTTCTTGATTGTAATTCTCCCATTCGCAACCATGAAGAAATGGCATAAGGATCTGCTGTGCTAGCTAAAGATACACGAAATGCTACAGACATCTTGTCGTTCAGATAAATCTTTTCCCATCCCTTTTGTGTCGCAATACCAAAAAACTTAAGAAGCTCAGGCACTAATTCTTTTATTGTTTTATTCTTGCTTAAATATCCCAACTTTTTTAATTGCGCCAAAGGAAATTTCTTAATCCAGTCAATCATTAATTCCTGTGCTTCTTGCTGCTCAATACGTGCAAGCTCTTCTCGGAAATTAGCTTCTCTGGCAAGCCAGAATTTAGCAGGAATGCCTAAAACAAGTTCTAATTGTAGAGCTGTGTTTACAGTTATAGGTTCTTTCCCTTTTATGATATCATTAATTTTACTTTCGGTTTTACCCATGCGTTCAGCTAATTCATTTTGACGCATTCCCATCATATCAATAGTTTCCTGAATTGTGTCTCCTGGAGGTGATAACAACTCTTTAGCTAAAATTAAATTTGCATTCATAATTTTTTCTATTAATGATAGTCTTCCGTAGTAATTATTTCTATCTCTGTTATTAGAATCCATTCCATTCCGCCATCTTCTTTTTGTGGAATGGGATTTTGGCAGGGTTCAAAAATTAGTCTGTAATTAGCTGAAATGTCTACTGCTAACTTTCCTTTTTTATTACCCTTTAGTTCGTGGCAATTAGCTGCTGGTAGTGAACGCATATCTTCGAGCGTTTCTGCTGCTTTTAATTCAGATATTCGTTGAGCAACTTTTTTTGCCATTGTTCCAAACTTCTTGCTAAGCTCTTTGGGTGTAGTTAATTGCTTTTCAAGTTTATTTGAACTATATTTTATTTTCATTGCAAAGATATATATTATTACTGAAATAGGGTAATTATTTTTAGTTAAAAATTGCTTGGTGATTTATAACTCAGTTATTCGGAATTTCCGAATAACTGAGTTAAGATGAAAAGAAATCATCTCTCACTCTTCTCAAACCCAGCTGCCCCAATCCTCTTCTTCATCTTGGTAGAAGCCCGAAAATTAACACTCTTCACCTCAATACTCTCGGCTCGATGAGGTTCTTCGGGATTAAAATCTTCACGGAATTGGGCTGAAAGCTGAAAAGAACCGAAATTGGTAATTGAAACAGTATAGCCATTACTTAAAGCTTTTTCAATTGCATTGAAGGTTTTGGCTATTGCTTGTTCTATGTCAGACCTTTGCTGCGTATTGCTTCCTGCAATGAATTCGGCCAGTGCCATGGTATCTAACTGTTCGCGACTTTTCACGATGGGGTGAACGCCGCCTTTTTTGTTTGTGTCTTTACTCAAATTATCGTTTATTCCCTTGAATTTATATGGTATTCCCATGGTTATTAATGTTTTATTGGTTAATGGTTTTGGTAAACATGTACAAGTTTGGACTCAATCATGTACATGTTTGGTGGCAATCTTGTACATGTTTGGGTTGATGTCTCGTTTTGTTTGTACTAATTTGTTTAGTCATATTTGCTAAATTGACTATGATTTATTGCTAATGTCTTTAACTCTCTTTGTTAATGGCTGATTTATAGCCTCTTTCTTCTCAAAAGTAATTTCTGGGGTGGAGAGGGTGGAGTAAAAAAGAGTGTTTTAGCTTTCAGAAAATTAAATTTTGAAAATTCTGCAAATTGCGGAATTTTCAAAATTTAATTTCTGGAAACGAAAAAAGGACTATTTCTCTCCACCCTCTCCACCCCAGTCTTTTAAAATAACCTTGTATTGAGTGGTTCCTTTATATGTTCTAAACTTGTAATTAAGTGATTTCAAGTTCCTTCCCAGCTTAACAATCATCTTCTTACTAATAGCAATCCCCGTCTTACTCTTAATATATTCCGCAAGTTTTGCTGCAGAAAGGAATATACCTTCCTCTTCACCTTCCGGTTTACGGTAATATTCATAGAAAAGTTCCATATCTGCATCAGTTTCCATGTAGTGCTGGTTGTGCTGCTCTACAATGCTGTTTTCTTCTGAATTGAAATAATAACGGAATCCATTGAGAATCATGTTCCATGCCTGGGCGTAGAGTTGTTTGTAGTCTATGGTGAAATCGAAATTGATAGGGCCGGTTACTTCATGGCAGAGGTTACGGCGGCTACCTGTATAATCTCTCAGAATATCCAAGTGATTGGTTGTGCCGAAGAAAGAAGCATGACGCGTGAAATTTCTTGGAGGACGGTCGGGCGAGGTGCGTATATTAATGTTGAACGTGGTGAACAACTCTTTTACCGTTTCCTGATCGTAGCGCTGAATGGTATCTAGCTCGTCAATATTCAGGATGGCACTGGTGCTCAGCTTCATGCGGGTGGCATTGGCATTGTTGGAAAATACATTGGCATCGAAATGGCTTTTTCGCCACTCGGGAGGCAACAGGCGTTCCGGCCAGGTGGATTTTCCCATACCGTGCTTGCCGCCAATCAATACCAGAATCTGATGATTAATTACTCGGTCGTTTATCAGTGAAGCAACTAATGCCACGAACCATTTACGGAAGCACCATTCAAAATATTCGGGATCTTTGGTGGGTACGGTGGCTGCCACATCGGCAATATAGTCGTGCCCGTCCCATTCGGTGAAAGGAACAAAGATATAATCCTTGAAAGGGTGGTGGGAGGGAGTGAACTCAGAATCTACCATTGCCTTAACATCATTGAGGGTGCAGTTTATTCCTTCTTTGTGTGCCCGGATATAAATGGTGTTGAGGTGATGGTCGCGAAGTTCGGTCCACTCATGACTGGTATGATCGGCGTAACGGAATTCAATGCCTTGCAGTATTACATTGCGGCGCAGCATGAAGTTGCGTTTGATAAACTCTTCGAGCAGGTGTGTCTCCTTCTCCACTTTTGTCAGTCCGCTGTCAGTACCAAACGCATTTTCGTACTCTTTGTACTTAATTCGGATGGTGCGGCGGAGGTCATCGGCAGTAAAATTGTTGGTAATGCAGCGTGGAAGTGCCAGTTTGGCTGTTTCTGCTTCAGGAATTCCTGCCAGGCAGCAAAAGTATGCCAAACCGTACACAAATTGCGACCGGTTTTCTTCCAGGAAAGATTCTTTGTTGAGTGTATTTGAATAAGCGCGGTCGAATGCTCTTTTTATTTCAAGATCCCGTGCTTCGCCAATTGGCAGATGTGTAAATGAAATGGGGTCTCCCTCCATGTTGCGAAGTAACTTTTCCGGTTTCTTCTCGTAATCCTTTTTGGTGGCTACCAGGAACACTTCCGCTTCAGGATTAAAGAATAATTGTGGATCGTAGGTGGCGGTGGTTAGTTGTGCCAGTGAGTGTGTACTTTTCTTGAAATCAGCGTATAAGCATGATTCGTAATAGATGCTGACGGTTGCAAATGCCTGCTCGTGAAACTTCGCAATCTCTTCATTTGTCTGAGGTTGTGAATTATCCGGACGAGATACAGGTGTAAGAATGATAACTTCTGTTCCCTCTGTATTTATGAAAGAGGCGAGGGTGTTGGGTTCTTTGGCTGCATTATCCCGAAGGGTTTCGGCCTGTTTCGGTTCTAGTTTTGTGCTGCAAAGCTGAACAATTCCGTTGTACTGCTCCATATTGGTTTTGGTACGTCCGCCATTGAAAGTGGCGCCAAATGTGAAAGAGGGGAGTTGCTCCCATGCTTTGGCTGCGTCTGTGCTGTTGTTTCGGATATCGTCGACGAGGCTTGCGTATTTTAAACTGCTGAAAGAGTTGATTACTTCTGCCATCGAACTGTTTTCAAGAAATGTAGGGCGGCCTTTATTTCCACCTTTGTAGTGTGATACATTCATAGAGATTTGGTTTAAAATTTATATATATAGAATCTATTCTATTACAAAATTCGTGCCAAACGTCTATAATTTTCAAATTATATATTTAAACAGATGCTGAATGGGTGAAATGGCGTGAAAATAAAAATCTTTCGATAAACAGTTGTTGTGAAACAACGCTTACCGAAAGATTTGCCTGATTTGGTTAGGTATAGTAAGTTCTTTTATTTTTTACCAGGTTTGTATTCTTCTATTTCGCCTTTAAAGACTTGATTCTGACTGTCTGTTCCGGAAGATGCGCATCCACCTGCTCCACAACACGATAGGTTGAAGACTGCTTGTAGTAAAAATAATCCGGCCAGGAAAAAGAAACCGTAGTCTTTTGATACGATGGCGTATATGCTAAGTCCGATACTGAGTATTAGACGGATGATACGACCGGAATCCCAATTCTTAAATAGATTATTCATTGCTTTTCTCCTCTCTTTTAAAGATGCTGAACAATAATCCTCCCATAACTGCACCCCACAAAGAACTTAAAAAGGGTGAGGAGGTGATAGGGCAACTACCACTCGAACAGCCAATGTATAGCCAATACAGATAGCCTCCCAATGCTCCGATTACCACTCCCAGTAATACGAGCCAATATTGTGTGAATACTTTTTTTATCATTGTAAGCTGTATTAAGTTCTTTTGATTTTAAATTTCCTATGGAAATATATTCCTTCGGTGTTCGGTGCAAAGATATATATATTTTCTTTTAAAACAAATTTCCTTTGGAAAATAATAGCGAAAAGAGTTAAATTGAATAAAAAATAGTCTGGTAATACATATTATTAATGTGTGGAGTTTTGTTTGAGAGGTATGGGCAAAAAAAATGGTTGTCATCACGACAACCAATCTTTGTTAACCTTAAATCTAATACTATGAAAAACACATTACAAATGTACGACTTATAATTTAATTTGCAAACAAATGAAATAAAATTGGATGCTTTACAACATATTTTAATAAATATTTGGTTTGGTTAAGTATGTTGTCGTTATTTTTTCAATTTATTCTTTCCATTACCCTCTTTATTTAAAATTATAGTGGTGTTTTCTGTTGTAATAAGACAGCCGGTGGGCAGGTAATCAAACCAGGGAAGTATTTTTTCGATAAAAGCATCAATCTTTTGAGATTCATCTATAATTTCCACTACGACAGGTAGTTTCTCTGTGATTTCCCAGAATTTAACCGAACGGATAATGCTGCTTGATCCGTATCCCATAACTCCCTTTGTAACTGTTGCTCCGGCAAGTCCGTAGCGTTTTGCTGCGAAAACAATTGTTTCGTAAAGAAGTGAATGCTTAAATTTATCTGTGTTGCTGGTAAATATCCGCAATAACTTTGCTTCCCCTTTTATTTCCATATTCAAAATATTTTAGTGATTAGATTACCTAAATAGGTGGCTATTAATCCAAGGAAAATGCTGAGACTTGTGTAAAGTGCAAAATAGAAAAAGTTGCCATCTCTCAACAGAGACATGTTTTCGCTGGCAAATGTTGAAAAGGTTGTAAACCCACCACAAAATCCGATAGTGAGAAATATTCGCAGTTCGTTATTTACCAGATTGCCCCGTTCAAAAAGTCCGTAAAACAGTCCGATAAGGAAACATCCTAATATATTCACAACAAATGTTCCGAGTGGAAAGGATGAGAAGATGTTGTTTTGCATAGCTCTTGACAGGAGATAGCGTAATATTCCACCGATAAAACTTCCGGAACCAATGATGAATAATATTCTTATCATATTGACTTTAGATTTTTGGTCTTTACAAATGTAAGAATAAGGAGGAATAAAATACAGCTTGAGGAAAGATTTTTATTACTGAAAGTAAAAAAATAAGGCACATCAATAATGAAGTGCCTTACTTTCGAGCCTCTTGTCGGATTCGAACCAACGACCCCGAGATTACAAATCACGTGCTCTGGCCAACTGAGCTAAAGAGGCGAAGATATATTTTTTTCAATTTTTCCATTTTTTAGGCACCTCAATAATGAAGTGCCTAATTTTTTGAGCCTCTTGTCGGATTCGAACCAACGACCCCGAGATTACAAATCACGTGCTCTGGCCAACTGAGCTAAAGAGGCGGGTGGGTAAGCTTACTATATCGCGCCGCTACAACCAACTACCTTTGCTGCGATCAAGCCCTGGAGGATTTGCTGGGAGCTAGCCGTATAGGACTTACCCGGGTGCAAAGGTAGATATTTTATTTTACCCTGCAATACCTCCCCGAAACTTTTTTTAGGGTGGATGGACTAAGCGGCTACTTTTCAGTTACTTAAAAGAACGAAAAAAAATCATTTTTTTTTGTGGCTGGTAAGAATGTACATGGAAAGCCGGAATCTTTATACCATTTTAATAATTTTCATTTCATTTCGTACTACTTCTTGATGTAAAAATTGTATTTTTGTGCACAAATATAAAAGATGATAATGGAGAACAGAAGCTTTATGAATAAGTATGCCATGCAGTATGGCACTTACATGGGGATTTTTTGGATTATAAAATTTACTTTATTCCCGCTTGGGTTTACAGTACCTTTTCTGGAGTTCTTCTTTCTTTTACTGACATTACTGGTTCCTTTTGTAGGATATTATTTCACGAAAATGTACCGGGACAGAATCTGTGGTGGGTCTATTACCTTTGGTCATGCATGGGTATTTGCTACTTTTATGTATATGTTTAGTGCATTGCTTACGGCTGTAGGGCACTTCGTATACTTCAGATTCATGGATAATGGCTTTATTGTAACCTCTTATCTTGATATGCTTCATGCGGTAGACAAGAATCAGGCTGCTTCTGCCGGACTGGGTAGCTCGCTTAAGCAATTCGAAGAAACCATAAATGCGCTTGGTAGTCTTCGCCCCATTGAAATTACTATGCAATTGCTTTCACAAAATGTAATATATGGATCTTTACTGGCTCTTCCTACTGCTCTTTTCGTGAAAAAGAGGGCTGCTTTTCCTATAGATAATAGCGAGGAGGATGGTAAAGATGATAATAATCAAGACGAAAATAAAGAATAGAAATATGGATATATCTGTAATAGTTCCGTTGTATAACGAAGAAGAATCTCTTCCAGAACTTTATGCATGGATTGATAGGGTGATGAAAGAAAACGATTTTTCTTATGAGGTGATCTTTGTAAATGATGGCAGTACCGATCGTTCATGGGATGTAATTGAAGAACTGAGTGCTAAGTCGGAGACTGTAAAAGGTATTAAATTCCGTCGTAATTATGGTAAGTCGCCTGCTTTGTTTTGTGGATTTAAAAAAGCGCAAGGGGATGTGGTAATTACAATGGATGCTGATTTGCAGGATAGTCCGGATGAAATTCCTGAACTTTACAGAATGATTACAGAGGATAAGTTTGACTTGGTTTCCGGATGGAAAGAAAAGAGATATGATCCGCTTTCGAAAACAATTCCTACAAAGCTGTTTAATGCTACTGCACGCTCTGTTTCGGGCATTAAGAATCTGCATGATTTTAATTGCGGACTAAAGGCTTATAAAAAAGATGTTGTGAAGAATGTTGAAGTATATGGCGAAATGCACCGTTATATACCTTATCTGGCTAAAAACGCCGGCTTTACAAAAATAGGGGAGAAGGTGGTTCAGCATCAGGCTCGTAAATATGGCTCTACTAAATTTGGTATGAGCAGATTTGTGAATGGATACCTGGATTTACTCTCTTTGTGGTTCCTTTCTAAATTCGGGAAAAAACCAATGCATATTTTTGGATTGCTGGGTTCATTGATGTTCTTCTTTGGTTTCATATCTGTTATTGTTGTGGGGGCATCTAAACTTTACTCTATGTATTCTGGGTTAGAGTATAGACTGGTAACTGAATCTCCTTATTTTTATCTGGCTCTAACCTGTATGATTATTGGTACTCAACTGTTCCTGGCCGGATTTGTAGGTGAACTTGTTACACGGAACGCTCCCGAACGTAATAATTACAAAGTAGAAAAAGAACTGTAAAAACTGTTTGGAAAAATTATGAGACATCTATTGAAACTCTTGTTTTTTACAGTGTTTACTTGCTGTGCCGTAAGCTTTTTTATGGCATGTGGTGAGGCTTCCGAGTCCTCAGTGGGACGACTTTCGCCGCTATTTAAATTTGTAACTAAAAGTACGCTGAAGGAAAAGTCGTTTGATTCGCTCACTGTGGTTGCTCTTAATACTGTTCGGGGTGACTCGATAATTATTGATAATGAAAAGACAGTTACTTCTGCCAATCTTCCGCTAAGTTATGTTGACACCATAACAGCATTGGTCTTTAAATATTCAAAAGATACGATTGATACGGTTTGGGTTACTCATACTAATACTGAGCATTTTATTTCTATGGATCGTGGGGTAGCTATGTTTTATCACATAAACAAAGTGGAACACACCAAACATTTAATAGATTCTATCGCAATAGTAAATTCGGAAGTTAACATCAATGAAAAAGAAAATATTCGCATCTATTATTAGTGCACTTGCTTTGTTCGTGTTCTCTTTTCCTGCTCTTGCTCAACAGCAACAACAACGCCAAGTGCTGAGGAAAGGACAGAAGAAAGTAGTTAGTAAGATACCCAAAGAGGTGTTTCCATTGTATAATGGTACTTTTGTTGGGGTAGACTTGTACGGAATAGGAAGCAAAGCGTTTGGAGGTGATTTTTTGAGCTCAGAAGTTAGTGTTGATGTGAATCTGAAGAACCGCTTTTTCCCGGTTGTGGAATTAGGTTATGGTAAAGTAGATAAAGATAATAATAGTATTTCCTATAAATCGTCGGCTCCATATTTCAGAATAGGTATGGATTACAACTTAATGTTCAAGAAAAAGAACTTGAGTCACATGTATATTGGAGCCCGATATGGTTTTACCGCTTTGAGTTATGATGTGAAAAGTGCCGGACTTGATGATGATATCTATTCGGGAAAAGTGCCTTTTGAATATACCGGAGAGAACACTACTGCACATTGGATGGAATTGGTTGGTGGTATCAGGGCTGAAGTTTTTAAAAACGTTTTAATGGGATGGTCTTTGAGATACAAAGCTAAGATTAGCGTGAAAGAGAATGATCATTCAACACCTTGGTACATTCCGGGATTTGGAGAAAATAAGTCTTCAACCTTTGGGATTACATACTCTTTGATTTATAAGTTACCTTTTTAATAATGACAAATTTAGAAAACTGGCTGCTTGCTGTGGGGCTGGCAATGGATTGCCTGGCTGTGTCGATAGCAAGTGGTATTATTTTTAAGAAAGTTCACTGGGGCAATATCCTTACAATGGCTTTCTTCTTTGGCTTTTTTCAGGCTTTAATGCCTTTCCTGGGATGGTTCGGTGCAAGCAGGTTCAGTCATTTGATAGAGAATGTAGACCATTGGCTGGTTTTCCTTATCCTTGCTTTTCTTGGTGGAAGAATGATATGGGAATCGTTTAAGGATGAAGAGTGTAGGAGCGACTTTAATCCGGCTTGTTTAAAGGTTGTTTTTACATTGGCCATAGCAACTAGTCTGGATGCCCTTGCGGTTGGTGTGTCTTTCGCCTTTATGGGGATGAGAACCGTTAATAGCATTATTTCACCGATATTGATTATTGGTCTTGTTTCTTTTGTAATATCTGTCTTTGGCTTACTGTTTGGAATATTCTTTGGATGCAAACACAATATGAGAGTGGAGCTGTGGGGCGGACTTATATTGATAGGTATTGGAACAAAAGTGCTGATAGAACATCTTTGTTTATAAATGATATAAAAAAATCCTGCTATAGAGAATATCTGTAGCAGGATTTTTTATGCTATATAAATCAGGAATGTAATTTATTCAACTAATTTATTGGTCATGGTGTCGGGGAAAACCACTGTCGGTTTAAAGCTTTTAGCTTCTTCAAAATCCATCATGGCATAAGACATGATAATAATGATATCTCCAACTTGTACCTTTCGGGCAGCTGCACCATTCAGGCAAATCTTACCTGTACCACGTTCGCCTTTTATAATATAAGTTGAGAAACGTTCACCGTTATTGTTATCTACGATATGTACTCTCTCATTGGCGATGAGGTTGGCCGCATCCATTAAATCTTCGTCAATTGTAATACTACCCATGTAATTTAAATCAGCCTCTGTTACACGTACACGGTGTAGCTTTGACTTCATTACTTCAATCATCATAAGGTTGGTCTTTTTAATTAAATCTCTTTATATTTTATGTTATCAATCAGTCGGACTTGTCCACAGAATACTGTGATACAGCCCACTGCGTAATTTGTATCTGCCCAGTCTTTCAAGTCCTGTAATGTGTAACCATCAACAATCTTAAAATACTCCAGGCGTAGCCCTTGCTCAGCGGCAATTGATTCTTCTACGAAGTGAATTGTTTCACTCACTGAGTGATCTGCTGCAAAGGTACGACTTTTAAATAATGTTTGAGATATTTTTAATGCTATTTCACGTTCTTCAGCAGATAATAATGAATTGCGGCTGCTTAGAGCCAATCCGTCGACTTCACGAACAATTGGACAACCTACAATTTCTATATCAAAGTTCAGCTGTTTAGTCATCTCACGAATGATGGCCAGCTGCTGGAAATCTTTTTCTCCGAAGTATGCGCGGTTTGGTTTTACTGCATAAAAAAGTTTACTAACAATTTGTGCTACTCCGTTAAAGTGCCCTGGGCGGAAAGCTCCCTCCATAACTGTATCTAGCGGTGCAAAGCTGAATTGGCGAGTATCTGGTTGCGGATACATTTCTTCTACCGATGGGGCAAAAACAAAAGAGCAGCCATTGGCTTCCAATAATTTGCAGTCGGCATCCAGAGTACGTGGATATTTTATTAAATCATTTTTATCGTTGAACTGAGTGGGATTTACAAATACACTCACTACGGTTACATCATTTTCTTTTACGCAACGCTTTACTAAAGAGGCATGTCCTGCATGTAAAGCGCCCATAGTAGGGACTAACCCAACCATTTTACCCTGAGCTGTTAGTGCAGATAACTCTGACTGTAACTCATTGATAGTGTGTACAATTTTCATTTTTAATTTTGATTGTTTGATCTGTTGTTTTAAAAAACGGTGCAAAATAAGCTAATATTTATCACATAACGAAGAATTATTTGAAATTTATATAATGAAATGCTCTTGCTTGTTTTAATTTGATTTTAATGCTTATGTGCTGATTAATAGAAACTTAATAATTAGCGAGATGTTATTGAAGGATAAAACTTGCATAAATGCGCTTTTTTTTTTATATCTTTGCAGAATATTTATGAGAAAGATAATAAAATGATGAAGGCTAACAAGGTTTTATTTATTACACAAGAGATTACTCCTTACTTGCCCGAGTCCGAAATGGCTAATGTTGGAAGATATCTTCCTCAGGCTATTCAGGAAAAGGGAAGAGAAATCAGAACATTTATGCCTAAGTGGGGTAATATCAATGAGCGCAGAAATCAATTGCACGAAGTGATTCGCCTTTCGGGAATGAACCTGATCATTGATGATACAGATCATCCGTTGATTATAAAAGTGGCTTCGATTCAGGCTGCCAGAATGCAGGTATACTTCATTGATAATGATGATTATTTTCAACACAGATTACAAGCTGCTGATGAAGATGGAAATGAATATGATGATAATGACAGCAGAGCTATATTTTATGCCCGCGGTGTAATTGAAACGGTAAAGAAACTCCGTTGGTGTCCTGATGTTATTCACTGTCATGGATGGATGTCGGCTTTGGCTCCATTATATATTAAGACTGTATACAAAGATGAACCTTCGTTTCGTGATGTGAAGATTGTGTTCTCTGTATATGAGGATGATTTTAAAAATAAACTTTCTCAGGATTTTGCCTCTAAAATAATGATGAAAGACTTAGCAGGCATTGATTTATCTTCTGTTCAGGGTGATGTTGATTATGCTGGTTTGATTAAGCTTGCTATCGATTATTCCGACGGGGTTATTCAAAACAGTGAGAATGTAAATGAAGAAGTGATGAACTATGCTCGCAGTAAGAATATTCCGGTTCTTGATTTTCAGTCTCCTGATAATTACATTGATGCTTTCAACGAGTTTTACGATAAAGTTTATGATAAGGAATAGATATCATAAAAAAAGCAGCTCAATTTGAGCTGCTTTTTTTATGATTGGTTTTTCCTATTCTTTCTTCGCTACTTTTTTAGTTTTCTTTTCTTTAGTTTCTTTCTTTTCCTTCTTCTCTTTCTTCTCTTTCTTTTCCTTAGTTGTATTAGTTGCTGTTGTTTCTTTATTCACTTTACTAAGTTCCAGCATATCTATCTTTTTACGTAAGGTATCAATCTCGTCTCCTTGATTTTTTATCGTTGTAAGCAGTGAGTTCAATTCTTCATTATCCAAATCTTCCGGATAAAGGGAATTTACTCTGTTGATAAAGTCGGCCAGAACATTCATATAATTTGAAAAAGCCTCGTAGGCAGAGTCGTAACTATCTCTGTCGATACCAAGACCGGTATGTTTAGTTGACATGAAACGGAAGTTGTGGCAAGCCTGTAAATAGTCCCAGTCTTGCTTGATCCTTTTATCATGGCATAGTCTTACTCGCTCTGATAAACTATATAGCTTATTAAAGGCCTCACGCTGAAGACCGTTTCCTAACCAGGCACTTATATCTCTTTCTTCGTCCAGCCAGGATATTGGATATAGAACCTCAATAGGAGAGATTGATTTGGATTTGGAAATAATCTCAGAAGGAGTAGAGAATGTTATTCCTTTTTCACTGGCACAACCCGGTAACGCTTTCAAGAATTCCAGAATGTTTGAAGATAGAGGCTGTGCTATACCGATAGCATCTAAAGGCATGAAGATATTGATCACTTTTTCTTCTTTTGGCAGAGCATCAATCCAACCGATGTATTTATCTGCAAACAAAGGATACTCGCTCCATTCATGATTGGAGAACCGAAGGCTGATATCATCTGAAAGCTTGTAGTCTCTGAATAATATTTTAAGCTCGGGTGCCTGATTGCAATGATATACATAATGAGGACTCTTCCATCCTAGAATATGTTTTGCTCCCTCTGTGAGCACTCCTTTAAATCCCATATCGGCTATTGTGCTGCCAATTTCATCAGAATAAATAAGTCCTGTGTTTCTGAACACAGTTGGTGCCTGACCAAAGAGTTGTTTTGTTTTTCTGCATTGGTGCTGAACTTCTTCACGGAAACTTTGTTCATCGATCAATGAAGAGAGTCCGTTGGAATATGTTTCGGCCAAGAACTCGCAGCAGCCTGTTTTGCCCAGTTCTTTTAGTTTGTCGATAACACAGGGAGCATGCATTTCCAATAGTTCCATAGCTACTCCGGATAGAGAAATGGCTACTTTGAAAGCTCCGTTTGAGCTTTTAACCATCTCAATTAATGCGTCGATTGCAGGTTTATAAGAACGCTCAACAGTATCACTTAATTTAGTTTCATTGGCGTAATCGTCATAATAATAGTGATCAGTGCCTATGTCAAAGAATCGATATCTCTTCAGATGAAAAATCTGGTGTATTTGAAAGTATAAACAGATTGTTTTCATATTGATTATATTTTTTTATTATCTATAATTCTGTAAAATATTGTCGTAAATGGAACGTACTTTATAGCCTACGTTTTCCCATTTTATTGCATCAACTTCTCTTTTACCTTCTGTCTTTAAGTATTCATACATAGCAGGATAGGTACAAATGGAATAAATAGCATCGGCCATAGCATGAATATCCCAATAGTCTATTTTGATACAATTGTCTAAAATCTCAGCACATCCCGATTGTTTCGAGATAATTGTTGGTACACTAACCTGCATTGCTTCCAACGGAGAGATACCGAAAGGTTCCGAAACCGAAGGCATGATATATACATCGCTGGCTTTGAGTACTTCGTAAACTTGTTTTCCTTTCATAAAACCGGGGAAGTGGAAACGGTCGGCTATACCTCGTTCTGCTACCAGACTAATCATTTGGTTCATCATATCGCCATTGCCGGCCATCACAAAACGAATGTTTTTAGTTCTGTGAAGAACCATTGACGCGGCTTCTACAAAGTATTCCGGACCTTTTTGCATGGTTATTCTTCCCAAAAAGGTTACAATCTTTTCTTTTTTGCTTTTTTGAGGGACAATATTCATAATCTCCTGAGATAAAGGAGCTACGGCATTATGCACGGTAGTTACTTTTCGTGGGTCCTGATGGTATTTATGAATTACTGTCTGTCGGGTTAGCTCACTAACACACATGATGTGATCGGCGTGATCCATTCCGTTCTTTTCTATGGAGTAAACAGTGGGATTTACATTTCCACGGCTTCTGTCAAAATCAGTTGCATGCACATGGATAACCAGTGGCTTTCCTGAAATTTGTTTAGCATGAATACCGGCAGGGTATGTTAGCCAGTCATGCGAATGAATAATATCATATTGTTGCTGCCTTGCAACAACACCAGCTACTATGGAGTAATTATTAATTTCTTCCTGTAAGTTATCCGGATAGCGACCGGAAAATTCAATACAACCTAAATCGTTGGTATGAAGATAATTGAAATCGGCATATATATGGTCCCGTAAATCATAGTAATCCTGAGGATTCATATATTCACCTACACGGCTATTTACATAATCCCAATTCACATCCCTCCAGACCACCGGAGTGCTGTTCATACCTATAATCTTTAAAAAACTCTGATCTTCATCTCCCCAAGGTTTGGGTATGCAAAAGGTAATTTCCATATCTTCCTGCATAGACATACCTTGTGTAAGCCCATAACTGGCTGTTCCTAAGCCTCCTAAAATATGAGGGGGAAACTCCCATCCAAACATTAAAACTTTCATCTTTATTTCCTCCTCCTTAATTAATAGTATTTATTAAGTTGCTTTAATACGTGTAAGATTAATGCAACATTCATAGCGAATGATACTGCTCCTCTTCCTTTAAAAGGAGGGTTGCCATCGAATAGCTCTGGAATAGAACTAATGCAATGCTTTCTCATTTCTTCCTCAAATCCTATTAGTTGGCGTTCAATAAAGGAAACTCCGCTTGTTTTATAAATTCGAAGGTATGCTTCCATATAGAATCCCATCAGCCATGGCCATGCTGTGCCTTGGTGGTAAGCGTAATCTCTTAATATTTGTGGTCCTACATAATTGGGGTTATAGCCTATACTTTTGGGACTTAACGAACGTAGTCCTTTTGGAGTAAGTAACTCTCTGGTTGTAATATCAAGAATCCGCTTTTTTTGTTCTGGTTTAAGTGGTGAGTATTCAAATGCCACGGTAAATATCATGTTGGGACGTACAGCCCAGTCGGATGGTTGTCCGTTAACATAATCCAGTAGGTAACCATGTTCGTTCAGGAATACATCAATGAAAGATTGAGCCGTTGTTTTTGCTAATTCATCCAGTGAATCGGCTAATATCGATTCGGCTTTATCTCCGGTATGCATCATCCCGGCAACAAAACGGAGTGCATTGTACCATAAGGAGTTGACTTCAACAATATATCCGGTTCTTGGAGTCACAGGACGATCGTTGATTGTGGCATTCATCCATGTAATAGCTTTATTTTCTCCGTTTGAGTATAGCAATCCGTTATCATGTAAGAATAGGTTATCATGTTTGCCTTTATGAATAAACTCGATAATGTCTTTCAGAAGGTCACCGTATTTTTCTTTACATTGTTCCGCTGATGTAGCATTTGCATATTGCTGTATGGCCCATATTGCCCAAAGTAACACATCCGGATCTTCAATCTCATATATCTTACAATTCAGCGGGCGGTTGTTTATATAATTCTCTATTGCTTCCTGTGCTGTTTCCATTACCGATTCAAATTCTTCAACTTCATCGATAGCAAGTGTTAAACCTGGCAAGGAAACAAACATATCACGAGCACGACATTTAAACCAGGGATATCCGGCTAAAAGATAGTGCTTGCCACCTTGTTTATTATGAAACTGGTGAGCTGAGTTTTTCAGACAGTTGAAAAAACTGTCACGTGGAGTACGTCTGGCTGCCTGTTCCTCGAATTTCTCAAACATATCGTTTGTTGAAGCCTCAGATATACCGGCAGAGAAAATAATGCTTTCTCCCTTTTTAATGTTAACTTCAAAGTATCCTGGAACATAGAGATCTTCGTTGGAATCGTATCCTCTTTCCTGTTCTTTGGTATATTCTATGCCTTTGTACCAGTATGGTTCAAAATGGAATTCGTTTTTCTTATTTAGCTGCATAAATAATTCAGGATACCCCGGGTACATACAGGTTTTTATACCATTTTCAACTTCCTGATATTCTCTGCTTGCATGTGGGTTCTCATGAGTATACTGACGTACGCTTCTAAATGCGAGAAGTGGACGAAAACGAAGAGTAGTAGCAGAATGTGCATCTACTAATGTATATTTAATCAATATTCTATTCTCATAATGAACAAAGATTTTTTCTTTGGTAAGAATAACTCCACCTACACGGTAGGTAGTAATAGGGATTTTTTCACAATCAAATTCACGGATGTATTTATGTCCCTTGGGACTATAGTTGTCTCCCTGATATTTATGCAAACCAAGGTTAAACTCAGCTCCGTGTTGAATAACTGTTTCATCTAAAGAAGAGAGTAAAACATGATTTTCGTCGTCTAACTCTGGAACAGGAATCACTAGTAATCCATGATATTTTCTTGTGTTGCAATCGACTATTGTTGTACAATGATATGCTCCCGATTTATTGGTCCGAAGAATTTCTCTAGGTAAAGATTCTTCAAGATTAATCATGAGAGTTTTGTCAAATCGCAGATAACTCATAGTTATATAGGCTTTTAAAAGGTTTATTATTAATTTTATGGTTACAATATAACGTTGCTATCTCCAAAAATAATGATTTTTGCGATAAAATAGTCTTGTTTGCTTCTTTTTTTTTGCTTTTGGGCATAAAAAATCCCGGCTGTTTATTGAAAAAAGCCGGGTTGAGTAATATTTATGTTATTTACTATAAACCGCCTTGAAGAACTGTGATCAGGTTGGTGATGTTTGCAGTAAACAGTTTTACAGAAATAGCCAGCAATATAATACCAAAGAATTTCCGGATAACATAAATGCCTCCTTTACCTAGAAATCTTTCAACTTTCCCTGTAAGCTTTAAAACGATATATACCCAAACCATGTTGAGTACTAAAGCTATCATGATATTTACGCTGGCATATTCTGCACGTAGTGATAATAATGTTGTAAATGCACCAGCTCCCGCTAATAGAGGAAATACCAGAGGAACAAGTGTAGCCTCTTTAATTGGACCTGTGTTTTTAAATATTTCTACGTCAAGAATCATTTCAAGTGCCATGAAAAATATAATGAGTGCACCGGCTATTGCAAACGATTCTATGTCTACCCGGAAGAGACTTAACAATAAATGACCTGCATAGAAAAAACCGACCATTAGTGCTCCTGAGTATAAAGTTGCTTTAACAGCGTTCACTTCACGTCCTTTTTCTCTAAGATCAATGATAATTGGAATGGAACCAATAATATCTATTACTGCGAATAGTACAATAAATGCACTAATCATATCCTGAATATCAAATGCTGCAAACATATATCTTTATTTTTTAAATGCAAAGATATTATATTTTTATGCATTTTACAACATTTTACTATATAGAAAATAATCATGCTTAAGAAACAATAAAAAACAAAAAAAGAAGAGCGTGTAAATGAATATAATCAAATTTTATCAATATATTTGTAATGAACTAGAATTAGACTATTTTATAACTGTAATACCAAAAATGGTTGTTATGGAAACTATGTACGAGACTTTGCTTAAAATGCCTCTTTTCCAAGGATTAGGTGAAGATGAAATTACAAAAATCGTTGGAAAAGTAAAATTACATTTTCAGAAATATAAAGCTGGAAGTGTTATATTGAGGAGCGGTGACCCTTGTAATGAACTTACCTTTTTATTAAAAGGTGAAATAATGCTCGAATCTACCGACGAGGATAATAATTTTGTATTAAAAGAATTTCAGTCAGCTCCTGATCTCGTTGAATTATATTCTCTTTTTGGAATTAAAACAAACTACTTTTCTACTTATATTGCAGAAACGGATGTTGATATTGTTTCTATAGACAAGTCCTTTATTCTAACAGAGCTTGATAAACATGACATTTTCCGTCTGAATTTCCGTAATATTCTGTCGAATAGGGTGCAGCAATATCATGATAGATTGTGGCAATTTACATATCCCTGTCTGGAAACAAAGATAGTTGATTTCTTGTTGGTCCGATGTGAAAAATCTTATGGCAAAAAGCAGCTTAAGATTAAAATGGAAGATTTTGCTGCAATTATTGGTGAAACACGTTTATCTGTATCCAAATGCCTGAATCAATTAGAAAAGGATGGATTGGTTATTCTTCGTAGAACGGAAGTAGAGATTCCAGATTTAAACTTATTAAAACTGTGGAAAGAGAAGTTCCTGATAACCTTTTCTCACAATAAAGAAATAGTAAATGAGTAATAAATAAAGCCTCAAAATCGATTCGGATTTTGAGGCTTATTTATTTTATGAAAGTTCTTTAACTTTCACTTCATTGCATTTATTTCACTCGTTTGTACCCATAAACAGCTAAATCTCCTAATTCTTCTTCAATGCGGAGCAGTTGATTATATTTCGCCATACGATCAGAACGGCTTAATGAACCAGTCTTAATTTGTCCGGAGTTTGTGGCTACAGCAATATCCGCTATCGTAGCATCTTCCGTTTCGCCAGAGCGATGAGAGGTAACCGTAGTATATCCGTGGCGATGGGCCATTTCAATAGCATTCAGAGTTTCTGTCAGTGTACCAATCTGGTTTACTTTGATTAATATAGAGTTTGCACAACCTAGTTCAATACCTTTTGATAGGAACTCTACGTTTGTTACAAACAAGTCGTCGCCTACAAGCTGACATTTATCTCCGATTTTATCAGTAAGTAATTTCCATCCTTCCCAGTCGTTTTCGCTCATTCCATCTTCTATTGAGTCGATAGGGAATTCTTTAATCAATTCTTCCAGATAAAGTGCTTGTTCTTCAGAAGTTCTTTTCTTACCTTTTGCACCTTCAAATTTGGTGTAGTCATAGGTTCCATTGCTGAAGAACTCTGATGATGCACAGTCTAAACCGATAGTGATATCTTTGCCAGGAGTGTAACCGGCTGCCTTAATAGCAGCAATAATGGAGTTAAGTGCATCTTCGGTACCTTCGAGCGTTGGAGCAAAACCTCCTTCATCGCCTACAGCTGTACTTAATCCACGGTCTTTAAGAACTTTTTTCAACGCATGGAAAACTTCGGCTCCCATTCTTAATGCTTCTTTAAAGGATGGTGCACCAATAGGTCTGATCATGAATTCCTGAAAGGCAATTGGAGCATCGGAGTGCGATCCTCCATTAATGATATTCATCATCGGTACAGGCAATACATAAGAATTTACCCCTCCGATATATTGGTAAAGTGGTAAGTCCAGATAAGCAGCTCCGGCTTTAGCTACAGCCAGCGATACGCCTAAAATGGCGTTTGCTCCAAGTTTTGATTTGGTTTTTGTTCCGTCCAGCTCAATCATGGCTTTATCAATACCTCTTTGATCAAGCGTTGATTTTCCGATCAACTTAGGAGCAATTATCTTATTGATATTATCAACTGCTTTCTGTACACCTTTACCTCCATAGCGGGCCTTAACGCCATCTCGCAATTCTATTGCCTCATTTTCACCTGTGGATGCACCTGATGGGACAGAAGCTCTGCCTACAATACCTGATTCTAATATTACATCAACTTCTACAGTTGGATTACCTCTTGAATCGAGAATTTCTCTTCCTACAATCTTTTCTATTTTCATTTTATCAAAAATTTAAGTTGTTACTGCAAAGATAAAAGATTATATGACATTTTATCCTTTTAAAGAAAAAACATTGCTATTAAAATAAAGTTTTTATAAAAGAGGTCCTTTCTTGTACAGATTAAGCATATTTAGTAATACAGCATGCAACTGTAATGCTTTGTTTATCAATATTTATATTTGTTATTTTGGTTTGTAACAAGTTGTTCTTCTTGTATTTAACAATAACTATTCTGATGGTTTATCTATTATCAGAACTTATTTACCAATAATTTGACCTCATTAAATGCTATTCTGCATATCTTTGCGTAATCATTAAATCTATTTATGCAGAATATAAACTATCCAATATTACAGAAAGTATCTTTATTTTTACTTTTATTGTTTTGTCCATTTTGGGCAAATTCTCAAAATGAAATTATTCAGCATTTAAAGTTTAAACAGCTTTCTACGCTTAATGGCTTACCTACTGATGAGGTGCAGAAGGTTTTTCAGGATAAAGATGGTTATATATGGATTGCTACAAGAAGTGGCTTGTGTCTTTATGACGGTTATCAGGTAAAAACTTATAAGGCTAATCTATACACACCGGAATTGTTCACAAGTAATAATATCCTTTGTCTTGCCGACGACAATAACCACAATTTATGGATTGGTACCCTCGACGGGCTGAATATTCTCAATAAGAAGACTGGTGTAATACGTAAGATTTTTATTCCAGGAATTGCAAACAATGCAATTTCATGTTTACTGATTGGCAAAGATAATACTGTTTGGGTAGGTACAGATTCTGGCTTATGCAGATATATTCCTCAGAATGATTCTTTTGAAGTTCTGGTTAATTCGAAGACTAATGGTGTATTGAATCCAACTGCTATTAAGTCTCTTATTGAAGATTCGAAAGGGAATATATGGATTGGTACATGGTCGGCCGGACTTTATAGATATGATCCTAAGATTAAAAGGTATTATGCATATCCTAAAATGAATAATCGAAATTCAGCTCATGTTATTTATGAAGATTACAAAAAAAGGATATGGGTTGGCGCATGGAATGAAGGACTGTTCTTGTTAGAGAACCCTTATGATATCAAACATTTGCGTTGGAAGAAGTTCGTTCATCAAAATGGAAATCCTAATAGCTTGTCGGATAACATTGTCTATTCAATATCTGAAGATCTCAATACTCATACTCTTTGGGTGGGTACGCGTAGCGGTCTTAGTATAACTTCGCAGGATGGTTCGGGTTATTTTATTAATTATCTTCCCGAAAGTAAACGATATCCATTGATTAGTAATGAAGTGAACTCTATTATTAGAGATCATTTTGGAATGATGTGGATGGGAACAATTGGAGGTGGAGTGTGCTGGGTGAGTACCAAACAAACACACTTTAATCAATATAATATTGAATCTATAAAGAATGAGCTTCCAACAAACTCGGTGAAAAGTCTTTATGTAGATGATGACGGACTAGTTTGGATGGGAATAGGTACATATGGATTAGCTGTATATAACCCGAAGAATAATGTTTGCAACTATTATCCAAAGATTCCGGAATTCTCAAGTATAAGTAGTATGCCAACAGTCAACACGATTGTTCGCATGAAGAGAACAAATGAATTGTGGATAGGAACTTATGACGGAGGTATATATGTTTATAAGAAAGGGCAGAAGGTAAAGGTAATGTTACCTGAGAATACTCCTTTTTTAAAAGAAGCTTGTGTTTCTGCAATAAAAGAAGACAGGAAAGGCAACTGCTGGATTGGTACCCGTAGTGGATTATGCGTTAGGTATAGTAACGGTAAAGGGTATATTTTCAATACACTTTCAATTAACAATAAAGATCTTAGCCGTTGTACAATTCGTTCTCTCTGCGAAGATAACGACGGAACAATATGGTGTGGTACGGGGAATTATGGAGTAATACGTCTTTCCGGAAATCTACAAAATCCAAAATTAACGAAGTTTACTCAATATTCGCTGAGTAACAATAAACTGAATTGTCTGGATGCTCTATGTCTGTTTAAGGATAATATAGGAAGACTGTGGCTTGGAACCGAAGGGGGAGGACTTAATTTGTACGATAGAGAAAAGGATACTTTTATTTCTATTAATAAACTTATAAATCTTCCGGGGGATGTTGTAAGTAGTATACAACAGGATAAGAAAGGAAATCTTTGGCTTGGAACAAATTATGGTCTTGTAAGGTTACGTGTTGAAAAGAACCTTAAAGAATCGAGTTTCCGTGTTTATACAACAGCCGATGGTTTACAAGATAATTTCTTTATTCAGAACTCTTCTTTTAATAAGAACGGTGAATTGTTTTTTGGTGGATATAAAGGATATAACAGTTTCTTTCCTGACAGAATGGAAGAGAATGTGATGAAAGTACCTGTTGTTATAACAGATATAAAGATTCTTAATCAAAGTTTCGGAACTTTGGATGATGAACTTAGAAATAGAATTTCTGAAGAGACTCCGGGATTTACAAAAAGAATAGAACTACCTTATAAATATAAGAACTTTACAATTGAATTTGCTGCTCTGGTTTATAATAACTCCAGAGGAAATAAGTATGCATACAAGCTGGAAGGATTTGATAAGGACTGGCAGTACACGGATGCATTGCATCGTTTTGCGAATTATAATAACCTGAAGAGCGGAACTTACACATTCAGGCTAAAGGCAACGAATGAAAATGGTGTGTGGAATGAAACAGAAACAGTGTTGGAAGTTGTTATTCTTCCTCCTTTCTGGGCTACCTGGTGGGCTTACCTTATTTATATAGTTATTATTGCATTAATAGCTCGTTTTTCTTTGAGAGTTGCAAAGAACAGAATGCAGTTGAAGAATGATTTGAGATTACAGCAGATGGAGCAGGCAAAATCTGAGGAAGTAAACCATACTAAATTGCAGTTCTTTACAAATATTACTCACGAGCTTTTAACTCCGCTGACTATTATTTCGGCAACGGTTGATGATTTGAAGATGATTTCTCCTCAATACCATGAACATTATGGTGTGATGCAGAATAATATTTCTCGCCTGATTCGTTTGTTGCAACAGATTCTTGAATTCAGAAAAGCCGAAACAGGTAACTTGAAGCTAAAGGTGTCTAATGATAATCTGGCGGTGTTCTTAAGAAAAGAGGTAGAGAGTCTTCGTCCTTTGATGAAAAAGAAGAAGATTCATTTGTCGGTAGTTTGCGATCCGGAAAATATAATGGGATATTTTGATCCTGATAAGTTTGACAAGATTGTATATAACTTGCTGTCTAATGCTTCCAAATACAATAGTGAAGGCGGATTCGTTCAGGTAAATCTAAGCTGTGATTCAAATAAGGAATATGCAATACTTTCTGTAAAAGACAATGGAAAGGGTATCCCTCCGGAGAAAGTAAAGACTTTATTTAAACGTTTTTATGAAGGAGATTATCGTCGCTTTAATACCATTGGCACAGGAATCGGACTTTCTCTGACTAAAGATCTGGTAGAATTACATCAGGGAACTATTACTGCTGAAAGTGAAGTTGATAAAGGTACTACTTTCACCGTCAGGATACCAATTGATCGTTCATTCTATAATGAAGATGAAATAGATGAGATGAAGGATGTATCTTCAGAAGGAACCATTTCTGATCTTGAACTTTCTGTTCCGGAACCGGAGAAAACAACAGAGGCAAAATCTCATTCTTTATTGGTTATTGAAGATAATGAAGAGCTGTTGCAACTGATGACTCAATTATTAAGTAGAGAATATAATGTGCTTACTGCACAAAACGGCAAGGAGGGTATTTCCATTGTTGAGAATGAAGATATTGATCTTATTGTATCCGACATTATGATGCCTGAGATGGATGGTATAGAGTTTTGTAAACACATAAAGAATAATTTCGAAACTTGCCATATTCCTTTGATTCTGCTTACAGCAAAGAATAAAGAGGAAGATAGGATTGAAGCTTACGATTCCGGAGCCGACGGATTTATAAGCAAACCATTCAAGCTTACTGTATTGCATGCTAAAATTAAAAATCTTCTGAAGAACAAAGAGAGGGTAGCGAAAGATTTCAAGAAACAATTGGTTTTTGAAATGAAAGAGCTAAGCTATACAAGTATGGATGAAGACTTCTTGCAACGTGCTATTGACTGTGTTCACAGACATCTTGACAATTCAGAATTCGACCAGCAGCAGTTCATTGAAGAAATGGGTTCAAGTAAGTCTACTTTATATAAGAAACTGAAATCGCTTACCGGACTCAATACATCGGCCTTTATACGTAACATTCGATTGAAAGCTGCCTGTAAAATTGTAGAAGAGAAAAAGAAAATCCGGATCTCGGAATTAGCTTATGCAGTTGGATTTAATGACCCTAAGTATTTTAGTGCATGTTTTAAAAAAGAGTTCGGTATGCTGCCAAGCGAATATATTGAAAGATATATGCCGGAATCGTTTGTCCCGGAACCTGAGGAGAACGAATAGAAATATATAAGGTTTGCCTGTTGGATTATTGCCCAATGGTTTCCATTTATTCACCAATAAACCGGAATCCATTGGGCAATAAATTGTAATTTAATAAATCAGTACATTAACAAGCAACTACTATCAGTCCTTTTATTGCTTTTTTAAATAGAATGCACTATTTAATGAGCATATAATCAGTTGTTTATGTACGTTTTACCTTTTGTGTACTTTCCATTATTAAAAATCAGAAAGATATAAGGTTGTTTTGAGGGGGGTAACATGCTCTCTCCTTCTGAAACCCTTTGGTAATGGGGGTGCTAAATTTTATCCCGAGACATATAAAAGATGTTTTATTTAAAGTTTGTCACCACAGGTAAAATATGCATACGTGTAATTGACGCTAGTAGTATAAGAATGAATTTATCTCTTAATGTAAGTGGGTATAATTATAGCTCAAAGTAGTAGAATATCCCATATTCCTCTTAAAATAGCTATATTCAGACTTCTGTATTGTTAAGGATTGATAAATTTGCTAAGTGATTATTAAGCAAAGATGTTTAATCTTAAAGTTTATAACTAAATGAAAAAACAAAAAACTTTTCATGAGTGTAGAGGAAAACGGCAGCTTGTACCTGTTAAATGGGTAATACGCTTGTCTGTTTTATTATTTGCACTTTATTCCCCTTTTCAACTAAGACTTTTTGCCGAAAATAACTCTCTGGAAATATCCCAGCAAAGTACGCAGAAGATATCTGGAGTTGTTAAAGATTCAAAAGGAGAATCAATTATTGGTGCTAATGTGTTGATTGAAGGTACTAAGGTTAGTACTGTAACAGATTTAGATGGTGCTTTTACTCTCCAGCTACCTCAAGGAGCAACCAGGATTAAGGTTTCTTTTATTGGATATAAAGATAAAATTGTTCCAATAAGAAAAGGTGCTTCCATGTCTATTGAATTAGACGAAGATACACATGTATTGGAGGAAGTTCAGGTTGTGGCTTATGGTGTTCAGAAGAAAGTATCAATTACAGGTGCTATCTCTTCAATGAAAGGTGACGATCTGCTAAAAACACCTGTTGGTTCTATCTCTAATATACTTTCAGGACAGATTACTGGTGTTTCTTCTGTTCAGTATTCAGGAGAACCGGGCGCCGATGCTGCAGATATTTATGTTCGTGGTATTGCTACATGGAACGATGCTTCTCCAATTATTCAGGTTGATGGAGTAGACCGTGATTTCTCACAAATCGACCCTAATGAAATTGAGAGTATCACAGTTCTTAAGGATGCATCTGCTACGGCTGTATTTGGTGTAAGAGGTGCAAATGGTGTAATCTTGATAACAACCAAACGTGGTGCCGAAGGCAAAGCAAAAGTTTCTCTTTCTAGCTCGTATGGGGTTAATGTTATGACAAAGCAACTTGATTTTGCTAATTCTTATCAGTATGCTTCATATTATAATGAGATGCAGGTAAATGATGGTGGTGTGCCTACCTTCAGTAATGAGCAACTTGAAAAGTTCCGCACACATTCAGATCCAATTCTTTATCCGGACATTAACTGGATTGATTATTGTATGAAGAATGCAGCATTCCAGTCTCAACACAATGTTAATATCTCTGGCGGAACTGAAGGTATGCGTTATTTTGTTTCAACCGGTTTGTTTACTCAGGCTGGTATGTTTAAGCAATTTAATGCAAACGATGATTTCAACTTTGATTATAAAAGGTATAATTACAGAGCAAATCTTGATTTTGATATAACTAAATCTACTTTATTATCTGTAAATATTGGTGGTAGGGTAGAAACTAAGCGTACTCCGGAATCAGGAGAAGACCAAAACCAATTATTCCGTAAGCTTTATTGGGCTGTGCCTTTTGCCGGTGCCGGAATTATTGATGGTAAACGTGTTGTATCGAATACTGATTATTTGCCATTCACCGGTGTTGATGGTCTTTCTTCTTACTACGGAAAGGGATTCAGAACAACAACTACTAATGTTTTAAATCTCGACTTGGCTTTAAATCAAAAGCTGGACTTCATAACAAAAGGACTTTCTTTAAAATTAAAAGGCGCATACAATAGTGAATATGCTAATAAGAAAATTGCTAGTTCTTCAAAAGCATATTATACTCCAATATCAGGAGAAAATGGTTCTATTGATTATAGAAAGAATGGATCTGATTCTCAATTAAGCTATAGCGAACCGGACGATCAGTTCAGTAAAGCGCGTGACTGGTATATGGAATTGGGTATGAACTATTCACGTAAGTTTGGAGATCATAATGTGAACGCTTTGGTATTGTACAACCAATCAAAAAGATACTATCCCGGAGGTTCTTATGATGATATTCCTTCTGCTTATGTAGGTGTTGTTGGTCGTGCTACTTATGATTGGAAGTCAAGATATCTGGCAGAATTCAATATTGGATATAATGGTTCTGAAAACTTTGCTCCGGGAAATCGTTATGGAATTTTCCCTGCAGGTTCATTAGGATGGGTTCTTAGTGAGGAATCATTCTTTAAACCTATTAAGAATGTAGTTAGCTATATGAAACTACGTGCATCTTTAGGTGTGGTAGGTAATGATAAATGTAATAATCAACGTTTCTTATATATTCCTGATGCCTATAACCTAGGTGGCGGATACTATTTTGGTACAAATACAGGAAGTAGTAAACCAGGTGCATACGAATCAACAAAATCTTATGCAAATGTTACATGGGAAAAAGCTACAAAGCAAAATTATGGAGTTGACTTTACTGTTTTGAAAGACCATTTGAATGTTTCTTTTGATTATTTCTACGAGAAACGAAAAGATATATTAATGACTCCGGATTACTTGCCAAGCATTCTTGGAATGAGCCTTCCGGTTGTTAATGTTGGTAAGACAGAAAATAAGGGTTTTGAACTTCAATTGAAATGGAACGATCAGGTTGGTAAAGATTTCCGTTACTGGGCAAATGCTAATCTATCTTTTGCACGCAACAAGATTTTATATATGAATGAGGTGAAGCAAAATGAAAATTGGATGTACAAAACTGGTCGCGTTATTAGTTCAAGATCTATGTATAAGTTCTGGGGATTCTATGATGAAACTGCCGATGCAAGATATAAAGCTCAGTTTGGTCATGAAATTGCCGATCATGGTATTGAACTGAAACCTGGTGATTGCGTATATACTGATTTGAATAATGATGGCAAGATTACAGGTGATGATGCTACTCGTAATTTAGGTTACACAGATGCTCCGGAATATACAGCCGGATTAAATATGGGATTTAGCTGGAAGAATTTTGATTTCTCAATGCAATGGACAGGTGCATGGAATGTTGACCGTATGTTAAGCGAATTCCGTCAACCTCTTGGAGATACATTCAACAAAGGTTTGTTGCTTTATCAATACGAAAAGACATGGCGCACATCCGAAGATACATACTCTGCTAAATATCCAAGAATTTCGGGCTTACATGCATCAAATAACTATGCAGGTTCTGATTTATATCTTATTGATGCTAGCTATTTGAGATTAAAAAGCATTGAATTAGGTTACAATTTTGATTTTGCTTTCATGAAAAAATTGAAAATGAACCAATGTCGTTTGTATGTAAATGGATATAACTTGTTGACTTTTACAGGATTTAAATGGGGAGATCCGGAATCAAGACAAAGTGATCGCCCAAATTATCCATTAACTCGAGTATTTAATATTGGTTTAAAGGTTGGATTCTAATACTTTGATAAAAATGAAACATTTTAGTAAGTGGTTTATCGGAACATTTGTTGTAGCTACAATGGCTACCTCATGTGTGGATGACATAAAATTCGGTGATAGTTTCCTGGAAAAGGCTCCGGGAGTTGCTGTTACGCAAGATACAATTTTTGGAAAAGCTGAATATGCTCGTCGTTTTCTTTGGAACGCATATAGCAAACTTTATTATGGGTTAGCTACCAACTGGAATATGGTTGATGGCAAAATGAACACCGGTATGTTTGAAGTGCTTTCTGACTGCTGGCATAGTCATAATTCATGGGATGGATTAAATAGAGAATATTATTCAGGCTCTTATAAGGCTAGTGATGAAGATGGTGCTGACGATACTCGCTTTGGATATACAAAGGAAAATTGTTGGGTAGCAATACGTGCTTCTTTATTATTCATAGAAAATGTAGAGCGTGTTCCTGATATGGATGATAGCGAGAAAAAACGTTTGGCTGCAGAGGCAAAAGTTATTATAGCATCACGTTATTTCGACTTGTTCAGACATTATGGTGGATTGCCAATATTGGATAAATCTTATGATGTTCAGTCAAGCTATGAATTACCTAGAGCAACAGTAGAAGAAACGGTTAACTACATGACTCGCTTGCTTGATGAAGCAGCTGCTGTTCTTCCTTGGGATTTGGATGCTGATGGTGAATCAAACTGGCAAGGTCGTTTTACAAAAGCTGCAGCTATGGGATTGAAATGTAAAGTTCTTCTTTTTGCTGCCAGTCCTTTATTTAACGATAATCAGCCTTATTGCACAGAAGAGCCTCAAGATGCTGTAACTAAACATCAGGTGTGGTATGGTGCATACAAACCTGAGTTGTGGACTCAATGTTTAAAAGCATGCGAAGATTTCTTTACTGAGTTAAGCTCACAAGGACATTATGCTTTGATGCAGCCTACCGGAGCAACAACCGATGCTTATAGAAGTGCATTTAATGCAGCATATTTTACAAGACAAGACAATACAGAACTATTGATTTCTACCAGAATTATTGGTAAGTACAACTCGGATTGGTGGTACTATTGGGGAGACTGGGTTGGCTTTGGAGGATATACTCCAACAGAAGAATATGTAGAGATGTTCCCTATGGCCGATGGTACTCCATTTACATGGGATAATCCGACTATTGCCGCAAATCCATTCTTTACAGATAATAGTTATAGTAAACCTATTCGTGACCCTAGATTGTATGAAACAATACTTGTTAATGGTGCTAAATACAGTGGCCGTGCTGTTGAACTTTGGTTAGGTGGTCGCGAAAATGTAAGTAGTACAGAAAAAGAAACAGGTGCGTATGCTACTGGTTACGGATTATATAAATTCTATAAAGAAGGTAAGGGTAGCTTAGCCGGAAATTATTTGGAATGGCCTTATTTGCGATTGGCAGAAGTTTATTTGATTTATGCAGAGGCTTTGTTAAAGAATAACAGGTTAGCTGATGCCATTAGACAAGTTGACATTGTTCGTGCAAGAGTTGGTTTAAAAGGTTTAGTAGAATCAAATCCAACCAAGCAACTTACAACCGATTCAAATGCTCTTATGGAAGAGATTTTACGTGAACGTGCTTGTGAGTTAGGAATGGAAGATGTTCGTCTATTTGACATGGTTAGAAATAAACGTGCTGATTTGTTTACGAAGACTTTACATGGTCTGAAGATTCAACGTGCTGATGGAGGTTCAGGTTCATGGTCTGATAAAAGTTCAAGTGTCCGTGGAGCTTTCCCTACTAAGTTTACTTATACTAAATTTGAGTTAACTAATAAATCCCGTGCTTGGTGGACAAATTTTAGTCCTAGATGGTATTTATCTGCTTTCCCACCTTCAGAAGTCAATAAAGGTTATGGATTAACTCAAAACCCAGGTTGGAAGTAACAACATGTATATTGACTTAAATAACGAATTGATATGAAAAATAAAATAATAGCTTTAGCAATATTTGCATGTGCAAGTTTAAATAGTTGGGCGCAGAATGAAAATAATGTAACTGGTAGGGTTATAGATCCGCTGGGAAATCCTGTATCGGGAGCGTTAGTTTCAATCGTGAACAATCCGTTTGTTAAGGTAGCTACTGATAAGGATGGTAAATTCGAAATCATGGCTAGCAAAGAAAATGTATTGAAAATTCAGACAGCTGATGATGCCGTAAAAATGTGTCCGGTAGTAGATTCTGGTAAGTCTGTAACAGTTGTGATGGATTTTTCTACTGGAAAAGTTAATTATGGTTTTGGTTTGGAACAAGCATTGGCTGAGTCTACAGGATCAGTTTCAACAGCCAATGCTGAAAGTATAAACAAACGTTCTGCATTAACTATCGGTAATTCTTTATATGGAAACGTTTTAGGATTAACTAATATGCAGAAAACTGGTGCTACATGGGATCAGAAATCAGCTATGTATATCAGAGGACTGAAAACCCTTAACGGAAATAATGGTATATTGGTTGTGGTTGATGGATTGGAACGCGACAATAACTGGAACGTTTTGAATTACATTACTCCGGAAGAAGTTGAGTCAGTAAATGTTTTAAAAGATGCTGCGGCTTTGGCTTTATATGGATATAAAGGAGTGAATGGTGTTTTGAACATTGTTACTAAACGTGGTAAATACAAATCAAGAGAAATAAGTTTCAGTTATGATCATGCTATTGACTGGCAGGTTCGTAAACCGGAAATGGCCGATGCTTATACTTATGCCAGTGCATTGAATGAAGCATTGACAAATGATGGTAAGACTGTTCGTTATTCGCAGAATGAGTTGAATGCGTTTAAGAGTGGACAGTATCCTTATTTATATCCAAATGTGGATTGGTGGAAAGAAACATTCAGAAATACAGGAGCTTCAGATATTGCTACATTAAGCTTCCGTGGCGGTAGCACCAGAATGCGTTATTATACAATGATGAATTTGCAGGCTAACCAAGGTTTTATTGCTAATTCAAATAAGAATGTTGGTTATTCTACTCAGGAAAAATTCTCGAAAGGTAATTTCAGAACAAATCTGGATATGGATTTGTCTCCTAATACAAAGATGCAAGCTAATATTATGGGAGTATTGAATGAATTTAGTCGTCCGGGATTAGGTTCTGATAATCTTATTTCAAAGCTTTATACTGTTCCGTCTGCTGCATTCCCTATTAGAACTCAAGATGGACTTTGGGGAGGTAATGCTACATGGAATGGTTATTATAACCCAGTGGCTTTGACTCAGGCGCGTGGTTATACCAAAGGACATACTCGTGCATTATATGCCGATATGGCATTAAAGCAAGATCTTTCTGATTTTGTAAAAGGATTAGGAGGTAATATCCGTATTGGATATGACAATATCGCTTCATATTGGGAAAACCATTCCAAAGAATATAAATATGGTAGTCAAAGTGTTTCAAGCTGGCAGAATGGTGCTCCTGCAGCATATAATACTTATACTGGTGGTTCTGATAGTGAAATGAGTGGTGATAGTAAATTGGACTGGCAATATCGTTCATTCAATTTTCAGGCAAATGTGGATTATCAACGTCAGTTTGGTTCTCACAACTTATATACAATGTTGATGTATTCATATAAATATGATAATGCGAAGGGTGTAAACCAGACTTTCTATCATCAGAATTTAGCATGGTATACTCATTATGGATACAAGAATCGTTATTTTGCTGATTTTACATTGATGAATTCGGCTTCTAATGTTCTTGAAACAAATAGTAAATGGCATCTTTCTCCAACAGTTGGATTAGCTTGGGTTATGTCTAATGAAGACTTTATGAAGAATGTGAACTGGGTTGATTTCTTAAAGCTTCGTGCTTCATGGGGAATCTTAAGTACAGATAATATTCCTTATAACGGTTATTGGAATGAAACAGTCACAGGTGGTAGTGGTTATCCTATAAGAGATAACTTTAGTAATGATGGTAGCTGGCAGGAAGGAGCTTTACCTTCTTTAAATGGTACAACAGAAAAAGCTCATAAGTATAATCTTGGTTTAGATGCAGGTTTATTTAAAGGATTAACTTTGACTATCGATGGTTTCTATGAAAGACGTTCTGATATTTGGGTTAACACTTCCGGAAAGAACTCTTCAGTACTTGGTGCTTCCAATTCTTATAAAAATGCAGGAATTGTTGATAGCTGGGGTACTGAGATTGGAGCTGATTACAATAAAAATATCGGCGATTTCACTCTGACTCTTGGAGGTAAGTTTACTCTTTCTAAAAACAAGATAAAAGAACAGCTGGAAGCTCCTCAGGCTTATGATTATTTGCGCTCAACAGGTAAGTCGGTAGGACAAATATTTGGTTTGCAAGCTATCGGATATTTTGTTGATCAGGCGGATATTAATAACAGTCCAACACAGCAGTTTGGTCAGGTAAAACCAGGTGATATTAAATATAAAGATCAGAATAATGATGGTGTAATCAATAACAACGACTTTGTTGCTATGGGATATAATTCAACCGTTCCTGAAATTTATTATTCATTCAATGTAGGTTTGGAATGGAAAGGTTTAGGCTTTAATGCTCAATTCCAGGGAGTAGGTAATTACACTGCAATATTGGAAACGACTAGTCTTTATAGGCCATTGGTAGGTAACTCTACTATATCTAATTATTATTATGCTAATAGATGGAGTGCTGAAAATCCAAATGCTCGTTTTCCTCGTTTAACAACAGAATCTGTTGATAATAACTTAAAAACAAGTTCTGTTTGGATGGCCGATCGTTCTTTCTTGAAATTACGTAACTGTGAAATATATTATAAGTTACCAGCTTCATTCTTAGAAAGAATAAAGATCAAGAATGCTAAATTTTATGTAAGAGGAATTGATTTGCTATGCTTTGATAAGATCGACGTAAGTGATCCTGAAGCAATGGGAGTATCATATCCTGCAACACGTTCTGTGAATTTTGGGCTATCTCTTGGCTTTTAAGGATTTATTCAATAAACAGAAAAAAGTATTAATATGAAATTAAAAAATATATTCATAGGCTTAGGTTGTGTACTTGCTTTTTCATCTTGTACTAATGAAATGGATTATCACGAGTATACAGTATATGGTAAAGACTATGTCTTTACAGACTTTACCCGTACAAGTGGCTTTGTTACCAATATATATAGTTACCTTGATTCAGATTTACCTTCTAATGGTTCATTAAGTTCTGCGTGCGATGAATCTGAATATGCCTGGTCATGGTCTAATGTTCATGATTATTATAATGGTTCATGGGGACCACTTAACTCATATTCATTATGGGGATATTACAAGGCTATCAGAGAAGCAAACTACTATCTGAAAGAATTCCCGAATGCAGATTTCTCTGAACTTAAGTTTGATAAAGATTATCAGGCTCAGATGAATCGTTTCAATCGTTATCAGTATGAAGTCCGTTTGTTGAGAGCTTATTATTATTTCTTATTGGTCAGAGCATACGGAGACGTACCGTTTACAACAAATGTTCTTACAGAAGATGAAGCTAATAAATTAGAAAGAACTCCTGCTGCGACCGTTTTCCAATTTATAACAGACGAATGTGATGCTGTTGCTGATAAATTACCTATAAACTACAATGATTTAAAAGAAGATGCATCAACAATAGGTAGTGTTGAAACTGGTCGTGTAACTCGTGGTATGGCTTTGGCATTGAAAGCAAGAACACTTTTGTATCAGGCAAGTCCATTATTTAATGCAAATAATGATTTGACTTTGTGGAAAAAGGCTGCTGAAGCTAGCAAGACCGTTATTGATTATTGTAGTCAGAACAGCATTAAGCTTGGCAAATATTCAGCTTTATGGGGAACAGATAACTGGAAAGCTTCAGAAATGATTTTTGTTAGAAGAATAGGTGATACTAACTCTCCGGAAACAACAAATTTCCCTGTTGGTATGGAAAATGGTAATTCAGGAAACTGCCCGACACAAACTTTGGTTGATGCTTATGAAATGAAAACAACCGGAAAGGCATGGGATGAAACTGAAAGTGGTTATGATCCTCAAAAACCATATACAAATAGAGACCCACGATTAAGTATGACTGTTGCTGTTAATGGAGAGAAATGGCCTAGCACAAATGCAAATCTTTTAGAGACATATATTGGAGGTAGAAATGGTCTGCCTATATCTGGTGCTACTCCAACAGGATATTACCTGAAGAAATATTTGGATGGAACAATTGATATCAGTGCTCAAAATAGCAGTGGTGGAAAGAAACACAACTGGATTACTTTCAGATTAGGCGAGTTTTATTTAAATTATGCTGAGGCTGTATTTAAATATTTAGGTTCGGCAGATGCAACAAATGATCAATTTACAATGTCTGCTAAAGATGCCGTTAATGTTATCCGAAATCGTGAAGATGTTAAGATGCCTGCATTCCCTGCTGGATTATCAAATGCTGATTTCTGGAAAAAGTACGAACGTGAACGTATGGTTGAGTTAGCTTTCGAAGGACATCGTTTCTGGGATGTACGTCGCTGGAAAGAAGGTGATAAGTTTAAGAGTATTGTTAGAATGGAGATTTCAAAAGATAATAGTAATTATACTTATAACCGTGTTATAAAGAATCGTATCTGGGATGATAAGATGTATTTATTCCCTATTCCGGATGTTGAAATAAGAAAGAATCCTAGTCTTACTCAAAATCCAGGTTGGTAATCAGGTATTATTAAATTATTAAAAGATGAAAACCATGAAACTAAAATTTATATATTCATTAGCAGTTGTATTTCTTCTGCTAATGAATGCATGTGATGATAAAATTGAGCAATTTGAACTAGTTGGGTATACCGGTGTTCCTGCTTCTATTGATACTAAGGCAGTTCAGTCGGAGGCATTACCCGGACAAATAAAACTTAAATGGCAGGCTCCTGCTGGAGATTTTGCTTATTTGCAGATAAAATATTATGATCCGTTACAAAAAAAGGATATGTATAAAATAGCATCAAAAGGTACTACCGAGATGCTTATTAGTAATACAAGAGCCCGTTATGGAGCATATAAATTTTATTTCCAGACATTTAATGCAGCAAAAGAAGGTGGAGATATAAATATTGTTGAGGCTACTTCGGGAGCAGCTCCTTCAGTTACTACAGTAGCAGAGAAGACAAAGATAACTCTTACCGACACTCAATTAAGTACAAATGCTCAGGAACCAACAGAGGGGCCAATAAAGAATCTTCTTGACGGAAATTCAGGAACTTTCTTCCATACAAGATGGAGCTCTCCTCAAATTTCATTGCCTCAGTATATTCAGATTAACTTTAATGAAGCTCATGAGAACTTTTTGATATATTACATGAACCGAAACAATTCAGGAACATCTGCAAGACCAAGTAGTGTTGAATTACAGATAAGTAATGATGGTCAGAATTGGGAAACAGTAACAACCCTTTCTGGGTTACCAACTGCTGTAAGTTCTGAGTATACATCAAACTATGTTGCTCCAGGCAAAAAGTTTACCTACTTCCGTTTTAATGTAATTGCTACCAGTGGAAATACTAAGTACTTCAATATGGCAGAATTTGCAATATACGATGTTAAACTGAATGTATTTAATCCTGAAACAGACGAAAAGGATTAGTCCTTTGCAGTTACTATGAAAAAAACTTTTATAAATATTATCGCAGTCATTTCAATGGCTGCGATAATATCTACATTTTCTGCATGCAGTGACAATGATAACCTTGCAACAGATAATGTAGATACATCATTGCTTTGTTTGAAACAATCTGCTGATTGTTGGAATGGTTCCGATGCTGCCATATCAATGAAAATTGCCTCTTCTCAGAAAAAAGATACAGTTGTTAATTTGAATCTTGCGTTGTATCAGAACAGAGTTGCCAATAAGAATGTTAATGTTGACCTGATGATTGATAAAGATTCATTAGCAAAATTAATAAGTAATGCAGAGAAAGGCAGCTTGTATGAAAAGGCACAACTTCTACCAGACAGTTATTACGAATTATCGTCTAATCAACTTACAATGAAAACCGGTGAAAAAGAAGGTTCTTCATTGACTGTAACCATTCATAAAGATAAATTGCTGGCTGATGATATTGTAAGAAGAAACGGAAAATTTGTTTTGCCAGTTAAGATTAAGAACTCAACTTCTTATACAATAAATAAGAAAGTAAATTCTTTAATGCTGGTATTTAAGTTTGCCGATTTCGATGAAACAAAACCAGATCCGGCTATACCTGAAAGTGAAAAGGATGGTATGCAACTTATTTGGAGTGATGAATTCAACTCTAATGCTGCTCCTGATTCGAATAACTGGACATTTGAAAAAGGCTTTGTTCGTAATGAAGAACTGCAATGGTATCAGTCGGATAATGCTCAATGTAAAGATGGTGCTTTAGTAATTACTGGGAAAAAAGAAAGAGTGCAGAATCCTAATTATGTGGCAGGTAGTTCCAGTTGGAAAACAAATCGCCAATATGCAGAGTATACTTCTACTTCGATGACTACTCACAGTAAATTCGATTTTCAATACGGACGATTGGAAGTCAGGGCAAAGATTCCGACAGGGAAAGGTGCCTGGCCGGCTATATGGACACTAGGAAATTGGTACGATTGGCCATCATGTGGTGAAATTGATTTGCTGGAATATTATCTGATAGGCGGTGAACCTTATATTCTGGCTAACACAGCATGGGGAACAGATAAAGCATGGACTGCTCAGTGGAATTCTGTAAAGACAAAATTCTCCAATTTTACAGCAAAGGATGCCGATTGGGCTAAGAAATACCACGTATGGCGTATGGATTGGAATGAAGATGAAATAGATCTATATGTAGATGATGTTTTGTATAATACCACAAAACAGTCTCAAACACAAAATGGATCTGCTGCAAATTACACATGGCCATTTAAACAAAAGCAATATATATTGTTAAACCTGGCTATTGATGCAAATGGAGGCACACCTGCTGATGACGCTTTCCCAATGCAATACATGATTGATTATGTTCGGGTATATCAAAAGAAATTGTGAACATAGATTTTTTGAGTATTGATTAACGTTTTCTTAGGTGTTAGTTTTTTATTTATTAATGAATAACATGAAAAAGTATAATAATACAAATATGAAAATGTATAAGCTTTTATTGCTATGTTTTTTTGTTCCAACTTTAGCTTTTGGACAAAAGTGGAAGCTGGTGTGGAGCGACGAATTTAATTATAAAGGAAAGCCCAATGAAAAATTCTGGAGCTTTGAAAAGGGTTTTGCCCGCAATGAAGAGTTGCAGTGGTATCAGGATAAAAATGCATATTGCAAAAAAGGTGTTTTAGTTATAGAAGCACGTAGGGAAAAAGTCCTGAATCCTGAATACAAGAAGGGAGATACTAATTGGAAAACGTCAAGAGAGTATGCAGAATATACATCTTCTTCTATAAAGACCGAGGGTAAAAAGGAATTTTTATACGGACGTGTTGAGGTTAGAGCAAGGATATCTACAGCATGCGGATCATGGCCTGCAATCTGGACTTTAGGTAAAGATAAGGAATGGCCGTCAAGTGGTGAAGTTGACTTGATGGAATTTTATCGTATAAACAATGTCCCTTCAATATTGGCCAATGCTGCGTGGGGAACAAATGTAAGATGGAAAGCTAAGTGGGATGGTTCGAATAAACCTTTGAGCCATTTTACAGAAAAAGATGCTGATTGGGCAAGTAAATTTCATATCTGGCGTATGGATTGGGATAAAGATTTTATCCGGTTGTATCTTGATGATGAATTATTGAATGAGGTTGATCTTTCTAAAACGATCAATGCGGATGGTAGTAATGCGTTTCATCAACCGCAATATTTGCTTTTGAATCTTGCAATAGGACGTAATGGGGGAGATCCTTCTCAAACAAAGTTTCCATTAACCTATGAGATAGATTACGTGCGGATTTATCAGCAAAAATAGGAATCCGGTTTATTAAGTTGAGTTGTTTCCAGGGTTTAGAATAACTTTCTTTCAGAGGTTGCCTGATACTTGTTGTCATTGGCAACCTCTTCTTTTAGTACGTATTTCTGTGTTAAATAAGTTATATTTTTCTTTTGCTATATCCTTCTAGATAAGGATTTCCGGAATTTATAACTTAGTGAACTAGAATTATACATCTTTTATGTATAAGTATTGGTGAATAGGCTAAAAACGGAACTTAAAGAGCTATTTTTAGTGCATTTACATAATTTGAGAGTCTATATTTGCGTATAATCTTTAAATTTTAATGAAATGAGATATAAGAGTCTTTTTAGAATTATCACTCCTGTTTTAATGGCTTGTGTAGCCTTTTTCAGTGTTCAGGTTGGTGCAGTAAATAAATCATTTTATCCGGGAAAGACATGGCCCGATGATAAAGGTGTTCATATTAATGCTCATGGAGGTGGAACTTTATATTTTCAGGGTAAGTATTATTGGTTTGGAGAGTTCAAAAGCGAAAATACCAGTAGTGCTTTAGTTGGAGTAACCTGCTATTCATCTTCCGATCTTTATAACTGGAAAAACCAGGGAATTGCTTTAAGTGTTGAAGAAGATGAGAAAAGTGATATAACTAAAGGTTGTATTATTGAACGTCCTAAAGTTGTATATAATAAGAAGACGAATAAGTTTGTGATGTGGTTTCACCTGGAACTTAAAGGAAAAGGATACGCTGCTGCACGGGTTGGTGTTGCTGTGAGCAATAAGATAACCGGACCATATAAATTCCTTCGTTCGTTTCGTTCCAATCCCGGAATCTATCCAATGAATATGACGGAGGAACAAAAGAATCTTTCTTTGAATACAGAAGATTATAAAGAGTGGTGGACTCCGCAATGGTACAAAGCTGTTGATAATGGCTTGTTTACAAAAAGAGATTTAAAGGATGGGCAGATGTCTCGCGATATGACAATTTATGTGGACGATGATGGAAAGGCTTATCATATTTACTCTTCTGAAGAGAATCTGACTCTACAGATTGCCGAATTAACAGACGATTACTTAGGTCACTCCGGAAAATATATCCGTATCTTCCCCGGTGGACACAATGAAGCACCGGCAATATTCAAGAAAGATGGTGTGTATTGGATGATTACTTCCGGTTGTACCGGGTGGGATCCTAACGAGGCTCGTATGTTTTCTGCTACAAATATCTGGGGACCCTGGAAAAAGTATCCTAATCCTTGTGTGGGAGATGATGCCAAACTGACTTTCCATTCCCAAAGCACTTTTATTCAAAAAGTTGAAGGGAAAAAAGATGCTTATATCTTTATGGCAGACAGATGGACGCCTAAACATCCTATCGATGCCCGTTATATATGGCTGCCCATTCTCTTTGAAAATGGCAAACCGGTATTGAAATGGTATGACCAATGGAACCTCAATATTTTTAAATAGAAAAGTATTAATAAATTAAAATAACACTCTTTTGAATTATTTGTGGAGTAAAGATTGTCTTTTAAAGTATATCTTTGCTCCACTATTTTATAAAAAGAACCTTAAAGAATAAGATTATGAGGAAATTAATGCTGGTTTTATTAGCATGTATCTCTGCACTTTCGCTGGTGAAAGCTGATACGATACTGAATAATGTATACGCACGCCACACACAATCACTAAACGGATCCTGGAATTCCATCGTGGATCCCTTCGACAATGGGTATTATGACTATAGGCTTAATGTAAGCAACAACGGCTTTTTTAAAAATCAGAAGGCTAAATCTAAATCGGACTTGGTGGAGTATAATTTTGATACTGCTCCGCTGATCAAAGTTCCGGGCGACTGGAATACGCAAGATGATAAACTATTCTTTTACGAAGGTAGTGTTTGGTACAAGAAAGACTTTAATTACACTCCAAAACCGGGTACCAAAGCATTCCTTTATTTTGGTGCTGTGAACTACTTCTGTAATGTTTATCTGAATGGCGAACAGATTGGAACTCACGAAGGCGGATTTACTCCTTTTAATTTTGATGTGACCAACAAACTTAAAGAGGGAAGTAACTTTGTGATTCTTCGTGTGAACAATGAACGTAAACCGGAAGGTGTGCCAACGGTGAATTCCGACTGGTGGAATTACGGAGGAATTACCCGCGACGTTTTGCTTGTAGAAACTCCTGATGTATTTGTAGACGATTATTTGGTTCAACTTCCCAAAGGAAGCTATGACAAGGTAGAAGGTTACGTTCAGCTAAATGAAAAGAAGGCCGGGGTAGAAGTTTCTGTAGAGATTCCTGAGTTGAAGATTCAAAAGAAGTTAGTGACTGATGCTGAGGGAAAAGCGGTATTTGCTTTAAAGGCTAAACCAAAACTATGGTCGCCTGAATCTCCAAAACTGTATGATGTGATAATTCGTAACGGTGAAGATGTTCTGAATGATAAGATTGGTTTCCGCCAGATAGAGACACAAGGGAAAAGTATCTTGCTGAACGGTAAGAAGACTTTCCTTAGAGGTATTTCCATTCACGAAGAAGCACCTTACCGTCAGGGACGGGTTTTCTCGAAAGAGGAATCAATGCTTCTGTTAAGCTGGGCAAAAGAACTGGGATGTAATTTTGTTCGCTTGGCTCATTACCCGCACAATGAATTTATGGTTCGTGCTGCTGAAGAGATGGGGCTAATGGTTTGGAGTGAAATACCGGTTTACTGGACTATTCACTGGAGCAATCCGGATACTTATAAGAATGCTTCCACACAATTAAATGATATGATGGAACGCGACAAGAACCGTTGCGGCATTATAATCTGGTCGGTAGCCAACGAAACTCCGCACAGCGATGCACGCGATAAGTTCCTTGCCGATCTTGCAGCTCAGGTTCGTGCAAAAGATAACACTCGATTGTTAAGTATGGCTATGGAAGTAACCGGAACAAAAGGAAATGTGAGTCAGGTAAAAGATTACATGAGCAAGTATGTAGATATTATCAGTTTCAATAATTACCTGGGATGGTATGGTGGAACGCCGGAAGATTGCAAAACCCGTCAATGGGATATTCCGTATGACAAGCCATTCTTCATCAGCGAATTCGGGGGAGGAGCATTGCAAGGTAAACATGGCGACAAAACAGAACGTTGGACGGAAGAGTATCAGGAAGAACTTTACAAAAACACACTCGATATGTATAACCGCGTTGACGGATTTGCCGGAACTTCTCCATGGATTTTAATGGATTTCCGCTCATCACGTCGCCAGTTAAACGGTATTCAGGATTTCTTTAATCGTAAAGGAGTAATCTCTGAAAGAGGTATGAAGAAGAAAGCATTCTATGTGCTTCAGAACTTCTATAAGATGAAAAAGGAACAAGAGCTGAAACATTAACAAATCTCTCTAGTAACATTTTTGTTTTGATATATATCTAAACATATTTTTGATGTACATCAAAGCATGCTTTAGATGTACATCAAACTATTATTATGATGTATATCAAAAGAATATTCAGACCCGGGTCTAAAATAAAATCTCCCGGCATTGATTTTAAAAACAGCCTGCAGTAGTTTGAGTTTTACTGCAATAGGTATTTAGATATAGTTTTTTCGGATTAACATAAAAGTAATATAGTTACCCGCTATATTATTAATTTTGACCCATAGAAAACTCAAGTAAAAACACACTGCAGGTTGAAAAATAAAAAAGAGCCATGGATTACTTTGTAATTCGTGGCTCTTTTTTTACCTTTACAAGCAGTATAAAAACAACATAAAAATTTAATTATATGACTTTAGTAGAACGTTTTTTTAAATATGTCAGTTTTGACACCCAATCGGACGAGCTAACCGGACTAACTCCAAGCACTCCGGGACAGATGATTTTCGCAGAATATCTTAAAACAGAACTTGAAGCTATGGGGTTGGAAGAGATTTCTCTAGACAACTACGGTTATCTTTTTGCTACACTTCCTGCAAATACTGATAAAAAAGTTCCAACCATCGGATTCATTGCACACTTGGATACAAGTCCAGATATGAGCGGCAAACACGTTAGCCCACGTATCGTTGAAAAATATGACGGAAAAGATATTCTTCTTTGCAAGGAAGACAGAGTAACTCTTTCTCCGGAAATGTTTCCCGAACTGTTGGATCACAAAGGAGAAGACCTGATTGTAACCGACGGAAAAACTCTTCTTGGTGCAGATGACAAGGCTGGTATTGCAGAAATACTTACTGCCATTGCTTATTTACAGGCACATCCTGAAATTAAACACGGAAAGATTCGCATTGGATTTAATCCCGACGAAGAAATTGGAGAAGGAGCGCATAAGTTTGATGTGGAGAAATTTGGTTGCGACTGGGCTTACACCATGGATGGTGGTGAAGTAGGCGAACTTGAATTCGAAAACTTCAATGCAGCTTCGGCAAAGGTTACTTTCAAAGGTCGTAACGTTCATCCGGGATATGCAAAGCATAAAATGGTTAACTCAATACGTATTGCCAATCAATTCATTTCAATGTTCCCTCGCCATGAATCTCCTGAACACACAGAAGGTTACGAAGGTTTCTATCACCTGATTGGTGTTAACGGAACAGTGGAACAAACTACAGTTTCTTATATTATCCGTGATCACGATCGTTCAAAGTTCGAAAATCGTAAGACCGAAGTTGAACACCTGGTTCGCAAAATCAATTCAGAGTTTGGTGAAGGAACTGCAACTCTTGAAATGAAAGATCAGTATTACAACATGCGCGAAAAGATTGAACCGGTAATGCACATTATCGATACAGCCTTTGCTGCAATGAAAGCTGTAGGAGTTGAACCTAAGGTAAGAGCTATCCGTGGAGGAACAGACGGAGCACAACTCTCTTTCAAAGGTTTGCCTTGTCCAAACATCTTTGCAGGAGGCTTGAATTTCCATGGCCGTTATGAATTTGTACCAGTACAATCTATGGAAAAAGCAACCAAAGTGATTATTAAAATTGCTGAGCTTGTAGCCAGCAAATAAGAAATAAAAAATTCTAATACTATGAAAACCACACCATTTACTGACAAACACATTTCTTTAGGTGCAAAGATGCACGAATTTGCCGGCTATAATATGCCGATTGAATATTCCGGAATTATAGATGAGCACCTTACCGTTTGCAACGGAGTAGGGGTGTTTGATGTTTCTCACATGGGAGAATTCTGGGTAAAAGGTCCAAATGCTCTTGCTTTTCTTCAAAAAGTTACTTCTAATAACGTAGCTGCATTGACTATAGGCAAAGCACAGTATACTTGCTTCCCAAACGAAGACGGTGGTATTGTAGACGATTTGCTGGTTTATTATTATGAACCTGAAAAATATATGCTTGTGGTTAATGCCTCTAACATAGAAAAAGACTGGAATTGGTGCGTGAGTCATAACACTGTGGGCGCAGAACTGGAAAATGCTTCAGATAAAATGGCTCAGCTTGCCGTTCAGGGACCAAAAGCTATTGAGGTGTTGCAGAAACTAACGTCTGTGAATCTGTCAGAAATTCCATATTACTCCTTTACAACGGGTGAGTTTGCCGGATATGAGAATGTGATTATCTCGAATACCGGGTATACCGGTGCAGGCGGATTTGAACTTTATTTCTATCCCGACTGTGCAAATAGAATATGGAACACAATTTTTGAAGTCGGTGCTGAATATGGAATAAAGCCAATTGGTTTAGGTGCGCGTGATACACTTCGCCTTGAAATGGGATTCTGTCTTTACGGAAATGATTTGAGCGATACTACATCACCACTGGAAGCTGGATTGGGATGGATCACTAAGTTTGTGGATGGAAAGGATTTCACTAACCGTGCATTCCTTGAAAAACAAAAAGCAGAAGGCGTAACCCGTAAACTGGTTGCGTTTGAAGTGGTAGATAAAGGTATTCCCCGTCATGGATACGAATTGGTAAATGCAGAAGGAGAAAAGATTGGTGAAGTTACTTCCGGAACAATCTCGCCAACTCGTAAGATTGGTATTGGAATGGGATATGTAAAGACTGACTATTCTAAACCGGGAACTGAAATATTTATTAGCATTCGTGGAAAAGGAATCAAAGCTGTGGTTGTAAAACCTCCTTTCAGAAAATAAATTTTGGTATTTATTATAGTTAAGAATCAGGCGATATTGTAGCTAAATGCTATAATATCGCTTTTTTTAATGTCTGAAACTTTCCTTTCTGCTCGGAAAAAAGTATATTTGTGAAAACTAATCTGAAAATACGATGTCACATTTACCGAATCTTATAGCAGACTTAGCGCTCATTCTTATTTCTGCCGGAATAACCACGTTGCTATTTAAGAAATTAAAGCAACCGTTAGTTCTGGGATATATTGTTGCGGGTTTCCTTGTAGGGCCGCATACATTTCTAACCCCTTCTGTTGTTGATACAGCTAATATACAAACGTGGTCGGATATTGGTGTAATATTCCTTCTCTTTGCCCTTGGTCTGGAATTTAGTTTCAAGAAAATATTGAAAGTAGGAGGGTCGGCCATCATTGCTGCCTGTACAATCATCTTTTGTATGATAGTGGTAGGAATAACTGTTGGTCTGGGATTTGGATGGAAACGTATGGACTGTATTTTCCTTGGTGGAATGATTGCGATGTCTTCTACAACCATTATCTACAAAGCTTTTGATGATTTGGGACTAGGGAAGAAGAAGTTTGCCGGACTTGTGCTTAGCATATTGATTCTTGAAGATATTCTAGCCATTGTTCTTATGGTTGTGCTTTCTACAATGGCTGTAAGTAGCAGTTTTCAGGGAAGTGATCTTATTGCCAGTATATCTAAACTTGTTTTCTTCCTGGTTCTTTGGTTTGTTGTGGGAATCTTCCTTATTCCCGGAATCCTGAAAAAAACACGTAAGCTGATGAGTGATGAAACATTGATGATTGTTTCTTTGGGGATGTGTTTCGGAATGGTTGTGCTTGCTTCTCAGGTAGGATTTTCTCCGGCCTTTGGTGCATTTATTATGGGATCTATATTGGCCGAAACAATTGAGGCGGAACATATAGAACATCTGGTGAAACCTGTGAAAGATCTTTTTGGAGCGATATTCTTCGTTTCTGTAGGTATGATGGTAGATCCTTCAATGATTGTAGAATATGCTCTGCCAATTGCGGTAATCTCACTTGTTGTAATTCTGGGGCAAACTATTTTTGGAACATCTGGTGTGCTTTTATCTGGACAGCCATTGAGGACTGCAATGCAATGCGGATTCAGCTTAGGTCAGATTGGTGAGTTTGCGTTTATTATTGCTTCGTTAGGCGTAACATTGAAAGTAACAAGCCATTTCTTATATCCAATCGTAGTTGCAGTTTCTGTAATCACAACTTTCCTTACTCCGTATATGATTCGTCTTGCCGAACCGGCTTACGTAAAGGTTGACCGCTCAATGCCTCGCTCCTGGAAACGGTTCCTCGACCGTTATTCTTCAGGATCGCAAACAGTGAACTATGAGAGTGACTGGAAGAAACTGCTTATGGCTATGGGGCGAAACATTGTTATATATTCTATTATAAGTATTGCCGTTATTATATTGTCCTTCCGTTTTGTTGCTCCAGTATTTCATAATTACCTACCTCAATTTTGGGCGGCATTATGTGGTACAATCTTTACTGTTCTTTGCATATCTCCATTCTTGAGGGCTATTGTGGTAAAGAAGAACCATTCCGAAGAGTTTGTGACGCTGTGGGAAGACAACCATGTAAATCGTGGTCCGTTGGTTTCTACTATTGTTTTAAGAGTGGTAATAGCAGTTGCGTTTGTTGCATTTGTTATTGCTCATTTCTTCAAAGCTTCTGTAGGATTAGCTCTTGGAGTAGCTGTAATTCTTGTCTTTTTAATGGTCTATTCAAGAGTATTGAAAAAGCAGTCTATCCTTATTGAACGCAGATTTATTCAGAACTTAAGATTACGCGATATGCATGCCGAGTATATAGGAAGTAAAAAGCCGGCTTATGCAGGTAGTCTGCTTTCGCGAGACTTACACCTCACTGATTTAGAAATTCCGGGTGAGTCTGTCTGGGCCGGAAAAACATTAGCAGAACTCAATTTAGGTAAGAAGTATGGTGTGCATGTTGTTTCTATTCTCAGAGGAAAGCAACGCATTAATATTCCGGGAGCTGCTGTAAGACTTTTCCCTTTGGACAAAATTCAGGTTATAGGTACTGACGAACAGTTAAACTTATTTAGTCAGCATATGATGACGGAAGATGTTGTTGAAGAGAATAAAGATTTAGAAAAGAGTATCATGACTTTGAAACAGTTTATGATTAATATTAATTCTGTCTTTCTTGGCAAATCTATTCGTGAATCGGGTATTCGTGACAAATATAAGTGCCTGATTGTGGGGATGGAACGTGATGGAAATTCTCTGAGAACGCCGGATGTGAATGCTCCTTTCCAGGAAGGAGATGTGGTATGGGTTGTAGGCGAGAAAGAGGATGTGTACAAATTGGTAAATCAAAAGAGCTAAAAAATGCACCTTTGATAGAATATTTATTATTACTTTTACGACATTAACATAAAATAGATAGTAAAAATGAGTGATCCTAAAGATTGTCTGTATTGCCAAAACAATCAGACTTTGCATGATTTAATGATTGAATTTGCACAATTAAGTGTATCAAGAGCATTCCTTTTTAAGGAACAAACTTATAGAGGTCGTTGCCTGGTTGCATATAAAGATCATGTTAACGATCTTAATGAACTGAGTGATGAAGATCGTAATGCATTTATGGCTGATGTTGCCAAAGTAACAAGTGCTATGAATAAAGCTTTCCATCCTGCAAAAATTAATTATGGTGCTTATTCGGATAAGTTGTCTCATCTACACTTCCATTTGGCTCCTAAATATGAAGGTGGTCCCGACTTTGGTGGCACATTCGTTATGAATCCGGGTAAGGTTTATCTTTCAGATGCTGAATATCAGGAACTGATTGATGCTGTAAAAGCTAATTTGTAATTAGATACAATCTACGTTTTATATAAAAAATGTGGTTGTTCCAAACGGAACAACCACATTTTTTTATTGTTTTTTTGTCTATTCTAAGAAAATGTCTTTTAAACTCAATTCTCAGAGACTTGTTTTACTTTTTTATAAACCTTTTGAGGAAATATCTAACTTATTCTTTTAAATGAGTATAGCTAATGAACCCCAGCTAGTTAATTACCTTTTTGGGGAAATATCTAACCTTCTTAAAAGTTGATGCTGTTAGTGTAAGCCAGCTGCTTAATTACCCTTTTTGGAAATATCTAACTTCTTTTTTTTAATGGATGCAGATATTGTAAATCAGTTGTTCAATTACCCTTTAGGTATTATATCTTACTTCTTTAAAGCATCTTTTAGCTTGCAGTTCTTTAATTCACGGATACCTTCGGCAACGGTTTGAGCATTTAATATAGCTCCGGCTTCTGATGTATGAGTATGATCACCATAATATAATGTTTGAATAGCATCTTTACCCATCTTGTCAAGCTTATCTGCTATAAGCTTATTCAAATCAATATATGAAACCTTCTCCATTGTTGCAGCTTCTTTAGTCCAAAGACCGAAGCCATCGCTATTACGAATAACAGCTACACTATCTTTAGAAGTAAACATGTTGCGAGGTATGTGTGATAATAGGATAGGAGTAGCCTTTTTAGCTTTTACATCCTTTGCATATTTACGCATATACCAGCCAAAAGAATGAACAGTTTCTTCTTTCCCGGTAAGCTCCATAACTACAGTGGTATCATTATCAGCATATCCTTTCAATGAAGCACGGGCACGTCCCATATTTAATGAACCGCTATCGTTATGTCCAAACTGAATAAGTACATAATCACCAGGTTTTACTGCCGAAAGTACCTTATCCCAAAGTCCTTCGGTAATAAAAGTACGACTGCTGCGTCCACCTAATGCATGGTTTTCTACCGATACTTTAGTTGTATCAACATAGTCTGCAAAGAAATGTCCCCATCCCCATTGGTGATTGCTACCATTATCTTTTCCATTCTTTACGGTTGAGTCACCTATTATAAAAACAACCGGACGACCTTTCTTTCTAGCCGATCCGGCAACTCCTGCATTGGCTTTCTTAGGATCGGCACCCGACTTTAAACCTAATAAATCTTCACCTGTAATTTGAGTTTTAGTAGTTTTGGCTTTTTCCTGAGCCGAAATAGTCGTTGTAAATAGCGTAAATGCTACAATAAAACATAATTTTAATGCTTTCATATTTTAAAATTTAATCGTAGATATCTTTTCAGCAAAAGTCTGTATTTAGAATAATTTGAGAAATAGAGATATGTACATTCATATTAAAAAACATACATTATTACATTAAAAGTAATATTTTTGTGAGTGATTATTAAAAGGTAAAGGATAACAAAATGGGAGAACAAGAAAATAAATCAGAATTGGGTTTGGAACATATTCTTACTGGTTCAATACGTTCTAAAGAGGAGCAACAGAAACTTACCCCCAGTGAGGTTCTAGTTATTCTGAAAAAAGGGAATCAGGAATTTGTAGAAGATAATCTAACTGTTCGTAATAATTCCGACCGTATTCGTACAGCAGTTTTAGGGCAGTATCCGTTGGCAGTAGTTTTATCTTGCCTTGATTCGCGAGTTCCTGTAGAAGATATTTTTCATCGGGGTATAGGAGACATGTTTGTTTCTCGCGTAGCTGGAAATATAGTAAATGAAGATATTCTGGGAAGCCTCGAATATGCCTGCAAAGTCTCCGGATCTAAACTTATTGTTGTATTAGGCCATACGCATTGCGGAGCTATTCAGTCGGCAATTGATGATGTAAAGATGGGAAATATAACATCTTTACTTTCTAAAATTAAACCAGCTGTAGAAAAAGCTAATAGTTTTTATAAAGGAGATAAATCATCAAAGAATGATGAGTTTATGGATGCTGTCTGTCACTTAAATGTTCAAATATCAATTGATGAGATCAGAAGTAAAAGTCCTATTCTTAAAGAGATGGAAGACCTAAACGAAATTATGATTGTTGGTGCAATCTATGATATGAAAACAGGAAAAGTGGATTTCTTGTAATTGATACTTGTAAATGGTCCGGTAAAGCTTCTTTATCGGATATAAAAATAGAGCCGGACTTATTTGCAAGTCCGGCTTTTTTCTTCTTACTTTGTTTAACCACAAATAGAAAGTGGAGTATAAGCAAAAGTACAAGTTTTTCCGGACGATAATAAATCAATTAATATTTGACTGTTATGATTGAAATACCCGAATCTATTGTATTGTGCCGTCAGTTGAATAATACTATTAAAGGAAAGGTTATTACTGATGTTGTTGCAGGTTTTTCTCCTCACAAGTTTGCTTTCTTCTTGGGTGATCCTCAAAATTACCCATCACTCTTGATTGGGAAAAAAGTTATTGATTCCAATCCTCGGGGAGGTTTGGTTGAAATTAGTACAGAAAAAACCAGAATTGTATTTGGTGATGGAGCTAATCTTCATTATTTTGGGTCTGGAAGTAAAATACCCGATAAACATCAGCTCCTGATAGAATTTGATGATAATTCTTTTCTTGCTGTAACAGTGCAGATGTATGGCGGATTATGGGCTTTCCAGGTCGGTGCATTCGATAATCCATATTATCTTGTTGCGGTAGAAAAGCCTTCTGTTTTATCTGATGCATTTAGCAAAGATTATTTCATGAATCTTATTTCTGATGAAAATCTTCAGAAGAAATCTGCAAAAGCTTTGCTAGCTACCGAACAAAGAATTCCTGGTCTTGGTAATGGTGTATTGCAGGATATTTTGTATAATGCCGGCATACATCCCAAAAAGAAAGTTCAGGAACTGAATACACAAGAAAAGGAGATGTTGTATAATGTAATAAAGAATACGATATCTGAAATCTGTGAATTAGGTGGAAGAGATGTTGAAACAGATTTGTTTGGCAACGCCGGAGGATATAAAACAAAGCTTTCCAAAAATACTTCTGGAAAGCCTTGCTCTAAATGTGGTAGTATTATTATAAAAGAAAACTATTTAGGCGGAAGCATTTACTATTGTAAGGAATGCCAGCCATTATAGATTACTTTCTAATCTTCTGAATTAAAATCAAATTCGAAGTCAAAATCATCCATATATTCTGGAGTGCTGAAATCTTCTAATTCTCGACGATCTTTTTTTGTTGGTCGTCCTGTACCTCGTGCCCTGTCCACAAAACCACTAATTTTACTCATTTCAAGTATTTCATACTGATCAGGAGTGGTTACATTTTCCATGTATTCCGGCACAAGCTTAGCTCCAACTCGCTTTTCTATTGTTTGCAATACCTTAAATGAATAAGTAATAGGCGACTTTTTTACCTGAATAACATCACCTACTTTAATAGTGCGTGATGCTTTTACCTGTGAGCCATTAATAGAAACACGACCTTTTTTACAAGCTTCGGCAGCGATAGTACGTGTTTTGAATATACGCGTTGCCCACATCCATTTGTCTATTCTCGCTTCAGCCATACTTTTTATTTTTTATTAAACTGATTCATTGTAAGAGATATACCTGCCAGACAGAAACTTTTCACAATTTCGCCAGCCATTTCAAGGCGCTCATCCATTGTCTTCATATCTTCTTCGGTAAAATTGCCTAGAACAAAGTCAATCTGTCCACCTCGTGGAAAATCATTACCTATACCAAAACGCAGACGTGCATAGTTTTCGGTGCCCAAAGTTGCAGCTATATGCTTTAACCCGTTGTGACCAGCATCGCTACCTTTTCCTTTCAAGCGAAGAGTGCCGAACGGTAACGCTAAGTCGTCAACCACTACAAGTACGTTTTCTAAAGCAATTTTTTCTTTTTGCATGTAATAGCGTACTGCATTTCCGCTCAAATTCATATAAGTAGATGGCTTGAGCAAAATAAGCGTACGACCTTTTATCGATAGAGTAGCGGTAGCCCCATAACGTCCATCGGTAAAAACAATATTGGACGCCTTAGCAAGGGCGTCCAATACATTAAATCCTATGTTGTGACGAGTATCCCGGTATTCTTCACCGATATTACCCAATCCTACAATCAAGTATTTCATTAAACTTTAAAAAGTTAATTATTTATTTGCTGCAGCAGCAAGACCTCTTGCTACACGAGTCAACTTAACAGCACAAACAACAGCTTCCTTAGCAGTTAATAATTCAAGGTTTTCAAATGAAAGTTGTCCAACCTGGATAGTCTTACCTAAACCTAAGCTAGATACATTGATAACCAATTTTTCTGGGATATTGTTGAATAATGCTTTAACTTTAATTTTACGCATTTGAAGAGTTAACTTACCACCGGCTTTAACACCTTCAGCCAAACCTTCAAGAGCTACTGGAACTTCCATTACGATAGGTTTAGCTTCATCAATCTGATAGAAGTCGATGTGAAGAATATTATCCTTTACTGGGTGGAATTGGATATCTTTCATGATAGCCTTAACCTTCTTACCTTCGATATCAAGATTTACAAGATAGATATCTGGTGAATATACCAAGTTACGAAGAGAATCGTTTGTTACTGTAAAGTGTAGGTTTTCTCCTTGTCCGTAAAGAACGCAAGGTACGCTGTCAGTCTTACGAATTGCTTGAGAACCTTTCTTTCCGAATTCGTTTCTCAATGATGCTTTAATTTCAATTGATTTCATTTTCTAATTTTTTTGTGTTACTCTAAATTAAGTTTTTTGTTGCTTAACTCACCATTACACGATGTGGTATATCACACGATGCCAGTAAAAAGCGGTGCAAAAGTACGCTTTCTTTTTTATATTACAAAGAAAAGGGAAGGATAAATGACTTGAATAAAAAATATTTCCTATTCAAAATCAATATCAATCTTTATTTCGTCAGAAATTATATGATCAGTATTTATTTCTTCTTCGTCAGCCTGATTGATTACAGTTTCTTCATTATTACCTTGGTTGTCGTTTATAAAAGAGATTGCTTGCGTTAATCCTGTCATAAACTTCTCAAAATCTTCTTTATATAGAAAGATTTTGTGTTTTTCAAAAGAAACCTGTGAATCGTCTCCTTCTCCTGAAACTACTTTTTTACTTTCTGTAATAGCAATGAACATTTCGTCTTTACGGTTCTTTTTAACATCTAAATAATAAATGCGTTTACCTGCTTTGATTGATTTAGAAAAAACGATTTCCTTCTCGCTCATATCCACTGCGCTTTTCTTTTTGAACTCTTCCATAAACTAAATTATCACTGTTTTAATTCGGCCCCAAAATTGACTATTTTTTTTTAATAGGCAAAAGAATAGTGCAGAAACTTCTTGTAAAAACACATTTTTAATTTTAAAGAGCTATTTATTCATTAAAAAATGTAATTTGTTTGTGTGAACACTCTAAAATATCTACTTTTGTACGTTGAATTAATGAATTGAAAAAAGTTATGATTAACAGAGTTCTTATTCGTCTTAAGATCGTACAGATTGTGTACGCTTACTATCAAAATGGAAACAAAAACCTGGATACAGCCGAAAAAGAGTTGTTTTTTAGTCTTTCGAAGGCTTACGACCTCTACAACTACTTGTTGTTGTTGATGATAGAATTGACGAACTTTGCCCATAAACGTATTGATGCGGCAAAAAATAAATTAGTACCTTCTCAGGAAGATTTAGCCCCTTGCATGAAATTTGTGGAAAACAAATTTATTGCCCAATTGGAAGTAAACAAACAACTTTCAGAGTTTGTAACTAACCAAAAGAAAACATGGGCTAATGAAACCGATTTTATCAAAGAACTATTTGATAAAATTGCCAGTTCCGATATATATAAGGAGTATATGGAGTCTGAAGAGTCTTCTTATACTGAAGATCGTGAGTTATGGAGAAAAATCTATAAAAACTTCATTATGACTAATGAATCTTTAGATCAGGTTTTGGAAGATCAAAGCTTATATTGGAATGATGATAAGGAAATAGTTGATACCTTTGTTATTAAAACAATCAAGAAATTTGAGGAGAAACAAGGTGCAAATCAAAAGCTATTGCCTGAATTTAAAGATGATGAAGATCAGGAATTTGCTCGCAGATTGTTCCGCCGTTCAATTCTGAATGAAGATTATTACCGCCATTTAATAAGCGAGAATACTAAGAACTGGGATTTAGACCGTGTGGCTTTCATGGATGTGATTATTATGCAGATTGCATTAGCGGAAATACTTAGTTTCCCTAATATTCCAATTAGTGTATCTTTGAATGAATATGTAGAAATTGCGAAACTATATAGTACCGCAAAAAGTGGCAGTTTTATTAATGGTACATTGGATGGAATAGTTAATCAATTAAAAAAAGATGGAAAGCTAACAAAAAACTAATATATTTGTTTTTTCATTGATTATAAAACTATAAAGAATATTTTATGAACTTATCAGTATTATTGCAAGCACCTGCAGCTGGTGCCAGTGGTTTCTTAAGTGGTGGCGGTGGAACTATTTTAATGATGGTAGCCATGTTTGCTATTATTTATTTTTTTATGATTCGTCCACAAAACAAAAAACAAAAAGAAATACAGAATTTCCGTAAAGGATTGGAAGTAGGTCAAAAGGTTATTACTGCCGGTGGAATACATGGAAAAATTAAAGAAGTAAATGATGATTTTATTGTTCTTGAGATTGCAGATAATGTTCGTATTAAAATAGATAAGAATTCTATTTTTGCTGCTGCATCTGATGCAAATCAAGCAAATGCGAAATAGTAAGATATAATGTTTATTGAAAGGAACATAAAGTTCTTTTATATAAAGATATTTAGGAGGGTCAGAAACTTTCTGCTGAGCGAAAAAAGCAGAAAAGTTCTGATCTTTCTGTTTTTTTTCTTTATATCTTCTGGATTTTGGTTGTTACAGACTTTAAAAAACAATTTTGAGATTGAATTAGCTATTCCTGTAAAACTAAAAAATGTCCCGAACGATGCTGTTATTACCGCTGAGCCTATTTCCGAATTACATATTGTAGTTAAAGATAAAGGAACTACGTTACTGAATTATTTTTTTGGTCACGACTTTTACCCTATAAGTCTTGATTTTGCAGATTATCAGGATCTTGGTAATCATGTAATTATACCTGCATCTAGCATTGAAAAAAGAATTTTATCTCAGCTTAGTTCTTCTACTAAGCTAGTTAGCATCAAGCCTGATGTTGTTGATTACTTTTATACAATGGGTGCATCAAAGAAAGTTCCTGTAAGGTTAAGAGGTAAAATAAGTACAGGACGCCAGTATTATCTTACAGATACAGTGTTTTCTCCCGATTCAGTTCTTGTATATGCTCCACAGTCTATGCTCGATTCTATTAAATACGTAAGCACTCACGCTGTATTATTGAAAGAGATTTCGGATACAGTACATACGAGAGTACAATTGACTGCTATTAAAGGTGTGAAGTTTGTGCCTAGTGTGGTTAATCTTACGCTTCCTGTTGATATTCTTACTGAAAAAACGTTAGAAGTGCCATTGTTGGGAATAAACTTTCCAGCTAATAAATCATTGCGAACATTTCCTTCAAAAGTAAAAGTCACTTTTCAGGTTGGGCTGAGACGCTTTAAATCTATTCGTCCTGAAAACTTTGTTTTTGATATCTCTTATGAAGAACTAATGAAGATTGGTTCCGAGAAATATAAATTAAAACTGAAATCGGTTCCGGCTGGAGTGAGCTATGTACGCATTATTCCCAACCAGGTAGATTTCTTAATCGAATCAATTCCTGCTTATGGCTATTAAAATAGGATTAACCGGTGGCATTGGGAGCGGTAAATCGGTTGTTTCTCATTTATTGAAAACAATGGGTATACCCGTTTATATAGCAGATGATGAATCAAAAAGGATCACTTCAACTGATGCTTTTATAAAGCAACAACTTATTAATTTACTTGGTGATGAGGTTTATATTAACGGCGTTTTAAATAAAAATCTACTTGCAGCTTATATCTTTTCGGATGCAGAACATGCTAAGATTGTTAATGAGATAATTCATCCAAGAGTCAAAGAAGACTTTGTAAAATGGGTAGCTAAAAATACTAAACATCCTGTTGTTGCAATAGAATCGGCAATACTCATTGAAGCTGGATTTACTGATGAAGTTGATATCGTTGCAATGGTTTATGCTCCAATGGATTTACGTTTACAACGGCTGGCTTTGCGTGATTCTTCTTCGTCAAAAGAACAAATCTTAAAAAGAATTCAAAGTCAGATGGACGATGAGAAGAAAAAAGCATTAGCCGATTTTGTTATTGTTAATGACGAGCAAATTCCCGTAATTCCTCAGGTAGTAGAATTGGTAAAATCATCACAACAATAATTGTTTTTCCTAATATATGTTTAAAGAGTCACTTTTTATCAATTTAACGTTGCTTGTTTCAATGTTGAATACTATTTTTGCTGACTCAAATATTTAAAAATAAAATAAAAAAGTATTATGTTGAAGACTATTTTGTCTATCTCGGGTAAGCCGGGTTTGTATAAGTTAATTTCTCAGGGAAAAAATATGTTGATTGTTGAATCAATTTCTGAAGATAAGAAACGTATCCCTGCTTATGGTAATGAAAAAGTTATTTCTTTGGCTGATATTGCAATGTATACAAATGATTCAGAAGTTCCTTTGAAAGAAGTGCTTGCTTCTGTGCTGAAGAAAGAAAATGGTGAATTAGCATCTATTGATGCAAAGAAATCTACAAGCGATCAATTGCGTACTTATTTTGCAGAGATCCTTCCAGATTTTGACCGTGATAGAGTTTATGTAACTGATATTAAGAAATTAATTTCATGGTATAACATTTTGGTAACTAACGGTATCACAGATTTTGAAGCAGAAGAAACAGCTGAAGAAGCTGCAGAATCTGAAGCTGAATAATATATCTTAGTAATCGATAGAAAAGGGTGAATCATTATATGACTTGCCCTTTTTCTATTTGTTATCATCTTGAAAATGAGAATTATAGACTCTTTATAAATTCTCTTTTCAAATACTGTATATACTTAGTTGCTGTAATACTGAGTAAGTTTTGATATAATTTAGTGCTCATAAAATTAAAATAGTCAAAAAGTCTAGCAATCTAGCAGGACGTATTTAACCTGCTGACTGATAGTGTTATATAGGCGCTAGATATACTTGATAAAGTCTAGCGCTAGTCTAGCAGTCTAGCAGTTTATAACCTTATAAAGGTTGACTAAATATGTTCTTATCCCAGTTTGTAGTTTATTAGTTATATCTTAATCACTAACTTCGGTTGACTAATCTTTCTAAAGTCTGTCTCGTCTTGATTTTGGTGGTTCTTTTGCAATTTAGTTGAAAAGAAGAGTTCCCAGAACTAGTTTTCTTTTCAGTAGCATGAGCTTTGCCTTTCCATACATCATTCGTTTTATAGTCTTCAATTTATTAACAAAGCCTTCTACAA